>Ga0207704_10000023_pt1 | contig 142638 bp, 109 predicted proteins | sample KBSMisM12_FD_184308 | JGI IMG/M metagenome (GOLD analysis project Ga0207704, IMG submission 184308) | Miscanthus rhizosphere microbial communities from Kellogg Biological Station, Michigan, USA - KBS Miscanthus M1-2 (SPAdes) (version 2) | ecosystem: Host-associated > Plants > Roots >...
GGCCTTATTCAATATACCACAAGTAGTGGTATACAAAAGCAGCACTATTAGCATAACTATTGGCCGGATGGTGATCCGGGTAAAATATATTTCGCTGGTAAACTTGATAATGGATAGTTTGATTGTGAAAGAACTGATCCAACAAGACTGTAATCCTGAAAAGATCAACGAAGAAATGAGCCTGATTTTAGATGATAAGGCTTATCGTGGTAAGATGCTCGATAACTACGATAAACTTCACGAAAAGATGGGCAAACCAGGCGCTTCAGAAAAAACCGCTGGACTCATTATAAAATATACCGCAAAAAAATAGCGGCCAATACTGTATTGGTCGCTATTGCAAATGTCTTTAACCTGGTAGGGTGTTCGTATTAACGAACTTGTAACCTTACCTGCTGGTTCCCATATAATAATTGCTGTTTAAGGCTCTTATTATTATTCAAATCACTCATCAAAATCGTCTTCAGCTCTTTGTCAAAACGGGTCAATAGTTTACTGGCGTTAGTTTTTTTATGATTCTTCATAATCGTCTAATTAGGGTTGCTACATATTATACGTGTTCACTCGTCTTTTGGTTCTTTGTCAATGTGATCTTTTTCGGTCAGATTATCTTTACGTCTCTTTGCCTCCTTATACTGTCTTATAATTTGTTCCTTGTCACGCTCGTCAGAAGGCAATTCAGGATCCTGTGGGTTTTCCCATTCCTTTTCTTCGCTGCCTGTTGGTTTTTTCTTTGAATCGAGCATATAGCTGAACTATGATAGCGATCACCCCAATTTTGTGCCATAATTGTCTTAAAAAACCAATAAAAGGGTATTTGGGCGACTAATCGCACCCTACTGAAAAGAAAAACAAGGTTTTATACTAATGTTGAAAATAGTATTCCTGGAATATTATTCAGCATAATGACGAAATACCGTCTTATGATTAACTCTTTAACTATACACCACGCCTGATTTTTTGTACAATCCGGTGGCTTAACAGGTGAACAACCACCGCAATAACAGACACAGCAATGCCCAAAATGCAAACACCTGTCCATTTATAATGCGCCCAGGCTTGTGCTGCCAGGTAAGTTCCAAAGCCGCCGCCAATAAAATAGGTAACCATATATATGGTGTTGATGCGGTTGCGCGCCTCGGGTCGCAGAGCGAATATCAGCGACTGGTTAGAAATATGCGTTGCCTGCACTCCCATATCCATAATAATAACTCCCGTGATTAGCCCGATGAAGCTATAAGCAGAAAAGTAAAATATCACAAAAGAAATTAAGATGAGCAATAAGGTAAAAGCAGATAATTTATAAGCATCCATTTTATCGCTTAGTTTTCCCATCAGTCCGGCGGCGAGCGCACCAAAGGCCCCTACCAAACCAAATAAGCCTGCCACATCGCTTCCTTTATTAAAGTTTTCGCGAAGCAAAAAAGTGAGTGTCACCCAAAAAGCACTAAAACAGGCGAAGCATAAGGCGCCGCGAATAGCTGCGACACGCAAAGCAGGTTCTTCTTTTATTAAAGTAAGCAGCGACTTCATTAGCGCGCCGTATGTCCCTGTATATTCAGGTTCAACCTCTGGAAGCAGAAAAAACAACAGTAGCCATATTACCACCATGATCCCTGCTGCTATATAAAACATTGCCCTCCATCCTAAATGTGCGCCTACAAAGCCGCTTATTGTTCTGGACAATAGTATACCCAACAATAAGCCGCTCATCACAAAGCCGATCTTGGCGCCTCGCTCTTCAGGTTTGGCTAAATGGGCCGTCATCGGTACCAGCAGCTGTGGTATCAAAGAAAATATACCGACAAAGTAACTGGCAGTAATCAATAAATTAATTCCGGTGGCCATTCCAACCAACACCAGCGCCACCGTAGCTAGAGCCAAACATACCAGAATCAAACGTTTCCGGCGGATCATATCAGCAAGCGGTGCTATAAAAAGCATCCCGGTTGCATAACCCAGTTGAGTCAAACCGCCTACTTGCCCTGCCTTGCCACTCCCCACGTGAAAAGTCCGGGCCATGTCATCCAGTAAGGGCTGATTATAATATAGGTTGGCTACTATCAATCCGGTTGCAATTGCCATTACCCATAAAAGAGAAGGAGTAAGCTCGGGAAGTGTGAGTTTTTTAGCGCCGGTCATGCAGATAAATAGATTTGGCACAAAAGTGATAAAGTATCTGAAGAAAGATGTTGCAGCTAAGTAATATTCTCAGAATTTTGCGTTATAGATGAATTAAATGGTGAAAATGTCATCAAACAGAGGCATCAGCTTAGAAAGCTAATAACTAAAAATAAAGTTTTAACATTTTTTAACCTTTTGCAGCGTTTTCATCTGAAAAAGATCAATAAATTTACCTTTATTACCAAAATTTAGATAAAAAGAAGATTTATAATTTAATATATGTCAAAAAATCACATCATATCATGTATAAAATGAGATAAATCAATAAATTATTCAATTTTATGGCATTTTATTGATACGATTTTTATGTTTTTATTGATTTTATTAAAAATAATGTTGCTTTTATAAATTATTTATCTAATTTTACATCGTTGACTAAAATAAAGGCACAACATAACAACAAAAATTACACATACTATATAATTTCAGTTGTTTTGTTATTGTAAATTTAATGTTAACAGAAGTTGATTGAATTAGTGACAAAAAAATTACAAATGTACATAGGACATTTCAAATATTAGTGTTACTTTTACACCATAAAAATTTTAAAAAAGTCTTCTCATAATTTAGGTTTATAATTGGTTAGTAAAGGCCCCTGCCCATCAGGGGCTTTACTGTTTTTAAGCGGTTTCGCGAAACCAAAATTTAGTCCTCTTTTTCGTTTTTCATTTGAGCCTTCGTTATGTAAACCCGATGGCCCTTTTTATTGATGTAATAATAATGCGAGTGCTTGGTAATATAAACGGTCTCACCATGAGGCCCGCGTTTTTCAGCATACTTTTCATCAACAATGTGCGAAGCAGTATTTGCTGCGGTGTTGGATACCTGGTTTCCTACTTTTCGTGTTACTTTGCCGACCTTTGTGGTGTCGCTTTTTATGATACTTGCCATTCCTTGAACAGCAAATAACATTGCCCCAGAGAACAGGGCACTTTTGATTAATGTATTCATTGGTAGTGAATTAAAGTTAACTTTATATTAACTCCATTGCCCTTGCAAATGTTTCATTTAGAGTTATGGAACCCGCTTTTGGCACAGGTTGCGTTGGCAAAGTGACTATAGGGTATAAACACATTGAACTATAAATTTTCATTTTAGATATTTCGTTTGGGGCTTTATTTTAAAAACATATATTTGCAATCCATTTCGGGGGATTAGCTCAGCTGGCTAGAGCGCTTGCATGGCATGCAAGAGGTCATCGGTTCGACTCCGATATTCTCCACTGACAATCAAGCACTTATAAAAAAATAAGTGCTTTTTTTATGTTTTATCAGGCCATTTTTTACTCCATTTATCTAAACCGGCTATTGACAATTCCGCATTAAACCGTTGATTATCAATACATAAATCTCATTAGGCTGTTCAATTGCATGCAAGGGGTCGACATTATAAATTCTGTCGCTTATAAAGCTTTTTACATGAGATAAAACTCTGATAAAACATCGTTTTCGCATTTAAGAGATCTTGAAAAAATTAGCATTAATTGATTCTTGTGCGCAAATTAAATCAAGATAAAACAATGCCTTATATGAGTTTCGACTATATCAAGTGAGTATAAGCCATGTGTTAACTAAAAAACGCTGCCCAAACGAAAAGCGTCCCGGCTTTTACCCCGGAACGCACACCAACCAAAAACCAGGTCAAACCAACCTGATCCGTTTTCCTATCTTTACTTTTTATTCAATAATAATTGTTTGAATGCTATGCGCCGCCGCAGCATGCTCCAGCCAAACTCCATTTGACCAAATATGGTAATGAATATTACTATCGCTTCGATTAAGGACAACAATTGCAATTTTGCCATCTCTATTTATGAAAGCAGTTGTTTGCAATGCACCACGGTTACTGGAAGCGGCTATACGTCGCGCCCCCGGACGGATGAATTTTGAAAACTGGCCAATGTACCAATATTCGTTCCTGATATTTATAGATCCCGTCTGCGTATTTCCCATGATCGGTGCATAGCTAACATTCCCAACATGGCTTGGTCCGCCATTTTGGTCAAGTAGCGCGTTCCAGTCACACCAGGCCCGTATTCCGCTATTTAAATCATGTAGGATATTGTTAGCATATAGTTCGCCAAGGGCCCAGCTATTACTTTCATAATAACTGGTTTTACCCATACTGCCTTCGGTAAAAAGCAGGTTCAAGTTAGGATATGCGGCATTTACTTGTGCCACATTGTCAAACAAGGGAGGGTCGGCTATCCATGTCTCGTACCAGTGCACGCCGGCGCCCCAAACGTACTTTGCCGCTTGGGGGTCACTTAAAATAGTGTTTACATATTGATATACAAGGTCCCGATTGTGATCCCACACAATAATCTTCTTATCAGCGAGATTGTTTTTCTCAAAATCAGGCCCCAGATGATTTTTTATAAAATCTCTCTCATCCTCCGCACTGAAACAGCATGATTCCCAGGGAGCCTTATTCATTGGTTCATTCTGAACCGTTACTCCCCAGACAGGAACGCCCGCAGTACGATATTCCTGTATAAATTTCACAAAATAATTTGCCCATGCCGGATAAAATTCCCTTTTTAGAATTCCCCCATGCAACATATCATTATTGTCTTTCATCCACGCTGGCGGGCTCCATGGGCTCGCAAGTAATGTAAGACGACCATTCAATTTATCGTTTACTTTTTTTATTAGCGGGATCTTATATTGCAGATCGTGGCCTATGGAAAATGATTGAAGTGAAACATCATTATTATTCACATAAGTATAGGATCCGCTCGAAAAATCACAACTATTCATATTTGTCCTTGCAAACGTGTAGCCGATCCCATTTTGCGAATCATAATAGGCATTGAGAATAGAGTCCTGCGCGATTCCAGGCAATTTGAAAAAAGTCTCCGCAGCTGCATCAGTAAGGGCACCGCCAAATCCAATTATGCTTTGAAATTGGCGGGAAGGATCTATAAAAATACATTCATCCGTTTCGAGTGGTTGCGGATGCGATTCAAAACCCAGTGTTGCTGTTTGCGAAATCCTTTCGTTTGTCCCTTTTGTAGTTGAATAAACAATCGCTTTTGAATTCCGACTAATCTGTGCATCAATATTTTTTTCTTTGATGCTTTCCTGTGCCTGCACTTTCGCCAATAGCACTATAAAAAATAATAATAAGATTTGAGAACGCATTTTAATTTGTATTTATCAGGCCGATATAAAACACCTTACATTTTGAACGCAATATTTTAGTGCAGTAAATTGAGCTGTATAAAACCGGCTGGCATTAAATTCCAGCCGGTTTTTCTATTCGGATAACACTAAATTTAGATAGGATGGGTTACGCTACTATTTTATAGCCCGTATTTGAACATTATCAACAGAGATACCTGTAGTTCCAAGGCTTCCACCACCGCTTTTGATCAGTAAGTATACCGTTCCTGATGTGGCAAATTGAATTACGCCTTTTCCTACGCCTGTGCAAGATATGTCGGTCAAGAGTCCATTGAAAGGAGTATTTCCGCAACCGTCCCAGGTGTTTAAGGATAAACGTATGCCGCCATCATTGTAGTCCACGCCTTGTTGAGGTTCCGCTTTACCTACATATACTTCAAACCAAACATCAGTAGCTCCGCTGCCAGCTACATTCATATCGATCTGGTACTTCTGGTTAGCTTGCACTTGTATGGCCTGGTATATTGCCGCCTGGCCCCAACTGCCGCCGGAGAATAGTGCTGTACCATTCACAAAATTAACAGTAACACCAGGAGTTATGTTCGATACAGTCCACTTGCTGCTATCCGCTGGATTAAAGTTACCACCTTGTACCAAATTAGGCGGCAGGCTGTTTTTCGAAGGGGTCACTTTTATCGTGATGACGTTCGATTGAGCTGTTTTTCCATTTGAGGGTATAACGCCCCTTACCTGTGCACTTAAATCAGCAGTTACCCCTATTGCAAGGCCAAGACTATCAATCAGTATTGAATTTAATTCGCTCTCGGTAAAATCCTTCGTAACCGTATTCTGCGTTACAGCTACTGAATCTGTTTTGTTACCTGCTGTAAGGATAAGGGTATACTTGATTAATGAATTTGGATCTGTCGCCAATGAAAAGGTTACCGCTTCGTTGCTGCCGCTATCTGCATCAAACACCACCGCATTTCTGGAGGCGGAAAGAACGCCGGTTTCAAACGGAAAAGGCTTAGGTGCTTTCAGGTCTTTACTGCATGAAGCTAAGAAAAACAAAGAGGCTGGTATAGAAATAGAAACTATATAAAAGAGCATTACCATAGCCTTTCTGGCACTCATGGTCAATGTGCTTGATTTTTTCATTATATTTTAGTTTAATGATTGTTAAATAAAATTAATTGCATCCTCGATTTTGATCAGGGTAGTTAGTCTACTATTGTATAGCTCGTAATTGAACGTTAGCAAGAGTGATACCCGTAGTTCCCAGGTCTCCACCGCCGCTTTTTATCAGTAAGTATACCGTTCCTGATGTGGGAAATTGAATTACGCCTCTTTCTGCACCCTCACAAGAGAGTTGAGTTAAAGGTGCGTTGAAAGGTGTCTTTCCACAACCGTTCCACGTATTTAACGCTAAACGTTTGCCGCCATCGTTGTAGTCACGCCCTATCTGAGGTTCGGCTTTACCGATATATACTTCAAACCACATATCAGTACCACCGTGGCCGGATACATTCATGTTTATCTGGTACTTTTGGTTAGCTTCTACCTGTATAGCCTGGTATATTGCGGCCTGGCCACCATTGCCCCCTCTATACAGGGCTCTTCCATTTGCAAACCTAACTGTTACACCAGGTGTAATATTTGATATAGTCCACTTATTGAAATCACCACGATCAAAGTTGCCTCCCTGCACCAAATTAGGTGTTTGCGAAGAGCTAACTTGCGTATTTGCATTTGACCCGGCATTTTGCCCGTTTGAGGGCTTAACGGCTTTGCAAGAGGTTAAAAAAGAAGCCAGTACTAAAGAAGAAACTATATAAAAGAGCATCACAGGCATAGCCTTTCTAAAGCTCATCGCTAATGCGCTAAAATTTTTCATTATATTTAAGTTTAATGATTGTTGAATAAAATTAATACCCTGGATTCTGCTTCATCTGCGGAGACACACTCATTACTACCTGGCCGATTGGATAAATCTTAGTGTGATCATCCCCATCAGGTTGTTTGTCCCACCATGTTCCCGTATTAAATACACCCCAGCGTATCATATCGGTACGGCGCCTGCCTTCTACTAAAAATTCACGTCCCCATTCATCCAGCATTTCCTGGTCGGTCAGCTGACTTCCGTCGGTATAATACAAACTCGGTGAGCCTGTTGGATAATTACGCTTGCGCACAGCATTCAACAGCGCAGCTGCACCGGCCTTGTCTCCGGCGCGATATTTACATTCTGCCAAAGAATAGTATATCTCGGCCAACCGTATTTCAACAAAAGAAGATGCAATGGTATTTGGATCGCCTGTTGGGTAAATAGGATATTTCGCCGGCCAGATTCCTGAGTTATCATCAGCGTGATTCATGTCTGATTCCTTATCAGCCAGTACTTGTCCCGGTGGCAAATCCCTGAACCAGCCCACCTGGTCGCGGGAAAAAATGGTATATCCCCTGTTGCTTTGCACCAACTTGGTTGAGTCGCTGTAATAAGGCAGATAGCCATATAAAAACATTCCCTCCCGTTTGCTGTTGCCCAGATTTTTATATTTTTTCAGGCGAAAGTCGTCAGGATATTTTTGGAATTTCACAAAAGGCTTACCCAGGTTAAATGAATATTCTACACTGTCAACATCCCTTCCTGGTTGTAATGCAAACCTGGTATTCATATTCCCCCAATTGGTAAATCCAAAAAGATTATATGCCTGGTGTGGTGCCATAAACCAGTACATCTCAGTCGAATAGTGATAATGTGTATTGGCAAATGTAGAAGGGAAGCCAAAAATAACTTCAGGGCTCTGCGCGTTGTTATAATCGAAAGGCGCATCCCATCTGCTTTCTAAGGAATAGTTGCCGTATTTTCCGGCGATGATATCCTGACAAAGAGTGGCACACTCTGTGAATTTATCTTGCCCTATGTATACTTTGGCATTTAAATACAGGCGTACCAATAATGAAGCTGCGGCACCTTTGGTCAACCGTCCAATTGCATTAGTGCCCAAAGATTGGCTGGTAGGCAGATCTGGCATGGATTCCAATAGTTCCTTTTCAATAAAATTGAATGTTTCCTGTGGTGTGGACTGCGGAGGCATAACGGTTTCACCTTTTACCGCAGTAACAATAGGAACATTGCGGTACAGATCAAGTGCTCTTAAATTAAACCACGCTCTCAGAGTCCTCAATTCTGCAATGAAATCTGCTTTCTCGGCTTGGGTCATGCTAAACTTTTTGGGGTCAATCGCCTGGATATCTTGCAGTGAGTTGGTTGCCATACTTACCCCTGCGAACAAGGCGTTCCACATATCAGTTGTAAAGGAATCCTGATAAGACCAGGTATGATAATGTACACGTTGGTATATACCTCCATCAAACCAGTCCCCATCCCTGTTAGGGGTCATCAGTTCATCGGTGGGTAATTCCTGAGCGTAAAATAGCCCTCCTCCCTGTACCGACCAATAACCATGATCGAATGCCCGCAGAAAATCCCTGATAACATCATCTTTTGTTTGCAGAAAATTTGCTGATGTGATACGGTCATACAAGTTTTCATTAAGCTTGGTACAACCAAAGGAAAATAGAATGAAGCACATCATTGCTATTTTTATTCTGTATTTATGAAATAGTGTCATTTTTTTTCAGATTTGGTTTTAAAATTTAAGTTGAAACCCTGCAATAAGTTGTAGTGTAGAGGGGTAGTACGTTAAGGATGAATTGATACCTGGCGTAAGTCCGTTTACATCGATAGATTCAGGGTCCCCTCCCGTATATTTAGTTAATGTATACAGGTTCCTGCCTGTTACATAGATTCTGAGGCCATTGATATGTTTGATATGTAGTTTGGGATTATAACCCAAAGTAATATTGTCGATCTTGACAAAATCTCCCTTTTCCAAAAAGTAATCTGACAAGGTTGAATAAGTCTCCGGATTAGTAAGGGCAGCATATTTACCACCATCGTATGCTGAGCTTAACACATTGGAACCGTTCTGCGTAACCGGAGTACCCGCATAAAACGCCCTTGTGTTGAACAGCTTATAACCAAATGAGCCTCTTAAAAACACACTCAAGTCAAGATCTTTATAAGTAAATGTATTTCCTAAACTTGCAGTTATTTTAGGCAGGCCGGTACCAACAAATTGTTTGTCTGCAGTTGTTGCCATATTTCCGGGAATGATTTTTCCATTTTTATTATAAACCAGTAACCTTCCGGTAGCATCAACACCTGCCGAGCGTAGCATGTAAAAACTACCTATACTTCTTCCTTCTTGTAAACGCTGGGCAGAACCGGGCGACCCTGGGGATGGCATATAAACCATATCTATATAACTTTGCCCGTGGTAGATATTATTTGAAAAGGAGACGAAGTTGTTTTTATTGCTTGCTCCGGCAAAAGAAACATTCCACACAAAATTTTTATTCCTGACAGGCGTTCCTTTCAGCTGAATTTCCAATCCATTATTTTCCATACTTCCCACATTGGCAAAGGTGGTTCCCTGTATATTCGGCGGCGTTTGAACAAAATAATAACCTAGCAAATCATTAGTTCTTCGGATATAATAGTTCAAACTGCCCGAAACTTTATTGTTAAATAGCTCAAAATCCAATCCTACATTAAAGTTGTGTGCTGTTTCCCATTTTAATTTATAATTGGTGTTCTGACTCGGGCCCCATACCTGATATTGAACGCCATCATATGAATAGTGGCCATAACCCGAATAGGTATCTAATGAAAGATAGCTGGCAAAATCCTGGTTTCCGGTTACACCATAATCGGCACGAAGCTTTAGTTCATTAAGCCACGATAAAACGGGAAAAAATTGCTCATTAGATATTATCCAGCCAAACGAACCCGCAGGGAAATTGCCCCATTTATTATCGAATCCAAACTTTGATGACCCCTCGTGGCGAAGACTTGCAGAAAGGTAAAACCGCTTGTCGAAATCATAGTTCAGGCGTCCAAAAAACGCGATCAGCGTTGCATCATTTTTATAAGAGCCAAGACTAGTTGCACCGCCTGCATTAACAGGATAATTCGAAACGCCTGATCCCAGATTATTATAGGTCAATACATCTGAGGGAAAATTCTGGTTGGATGCACTTAACCCGGAATTAACGGAATAAAAGTAAGAATATCCGCCAAGCAATTTAAATGTATGTTCTTTGACATTTAATGTGTAATTACCAATCCATTCCAAGCTTTTTTGATCGCTGCTATTGTAGGCTCTACTGGCAATATTTTGGCCTGAATTTCCATATACAGCAGCAGTATTATAGGAAGGCAAAAAGTAAAAATTAAAGAAATCATATGTTTGCTGGCCCACTGTAACCTGAGTATACAGATTTTTTGCTGCATTCAGTTTAAACGATGAGCTCCAGTCCAAGTATTTGCCTTCGCCACCACTTAATACCGTTTTCAATTCTTCTACCGGATTATATGATCCGGGAAATCCAGTATTGATATAATAATATCTGGAAGAATTGGCAGTATCCTTAATAGGAATCGTTGGGTTTAATGTGATTCCCTGGCTAAAAGCACTATAGCTTGCATTGTTATAGTCAAGATGCCTTGGCGCAACATTTACAGATACTGAATACAAACCGTCGGCTGAATTATGAGCTAAATTGATCCTGGTTCCGTATTCTTTTTTTGTTGAACGCAGGTCGAGTCCATCGGCATCCCGGTAATCAAAAGATACGTTATAGCTATTTCTTCCGCTAGCTCCTGAAAACTGCAAGGTGTGTTTTTGTTGATAACCAAAGTTCCTTCTCACGGCACGAACCCAATCCGTATTACCGCCATAATCAACTCCCCTGTTATGCTCTAAAAATTGATCACGAGTGAGCACTTTTATTTCATTGGTAGGTATATCGCTGCTATAATATCCGTCATAAAAACCCTTAGCCTCGCCAGTACCTTTCTTTGTAGTTATAATGATTACGCCGTTACTGCCACGGGTTCCATAGATGGCAGATGCGGCTCCTCCTTTAAGCACATCAATTGATTCAATATCATTTTGGTTCAGGTTATCGATGTTGCCTCCGGGAATACCGTTGATTACATATAAAGGTCCTGTTCCGGCACTGCGTGAAGAAACACCACGAAGCTGAACACTTGGGCCTGAGTTGGGATCAGCTGTTGCCGTGTTGGTAATACTTAAACCAGAGACTTTTCCCTGAATCGAATTCAGCACACCGTTGCCGGCAACTGTATTCAAATCTTTAGCCGAAAGGTGAGTGATAGCACTGGTAACCTCTTTTTTATCAAGTGTTCCATAACCAACCGCTACCACCACTACATCGCTTAAAGAAGAGTTGCCTTGCTGAAGTTTAATAGCAAGTCTTGTAGTGGAAGATGCTATATCGGACTGGGTGACTTTATATTCCGCACGTTGATAGCCAACAAAGCTTACCGCTAATACATCGCCCTCCGAGGCATTGATCGAGAAAAAACCGTTAGCATCGGTAGCAACAGTAATAGTGGTATTCTTATTTGTAACAGTTGCGCCAGGAAGTGTTTTTCCGGTTTCATCAGTTACGATCCCACTTATTTTTTGAATTGGAACGACCGTTTTTTCACTTTGTAATTGCCCGGTCTCTTTTAAAGCGATCGTTTTTTGGATTACCATATAGTTGACCGGAACGCCCTTGAGGCACTGATTGAGCACATCCTCAATGGGTTGACTTTCGACATCGATGTTGACGGTCTTTGCCTTAAAAAACGCATCAAGTTTATCGTCATAGATAAAATGATATCCGGTCTTATCTTCTATTGTATTGAAAACACTTTGGATCGATGTGTTTTTCTCATGAAGAGTTATCAATTGGCCATAAGTTCTGGCGCTTACTTGCGTAAGACCTATGATCAACAGGATAATTGTTAGCTTCATAATCAGGAAAAATTTTGACAAAGTGCGCCAGAACGCTTCCGCGCACTTTAATTTAATTTTCATTACTTTTGATAGTTAGGGTTGAACGTTAGATTTAATTGCTACTTCTGATGATTTCGCACCCATGTAAAACCGGGACGGTGTTCCAGCACCTCCTGGTTTTTTTTAAACATGATTGGATGCAAGACATCGCGGAAGACATTACTTAGCCTGCGACGTCACGGGTACATTTCTATAGTTCCTTTGGTATTTTCTCTCTCATAATTGGTTTGTTAGTGAATAATTGGTTTGTTGGTTGTTTGTCCCGGTGGACTTCTCATATCCCAGTTTTTATTTTTAGTCGGAAACAATCACACTTTTCCCTTCGACGCGTAATTTGATCCCTTCAAATTGTAATATTCCTAATAGCCCCGAAATGTCAACATTGCGGGAAATTCTGCCTGTAAGTTTCGTGGGCGGAACTTTGCCTTCATATTTCACATCGATATCGTACCAGCGCGTGGCCTTAGCCATAATCTCTTCGATCCCGGCTTTTTTAAAGTCGAATAGCCCGTTCTTCCAGGCAACCTCACGGTTAACGTCCACACTGTTATTCACCGTCAAATGCCCGTTATTAGCCAGAACAGCTTGCTCTCCCGGTTTTAATAAAGCAGCGGCGCCATTACTTCTTATTCTGACTGAACCTTCCAGCAGGGTTGTTTTAGCATTCGCGTCGTCGTCATAAGCCGCTACGTTGAAATGTGTGCCCAGTACCTGTACGTCTGTTCTATTTGTCTTTACAATAAAGGGCATAGAGGCATTATGGCTTACTTCAAAATAACCCTGCCCGGTAAGTTCAACTACACGTTGGTTTCCCTGAAAAGTCACTGGATATTTCAAAGACGACTCCGCGTCTAGCCATACATGTGAACCGTCAGGAAGGATTACCTGGAATTGCTCGCTTCTTTTAGTGCTCAGGATATTATAGGGTACAGCCCGCTCGCTCGTATTTTCATTTGCGGCAACATATACAATCTCCCCATCTTTTGTTTTATCAATCTTTACACCCGCCTCATTGGCTAATTGACCGTTAAGGGCATCGGTCAGGACTAATGTTTTGCCATTTGCCAATGTGAGGGTCGCTTTGTTGGTGCCTGGCTTGATATTATGAGCGGCTGCGACCAGGTTGTTATCGTTATCAGTAGGTGTCTGCTTTTTCAGAAAGTACAGTCCGAAGGCCACCAAAAGAAATACCGCAGCCGACCACCACCATGTTTTCTGTGTGATGCGTCTTACCTTGCTGTGTCCTGTATTATCTTCCAGTTTCGCCAGAATCCTATGTTTAGATTCTTCATAATCGGCAGGATTGTCGTCTTTCGAAACAATATACATTTCGAATTCATCCTGGTATTTAAGCAACTCATCCAATTCCTCCGCAGTCGCAGATCCATTCAGGTGTTTTTCGTACAGAGCAATATATTCTGACCTTGTCATTGCAATAAAATTTAATCGAATGGTTTATATAAGTATAGAGTCGTTATAAAGTGGGGCACACACTCTTTATAGAAAAAAAATTTGCAGACAGACAGAAATCTCATGGCGATCCTTGTAATTGGCTTTTATAACAGTAATTTTACATTCAACCAATTATGTCGAAGGTTCCCCTAAGCGATTCGGATCTGTGGAAAGAGATTGTCAATGACGATTATCGTGCTTTCACGGTCTTATTTGAGCGTTACTGGTTTGTTTTATACAAAACCGCCGGCAAATACATCAAAGATCAAGAGCTATGCGAAGAAGCAGTACATGATCTTTTCCTAAACATTTGGAACAGACGCAAATACCTGGACATTCAAGACTTTAACAGTTATTTAAAAACGTCTGTACGGTATCAAGTGTATCGCATTTTAAAGAAATATAAAACCTCGGCGATTACCTACGTCGATGAATACCCTGAAGAATTGGTATTAGCTCATGAGAATGCTGGTGACAAGAAGATACAATATAATGATCTTGAAATGGAACTCGAAGACTGTCTCAAACCTTTACCTAAAAGAACTGCCGAGATATTCCTTTTAAGCAGAAAAGATCACCTTTCAAATGCGGAGATTGCAGAACGACTTGGCATTTCAAAGCGTTCAGTGGAAAACCAAATTACTAACGCGTTGAAATTCTTAAAAACTCATTATAGGTATATTGTTGTTTTTCTTTTGTTGTATCGGCGCTAGTACCATATAAATCAGACCAGTATTTGTGAACTAAAAAGTATTGCATATAACTGGGCTTGATTTCAGTTTGGTAATAAATAAGTTTCGAAATTCCCTCACAGAGTTCTACGATTTTGGTTGTCGTACCTTCACAATAAAGCTTTATTTATAGCATCCGTAATAATCCTGTCGTCTATATCATCAAGATAAGTCCGGGTTTGCAATTGTGTCTCATGTCCCAACGCTTCCTGAATGATCTTAATATCAACATTTGCTTCATTCAGATGACTTGCAAATCCATGGCGTAACGAGTTCGATGTAAATTGCTTTTCCCATCCTATTGCCTCAACCATTGCTTTTGCGTCTTTATTAAAATCCTTAAGCGCAGAATCTATCCGTGCATCGACTTTCTTTGCGGTATCATGTTCCTTGAAAATAAAAGGGAAAACATATCCCACATCTGATTGCACGGCATATGTTGTAAAAATTTTAAGCATCCGTATAGCTTTTGGGTGGAGTTCAAAATTATAGCTCCTTTTATTTTTAGACCGCTTGTAGGCTATACCATCATTTTGGATATCATCCTATTTTAATTTAAGCATATCATTAAAATTCATACCCCTGGCATAGTACATAAACTGCATCAGAAGATGTGATCGATAAAGTCTGCTGTCAACGGGCAATTTTAAATTCATTATCCGCTTCCAATAACCAATTTTTATAGATCGCTTTTTCGTTCTTATTCTTTTGTACGCATTAAATTTTATGAACTGTTTGGGGTGCCTCTCCTTAGGAACGAGACCATCGGCGATCGCAAGGTTCCAAATCCGATAGCAGGTTCGTAAATAGACGCTTTTTGTTGATTCGGACAATCCAACCATCTGCGCTTCATAAGCTTCATGATCCGCTTTAGTAAAGGCAAGGAATAATTTGTCTTTGCCATTTAAAAGCTTATGTATTGTCAGCTTATTGGCAGAAAAAACTCCGGCATAACCGATGTTTTCAATCGATTCGTAATACTCGCCCAAAACAATAAATGCGCACTCCTTTTTGTCGCCTGAAACAAAAACTATAAAAATAGTTTGCAAACTATAAAAATAGTTCTACCTTTGGTTAACTATAAAACTAGTTTGCTATGAATATCAAAGAACTCACCAAAGCAGAAGAGCAGGTAATGCAGCTTTTATGGCAATTAAAAGAAGCCATAGTAAAGGATATCATTGAGCGTATGCCCGAACCCAAGCCAGCTTATAACACGGTATCAACCGTAGTGCGGGTTTTAGAAGGCAAAGGTTTTATCGACCATAAAGCGTACGGCAATTCGCACGTGTATTTCCCGCTGATCAGCGAGGCACAATACAGAAAATTTACGTTCGACAAGATGATGAGCAATTACTTCAGCAACTCCTATGAAACCCTGGTATCTTTTATCGCCAACGAAAAAAAGCTGGACATCAAACAACTGGATGAACTAACCAAATTAATAGAGGACCTTAAAAGCAAAAAGAAATGAACTGGCTCTATTACCTTGCAGAAGCCAATCTATACCTTGTTGTATTTTACCTGGCCTACTGCATATTTTTAAACCGCAATACCCATTATCAGCTAAACCGCTCTTACTTAATATTTAGTTGTATCGTTTCCTTCCTGCTGCCGGTTTTACAAATAGGCGCATTAAAACCTGTTAAGCAGATCCAATCAATAAACCAAATTACTTACGCGATACCTCAAAGCCTAACCGTAGTTGAACAGCGGCCAGCCCCCGTTGTAAATGTCCCTGCTCCTGTCGCTACGCACCACTTTACCTTTAAGGATGGCTTATGGTATGCTTACCTTATAGGTGTAGGCGCATCAATGGTCCTGCTCGTTCTTAAACTGTTTGCGCTATTAAAGCTTACACGTAACAGAAGCGTTAAAGAACATCGGTACCGCGTAACCTATTTGCCTGGTACAGACGTAGCCTTTTCATTTTTCAATCACCTTTTTATTGGCGACGGTGCGCAAGAGACCAATATCATGATCAGGCACGAGTTGGTGCATATCCGGCAAAAACATTCGGCTGATATCCTATTCCTGGAGCTGTTAAAGATCATCAACTGGTTTAACCCGTTCGTATACCTGCTGCAAAACAGCTTAAAAACCGTCCATGAATATATTGCCGACGAACAAACCACGGCTCACGGGATGGACGCCTTAACATATTCTTCCTTTTTGCTCAATAATGCTTATGGTACGGGTGGTTCTTCCATCACCCACTCATTTTTCAATTATAACCTGTTAAAAAAGAGAATCATCATGTTAAATCAACAACGCTCGGGTAATTTGGCAAGGCTGAAATACCTGGTAACAATTCCCATCTGCGCGGCACTGCTATGCGCATCAACCCTGGTGTTCAGCAAAACTTATGCACTGATAGATCTCGACCCGGTCAATGTCAGATCGGCTGCCAGGTATGCTACAGTTAATACCAATCATCCATTTAAGCGCAAACGTTTAAAAGTGACTCAAAATGGTACAACTATTATAACCGACCAGATTTCGGTTGATCAGAAAAGCACGGGAAAAGTCTATACGGCCGGTACGATAACTAACAGCGACAAATCACAGCTGCTCAGGAATCATCACATCAAAGTAGAAGTGGTTGAAGATAGCACCGTGTTTACCACCAACGACGGAAAGTTGATGTTACCGGTGGTAAACGTTGATGGTTATTATCTGCTGGATCATTTCCTGCATAAGAATATACATTACAACACCGCCAAAGGCGACAAAGGTGGACTGGTAGAAATAGGTTTTTCGCTGGATAACGACCGCCACATTACCAATGTTAAAGTTGTAAAAAGCGGCGGCGCAAAACTGGATGCCCTGGCATTGAATGGATTTAATGCCTATAAAGGAGTTGTAAATGATGATCCGGGTAAGACATTAAAAATAGGCGTGTATTTCTTTACTGATGATTACTCCATATTCAAAACCGACTCGCTTGGCAAGGATCCAGAGTTTGCCGGAGAGCTGATCATAACCAACTATAAGTACCCGACGACTGTAACCAGCAAAGGATACGAATATGATGAGAGCGGAGTTAGTTTCCCCGGCGACGACACCAATATGTCAAACGCCAAGGTTGTGATCTACGACAAAAATGGCGAAGGCGCCTGGTATTTCAAAAACAAAATAACCCCGGCTGAACTGCAATCATTAAAAGACAAATACGGCTATACTTTCCCATCGGCATCTGCTATGGCGATACAATTCATCAAACCTAAGAATCTTCCAAAAAGCCGGTTAGCCTATATTTTTGATGTAAATTCCTACCTTGATGCACCGTACGCCAATCATTTTTATTACCATGCCCTTAATAATATCGACTACCCTCAGCAAGCAAAAAAATTGCTCAAAGGTGGCGTCGTGGTTTTAAACTTCAACCTGGACAACAGCGGAATGATAAGCGATATTAATGTTGCAAAAAGCGCCGGTAACGGATTTGATGAAGCAGCAGTAAGCGCACTGCAATCGTACAAGTTTGCCATTAAAGACGATGCCGGAAAGCATAGCATAGCCCTGTTATTTTGCGTGGCCGAAAAGAAATACCGTCCGGTAGTTGGCAGCGATGTTAAAAAAGATGGGTATGTGGGCGAGTTGGCTATTTCCGATATCAAATCGCCATTTGTTACCCCCAATATTAAATTCCAACCGCCTGCAGCCAGCGGCGATAAAAAAAATTGACAGACCTAAACCAATAATATCAGTTAAAAACAAAAAGAAGCCTCAGTTTTTGAGGCTTCTTTTGTTAACTTTGCTTCGTGAGATTACTCTGCCTGCTTCTATCGGTTTATATTCTGTTGTTATCGGCAAAGCCCTGCTGTACCGATAACGATTGCCTGGGCAGTTCGATCAATCTCAAAACATCGGCATCCAAAATACCTGCTGAAGAAAATGGATGCACAGACTGCTCACCCTTTTTCACCTGTGGTTCCAGCGCCGGGTTTGTGGTAAGCAACGCTGGCTCATTCAATCTTTTAGCACCCACACAACCGGTATTGAAGCACACTGCTTGTTACCGGTCTTTAATTCTGAAACAGATCTCTTCCTCCATCTGGCAGCCGCCCAAATTAAGTTGATATACGTCCATTCGTTCGCTTAACAATTCGTATCAACTTAATTCTATTTAAAATGAAAAAATATTTTGTGCTTTCAATAGCACTGCTATTTGCTATTATATCCCACGCCCAAAACACGTTGAGGGCAGTTATAAAAGACGCTAAAACCCAGGAGCCGCTTATCGGTGCGACTGCCTCCATCACTGCCACCGCACAAGGCGCCGTTTCCGATACCAGCGGGACGGTCACATTGAGCAATATTCCAGATGGCAAGCAGACCATCAAATTCACTTACGTAGGTTATGAACCTCGTATTGATACCTTAGATTTCCCGCTTTTACAGGAACAAACCTTGACCATTCTCCTGATGCCGGCAGGCAAAGGTGAGGGCCAGGAACTGGAAGCCGTCGTGATCGGCGCAACCCGCACCAGTCGCACCATCGCTACCATTCCAACCCGTGTCGAAGTTATATCCGGCGAGGAACTGGACGAAAAGGGCAATATGAAACCGGGCGATATCCGTATGATGCTGGCCGAAAGTACGGGTATCCAAACCCAGCAAACGTCTGCAACCAGCGGCAATTCCAGCATCCGCATACAGGGGCTCGACGGGCGTTACACCCAGATCATCCGCGACGGTTTCCCCTTGTACTCCGGCTTTTCGGGTGGATTGGGATTATTGCAGGTAGCGCCCCTCGACCTCAAACAGGTAGAAGTGATCAAAGGCTCCTCCTCTACCCTATATGGCGGCGACGCTATTGCGGGGCTCGTCAACCTGGTATCCAAAACGCCCACCAAAAATCGGCAACTGAACATGCTGCTCAACGGCACATCGGCCAAAGGACTGGATGCCAGCTTATTCTACGGACAGAAATTCGATAAGATCGGCGCCACTATCTACGCCGCCTATAACCACGGTACGCCTTACGACCCGGCAAACATCGGCTTATCCGCCATACCCCGCTTTAGCCGGTATACGCTCAACCCAAAACTGTTTTTCTATTTTAACGACAGGACTACCCTCATAACCGGTATTAATGGTACTATTGAAGATCGCATCGGCGGCGATATGCAATACCTGGATGACAAGGGCAGCCCGGAGCATAGCTATTTTGAACGCAATAAAACCGGGCGCTATAGTTCGCAGGTTGAACTGGATCATACCATCAACGCCAATGAAAAATGGACGATCAAAAACAGTGTGAGCTATTTCGACCGCAGTATCGCTTTGCCGGACTACTTGTTTTCGGGTGTCCAGGTATCGTCTTACAGCGAGGCCAACTATAGTAAAAAAGGCGAGCGTGCAGATTGGGTAGCCGGCTTGAATTTTTTAACTGATAATTTTACTGAAGACCGTAACAGCACCTTCCCCTTACGCGATTATCGTTACAACACCATTGGCGGTTTTGCGCAGAATACATGGGATGCCACCAGGTTTTTAACCGTCGAAACGGGGTTGCGTGGCGATTACCATAATGTTTATGGTTTTTTCCTGCTGCCCAGGGTGTCGGTGCTGGTTAATTTCAACGAACATTTGTCCAGTCGTTTGGGCGGCGGATTGGGCTACAAATCGCCGACCGTGTTCACCGAAGATGCCGAACGCATCGATTTCCGTAACGTATTGCCTATCGATGTGGCTAACACCAAAGCCGAGCGTTCCTATGGCGCAAACTATGACCTGAACTACCGCACCGGGCTGTTTGACAACCGGGTGAGTTTGAGCATCAACCAGTTGTTCTTTTATACCCGCATTGCCGACCCTATTTTGTTTGTGCCGCTTGCCAATAGCACATATCAATACCAGCAGCCGGGCGGCGACCTGCACACCCAGGGCACTGAAACCAATGTTAAGTTAACTTATAACAACTTTAAGTTGTTCCTGGGTTATACCTATTCGGATGTAAGGCAGCACATTGGCGGCGTATTTAGTGCTTACCCGCTGGTTTCCAAAAACCGGTTGAATAATGTGCTGGTGTACGAAAAGGAAGGTGACTTTAAGATCGGCGCGGAAGCCTATTACTTCAGCCCGCAAAAGCTGAATGACGGCACCTCCGGGCGCGGTTACTGGACCACCGGACTAATGCTTGAGAAAACCTGGAAACGATTCTCCCTCTTCATCAATTTCGAGAACCTGACCGATACCCGGCAAACCAAATTCGGCCCGATCTATACCGGCAGCATCACCGATCCGCAGTTTAAGGATATCTATGCACCGTTGGATGGGTTTGTGGTTAATGGGGGTGTTAAACTTAGGTTGTAACGATAAAAAATGCGTTCCGTATCTCACCGCGGAACGCACCAATAAAGGTTCAACCCAATAGACAGAACCAGGAGTCAAGATGCAAGAGACAAGATTGTCATGGTTCTTGATTCCTGGTTCTAAAAATCATTCGTTTCGTAAACTCTTAACCGGATTAGCCAGTGCTGCTTTTATGGCCTGGAAACTGATAGTGGCGAGTGCTATAAAGATTGACGCCAATCCGCCTATGGCGAATAACCACCAGCTGATATTGATGCGGTAAACATAATCCTGCAGCCATTGGTGCATGTAGTACCAGGCTATGGGCGTGGCTATGGCAAAGGCGATGGTGATGAGCGCAACAAATTCCCTGGAGAACAGGTAAACAATATTGCCTGCGCTGGCACCCAATACTTTGCGGATGCCTACTTCTTTTATCCGTTGCACTGCCATGAATGAGGCCAGGCCATATAAGCCCAAACAGCTAAGGAATATAGCAATGGCGGCAAAAATTTTGTACAGCTGCGATAATTGATTTTCCTGCTTGTAAAAACCGGCAATCTTTTCGTCCAGGAACTTGTATTGATAAACAAAGTCGGGATAAGTTTGATCAAATATCTTCTTGATCGATTGCAGTGACGACGACATGCCTGTTGTCGTCAGTTTTATGGCCAGCTGGTTGTACATCGCCGCGTCTGTAGTGATCACCAATGGTGCAACCTCGTTGCGGAAAGAGCGGTCGTTAAAATCTTTCAATACACCTACAACCGGGCATGTTATCAAGCCGTTCCAAATGCTAATTTCTTTGCCTATGATATCTTCCGGTCTTTTTAGCCCTAAGCTTTTCACGAGCGATTCGTTCACCAAAAATTCTTTTGTCATTTGCGACGGCTGCAAATTTCTTCCGGCTATAAGCGGTAACTTATAAGTGGGCACATATTCCTCGTCGGCAAATTTGGTGATCGCTTTAAAGTCCGACTCTTTTACGGCATGGTCAAATTTCAATGTGCTCCAGGTATCGTTCCCATTTTCAACCGGGGTATGATCGCTTAAGCTTACGGTTTGCACGCCGTTTATCGACAATAACTGGGTTTTTAAATAGCCCAGCTTGCTCGTAAGCGTTGTATCTATACGGAAAGGAACATTGATCACCGCCTCCTTATCAAAGCCCAACGGTTGATCCATAAAGTAATTCATCTGCTTTACGATGATGAGCGTCCCGATGATGAGCACCTGCGCAATAATGAACTGGAACACCACCAACCCTCTCCGCAACGAGATCCCATTGGAATTTGCCGAAAGCTTGCTCTTTAATGCATTAACAGGGTTGAACCTTGATAGAACGATTGAAGGATAAAATCCTGCAAGCGCAGTTACTAATACCGTTACAATAAAAAGGAATAAAAGAATTGCCGGGTTAGCAAATATGTTAGACGACAACGAAAGATCTAACAGGTTACCTACCGAAGGCAATACCAGCAGGGTAATACCTGCCGCAAGCAGCACAGCAATGATGACTATCAAAAATGTTTCGACCAGGAATTGGGTTTGCAGTTGGGATTTATTGCTACCTAAAACTTTCCGTACGCCAACCTCTTTTGCACGATTAACGGCCTGCGCAGTGGATAGGTTGATGAAGTTTACGCAGGCAATTAACAGGATGAACGCCGCAATAAGCCACAACACATTCAGCAATTGGTGGCTGATGGTTTTGCCGCTATAGCTATCCACCGCTGCATCATAATGCACAGCGCTTAAGGGTTGAGCGATATGACTATCCCTATTGGCGGGAGATTCCACCTTTCGCGAGTAGTCGCGTAATTGCTGATTAAAATTATCAGGAGACATACCCTGCGGCAATAAAATATAGCAGCCATAATCGGATACTGTCGTATTCCAATCGGTTGAGCTTGCCAGGTAGCTTCCGGTAAAACTTGTTCCGTAGGAAACAACGGCTTTTAGCTGGAAGTCGGAATTTGCAGGTATCGTCTGCAAAATACCCGAAACAGTCACCATATCGCTGCCATGCTCGAACATGTAGCCCCCAATCTCCAGTTTAATGGTTCTCCCCATTGCCAGCTTCCAGTCGCCAAAATATTTTCCAGCGATCTCTTTAGTGAGCAATACATTGTTCGGGTTTTTTAATGATTCATACGTACCTGCTATCAGCGGGAAATCGAATATCTTGAAGAAAGCAGGCGATGTAAAAAATAAACCCCGCGACTCTTTAAATGCTTTTTCAGTATTTCCCTTATTATCTACGATTAGCATCTGATCATTCTGACTGGCGAAAATCGGAGCCACTTCGAGCTGTGGGAAAGCCGTTTTCAATCCCAGGGGAATTGGAAAAGGAAGATCTTTTCCGTATGAAACATCTGATGATCCTTCATGATGATATTCGGTTAGAACGCGATAGATGCGGTCTTTCTTAGTATGGAAATTATCAAATCCGGTTTGAAACTGGATGATGATAAAGATCGTCATACAGACTGCAATACCTACAGCCAGACCGGTGATATTGATAGCAGCGTAGCTTTTATTACGTATCAGGTTACGCCGTGCTATTTTGAAATAATTTTTGAACATATAGTTGCGGGTTAATTTGTCATGAGACCACTTTGGGGTGGTTTCTGAAGACGAATTTACCGCCGCCATTTGTTGCTGACTTCTCAAATTATAAAATGGGAACTCTTTTTTAAGTTCATTTTTATATTCTGCAGGGCTTTTCCCGGTCGATTGCTTAAAAATTCGATTAAAGCTGCTTTGTGAGTTGAAACCTGACTCAAACGCGATACCCAGCAGAGTGATATGATCAAAAGCAGGATCCTGCATTTTTCGGGCAGCATCCTGAACACGGTATTCATTAATAAAATCATTAAAGCTTTTTTTGAGGACAGTATTGATGATCCGGGATAACTCGTGAGTGGTCAGACCAAGCTTTTCGGCGAGTGAGCCCAGGCTTAATTCCGGGTCCTGGTAATAGCGGTTTTCTTTAACCACTTTCTTCAGCCAAGAGCCTTTTTGTTTCAGCTCTGCCGGTAGTAATGGTTTTAGAATTGATGCCGCATCCGGCTGCACACCAATTTCCGGTCGTAAAAAAGCCCTTGCCGCTATCCAGACGATCATCACCACCAAAAGAAAATATAGTGGATAATAAGCCTGTGCACCTAATTGATAATTGTAAAAGAAATAGTCTATCGCTATAAAGGGCGTCCACAACAACCACAGCGTCCCGAAACCGATCAGTAAACGATGCAGCCACCGTAGCTCGTGCCGGTAGCGGTCGCCACCATTAAATTTTTGTTGCTGGTAAAAGCCCTCGATCAGCATGTGACATCTGTATAAATAGATAATGACCGAAATGAATGCCAATAGCTGTAATATGGGGTTCAGTCGTTGGAATATTGGGGTACCATACGTCGTTATGCCTGTATTTAAACTTTGTATAGTTTCTAAAGTATAAGCCCCTAGTTCTAATATCAAAGGACTGAAATGCAACATATCCCGGCGTTGGAATTTATGCCCCGGCCGCGTTATTTTAAGCACATAGTAATAAATAAGCGGACCAAGCGCCAGTGAATACTGCATCGGCAGGCTGCTCCAGAAAGGTGCATAGTCCGCTAAGCGGATGTCGATAGCCACTATCCGGGCTATCCACAAAGCAGCAACAGCCAAAGCTATAGCCAAAAACCGATTTGCCGGCCGGTTTGCCTTTTTAGTGAACCACAAAAGCAGGATAAAAGTGAAGCCAATAAACAGCATCCCGAAAAATGCGGCGTCATAAAGGGTTATATGGAATGTGTATGATCTCAAATGAATTAACTGGCACAATCAGTGTTCCAAATTAATAACATATTGATATATAAAAAATTGTGCGGCATTGGGACATATGCGATTGTAACAAAACCGGACATCAGGGCGTACGGTTTTGAATAGCATCCCCGCCTGCACAAAAAGAGGGTGTCACATTGAGCCCCATCGAAGTGTGGTGCGCAAAGGCCTAGCCCGCCATGCATCTCGCCATTAATCCAAATAATCTGGCGGGTAAAGTTTCTGAATGTATTTCTCTGCAACTGCACGTATATCCTGGGGGCTGAGCCCGCTTATTTCGCGGAACAATCTCTCCAGTCCGGCTGGAGTTACTGTACACACCAACAGGGCCGGGCTATTCGAAATATTTTTAAACGCATGAACCCCGCCATTAAATGGGATATTAACGAAAGCGCCGCTGGTAGCCATTTGCTTACCCGCCTCGGTCCGGAATTCCACCTCGCCTCCCGCCACATAGAACGTTTCCTGTATATCAGGGTGCGCATGTGGCGCAGGGCCAGCGCCCGGCGGTACCATCATCTCGATCACAGCAAAACGGTTTCCTGTTTCTTCACCAGTTATCAGGAAGCGATAATTACTACCGGCGATAGATAGCTGTTCGCCCTGATCGGCGGTAGTGATGGTAATGTTGGCTGTTTCCATGGCTATTATTCTATTATAATGCAAAATAAGGATATGTTTTGAAGGTGCCAACAAATACCGTTTTGATACAGACATCTGCTAGTTATTCACTCTTCAAACTCTCTTCGAAAGCAATAGCTCATTCTGAGCGAAGGCTCTTCACCGGGTTCACAATAGCTGCTCTTATCGTCTGGAAACAGGATGTAAAAAAAGCCGTCAGCAGCATACCCGCGCCGCTTGCTGCAAATATCCACCAGCTGATGCTCGTTTTATCTGCATAACTTTCCATCCATTTGTCCATGGCCCACCATGCTAGCGGTGTTACAATCAGGAATGCCAACAGGATAAGCAAAACCAGTTCGGTGGATAGCAGGCGGACGATCTGTGCTACAGATGCGCCGAGCACTTTGCGTACACCGATCTCTTTAGTACGTTGCGTGGTTGTATAAATAGCCAGCCCTAATAAGCCGAGGCAGCTGATCAATATTGAGAGCCCGGTTGCCCAGCTCAACAAAGTTGAAGTTTGTTTTTCCTGGTTATAAAATTCTGCGATCGATTTGTCGTAAAACTTATAACTGGAATCGTCGTCAGGGTAAAATTGTTTCCATATCTTATTCATGGCAGCCATGGTTTTCTGCCATTCGTTGCCTCCGGCAGTTTCGGGTTTCAGGGCAATATGGACGACGCCATTCTGAAAGGCATTGTTCCCGCCAGCCGCAAGGATAGTCAGCGGACCTATGGGAGACTGGAGTGAATGCGTATAAAAATCACCAACGACGCCTACGACGCGCATAGGTTTTGAGCCGTTTATTTTATCAAGTATTTTTCCAACAGCATCTTTAGGCTTAACAAAACCAATTATCCGGGCATATTTTTCATTAATCAATAACCCTGACGAGGTATCGCCAGGCATTATATTACGTCCGGCCAGTACTTTGATATGATACAGATTGACATAGTATTCATCGGCATATTTAATTTCAACAGGAGTGGTGATTTCCTTTTTCCCATCCTTATAAACCGAAATTGTACTATTGGTTCCCCCGGATGATGGCGGCTCAAAACCTACACTTACCATCGCTACACCAGGCAACAATCGCAGCTTGTTTGCCATTACCTGATTAGCTTTGGCTTTACGGATTTTATATGGCGTTTCAGCAAATACAATAGCGTCCTTTTTAAAGCCCAAATCTTTATGCAGAGCGTAATAAACCTGCTTGCTCACCAGCATAGTAGCCATAATGAAAAATTGAGCAATTATAAACTGTGATACCGTGAGCGATTTACGCAGCCAGGCATTCCTTGTTTTGCTGTTGTTGCTTTGCGCCTGGTTTTTGAGCACCAATACGGGTTTATAGCCCGACAGCAGCAGTGCTGGATAAAAACCGGATAACACGCTGACAACTATAGTCAAACCAAACAGGAACAGGAAAATATCGGGATGATGCAGAAAATCGGCCTTAACGCCAGGGGCTATAAAATCGGCGAATAGCTTTAAGATCAAAGGCGTTAAAGCGATTGAAATGATTACCGAAAAAAGGGTGATCAGGAATGTCTCGCTCAAAAATTGCGTGATCAGTTGGGTACGGGTGCTGCCCATAGTTTTGCGTATCCCAATCTCCTTAGCTCTTTGAGCAGCCTGTGCCGTGGTTAGGTTAATAAAATTGATACAGCCGAGCAACAACAGGAAACCAGCAATTACCAGCAGCATATATGATCTGTTTTTGCTTGCCGGACCGCTAAAATCAAAAGTGCCATAGGTTTGATCAAAATGGATATCGCTCAGCGGTTGAACAGTGTAGTTTTGCGAACTTCCATTTTTCAAAGCTTCAGGATTTTGCGGGTGACTCTTTTTGTACATCGCATTTACCTGTTTTTGCACGTTCGCTGCAGAAACATTTGGATATAGTTTGATAAACAACTCTGATGCCGAATTGGTGCTTCCCCATGAATCCAGATGCAAATCCATACCAAGCCTGGTTTTGGGTCCGGCCGAACTAAAAGAGATAAAATCATGGCAGGAAAAATCGGTATTTTCTTTTATGGTTTCAACAATGCCTGTTACCGTAGTTTTCAGCGTATCATAGGTTACCGTTTTACCGAGCATTTGTTCGTAGCTGAGTGAAGGAAAATAAACCTTCGCGCGCTCGGAAGTAAGTACTACGTGGTAAGGATCATTCAATGCTGCTGTGGGTGAGCCTGCAAGCCAGGTGTAATGAATGATCTTAAAATAATTCTGGTCGGCAAGGGTGATATGGTCCTGGCCTTTAAACTTTACAGGCGTGTTGTTTTTGCCGGCAACCATTACGTCAGGAGCCAATGTATACAAAGGGGCTATGATTTCAACGCCGGTAACATTGTTCTTTATCCCGGCGGCCATCGGGCTGGTTACACCATAACTATGGCTGACGTTGCCCTGGAATTTAAAATCGGATACCACGCGGAATATCCGGTCGCTGTCCTTATGGAACTTATCGAACGTAAGATCATAATGCACTATCAAATAAATAACCAGCGAGGCGCTGATGCCTATGGAAAGTCCGATAATATTGATCAGGGTAAATACTTTGTGTTTCCAAAAATTCCGGAAGGCAATTTTAAAATAATTTTTAAACATGATGCTGCGATTTAATTTCTCTTCAGACCACTTAGGCGTGGCTTGTTGATTCAAAATTATCGCTGCAAAATGGGCGCTGCGCCTCAAGTTATAAGATGAGTCCTCTTTTTTCAGATTAGCTTTATATTCTATGGGGCTTTCCCCGGTCATCTGCTTGAATATGCGGTTAAAAGTAGCTTTTGAATTGAATCCCGCTTCATAAGCAATACCCAATAGGGTGATATGATCATAAGCAGGATCCTGCATTTTCCATATCACATCCCTCACACGGTATTCATTTATAAAATCATTAAAACTTTTTTTGAGTACCGTATTGATGATCTTCGATAACTCATGGGTGTGTACGCCAAGTTTTTCTGCAAGTGCGCCCAGGCTTAGCTCCGGGTCCTGGTAATAGCGGTTTTCTTTTACGGTGTTCTTCAACCATTTGCCTTTTTGTTTTAGGTCAGCCGGTAGTAATGGTTTTAGCACAGGAGCGCTATCTGTAGATAAGCTTCCTAGTGGTCTTAGAAAAGCTCTCGCCGCCATCCCGATGATCATTACTGACAAAAGGAAATACACCGGATAATAAGCATGTATGCCTAACTGATGATGGTAATAAAAATAATCTGCCGCGGTGAAAGGTATCCACAACGCTCATAGTATTCCGAAACCACTTAGTAATCTGTGTAACCATCTCAATTCAAAACGGTACCGATCTGCCCCTTTAAATTTCAAACTCTGGTAATATTGTTCTATCAGTCTGTAAGATTTGTGCAGGTAGATAGTCACCGAAACAAACGTCAATAATTGCAAGGCGGGATTCAATTGCTGAAAGATGGGGGTACTATAGGTGGCTGTACCTGCTTTTACACTTTCCTTAACCTCCAACAGATGCGCGCCAAGTTGCAGCAGCAATGGCAAAAAATGCGGCAAATGCTGGAGCCTGAATTTAAATTCTGGCCGCACAATTTTGAGTACATAAAAGAAGATAAGCGGGCCAAGTGCCAGTGAGAATTGCAATGGCAGTAAGCTCCAGTTGGGAACGTAGGTATCCAACCGTATATCGATGCCTAATATCCAAATCAAGTGAGCTATAACTACAGTCAAAGCCAATGCAAGATACCGGTTGGCCGACCGGCTAATGCCTTTTGCAAACCATAATAACGGGGCAAAAGTAAGCCCGATAAATATCCCCCCCAGGAAGGCCGGGTCATACAGGTTAATATGGAAGGTGTACGGATTCAAGTGATTTAGTCAGCTCAATTGCTGTTCCAAATTACTAACATATTGACAGATAAAAAATTACATAGTTCCCGGCATAAACATTTGTAATGAAACCGGACATTGAGACGTCCGGTTTTGAATGGCGGGCCGAATCTATTCCCCTGAAAACAAAGATGCCCGTTCTTCCCCTACCCACAACGGCACACTAACAAAACTATCATTACACCATTGTATCTTCAGCGGCTTACCGGCATCGGCAATGGTCTCTTTACTTACATCTTTGCCTGTGCCATAGTTAACCTGGGCAAATGAGTTTTTATCTATATTTAAAACCACCATTAAACGGCTGCCTTTGCTCAGTTGCCGGCTCACCATTCGTGTGCGGGTGAATGGTATACTTTCTATTGCGCCCGGGCGCAATAAAATCCTTTTGGACATGTCTTTTGCATAACTGGCCCGTCCTAAAAAATAGGATAGCTCAAAATATTTGCCTTCGGGTGTTACCTCGTATAGTACCACGGTAACATCCATGTCTTTTTTATTGATGATGGCTTTCAATTCACCGCTGAACATGCCATTAACCTGAACAGGCTGGTCAAATGGTTTACTGATAAAGAAGAAGCCATTACTACGGTCGAGTGAGTCTTTAATAATAGGATCAGGATAGTAGTCGCCATAGCTGGTTTTGCGGTCGGCCAAGTCAACGCTTTGTTTGATCGATCCTTTTTTCAGCGGTTTAATAGGCGAAAGACTATAATTATCGCCCAGCTTTGAATCGGTCAGATATAATTTCAATCTCCTATTCGCCATTTTGGCCACCGAAGGCACATGCTTCCATTTGTTGGCGCCCATCACCTCATAATTCACCTTATCCTTTAATATCTCAGGTTTTTTAGCGCCCTTCATAATATAGTCAAACCACTGAAAAGTGATTTCCCTGGTTTTGATCAGGGCAACCGAGTCGACTTTATAATTACGCAAAACAGGCTCTCCCCCTCTCTGCGTGCCAAAATGATCATATGGACCGATGATAAGGTAATGATTGGCTTTGGAATTATATTTCAGGTGTTCCAGGTAGTAATGCATGCCCGATACCTGGCCATCGTCATAATACCCCTCAAACGTGAGCACAGGAATATTAATATGCGCAAAGTCTTGCTGGTAAGGGACCATGTTTTGCCAGTAACTGTCGTAATCCGGGTGTTTTATCCAACGTTGCAGCCAGGGGTTTGGCGTACCGTCTACACTATCGATCTTACTATATGCAGCCCCGCTATTATACCAATTCGGGTTAAGCGTGTTCCACCGCTGCGGATCGTTATAAACTTTATTGTCCAGGTATTTATTATTGGTCACATAAAACGCCCATCCGTAATTGGCGTTTATAAACACATTATTTTCCATTGGCAAACCCAAACCAGGTATAGCCGATACATAAGGCACAATGGTTTTCAGCGCCGGGTGTACACGGTGTTTAACACCTGCCCACTGTGCAAATCCCGAATAACTGCCGCCATACATACCTACTTTGCGGTTGCTCCATGGTTGCTTCGCGATCCAGTCGATCACTTCATAAACATCCTCCTGTTCGGTTTCATAGGGCTCTACTTTTTCAGGGCTCAAACGCTTACCACGCGTATCGGCTACCACTCCCACATAACCATGATCCGCGGCTAATTTTGCCTGGCGGGCAATAGCTTCCTGATCTGAATAAATGTAAAAGAATAACGCCGTAGGCTGCGGACCGGTTAAATCCTTCCGGCGAACAACAGTTGTGGATAAAATATGCCCCTGTTTAGTTTTGATCATTACGCTGTCGCTAACAATATATTTATTGTCCACCAGCCTGTTTTGGGCAAAAAGACCCGCGTACCAGCCTAAAAAGGCCAGCAAGAATGTTATTTTTTTCATGATATTTTGATTAGTTGAACTTCGTCTTCAGTCTGTTATTTGATTTAAATTTTACAGATTGTCTTTCCGATACCTGCAATAATTTGCCGTCGTGCAAGGTGATATTCAAGCGTCCGTCTTCGGCTTGTTCTATATGTTTAATAAAATTCGTGTTGATGATCTGTGACCTGTTAATTCTGAAAAACAGCGCAGGGTCGAGCTCCGTTTCTAGTTGATTCAGCGATCGTTTTAAATAGGTAGTGGTATCCCTAAAATATAAACGGGCATAATTTTCCATCGATTCAATGAGGCAAATCTCGTCCAGCCGGATGAAATAACATTTGTTGCCATCCTTCACAAAAAGCTGTTGCTGCGGAGGTGCTACCCTGCTTAATTTATCCTTTACCTTTTCAACGACTTTTGAAAAACGTTCGGCCCGCACCGGTTTCACAACATAATCAAGTGCATTTGCTTCAAAAGCTTTGACAGCATACTGATCATAGGCTGTAACGAAGATCACTTCAGGTACCTGTTGCAACGTCTCCAACAAATCAAAACCTGACTTACCCGGCATTTGGATATCGAGCAAAATGAGATCGGGCTTATGTTTCACAATCAGGGGAACTGACTCGTCTGCATTTGCAGCTTCGGCAATTATCTCAAAATCAGGGTATGCGTTCAGCATTCGGCGCAGCTCTTCCCGTGCAAGCCGTTCATCGTCAATCAATATCACTTTTATCTTTTTCATGATGCAGCCGGAATATGTAAAACAACAGCAACTATTTCGCCGGGTAACTGTGTCAGGGAAAGTGAAGCATTATCGCCATACTGCAATGCCAGTCTGCTACGGAGATTTGATAGCCCGACACCGCCAATGGCTTCTTCAATTTTTAGTATACCGGGATTTTGCACGGTTATTTTGAGGGACGATCCATCTGCCTTCACTTCCACTTCCACTAATCCTCCGTTTACAGATTTGGCAATGCCGTGTTTAATCGAATTCTCCACTAATGTTTGAATGCTTAAAGGCAATACAGGTCTGTTTTCCAACTTATTGCCGATATCCAACTGATAGCTTAGCCGATCCTCGAAGCGTATTTTTTCCAGTTCGAGATAGTCACTCACCAGCCTCATTTCTTCATCCAGAGATACCAGCGTATTATCCTGCTGATACAAAGAGCTTCGTAATAGCTCCGACAGTAAATCGATCGCTCTCCGTGCACTTTGCGGATCGCTGGCAACAAGCGCTTTAATCGTATTTAATGAATTAAAGAAGAAATGAGGATTTAACTGGGCTGATAGATTGTTCAGTTGCGCCTCTTTAGCAGCTACCTGCAAACGGGCATTTTCTTTTGCGATGCGAATCTGCATCATGGCGTAATGGTACAGATGAAACGCTAATATCCAGATAGCCGTCAGGCGTATGCCGGTTGCCAAAACAGTTAAAAAGTTCCGCTGAAATGACACGATCAGGGTCGATTCAAAGTGAAGGTTAAAAACCAAACGGGCGCAATAATTTTTAACAATAATAAGTACAGCATACAATGTTCCCGTTAACAAAATTGCCGGTAAGATCACTTTGAACAGTTGTGACGGGCCTAACTGTATCCATGATCTTGTGTGTGCTAATTGCCGGTAGGCATGCGTAATTCCTATACCAACAACAAGATCGAACAGGAAATAAGTCGCCGCCAGGCCAACATGGAAAAAACTACTTGAAACATAGGCATTAAAGGCCCAATAAGTAGCGGCCAACGACCACCCTAGCAGCTGGCACTTCCAGTATAGCGATATGTTGATCTTTTTACTCAAGACATTCTGATTAGCAAGACAAACGAACTAAAAGTAACCGACAGTTGAAAGGAAAAATACATGAATGCAGAAATTTGGTGATAAGCGTTCGTAAACCATAACATAATACATATTATTTCGTAAAACAGGTATTAAATTAATCTATTTGCGCACTGTTAAAAATTATGCGATATTGCCATTTATATAACTAAAACTTTATTTTATTTGCGCAGAATTAATTAATTTTCTATTTTTAGATCGAATTTTATAAAATGAATCATTATAAAAATAATATAGCTGTAAGTATTTTAGCCCTATTTATAGCATCTATATATTTTTTAGTTGCGACCTCTCATATTTTCCTGTTAAAGAACAATACCCGGGCGGATAAACGAAGCCATATCCACAGTAATATCCTAACCAGCAAAAAAATAGGCGTTTTCTATTCAAACGTAGATAATGTAAGTCTAATTAAGTTGGTAGATAAAACAACGGTTGAAAACAAAAAGACTTTTAACGATTTTATAAAATTTACGGCGGAGTGTTTCGTAACTATCTTATTTGTTTTTGCAGTTTGGCTGTTAAAACCACAATCATTTAATACCCGGTCGTCCAGGCCATTAATAAATTACCAGGATTATTACCTGTCCATCCAAACTATAAGAATTTGATTTCTTTTACAAGGCAGCCTTGCCTTACATAGTCTGTAATAAACCCAGGCTATTATTTACCATTAAGACCTTAATGAGAAGAAAACAAGTGTTGTTAGTATAACTAAAATCAAATTTTTAAATTTTAATGAACTCGTCGAAAAACGTTCTTCAGTTTCTGTGTTTCAGATCACCCTATGGAGGAAGTTTCTTTAAATCATTGCTTAGGCTGGAGCAAACCCTTAAGAATGATGCTGTTGATATGGTCTATTTGTTTCATGAAAATGTCTCTGATATTCCATGGGTGCAGGGGCTGATTGATGAAGGTAAAAATATCTACTTTTTAAGTGGCAATTTCTCCCAGGATATATTCACCATCAAAAAGATTGTATCCAAACATCATATAAAATATATTCACGCCCATTTTGCAGGCACAAGACAATTCGCCATGTTTAAAATTGTCAAGAAGTTTTATAAAAGGGATCTTATTATCATACGCCATTTAAGGAACCACGACAAGCCAAGGGGCTTTGTTGGCGAAAGCTTAAGAAAAGCGTTAAATCATGTCGACCTGTACATAGGCTGCAGTGAGTCGGTTGCTATTGAATACCGCAAAAATTTCAATCTTAAAAATGGTAAGGTAACCTATGTTACCAATGCTATCGACTTTAATCGCCTAAACAAATATGAGGTGCTGCGCAGGAGCGATTTTTATATTAGTTCGGCCACCACAGTATTTTTAATGTTTGGGTTCGACTATTACAGAAAGGGAGTAGACATTGTACTGGAGGCAATGGATGGCCTTGTAAAACAGAATCAGGATGTTTGCTTATTGTTGAGCCTGTCAGTAAATAAAGAAGCCATTGAGTTAAAAATCAAAGACCGTTTCGGGGAAATTCCGGAGTGGCTCAGGATTTTAAATCCAAGGGATGACATTGCTTCATACTATAACCTAAGCGATTATTTCATCTCAGCAGCACGGGAAGAAGGCTTTTGTAATGCATTGGTAGAAGCCGCGTATTGTGAAAGACCAATCATCAGCAGCAATATCCCGGGACCACAAACGCTGAACATACCGCATACCTATATGTTCGAGTCGGAAGATGTCGCCGGCTTGCAGAATGCCATGCTATCACTCACTTCGTTAAGCGAGGATAAGAAAAAGCAAATCATCATCGATCAAAAAGCTTATGTTGAAAAAGCTTTCGACCTGAATGAATGGGCACATCAAATTAAAGGTATCTATCAGACCCTTCATTAAATTAACCCAATGAAAAACATAAGAGGCTTTTAGATAATCTAAAAGCCTCTTTTTATTTAGCTGTTTAGTTTCCTTACATCTTCATATCACCCATCCCGGATTTCTTTCCTAATTGGTCTAACGCCTGCCTGAATGCTTTTGCCAGATCGACCGCCGGGCCTGTACCGAGATAATGAAGGAATTTGATGCCCGGCTTGTCGCCCAGCATGTGGCTATGCACCGCTACAACTTCGATATTATTAGCGCGAAAAACTTTAATCACCGGGTTCACCTCATGATCCAGCATGGCAACATCGCCGGCAATATGTGCGTTATCCATCGAACCACAAAACGATGCCCAGGTGTTCAGTCCGATGTTGGTGGTCATTTCCGTGCCCATCGCCGTTACGGATAAGTCGGGTCGGCCTATTGTGTATTTAATAGCGGTTCCGTTTATGGCAGCTTCATATTTGATGATCTCATTCAATTTGGGCACGTCAAAAATATCCTTACCTGTTTTTGCAGGTGGCGGTCCGGCCGGTGGCTGATTTTTGGGGTTTATCTTGCTGTCGGCTATTGCCTGCGCATATTTCTTCGCCAACTCCTCTGGCGAACCCATGCCATGCAGGTGCATGTAAAAGATTCGCGGCTCTTCATAAAAGAAATGGTTATGTATTGCGCCAACTTCAAGCCCAGCAGCCTGGGCCGCCGTGATTAGCGGATTCACCTCCTCCTGGAGCAAAACATTATCACCCATTAACATAGCTGATTTACCGTCCATTGTTCTCTTGATAGAAACCCAGCCGCCAAAGCCGAAAGATATTGGAACCGCTTCTCCTTTTATAGTGACCTTAAGATCATTGCGGGGCAACGGAATCGTATAGGTCGATTCCGCCTCTTTATTACTACCTTTCTTGCCTATTGCTGTTTCGATCGCAGCAATTTCAGCAGGCGTTAAAGCAGGGGTTTTGGCTAATGGCAAGTTTGATGCTTCTGCCTTTTCCAGACGCAGCAAGCTTGCTCCCGTTAATAAAGCGCCGGCTTTTAATATATTCCGGCGACTTAAGTAATAGTCGTTATTCATGGTAATGTGTGTTTAAATTGTCTTTATGATTATACCCAGCAATGCTGCAATTAAAATTAAATAGGGTTCCTGTATTTTTTTTGTATAAATCAATAATAATATAGCGCCAATAGCTATCAGGAAGGTCGAGATATCTATGATTGACCGCATTGCTATGATGATAACCGATCCTACCAGCGCCCCTATCACAGCAGCGGTAATCCCGTCAACAAATGCTTTGACACTTTTATTTTTGGCGATCTTTTTAAAATGAGGCGCTAAGACAACAGTAAACAAAAAACAAGGTAAAAAAGTGGCCAGTGCCGCTACGGCTGCTCCCGGAAACCCGGCAACCAGATAGCCGATAAAACCCACCGTAATAACCACAGGTCCTGGGGTGATCATAGCTACAGCCACAGCATCTACAAATTGCGATTCATTGAGCCAATGATAGTCGTTCACCACCCCGGAATGCAGGAAAGGGACAATAGCTAACCCACTGCCAAATACAAATGTGCCCGCTTTGAGAAAGAACAAACCTATCCTGATCAGGGTATCTTTTGAGAAAGTCCAAAAACCGATTCCCGTCAGCAAAAATAGCGGCATAGTTGCTGGCTTTTTCAGCCAAGCCGGTGGCGCTTTAACGATCATATACAAAAGACCACAAGCTATAAATAGAAAAATTTGCTCTTGCTGCGTGATCACAGTCGATACCACAGCTATGAGATAAAACAACCATAGCAACCAGTTAGTTTTGATCGACCCAAGGTTGATCTTGCCGACAGATTTTATGGTCAGTTTATAAGCACTTATAGAAATAATGCCGATAACGGCTGCCCCTACCCCATAAAAAACCTCGCGCATCCAGACAAGGCCGCTATACATTCGATAAAGCACACCCAGCAATACCACCATTATAAACGATGGCAACACAAACGCTAAACCGGCCAAAGTCGCGCCCAGCAAACCGTAGTGCACAAAACCGATGTAAATACCCAATTGCGCGGCTAATGGGCCGGGAGCCAATTGTGCCAAGGCTAATCCTTCCCTATATTCTTCTTCGGTTAGCCATTGCTTATCGTCTACCAAATCGCGGTGCATGTAACCAACCAGTGCAACGGGGCCGCCAAAACCCCATGTACCTAATTTCAGGAAATAGATTGCCAACTCGCCTAATGTATATCTGCGTTCGTCCATTGCGATCAATATTATGAAGCGCGGGAATAATTAAATAGAACGGGATTAACTATTTGTATCCTTTTTACCTTTCTGACTGTGTTTCTTGTAGGCAGATGGGTTTTGTCCGGTTTGCTTTTTGAAAATCCGGTTGAAATGACTTTGATCTGAAAAGCCCGTGAGGTAGGCGATCTCAGTAAGTGAATAATCCGCAGTATCCATCAGGTCAATAGCCCTCTGAATCCGCATTTTGCGCATGTAATCACCGAAACTGAGATTATCAAAATACTTCGAAAATTCCCTCGAAAGATATGCCGGGTTGATCTCCAGTTCTTCAGAAGCCTGCTGCAAGCTCAGGCTCATGTGGGTGTCCAGTTGATCCTGGATCATTTCTTTTAATGAGTTGGCCCATGCTGGTGTCTTTTTCCCTTTCTCCTGTTTAAGATACTGATGATAAACCTGTAAAAGAAGTTGATCGACGGGCGTATCCTGTGCATGTTTCTTTTTAAACAGATGGGTTGCCCAGTTATAAAGTCCGTCATAAATTATCATGCCCATTTCCAATAGTTCATGATCATCTTTGCTGTTATATGCCAAACCAGAGAAGATGGCTTCGAGTCCGGCAGCTTGCGGCGCAAAATCATGCCTATCCGTATCGGCTCCACGCACAATTACAGCGATGCGATGAAGCGCCGGGTCTTTTAGCTGATGCTTTTTTAGAAAATAATCAAAGGTACACTGATCTTCATAGTGGCTATACTCTACCCCGGGCAGGTCAAAAGGTATGGCATTTAAAATGGCGGCCTTCCCCATCACTTCTGCATATGGAACATAAATGATCTCCCCCTCCGGATCAATAAACCTTTTGATCAGCCAGGGGCAGGCAATGCGGTCAATCTTCGGTTTCTCGCGGGTGATCCATTTCATATTACAGGATTAATTCAGAGCCCGTTTAAATTTAAGTGAATAAAAAAGCGATGTATTGAAATTTTAAACAGGCTCTTAGTTAGTCGGCTTATTTTTTAATTCATTATAGTAAGCCTGCAAAATGTAAAACGCTTTCTTTTTGTTCCCTTTATCATCATATACCCCCTTACGATTCCAACCCTCCTGGTATAAAGGATTATTGCGTTTGGGCGATCTGAAATCAATTAAGACCCAGGGCGAAAGTCCTACATAGTTGTCCGGCATACGCCTTAGCATGGCTACCTGTTCCCTGAAATACCATTCCTGGTATTCTTCGCTAAAACGTGTAAGCGAATCGGCATGAAAACCTCCTTTTGCACCTGCTCCGGTTTCACTTATAAATAGCGGTTTATTATATGGCACAGCCCAATTTGCTGTTCGGCAATTATCCGGCGTCCCCCCATACCATCCCAAATACTCATTAAATGATACCAGGTCAACAAATTGTCCCAGCGGGTCGTCAACTACATTCAAGTTTTTTCCCGAGTTATAGTTCACTTCCAATGCAGCCGATATCATCCTTGTCTGATCTAGCTGTTTAGCCTCGGTAATCAGGCTATGCATAAAGTCTGTTCGGGTTTGACTTACAGGCGTTTCATTGCCTACCGACCAAACAATTATGCTGGCCCTGTTATGGTCGCGGCTAATCATTTCATGCAGTTGCTTTTTAGCATTGGTCAGCACATCTTTATTGCTGAAATTAATCGTCCAGTAAACGGGTATTTCCGACCATACCAATATACCCAGCGAATCAGCTGTACGGATCATGGCTTCATCATGCGGGTAATGTGCCAGGCGCACCATATTACAACCCAGGTCACGAGCCTTTCCTAATAGCTCGCGGGCATCATCATAGCCAAAAGCCCGCCTCTCTTGTTCTGATATCTCTCCATGAATACAAATACCGCGCATAAAAATAGGTTTACCGTTAAGCAGCACTTGTTTACCATGAGCCTCTATTGTCCTGAAACCAATCATATCTTCGGTTCTATCAGATGCTGAACTAATGATAACCTGGTAGCGCTTTGGGTTTTCTGGCGACCACAATTGCGTTTTAGGTAATTTAAATTGTATAGGTGTTACTGTTCCGGTAGCAATTATTTGCTTTTTGAATTTTAATTCGGGTATGTGTACACTAAGCTTTTCGCCGATAGCAGGTGACCGGTTCAGTCTGATCCAGCCTTCAACGATTGGTGTTGCTGATGGTGTTTCTCCGGGTTCCGGTTTCTTCAGTTGGATTACATAATCTTGTATAAAATTAGATGGGAGCTCCAACAACTTAACATCACGGGTAACACCGCCATAATTCCACCAATCGGTATTTAATGTCGGCACTTCGTCTGCATAGCGTTTATTATCAACTCTTACAATCAAAAAATTCCCCTTTTCTTTTAGCAAGGCTGAAGGTATCTCAAAGTTAAAGGGCGTAAAACCACCTTTGTGCATACCCAGCTTTTTACCATTCAGATAAACATCGGCCCGGTAATTTACGGCCCCGAAGTATATAAAAAATCGGTTCTCAGATGATACCTTGCTATAATCAAAAGATTTCTTATACCAGACGGTACCTTCATAATAAAGAAATTCCGGTTTTTGATGATTCCAGTCACCCGGCACATCAATTGTATACTTATCAATATACCCATGCTCTTTTTTATCTGATTTACTGGATGGCACATCACTGTTCCAATAAGCTCCCGGATCATTTTCTTTAAGCTCTTTAAAGCGATAGTCGTAAAACCCCGTTTCATAAGGATCAATTATATATTGCCATTTACCGTTCAGGCTAAATGCCTTACGCGCAAGCACATTCGTTATCAGACTATCTTGTGCTGTTGCGGCGAGTACGAAGCATAATGCAAAGAATAAGCAGTTCAGTTTTTTCATATAATTTTCATTCGGTAAAATAAATACTAATTGCGAGTTACAACAAACGCAGTTAATATGAAAAAATATCCTACCGATTTTAAAAAGGCTTTCAGATTTATCAGCTAAATTAGTTAAACCAATGAAAAGCCGTCGTAACCTATTTATATTGATTTTTCTAACCGCCCTGATAACTGGGTGCAATCATTTGACAGGATATGGGCAAAATGTGCTCAAGCTTGAAAAAGAAATATCACTTCCCGGCGTTAAAGGCCGCATCGATCATTTAGACATTGACCTTAAAGGCCAGGTAGCTTACGTCGCAGCGCTTGGTAACAATACTGTAGAAGTGGTTGATTTGAAGAATGGCAAAATATTACATAGCATTACAGGATTGAGCGAGCCCCAGGGTGTGGCCTATATTCCGAAACAACATGAACTTTTTGTAGCTAACGGGGGTACGGGTGAATGTATTTTCTACAATGCTGCCACCTGGCAAAAAGCGGGATCAATAAAGTATGACGACGACGCTGATGATGTACGTTATGATGCCAGCTCGGACCGCATTTATGTAGGTTATGGCAGTGGTGGTATTGGAATTATTAATGCGGTCACGCACAAACAAATAGCGGGCATCACTTTACCCGCGCACCCGGAGTCCTTTCAATTCGATGCAAGCGAAGGTAAGATCTGGATAAACCTGCCCGGCTCAGGAATGATTGGTGTCGCCGACCTTAAAACCAACAAATTGATTGCCCAATGGAAGAAATTGCTTCCCCGTGCTAATTTTCCGATGGCATATGATTCCGTTCAGCATCGCGTCATGATAGGCTATCGCATACCCGCTACTTTAAAAGTACTGGATAGCCGCTCGGGCAAAGAAATTTTCAGCTCCGGTATGGTTGGCGACGTGGACGATTTTTATTGGGATGAAAGCACCAAACAAATCCTGATAAGCGGAGGCAGTGGCTCAATTAATATTTTTAAACAAACCAATGCTACTATTTATAAGCAGGTCGCGGATATCAAAACCAGAGACGGGGCACGAACCTCGCTTTGGGTGCCCGAATTGCGCTTGTTTTTAATAGCCGCCAGAGCCGCCGATGGTAAACCCGCTACGCTCCTGGTTTACCGGATGGATAAGTAAATCCCTCTTTAAATTTTTTTTCGGTTCCATGTCCAATTCCCGTAAGTCCATCAGTTGATAGGGTATAAATTCGAATATCAACTTATAATAAAAACAACATGGAACAGAGAATTAATGCCTTTCATAAAGGCCAAAAAGCGCTGAGCGCATTGTATAGTTTAGGTACTTATTTAAAAAACTCAATGATAGAGCAAGAACTTTTGAACCTCCTCTATTATCGGGTATCTCAAATAAACGGCTGTGCGTTTTGCCTGGATATGCACTCCAAAGATTTACTAGCCAAGGGCGAGGACCAGCAACGTTTATTGGTGTTAAATGCATGGAGAGAAGCTCCATTTTATACCAATCGCGAGCGTGCTGCATTAGGCTGGGCAGAAGCCGTTACCAATATTTCCGACGGACACGTACGTGATAGCGACTATGAAACTGCAAGGGCTCAGTTTTCAGAGGAGGAATTGATCGATCTGACTATTGCGACAGTTACCATCAATAGCTATAACCGCATCAATATTGCTTTCCGCACTACAGCGGGGACTTATAGGGTAGGTCAGTACGCTTAACAAAAACAGTTTAAATTTTATTTAATAGAAACTCTCTCCCTACTCTAGGGAGAGAGGTCGAGCGAAGCGATGACAGAGTGGGTAAAGCTTTAGGACATTTAACCCATGTGCAGATTTTTACCTCTCCCAACCTCTCCTGATTCCAGGGGAGGAGTTTTTTTATTTTTCAAACACGACCGCGTCAGGCTTAGCACCCAATTCTTCCAGTATTTTGCTAATTTCTATAACCATTTCATCAGGCCCGCATACATAAAAGTGTTTGCTAAAATCATTCACTTCTGCTTTTAAAAAATCGCTGTTGATCTTATGCTGATCATATTTACTATCCTTTTGCCGGGTAATAGTAAAGTGAGCGTTTTTCCCAAGCATCAATTCTAATTCCTCTTTCAGAATGATATCGCTGTCTGTCTTGTTGGAGAAAAATAAAACGTTATCTGCGACTTTTCCGTCCTTATATAAATCGCGCAGTATGGCGATAAACGGCGTAATACCCGCGCCACCGGCAATAAAATAACCAGGCCCTTTATATTCAATTGCTCCCCAGGGATCGCTGATAATCACTTCATCACCCGGCCCTAATTCACTTAAATGATGTGTAACGCCCTGCGGGTTTGGATAAATCTTGATCGTAAACTCCAAATGCGGTGCTGCCACCAGGCCTGTAAAGGTGAAGGGATGTTTATTGTCTTTCCAACCTTCTTCATTGATCGACAGGTCGGTTGCATGACCCGGCACAAATTCAAAACCCGAAGGCCTTTCAACCACAAAATGCTTTACATCGTGGGTAACATACCCAGTCGAAATAATTTTTACAATATGATCCATAAGTGTGATGATTGATTGAAACAAAGGTAGGTCATCCACAGCGGATAACAACCTGAAAAACAAGCTCAATCAATGAAAGTTTGCCGGTTATTGTTGTAAAAACTCGCTAATTTTAAAAAAGTAATGATTTTCTGTAACCATTTTTTTTTTCAGAAGTCTCCACTATAAATTACAACAAACAGACTGTTTGAATTCGCTGAGTGATAATGCAATCATGCTCCGGGTGAAAGCCGGGGACCTGGACAGAATGGGCCTGCTGTTCGAGCGGCATCACCGTTCATTGTATGGTTTCCTGTTTCACATGACGTATCAGCGCGAGGCGAGTGAGGACATGGTGCAGAACGTATTTTATAAAATGCTGAAGTACCGGCACACCTTTACCGGGCAGGGTGAGTTTGTGGCCTGGATGTTCCAGATAGCACGCAATACGCTGAAGGATCAGGCTAAAAAGAACAAAAATAAAATACAACCGCTACCTGCCGAGGAAATGGAAGACCGATTACCCGGCGGCACAAGTGCTGACGAGCAACTAGAAAAGAAACAGGATAGAGCAGGCTTATATAAAGCGATGGCCAACCTGAGCGAAGATCACCGGGAAATACTGACGCTCAACCGCCTGCAGGAATTGAAGTATGGTGAGATCGGGCAGATACTGGGGATATCGGAAGTGGCTGCAAAAACAAGGGCATTCAGGGCCATGCAGGAACTGAAGAGTATTTACAGCAAAATGGAACGTTAAAACTGAAAGAGATGATGTGCGAAAAATATGAAGACAAACTGATCGGGCTATTGAACAATGAGCTTACCCCCGCAGAACGGGTGGAACTGGAAAAGCATTTGACCGAATGCCCCGGCTGCAGCGAAGAACTGGCCGGACTAAGAGATGTTTGGGAAATGATGGGCGAAATAGAAACGCCAGAGCCGTCGTCGCATATGCGCGTAAAGTTCCAGGCAATGCTGGATACCTATAAGGAATCGGTGGAGGACACCAAACCCGATGTTTGGAGCAACATTCGCGAGCAGTTTGGTAAGATATGGCAACTGCAAACCCGCTGGCCATTGGCTTACAGCCTGGTAATTGTATTAGTAGGGTTCGGATTAGGCTACTGGTTGTTCTCTTCCGGAAAAGGCGGTAAGCAGGAACAACAATTGCAGGCGCTTAGTTCGCAGGTACGTGAATTAAAACAGACGATGATGCTGGCACTACTCGAGAACCCGTCGGCATCTGAAAGAATAAGAGGCGTAAGCTATACCAGCGAGATCAAGCATGCCGATAAAGAAGTGATCGACGCTCTGCTAGCCACGCTGAATAACGACCCGAATGTAAATGTTCGTTTGAGTACTTTGGATGCCCTGTCGCACCTTGCCAATCACCCGGAAGTGAGGGAAGGTTTGATTAGGTCTATCGAAAAGCAGGATTCGCCCATTATTCAACTGGCCATTGCAGACGTGATGCTGAAACTGCAGGAGAAACGATCGGTTAAATCATTCGAAGACCTGTTAAAACAAAAAGACCTTAACCCTGGCGTTAGGGACAAGATCAAGCAAACCATAACACAACTCATTTAAAATAAAGAATTTATGAAACGATTAGTATTACCCGTTTTAGCCGGGCTGGGTCTTTGTTTTGCCCAATTTTCCGCCTCAGCGCAGGAATATAAAACACACATCAGCAAGGAGTTTACCTACCAAAAAGGTATGGCAGGCGTTTACAACCTCTTTGGTTCGGTAAAGGTGGAAGGTTATTCAGGTAATAAAGTCCTGATGGAAATTGATGAGACGATATCAGCCGATGACCAGCAAACCGTAGAGCAAGGAAAAAGAGAATTCAAATTAGAATTCGAACAGAAGCCGGACAGCATTTTGGCTTATATTTCAGGGCCATGGAATACCAGGCCGCACCAGGATTATAAAAACTGGAATCACCAAAGAAAAATAGAATACAAGGTAAAACTTGAATTTGTGGTAAAGGTGCCTTTCAATGTCGATCTGGATGCATCGACTGTGAATGATGGCGACCTTTACGTAAAGAACGTGTACGGCAAATTGAACATCAACAATGTAAACGGAAAGATCGATATCGTAAATGCCAAAGGGACCACCAGAGCCCATACCATAAACGGAGGGGTAACGGTAAATTATTTGGCTGTACCGCCGGATGCATCATCCTACTACTCCATCAACGGCGAGTTGAAGGTGACTTATCCTTCCAGCCTGGCCGCTGATATATCTTTTAAGAGTATGAACGGCCAGTTTTATACCGACTTTCAGAATGTTGAGGTAATGCCAAGCAAAGTTACCAAGTCGGAAAACAAAAGTGGCAGCAGTACTACCTACAAACTGAGCAAACTTTCCGATATACGCTTTGGTTCAGGTGGCAAGCTATTCAAATTTGAAACCCTAAACGGGAATGTATATATTAAAAAGCAAAACTAAATAACAGAAAATGAAGACGACTAGAATTATAAGTACGCTGGCAATTGCAATATTTTTAAGTGCAAAGGCCTGGGCGCAGGAATCAGGAAAAGAACAAATGGTAGTTCCATTGAGTTCACCGGGCAAGCCTTTTAAACTGGAGGCCCACCTTGTGGATGGCTCTGTCACCGTAAATGGCTACGAGGGTAAAGATATTGTGGTGGAAGTGCTGCAATCCGAAAAACACCATAGTGAAGATCATAGCGGTAGTGGCGGCATGCACCGGATAAACAACGGTAACAGCGCCGATGTACAAGCCGAGGAACGCAATAATGAGGTGACCGTCAGCGGGACAGCCGGCAGAGCGGTTAACCTGTTGATAAAAGTTCCAACTACTGAAGGTAATTTCAAATTCGGTACGGTGAACGGTGGCAATGTGAACGGTAGCAACCTCAATGGCGATCTGGAAGTGAGCAATGTAAACGGGTATATTAAACTCACCAACATATCCGGCTCTGTAGTGGCCAATACGGTTAACGGAAACGTTATGGTGACTTTCAAATCGATCGACCCAAAAGCGGCTATGGCCTACTCAACGCTGAACGGCAACGTGGATGTTACTTTCCCGGCTTCGCTGAAAGCAAATGTGAAACTAAAATCAGACCGTGGTGATGTGTTTACGGATTTTGATGTGGCTACCGATATGCACAAGCCTGAGGTTTCAAAAAGCGACGGAAAAGGGATGTACAGCCTGAAGATCGAAGACTGGGTGTATGGTAAGATCAATGGCGGCGGTCCGCAGTTACTGATGAAGACCACTTTCGGAAGTATTTATATCCGCAAGGCGAAATAAGTTAACCATTAAACCCCTCCTAACTATGAAGAAGTTTGTTCTTTTATTTATCAGTCCGATCATTTGCTGCCTTTGCCATGCACAGCAGCAAAACATTGCCCCTGAACTTTCTACCAAAGAGGCGATTGAGCTCCTACAAAACGACATTCCGCGCTTAATGAAAGAAGCCAATGTGCCTGGCATGTCGGTAGTATTGATCCGCAATGGAAAAATGGTTTGGAGCGGGGTATATGGCGTGTTGAACAACGATACCCGGCAGCCGGTTACCAAGCAAAGCATATTCGAAGCGAACTCACTGAGCAAACCCGTTTTCGGGTATGCGGTGCTGACGCTGGTTGACCAGGGAAAGATCGATCTGGACAAACCGATCTACCGGTATATGGATAGCGGCTTCTTCGATAAATCGTGTACCGATCCGCGTTTTAAACTGGTATCCACGAGGATGATCCTAAGCAATTCAAGCGGCATAGGTTATCCACCTGACTATTCCGATGATAAATTTGTCATGAATTTTGACCCGGGAGAAAAATTTCAATATTCCCCGCCAGGTTTCCAGGTGCTGGCACAGGTAATCGAGCATGTCACCCAAATGCGGCTTGAAAATTTTATGAAGCAAGCCATATTGGGACCGCTGCATATGGATCAGAGCAGTTATGTATGGGAGCCGCGGTACGACTCGTTAAGGGCCTACCAGCACAACTGGCAAGGGGTAACGGATACCTCACTGAAAAAATGGCAACACGGTGCCGCCTGCTGCAGTCTGCAAACTAATGCTGAGGATTACTCCAAAGTAGTGATCGCGGTGATGAACGGAGAGCTTGTAAAAAAGGCCACCTGGGAAGAAATAATGAAACCGCAGATCAATACCGATAAACGTTTCCCGAACCTTTTTTGGGGATTAGGCTGGGGACTGGAAAAGACCCACGCCGGCGAATGTTTCTGGCATTGGGGCGATGGGGGCAAGAGTAAGGATTATATTACCGGAAACCTGTCTACAAAAGATGGTATTGTATTCTTTGCAAACAGTGAAAATGGATTATCCTTCGCCAAGGAGATGCTGGATGATGCTATGGGTGGTGAGCATCCAGGTATTGCATTTTTAGGTTATCAGCGTTATGACGCGCCATCAACCATTCTATTGAAGGCGATTCTGGCTAAAGGTGCAACGCCTGCTTTGAAAGATTATCTGGGTAAACGAAAGGAAAAGATTGAAGAGAATAACATGAATGCCGTAGGCTACCAGTTAATATCAGTAAAAAAACTGGATGATGCAATTGCCGTATTTGAGCAGAACACAACAGATTACCCGGCATCATTTAATACATGGGATAGCCTCGCTGAAGCTTATATGGGCAAAGGCAATAAAGAGCTTGCTATAAAGTATTACAAAAAATCGCTTGAACTGAATCCTAATAATACTAATGCGGTATCACAATTAAAAAAAATGGAATAACCACTATTAGAAACACCTGCCATGTTAAGAAACTACATCAAAACCGCCTGGAGAAATTTGCTGCATAATAAGTTTTATTCGGCCATTAATATTGCGGGTTTAACTATTGGGTTAGCAGTCGGTATGCTGATCCTGCTATGGGTACAGGATGAATTGAGTTTTGATAGTTTTCATAAACAAACCGCAAACATTTACCGGCTGGAACTTTGGGGTGGAACTGGTGCCAACAGGCAGATATTCCAGATCGGCGTTGCACCAATCGGACCATTCTCCAAACAGCAATTGCCCGAAGTAAAAGACTATGTGCGCACGGTGGGCAATTATGATTATTCGCTATATAAATACAAGGATAAAGTTTTTGGTGATGAGAATGTAATATATGCCGATCCATCCTTTTTTACAGTGTTTGATTTTAATTTGATCAAAGGCAATCCCGGGAAACCCTTTATAGACGACCATTCGGTAGTAATCACGCAAACCACGGCCCGTAAGTTCTTTGGCGATGCTGATCCCATTGGTAAAGTGATTGCGGCGGATAATAAAGAGAATTTTACAGTGAGCGGCGTTATCAACGATTTCCCGAAAAACTCCAGTTTGCGGTATGATATGATCACCCCGATCAGCAGGCATTTTAAAATGATGCTTGCGCAGAAGAATGATATGACCAATAATTTCAGTTTCTTTAACTATCAAACCTACCTGCTCACCAAACCGGGTGCTGATAGTAAAAAGCTGGCTAAGCAGATCACACAAGTGCACCTGGCACACAAACCGGATGATACCGACGCTGATTACCTGTTGCTGCCCCTTTCAAAAATGCACTTGTATAATGCCGATTTGAGTGACCGGGGTATTACAACTGTCCGCATATTTATTGTTATTGCCATACTAACCCTTACCATCGCTTGCATCAATTATGTGAATCTGTCTACCGCGCGCTCCATGCTGCGGTCGAAAGAGATTAGCATGCGCAAAATTATTGGTGCGGGAAAGGCACATTTGTTTTTGCAGTTTATTGTAGAGACAACCCTACTATTCTCATTTGCAGCTCTTCTGGCGATGGGTTTGGTTTTTGTACTAATACCGGTATTTAACCAGATAGCGGGCAAAGAAATGAGCCTCAACCTGGGCGATTATCATATCTGGCTCGTGCTATTGTTGTCCATCGGTGGTACATTGGTTGCATCCAGCATTTATCCGGCTCTGTTGCTTTCTTCATTTGAGCCTTTAAAAGCATTAAAAGGCAAAATTTCGGCAAGCATGGGCGACGTGCTTTTCCGCAAGATATTGGTAGTTACTCAGTTTTCATTTTCTATTATTCTGATTATCGGCACTATCGTGATCACCCGTCAGCTTAACTATATCCGAACCACAGGCGTTGGCTACGATAAAGGGCATGTACTTACCTTTTGGATGCGAGACATGACAAATCACTACAACGCTGCACGGGCCGAGTTGATAAAGCAACCGGGTATATTGGATGTGACACGCTCCAACCAGAATATCATCCGCTTCCAGGGCTTTACCGGGAATGTCGACTGGGATGGAAAAGATCCTAAACAGAATATCATTATCCACCCTATTGTGGTGGATAGGGATTTGGTTTCCTTCTTCAAAATGAAGATGGCTGACGGTGCAACATTTACAGGCGCAAAAAATGATACTGCACACTTCATCCTGAATGAAGCAGCGATAAAAGAAATGGGAATTAAAAATCCGGTAGATAAACGCTTCCGCATGCAGGATATTAACGGTACCATTATTGGCGTAGTAAAAGATTTTCATTACGCCTCGATGAAAGAAAAAATCGCACCGTCCATGTTTTGGTTCGTGCCGAAGGAGCTAAATAAGATATACATCAAAACGACTGCACGGGATGCCCCAAAAGCTATCGCGGCAGCCGAGCATCAGTTTAAACAATATAATGGCGAATACCCATTCAGCTACGCTTTTCTTGACGATATATTTGATAACATTTACCAAAGCGAACAAAGAGAAGGTACCCTATTTACCGATTTCGCGGCAATCGCCATCTTTATTTCCTGCCTGGGTTTGTTGGGTTTAGCTGCATATACTGCACAGGTTCGTACGCGTGAGATTGGCGTTCGCAAAGTGCTGGGGGCAAGCGTCAGCAACCTGGTTGGGTTGTTAACCAAAGATTTTCTGAAATTGGTACTATTATCCATCGTGATCGCATCCCCTATTGCATGGTACTTCATGCACAAATGGCTGCAGGATTTTGCTTATAAAATTGACATCAATTGGTGGGTGTTCATACTAGCCGGAGGAATGGCAATTATTATTGCATTCATCGCCACCAGTTTCCAGGCAATAAAGGCTGCGTTAATTAATCCGGTGAAGACATTGAGGAGTGAGTGAGTGGTGAATAGTGAATAGTGAGTAACTATTTATAACTAATACAACACTCACTATTGACCATTGACTATTCAACAATTAAATTGCAGTAAAAAACCAATCATGAAACCTAAGATCTTGTTGCGAATTGCCGCGATATTAATTTTCATTCATTCGGTATTGCATACCTATGGCTTTAATACATGGAAAGAAGCACCGGATCCTGTTTATAAAACCATTGTTGATGGAATGACCGGGCATACATTCCCGTTTATGGGTGCGACGCGTTCGTTGGGTAACTTTTATGAGGGTTTTGGTTATGCCGGTTCGATAGCGTTATTTCTGATCGCCGTAGTTTTATGGCTCGTTTCTGGCGAAACGGACCGCAGTGCAAACCTTGCGAAGAAAATCATCTATGCCGTTGGTATTGCTCTGGTGGCATGGGGCATAGATGAAATCATATATTTCTTTCCGTTTGCAGCATCCATCACATTAGCGGCATCAGTATTGACACTTTTATCCGGTTTTGTGATAAAGAAGAACACTCTATTCAATTAGCAAATTGTCATTGCAGGGCGACATGGTATTACTCCTGCAATGACATATTGAATTTTAGTTACTGTACCCTCTTATATATTTCTGTAGTTTTTACGCCGGTCTTCTGATCGTCTATTACCTGCCAATACTCATCATTTCCTTGCATGGATATCTTGATAGAAAATCTGCGTCCAACCAATACCGAGTGGCTCGACCATTCTTCTTCCTCGGTCAAAGTATCGCTCTTGAAGCTGAAAGTTCCGTAACCAAAGCCATTCTTGAAAGTCTGATTTGCTCCATTAGACAATGGGTAACGATGTACGAACATAAAATGCCCTCCCCAGAATATCTTAAATTGGGTTTGGTTACCCTTTGTGGTATCCTTACCTTTTACCCAAGTAGTTTTATCCAACTTCCATAGCCCATCCAATACCGAAGTATCAGTGCCCGCTATTCTTGAATAGTCTTCTTTCAAGTCCCATTTTACCCCCTTTACTACGGCTAAGCCAGGAATTACCTGTGTATACCCCGAATCTTTACGTGTAACCATGAGGTTAAAGCTCCTTGATGAATCAAGGGCACCGCTACTGTAAATATTGCGTTCAAGTATTCTGTTTCCTGTATCCAGATTGTATGCACCGGTTCCAAAACCTACTGATGAATCGGGAGCCATCCCGGCATACATATAGTACTTATCGGTATAAATTTTTATCTGGGTCCGCTTATACACCGTATCCTTACCTCCACCGCTGGCCATTTGCTTGTCCAGTCTGTAAACACCCGCCTGAGATACTTTCTCTTTTTTCTTACATCCAAAAATTATGCAACTTATTAAAGCCGCAAGCATTAAAATCTTTTTCATGTCGATTTAGTTTAATGGTGAACGAAAAATTTTTGCGATCTGATAGTGTTAGGTACGATGAAGCGTCCAGATCAATTACCCATCGGGATAAAACGCCACCATAATGAGTATGTAGATACCATGTGTTGGGGGTTTCATAAGATTAAAATTTAGTTGAATTGGTATATTAAATTTACGAATAATATATCGCACAATAAAATATATAATTTCAAGAAAAAATATTGCCGTATTCGCCCAAAACTGGCAAAATCAGTAGATGCATCCCAAAAAAGATGCTGGTATCGAGGGGTTAATTAGCTCTGATCCTCTTATATATCTTTATAGTTTGCAGATTGGTCTTAGGATCATTAAACTCCTCGGTATATTCATTAGTTTTTAATTTGACATGAATGATCAAATTCTTGTTAACGAGGTCTTGATGGCTGGCCATTTCCACCGTTTCATCCAAGGTGTTATTTTTTAGAGCAAATTGTCCATAGCCAAAACCATTTTTATATTGCGTACCAACAGGGTCGACAGGGTACCGATGAATGAACATGAAGTGCCCCTGCCAAAACATTTTGAATTGTGTTTCACGCTGCATAGTAGTGTCGTTTCCTTTCACTGAATATAGCTTATTCAGCTCCCATGCGCCATCAAGTACTGATGTGCCCGTTGATGGAACTTTTATATAGTTTTCTGTCAACTTATAACTTGCACTTTTAGACCGGGCCCATTCCGGAACAATAGCAGTTAACTCATTAGGAGTTTGATTCATTTGCACAACAAATACTTGGGCCGAATCTAGTGCCTTGTTATTAAAGATATTATGTTCTGCAATACTTTTTTTAGTCTCTAATTCATAGGTCCCGAAGCCAAATCTAACATCAGAGTCAGATGATAACCCCGAATACATGTAATAACGATTAGTATAAATTTTTGCTTGTTCTTGCATCCAGGTCGTGTCCCATCCCTCGCTGCTAATTGTTTGTTTATTCAATTTAAATACACCTGAATAAGATATCATCTTTACTTTCTTGCATCCTGCACCCATGCAGCTTAATAAAACTATAACTATCAAAATCTTTTTCATATCACTAAGGTTAAAATGATAACTTGACATTAGAGTATTCGGAATTTAATTCTAATAATTTCAAATTTAAAGAATAATATTTTGTAAATAAAATATAATATAAAATTTAATTATAAAATTAATTCATTTTATTTACTATTATTAATTGTATCCCTATACGCCGAAGAAGGGCTTTTGACGTGAGGGTGCTGAAGAAGGAGATATTTGATGATCCGATGATAGGGAGGATATATAAGTAGTGAGGTGAATATACCGTGAGGTTCAGACTTACCGGATATATGGGTCCTATAAGTCTGAACCACAGATATTTTGCTCAATGGTGCGAGCCTGCCAAATCTTTTTGCTCTGCAACCTGGCCGGGCAAGCCAAAAGAATTTTCGTCGTTGATCTGCATATAAGTGTTTGTGCAGAGCCCGATAAGCATTCCGTCAAGCATAGTCCGCAATGAATCAACGTTAGGTGCTGTCCAAAAACAAACGGCTTCCGCCGGATTAATACCAGCCATTAGACTTTCAACTTTAAAACCTTCGGGCAAATCCGGCTCGGTTTTAACTAAACTCCAAAACGCCTCGGGATTGGAGATTTGATGATTTACTAATACATGCATGATTTTATGGTTTAAAATTAATTGGCTATTAAAGCTAAGTAATTCAGTATGAATTTTATATACAAAAACCATGAAGTTATCAACCTATATTCAGATTATTTCTGAGGCATTAATATTCCTGGAGTAATAAGATATTCTGTTCGCTCAATTGAATCCCGCGCTAATTCTTAAACACATTCTCCTTCACCATAAACAACGGCAACGAACCATGATTCAACACCCTGTTATGAAACTCCCTGATATCAAAATTTGCGCCTTGTTGCTTTTGTACTTGCTCCCGCCAATGTAGTATTTGTAAAGCACCATACTTATAAGTAACCACCTGTGCCGGCCAGCGACGGATGCGGGCTATCTCGCGCCTGGCAATGTCATCTTGTCCGCGGATATTCTTTTTCCAGAACTCAAGAGCTTGCTGGTCTGTCCAACCATAGTAATTTAACCCCACATCCAATGGTACACGCACTGAGCGGACAATATCCCACTGCCATTTGCCTAACTCGTCATGCGGAGTTTTATATACCCCTAAATCTTTGCCTAACTCCTCAGCATAAGCGCCCCATCCTTCGGCAAAACCTATATAAAAAAACAAGTTCTGCACGTCGGAAACTTTGGTTTCAGCAACAATGGAGTATTGGTAATGATGTCCCGGAACCGCTTCATGAATAAACAGCCAGTCGACCTGACGCTTGTTGTACGGCTTATCAAAAAGATTATAGTAAAATGTATTGTTGTCGTAATATCCCGGCGTTTGAGCCAACTGCTTGCTTTCGCCACGTTCTATTTTCAAACCAGCAATTTTAGTCTGACTGAACAATTTATGAAGATTCGCATAAATAATCTCCTTATCATTCTCAAAAGCAGCCTGCACTGTTTTCGGATCGCTGATAAAGAAAGACGGATCATTCAAATGTTTATAAAATTCATCTTCACTTAAGCCTGTTTGTTTCCTGATGGCTTCAATATGGCTTTGCACCCGCTTCACCTCACCTAAACCGAATTGATAAATTTGATCAGGCGTCACCTCATCACTCACCCAGCGTTTTAACAAATACGAATACCATTCTTTTCCGTCAGGGATGGTGATAATACCTTTTTTAGAAATTGTATCCGGTTTATTTTTCAACCATTGTTTTTCCAATATAATGCGCTGCAGGTTCAAGCTGGTTTCATAACTGATAAGTTGAAAATCCGTTTTCTGTTCCTGTGTCAAGTCATTGGGCTTGAATGCGGCTAATTTTAATTTAACCGAATTAAAAAAATCTTCCTGTTTCTGAACGCTCTCCATCGAGCCTATACGCTGAAATCCGCTTACATAGCTCAGCTCCAGATCTGGCATATGAAGGTCCTGATATCCTTTGACAAAGTCTTTAGAAAAATCTTCGAATTTTTGCTGCGCCTGTCCAATGATGGACGTCAGTATTAAAGTAAGACAGGTAAGGATTTTTTTCATGTGACTGGATTTCATGAATAGACCGATTAACTTAAAGGTTGTTACAGGAATTGCAAAAATCCCCTTTTTAGGGTTATCAGTTAAACAAAATCCGCCTGCCCATGTTGGTTTAAGAACACTCTGCCTGACTATCTATGGACGAATTGCTGAAATCGTGGTCGCAATTAGTACAGCCATGGGCCTGGAACCTCTGCGTAGTAGGGTCGGCGCTGATAATTGGTTTTATCCTGAAGCTGGTCATTACCGCTATCCTGCACTTTTATAAGAATAAGAAAGATTATTCCCTTTTTAAATCTATCATTTCTCACCTCGGCCCACCGCTCAATTTCTTTATACCACTGCTGATGCTGGGCTTTATGATGCCCCTGCTTGAGATGAGCAAACTCTGGTATAATACATTTTACAGGCTCACCGGCATATTGATTGTCATCGCCTTTGCCAATTTGCTCATTTGCACTTTTAAGATATTCGAGGATTACGTTTATCATCAATATGATATCGCTGCAGAAGACAATCTGAAAGGCCGCAAAGTACGCACACAAATGATCTTTGTGCGCAAGGTAGTCATCATCCTTATTGTGGTGGTTACTATTTCCATCATCCTGCTAAGTTTCAATAACGTCCGAAAATTAGGCGCAGGATTGTTAACTGGTGTCGGAGTTGGGGGTATTATTATCGGTTTTGCCGCGCAAAAATCGCTGGGTAATTTCCTTGCGGGAATGCAGATCGCCTTTACGCAGCCTATCCGTATAGACGATGTGCTGGTAGTTGAAGGAGAATGGGGAAGAGTGGAAGATATCACACTTACTTACGTTGTTTTAGCCATCTGGGACCAGCGACGATTAATACTACCTATTACCTATTTTATTGAAAAGCCTTTCCAGAACTGGACGCGAACCACCTCGCAAATATTGGGAACTGTATTTCTATATGTAGACTACACTTTCCCTGTAGATGAACTGCGGGAAGAGCTCAGCCGTTTGTTAAAAACCAATAAACTGTGGGATAAGCGCGTTGGTGTATTGCAGGTGACCGATTCCAAAGAACACACCATTGAACTGCGTGCATTGATGAGCGCCCGCAACTCCTCTGATGCATTTGATCTGAGGTGCTATGTCCGCGAAAATTTATTGAAATATATTACAGCGAATATGCCACAAAATTTACCGAAAAGCAGGTATCAACGGAATGAGATGGATTTGGAAATTGCCGCGGATAATAAAACCGTGTAACAAATAATTTACCTGCCCAAAAGAAAAATCTGCTCGTGGCTTATGAACAATTTGTGTCCTTATGCTGTTAACAAATAAATAATCAGCTTGCTGAAATAATTTAAACTTGTTTTATTAATTTAACGATCCCACTCCACTAAACAATAGACCCTATGGAAACAGCAAACTACTCTACTTTTCTGGGCCAGATTTTAGATAAACTACGCCCTGGTGATCTGAACATCAAAGAAAACAGACTGGCTATTAAAGCACGTGTCGAGAATTTATTAACTGAGACCGGCTTGACTAAAGCAGAGATGGGATTCCGCATTCGCCGGGACATAGTTACTTTGCGTTCCTGGCTGGAGGGCACACGTGACCTGACCGTCGAAACACTCCAGGAGCTTTGCCAATCGTTACATATTTCTTTGGGTGATTTGGTTATGGAATAACATTCAACAATCGGTTGATATCATGTAGCATAATATCGTACCTACGGCACGTAGGTATATTCTTCAATTATTTTTTCTACCAACATTTGGCTCCGATGGAACCACTCAGGTTTGCATGTTGTCTGACGTAATTCGTCAAAGCAGAAAACCTGCATCGTAGGTGCTAAATATTGGTGACACTCTCCTTATATCTTTAGCATACCGCAGGTATTCAATAAATCCGCTATGAGAAGTTATTTCACTATCCAATCAAAATGCTTTTCCTTCTCGCCCGGAGCAGAAAATCGCTCTAGTAAAAACTGACCCGTGTAGGAATTTTTCTCTTTGATCAGATCTTCCGGAAGACCTTCAAATACAACGCGGCCGCCGTTGTCGCCACCTTCCGGACCGATATCGATTACCCAGTCGGCGCATTTGATCACGTCCATATTGTGTTCTATCACAATGATGGTATTACCCTGGTCGAGCAAAGCGTCAAATGATTTGAGCAGCTTTTTAATATCGGCAAAGTGCAGGCCTGTTGTCGGCTCATCAAAAATGAATAGTGTTTTATTCGAGTTATTTCCCTTTACCAGGAAGGACGCCAGTTTGATACGCTGCGCCTCGCCACCCGATAAGGTGTTGGACGATTGTCCTAATTGCACATATCCCAATCCCACATCAACAAGAGGTTTTATCTTGTTTAATATTTTAGGTTCTTTTCTGAAGAATTCTAACGCTTCATCAATCGTCATACTCAGCACATCGGAAACGTTCTTATCCTGGTAGATAATATCGAGGATATGCTGTTTAAAACGCTTGCCACCGCAGGTCTCGCAGGTCAGGAAGATATCGGCCATGAACTGCATTTCTATCTTTACTTCGCCTTCACCCTGGCAAACATCACAACGACCGCCTTCTACGTTAAATGAAAACGCCGATGGCTTTAATCCAGCAGCCTTAGCAGCAGGTTGTGCGGCGTATAGGTTACGTATCTCGTCCCAGGCTTTTACATAAGTCACCGGGTTTGATCGTGACGAACGGCCTATCGGGTTCTGATCCACCGTTTCTATCTGCTCTATCTTCTGGTAATCGCCTTCAATGCTATCATAAGCGCCGGTTTGCTCACCGGTATAATTACCCAAAGCCTTTTGTAGTGCCGGAGCCAAAATGCGTTTAACCAAACTAGTTTTACCCGAACCGGAAACACCCGTTACTACGGACAATACCCCCAACGGGAACTTCACATTCACATGCTTCAGGTTATTTTCGCGGCCGCCACGTATCTCTACATAGTCGTGCCATTTGCGGCGATGTGCTGGGATAGCTATTTCTTCTTTCCGCGCCAGGTAACGACCAGTCAGACTATTATCATCTTCAATTATTTCGTCATAAGTACCGGAGAAGATCAGCTCACCACCATGTGTGCCTGCTTCGGGACCGATATCGATGATATGATCGGCAGCCTGCATAATCTCTTCCTCATGCTCCACTACCAAAACAGTATTACCAACATCGCGGAGCGACCGCAAAACGCCTATCAGCCGTTGGGTATCGCGCGGATGCAAACCAATACTTGGCTCATCCAAAACATATATCGATCCAACCAAACTACTGCCTAATGAAGTAGCCAAATTGATACGCTGTGATTCTCCACCGGATAATGTATTTGATAGGCGATTCAGCGTCAGGTAACTCAAACCAACATTATTTAAAAAGCCTAATCGGTTGGTGATTTCCATCAGCAACCTTTTGGCAATCTTCTGATCGCGTTCGTCTAATTCCAGGTCGGCAAAAAAGCTATACGCTTTATCCAGCGGCATCAACACAATATCGGTGATGGATTTGCTATTGATCTTCACATAGGAAGCATCCTGCCTTAAACGACTTCCTTTACATTCAGGACAAGTGGTTTTGCCACGATAGCGCGACAACATAACGCGATATTGAATTTTATAGGTCTGTTCTTCCAGTTCTTTAAAGAAGGAATCCAAGCCACGGAAATATTGGTTGCCTTTCCAGATCAATCGTTGCTGCTCTTCGGTCAGCTGGTTATATTGACGATGGATCGGGAAATCAAACTTTAACGCATTACGCACCAATGCCTCATTCCACTCGCGCATTTTTTCACCGCGCCATGGGGCAATAGCTCCATCATATACGGATTTGCTTTTATCCGGAATAACCAAATCCTCATCAATACCGATCACCTTCCCATAACCTTCACAGCGCTTACAGGCGCCATAAGGATTGTTAAAGCTGAAAAAGTTTGGCGTAGGTTCTTCGAAAGCAATGCCATCCAGTTCAAAACGATCACAGAAAAAGCGCTCGGTTTCCTCATCTTCTTCAGGCTTGCGATAACGAATGTAGCAGTCACCCTTACCTTCAAAAAAGGCAGTCTGTACTGAGTCACCTAACCGGCTGATGGTTTCATCTGTTTCGTTTTTAGTTACACGATCGATAACGATGCGAACAGCGGTCGGCGCATGGAGCGCAGTTGGTTCCTCAGTTTTAGCCTTTTTGCCTTTAGTTTTCTCTTCTAAAGGGTCATTCGCAATTGATTTATCTTCTAAAATGGATTCGATTCGTTCTATTTTGCCAAGATATTCTACCCGGACAAAACCTTTTTGCAGCAACACCGCTAATTCTTCTTTCAAACTGCGGTTGTTGTGCGGATGCAGGGGGCATAATATGGTTATCTGCGTTTCGTCAGGTAGCGAGCTGATAAAGTTCACTACATCAGTCACTGTATCTCTTTTTACAATCTGGCCCGATACAGGCGAAATGGTTTTACCGATACGCGAAAACAGCAGCTTTAAATAATCATATATCTCAGTAGATGTACCAACAGTTGAGCGCGGGTTAGAAGTGATCACTTTTTGCTCGATAGCGATAGCCGGGGCAATGCCTTTTATATAATCTACTTCCGGCTTGTTCATCCGGCCCAGGAACTGGCGCGCATAGCTGGAAAGACTTTCTACATAACGGCGCTGACCTTCGGCATACAACGTATCAAAAGCCAGGGACGACTTGCCAGACCCCGACATACCGGTAATAACCACCAGTTTGTTTTTGGGTATCGCCACATCCATGTTCTTCAGGTTGTGCACCTTAGCGCCTTTGATAATAATGTTATGTTGCGGGTCTTTCTCTGTTTCGCTGATCATATGTTGTTCATAGTTCATGGTTCATAGTTGATGGCCGGATCAGATGTGATCAATAACTATGAACTTTTTAAAGAACTGCAAAAATCCTAAAATATTTAGCACTTTCCAAATCAATTCAGTTAATTGATTGTAACTTTTAAAAGCCCTAAATCACTTAAAACCAAATGTTAAAGAAATCTTTATAAATGTTAAAATATGTTAAAATTGGGGCCCAAACGCAATATTAGGTACTACAGTTGGAAATATAATTTGGTTTTTAGGTTTGAAATTGCTTTATTTGAAGTAACAAAAATACTAACTGAGCAAGGAGAACCCCTATAGAGAGAAAATCTACTTTATAATTTTTTCACGATTTAAGACTATTAAAGTAGTGTTCTATGGATTTTCAATTGCAGAGTGATCAGGATCTAATCCATCTATATGTGGGGGGTGATGAAGCAGGGTTGGTGGAGCTTTTACGCCGTTATCAGGCTAAAATTTATACCTCAATATACTTATTAGTAAAAGACGAATATCTTGCTGAAGATATCTTCCAGGATGCTTTTATAAAAGTTATCAATACTTTACGTGCCGGCAAATATAACGAGGAAGGAAAGTTTCTTCCCTGGGTAACACGTATCGCTCATAACCTGGTGATCGACCATTTCAGGCGCGAGAAACGTGCCCCGATGATCAATAACGGGGATGACTTTGATATCTTTGAAGTATTGGGTAATTACGATGAAAGTACGGAGGACAGGCTGGTTCGCGAGCAAACCCACAAAGACCTTAAGGCCCTCATTCATCTTTTACCCGACGAGCAAAAAGAAGTATTGATTATGCGCCACTTTGGCGATATGAGCTTTAAAGAAATTGCCGACGTAACCGAAGTAAGCATCAACACCGCATTGGGTCGTATGCGTTACGCTCTCAATAATTTGCGCAAAATGATGACAAGCAAAGAGTTAAGTCTGAAAAACTAGTAATATTATTACTACCTGAAAGGCTGTAAATAGTAGCAGAATCAGCGTTCTGTTCGGCTTTACGGCCTTTTTGTGTTTTAAGTTTTTTCATCATTTACACAACATTTTCAGGGATGGCATCGTTATAAATTTTGAATACTCTGAAAATGTTCTGATCACATTTTGCCCCGATAAAAAAATTTCATCAAAATTTCATCTTTGGTAAAATATTATCTTTATGTCTTCGTTATTTATCCTGTAAACCAGTCATAAACACAGTAATTAATTTGAGAAAAAGCGTATGGGAGAAACTTCTACAACAACTATTAATGAAACTTCTAACAGGGCGGCTATGAAAGAAACAGATGCCAAATCCGAAAACTTAGAAGCTGATGATCTTATTTTCTATCACTCTCTAAGAACTGAACTGAATTTGCTAAAGAAAAATCCAAGCTCTAAGACTATCCATCAAATTCTGAACTATTCAAAGAGTCTGCGTTAGTAAGTCAAAAGTCTTAAGTCTGGAGTCGTGAGCTACAATTAGCTTTCACTCCGGGCTTTTTTATTTCGGCTTGAGACTTTTGACTTAAGACTTTGTTCGTATTTTTACCCATGCTCAAGCCTGAACGTTACCGCCATTTTGTTGACTATTTTTCGAAGCATCAGCCTAATGCGGTTACCGAATTACATTACGACAGTCCGTTTCATCTGTTAATTGCAGTCATCCTTTCGGCTCAATGTACCGATAAACGTATCAACCAGGTCACCCCTGCCCTATTTGAGAAATTTCAGACACCCGAAGAGCTTGCAGCATCCACTTCCGACGAAATTTTTAATTACATCCGCAGTGTAAGCTATCCCAATAATAAATCGAAGCATTTGATAGGCATGGCCAAAATGCTGGTCGAGAAATTTAACAGCGACGTGCCTTCCGATATTAACGACCTGCAAAAATTGCCGGGTGTGGGCCGGAAAACTGCCAATGTGATCGCATCGGTGGTGTTCGAGTTACCTGCGATAGCTGTAGATACCCATGTCTTTCGCGTAGCTAACCGGATCGGGCTTACTACTAACGCCCGTACTCCGCTGGCTGTCGAAAAACAGTTGGTTGAATCTCTTCCTGAAGAGACCCTGGCAATTGCTCATCACTGGCTTATTTTGCATGGCCGGTACATTTGCCTGGCGCGTAGTCCCAAATGCGAGATCTGCCCTATCAGCTGGTTCTGCAAGTACTATGAGCGCACCCACACTGAGTCGGCTTTGAAAAAAGCAGAAGCATTAAGAGCCAGGAAAGCCAAAGATCAGAAGAAGAAAAAACAACTGAACACTATTCACAAGGAGCTGAAAAAGCGCAGTGTGGATAAAGATATTTGATGGTTGTTAGGTAGTTGATTATTTTTAGTTGATTGAGTTGCATTAAGTTGAATAAGTTGATTTGGTTAATAACCGCAAAACCAAACCACTCACTTAATCAAGCACTTAACTCAATTAACTAAAAAAAATACTAAAAATATTAGTATTTCTAAAAACTATTACTTACATTTGTTACTCGAAAAAATTTAAGAATGAGCAGCGCAGAAAAATTAAAAGCTTTACAGCTTACTTTAGACAAGCTTGAAAAATCATACGGCAAGGGTACCATAATGAAATTAGGTGACACCGCCATCGAGGCTATTGACGTGATCTCAACCGGATCGCTCGGTCTGGATATCGCATTGGGTGTGAATGGTTTGCCAAAAGGCCGCGTGATAGAGATATATGGGCCTGAGTCGTCAGGTAAAACGACTTTGGCTATCCACGCGATTGCCGAATCGCAAAAAAATGGCGGTATTGCTGCTTTTATTGATGCGGAGCACGCATTCGATCGCTTCTACGCTAAAAAATTAGGCGTTGACGTAGAGAACCTGCTGATTTCTCAACCAGACAATGGCGAGCAAGCGCTTGAAATTGCCGACAACCTGATCCGTTCAGGCGCTATCGATATCATTGTGATCGACTCTGTAGCTGCATTGGTGCCGAAAGGCGAAATTGAAGGCGAGATGGGCGACAGCAAAATGGGTTTGCAGGCACGTTTAATGTCCCAGGCATTACGTAAGCTGACAGGCACTATCTCTAAAACCGGCTGCTGCTGTATATTCATCAACCAGTTGCGCGATAAAATCGGCGTAATGTTTGGTAATCCTGAAACCACAACTGGTGGTAACGCGCTTAAATTTTATGCTTCAGTGCGTTTGGATATCCGTCGTATATCACAGATAAAAGATACTGACGAGGTATCAGGTAACCGCGTTAAAGTGAAGATCGTGAAGAACAAAGTTGCACCTCCGTTCCGCATAGCGGAGTTCGATATCATGTTTGGCGAAGGTATTTCCAAAGCCGGCGAGATCATAGACCTGGGCGTTGATTATAATATCATCAAAAAATCTGGTTCATGGTTTAGCTATGGCGAAACAAGATTAGGCCAGGGTCGCGACGCTGTTAAGCAGTTAATAATGGACAATCCCGAATTGGCTGAAGAGCTGGAAGCTAAAATAAAAGAAACTGTTACGGGTGATAAATTAACCGTGGAACAAGAATAAGACACGATTAAACGATTGTAAAGATTATCGTGATATATAAATTAAGAGCCTTTCCAGATTGGGAAGGCTTCTTTTTTGAGTATTAATTTCCGCCAGTTTTCAGATACATGTATACGATACCTCCGATAACGATGATAGCAAGCACGATCAGACCCGTTGCGCCTTTGCGTTTGTCCTGCCTCATCAGCCAGATAAAAAAAGCCACCAGCGGCAATAAAAAAACAGTGAAAAAAATTATAGAAGGAGCACCCATTTTTAGTTAGTGAATTATTGAATGACTGAATTAGTGACTGCACTTATCAAAGTCAATTTTTATTGATTACCAAAGATAGACTTTTGAATAAAAAAATGCGATTTTAAAGTCAACGTCCTGCTCCACTCACTCATGCGCTAATTCACTCATTAAACCTAAAATGGCATTCTGGCCAGCGGTGCAGTATCTTGTTCCACAAAGTCACCTTTCAGGTATTTGTAATAACCTGCAATAGCGATCATGGCTGCATTATCGGTACAATATTGAAATTGCGGGATAAAAGTATTCCAGCCCATTTTTTCGCCTAATTGCTTCAGACCATTGCGTAAACCTGTGTTTGCTGATACCCCTCCGGCCAGCGCAACATCTTTTACTCCATATTGCTGGGCTGCCTTTTTCAGTTTGTTCAGCAGAATAGTGACGATACGCCTTTCCACTGAGGCACAAATATCTGCTATGTTATCATGCACAAAATTTGGATTAAGTTGTGTGTTATCCCTGATGAAATAGAGGATAGCAGTTTTTAATCCGCTGAAGCTGAAATTCAACCCGGGTATTTGTGGCTCCGGGAATTTATAGGCATCAGGGTTACCTAAACGGGCATATTTGTCGATCATCGGTCCGCCAGGATATGGCAAGCCTAATATTTTGCTGGTTTTATCCAGGGCTTCGCCTGCAGCGTCATCATTGGTTTGACCAATTATTTCCATATCAAAATAATCCTTTACCAAAACAATCTGTGTATGGCCGCCCGATACTGTAAGACACAAAAACGGAAAGCCCGGTTTTGGATCATCAATAAAATGAGCCAGCACGTGGGCCTGCATATGATTTACTTCGATCAATGGTAAATTTTTCGCTAATGCAAACGCTTTGGCAAATGAAACACCTACCAACAGTGACCCTAATAACCCCGGGCCACGCGTAAAAGCGACCGCATCGATATCATTTTTGCTGATTTTTGCGTTTACAATAGATTGTTGAACTGCGGGAACGATATTTTGCTGATGCACACGCGAGGCCAGCTCAGGCACTACGCCGCCATAGGCTTCGTGTATAGTTTGATTGGCAATTACGTTGCTTAAAATTTTACCATCAACACAGATAGAGGCTGATGTTTCGTCACAGGAAGATTCTATTGCGAGTATTACGGACACCTTAAAATTTCAAAAGTTCAAAAACCAGTTAGATAAACTTTGGTTAATGAAGAGAGTCAAAGAAATAAACGTTAATATGTGCAAAAAGTTAACTCAATATCAGTGTATGAATTTATATTTTTGCGCATCCAATTAAAAATGCAAAGTTATTAAAAAACTACTCAATATAGCGTTAGGGATCGTGCTGTTTATTTTGCTGGTGATAAGCATCATCCTGTTGTTATTTGAGTATAAACCTGTGCAAACCTGGGCGGCCAAACAGGCTACAGATTATCTCTCCGAAAAACTTAATACCAAAGTCAGTATAAAGAGTCTTTACATCAAGCCATTTTCAACGATAGTGCTGGAAGATTTTTATGTATTGGACAAACAAAAAGACACATTAATCAATACACCAAAATTAACGGTTGATATCAGCGGCTTTTCGTTGCTGACCAGTATACAAAGACGCCACGTTGATCTTAGCCTGGTACAATTGGATAACGGATCTGTCTACCTAAAAAAGTTAAAGGATAGTACAAGTAACCTTAAATTTCTTGAAGACTTTTTCAGTTCGCCGGACACCATAAAAATAAAAACCCAGGCCAAACCCTGGACGATAGATTTTGAGAAGGTCGCCATTAATAACCTGCACTTCCGCTATAAAAACTTCCTCGTAGATACCCTGATGAAACAGGTGAACTTTGATGATGTGGATGTGCACAATTTTACTACGGAAATATCAGACCTTGATTTTGTTCATCACGTCTTCAAAGGGAACATCCACAAGTTAACTCTTTTAGAAAAGAAAAGCGGCTTTTATCTAAGGAACCTGAGCGGCAATGTCAGTATTGACACAAACCAGATACTGGTACGCAACATGCATGTGCAAACAGCACATTCTGATCTGAAAAACTATTTCAGGATGAAATTTAAGAATTTCGATGAGATCAGCGACCACATCGATGACCGTGTATATATGGAAGGCGATTTCAAAAATTCGCGTATTTCATCCAATGACATAGCTTACTTTACTGAGGGCCTCGAAAAAGTAAAATTCGATTTTGGTCTTGATGGGCAGATAAAAGGATATGTGAACAACTTGAAAGCAAAAAACCTGCTGGTCACCGGTGGACAGGGCACTTATGTGAAAGGCGACTTCAATTTAAAAGGGCTGCCGGATTGGGACAATACCTTCCTCGAACTCAAATTTGAGCAGATTGCCACAAACAAAAAAGACCTCGATTATTTATACAGCAATTTTACCGGTACCCCCACTGCAAAAGTGCCGGAAGTGATAGAAAAATTCGGACAGATTAATTTCTCCGGAAGATTTACCGGTTTTCAGAATGATTTCATTGCTTACGGAACATTCAAAACCAGGTTGGGACGGTTTGATTCGGATCTTAACCTGAAGATTAATAAAGCCGGGGTGCCCAGCTATAGCGGCAAACTATCAACCTATAATTTTGACCTGGGAACCTTGATCGACGAAAGTGATTTGGGCCGCACTACCCTGACAGCCAATGTGGTGGGTAGCGGCGATAAAGTAAAAGACCTGACCGAAAAGCTGGATGCCAATATAAAAAACATCACCTTTAAAGGGTACGATTATAACAATGTGAGCGTAAATGGCACTTTTATCAAGAAAGTAGCCAATGCGAAACTTTCAATTGATGACAGCAACATTCAACTGGATGCTAACGGCAGTGTTGACTTTAATCCGAAATTAACTGAGTACAATTTTGAAGCAACTATCAACGACGCCAAACTGCGCACGTTAAAGTTATTGAAGGACACCATCACACTTTCAACCCATATCAGTGCCAATTTCCATGGTCATGATGTTAACAACACCGAGGGCAAGGTGCTTCTATCTCAAATAAGAATTACTGATCCAAGAAATAACTATGTAGTTGATTCGATATATTTTGCTGCAAACGGATTAGGAAAGGTAAGAGAGATAAGTTTAAAATCAGACCTGGCTGATGCCGGTATTAAAGGCAGCTACGACCTGGCAACTTTGCCATCTTACTTTAAAACGATTTTAAAGAAATATATCCCGTCTCTCAAGACCGATATCGTTCCTCCCAAGCCACAGCAATTTTCATTCAACCTAACTATCAAAAACCTTGAACCTTTGCTGGCTATGTATGCGCCAACGGTGAAGGTGCCTGACCAGGGTACTTTTGTCGGACAGTTTGATTCGGCAAATAAGACCGCTACACTAAATGGTTATATTAAAACAGTTCAATTAGGAAAAACTGTTTTTCATGATTTTATCTTAGACGAGAACACCACGGACAAGGACATGGAGGCGAATATCTCCTTAAGCCGTGTTAATTTTACGGATAGCCTTTTTGTCAAAAATATAAGTATATCGAACTTCATAAGAAAGGATAGCCTCAACTTCAACATTAAGCTGGCCGACAAGGACGCTACCAACCAACTCGATCTTTATGGCCTCGTGCAGTTCGGTCGCGATACGACAGCTAAGCTTTCGCTTTTGCCATCAGATGTAATATTGGAACATCAGTACTGGCGGTTGACCGATAAAGTAAGGATACGATTACTCGATGGCAAGACCCAGGTAACAGGTTTCGAACTCTCAAATGGCGGACAAAAAGCCAGAATAAACGGCTTTATTTCGGATAATGCCGCCGACCAACTAAAGGTGGAGTTTGAGAAGTTCAAAATGTCAACTTTTGATCAGTTAGTGCGTACAGCTAACGTGAAACTAAACGGCACGTTGAATGGGGATGTAATATTGAGCGCGGTTACCAAGGCTCCTGTATTCGATTCACATCTGGCGATTGACACATTCACGATGAATAAGACATTGATCGGCAATGTGAAGATCGCATCCTCATTGGATACATCCCGCACGCAGGCTAATGCCAAAATGACTATTATCAATCGTGGTCTTGAAACTATGAATATTGAAGGCGCGTATTTGATGGGCAAGCAAAGTGATGATAAGCTGGACTTTAATATAAAAATGAACCAGGCAGAAGCTATTATTTTAGAGCCATTTATCAGTGACCTGGTTTCGAACCTGAAGGGCACTATCTCTACTGACCTAAAGCTTACCGGCACTTTCTCGAATCCGCAGTTTAACGGCGACATTACTTTAGCCAATACGGGGGTAACGGTCAATTATTTAAAAACTGCTTATACCATCAATAACAAACTACCGCTTAGTAATAGTGTGATTAATGTAGATGGACTGGTATTAAAAGATATTCGTGGTAATGAAGCCACGGCGACAGGAAAAGTAGACCTGACTGATATTTCTAACCCGGATATTGAGGTAGTGCTTAATGCCAAAAACTTTATGGCGCTTAATACTACATTTAAAGATAACCGGCTCTATTATGGTACAGCCTACGCTACCGGCCGTTTCAGCTTTAGCGGGCCTACCGATAACATGAATATTGACATTAAAGCTAAAACCGAAGCCGGTACAATATTCAATATTCCGTTAAATACGTCAATGGTAGCTGAAGATTATGACTTTATTAAATTCGTAAGCCACAAAGACACCGCCAAAAATGTAGCCAAAGCCAGGCCGTTCAATGGTGTCAGTTTGAATTTTGACCTGAGTGCAGACGAAAAAACGATTGTAAAAATATCAACCGATTATGGCAAACTGGAGGGTAGTGGTACCGCCAATAACCTAAAATTAAACATCAGCAGTTTAGGTGATTTTACCATGTTTGGCGATTTTTTGATCACTACAGGTAAATTTGAATTTATAGCCAAGGATGTGATCAGCAAAAACTTCCAGGTAACACAGGGAGGTACCATCCATTGGACAGGCAATCCAAACAATGCTGAAATTAACATGCGTGCCGTTTATGAGGTTCGTACAGGGATTCGGGAACTTTACTCCGCAGCTGGTATTCCTTTACCGCAAGAGCTTGTATTGGTTCAGGCAAACTTGATTTTAACCAAATCACTTTTGCAGCCAACTATCGACTTTGATTTCAATTTCCCTACCGACCCTTCTATTAAAGAAAACCTCAGTACTTATTTGAGTGATTATAATAACCGCACACAACAGGCTTTAAGCATTATTGCCACCAGGAGATTTACTCCAGGTGGCAATAATGGTGCATTAGGCCAACAAACATTAAATACCGCAACTGAAGCGTTTAGTGAGTTTGCATTTAATAAGCTGAATACATTAATTTCTCAGTCAAATACCATTAAAAGCCTCGACCTGAATATCCGGTCATTTAATGATGCCAGTGCATCACTGCATTTATTTAATGAAAGAGTGGTTTTGAGTGGCAGCCTATACTCTACAGTCATTACCGGCAACGATTTATATTATAATAACAACAGCCTTTTCAATTCCAGTTTTAACAATCTGTCAAAAGACTTTAGCGCTCAATACTATATTGCCCGGAATGGTAACCTTACCGCAAGGTACTCGTATCGTCTCCTCAATGGCACAGTATTAAATACCATCGACCAGCAATTAACGGCCCAATATGTGAACGGTCTCGGCTTGGTTTACCAACGGGACTTTGACACCTTCGGTGAGTTTTTGAGGAATATGTTTGGTATCCGCAAAAAAAAGCAACAGCAACCTGTTATGCCAATTCCTGAGCCTATAAAGACGCCAAACTCAGGAACAACTCCGGGCGCCAACAGTCATGCTGTTAATGAAAAGACGGATGATAATGATCAATGATCGCGCAGGATAGCGTGATCCATTTTATCGCGTTTGGTTTTCAGGTAAGCCTCATTATGCGGATTAGGCGTGATCTCGATCGGCACATTTTCAACAATCTCAAGCCCGTATCCCATTAACCCCGAGCGTTTCTTAGGGTTATTAGTCATCAAACGCATTTTAGATATCCCCAAACTGCGGAGTATCTGAGCGCCAATGCCATAGTCGCGCTGATCCATTTTGAAGCCAAGCTTAAGGTTTGCTTCAACCGTATCCAGGCCATTTTCCTGAAGATGGTAGGCTCTTAGTTTATTAATAAGGCCAATACCTCTTCCCTCCTGGTTCATGTATACAATGGCGCCTTTACCCTCATTGCTTATCATTTCCATAGCTTTATGCAGCTGAGGCCCGCAATCACAGCGACATGAACCAAAGATATCACCGGTAACGCATGAGCTATGTACACGCACCAGAACAGCCTCATCTGGATCCCAGCTTCCTTTCACTAAAGCCAGGTGATGTTCGCCGGTATCTAATTGCGTATAAGCTATCATGTCAAAGTCGCCCCATTGGGTAGGCATTTTAACAGCAATCTCTTTATGTACCAGGGTTTCGGCAGTAAGGCGATATTCGATCAGGTCCTTAATTGAAATGATCTTCATATTAAACTCCTTTGCCATCTCTAACAAGTCGGGAAGGCGTGCCATTTCACCATCTTCTTTTATGATCTCGCAGATCACACCGGCAGGTTCAAACCCTGCCAGAACAGCCATATCAATAGCCGCTTCGGTATGCCCTGTGCGCCGCAATACACCGCCATCCTTTGCTATCAAAGGGAATATATGCCCCGGGCGACCCAGGTCTGACGGAACTGTAGATGGATCTATTAAAGCCAGAACGGTTTTTGAACGATCGGATGCTGAAATACCGGTTGTACAACCTGCGAGCAAATCAACAGAAACAGTAAAGTTGGTCTCGTGTGAGGTGGTATTGTTGGTCACCATAGGTTCCAGTTCCAACTCCTTTGCCCGCTGGCAGGTGATCGGCGCACATACTAATCCCTTGCCATGACGAATCATAAAATTAATCGTCTCGGGGGTAGCGTTATGTGCAGCAGTTAAAAAATCACCCTCATTTTCGCGGTCTTCGTCGTCAACAACTATAATGGTTTTTCCAGCTTTTATAGCTTCTATAGCTTCCTGTATTGTATTCAGCATTTTTTGGTGTCAGTGGTGTACAATAGCCTCCTGAGAAGCCGGCATACTTTTGTATATTATACAAAGTTAATCGTTACGCTATCTATTTACGGTCGGATATTTGTAAAAGTTGCTTGTGGGCTGGTTGCAGAGGTTGAAAAAGTTTTAGTAGTTGTAAAGGTTGTAGTTGTTGATGCTATTTTCATTTAACCTTTAAACTATTACAACCACTTCAACCTTTATAACATTTACAACCTCTATAACCTATTCTTTACGCCTCAATAATTTATTAAAGAAACGTTTATACGCTTCCATATCAAATAGAACAGAATCGTTTGCCGCTTTATAAGATAGGAAGAGGCCTATTGGTGTTAATATGATTATCGATATCCATTCGCCTATCACCGGTGATAAATCACCACCTTTTGCAGACTTCTCGCCGATTGTCCAGGTGATATAATATACCAGGAAGAATATTACGGATACCACAACCGGCATTCCAAGCCCGCCTTTGCGAATAATCGCCCCCATTGGCGCACCGATTAAAAACAGTGCAATACATGCCGCCGATAACTCAAATTTCTTTTGATATTCCAATGCAAAATTCCGGCTGCTTTTCGCCATATCTTTGTACATATCAGCACGGTTTCGTGCCACATCGTTGACAGAACGCACTTCGTTTTGAGCATTCATCAACACAGCAACCTGTTGTTGCAGGCTCAAATTACCCAGTATATTTTTACTTTTTGAAACCACATATTTAACTTTGGTATCCTTCGGCTTTTTGGGTATACCGAAGTACTTAATGTATGGACTGATCTGTTTATAGTTAAAGCGTGTAACACTATCTAATTGCCTGCGTGTTGAATCGCCGAAATACTTCAATTGCTTAAGGTCCATCATCTGCACAGCCGACCGGAACAGATTTTCATCTGTTCTCTTCAGTTTCATAAATGAAAGATCGAACTTTTGCTCAGTTTCCTTAAAACGAAAACGGGTAAACCGCTGCCGCATCTCGAAATTTTTATCGCCATGGGCCTCTTCATACCTTACACCATCCTTTAGTCTGAGTATCAAAAACTGATTGTCAATTGTGCGATACATTCTACCCTCTTTAGCAATCAACACATTGGTATTATTGTCCGATTCATTTTTTGAGTAGATCATCACATCGTGTAATGTTTGTCCATCCGGATCCTTCTTATTTACACGAATAGAATACCCCGGAAAACTATTACTGAAGACACCTTCGGGTAATAAGTTAGCCGATTTTTGCTGACGCACGTCATATAACAAAGAATAATATTTCCTGTTAGCCACCGGTAGCATATTGTCAGAGAAAATAAAAGCTGCTATGCTAAGGATACCTACTACAATGATCATGGGATACATTGCCCTGCGCAAGGATACACCTGCTGATTTTATAGCCACCAACTCATAGTTTTCGCCCAGGCTGCCATAGGTCATGATAGATGAAAGAAGTACCGAAAGCGGCAGTGCCATGGCTACGTTTGTTGCCGAGGCATACAGCATTAATTGCAAGATGGTGGTGATCTCAAAACCTTTCCCGATCAAATCGTCGATGTATTTAAATAGGAACAACATCAACAACACGAACATAACGATCATGAAGGTGACAATGAAAGGCCTGATAAATGCTTTGAGTAATAAAAGATGAATCTTCTTCACAGTACAAAATTAGGAAAATTATATTCCCCTATGCACCTAGAACGCTGATAAGGTACTCAATCTGATTATCCCAGATTAATTTTCTTTCACCCAGGGTATCCTCTGCGGCAAAGTCTGTAATACTCAGGGCAACGTCGTTGGTTAGTTCGTCCTGCAATATTTCCATTTCGAAGAAGGATTCCGAATCATCATCCAGCCATTTAAACCTCACCAATTTATTCTCTTTGGTGCAAAGCAATTTGGCTCTTTGCTCTTCTCCGTCCCAGTTAAAAGTAAAAACCTGGTCTCTAACAGTTACATCATCTGCAAACCACTGTGTCAGGCCGTTAGGTTCACTCAGGAAGCTGTATAGTATCCTGGGCGACGACTTTATTTCGTACTCAATATTAAATTTCTTCTTTTCTGACATAGGGGTTTATAGCAACCGGCGGTATGATCTGCCGTAAATCTTAACATTTTTTCTAAAGAAAACGAATTTCTACTATATTTGCAAACTCTTTTTACGGCGCGGACGCTTTATTTGATACCATTATCGGCCTGACTAATAAAGCATAACGTTTAAAGCAATTAAAGGCCATTTTTAAGGCAAGTTGTTGAAAAATAGCTACAAAAAGATGGAAAAATAATCCGGCGGGGTAGCTCAGATGGTTAGAGCGTAGGATTCAAATTCCCTGGTTAGCGGACGGCAGTTCGAGAAATGTGTTCTTAAAATAAAAATATTACGGCGGGGTAGCTCAGATGGTTAGAGCGTAGGATTCATAACCCTAAGGTCGGCAGTTCGATCCTGCTCCCCGCTACTGATAACTAGGCAGTTACATGAAAGTGTGGCTGCCTTCGTTGTTTTTGGTCATACAATGTTAATACACATCGAGTCTGCATGAAGTTAATTAACGACCGCCGCTATCCGCCGCGACGTTATATAAAGATATGAAAATTGTTGCTGTGATTGACTGAAATCGAGTAAAAATTCGAGCTCATAACCCGAAGGTCGTAGGTTCGAGTCCTGCTCCCGCTACCGAGTCGGACAGACTTGAAAAATCAAGGTTTGTCCGATTTTCTTGCTACCTAACTGACTGTTTATCAGGCAAATAAATTGAGCTGCCTCATTAATTTTAGCGGTTCGATAAGTCATTCCATCAAAACAGAGTTTTTCCGGGTATATCGAACCGATAATTGAGCGTTTTGTAGTGGTATCGCCTTCACTGTAAGCAATTTGCAGCCTCGTTAAATTGGTTATTGCCTTATCTATGCAATCACTTAAATCATAGGTTTTTTCACTAACCCCGTCAGCTTTGCCTCCAGGCTTAACAGTTTAGTTTCACATTCAGACTTGATTAGTTTGTAGTCGTTGCTGTCTATAGCATCGTCCAACAGCAGTTTACGTGCTTTCGCTAAATGGTCGGTTTCCGCCTGTATCTGGTTTAAGAGTTCCTTCCTGCCATCGGTTTGTGAACCTGTTTGCTGATAGAAAATATCTTTGATCACCGTTTTGTATAGCTCTGCTATTTCCTTTTTAGGAACAAATTTATTGAGTTCGTTTACTATACCTTCGTACTTTCTACAAACCCTATTTTTAACGGCAACATATCACAGGTAGGACGGAAAAACAAAATCAAACCGCGCTATCTTCTCATGAGCATAACTGCATAAGCCATTTGTATGTCCTTTTTCCGAAGGAGATCCTGCATGGTAGGAACGATGTTATAGTCGGGAATAACGCCCCTGTCTTTATATCTGGCTTTTTTGACCGCCATCACATATTTCTTCAGGGGAATATTGACTAGGATGTGGGTGTTAGGCAAAACTATAGTTAATTTCGAACCCGAAGTGTTTCCATAATAGCCGCCGCCGGTCTCTTCGCCAATAAAAGGCCCTCTGTCATTACTTTTCGCAATTGCGGAGAACTCCGCTGCGCCGGAGAAACTTTTTCCATCGATAAGGAAGGCAATTTTGCCTTTATAATTATCCGCTTCCGGGTGCTGGATCGCAAGGTTGGGATGGTCCGCAGCTGTAAACTGGCGAGTAGTAGTTGCTAACGATGCATAAAATGAAAAAGGCTTATCTGTCAGGTAACGGTAGAGCAGTGCGCCGTTCATATCGTCGCCGCCGCCGTTTTGACGGAGGTCGATAATCAGTTTATTGACCCCTTTCATCTTTAGCTCTTTGAAGCTGGCCGCCAAAAAATCGGCGAAGTTCTCCCTGGTTTTATTCAGCAGTTCATTGGAAAAGCTGCGCAGGGTCATGACCGCGATACCGCCGGGTAAATAATCCAACCGGAGGTAATGGTCGACCTTGACCTCAGATGGTGGACATTCCATATGGTTCAAGTCAGCCCCCTCCAGTACCTTGATCCTTTTGTTTCCGGTGCTGTCTTTGTAGGCTACAGTAAAAGTTGATGTATCACCATATACTACATAATAGAGGTAAAAGAACGGATCATGGCCGCCGTTCATTTTTTCATATTTCCCGGTTTCGTTGCTGCCATCTGAGGAAAGCCGCCGAAACAGCTGCTCACGGATGGAATTGACCGTTCTGTCATTGATGGATAAGAGCTCAGTTCCTGCTGCAAATTCGCTGGTGTTACAGGGTACGTAGGCTCGTTCGCCAATAAAGCGCACCTGGATAGGAAACCATTTAACATGCGCCTTCAGTTGGTCAATAGTTTCCTTTGCCATAAAACATTCTGTATGGCCGTCTTCAATGCCGCTGACCACTGAACTTATAATGTCGAAATAGTTTACCGTATTCATCGGATGATCCAATTCGGCATAATAACGATTAAATAGCCGATCCATATGCGTTTTGCTTTGATAACGATATAACCCGGCATGGAACTTTTCCAGGGAATCCCGGAACATGGTAAAATCCTGGCGCAATAGTTCCGGCGCTATCGGTTTCAAGCTATCCGGTGTTTGGGCAAACGCCCCCCGGACGGTTAGAACAAATAGAAGAACGACCAGTGTTATTATAAAGTTAGGGCAATATTTTGCTATCCCCGGTTTCGGGGCAATTGTTAATGAGATCATTTTCATTGCGTTAGTTTTTTATTTTTTAGACAGTTTGAGGTAGAAAAAGTAGGCCAGGAAAGCTATCGAGACGCTGATACTCATAATGGCCAGGCTGATCACCAGGGAAGGTTCATAATAACCGATCAGTAGCAACGCTATACCGGCTGCAGCCAACACCAGGAATATTTTAATTGGCTGGTTCCCGGTGTCGCTTTCTTCCGGCCGCAGATACTGTACGGTGATTGCTTCGGGAATTCCCTTTTCGATCAGCTTATTTTTCAGACGGTAACCATGCATAGCTTGCATAACTTTAAGGACAAAAACAGTTACCAGGTAAATGACGGCTACCGCGGTCGCATTAAGTACCACCTGCCGGAAACCTTCCGCATCCGGATTTTTGTCCTGCGCATTGGCCGTTAACGACGCGGCGAACGAAACAACTAACAGCATCAGTTTTTTCATATTTTTTATCCCTAGTATTTGATTAGACCCTTAGGCCAGATTAATGTTGCAATTGGTTGCGTATTTCAATTTGTCTGCTTCCTTTGTAAAAAAGACTCAGTCCCTGGAAAATAATGACCAGGACAGCCAACAGCACCAAGGTGCCTGCAAGCGTTGCCGACGTGCCTTTAAAAGCCTGCACGAGAAGCTGCCGGTAGGTATAGAACGGTGCGGCAAGCATTAACAATACTAAAAAGCCTGCTAAGTAATCTGTCAGCCTGTACGCCCTGGTTGCCATATTTTCCGGAACCAAAAGGCTCATGTCAAACGCTATGATTTCAACCGGTTCATTTTTTATTGCATCGAACAATAAAGTATAATTAGCCACTTTGTTTTTGCAATCTGCACAATTATCCATATGCGTTCTGGCCTTCAGGCTGCAATTGGTACGATCCACTACATATTGCTGTATCTCTGATTCAGAAAGGTGATCCGTTTTCATAACTCTTCTATTTTATAGTTAGCCAGTATATTTTCCTTTAATTGTTTGCGCGCCCGGAACAAGTAATTTTTTACCGTTCCTTCCGGCAAACCTGTTATCTGTGTAATCTCTCCGTAGCTTAACTCCTCACGGTGAAACAGAGTTATCAGCGTCCTGTAAACAGGCGAAAGTTTGGCTATTTCCAATTGTAAAATACCGGAAAGTTCTTTCCCTGATAAACTAACTTCTGGGTCGTCTGCCGCATCCGTTCCCGATTCGTCGCTATACAATTCACCAGTCAATACTAATTGCTTTTTATTCAGGTAATGCAAGCAGGTATTGTAGGCTATCTGCCCGATCCAAGTGGACAATTTAGACTTGTGCTTAAAGCCGGCCAGGTTATGAAATACTTTCAGGTAAATATCCTGTACCAAATCCTTGCGGTCGGCGGGGCTAGTGATCATTTTAGAAACAATCATAGAAACAAGCTTTTCTGTATTTTTAACGATGATATCAAAGGCCGATCTGTCACCCAGCAACACCCTTTGCACCAGATCTCTTTCCAATAATTGATTTACCGTTTGATTATCCACCTTTTGATTAGACCTTACAGCCCGTTTAAAGTTGCATAAAAATGCAATCTTTAATTTCTACGGTTTCTTTGACGTTAGCTTATATTTCGGCTAATTTTATTTAAGGGTAAAAAGTCGTTCGTCGACGGCGGTTGAATAAGACTCAACCGGTCTAAAAAATCACAATCCCAAACACGCTAACATGTCCCATCATTTATACTATAAAATTTAAATTTATTTGCTTCGTAACACAGAATCTTCTTTCAGGCTGGACATTCCGGAGCCATTGACCACCTCATTTCGAGAATACAATAAATCGATTCCGTATCACTTTGATCATACCTAAATCTATGTTTACAGTTTACACCCTCTATTTTCAAAAAATTTAAAATGTTTTCACTCGCTGTTCGTCTATATCCTTAACAGAACTTTTATGGAAACGAACGCACTAACAATTGAAAATCAAGCCCAGGCCTCACAAGCATGGGATTATACTACCAAACTGGCTCTCCTTTTTGTCGATATCTGTGATTTTATCGGGTTGCCGGTTAATATTCCACGGGGTTTGCAAACGCAAAGCGAAGAAGCGCTATTTTACGCTGATTAAGTCCTGTGCAAAAGCATTTGGATTTACTCAGATATCCCATATTGCAGATCCAGCGAGATAAACGTGGAATGCTTGGCAGCAAATGCACCGGGTACAACATATTCAAAATCCAGCTTGCGGCCGCCCTCCTTTTGGAAATACTCCTGCCGAACATGGTAAAAACCTTTCTTCAACGGTAAAATATACGAAGCACCGAGCGCATCGTCTCCATGCAAGCCATCATAATCAATCAGCAGCCGGTTGTCAAGGTAAAACCTGAAGCCGTCATCTGCATCTATAGCAAATAAGTAATACCCGTCTTCATTTATTTTCAATTGTCCGGAAATTACCAACCCAAAGTTGATCTGCCGCGGCATTTTGTCAATATTAAAGTTTGTGTCGATACGCCCCATCTTTACCGGCTTCAGGGTTTTAAAATCCGGCAATTTGCTCCATGTGCCTTCATAATAGGCATAATTGAACCCACCCGGTTTCATGTTGGGCTCCAGCTTTCCCGGCCTTAGATAATCGCCGGATTCAAAGCTTCCTGAAAAGGACTCATCAGTACTGGGCCTTGCCGTCAGCCGTTTTATCGTAACCCGGGCCGGACCGGTTAAAATATTGTCTTTCCTGAATTGCGGCGATGTCCCGGTAGGCGCCGTTCCATCCTTGGTATATCGTATATTAGCAGTATCTGATAGTTCCCACAAGGTGATAGGCTTGCCCTTTAGCACAATACCATTCATAGGGTGAAATACTATACCGTTGTTGCGATAATCCGGGTAACTGAATTTGAGCCCGTCATACGCACTTTTTAGTCGCACTGTACCATGCGACTCATCCGGGTAGGCCATTAACTTCCAGGTCAGTATAGCAGGCGCATCTTTTTTGAGTATGCTATCCATTTGCGGGATGCGCATATCTTTCATTCCATTTCCCTCTCGGCCCGTTACATACAAAATCTTACCTGGTTCGGTTAATGCCGCCAGCTTTGAGGGAACCCATTTCAGCATCGCGTTATCATCCCACCAATAACTCGGGTCGGCTGCGATGTACGATTCAAAAAGCCGCGGGTCGGTAAGCAAGGCATAAGTAACAAATACGCCACCAAAGGAATGACCAAACAATGTATTACTGCCGTCGGATGGATAGGTTTTGTTGATGTAAGGTATCAGCTCGTTTTTCAAAAAATTCAGAAAATTATCAGCGCCGCCCGAAGTCCGGCTACTTGCATTATGGGTTGGTAAAAAATCCCGGTCACGGTCCGTATTCAATATGCTGACAATGATATTATGCGGGATCCGCCCCTCTCCCCCCAGAAGCTGCTCTACATCAGAAAGCAGCTTGGTATTCCAATCGCCGTCGAGCACATAAATCACATCATATTTTTTCCCCGACGCCGCATCGTATCCCTTTGGAAGGACTACCTGGAAAAATCTCTTTTCATTTAGTATCGCCGAGCTGATAGAATCACGTTTACCAGGAATTTCCTGTGCCAATGAACTGATGCCGGACAGAACCAGCAGTAGAAAAAGGTAAAATTTATGGCTCATTGTAAAAAAAAGTTAACGGACATATGCAAGACGGATTAGGATTCGTAAATGTCACAGCAAAATATGAAATATTTTATTGCCCCTTTCTACAAGCTGTGTTACACCGTTAATGCGCCCTGCTTTGTTCACTGTCGGCACCACCGGTTTCGCGTTTTTCGGGTGTATTGGTTGATTTACCAAAACTATAGGTAAACGCCAGGGTAGCAACCCGGGTATCCACAAAGTTATGGAAAGTGGCGGTGGCATCTTGAATATTAGTAATAGTACCGCTTGGTGCAAATGAATGCAATATGTCCCGTACGTTCAATTTGATAGAACCCCTATTGTTCAAAATCTTTTTCTGAAGTGCCGCATTTAGCATTCCTTTGGGTAGTAAGACAAACTGACCGTAAGTGCCTCCGCTATTATAAAAACCGCTTAGCTCTGCACTCCAACCTTTCGGAAAAGTAAATTGGTTACTCGCGTTGGCAGAAAACGAATACTGCGATTGGTTAAGATAACCCGTGTAAAATTCTCCCTGGTAAGTATTCCGGTATTCTTCGGCGTATAAATTAACCGACCACCATTTGGCGGGCTGAAAATTACTGTTAACAGAAAGGTCCAGCAGTTTCTGTTGCCCAATGTTCCCTGTGGTGCTGATAAAAGTGCTGCCACTCCTATGAATAGTTTCACCCTGAACATCAGCTGTATGATTATAGGTAAAAGCAATCGTAAACAGGCTTCTGTAACTATAGGCCAATTTATAGTTATCCGTAAACTGTGGCTTCAGATAAGGATTACCTGAGAAGTAGGTAAACTCATCTACAAAAAAAGTAAAGGGGTTTAAACTTCCATAGTTGGGCCTTCCGATGCGACGACCATAGGAAAGCACCAGCACATTGTGGCCCGCCGTATCGAGGTTATAGGAAAAATAAGCGGTTGGGAACAGATTGGTATAATGATTCGCAATTGATGAATCCCTTCTTTCGGCATTACCCAATTGATGCCCCCATCCGTTGGTATTTTCTAACCTCAAACCCGTTTGAATAGAGAACCGTCCGAAGTTTTTATTAAAATTAACATACGCGGCGTTAATGTTCTCTTTGTATAAAAACCGGTTGGTCTTGTTATAATCAATAGAATCAACATTGTTGATCCTGTTAAAGTAATTCGCAGCATTATCTGTATTTACATAGCTACTTTTAAAGCCTGCCTCAATCTTTGCCTTGCCTTTAAGTGGGTGCGAGTAATCAGCCTTAGCCGAATAAATATTGATGACAGCAGGCAAATTATCAGTTAGAGTGGTCGAGTTGGTTAAAGTATTGTCGGGCAAAAAGGTATTGTTCACAAACAACTGGTTGCTGCCAGATACGTCGTGAATATAATCCAGGTCGAATGCGAGTTGCCTGCCTGTACTGTCAAACTTATGGGTGTAGTTTAAATTAAAGCCGTTGCTTTTGAAGTTGTTTTTTGAAGTGTTAAGCGTATTGATAGTCGAATCGAGACCGCCACTGGCATTATATAATAAACTGTATACCGGGCTGCTGTCGTGGCTATTCGATATATCGCCTGTATAAACAAACCCCCATGTGGTTTTTGGAGACAGGAAGAAGTCTATTCCCGCTTTGATATCAGTACTGTGATTTGTTGGCCTGAAATAGGAAATATCCTTTAGCGATGAGGTCACATCACCGTTTGCATCCAGATAGTTGCGGTCAATTTCTAGTCGCCTGTAATTCTTTTGACCATTGTAAGAGACATTCGCAAACAGGTTCACTTTGTTTAGGCGGTAATTCATGTTAATGCTCTCGTTGGTGCGTTTATAAAAACCCTGGGCAAAATTGGCCGATACTACAGCATTAAATCCTCGTAAGGTATTCTTTTTAGTTTTAATATTGATCACACCTGCATTTCCGGCAGCATCATATTTGGCCGGTGGATTATCCATAAGTTCGATCTTATCTAATGCCGATGAGGGTAAAGATTTCAGGTAAGTTGCCAGGTTTTGTGCTGAAAGGTAAGTTGGCTTATCATCAATCATTACCAGTACTCCGCTTTTGCCTTTAAAAGTGATGTTCCCATCAGCGTCTACCTGTACTCCGGGCGTTTTTTCAAGAACTTCAAGCGCGTTTGCTCCGGTATTAGATATCAATGCGCCAACATTCACTACTGTGCGGTCGATTTTTTGCTGAACATATGATTTCTGGGCAGTAATGCCCACGCCACTCAATGCTTTCCCTGTCGACGATAAAGTGATTGCCGGTAACCGCACCGCTTTCTGCCCGCTGACAGCGATGTCGTTACTGGTGTAGTTTTTATAACCGACATAGGTTACTTTGATTAAATAGTTGTTATCCTTTATGTTTTGAAAAGCAAAACTGCCATCTGGTTTAGCAAGCTGATTGCTTATCAGTGATGAATCTTTTGCGGCTAGCAGTACCACCGTCGCCCCATCGAGCGGTTTTTTAGTATCATCTAAAATAGTTCCCGAAATTTTGCCGTCTGAGGTTTGCGCATTGGCCAAATTGCAAAGTAACAATGTAAATAAGGTTAAAAGCAGTAATTGCGGTAGTTTCATGGCTATAAGACATCCTCATTGCCAATACCGTTACAACATTTTTATGATTCAGTTAGAAAATATCTTTAAATCACGGCGCATATCAACTCACCGCGAATACGCTACGCTGTTCGACCCTCTCTACCGCAAGCGGTAAAGAGGGAGAAGAAAAAACAAAAAACAACCCTCTTTGCGCGTAGCAAAGAGAGGGTGGTCGATCCGCTAGCCAGCGGAATATGACCGGGTGAGTTAAATATGCGCCTTGCTTAACTTAATAACATTATTTTAGCCCCGCGTAGCCTTCTCAATAGTATCCCACATCACATCGGGCACCATTCCCAGCATATTAAATTGACCTGCTCCCAGCAGCCATTCTCCACCGTCTATGGTTATTACTTCGCCATTAATGTAGCCGGCAAAATCAGATATCAGGAAAGCAGCCAGGTTGGCTAGCTCCTGGTGTTCGCCTACACGTTTAAGCGGCACCTTATCTTTAAAATCGAACTTTTCAGCAAGCTCACCCGGTAGCAAGCGGTCCCATGCGCCTTTGGTTGGAAAAGGTCCCGGTGCTATGGCATTGGTTCGTATTCCATACTTACCCCATTCTACGGCCAGCGACCTGGTTAGGGCCAGCACACCACCTTTTGCACACGCCGATGGCACTACATATGCCGAGCCGGTAAAAGCATAGGTTGTTATAATATTGAGTATAGCACCGGGTATTTTCTCTGCAATCCAATACTTGCCCAAAGCAAGTGAGCAGTTAACCGAGCCCTTTAAAACAATATCTATAATTGCTGAGAATGCATTTGCGGAAAGGCGTTCCGTTGGCGAAATAAAATTACCTGCAGCATTATTCAGCAAAACATCTACGCGGCCAAAAGCATCAATAGCAGTCTGAAGCATTTTTTCAACTTCATCGTACTTTCTTACGTCACAGGCAATGGCTTTAACCTTACCCCCGGTCCCTGCTTCCATTTCGGCGGCAGTTTCTTTTAGCACATCGTACTTACGGCTGGTGATCACCAGATTGGCCCCCAGCTTTAAAAAGTACATGCCCATTGCCTTGCCAAGCCCTGTGCCGCCACCTGTAATAATAACGGTCTTCTCTTTTAAGGCATCATCCCTTAAAGCTCCGGCAACTGGCTTTTGATCAGACGAATTGTTCATTGTATATCAGTTTACCAGGTTAGGACTTTCGCTTACCTCATCCGCATACATACTTTCAATTTCAGCATTATACTTTTCGGTGATTATTTTCCGCCTCATTTTTCCGGTTGGAGTAAGCTCTCCACTATTCAAAGACCATTCCTCAGCAAGCAGCTTTATTTTCTTAATCTGTTCCACATGGTTAAACTCAGGATTGTAGCTTTCGATGATTGATTGATATAGTGCGATAACCCTTTTGTCTTTTATAAGTTCTTCATGCGTTGAAAACGTTATTTCATTTTGCTTGCTCCATGGTATTAAATTGGCATAAGATGGTACAACAAGTGCTGCTGCAAACTTCTTCCCTGATCCCACAACCATCATTTGCTCAATAAAATAACTTTCTTTCATCCTGTTTTCGATAGGTGTCGGAGCAACATACTTGCCGCCTGATGTTTTAAATATCTCTTTTTTGCGGTCAGTTATCTTCAAAAACGCGTCCTGGTCAAAAACTCCGATATCACCGGTGTGAAACCATCCACCGTCCATTACTTCAGCAGTCAGCTCCGGGTTTTTATAGTAACCTGCCATAACACCGGGTCCTTTACAAAGTATTTCGCCATCCGCAGCTATCATTACCTGTACGCCACTTAGCAAGGGGCCTACTGTCCCCAGCCTTCTGTGTTTTTTTTCATAATGATTAACTGAAATTACCGGCGACGTTTCCGTTAAACCATATCCTTCCAAAATAACTATGCCTGCAGCTGTAAATATCTTTTCGAGCCTGACAGGACAGGCAGAGCTCCCAACAACTATCGCTTTCACATTTCCACCGATTGCCTTGCGCCACTTACTGTAAACCAGTTTGTCGGCTATGGCCAGTTTTATTTTATACCCTAAGCTTTGGTTTTGCAATTCAAATTGCCCGGCTATTTTTATCGACCACAAAAAAATCTTGCTTTTTATACCTGTTAGCTTCTTGCCCTCAACTAGTATTTTCTCAAACACTTTCTCGAGCAGCCTTGGCACAGCCGTAAATAAAGATGGTTGTACTTCCCTCAAATTAGGCCCAATGGTGTCCATACTTTCGGCATAAAAAATGGAGAAACCTGAAAAGAGATAAATGTAGGTGACCATCTTCTCAAAAATGTGGTTCAAAGGTAAAAAGCTGAGCGCACGTTTTTGTTCGACGGGTATTTGACCCAGAACCTCGGCTGAGGCCATCGCATTACTTAAAATATTTTTATGTGTTAACATTACTCCTTTGGGGTGACCGGTAGTACCTGAAGTATAAATGATGGTTGTTACATCATCTTCACTAATATCACTGCTGACCGATCTCAAATGTTGGAGGTCTTTCTCCTGTAATGGTTTTAGTAACTCTGTCCAGTGGGTGCCGCCCTCGATCTGGTCAAATGTAAAAATTGCTTTCAAAGACGGAGCCTTGAATCGTATCTCATTTACTTTATCATATATCTCCTGATTGCTCACGAATACACATTTCACCTGTGCCTCGCTTAATATTTCCTCAAGTTCATGAGCACTGGTGTTAGGGTATAGCGGCACCAATACGGCTCCAATTTGTTGTACAGCAAGATCAGTTATTAACCATTCCGGGCGACCGATACTGATCAGTCCGACTTTGTCGCGGCCTTCGGTTGTACCGTCTCCGGAGGAAACGCCCATATTTAGAAGAGCCACCGATAACTGGTCAATCAGTTCATGCACTTCTTGCGTGCTATATGCCTTCCAGGTTCCATTCACTTTGGCATTTAACAAGTCAACCCGTGGCTCTTTTGCCTGAGTTGCTATGCAATCGAACAATCTCGTCGCCTTTTCCATGTGTACAACAGTTTAATAAGGTAAAAAGTCGTTAAACCACGAAAGCTTTTACATCTTTCCCTGCAATTAGTTGCCTGAATTATCCTTCATGGTTTATTATGATAACAGTTCAAATATTCCTGCGGCGCCCTGACCTGTACCAACACACATGGTCACCATGCCGTATTTTTTATTTCTTCTTTTCAATTCACTAAAAAGCTGGGTAGAAAGCTTTGCACCGGTGCAGCCGAGCGGATGGCCAAGTGCAATGGCCCCTCCGTTTACATTAATAATATCAGGGTCAAGGTTCAGACCCTTAATTACAGCCAATGACTGTGAAGCAAAAGCTTCATTTAGCTCGATCAGATCGATATCCTGCTGCCTGATACCGGCCATTTTTAACACTTTTGGTATTGCAAAAAGAGGGCCAATTCCCATGATACGCGGAGGGACACCCACAACTGCATAGTTCACCAGCCGGGCAATGGGCTTCAGATTATTTTCTTTCAAAAAACGTTCGCTTACCACCATTACAAATGCTGCACCGTCGCTTGTTTGTGAGGAGTTTCCGGCGGTGACCAACCCTTTGGTATCAAAGACAGGTTTAAGCTTTGACAGCACATCTAACGAGGTATCTGCACGCGGCCCCTCATCCGTATCAACCGTAAATTCCCTTTTCTTCTTTTTCCCCTGTTCGTCCACATAGGTTTCCGCAATATTTATGGGTACTATTTGATCCTTGAATTTACCTTCCTGAATAGCGCTGATCGCCTTTTGGTGCGAACTATAAGCAAATTGATCTTGCTCATCGCGACTGATTTTATATTCTTTCGCAACCGCTTCGGCTGTTAAACCCATCCCCCAATAATAGTCAGGATGGGTAATAGCGACATCAGCATTGGGTATTATCCGCCACCCTCCCATGGGCACCAGGCTCATACTTTCGACACCACCGGCAATAATGCAATCAGCCAGGCCACTGTGTACTTTGGCTGATGCTATCGCGATGGTCTCTAAGCCAGATGCACAATAACGGTTTACGGTCATTCCCGGCACCTTATCAATATCGAGCGCCATTAAGGAGATCAGTCTGCCTACATTTAAACCCTGTTCCGCTTCCGGTGTTGCATTGCCGACAATTACATCGTCTATTTGCTCCCGATCGACATTTGGCACCGATGCCAGAAGCTGTTTAATAACGTCAGCAGCAAGCGTATCAGGCCGCATAAACCTGAAGCTTCCCCGGGGAGCTTTTCCAACAGCACTGCGGCGAGCCGCTACTATATATGCGTTCATTTGTTTAGAGTTTTAATTATTAATTGTCAGTATAGAATTAGGAATCAAGACAAAGAGATTCTTAATTGGCCGCTCGCTTAATATCATTATTGTCAAAAATTATCCGTTTGTATTTTTTAGATTGTGTTTTTTCTTGGCTCTTGATTCTTGACTCTTAATTCTCATACCCTGATTCCAGTTAATTCCTTAACACCTTCCCGCCTGTTAAAATGGATTGTATACGCTCCAACGTTTTCCTTTCAGCACAAAGCGACACAAATGCCTCGCGTTCCAGGTTCAATAAATAATCTTCACTCACCAACGAAGGCTGTGAAAGGTCGCCTCCTGAAAGAACATAAGCCAGCTTTTGGGATATCTTGGCATCGTGCTCGCTGATATAGTTGCCGTTATACATTGTATTGGCGCCAACATAAGCCAAGCCAAGCGACTGCTTGCCCAGCACCCTGATATCTGTGCGCGGGGTTGGCTGCACATACCCTTCTTCCGCCAGCGTCAGGCAGTGCCGCTTTGCTTCAGCCAGCAACCTGTCGCGCGACAAAACCACTACATCCCGGCCTCTTTTTAGATATCCTAGTTCAAATGCCTCATAAGCAGAGGTTGAAACTTTTGCCTGACCGATAGTTAAAAATCTTTCCCTGAAATTGTTTAATTCTATGTCTCCTTCCTGCAATTCGTCGGATAGGCGGAGCGCAAACTCTTTGGAACCACCTCCGGCCGGGATCAGGCCTACACCAAACTCCACCAGCCCCATGTACAACTCGGCATGAGCTACCACTTTATCAGCATGCAGGCATATTTCGCAACCGCCACCCAAAGCCATCTGGTGCGGCGCTACAACCACGGGAATAGAAGAATGGCGTATGCGCATCATTGCACTTTGAAAGGCCTTTACCACCATGTTCAGCTCGTCAAACTCCTGGTCGACGGCCATCATGAATATCAATCCCACATTGGCCCCGGCACTAAAATTGGCACCTTCGTTTGAAATGACCAGCCCTTTGTAACTTGCTTCGGCGAGGGTGATGGCCTTATTGAGGCCTTCTATCACTTCGCTCCCTATTGTATTCATCTTGGTGTGAAACTCCAGGTTGACTATTCCGTCACCAATGTCGGTAATAGTTGAGCCGCTGTTTTTCCAGACAATATTTGTCTCACGGATATTGTCCAGTAACAGGAAGTCTTCTGTGCCCGGGATTACTTGGTAGTTTTTTGCCAAAATATCATAATACCAGCGTTTGCCATTCTCGGTTTTATAGAAGCTCATCGCTCCCGACGAAAGCATATCATACACCCATTGCGCGGGCTTATTACCTGCCGCTTCCATCTCTTTCAAGACACTTTCTACCCCCAACGCGTCCCATTTTTCAAAAGGCCCCATTTCCCAACCAAACCCGGCGTTCATGGCGGCATCTATTTTATATAACTCGTTCGCTATTTCAGGGATTCGGTTACTTGAATACGCAACAAGCGCGGTGAAAGTAGCCCGGTAAAAATCACCAGCTTTATCTTTTGCAGCAAACAAAATTTTAAGCCGCTCTTTCAGACTATCAACCGCTTTGATAGTCTCCAGCGATGGAAACTTTACCTTTTGCGAAGGCTTATATTCCAGCGTTTTCAGATCAAGCGCATAAAACTCGGTAGCGGTGTCAGTCTTTTCCTTTTTATAAAAACCCTGCCCGGTTTTGCTTCCCAGCCAATTATTCTTAAGCATTCCGTTCACAAATTCTGGTATACGGAACAGTTCTTTCGCTTCGTCATCGGGCACATTTTTGCTCAATCCGTTTGCAACATGCACCATTGTATCCAGCCCAACCACATCATTGGTTCGGAACGTTGCTGATTTAGGATGACCAATAACCGGCCCCGTAAGTTTATCAACTTCCTCAACTGTCATCCCTGTTTTATCAACATAATGAAGTATTGACATAATGCTGAAAACGCCGATACGGTTGCCTATAAATGCCGGAGTATCCTTGGCCAATACCGTCGTTTTCCCCAGATATTTCTCACCGTACCCCATTAAAAAATTCACTACGCTTGCTGACGTATCCCCGGTTGGAATAATCTCCAATAGTCTCAGGTATCGCGGCGGGTTAAAGAAATGCGTTCCGCAAAAGTTTTGCTTAAAATCTTCGCTTCGCCCTTCAGCCATTAAGTGTATTGGAATGCCAGATGTATTTGAAGTAATTAAAGTTCCCGATCTCCTGTATTTCTCTACTTTTTCAAATATTTTTTGCTTGATATCCAGGCGTTCAACTACCACTTCAATCACCCAATCGCATTCCGCAATTTTGGACATATCATCCTCAAAATTCCCGGTGGTTATACGCCTTGCAAAAGGCTTAAGGTAGATTGGCGATGGATTAGACTTTAAAGCAAAATCCAGTGCATCATTAACTATTTTGTTTCTCGCTTTTTTATCATCCGCAGGAGCGCCTTCGGGCACAATATCCAACAATAACACCTGCAGTCCAATGTTTGCAAAATGACAGGCGATACGGCTGCCCATTACACCCGAACCCAATACGGCTACTTTTTTTATGATTCGTTTAGCATCCATACGATATGCGGTTTTCAAAAGTCTTTAAAACTGATTTTGGGGCCTGGCCAGACGTATTATTTAGTAATTTAATCATTTTTCGACTCATTAGTAATTTATTTAATCTACATCTGTTCATAGTCACTGCTTTTAGGTGCATGGTTGAACAACTGGCTTAATTCAGACGGTAACACAGCCAGCTTGCGCTTTGTGGTATCGATCCAGGCGCCATCTACTGTAATAACCGACGCTTTAATTCCATCGCTCCGGTACATTTCGTGCCTGATAGACCATCGGGAACCATCTGCCCTCGATTTGATAACCTCACAGGTTATTTTCAGATGCTCATTGATCCCTACCTCGCGCAGATATATCAACTCTTCTCTAAATAAAACAGGCCCTATTTTATATTCAAAAAGCGTTGACAGTTTTAGACCTACATTTTCGAGCATATTTAACCTCGCCTGTGCAGCAAAATCAGCATAAGCGCTGTGACGCATATGCTGGTTAGCATCCATGTGCGACCAGAGCACTTGTCCCTCATAAAAAACATTCATAGCTGGCCTTAAAAACAATATTTATTTTCAGTGATTATTTTTGCGGCGATATTTCTACGTGCCTGTGTGATGTTAATGTCCTCGGTTTTAGTGAAGCGCTTTAACCCAATCATCATCATTTTTCTTTCATCACCCTCAGCAAATGAGTTAATTGCTTCCCTTCCCGATTTGGCAATTTGTTCGGCAGCATCATAGAGATATACCCGCATCATTTCCAGTTGCTCCCTGCAAGCATCTTCACCTTTTAAGCCACCCAGCTTCTCCACGCGTAACTGCAGCGATTCGCTTACATACAGTTCAATCAGCATATCAGCCAGGCACATCAGTACTTCCTGCTCTTTAGCTAATTGGTTCATCAGCTTTTGAACTGCAGCGCCTGCCACCATCAATACTGCCTTTTTAAAATTTGCGATATATTTCTTCTCTTTTGAAAACAGGCTTTCCTCTTCTGCCATACCAAAATCGGGAATACTCGTCAGCTCACCGGCAACTTTTTGGGCCGGAACCATTAAATCTAATTCGCCTTTCAGCGCGCGCTTCAGCATCATGTCCACTATGAGCATCCGGTTAATTTCGTTGGTCCCTTCAAAAATCCTGTTGATCCTCGAGTCGCGGTAAGCTCTATCCATAGGCGCTTCTGCACTGTAGCCCATGCCACCATATATCTGAACGCCTTCATCTGCAACATAGTCCAGCATTTCAGATGCATGAACTTTGATAATCGCCGCTTCTATCGCAAACTGCTCCGTTCCTTTAAGCTTTGCTTTTATTTCATCAAGCCCCGATGCTGCATACATTGCTGTTGCTTCTTCCATATTTTGGCTGGCGCGGTAAATTGCTGATTCTGAAGCGTAGGTCAGTATGGCCTGCTGTGCCAGTTTATAGCGTATGGCGCCATATTTTGAAATAGGCCTTCCAAACTGCTCCCGTTCATTAGCATAATGTACAGCTGTAGTGATGATCTGTTTAGCTGCGCCAACGGTTGCACCGCCTAATTTTATCCTGCCTATGTTTAATATATTCACCGCTATTTTAAACCCATTCTGCCGTTCTGAAAGCAGGTTTTCTACCGGCACCTTGCAATCATTAAAAAACACCTGCCGGGTCGAGCTTCCTTTAATGCCCATTTTGTGTTCTTCAGGGTTCAGCGAAAGCCCCTCAAAGCCCTTCTCTACAATAAATGCACTCAGGTTTTCGTCATCATCAATTTTAGCGAACACCGTGAATATGTCGGCAAAGCCAGCGTTAGTGATCCACATTTTCTGCCCGGTGATCAGATAATGTTTACCATCGTCAGAAAGACGGGCCCGTGTTTTACCGGAATTAGCATCAGAACCGGCGCCTGGCTCGGTAAGGCAATAAGCCCCTTTCCATTCACCCGTAGCTAGTTTTGGAATATATTTTTGTTTTTGCGCATCGTTGCCATAATACAATATGGGCAAAGTACCGATTCCCGAATGTGCCGAAAAGGCGACAGAAAACGAGTTGCCCGCGCCTAATTTCTCAGTCACCAGCATCGATGTTTTAAAATCCTTCCCGAAGCCACCATATGCCTCCGGAACAGATATACCTAACAAACCAAGAGCTCCGGCCTCCTCCATTAAATGAGGCATGAGTCCTTCTTCCTGCTCATCAATACGGGTTAGATTCGGTATTACATTCTGCGCAAGAAAATTTGTGCAGGTTTCGGCGATCATTAATTGCTCTTCATCCCATTCTTCCGGGATAAAAATATTGTCGGCCGAAGTTTCCCTGATGAGGAATTCGCCTCCTTTGATGGCTTTTACAACGGTATCATCCATAATTTAACTATTTAAAATAGGTTGTCATCATAAGCCTTATTGGCTGATGGATGTTTTATAGGTTTATAATCTATAGTAAAATTAGTTGCTTTTTGTGATCAATAAAAGGTCTGTAATACGGGGATATTGGTCAAAAAGGCGGAAAGGAAGATTGGTTGAATAAGTTGATTGAGTTAAGTGGTTGATTAAGTTTATTGCGACACTCTGAATCAACATTTAACTGAACAATTTAATGAGTAACTACCATCCGGTAATCAGAAGGCGACAAACCGGTGTGCTTTTTAAAATATTTACCAAAGGACGATTGATCTGGAAAATGAATATTTTCAGCAACCTGGGCAATACTGATCTCATGGTTTCTCAATAATACCTTAGCCTCAAGGATCACGGCATCTTCAATCCATTCGCCGGACGTTCTGCCGGTGACTTCTTTAATCGTCTCTGTTAAATGTTTAGGCGATACACAAAGCGTATCAGCATAAAATTGGACACTCCGGTGTTCTTTATAATTGCGGAAAACGAGGTTTTGGAAAAGTAAATTGAGCTCTTGCTTACGGCTTTGTCTTGCCTTTATCATTACGTGTTGTTTTTCGTAAATATATTCCAGTTCATAAAGCAGCATGATAAAGGCGGCCCTGGTTATCTCCGGGCGATAAGGATGCTTTTCAAGCTCCAACTTTTGCTGTATCAGCCGGTAGGCGTCAAGGATTATATCTGCGTCCTGCTGATCAGGATGAATAACAGGGTGAGACTCGCTTTTGAAATAGCTAAATGACTCCAGGAAAAGACTATTAACATTATTCCCTGCTAAAAAAGCTTTGGAGAAAACAATAAAGCGGCACAAAAAGTCACCACTGCTATTATAGATTCTCAAAATATGAAATGGCGTTGCCAGCAGCATTGCTCCAGGAACAGCCTGATAAACCTGCAAATTTACTTCTACCTCCGCTTTTCCCCTGGTGCAAATGCCAATGATATAGCCATCAGAGCGATAGGGGTATTCGCTCAATTCCAATAGCTGTTTTTCGTCCGTAATAAAAAATTCCGGTCCGATCATTTTATCGGCATACAAATCAGCAAATCTCGACAGGCTTAACTGGCCAATTTTTTTATTCATAGGTTGGAGAGATAACGGTTAGCCGCTCAGTAATCAAAGCTACTAATTCTTCTTTTTTCTGTACATTTCAAAACAGGCCAACACCTGGTCAATTGCAGAACTGTCCCTCAATGCATTAAATCGTAACTTCGTCATGGCATACTCAGACATTTGCCAGCCAAGCGGCAATACCGGTGATAAATTAGCTTTGGGCAGACGTTCGTCCGTCGGACGAAATTGATAAAAGCCATAATGTTTCAGGCGCGAAAAAGAGTAGTTCCACCCATCAGATTTTTTGGTATAGCCTACCCGGCTATTCAATATACCCTTGGGCGGCGCAAGTAGCTCAAATAAATTTCCAGGCTTCCCAATCGGCTCTGTTGCCAGTATAGAATTGGGTAGTGAAAAGAACTGTGGCTGTACATGGTTAAATATAGGATCTTCCCTGACCAATTTGCTGCGTACCCTTTCAAATACGTTCAGCACCTGGAGTGAGGTCTCGGCGCCTGAGTTATCCCAGGTTCCTCCGTCGATAAAGTGATGCCGCCCATCTAACTTAGCAGAAGGACTGATGTAAGGGAAGCGGGCGCTCAGAAAAGCTGCAGTACTCAGGCGCAAATCACCGGGGTCTTTAATTTCCTGTTCCAGCATTATCGTTGCGGGAAAATCCAGGCTGTTCAGTGATACGGGTGCTATGATCCCCTTTTTGCCGCTATCCACATCAAAAGTATTGGCAAATAGCAGGGGAATTTCATAGGTTTTGTCCCTGTAGATTTCCCCTATGGTAACCTTCATATCCACATGATGAGGAGCAGTATGCGTTTCCCAACCTTGCTCCATTAGTCTCGCCCTGTCGGCCCAGGGAGCTATTCCCAATGCAGATGCCAGCATGTCCCGTCCTAGCAATCCAACCATAGCAGTAGTAAAGAAATCGTTCCGGTAAATGGCAAGGGAGTTGAGGGGATAAAAAATAGTGTCATTCTCAATCTGTTGCCTGTAACGATAACGGGCGCTGCAAAGTAGTGATATACCAACAGTGCCACCTGATGCACCGGAATATGAAAAAACATAATGCTGGAAATCTGATGACCCGGAGCTGTTTTTATTCCCTGATTTTAGCAAACTATCCAGCGTACCAATAACCATGGTCGTCCATACCGTAGCACGTATACCCCCACCATAAGCATTAACAAAAAATACCGGATATGGCTTACCCGGATGCCTGGTCGTAAAATCTTTAATATCCTGTTTACGGCTGTTTAACCAATGTTCGGTATAGCTGTCCAGTGAATCCAGTGATTTATGATAGTTTTCCTGTTTTTGAATATAGGCTTCGTGGTAAACAGTGACGGTACTTGCCGACCGGTAAATGGCAAACAACAACAAGAAGGTGATCAGGCTTAGGCCGATTTTTTTACCAGTAAAATGCAGGAAGGAAAAGCATAGCAGATAGCCCGCCAAAGCGCACAATACCACGGGCATGGTAAAAAAGCGGTTATCGCGGGTAATAGTATTCAGGAAGGCCGGCGAATTGCACAAGACGAAAAAGAGTAAAGCAGCTAGTCCGCTAAAAGTAATCCAGGGCGCGGCATGCCATTTGGCAATTGTCTGAAAACTGGTACGCAGGGTAACGGTAATTATAAACATCATCGACAAGAAAACCAGGTCGAGAGATAAATAAGCAAGAAAATAGGGTTCGCGGCTTTGCCTGCCATAACCCCAACCCCATATCACCAACGGGAGCATCAGAATGGCCATACTTAACCAGTAACGCCATTTAATCACCCGTGTGCCGTTTTTATAAATGCGATCAATCCAATGATATTGTAATACGATGGTGTAGAATGCCAGCACAGCTATTAAAATGATCATTGGAGATACGCCACTAAGCTTATAATCAATATGGTAAGAATTCATGGTTTGCAGTATGCCTATTGCAGGTATAAGAAATGCGGCAGCGCCAAACAGGCGCCCGATATTCACCTTTTCTGCCGGCCTTCTGACTGTTGACGCCCGTGCTTTTGAAAAATCGAGGGGCCCCATAAAAAATCTGCTGTAGCTTATATTTCGGGCATTATCAATTGCTTTTGGCAGATGCCAGCACATCAGCGCTACTAAGGCAGTAGATAGTAAAAAATAAATGCTCGCCACCCGGGATGTATTGATCGAAAGGAACAGATCCTGCACCTGGTTACTAAATATTCCCAGGAAAAAGACCAACAGGGTAAGCAGTACAATGCGGAACCGCCAGGAATAGAAACGCAAACCTCCCAGCCAAACGGAAGTAAATTCAAGCCAGAGCCTTGGTTTGCCCAGCTTATAAGCCTCATATAATAGCTTGATGAGAATAATAATGAGCAACAGGTACTTTATCCAGGCAAAAATGCCGATGGTCCAGGCATCGGGTAATGCATCTTTAAGCCTGAAATGCAACAGCATCCGACTGGTGGCTATATTCACAAAGCCATCCATCAAACCTGCGAGGGTCGTCATGGTCCCCAGTATTAAAACCGTACGTTGCGGGATAACAACCTTTCGGGGATGGGCTTTTTGGTAACCTAGCCGGATAATGAGGACTAGCAAGAGCAAAGTATAATCCACAATAAAGCCATAGTCTGCTTTATTGTGCAGAATAACCGCCTCAATACCGGTTACCGTTTTGGGATAATTAGCGTTGCTGGTGTAAGTCTGTGTTTTTTTAAATCCTGCTTGCCATTCTTTTAAAATAGAGTCCCTACGGGCGTTGTTCATATTGAGTTCCCAGTCGACAACACCCGATGGCGTATATTTGGTGATCACCAGGTAATGGTCTTTCCGGGTCATGCTGCCGACAACCAAAAAAGCTATCAGCAGCAACAAAAAGAGCGGTTGGAAATGAACGTTAACCTTGTTCTGTAAACGCTGTAACATAATCCAATGAATAAGGTAATTCACTTAAAGTTACTGAAAATTTTGCACAGAACCATCGGCAACACCAACATCAGCGAAAAGTATTTCTTACTTTAAGGCCAAATTACCGTTATGAAAATCTTAGCCTTATTATCCGCAATATTTCTGGCATCTGTATCGTTTGCTCAAACCAAGCCTCTGGTTATTAAGGCTACCTCCAAAAAAGTCTCCATTAAAGATGGCGACATTTTCAGCAAAAATTCATGGTCTCTCTCACCAACGGCAAGACCCGACATTTACACCGCTGAAAGGACAAGAAAAACCAAATGGGTTACTTTTTATACGGATATCGACTCCATCAAAGTAAAAGTTAAACCGGGAACGCGATACAATTTCGTTATTCTCTTTGATGGCAAAGACTCTTGCTACACGCAAATTGCCAGCGCCGTTCCGCCGGAAGATGAAACATTAAGGAAGGTGGCTACGATTGATACTATTCCATTTACTCTGACTGCTTATAATGCCATTGCTTTCAAGGCGGTTGTTAACGAAACGGATTCAGTAAACCTGCATTTCGATACCGGCTCATGGGATTTCCGGTTAACTAAAGACGCCATTGTTAAAAAAACAAAGCTATTATCAGGGCAAATTGGTTCACCACCCAATTTTAGTAAGCTGAATAAAGTTTACAAACTGCAGATCGGTAAACTAATTATCAATGATCCGGATTTCATGGCAACCGACGTAACGGCACATGACATGGATGGCCGCTTTGGCTGGAATCTGTTTGAGGGGAAACAAGTCGAGTTAGATTATGATAAAGGCCGGATGATCGTTCACTCCGGCAAGCTGATAAAAGCACCCAAAGGATATGTCAGATCGAACCTCTATTTCAGGAATTCTTTTATGATCGTGAAAGGAGCCATGAAAAAAGGTGACCAGCTATTGCCCGGCGATTTCCTGATGGATACAGGGTCGGGACAAGCCATTATATTGGATAGCGCATGGTCAGCTTCTGCTGATTTTGCTAAGGGTTTGCAACTGATCCGGTCGATCATCCTGCATAATCCAAGAGGTGATAAGTTTGAAACCAAAGTGGTGCTTGCCCCTGCCGTTGAGATGAATGGCTTTACCCTTTCTAGTGTCCCTACATTGATTCTTGGCACGCGCAACCCGGCAGGTTTTCCCATAAACAACCTGGGCAACGACCTGCTCAAACGGTTTAATGTGATCATGGATTTTAAAAATGATTGCATTTACTGGAAACCAAATCATTTTTTTGATAAAGAGTTTCGGAAGGATTCGTAATAATATAATTCTGCTCGACTGCTATTTTATCGTTCTTGACTTACCGTTATCATCATAAATAAAAAATCCCGCCATCAATCTTATTAACGGGTAATTAATGAAGTCTGCACAACCGTCGGTTTTTCGCCAAAAGCTGGGCCGCCCCAATCGGTTTCATCACCATTAAGTATGCGCAACGGTTTGAATGTTCCATTGTGATAATTTCCTTCTTCCGCCTTAAGATATTGCCAGGCTTTACCGGCGTTTTTACCTGTTTGATGAAAAGTGATATGGCAGAGCGCCCCGATCAATATAAACTTATTTTCACCCAGCTGAACGATCATCATTTTCCCATGAGGCTCTTTATTTTGAAATTTTTCCCCTCCATCGCGTGTACCGAACGTTACAACAGCTTGCCATGCACCCAGGTCGATGGTTTGATTAGCATGGTCTTCATGCTCTACAACGGCCTTCACTTTTCCCTCAAACGCCCATTTAGCCATTTCGGATATCATTGGCGATAGCGCTTCGTAATCTTGCGCGAAAGGTGCGAGCTTTTCTTTAAGCCTGGCTTCTGTCATCTCTCTGCCGTTGTCATCTATACCGAACGGCGAAAAACCAATGCCTCCATGCGCAATAGCATTATAAAGATACCTGGAGTTATCAGGAATCAGGCCCGCTTCCGGGACAAATAGCGCATTATCCGGGCGATCATACAACTCGATCACTTTTAATATCCGCTCGCTTCCTGAAAGATAGATATCCGGTGCGAGCAGGTCTATTGCAGGCGCGGCAACTTTCCATATTGGTATTACATTGTCCGTTGGGCCACCGCTTTCATAATTGGTCGCAGACGGGTTGGTCAGTGGATCGCGGAGTGCAGCGTTAACATACATTGGCAATGGATATTCTTTTTTACCCACGGCAGCTACCTGACCAATAAAACGGGCGATGGACCATGCCTGGAAATATTCATCGGCCCTGTCGCCAAATACCTTTGACCAGTTGCCTTCTGAGCCTACAGGCACATTCAATGCTTTCAACACTTCGGGCTTTAAGAGTTCAGCGGGAACCGGTTCTTCAAACAGATTCTGAGCCATTGGAGAGTAATCACGCACACTTCCCCAGGAGCCTGATTCATTTTCTACCTGCATCATGATCACTGTATGTTGCGGATCTGCTTTTTTCAGGTATCGCATTACTGTCGAAAAAGCATCGATATCGGCATCCAGCGTTGCTTTTATATGCGGCGAAGGCGAATCAATAGGCTGGCCATTTTTCCCGGTTATATTTGGGTATTTCGTTGATTCCAGCTTCATCCATTCTGGCATATAATGACTGCTGCCGTTTTTCCAGGTAGCAAACCACAGCAATACCAAGCGCACTTTATGCTGGCGTGCCTGTTTAAGCAAGGTATCTATGTTGGAAAAATCAAACTTGCCACGCTGTGCTTCAATCTGCTCCCAGTAAATCGGGACTTCCAGCGTATTGGCATGCATCAGTTTCACAGCCTTCCATACCCCCGGCATCATTCCCGGCCAACCACTTGAATTGTGGGCCTGTCCGCCCAGCATCAGGAAGGGTTTGCCATCAACCAATAACGTATGGCGGCCATCTTTTTCTATTATTTTAGGTATCGGGTTGGATGCTGTCTGGCCGAATACATTTCCGCAGCAAACCAGCGCGAGGAAAAAGAATATCGCTTTTGTTGTTCTTATCATGATCATACAGATATCGCAATTTAAAGATACTTACAATTTTACCGCCATGGCTTTGCCAGAGTACTCCACTACCTTATCAAATTTTTGTGCGATGGTGACACCTGTACCCTTATCTTTCCCAACCAATATAACGTTAAATGTATGATGTTTTAACATACCAGGGAAATTTCCTTTCGTATCAGATATGATCAATTGACGTGTTTTGTCCTTCCAGGTGATGGTAAAGTTGGCGTATGCTCCTTTTTCGTAGTTATAATTATCGTTCTCGTCCTCATACATTTTGAAGGATCCATCTGCACCCTGGTAAATACGCAGTTCGATCTTATCGGCAGGTTTTTGAGTGGAGTATTCCATTTCAGGACCCATAGGAATAACTGACCCGGCTTTAACATATAGCGGCATGGTAGCTATCGGTGCAGATGCGTCGATTGTTTTACCTCCGTTGAGTTCTTCGCCGGTCCAGAAGTCATACCATTTTGTGTTAGGGAGATAAACTTTTCTTTCCTTCTCACCCTCGGCTGTAACCGGGTTCACTAAAAATGCCGGGCCAAACATGTATTGATCAGGAATGCTATAAGTATTAGGATCCTTTCTGAAATCGAAAGACAGGGAGCGCATCATGGTGTAATTATCTGTAGTTACACGTCCGGCCAGCGAATAGATATAAGGCAGCAGCCTGTAGCGCAGGTTATCATATTTTAGCAGGATGGCTTTGGTATCTGCATCCCAATTATCTGAGAATAACGCACGCTCACCTTTGCCATGTATACGGAATATCGGGCAGAAAGCGCCAAACTGGAACCAACGTGTAAACAGCTCCCTTAATTCAGGCTTTGACCAATCCGGAGCCTTCCAGTGGTATTGATAACCGCCGATATCAGATGTCCAGTACGGTATGCCCGATGCACAGGCGTTGATGCCCTGCGGCACCTGTTCTTTGAATGCGTTGAACGAGCAGAAAATATCCGACGACCATAAAGTGGATGCATTCCGCTGAACACCCGCGAAAGATTGCCGTGCCAGGAAATATGCCCGCTTACCGGGAATATCTTTGCGCCAGCCCTGGTAAATTCCTTTGGTATGTTCCAGCGAGTATGTATTAAAATAATCAATCCCCTTGCCTGTATAAAATGTCGCCTGGCGGCGGGCATCCAGTAAGCTTCCGTTATCCGGTTCACACTGGTCAATCCACCATGCGTCCCAGCCATAGCGTTTTACCAGGCTATCACGGGCCTGCTGCCAGTAAAGATCGCGTGCTTTTGGATTGTGCGCATCATAATAAGTATCAAAAGTGTGGGTAACGATATTGTCCCAGGTAATGCTGGTAAGGCCCCCCATTTTTTCGAGGGCATCGTAGTCTTTGGTCCCTTTTCCAAATACCGGCCAGACGGAGATCATGCCATGTATATGCGACTTATGCAATTCATCCATCATCGCTTTTGGATCAGGGTATCGTTCCGGCTTCATTATGTGCGAACCGATGGGCAGCGGGTCCCAATAGTACCAGTCCTGCACAATCACATCTACGGGGATATGATTATCGCGGTATTTGTCCTTCACAGAAAGGATTTCCTTCTGACTCGTATACTTGTCCTGCGACTGAAACAGCCCAAACGCCCACTTGGCATACATAGGTGCTTTGCCGGTAGCTGTGCGGTACAAATTGATGATCTGGTCAAAATCCGGGCCATAGAAGAAATAGTAATCCACCTGTTTACCGCTCTCCGATATATATTTGAATTTGGTATTATTCTCTACGGTGCCATAAAAGTTCGATGCCGAATAATTATCCCACATCAAACCATAACCGTTTGTCGACAAAAGCACCGGGATAGCGCCGGTCATGTACCGGATAGCCAGGTCCTGGTCGCGGCCTTTATAATTGATGGATAAGCTATCTTCAGGATGGCAACCCAAACCATAAAGCGCCTCGTTTGATGGCGAGTTGAACTCGGTGCCCACGTTATAAGTCTCGATACCTGCAACGGTAGCAGCCTTCATGGTTTTATTTTCTGAACCCTCTGAAGTGATCGTTTCGCCTTTCAGGTTTTTATAAGTGATGGCGTTTGAGGTTTTGTTAACGACGATCTTCAACCGCTGTGTAGTAATCGTATAATTCGTTTTATCCTGGTCGAATTTAAATGTCGCAGGTTGCCATTTGTGATCAATAATGAGCGAATTGAATTTCGGGAACTCATCAAAAATGGTGTATTTCACTTCGATCACATCGTCCTTGCAGACCACAATTTTCATCAGCCCCTTATCGAGTTTAAACACGACTTCGTTTGATTTAACCTGGTACGATTTGATGGCTGCGGAAGAATTTATCGCATTACAGCACACAAAAGCAGCCAATAAGGAAAGTAGTTTTAAAAAGTTCAGGGCAATAGTTTTCAATCTCATTTTTTCGGTCCAGATATTACGGATTTTTACTTTAATTATTTAATAACAAATAGTTTATTCAACAGGTATAGCTGTTTAGTTCCAGCTATCCCGCAATTGGTTGGTTTCAAAACTACCTGATTATTTAATTACAACTGTGATACAAATAGTTCATTTTAGGTATAAAAATGTTAATCATGTATATCACGCAAGCTGATTTTTCCCACTTAACTGGTTCAAAAATCAGAAAATCCCGTTTCATCAAGAATTCTTCCCGGTTGATGTAAATTTTTATACCCGCTCGTGAGGTTGCCGTTACTTCGTGACATATTCATTAATCAATTAAATCGAAATATATGAAGAACCACTTCCATCACGATCATGAACATGCCCACGACCAGAACGGCGACGGCATCGACCGCAGGGGTTTCCTGGAATGTATGGCCTGGACAGGCACCGGGGTATTGTGGATGATGACTGGAGGCGTATTGAAATCTTATGGCATGAGCCAGATGATTGACCGGACAACAGGCGGCCTCAAAAGCGGACTGGTGATACCGAAATCAGATTTCAGTTTTGTGCAGATCAGCGACAGTCATATCGGTTTTACTAAAGCTGCCAATCCGGATGTGGTAGGAACCTTGCAAGCTACTATCGATAAGATCAACGCCATGCCATCAGCGCCATCATTTGTATTGCACACCGGCGACCTTACGCACCTGGCTCAGGCAGATGAATTTGACACGCTTGAACAATCATTAAAAAGCGTTAAAACTGACAAGATATTTTACGTACCCGGGGAGCATGACGTAACCGACAACGGTAAACTTTACCTGGAGCGCTACGGAAAAGACACCAAAGGCGACGGCTGGTATAGCTTTGATTCGAAGGGCGTGCACTTCGTCGGCCTGGCGAACGTAACTAACCATGTGGATGGCGGTCTAGGATATCTCGGACCAGAACAGTTAAAATGGCTGGCAGACGATCTGAAAGCTTATTCTGACAGTACACCAATTGTAGTGTTTGCACATATCCCGCTTTGGGCCATTTACCCGCAATGGGGTTGGGGAACGCAGGACAGCGAACAGGCTCTTGCATTATTACGGCGCTTCGGTTCGGTATCTGTATTGAACGGGCATATCCATCAAACTATACAAAAGGTAGAGGGGAATATTACTTTCCATACGGCCAACTCAACGGCTTTTCCGCAGCCAGCTCCCGGTGCGGCACCATCACCCGGACCGATGAAAGTTCCGGCTGAAAAGCTACGCGGATTGCTCGGGCTAACAAGCGTTAATTACCGGGAGCATAACCACACACTTGCAATAACTGACACACCACTTATGAAACAGGATAATTAAGATCAACCGGCTTGGCGGTTAGGGTTGAAAGTTGGGGCTGCCTTTCGGGGCAGTTCTTTTTTAGACAGATAGACAATGAAAAAAACAATCTTCATATTATTAATATCACTTTTCGCTGTACAGGTAAAGGCGCAGTACGTACCTGCAGATAAAGGCTCAACGCTTTCATTTAAGATCGGCAATTTCGGATTCGACGTTAGCGGTTCGTTCACGGGCTTGAAAGGCTCGATAAATTTTGACCCCAAAAATATCGCTCCAAGCAGTTTTGATGTAACTGTTGATGCGTCCACAATAAGTACAGATAATAATTTGCGCGATGAACATTTAAGAGGCGCATCCTATTTCGATGTGAAGGCCTACCCTACTATTCATTTTATATCAGCTAAGATCATTTCGTCGGGTAGCTCCTTTGTTGCCTACGGCAAGCTGACCATCAAAGGCAAAAGCAGAGACATCAGCATACCATTTACCGTAACACAGGGTACAGATGAGTACCAATTTAAAGGGTCATTCAAAATAAATCGTAAGGACTTTGGTGTCGGCGGAACGAGCACCATTTCTAACGAACTGGAAGTATCATTAAACGTACTTGCTAAAAAACAAACTGCCATATGAAGCTACGGAAGGCATTAATGATACCGGGATTATTGGCTTGCGTGGTGATCACCAGCGTGGCGGCGACCACATCCACCAAAAAAGATGATATAAAGTACACCAACCTGAAAGTTCTGCCGAAAGATATCAGCTCAAAAGAACTACAAGAGATCATGGCGGACGATTTTGAAGATGGCCTGGGAGTGAGCTGCGGGTTCTGCCACGCCAATGCCAAAGATGGTCACGGACTGGATTTTGCCAGCGACGCAAAACCCGAAAAAGAGATTACCCGCGTTATGATGCGCATGACTTTAGGCATTAATAAAAAGTATTTTAAAGTGAAGCATCCGACAATTAGTAGCAATGCGCTAACGGTTACCTGCACTACTTGTCATAAGGGCGAGGCGTTCCCGGATGGAGATACTGCACTGAAATAAATGGATAAAAGCTATTTAATGTATATTTTCGATAAAGAATACGCGACGTTTTTGAAGATCAACAAATTAGCATACCATCTGCTGTTCTGGCTATTTGCCTATTTGTTCTGGATATTTATTTTCAGGAACGGTACGCTTGTGCTCACCCATGCGATCACTATCCAATTTTGTTACCTCGTATTCATAGCCGGCAATTATTATTTTAATTGGCTTTATACTGTACCACGCCTATTGAACAACAGGAAATACATAGCTTTCGGGCTATACTTTCTTTTAGGTGTGATTATTGGGGCGCTCCTGCGGGTGCCTGTCTCCTACCTAATCAACACTTATTTTTTCAAAGCTGATACCAGTCACTTTAATACGCTTAAGGTATTTCTTGACTCGTTCGTCAATATCCTATTCTGGATTGCATTGATATTAGCGGCAAAATTGATCATCGAAAAAATCAAATCAGAACGATACATTGAGCAAATCGAAAAAGAGAAATCTGATAACGAACTGAACTTTTTAAGGGCACAATTTAACCCGCATTTTTTGTTCAACTCTATCAATTCTATCTATGCCCATATAGATAAAACCAATAAAGTTGCGCGGGATATGCTGCTTGTTTTTTCGGAGATGTTGCGTTATCAATTGTATGAATGCAATGTAGAGCGGATAGAACTGGAGCGAGAGATCAATTATATCCGTAATTATATCGCTATTCAAAAAAGCCGGATCGATGAACGCATACAAGTTACTTTTTGTATAGCCGGAACAAATGGCAACCTGCTGGTACCTCCGCTTATACTCATTACTTTTATTGAGAATGCCTTTAAGTATGTCGGCTTTAATGAGAGCCGGGAGAATATGATACAGATCGCGCTAAAGCATTACGATAACGTGCTGGAATTTTCGGTATTTAATACCACAGATTCCTTTGTCAATTATACACAAGGAGCTTCAGGATTAGGCATTGCCAACGCAAGGCGGAGACTGGAGCTACTCTATCCCAACAGGCATAGTTTAACTATCGACGATCGGGAAAACACCTACACCATTTGCTTAACTTTGAACAATCTATGAACCTGAATTGCATAGTTGTTGATGATGAGCCGATAGCCCGCAAGCTGTTGCAGGAATATATTGAGGAGATAGATTTCCTGACGCTGGCAGGTACGGCCGAAAATCCACTGAAAGCAATCCCCTTGCTCAAAACTCACGATATCGACCTGGTATTCCTGGATGTGAACATGCCCAAAATGAGCGGTATGGAATTTTTGAAGTCATCCACCAACTTGCCGATGATCATTATGACCACCGCTTATGGCCAATACGCCTTGGAAGGTTATGAAATGGCCGTGATAGATTATTTGGTAAAGCCCTTTTCTTTAGAGCGATTTATCAAAGCCTGCCAGAAGGCATTGGAACTAAAAGCACTTCGCTCCAGGAAAGAATCGCCGGATAAATCCGAACCGGATTATTTCTATGTGAAATGCAATAATAAGATTGAGCGGGTTGCTTATGATGAATTGCTTTACATTGAAGCCATGGCGAATTACATTACGCTATATACCATTTCAGGAAAGTTGGTTGTATATCTGACGATAAAAGGCGTTCTTGAAAAGTTACCCAAACAGAACTTTATCCAGGTGCACAAAAGCGTGATCGTTAATGCGGATAAGATCAAATCCATTGAGGGCAACATGTTGCGCGTTGGCGATACCAAAATAACTATGAGCGCCGGTTTTCATACAGAAGCCATGGATAAGATTTTGAAGGACAGGTTTATTAAAAGGTAGCCTGTTGCGATCTCTTTTGAACTTTTCTCGAGTGATATTTGGCTAAATTGTGATCCGATAATTAACCTGACCGCTAACTGAATAATGATAAAACTATCTCACTTCTTCAAAAGGAAAAAGAATTATCTAATTTTAGATAAGTATGGAATAGAGTTTAAACTTGTTAAAGACTCAGACCAGAAATATCTGAATGCTCGTCAGAAATCCACAACCGACCTCAATTTCTTTATATGTGGTTTTTTTGTTCATTTGGGCATAGAAATTCTGCAAGATATTTTGGTGGATATTGAGAAAGCCCAAAATGGAGCCCCATTTGATGAAGATCCTTATCAATCAGGGTTAGATATCTTTTTATTTATTGGAGCTTCAACTTCACTATTCAAAAGCACAAACGCCGCCGCTGGAACTGCAACGATACAAACACAAGATATAAAGGAGATTATTGAAGCCTGTATCGACTGGATGGTTAGTAACAGGTTCGAAAAATTGTTGTGGCTTTGATAAGATTTTGAAGGATAGGTTTATTAAACGACGAGTGTTTAAAAAGACTATCATGTCTGCCCCTGATAGCAATATGATTTCCATCATGTATGTATTTGTATCGTGTCATTATTTACGGAACTTTATAATCAGATATTTACGGATAATATTGGGATAAGAAGAGCTTTAATACTAATTCCTTTTCTATCAATTAAAAACCATGAAAAAAATAAGTGCAGCCTTCGATGGTTTAAAGTTCTCAGAGAGTACTTTATCCTATGCAATCAAACTGGCCCAGGCTAGCAAAGCCATGCTTTCGGGTGTATTCTTAGAATCGTTCCTGTACCACGGTTATAAAATGTATGACATGGTTGGAACCCATGGCATTTCAGAGGTAAAAATGAAACACCTTTTAGAGAAAGATACCGATACAAGGCTGAAATCAAGTGCTATTTTTGAACAGGCCTGTAAAAATGCAGGTATTAAATACGGCGTTCATCATGATGAAAGCATTACTTTACTGGAGATAGTTAAAGAAAGCATATATAGCGACCTGCTGCTGGTCAGCGCTGATGAAACGTTTAAGCAGGCCCCCGAAAAACGGCCAACACACTTTGTACGGGAACTATTGTCGCAAACCCAATGTCCTGTTTTAATTGTGCCGGATAAGTATAACGAAATTGAAAAGGTAGTGTTATTGTACGATGGGAAGCCCTCTTCCGTATATGCAATAAAAATGTTCAACTATATGATGCCCTGGTTGCAAAACAAAGAAACCGAAGTAGTTTCAGTTACAGACCCAAAGGATATGATAGACTTGCCGGATCAAAACCTTGTTGCAGAATTTATAAAATGCCATTGCCCCGCTGCAACCTATACGCTTTTAAAGGGCGACCCGGAGGAAGAGATAGTAAACTATTTAAAAAGCGGCAACTCCAATAGCTTAGTGGTATCGGGTGCTTATCAGCGTGGACAGGTATCACGCTGGTTTAAAACCAGTATGGCCGACAGACTAATGAGTGAAATCAATATGCCATTATTTATTGCTCATTATTAAAACAAAAAATCCCCCCCGACGACGTCGGGAGGATATAATCAACCAATTACGCTCAATCCCGTAAGCGCATTATTTTTCGTTCGACAGCGAGTAAGGGAAATCACTGTCTTTTACACCTCTTTGTTTGTTTGGCGTGGCCGACATGTTGTAGTTCAGCACAGCGCCCTGCAGTAATGTTTTGTGATCAAAATAATTCAGATCATAAGGCTTGCCATTATAAGTAAGCGTGCTCACATATTTATTGGCAACGCTGTTGTTTGGCGCGTTGATGACCACCTTTTTACCATTCTCCAGGTTTACAGTGATTTTGGTAAATAGCGGTGCTCCCAACACATATTGTCCCGCAGCGGGGCAAACCGGGTAAAAGCCTAATGCCGAGAATACATACCAGGCAGATGTTTGCCCGTTATCCTCGTCACCACAATAACCATCAGGAGTAGCCTTGTATAGCTTATTCATGGTTTCGCGTGCCCAGTATTGGGTTTTCCATGGCTCGCCCGCATAATTATACAGATAGATCATGTGCTGAATAGGCTGGTTGCCATGTGCATACTGACCCATTCCGGCAATTTGCATCTCACGTATCTCGTGGATCACTTCGCCATAATAGCTGTCGTCAAAAATTGGTGGCAGTGTAAATACCGAATCCAGTTTAGAAACAAATGGCTTTTTGCCACCCATCAGGTTTACCAGGCCCTGGATATCATGAAACACGCCCCAGCTATAGTGCCAGCTGTTGCCTTCGGTAAAGGCATCGCCCCATTTGAATGGATTGAATGGTGTTTCCCATGAACCGTCTTTATTCTTACCGCGCATCAAACCAGTCGAAGGGTCGAACAGGTTTTTGTAGTTCATGCTGCGCTTTTTGTAGATGCCGATCTCCGATTCTGGTTTATTCAGCGCCTTGCCTAATTTGTAAATGGCGAAATCATCATAAGCATATTCGAGTGTACGGGCGGCATTCTCATTGATCTTCACATCGTAAGGCACGTAGCCCAATTGGTTATAATACTCTACCCCGCGGCGGCCAGCGGCACGCGGACCCATATTGTTTGCATCATGGATCAACGCTTTGTATAAAGTCTCGATATCATATCCACGCAAACCTTTCAAGTAAGCCTCTGACACGATAGATGCCGAGTTATTACCGACCATTACATCGGCATACCCAGGACTTGACCATTCGGGCAGCCAGCCGCCTTCTTTATAGTCGTTCACCAAGCCTTCCTGCATTTCTTTACTAATAGAAGGATAAACCAGGTTCAGGAACGGATACAATGCGCGGAAGGTATCCCAAAACCCGGTACCGGCAAACATTTTTCCGGGCAATACCTCGCCGTTGTACGGGCTCCAGTGCACGATCTCATTTTTAGCATTGATCTCGTACAGTTTGTTCGGGAAGAACAGCATACGGTACAGGCAAGAATAAAATGTGCGCTGCTGATCCAGTGTGCCGCCTTCAATTTGCAATCTGCTCAAAGTTTTATTCCAAACTTCTTTTGCTTTTTGTGTAGTCGCGTCAAAGCTGTCATTGCCCAACTCACGTTTTAGATTCAATTCGGCTTGCTCGATACTGATGAATGATGACGCCACTCTCAGGTGCACTTTCTCACCGGTTTTTGTCTTAAATCCGATAACAGCACTGGCATGTTTTGAATGAACTTCTGAAGAATCAACTTGCGTGCTGTCGCTAAACAAGCGGGTTAACGTGATCGGTTTATCTACATAGATCACGAAGTAATTTTTAAAGTTCTTTAGCGGCCCCCATGAGTGGCGGGTTGAATAACCGATGATCTTCTTTTCGCCTGGGATAACTTTCACATATGACCCTTTGTCAAAAGCGTCGATCACAATAAATGAGCTGTCACTTTTTGGATATGTAAAGCGAAACTGTGCACTACGCTCGGTGGGTGCTATTTCGGTAGTCACATCATGATCGGCGAGGTAAACGCTGTAATAGTATGGCTTCACGATCTCGGTTTTGTGCGAGAACCAGCTCTGGCGATCATTTTGCGTCACTTTCAGATGACCCGTCTCAGGCATAATAGCAAACTGGCCATAGTCGCCCATCCACGGTGAAGGCTGGTGCGTTTGCTTAAAACCATTGATCTTATAAGAATCATAGGTATACTGCCAGCCATCGCCCATTTTACCGGTTTCAGGCGTCCAGAAATTCATGCCCCAGGGTAAAGCAATGGCCGGATAGGTATTCCCGTTAGACAAATCGTACCTGGATTGCGTACCCATTAGCGGGTTCACATAATCGGTCAAAGCAATTTGCTTTTGCGCAAATACCGAAAATGGCAGCAAAAAGAATAAAAGAAAGAAGGGTGATTTCATGTATTATAAATTAATTGCAAAAAGTTTTGGTTCCGGATGCTTACCATTCGATATTCACTTTAATGCCATCCGGGCTGTTATCAAAACCGAGATAAAGCGTATGCGACGATTCATCCCATGACGATTTAACATCATTAACAGTCTTTCCTTCGCGATCGGAAACGATAATTTTTCCTGGTTTCGAAGGTAATAAAACACGCGAACTATTTATTGTATTTACCGGACTTTTAGCTGTAAAAGAATAACTATTTTGGGTTGTCTTGCTATTGTATATCCTTGATGCAGACGCCAGTACCTTTGGCTGCCTTTTATCAACAATCCGGTTCAAATCGTAAAGTAGCGACTGCTCACCCGGCGGAACTACTTTTTCAGTCAAAACAGGCAATTGCGGATCAAACAGATCGATGACCGGGCCTTTTACGGTGTAAGGTTTGCTATCAGAGTTTTCATCTAATACCGAGATAATATCATAAGGACCGCGCTCCAGGTAGAAGTTGTTTTTGAATGTCATCTCACCTCCATGGGCATCTTTTTCGTATGCCGTTTTTATCTCTTTAATGTATTTCTTGTCTTCCCCGGATTGCATTGCAAACTCTTTCGGATTTTGACGGATCACATAAACAACGCCCTTGCCAACTCCGTATCTATCCTTACCCACAACCGGATAAATTCCCAATAGCTTGAACAAATGTTCAGATGGTGCTTTATATTTCTGGCCTTTGGTGTTCCACCACTCCATTACCGATTGATAAGGGTCATCATCGCGACCACAATAAACCAGCACGCCGCCTTTCTTCACCCAGTCGGCAATATGCTGATGCACTTCGGGGCTGGTTGGTTTCATGTTGGAATAGCTCATAACCAAAACTTTGATATCTTTTAAAGTTGGTGCATAAGCCAGGTTCTCCATGTGTACAGTTTGAACCGGAACGCCGCGTTTTACCAAGGGCAGGGTTTGACCATAGAAATTAGAGAACTGCGGATCCTCAAAGCCATTGTGGGTAGGGAAACGCTGGAACATCAGCGAGTTACTCATCAATACCCCTATTCCGTTTACGCCGTTCACGTTATTTTTGGACAACGGCATATCGTTCAGCGCATTGATCATTACTTGCATTTGAGTGGAGTAGAACTTCGGTATCAGCACCATCGAATCACTATGCGCAACTTTGTATGGATGGGTATATATACGCTCGGGCCATGGCATCACCTCATAATTATCTACCATTGGGTACAAAATCTCGGCGGTGAAGGTCGCCTGATAATTGCGTTTGTAATCAGCCCAGTCGCGCGGCCAATCCTCAATTGGGTCAGTCAGGAAGAATAACTTTCTGCCGGTCGGTGCAGTCATGGAAACCATTGAGCCATATTCAAGGAAAGCATTTTCGAAAACACGTTCTTTCTCTTTGCCATTAAAGTAAGTAGGCTCGCGGGAAGTGCCTGTCCATACCTGTGCAATGTAGCCATCGATACCCGGCAATGAGGCCAGGCTTGCCTCGGGACTTACGATCTGCCACGATGAATAGTTAACCAGCGAGTGGGTAGCGATGTAAACTTTGATATCCTTGCCTTTGCTTTTTCCATACTGTTTGGCATAGCTGGATACTTGCTTTATAGCGTCAAAATATAAATGGTATTTCAGCTTGCTTGAGAGGTAAGTATTTTCAGCCGACTCATGCTGTGGCCTCCAGGGGAAACCATAGTATTTTTGCCATTCTTCTTTAAAAGGTGCGCTATATCCGGCCCGTGCCCAAAACTCAGGCTCCTCTAAAAATATGGTGGTGATGTTGGCATCAATTACACGTTTTACTACGGCAGTTTTTATGTATTCAATGAACGACTGCACAGGTACTACGTAAGGCATGTTTTTACCATGAAAAATGGTGTCGCCTTTTTGAGTTACCTGGCCTACGCCAAGGTGATTTTTGCCATCCCATTTGCCAAGGAAATAATCATAGTAGCTTCCCCAGGCAATACCGGTCATAAATGCTGTTTGATAGCCTTTGTCGCGCCATGATTGTACGCGTTGCTCAAAGGTTTCGCCCTTACGGTCGTTAGTGCCGTAAACTATAGCCATGTCAGATCGCACATCAATCTGCGGTATCCATGGACTGCTGGTTTGGAATGTAGTTTTTTGTCGCGGATGCTCTTTGGTCGCATCATATTTCTGTGCGAAGACAGCATAGGAAACGGCCAGTAGACAACAAAGCAGGGTAGTCTTTTTCATTAAGTATTAAATATAGCTGTTTTAGATAGGTAGATGTAGTGTTGTAAAAAGGTAAATGAAGGGCCTGAAAAAGGGAGAGCCGGAGCCCTCCCCTAATTAATCATGGATATTTTATGGATACAGGTGTACTGTAATTGTATTCATCTAAACCTGCGTTTATCCTCGCACCTACGCGGAAATAAACATCCTGTTGAGGCAGTGCGCCGCCAGTAGTGGTCATGGTAATGGTTTGACCGATAAGGCTGGTGCCGTCTGTGCCATTATAAGATATCATGTTTGTATACCGCGGATCGTAGTTGTTATCACCGCTATACTTAGTATTGCTCACGTACAGGTTGATATTGGTAATATCTTGCTGATAGTTTGCATTAGTTGTACCACGGGTAATTTTAAACTGAACGGTTACCGTACTATCGGCATTAAATACCGGCTGACCTACCCAGTCAATTCTCAAAAAAGGTTCCACTTTAAAGTCAAGATGGGTTACCGTATTGGAACCTTTTATAGTGATATTCTGGCTTTGGTCAGATGTTACTGTACCTGTATTATCTGTTTGTACCAACGGCACAAAAGGGCCTTCAACCGATACATTGTAAGTAGCGGCAAATATTTTGGTATCGTTAAAAGTACCATCCTGCATCGACTGAAAATAATATGGCGTTGGGTTGGAGCTGTAGCTTGTTTCAAGCAACTTCACGCGTGTACCACGGCTGCCTATTTCGGTCTGAACCGTACTACCTGTACCGGCATCAATAGTGCTGCCGGTGATAGTATTAGACGGCGCAGGATAGTTATCAAGTTTTGAACATGAGCTAGCAACTATCGCTACCAGGCCAAATGCTAAATAATATAATCTCTTCTTCATTGTCTTTCAATAATTAATAACCGGGATTCTGTATTAAGTTCGGGCTTTTGGAAATCGCTCCGCCAGGTATCTGTTCGTAATACCATTTCGGGTCGTAAGTATAAACGTCGTTGCGCTCGTCGGTACGGGCATCAAAGAAATACTTACCTGCAGTTGATGAGTAGAAAGGCATCAATACCTTGTAAATGGTGCCGTTCTGTTCTTTATCAAATATTCTCCATCTTCTCAAATCCCAATAGGTTTTGTTTTCAAAAGCCAGCTCTTTCCTTCTTTCCTTGCGGATGGTATCGATGGTCATCGCACTCGCGCTTGCCAGCGGAATTGCACCTGCTCTTGAACGGATCTGGTTGATGATGTTAAATGCGTCGTTAATGTTAACTGAATTAGAAGTTCCAAGCTCGTACTCTGCTTCTGCACGATTCAACAACACCTCGGCATAACGCATCTCTACCCAGGTCTGCGCTTCGTTATTTTCCAGTACTTGAGAAGTAGGCAGATTTGGATCGAGCCATTTACGCACTGAAAAGCCAGAGATAGCGCAGGTCTGATCACCGGTAAAAATACCGCTCGCACCGGCAGGGTTCATTTTTGAACCATTAGGTAAAGTAAAAGCAGTTTGGCCAGCGTCAGCTCCTTGTACCAGGTTGGCAGTAGGGTATTGCGATTTTGAACCGGCAGGTAACAACGGACTAATGCCTCCTGCTGATGGGCCGGTGTAAATAGCTCGACGTATTTCGATACTTTCACCTTTGAATACATCACCAGGCAATATTACCGATGCTCTTAAACGGGGCTCAGCATTAGCAAACATATCCATCGTGTTATTGAACAAAATATAGTGTCCGCTGGCATCCAGATTTTGGATAGTACCGTTTGCATTTTTAGGGATACCATCAAACATCTCAACAAAATTGAGTGTTGGGTTTACTTCGGATGAGTACCCATTTGGGCCGATCAACTGGCGCGGAACGTTATAGGCATCATACCCATGTACAGAGTTCGGATAATTATACTCTCTTACAAAAACACTTTCAGAACTTGTAGCGTCAGAAAATAAGTTTACGAAGTTTTGGTATTGCGCAGTTTTGTCTGTTGCTGACCATGCTTTTAAGTATAGGCTGTATACACCGTCCAAAGCTTTAGCTGCATCAACAGCCTGTTGAAAGTATCCGGCAGCAGCACTTGCAGGTATACCGCAAAGCTGGTTTTGGCTGCCATCAAACAAGGTAATGGAATTGTATTTGGCGATAGTTCCGGCATACAGCATTGCCCTTGATTTAAATGCAGCTGCTACATACTTATTAGCGCGACTGCCATCTTTATAATCCATATTAACATCTGGCAGATTAGCAATAGCAAAATCAAAATCGCTTGCAACCTGGTCCCAAACGGCCTTTTCAGATGAACGGGGGACCTTTAGCGGCTCAGTACTCCCGCCAACTGTATAATCCAGTGTCTTATTCACGATTGGTACACCGCCAAAACGTTTTACTAAGGCAAAGTACGTCATGCCGCGAACGAAGTAGGCTTCGCCTAACCATTGATTGATTTGATCTTTGGTGAAGGTGCCGGCATATTTGGGCAATGTCTCTATAAAATAATCGCAGTCATGGATCACGGTATATGATCCGTGCCAGATATCCCAGTTCCATCCACCAAGGTTTTCCTGCATTGAGCTTGTCTGATCACGGCTCAGGGCCTCGCCGGTGGTAGCGGGCGTTGGACTGATGATCCAGAAAAAGTTAAGACCTCTTGCAGGCGAATACCTGAAATCCTCAATTGGCAACTCGCTATACAGGCGCGCCATATAAGCTTGTATACCAGGGCCAGATGTGAAAACATCCTTGTCCTGAATAATATTGGGCGGCGGTATACTTATTTTCCGGCATGCCGATCCGCATACCGTTAAAATTATAATTACTATATATATATATCTTTTCATGATCGTTCTGATTAAAATTTTACATTTAAACCAACATTGAATACTTTGTCAAGCGGGTATAAATACCCGTACATACCTGTTGGATGCTCCGGATCGACATACTTCACCTTTGTCCAGGTTAGCAAATTGTAACCATTGGCAAATATTCTGAATCCGCGGATACCGATATGTGACAAGAGTGTTGACGGCAGGGAATAACCGATTTCTGCGCTCTTCAGCCTTACATAAGCTGCGCTTTGAAAGTTGAATGACGAGCCGGTATTTGCCGTTGTTCCCGTATAAGCGAAATTGCCCGGGACCCATGCCGTATTAGGATTATAAGGATCGGCATTAGGATTAGCGGGGTGCCAATCGTTCATGAACTGTGTCAAAGCGCTGCCACCACCCCAAAGCGGGATATTCAATTGTTCAATGTAGGAGATATCGATCTTGGCAGCCCCCTGGAACAATAAGTTAAAATCAAAGCTCTTGTATGAACCGCCCAGGCTAAGGCCATAAGTGATTTGTGGAGTTACAGTTCCGCCGTTCGGGTTACTTCCATACGCTATTGGGTGATTGTCATTTCCGTCGATTTGCCCGTCACCGTTCCAATCCTGGTAAACATAATCACCTACCACAGTACCCCTGTTAACAAATACAGGACTGTTTAATATCTGGTTGTAGTTTTGATATTGTCCGGCATCGCCCAAACCCCATTGAATAGCCTGGTAACGATTGCTGTTGTTTTGTTGCCAGTCGAGGTACGAGTTACCATGTTTAGATTCAGCAAATTTAACCCAGTTAGTACGGGCATAAGAAAATGTACCACGGACATTGTAATTGAACTTGCCGACATGGCTTCGGTGGGTCACTTCAAAATCAAAGCCTTTGGTGCGGTCGCTATTTAAGTTTTCTTGTGGCAGATCTGTGCCTAGCACATCTGGCACCTGTGCGGTACTCGCAGAGAATAACCCGCTTCTGTTACGAATAAAATAATCAAATGTAAAACCTAATTTACCTTTCCATGCATCAAAATCGATACCGGCATCAAAGGTGTGCGATGTTTCCCAACTGATGTTAGGGTTAGGTAAAGATGTAGCTTGTACTGCGTTTAAAAAGCTATTGCCAAATACTGATCCGCTTGGAACCTGGTTATTGTTACCGCCTGCAGGGTAGTAATATCCCTGCAAAAATTGGAAGTATAAAGTATTGTCGTCACCCAATACGCCATAAGAACCGCGTAGTTTAAACTGGTCGATAAATGACAATACTGATGAGTTTTTCCAAAAGTCTTCTTCAGAGATATTCCATGCTGCTGAGGCTGATGGAAAGAAACCGCTTTTCTGACTGGGAGGGAATTTTGATGATTCGTCATTTCTGAAACTGAACTCAGCTAAATATTTGCCTTTATAATCATAATGTAACCTGCCCACAACCGAGTTGGTGGTATAATGATATAAAGTACCATCCTGGGAAGCCTGCTGATTAAGCGCATTACCGGCAAATATCTGGTCTACTGGTATTGCCAACTGCCTGTATGCAGCAAAGTTATCAGCCTGCTGGTCATTACCCTCGTACAGCAACAACGCACTGATGTTATGACCGCCTTTAAATGTGTGGTCATAGTTAATTGACAGCTGATCTGTATTCTGCGGGTAGTTGTAATACTGCCTTTGTACGTAGCTTGGAGCCCCAGTCAGATGTGCTGTATAGGTTTGTGTAGCATCATCATAGGTATACAGGTTATAGGCTTTATCATATGATTTATTATCCTGTATCTGAGCATTATAGCTGTACATTGCCTTGATAGAAAGCCCGTCAACAAAAGGTACTTTATATTCAAGACTCATTAAACCATTGAAAAATCTATTGTTTTGATTAGAGTAACCGGTCAGATCCGCATTTTCATAAGCTATCGGGTTGCCATTGTCTACCTGCCCCTGCAGATAGTAAGGAGCCGTGTTATTAGCATAAATCGTTTGGATAGGCAATTCACGCCAGGTTTCCCTAGTGGTCCACCAAACAGAAGTGACCGGCGCTGTTTTCTGATCCATAATAGCGCTCAGGTTCAGGTTCACCGTCAGGTTTTTGGTTATCTTGCTGGAAATGTTTGAACGTACATTATAACGTTTATAAGACAAATCATTGGTGGTTAGAAAACCATTCTGGCCTGTGAAGCCACCGCTCAACATATAGGTAGTATTATCGTTGCCACCGGTTGCGGTAAGATTGTGCTGTTCCTGGAAAGCAGACTTTTTGAAAACCTGATCGTACCAGTCTGTACTCTTTTTAGCGCCGCTAGTGTAGGCAGCAAAGTCAGCTGGAGTGTAAATAATCCTACTGTGATCAAGCTGGTGCATTGAGTTTTCATTTACCAGTGTCATATATTGTATTGCATCAACCGGTTTAGGTAGCCCTGATGGTACCTGAGAGCCAAAAGTTCCTGAATAATCCAGTTGGAGCGCTCCTTTTTTACCTTTCTTGGTAGTTACCAGGATTACACCATTTGCTGCTTTAACCCCGTATACTGAAGCAGAAGCGTCTTTCAAAACAGATATGCTTTCGATATCGTTCGGGTCGAGTCTTGCCAGGATATTGCTGCTGCCCGTTGAGTTATCGCCGGTACCGCCGGTAACGCCAAAATCGGGCATTTGTACTCCATCTACTACGATCAGTGGGTTATTGCCAAATCCGCGGATAGAGATGTTGTTGTTATAATCACCCGGCTCAGCGGTGTTTTGCATCACTTGCAGACCGGCAACTTTACCGGTCAGCATGTTCTCTACGTTTTCGTTTTTGGTGGTTTCGATTTCCCTGTTGGTAACCGAGGTTACTGCTGTGGTTAATGATAGTTTCTTTTGACTACCATAACCCACTACTACCACTTCGTTAAGTGAGGATGCATTTTGTGATAGCGTAACTGTAATAGGATTAAGATCCTTTAGTGTTACTTGCTGAACCGTGTACCCTACATAAGTAAACACCAGTGTTTGCCCCTGACTAGCGTTAAGTGAGAACTTACCGCTCAGGTCGGTAACTGTTCCCTGATTGGTCCCTTTCAGTTTAACAGAGACCCCGGGTAGCGTCTCGCCTTTTTCATCCAGTACAGTACCCTGTACTTTTCCCTGATTTTGCGCGTAGGCAGAAACTGACAGGCACAATGCCAGCAGCAGTGCCAGAGGCGGGGAAATGAGGATCTTGATTTTAGCCAGGCAGAGGTCGGTCAGCCGGCTTCGACAGGTAAAAGATTTCTTCATAAATAAATAGGTTGGTTGGTTTATAAAATACCCGGATCATTGGTTTAACCCGCGGCTTTCAGTACACAATGTTAGAGGGGTGGTATTAAAAAATGGGTTAAAAAATGGGTTAATTAGCTAATAATTTCATTAACCATAAGGTAAATCTCTATTTACAGTTATTGTAAAAAGCACACTAAGCAACAACGGAAAAGAAAGAAAAATGGGTCCAGCAATGGACGGAGAAGATGGAATAAGCTTTATTGAATTATTTTTTCGAAACTGGTCTGATAATCTGAGCCAAAAGATCTTTTGTACTCAGCGATAAATTGATCATAAACTTTTCGTGCATGTTCAATGCCCTTTTGTTTCCGGATTCCTTTTAGTTGATATTTAAGAGCGGTGTCATTGAAAGGATCGATATCTAAAATCAGCCTTGCAAGGTCGGGAACCATGCGTAAATCACCGGAGTCATATTGCTTAACGAGTATTGGCTGGATCATACCAACCAACTGTTCATCATAATTATTTTTAAAATCATCCAGCCACGGATCGGACATATCCGCCAGTAGCGTACCGCGCGATATCAGGTCAAAATGTTCTAAAATCTTTTGATCATTGTTACCCCACTGGCTTTCTTTGATCAGCTCAGAAACAACAAAATAATCGCAGAACAACTCTTCTGAAAATTTAAACAGGTAATTGTCGTTCTGAAAAGTCAACTCAATACCGTTCAGGTCGCTGATGATGCTGCGCAAGTGATTAAAAGTCACCCCCTTGATATTTTTGGTTTTTGCCAGGTCTTTATCCGGCCATAACAGTGCAGATACTTTTTTGGATGTAATTCCGGTAAAATCGCGGCTATTAACCAGTATTAAAACAAACAGCTGCTTTATTTTAGGGCTGAACAGATACGTAATATCTCTGCCGTTTTTATTATAAACAATAAACTCACCCAGTAAATAAACTGCATTTTGCTTTTTACCCGTGTCAGGTTTCTCAATAGGCATCGGTAATGATGTAAGTGGCATCTCAGGGGCGGGTAAGACCCCTGCAGGTTTTCTTCTGATAATGATCACGACAAAAACACCCAGGATAATGACAACACCGAGGCCCAGGTAAAGCAATAAATACCCCTTATTTTGCGGGGGAGCCAGCGATTTTAAATAGGCAGCATTGCTTACAGGCGGCGCGAGCAGCGAATAAATTTTAATGCTTGAGTTAATCCGGTCGGTAAACTCCTGTATAGTGCAATAAAACTCGTTGGTTTTACGGTTAAAAAACAGGTTAATATCTGATTCTATTCTTTCTGAAGTGACTGGTATTGGTGCGCTTACCACTTCATAGGACCCATCCTGTAACGAGAATTTATATAGGCGTATTTCGGTCTTTGCAATCTCATGAGGATAACATAAAGCATAGAAATGTTTTTTATCTGGAGATAGGATTAGGTTATTGGCCGGTACAAATACCTCTTTATTTTGAGGACGGATGCTCCATGCCTTTTTTATTGTGTGAGTTTTCAGATTGATCCGGTACAGATCATAAAATTGCTTGCCTCCCACTACCTGGTTACCCGACTCATTCCCGTAACCGCCAAACAGCAATATTTCATCGGGATTGTCTGAGCTCCCCGAAGCTGCAAAAAAGCGGGGTGTTATATTATCTCCTTTAAAAGGCACTTCCACCCAGCTGTCTTTTCCCGCATCATATTTCAGGAATTTATTGTAATAGCTGTATGCGCCATAACCGCCGAAGAGGTAAATAGTATCCTGCTGCAGGTTATAAAACATATTGTGGTGATGCCGCTGCTGTGGTAATATGGTTTTGCCTATCGCTTCCCATTTCAGGTTATTTTTATCCATGCTTAGCGAGGCAGTGCTTGGCATTCCTTTGGGGATGTCAAAGAGTTCATAGATATAGCACTTGTTCTCGCGTTCGTTGAAGATACTTTTCCCGAGCACCATAGGTACAGGCAAAAGGTTTTGGTATGGTGTGGCAATGGCCCGTTTCGATTCAGAATTAAAAGTGATGAGTGAGTCCTTTTTGAAAATAAACAGGTTCTGATCGATGGTGTTGAAATTCAAGCCCACTACCTGCTTAAACGAATTCCTGTAAACCGGCTTCCAGAAATATGATTCATTGATCAGCCAAACAGGATTCTCTACCGCCCCGGTAACGTCGCCTTCCTGATCATGCACCTCGGTTCCTTTCCATTCATCCAGCGGGAAAACATAAGTTTTTTTGTTATCACCAACCGACAGGTTTTTGATGGCCATATTTGGCACTTCGGTATAAAACTGGTTTTTCCCGAATATTAAGTTGCCTTCAACATCATCTTTAAGACCAAGCGCATTTGCCTGGTAAAGTTTATTGTTGACGTATAGATTTACCTGGTCGTTTTTCAGATCGAAATCCAGCCGGACCTTTATCCATTTGCCTTTTTTAAGCATGGATTTGTCGAGTGGAATCTGAATCTTATTGCTTTTTCTATCGATATTAAAGTTCAGAAAGCCGGAGCTATTCATATACAGGTAGCTGAGACTATACGAATTATCTTTTTCTGCAAGATTGAATACGTAGCCTAAATGCGCATTGTCCCACAAAGAAAGATCAAAGTTGATGTATAAGTGATTGTGAAATTCGGGCACATCACTGCTGAAGACGCGCAGGGAAGTGCGTTTGGTAAGTAAGCTGTCGTTTGAATTAAAAAGCAAGCCCTGTGCCTTGCCATCCAGAAACTGGAAAGTGAAAAGGAAAAGAAAAACTGTTTTATATAGATAGAAAAATAAAGCCTTATTAAATTTCAGCATCAATGGTAATACTTTTAACTGGCTCGCACATGCCGCCTTCACAAATTCTGCACTAAAATATGCTTTTTTAAGGAAGTAGATTTACGTGTTTTTAAAAATGGTGAGCATATGCTGTTTAAACCAAGACGTTAGCCCGGATTACTTTGTGACAAACACAATAAGATAAAAATTCAACAGGTTGCCGTTCCTTTCTATTCAGATTACTTATGTCGATTTAACATTTATTAACATAAATTAACGCCCTGGCGGTTTTATTCCTAATGGTTTAGTTATATCTTAGGGGCTTCCTAACAAAACCTTATGAAGCACCTAACTCTTTTATGCCTTATTCTTCTCGCTTTTTCTATCTCATTATCGGCCCAAAATAAATACACGGTAAAAGGTGTCATAAGCGATAGTGTAGAACATATAAAACTTCGCAATGCATCGGTATCCGTATTGAATGGAAAAGACTCAACACTGGTTACTTTTGCACGTGCCGGCGAAGATGGGTCCTTTAATATTAGCGGCCTTCATCCAGGAAAATTCATTGTCTTATTGGCTTACCCTGATTATGCGGACTATGTAGACAAATTTAGTATTGACTCAGCTAAACAGAACTTCGATTTTGGAAAGATCAATCTTCAACTGAAATCGCGCTTACTCCATGAGGTGATTATTAAGGGCTCCGCTGCCCAAATGAAAATAAAAGGCGATACCACAGAATTTAATGCCGCAGCCTATGTCACACAACCAAATGCGAAAGTGGAGGACTTGTTAAAACAGCTCCCTGGTATACAGGTGGATAAGGACGGCAAGATAACCGCGCAGGGACAAACTGTGAATAAAGTATTGGTTGATGGTGAGGAATTTTTTGGGGATGATCCAACGCTCGTCACCAAAAACATCCGCGCTGATATGGTTGATAAGGTGCAGCTATATGATAAAAAGAGCGATCAGGCTGCGTTTACGGGTATAGATGACGGAAAAAAAGAGAAGACACTAAACATTAAATTAAAGGCCGATAAAAAGAACGGCATGTTTGGAAAAGCAGAAGCAGGCGACGGAACGGAAAATATTTACCAGGCACAATTATTATTTAATGCCTTTAAAGCCAAGCAAAAATTCTCTGTTTACGGTACACTAGGTAATAATGGCAAAACCGGGCTTGGTTGGGAAGACAACCAGAAATATGGCTCGGGGAATAATATTCAATCAGACGACAGCGGCGTTATTTTCTTTTTCGGTGGTGAAGGGGATGATCTGGATTCTTTTAATGGCATGTATAATGGCCAGGGGCTGCCAATAGCCCGGACAGGTGGTGTACACTACGATACCAAATGGAATGATGACAAGGAATCGCTAAACGCCAATTACAAAATAGGGTCGCTTACCGTTGACGGGCATAGCACCAACATTACCCAAAACAACCTGCCTGATACGATCTACAACAGCACTACAACACAACAGTTCCATAATTACATGTTCAAGCAAAAGTTGGATGCGACCTATAATGTGAAACTGGATACAAGTTCGAACCTTAAGATAGCTGTAGATGGGACATCCAAACACAGCAATACCATTGAAAAATACACCGGAATAGAATTCCGGAATGATACTTTGAGTAATAAAAGCCAAAGAAGCATTACAAATGACGTGGATCAGAAAATATTTAATGCCAGTGCGTTTTATACACACAAATTCAAAAAACCAAGGCGTACGCTTTCATTTAATATAGCGGAGGCTTACAACCAGAGTGAAGCTAACGGGTACTTAAATTCAGAAGCTGATTTTTATAATTTAAGGCGGGGTTTGGATACTACAAGCTCAAAACCTGACAGTATGAGTAAGATCGATCAAAAAAAGACCAATAATTTAAAGAATTCAGCATTGACTACCAACCTAACCTATACTGAGCCCCTTTCGAAAACATTGGCCGTTACATTTAACTATGGCCTGGGTATAAGCAATGCCACAGCGGATAGAAGAACCTACGACAAGTCGAGCAACTACACTGTACTGAATGATACCTTCAGCAGCTACTATAAATTAAACAGCATCTCGAACCAGGGCGGCGCTATCTTCAACTACAAAAAGGGTAAAACCATCATTAATTTCGGCACCAAGGTAGCTGATGTGAATCTTCACCAGGTTGACGAATATCATCCCGGCCAAGAACTGAAACCTAATTTTATAAACTGGATGCCACAGGCTAGTTTTCAATATCGCTTTTCGCAACAAAGGTCGTTCAATATCAATTACAGCGGACGCACTACACTGCCAACGATAGACGAATTACAGCCTCTGCGAAATAATAATAATCAGCTCAATATCATTGAAGGCAACCCTAATTTGAAACCATCATTCAGCAATAATTTCAACATGTGGTATAATTCGTTTAAGGTGGTATCCAGCGAATATATCTACCTGTCCGGAAGTTATTCGTTCACTAACAACCCTATAGTAACTGAAGTAACATATCTGCCCGGCGGAGGCAGCATTAGTCAGTATTCCAATCTTGCAGGAAAGCAAACTTCGAACTTTAACTTCTGGAGCAACTACGGTAAAAAAATAGAAAAGCTGGGTGTTAATGTTTGGGTTGGCATGAATGGTAATGGCAATACCTATTATAACCTGGTAAACGACGTACTAAACCGCACCCAAAATTATAGCTTTAATCCTCGGTTGGGCATTAATAAATATAAAGAGAAAAAGATAGAATTATACCTTTCAGGAGGGCCTATCTACACCATCAGCCGATCATCATTACAGCCCAATACAAATAATAACGGTACTGGGTTCAATGCGGATGGCGGTTTTACCATTTACCTGCCTGGCAAATTTCAGATAGGCTCGAATAGCAATTATGAGTACAGCCCAAAAACCGCATCATTTGGCACTGATTTTAGTAAAACCATCATCAATGCTTCCATCGTAAAAACATTCCTGAAAAATGATAATTTGAAATTTACAATTTGGGGTAATGACTTGCTGAATCAGAATGTAGGTTTTAGCCGGACGGCTAATTCAAACATGATCATACAAAACAGCTATACGACTATAAAACGATATGTTATGTTTACCATAGATTATGAGTTTACTAAAATGGCCGGAGGCGCTCCAAAAAAATAATACCATGAAAACTATACTGACGTTTCTAATTTGTCTTTTGATATTGAGCAATACGCTTTTTGCCCAACATGCCCATTTTACAACATCGGGTACGATTGATTTTGAGCGTAAAACAAATATGTACGCTATCATCCCCAAAATGTTCAATAAGGATAATGAAGCGTGGTTAAGTCCCCTATTTGATGCCTACAAAAAAGCTCAGCCCCAGTTTAAGGTGTCTAAGAGCGTTTTATTATTCGCAAATGATAAAACGCTCTTCACACCAGCAGAGGAGGAAATAGCGACCGGAGGAGGGTGGTTTGCCAACAGCCCGGTGGCCACTCAAAATAATACAATTTACAGTGATCTTGACGCTAAGACCGGTGTTTTCCAGAAAAAGGTATTTGACGAGCTTTTTTTAGTAAAGGACAGCACCCGGAAAATGAATTGGAAAATAACTGATGAAACGCGGGAGATAGCCGGCTACAACTGCCGCAGGGCGAATGCGATAATGATGGACTCGATCTACGTGGTGGCATTTTATACAACTGACATCCCTGTATCAGGTGGCCCGGAATCATTTAACGGCTTACCGGGAATGATATTAGGCGTTGCGTTACCACACGAAAATATAGCCTGGTTTGCAACCAAAGTAACCGACATGACACTGGCGCCTAATGCCGTTGCTCCGCCCAAAAAAGGTAAGCAGATGGAGGCGAAGGTGTTTCAGGACAAGATGAAATCGACATTTAAAGACTGGGGCTCGGAAGCTCCATTCTATGCGAAGGTATTTGCGCTTTAACAACCAATATTGCGATTATGCGGGTATTAATTAGAATATTAATAGTCTTATTTTCGCTTTATACGGGCGTATGCTTGTTTCTATTGATGAAGCAGGAAAGTTTGATCTTTCATCCAAAAAAGCTAAGTACAGATTTCCAATTTTCCTTTCAATCTAAGTTTGAAGAGGTAAATATCAAAACATCAGATAATAAAACATTGAATTGTGTCTTATTTAAAGCTGATAATTCAAAAGGAGTGATTCTTTATTTACATGGAAATGCCGGAGCGTTGGATACATGGGGCGAAGTCGCCAAAACATACACCGATCTTCACTACGATGTTTTCATGATTGATTACAGAGGATATGGGAAAAGTGAGGGTAATATCAGTAGTGAGGTTCAATTTCTGAACGACACACAATTAGCCTATAATTACCTCAAGCAAACATATACTGAAAATAAAATCATTGTTTTAGGATACTCAATTGGCACAGGGGCGGCAGCTTATTTAGCTGCTAATAATCATCCACGGTTATTAATTCTGCAAGCGCCTTATTACAGCCTGGTAGACATGATGAAACACAATTATTCAATGATTCCGACTTTCATCTTGAAATACAAATTTGAGACTAACAAGTATCTCCAGAGTTGTAAAACGCCTATTATAATTTTTCACGGTGACGCAGATGAGGTAATCTACTACGGATCCTCACTAAAACTTCGGCATCTGCTAAAAAAGACAGACACATTAATCACATTAAATGGACAAGGGCATAATGGCATTACTGACAACTCTGATTACAAAGATACTTTAGTTAAAATATTAAACTAAAAACCAAGCTTAATAACTTTTGTAACCAATCTGGTAAAATTTATTTGCTATATATAAACTATTTGGCTTTTTATTTATCTTGCGCACATTATAATTTACAACCAACCTTATCATTCTATATGAGAAGTAAACCCATCCTTTTAAGCATCTTTTTGCTTTTTTTCTTTGCACAACATTCGTTTTCACAGGATAAATCATCCAAATTAAGTATAAATGTTTACGGCGGCTACGGTTTCATAGATCCGGCAGGCGATTATTTTACAACAACAGGCGATGCCCACAACACTGGAAACAGCGGAAATCAAACCAACAGCACCACGGCATTTACACGAACTAAAGAGGCTTTAGGGAGCGGCACCCATATGGGCTTAGGAGTTTCATACTCGTTGAACAACTTTATTAGTATAGGTATTGATGCGGATTATCTGACCGGGAAAAAGAACGCTGCGCAAAATATCCCAGCTGATACATTAACTGGTTCATTTAATTCTGTGCATTCGGTACTAAGTATAATTCCCAATGTATCTTTCAAATTGTCTGGTGCAGGGAAATATCATCTTTATAATACTATCGGAATTATAGCTGCTATAAAAACCAAATTTGATTATAACTATTATGGGCAACAGGGACAAGACCTGGCCACTGACAGTTATAGATACCACTATGGTACAAATATCGGGTTTAAAGATGCATTGGGTGTGAGGGTAGACGTCGCAAAGAATATCCAGGTCTTTGCTGAAGTATCAGGCTACTTCCTGTCGGTAAAACCAACATCACTCAATGCCGTGCTTAACCGGAGCCTTGACGGCGGAAATGCTGTACAAATAGCCAATCTAAACGTTTCCTATAGAAATTCGGGCAATTTTAATTATCAGCAAACCACGACCGATGGCCATACAGCGGTTACCAATGCATCGTATAGCGATCAGGCACCAAACCAGCATTTCTACTCTGTCGGGTTAAATGCGGGTGTAAGAATTAATTTGCCTTATTAATTATTTACTTATTCACCTTGTCACCACAATGAAAATAAAAAACATTTTACCGGTCATATTACTTGCCGTTTTAACTGCGGGCACTTCCCTGGCACAAGAAAAGCAACCCCTATTTTATATTAAAGCATATGCGGGAGATGCTGTATTAACACCCGGCTCCGATGGCGTTCGCCCGGGTACTGTATTTGGTATTGAAAACGGAAGCACCGGCAATTATTCTTACAGCAAAAAAGGCCTGGGGGCAGGTGTCAATTACGGATTTGGCATTGAAAAGCCGTTGGGGAAAATATTTTCGGTAGGGCTCGACGTTAATTATTTACACGGGAAAACGCTATTTTCGAGGTACACCGTCTATCCGCCAACAAATCAAAATATATATTCCTTTTCTTACATAGGTTCAGCTGCTTACTCGCTGACAACCTTTGTGCCCAGCATAAGCGCAAATATTTTTCAAAAGAATAGCTATGCTATTTATACCAAGATGGGCGCCATTATCGCTACCAAAATTAAAAACCTGACCACCGAAAACTATGACATTGAAGGCAATGGCACACCGGTTACAGAAGTTTTAAACATGGAAAATAAGTATAGTACCGGAACGGGATTTACTGCAGCCATTGGCGCACGCTTTAACATCATGGGGGCACTGAAAGCGACTATTGAAATCAGCGACAATTTGTTATCTGTGTCGCCCAAGTCGACACATGAATATGGGTTTGTAAGCGAAGGATATGATGTTCTTATTGATGACAATATAACTTATATCAAATCAAATTCTGGAATAGGTACTTCCAATAGCACAGCAACCGGTAATAGTTTTGGCGGTGGTTCTATTACAGCCATCGATACCGAACCATCATTTAATCAGCACATCAACAATATCGTAGTTTCTGTAGGCCTGGCTTTCGCGATTAGGTAATTTCCGGGCTCACTATCCTTGTACTATGAGCCAGGTATAACTTCTTTTGTAAATTTATCACCCTTTGGTCGGTACTATAATAAACCCTGCTATGATATTTCAGGATGCGGTGGCCTGATCGCGCCACCACACTTTAATGTTATCATGCAAATGGTAACCAGTATACACTCGGTGTTTGCTTATTCAGATAATGAAACGCTTATAAAAGGGGTGTAACAGCCGCATCCCTTTATTTTGCATTACTAACCTGCCCTGCTGGTATGTTTCCGGTCACAGAGAAATGATACACACCTGAGCCCACACTTATTCCGATATAACCATCCTGATATTGGCCAACAGTCAGTCCTTTATCAGACGATAAGGGCTTACTGTCTTCGTTTATATCTTCTGCCTGTTTTGCAGGAAGGAAAATATCTGCTTTCGTATTTGCAGGTATTTCGACAGTATAATACATTTTTCCATCCTTTACTTCCCAGCCTGAGATGACACTTCCATAATACGTCTGCAAACTAGCCGAAGCATTAGTAAAGCCACCTCCCGGGTGCGGCATTATCTTGATGTGCTTATAACCCGGGCCATCAGTGTAGGTGTCCAGGCCTGCCATTACACGATACATCCAGTCGCCAATAGCGCCGTAGGCATAATGGTTAAAGGAGTTCATGCTCACAGCCTCAAAGGTTTTATCGGGTTTGATACCATCCCAACGCTCCCATATGGTGGTGGCACCCATCTTAACCGGATACAACCATGACGGATAAGTGTCCTGCAATAACAAACGGTAAGCCATATTATCCTTTCCAAAACGGGTTAACACGTGACATAAATAAGGTGTACCTAAAAATCCGGTGGTCAGGTGATCGCCATAGGCATGAATGTTTTCTACTAGTCGTGTTGCAGCCTGATCACGCAATGACTCGGGCAGCATATCAAAATTGAGTGCGAGTGTATATGCCGTTTGCGTACCTGATACCAGTCTGCCATTTGGTGTCACATATTCTTTAAAGAAAGCGGCTTTGATGCGTTTAAGCAAGTCTGTATAAGAAGCAACATCGTCCTGTTTATTCAGTACTGTTGCCGCGTTGATCAATAATTGGGTTGAATAAGCATAAAAGCATTGCGCAATATAAAATTTATCGGTTATGGCTGATGAGCCATCGGTATCGTCATCACGACTATAGAATAGCCAATCGCCAAAGTGGAAGCCGCTGTTCCATAAATCGTTTTTAGATTGATGCTGCATATAATCTACCCAGGCTTTCATGCTGGAATATTGAGTTGCAAGGATGCGTTTATCGCCATACGCCAGGTACATATTCCATGGCACTACGGTAGATACGTCGGCCCAGCCAGTGCTGCCTTGTGTAAAGCCCAAGCAGTTAGGCACCACGAAAGGCACCACACCAGCCGGCGACTGATCGGCAGCAACATCGCGCAGCCATTTAGCAAAAAAGTCGTTCACATTCATGTTGAAAGTGGCCGTCCGCGAAAACACTTGTGCATCACCTGTCCAGCCCAAACGCTCATCACGCTGCGGGCAATCGGTAGGTACGTCGAGAAAGTTCCCACGTTGCCCCCACTGAATATTATGCTGCAGTTGATTTATCAAAGGATTAGATGTAGTGAATGTTCCGGTAGGCTTCATGTCCGAATACAACGCTACAGCGGTTACATCTTCAGGTTTGATGATATCCCCCGGATAGCCCTCGATACGGATAAACTGGAAGCCGTGAAAGGTAAAGTGGGGTTCGAATATTTCTTCGTCGCCACCCTTCAGAATATAAGTATCCTGTGCTTTTGCGGCACGCAGGTTCTCGGTATAGAAATTTCCTGCTTTATCCAGCACTTCAGCGTGCGATACCGTGATCTTATCGCCGGCTTTACCTTTTACTTTCAATACTACCCATCCTACCAGGTTTTGCCCAAAATCGATCACCTGCTCATTTTTGGGTGTTTTGAAGATACGTACAGGCTTAAATGTCTCGTGCTTTTTCACCATTTCGTTGTAAGTGGCAATCAGGATATTTTTAGGATAATCCTGTGTCTTAACCCCGCTCCATTTCGAATCATCAAAACCCGTTTGCATCCACCCGGGTTGATCTTTATTGTGATCGATGGTTTCACCATTATATATCTCTGAATACACTACCTCGCCGGTTGATGATTTCCACGTATCGTCCGACGTAATTGTGGCTTTTGAACCATCTTCATAAGTAATATCCACCTGCAACAGCAAGGCAATATCGCTTCCATACACATTTTTCTTGTTGCTATAACCGATAATACCGCGATACCAGCCATTGCCGAGCATTATACCGATAGCATTCTGACCTTCTTTCAGTAAACCTGTCACATCATAGGTTTGGTATTGAAGACGGTTTTTATAGCTTGTCCATCCGGGGGTTAAATAAGCATCGCCCACGCGCTTGCCATTGATATTGGCTTCGTACATGCCATGGGCAGTAATATACGCTACAGCTGATCTGATCTTCTTATTAGCAGCAAATTGCTTACGCATTAATGGACATGGGCGCATGACGGTATCTTCCTGGTAACCCGGAGTTATCCATTGCGCTTTCCAATCCGACTCATGGAATAAAGCGGTTTGCCACCATGCCGGGGCGCTCCATCCGGAGGATTTTCCGGCATTATCCCATATCTGCACACGCCAGAAATATTTTTTACCCGATTGAAGTGGTTGACCCTTATAAGTAACAAATACGGACGAGTCGGATTTTACTTTTCCTGAATCCCATACCTGTCCGCTGAAGTTTGACTTTTCGCTCACTTCAACCCTATAAGCGCTTTGCATCTCGTTGCGTTTATCGCTAACCAGTTTCCAGCTAAACCGAGGTGTGGAAACATCCATCCCTAAGGGATTTGTGCGGTTTTCGCAAAGCAGACCATCAACTTTAACCTGGGCAAAACACAGGGAGGCAACTATTTGCAGGGCAAATAATGAGCAGAAGAATTTCATATATTTTATTACTTAGGTGTCAATCGCAACTGTGGTGTTACGCTGATACCAAATCTAATGAAAACGTATTGGATAAACTGTCCTGAACTGTCTGACCAATGGATTTTTTACAAATGCAGCTCAGTGAGCATGTTCGGTACCCTTTTTCTGAAAGCTATAGATGAGATAGACTAATGCGGGAAGAATAAACACACTGCCAATAAGCAATGCCAAAGCAAGCGCTTCAATAGTTTTATCCGTGCCTTTGTTTTCGAGCAGTGACAGATATCCACCGTTTTTGAGGATTACGATATTAGGATAGTGCTTGTAAGTGGTGGTCAGCAATATCATGGTGATTTGGAAACCGGCTAATAAACGCAAGCTTTTTGACCGGCCTTTATAGATCAGGTACCATAATATGATCAGGGATATAGTTGCTGCCGAAACCGCAGTAATACCTACTGCATTGCCGAATACCCATTGCACCAAAGGAATACCATCGGAAATTGCCGATACAAAAACCAACCCGCCGGAGATGACGGCGGCAATGTTCATCTGCACGGCTTTGCGAACAAACCTTTTGCGTTCCATCTCATCATATTTGGCCTCGCCGATAAGAAAGATCGCTGCAATAAAGCCGCACAGGGAAACAGTAAATAAGCCGATAGTAACTGAAAACCAGTTGAGCCAGCTGAAGATATAAGCAGATAGAAAAGTATTCGCGTCCGTATCAATCCGCCCTGAAACCGCACTACCGGCAATAATGCCCAAAAATAAAGGGGTGATAAAGCTGGAATAAACGAATATCTTATTGTATACCTTCTGCAAATTGTCGGTCACCGCGTCATAATTTCTAAAGGCAAAGGCTGTTCCCCGGGCAATGATTCCCAATAACATCACCACCAATGGAATATGCAGATGCACAGACATTGTCGTATAAATAGCCGGGAAGCCAACAAACAAGATCACGATAGCAATAATTAACCACATGTGATTGGCTTCCCACACCGGTCCGATAGCCTGATAACTGATCCTGCGTGTTTTGGGTTTATTATCCTCTGTCGTAAAAAGCTCGATAATGCCAGCACCAAAATCGGCCCCACCAAGCAGGAGGTACAGCAAAAGCGCTACCCATAAATAGATTATTACTACGTAGATCATTTTCTTATTAAAGTTAAATAGTTGATTGTGTTGAATAGGTTGATTAAGTTTTATCTGTTAAAAACCACTTATCTCAATCAACCTATTCAACATAATCAACTTACTTCATATAATTTAGGCACCATCTTTATCTGCCTGTATAGCATAAAAACTACCATAACACTGAGCGACAGATATACTGCCGTAAACAGGTAAAATGAATAATGGATGCCAGGCATAGGCGTAACCGCATCGGCGGTGCGCATAACGCCTTGTATAATCCATGGCTGACGGCCTACCTCAGTTACCGTCCAACCTGCCTCTACTGCGATAAACCCTATCGGCGTTGCCCATGCGAACAGCTTAAGGAACCATACTTTGCTGAACCATTTCTTCATTTTGATCAAGGCAATAAAGTATAAAACTGCAATGCCCATCATTAGCACCCCAAAGCCTACCATTACCTGGAAAGCGTAATGCGTGATGGCTACAGGTGGTTGATTTTCTTTCGGGATCTGGTCGAGGCCTTTTACTTCCGCGTTAAAATCCTCGTAGGTCATAAAGCTTAACAGTCCGGGAATTTTGATGGCATAATTCACCTGTTTGGTTTGGGTATCTGGTATTCCTCCAATGATCAGAGGCGAAAACTTTTCTGTTTTAAAATGTGCTTCCATTGCTGCCAGTTTTGCTGGCTGACGTTTAGCTACATCTTTGGCGGAGATATCACCGCTAAAAGGCTGAAGAATTGCCGCTACAGCACCAAACACGATAGCAATACGGAAAGCCATGTAGTGAAACTTCACATTCCTTTTGCGAATGATCATGATTGCATGCACCCCTGCGACAGCAAAGCCGGTAGCAGCAAATGCCGCGATGGACATATGCAGCGCCTGTTCAAACCAGGCTGCATTGAACATGGCTTTCATCGGGTCGATATTCAGGTATTGTCCGTTCACAAAATCAAATCCCGTTGGGCTATTCATCCAGCTATTGGCGGCTACCACCAATATTCCCGATACGATACCGCTGATGCCCACAACCACCCCGGTAATCCAATGAAACCACGGATTAAAGCGCTCCCATCCATACAGGAAAAACCCCAATGCAATTGCTTCTATAAAAAATGCTGTCCCTTCCAGCGAAAACGGCATGCCGAATATAGGTCCGGCGTGTTTCATAAAGGTGGGCCATAGTAATCCCAATTCAAACGACAATACCGTACCTGAAACTGCCCCCGTGGCGAAAAAAATGGCTACACCTTTACTCCACGCTTTGGTTATATTCTTATAAACCGGATCTTTAGTTTTGAGCCAGTAGAAATGAGCAATCGCCATAAAAAATGGCATCACCATACCAATGCATGAAAATATAATGTGAAACCCTAACGATAACGCCATCTGAGACCTGGCGGCAATAAAATCATCCATAGCGAAGGTGATAAAACAGGCAAAATCCATGGGGAACTTTGCAAAAAATTTGTTACACCGAAGGTAAGGAACAATAATAAAACTAAGATTAGCGCGGATTTACTAATAGTAATTTATTTTGAATATAAATTGGTTGATTTAGCTGGCTTAGGTTGATTAAGTGGAGAAGTTTTAGTATAAATTCTACCTTACTTCAGTCGTTTGGTTTTTTAAGACCCTTTTAACAGCTTTCTGAATATACCAAAATCCGAAGGGCGTAAAGCCCAGATAAAGGAAAGTCACAAATGAGTCGCTGCGGTTCACTAATTCTCCTTTGACTGCAGACTCGAGCATTCGGGCCGAGAACATTATAGCGTAAACGGCAAAACACAGAAAACATAAGATTATGGTGTATTCACCCCATTGTGAAAGCTTATCAATACCATAATATCTATTAAAGACACTAATTACCAAAGTTGCTATTAATATGAAAAGGCAACAAAACTTGAAATAACCAAGTCCAGGTCGAATATTTTGTGGCACGTAAGAGTGCATAATGACTCCAATGGAATAAATCCAAAACACATAAATAAGGTTTAATAAGAACGCCGCTACATAACTTACCAAACAAAAAATGGATAGTATTACCCAGACAAGGAACAGTTGCCATGCTTTTATTTGAAGAAAAAATCTCATGCGATAAAATTAAGGTAATTGCAATCCCTTAAAGATAGATAAAACCAATCTTGTCTAAAAACTAATCGACCTTAGCAAGAGTAACAGTATTGGAGTTGAGGTATTTGCGCAGGGTAGCCAAGCGGTCGGTATTGATGAGGTCGACGCCGCATTTAAGTAGTTCATCCCAAACCACCTTCTTTTCAGGAGAGGCCCACAACCTTACTTTTTCGCCCATGCGGTGTGCGATGGCTACAAAAGTGCAAAGCCTGGTTCGTTCCGATTCCGGGAAATTGCCTTTGCCATCCCATTTCAGCATTCTGGAGTATTTGCAGCTCGCCATGGTGAACATGTTGGTCATGGTGGTATCGCGTGATACTTTGCGCAGGTCCTCGTCTATAAATGCAAGCCTGTTTTGCTCACCACCAATCATATCGTAAGGCTTATGACCGGACAAAACAACCGTAATCGCTCCATAAACAACCTTACCATCTTCCAAATGGGTCAGTATTGGGCTGTATTTTTCCAGCAAAGGCTTTAGCGCCTCGTAAGTATTATTGGCATTGGTTTTTATGTCGATCATCAAAATAACCGGCTTATTATAATTCTCATAAACCTTACCGTTATTCTGGGCTATCCTTTCGGAAAGGGGCTTGAAATAAAGATTTTCCAGCGTGCGTTTACCCTTAAAATATGGAAATACGTGAGCTACGATCAGCTTATTATTCTTTAAAAATATATCCGCCTCGATGTTTGTAAAGCCGTTCTCCAGGGCATCGAACAAGGGGTGTTTATGCCTGTAATCGTTATGTGCGAAACCGTTTAGAAGCGGGGTGGATTGTGCCTTGCAGTAAAACTGGGCGAAAATGAGCGAGACAAAAAGAAGCGTTTTAACGCAGCGGGTGATCGTAATTGTCAATTTCATCTTTTAAAGTCCGGGGTTAAACTTTACCATACAAGTGTAGCAGATAACTATATGCATATCGTGAAATCAACATTACCAAATCATTAAAACAGATACACTTAATATTAAATTATTACAATAGGATTATAATTCGATTAGAATGTTATACGGGATGGATATCACCGGGTTGGGTGATTTTGAAATTAAACTTTTGGGTAAAAAAGTCAGGAGGGCCTTGATCTATTCTTCAGCTGTATCAGCACCTTTATGAATGATCTTTTTCTCGATACGCCTGTCGGGGACAAACCAGATGCAGGCAACAAGCACATATATGGCGCAAGCAACCTGCGGATACCAAAACGCAAAGATTACACCTATGATATAAGCGACGGAGGAGAGTTTTCCTTTCCAGTCTCTGCCCAAAGCCTGCGCCAGCTCCGAATTTTTACCGCAATGGCTTGCGAGTATATATGCAAGCACCGTGTAGGATACGCCACACATGATCAATATCATTCCATAAACCGCCACCGGCTCAGACGCAAAGTGATTGTTAGCCATCCACTCCGTAGCAAAAGGGATCAGCGACAACCAAAATAGCAGATTAAGATTAGCCCACAGGGCCCCACCTGTAATGGAGTTTACGAGGTAAAGCATGTGGTGATGATTGTTCCAGTAGATTCCTATATACGCGAAGCTCATTATATAACTCAAAAAGAAAGGTAAAATCGGGACGAGTGACTTCAGGTCGTTGCCATGCTCAGGAACTTTTAGTTCGAGCACCATGATGGTGATGATGATAGCGATAACCCCATCGCTGAAGGCTTCCAGGCGTCCTTTTTTCATATGCTGCGTAGTTAAAATCTGCAAGCTAATATACTAACCGAAAAATGTAATTGCCGAAACCGTTCACAAGCTTTCTGAATACTAATGAAATTATTTTTCCTTTTTTGAAAACCGGCGAACAAAAGGAATACGTAATTATGACAGAGACCCACCTATTTAACTACCATAACTAACCAACAAACTAAAACTAAATACACTTGCTATGAAAAACCGAGCAATTAAAAAAATCCTGCTTTATACCTTTTCAACCCTCTTGATGCTGGTATTAGTATTGGCAGTACACATCTATATGGTGTACCGCCCCAAAGTTACCCCTTACACCAGGGTAATGGTACGCATCGATGTTAAACAACCTTTAACACAGGATGATGCCAATAAAATTTCTGCTTTTATGGCGCATGAAAAAGGTGTAGACCATTACCTGGTTAATCCCGAGACCCGCATCGTGGTGTTCACTTTTGCCCCGGTTAAAAATACGGGCGACCAGATCGTTAACGATTTTAAAGCGAATTTCAACTATAAAGCTGAGCGTTTTATGCCCTCCACCGAAAATCTTAAACAAAGCTGCCCGGTTGCGGCATCTTCCTATGGCTACAAAATTTACAAACTAATCTCTCAAATCATTTAAAACACTTTTATGAAAAAGCAAACATTATTACCCCTGGCACTTGTATTTACAATAGCGGCATTGCTATTGTCGTTTGAATCATGCAGCAAAAAATCCAACCCTAAGCCTGTAGTGAAAGCTACCTTATACGATTCATTAGGCGGTACAGCAATGGTTGCCGACCCAACCCATTCGGGCCAAATGATCGAAAAGGGCCGTTTGGCTATTCGTGGTGTAATAGACAGCACCATATTTGTGATCGCCGGCGACTCAAGGATCAATGGTCACTTTACAGTATTGCTTTCAGAGGTGACCAAGGGCGACCTGAGCGGTTTCAACGAACTGAGTGACAATCTCACAATTTTTGTATCCACCGCCACGGGTGCTAAAGATTACACCTACACGGGCTTGAACATGAAGGATGCACACGATCCGGCAACTAACCCACGTATGAACGGCAAAGCTACCAGCGCTGACTTTGATGCCTTTGTGAGCGACCTGGTAACGGGGGCTAATAAAAACCATGTACCCGCAAACCTGCTCAATTCGATTGGTAAGATAGTGGAGAGCTTAAGAACTACTGTTGTACAGCAGTAATAATCTCATGTGCGTTTGTTGAGTTTGAATAACAGGCCCCGTACGCATTACGGGCCTGTTTTATTCACAAAAACTGACGAAGATCACTTTTTTAGCTATTAAAAATCACACCCTGAAAGTTTAACGCCCTGCATATTTGTACCGGCTTTACAAAGCTATGGCAACTTGTATGCAACATATTGCGTATCGAACTTAGAATGATAAAAATGTATACCACCCAACCAGTTAATATTAACAATTTCTTTGTAGCGGGTATCAGTTATAAAAAGACCGATGCGGCTACGCGGGGGCAATTTGCCCTTAGTCATGTCCACTATGACGAGGCGTTGAAGCTGGCTCCGCAGTTTGGTTTAGATGCATTATTTATCCTTTCTACCTGCAATCGCACCGAGATTTATGGATTTGCCGATAATTCTGCCCAATTGATCAACCTGCTTTGCACTCAAACAACCGGCGATGCGGAGACCTTTACGCAACTGGCTTACTGCAAGCAAGGCGACGAAGCTATCACTCATTTATTTAAAGTAGCTGCCGGTTTAGATTCGCAAATATTGGGCGATTATGAAATCGTGGGTCAGCTGAAGCAGGCGGTTAAGTTTGCTAAGGATCGCGGTTTTATTAACAGCTTTATGGAGCGATTGGTAAATAGCGTATTACAGGCCTCGAAATCTGTTAAGAGTGACACCTCGCTTAGTGGCGGAACGGTATCGGCTTCTTACGCTGCTGTGCAGTATATTAAAGAAAACCTGGCATCAACGCTTGATAAGAAGATATTATTGATAGGCACAGGTAAAATTGGCCGTAATACCTGCAAGAACCTGGTGGATTATCTTGGCGCGACTAATATTACGCTCATTAACCGTACTGATGAGCGGGCTACTGAGTTAGCCAAAGAACTGAATCTGCATTATGCTCCAATGTCCGGGCTTACCCGCGAAGTAGCTGCTGCCGACATTATACTGGCTGCAACTAATGCCGAAGAGCCTATTCTTTTAAAAAAGCACCTGGAAAATAAAGGCGATAAGCTGATCATCGATCTGTCTATACCCTATAATGTAGCTGCGGATGCTAGTATGTTGCCGAATGTGAAGCTGGTAAATGTTGATGCGCTGTCGAAGATAAAAGATGAGGCTTTGCAAAGGCGTTCTGCCGAAGTGCCGCAAGCCCTGCAAATAATTGCTGAGCATCAGGCTAATTTTATGGAATGGTACCGCATGCATCAAAATGCACCGATGCTGCAATCCATCAAAACCATGCTAAACAGGATAGCTGTATCACATCAGCAGGAACTCAATAATCCGCATACCCGTTGCCCTTATATTGCCGCTGAACAAAAGATACAGCAGATAATGAACGGCATTGCCGGGAAAATGAGGAATGAAGGCTCTCAGGGTTGTTATTATATTGAGGCGATTAATGAGTATATGAGTGCGGTAGCGGTTAAGAACAGGCATTAGAATGAATTGGGGTTTCAATTGATGTGCAGGCCCGCTCAATTGCCGCGGAGGCTGTTACTTTTCTCTTGATAGAAAAGTAACCAAAAGATCAAGTCGGCAGACACTTGCTTCTTTGCCGCACAAGGCCTTTACCCTGCAATCAGTTAAAACCACGGCTGCAATACTTTGCTCCACTGTCGTTCCCGTTTATCCCTTACTTCGGCAAAGTTTGCTATGCCCTTTCCACTACACCGGCCACCATTGTTTTGACTGATTTCGGCCGAAGCTGGTCTGCTGACGGGGTTCATTTGGCGTCATCGGTTCTGGTTAAATGGATCATAACAAAGTAAACATTAACTACCTGATTATAAAACCAATTGCGATTAATGTTATAACACGTAACTTTGTGTTATGGAAAAGATTGAGATACTGGTAGTGGGCCGCAACCCCGAAATTGTGCAAACTGTGGTTAGGTTGATCAACAACAACCCTGCCTGGAACGCTACCCATGCCCTTACCGATGCGGATGCCGTTTCTCTTTTCCAAAATCAGTCTTTTAACCTGGTGTTGCTTGGTGGTGGTATCGAACCGGAATCTGATGCCTTACTACGCGAAGCATTTACTACTCATAACCCGAAGATCACTATTATACAGCACTACGGTGGTGGCAGCGGCTTGCTGGCTACGGAGATTAATATGGCGTTAGCCAGTTTGCTTTAATTTGTTTTACGTTTTAATACCTCAAAAAAAGCGGTGGCATGCTGAGGCGCCCGAATCCGCCAGCTAGCGGAGGGCAAAGGCCTCTACGCTCATCCTTCGAGTGCCTCAGGGTGACACCCATTTTAATCCTAATACCAAAAGCTCTCCGTCGATGCTACCAACGTAAGCAACTCCAGTTTAGGCTCTGCCTCTAAACCACTGGCCCATAGCTCATCACCGAATTTTTGGAAAGATTCCAACGATGTCAGCGTTTGATGATCTTCTTCAGTTTCGAACTGGTCGAAGTGCATAAATGTTTTGCCGTCGGGCAGCAACCAGCAGCCATATTTAATTCCGGGATGGTTTAATTCTTTCAATTCCTGCACTATTGCGGCAATGTTGGCCTGGTTTACCGGCGCAAATTCTAAGGTGGTGGTGTATTGTACTCTAACTATTTTCATTAACGTTGGTTTTTTTGTTGCACGTTTTACGTTATACGTTATACGTTTTTTAGCGCGATTCAAACTTACAACGTAATACGTATAACCTCTTCTCACACCAATATAAATGTAGCTTATCCATTGGCAAGCTGAAAGATGTAAACGGGACATCTTGCAAGGTGTTTTGCGGCAAGGTCTCCGCGTCATTGCGTGGAGCAGCCTGTCCTAAATTTCTACCCTCTCTGTCGTTGCTGCGCCGACATCTCTCCCTAAGTGTAGGGAGAGAAATTTTAAATGAAATAAAAATTTAATAACTCCTCCCCTGGAATCAGGGGAGGTTGGGAGGGGTAAACTGCGCGCCACGGGTTAGACCTGTCCTAAATTTTTACCCTCTCTGTCGTTGCTGCGCCGACATCTCTCCCTAAGGGTAGGGAGAGAATTTTATAATCAAAAACCCCTCCCCTGTCCTCAGGGGAGGCCGGGAGGGGTAAAAATCTACGTGCGACAAGTCTGCTACTCACACCTGCGCGAACCCACCATCTACAAACAACTCTGTACCCGTAACATAAGTCGAATCTGCAGATGCCAGGAACAAAGCGGCAGAGGCAATTTCCTCAGACGTACCAAAACGCCCCATCGGGATTTGCTGTGTCAGTCCATCCCTTACCTCTTGCGGAACACCGTCAAATGTTGCTGTATCTATCGAGCCGGGACTTAATACGTTTACGCGTATCTTGCGCGCTTTCAGTTCCATCGTCCAGGTGCGGGCCAGCGAGCGGATAGCTGCTTTACTGGCGCTGTAAACACTCATGCCGGGGATAGCTTTTACACCGGCGATAGAACCGGTCATGATGATGGAACCGCCGTCGGCCAGCAGCGGAAGGGCTTTCTGAACGGTGAAGATGGTGCCTTTTACGTTTACGTCGAATGTTTTTGCGTAAACGTCTTCGGTTACGTTGCCCAGCATTACACCAAAATCGCCTACACCGGCGCTGGCGTACAGCACATCGATATGGCCTTTTTCTTTTTTTACGGTGTCGATGATGCGGTCAAGGTCGGCCAGGTTGCCCGAGTCGGCGCGGATGCCGGTAACGTTGCGGCCTATTTCGGCTACGGCTTTGTCCAGCAATTCCTGGCGACGGCCTGTTATAAATACATAAGCGCCTTCTTCTACAAATAATTTGGCGGTGGCCAGGGCCATCCCGCTGGTAGCGCCGGTTATTACGGCTACTTTATTTTCTAATTTACGTGACATGATATTTTTTGCTTTTGTTATAAAGCAAAATTGGCCACAAAAGGCCTCCCGGAACGATGAGGTATGTCAAGAAAGCAATTGACAAATGTCAATGCTTTTTATTGCGCAAGCGGCTCAGTGTTTCCGGTTTGATGCCGAGATAAGAGGCGATCATCGACTGCGGCACCCTTAACGCGAAACCGGGATAGCGCTGCACAAAGGTGTTGTATTTTTCTTCGGCGGTGCTGCTGATGGCTTCGTGAATACGCGTTTGGGAGGTAATAAAGCTTTTGTCGAGCACATCGGTGATCATTTTGCCGAAGGCCGGAATCCGTTCCATCAGCATAGCCATTGTGGGCCTGTCAAACAGGAGTACTTCCGAATCTTCGATTGCATCTATGTTGAACCTGCTGGGCTTGTCTGTTAACAGGCTCTCGCGGTCGCTGATCCACCAGTTTTCCATCGCAAAACGGATAATGTGCTCGTTACCCTTTTCGTCAACCGAATAGGTTCGCATCAGCCCTTTGGTAATAAAACAATGGTAACGGGAAACGTCGTCCTCCTGCAGCAGGTATTGGTGTTTGCGGAATTTCTTCGGGTGTGCCCCCGATTGCAGCAAGGCAAAGTCGGCCTCGCTCAGCTGTGTGTGCCGTGAAACATAATCCCTGAATACCTGGAAACCTGTGACCATAGGTGCACAAAGCTACAAAGCAATTGGCAAACTGAAAAGGCGGCATTGATGTATAACCCTTGCGGTGCGCTTTTTCTTATCTCAGCTTCTTTATCTGTTTGCTGTTGAGCAACGATTTCATTTGGGTGATGGCGATCGCGTTCAATTGCTGCAGCCTTTCCGATTGTGGTTTACCCTGGTGAATTAAAACAGCGTTAATACTTTCTAAATTTGATAAAACCACTAATTGCTCAATGGTTGCCTCGTCCCTTATGTTACCTGCTGTTTTTGGGTTCGCATCTCTCCATTGTTTTGCAGTGATACCAAACAATGCCACATTGAGCAGATCGGCCTTGATTGCCTGGGGGGCTGGTATTGATAACCCTGGGCTTCGGCACGGATCATTTCTATTTCAGGGGGACGCTGAAAGGGCATGCGTTGGTGAGTGGTGAATAGTGAGCGGTGAATTGGTTTTACGTTTAACGTGGTACGTTTTTGAATAAGGGTTAATGTATGATGTATAACCTTATATTCAAATATACCTTATGTAGAGGGAAGAAGTGGTGACAGGGTTTTGGCGGTATGTCTGTACGGGAGTTTGTAGAATTCACGGATAACCATCTGCACATTTACTCATCTGCACATCTGCACATTTACTCGTCTGCACATCTGAAATGCTGATTATAAAGCTTGTATTAAAATAATGTAAACTATTTACGCTAAATATGCTTTTTAAACAAGAAAAGCATTTTAGTTATGCTTCTACTTAATCCCCTGTTGAAGAGCATCTGCATGAAATACGCCTTTTTGCTGGTTTTTATATTTTTCGCTATTACATCGAAGGGGCAAAATACTATCGTAAGCGGTGTGATCACTGATGCCCAAACTAACCAGCCCCTGCCGCTGGTGTCGGTTTCGTTCCCGGGCACTTCTATTGGCGTAAACAGCCGTGTGGATGGTAAATACTCTATCACCACAGGTAAAACCTATACGCAGTTAAAATTCTCATTTGTTGGCTACAAGCCGGTGATTAGGACTATTGTTGCGGGTAAGGAACAGGTGATAAACGTAAAAATGCAGGCCAATGTGCAGTCGCTGGCGACGGTGAACATACATGCGGGCAAAAAGACACGCTACAGAAATAAAAACAACCCGGCCGTTGAACTGATAAGGCAGGTAATTGCCCACAAGGACTCGAACCGTATGGAAAGCTACGATTATACGGAGTATAAGCAATATGAAAAACTGGAGTTTTCGTTTATCAATGTAAACCCCAAACTATCGGAGAAGAAGGGGTACCGTAAATATAAATTCCTGCTGGATAACCGCGACACGACTAATTTTCCTGGCAAATCCCTGCTGCCTGTTTACCTGGAAGAAAAATTGACGCAGACTTACTACCGGAAGAACCCGGAAAAAACGAAGAAGATAATTGAGGGCGAAAAGAAGGTGAACATTGTGAATTTTGTGGATGAGGAGGGCGTAAACAGCTACCTGAACCGGATGTATGCGGAGGTGGACATTTACTCCAACAATATATTTTTAATGACGAACCAGTTTTTGAGCCCGATATCGGACGGTGCGCCGTCATTTTATAAGTTTTTTATTACCGATACGATTGAGGTTGACCATAAAAAAATGGTGGAGCTAAGCTTTACACCGCGTAATGGCAACGATATGCTGTTTGAAGGTTTGATAATTATTACGCTGGACGGGCGGTATGCTGTGCAAAAGGCAAGGCTGTCTATCAATAAGAACATTAACCTTAACTGGGTAAAAAGCATGTCGGCAGACCTCAGTTATGAAAAGAATCCTGACGGGCGTTACCACTTGAGCAAAAGTGACATGAAGGCAAGTTTTGGCGCGAATAAAAACCGGGACAAAGGGATTTTTGGGGAGCGAACGATTTCTTACCAGAATTACCTGATCAATGTGCCGAAGCCGGATAGCGTGTATGCGGGGGAAAGTACTGTCACGGTTAAAAATGCTTTGCAGCAGGGCGATCAGTTCTGGTCGGACAGTCGCGGGCGGGACACGCTTACGGGTATTGAGGCCAATGTTTATAAAAATATCGACAGCCTGCAAACTATGCCGTCCTATAAGCGCACAATGGAGATCATTAATCTTTTTGCGGTAGGATTTAAGTCGTTTGGGCCGGTTGAGGTTGGTCCACTGGGGGCGTTATACAGCTTTAATGGGGTTGAGGGGAGCCGGGTGCGTCTTGGCGGCCGCACAACGCCCGACTTTAGTTCGAGATACTATTTTGAAACTTACGGGGCCTATGGCTTTAAAGATCAGAACTTTAAATACCTGCTGAGTGCCGCCTACGCATTTAACAATAAATCGATCTATACTTTCCCTGAAAACTATATTAAGGCAAGCGTTCAGCACGAGGTAAATATTCCCGGCGAAGAGCTGGCCTTCAGGCAGGCCGACGCGTTTTTCCTTTCGTTTAAACGAGGGGTGGATGATAAATACCTGTACAATAATTATTACCGGCTGAATTATGTAAATGAATTTGAGAACCATTTATCGTACAACTTTGAGTTTAAAAACCGGCGACAGACGCCGGCGGGTTCTTTATATTTTATTGATCAATCTCAAAACAGCGTTCATGCTATTACCACGACCGAGCTTGCCGTCAACCTGCGTTATGCCCCGCATGAACAGTTGGTGCAAGGCAAGCTTTATCGTATAACCATTCCTAATAAATACCCGATCATCAATTTTGATTACCGGGAAGGTATAAAAGGTTTTTTTGGCGGGAGCTATAATTATCAAAACCTGCGTTTAAGAATAGATAAGCGGTTTTATTTATCGCAGTTGGGCTTTGCGGATGTGACAGTGGAAGGCGGTAATCTTTTTGGGCAGGTGCCTTTCCCGTTACTGATCATACACCAGGCCAACCAAACTTATACTTATGACCCGAATTCGTACAATTTGATGAACTTTTTGGAATTTGTAAGCGACCATTACGCGGGTATGAACATTGATTACTGCTTAAACGGGTTTATCTTGAACAAATTCCCGCTGCTCAAAAAATTGAAGCTCAGGGAGTATGTCTCGTTTAAAGTGCTTTATGGTGGTGTGCGCAATGAGAATAACCCGGCGTTAAATCCGAATTTATTGGAATACCCGGTTGGCCAGAATGGCGTACCGATAACTTACACGCTGGGTAAATCGCCTTACACTGAAGGCAGCATAGGGATCGGAAATATATTTAAAATCTTCAGAGTCGACCTGGTGGAGCGTTTTAATTATATGAATAACCCCAATACCACCCGGTTTGGGATAAGAACGCGCGCGTCGTTTGATTTTTAATTAGTGAATAAGTGATTAGGGGGATTGGTTGTACGAAGGTAAGTTAATGTCCACCACCGGAACAGCCGCCGGAACAACCACTCGAACAGCCGTGACCACCTGAGCATCCATGTCCGCTGGAGCATCCATGTCCGCCATGACCGCCACTACCATATCCTCCACCGGTTGAGCAGCCAGACTGATCGCCGCCGCCCCTGTTATTTAGCCCTAAAAACAACGCAGCAAAAATTGCAATAATAGCTAACACGATATCAGTATTAGAGCCATATGATGCCTGTACAAAAAGAAAATGTGCAATTATTAACGAAAAGACAATTGCTATGAGTTTGATTTTCGATTTCCTTATCAACCAATAATTATTTTTATTAACCCGTTGAAAGTTCACATCAGTAAAACGTATTTGATTATTCTGCCAAATGTCGGCGGGCGGATCTATTCCAAATACCGTTTTATATAGTTGATGCGTTAGCGAGTAGTAATCATTAAACTTTGATGCTTCGGCTGCGCCGCCCTGTGTTGGGTGATGATGTATTTCCTTTTGTAAAATATCCCTGCAAAGATGCCCCCAATAGGATTGGGTATAAGTTAAGTGCAGATGCCAGGCCTGATCACCGGATCTGAGGGCGTAACGCCTGTTGGCGATATACAACAAAGAAAAATATACTTTTTATATTCTTCTATAACTCTTTTAGTATAAGACAATGTCCAGCCATTTTCGCGGGCGAGCCTGTCTGAAAATTTGAAATCTGCTGAATGTTCATCGAGTTGAAAATTCTCTATCTTATGCCAGAGCTGTTTTTGTTCGGGGTTCATTGTGTTCGGTTTAAGATATAGAAAGGTACGTATAGTTTTAGGTTTTGCAATAATACCGCGATGCTTTTAGGGGTAGCAAATAACGCAAAAGCCCTCGTTCGTTAATTAACTGGCAATCGATAAAATTTCAACAATCTGACTATGAGCAAGTTAATCTTTGTTCAGGAGCGTTCATCTTGGTGAACGTGAACGGTGTGGTCATTGGAGGATTAGTCATTTGTCATTGGTAAAACCACCTTGCAACTAGTGACTAATGACCGGTATATAAAACAAGAAAGCCCCGTTTCAATTGAAACGAGGCTTCTGTAAAAAGGGGCACCGACCTACTCTCCCACGTATTACCGCAGTACCATCGGCTCTGGCGGGCTTAACTTCTCTGTTCGGAATGGG
>Ga0207704_10000025_pt1 | contig 135523 bp, 134 predicted proteins | sample KBSMisM12_FD_184308 | JGI IMG/M metagenome (GOLD analysis project Ga0207704, IMG submission 184308) | Miscanthus rhizosphere microbial communities from Kellogg Biological Station, Michigan, USA - KBS Miscanthus M1-2 (SPAdes) (version 2) | ecosystem: Host-associated > Plants > Roots >...
AGCTCCGTGCCTTTGACTGCGGACGCTCCCTCCAGTGCCGGCGACCTCTATGAATATGACTTTGAAAGTGGAGCGACCAGATACTTGGGCAATCAGGAAGCCGGTATCGCGCTCGAACGCAAAGAAGGTGTCTTTGCCATCGGGGAAGACATGCGCTACGTCTACATGGTGGATGAAGCCGCACAGAAACTGTTTGTCGAGCATGACGGATCCACCCAGCTCATCGGAGCACTTCCGAATTCAAGTGCTTCTGGAAGAAGTGTGAGCCCGAGCGGGCGCTACCTGGCGTTCGAGTCTTCCGCGAAGCTGACCGAATATGACAACGAAGAACATAGGGAGGTCTACCTCTATGACGCCGCTGAGAAAACGCTGACCTGCGCGTCGTGTCCCGATAGCGGCAGAGCGTCTATAGGGGATGCGCATCTCCCTCTGAATAAGTCTGAACTTGCAAGCAATGAACTTCCGAAAGCGGTCACCGATGAAGGCATGGTGTTCTTCGATACGCCTTCCCGGCTGCTGCCAGCCGATACGAACGGGGTGCGAGACGTGTACGCCTACCACGCCGGGATGGCCCAACTGGTCAGCCCCGGAACCGAACCCTTTGAAGCGAGCTTTCTCGACGCCAGTGCCAGCGGCAGCGATCTGTTCTTCAAAACGGCACAGGGTTTGGTGCGACAGGACACCGACCAGTTCGTCGATATATACGACGCCCGGATCGGTGGTGGGATCGCTGGTCAGAATCAAGTCGTACCGGCTCCCTGCAGGGGTGAAGCCTGTCGAGCCTCAACGGCGCCGCTGACCGAAAAGGCGATTATCGGTTCGCAGGCGGTCCAAGGTGCAAAGCCGATCGCGCGGCACAGGAGGAAGAAGGAGAAGCACCGGCACGGTGCGACCTGCGCCCGCAAGTCCAAAGGTAAGGCCAAACACAAATGCACGAAAGCCAAGACGAGGAAGGGCAAGGCGAAATCGAGTAAAAGCACGACGCGGAGGCAGGGACGATGAGGAAGCGGATACAAGCGTCAGGGCGCCTGCGAGGACCAGCCCGGTGCATCGCGTGTGTCATTGCCTTGGCGGTCACGGTATTGACCGTTGCCCCGGCAGCCTTAGGCCAGATCACCTTTGCCGAAGTCGGCGCGTCGTTCAGCGAAGGAGGGGAATTTACCCGCCAAGCTGGGGCTCACCCTGATTTCACCGTACGGATGCGCATTCCTGATGGTGCGACGCCCAACCTCCCCGCGGAGTCGCTCCGCGACCTTTCGTTCGATCTTCCCCCGGGCCTCATCGGCAATCCAAATAGCGTGCCGGAGTGCGGAATCGATCGATTGATAAATCCCGGGGGAGGAGTGCCAGGGTGTTCGGCTGAGTCTCAAGTCGGTCAGGTTCACATCGAAACGAATTTCGGGTCCCCCAACCTGATCACCTCTGGCGTGTACAACCTTGCACATCCTCCGGGGGTTCCGGCGATGTTCGGATTCAACTACCTCGGGCTGATCAACTTGATCACGCCAGAAGTTCGTGCCGGCGACTACGGGATCACCGCAGGCAGCGCGGCGATCTCTCAGTCCCAAGCGGTGCGGAGCATCGAACTCACGCTCTGGGGAGTTCCAGCCGACTCTAGCCATAACGCTGCACGTCAATCCGGGCCGATCCGGGGACTTCCTAGCGCGGCTCCCCGCCTACCGTTCCTCACGGCACCAACGAGTTGCCCAGGGTCCCCAGTGCCCTTCACCGCCCGGATGGATTCCTGGCAGACCCCGGGGGTCTTTACCACCGCGTCGTTCGATTCGGAATTCGGGACGCAGACGCCTTTCCAGTTCGGCGGCTGCGAAAACCTCTCCTTCGCGCCCTCAGCGGTGATTGAACCTACCTCGCGGGTAGCGGGAGAGCCCACCGGCTTGAACGTCAGGCTGAAGATCCCACAGAACTCAAGCCCGGACGGCCTTGCCACGTCCGATCTTCGCAAGGCCGTGGTCACGTTGCCCATGGGGATGTCGGTGTCGGCGTCCTCCGCTGCCGGCCAGGGTGCATGTGGGCAGGCGGAAATCGGGATCGGAAGCACCGCGGCCCCAACCTGCCCGGACTCGTCCAAGATCGGTCGGGTCACCATCCACACGCCACTTCTCAAGCAGCCGCTGGAAGGTGACGTGATCCTGGCCAAGCCAGGAGACAATCCGTTTGGTTCCCTCTTGGCGATGTACCTCGCGGTACCGGGTCCAGGGCTCTATCTGAAGCTGCCGGGGAAGGTCGAAGCGGATCCGGTGACGGGTCAACTGACGGCGACCTTCAGCGACACGCCGCAGCTGCCATTCGAAGAAATGATCCTCGAGCTGAACTCGGGGGCGCGGGCGCCGCTGGTCAATCCAAGTGCCTGTGGCGAATACTTTGTGAACTCCGAATTCGTTCCGTGGTCCGGGACCCCGCCGATCCAGGACCAGGACAGCTTCTCGGTGGATGCGGGATGCTCGACCGGCGGCTTCTCGCCGGGCTTCTCCGCCGGCACGAAAAACCCGATAGCCGGCTCCTTCAGCCCCTTCACCCTGCAGGTGACGAGGCAGGACGGCGAAGCCGACCTCAGCCGGATCGCCGCGACCCTGCCTCCGGGCCTGCTGGCCAAGCTCGCCGGAGTGCCGCTCTGCGGCGAGGCCCAGGCGGCGAGCGGCGACTGTCCCGCGGCGAGCCAGGTCGGCACCACGACCGTCGGCGCCGGCGCGGGGCCGAACCCCATCTACGTCCCCGAAGCGGGCAAGGCCCCGACCGCGGTCTTCCTCGCCGGTCCCTATAAGGGGGCGCCCTATTCGCTGGTGGTCAAGGTCCCGGCCCAAGCCGGGCCCTTCGACCTCGGCACCGTCGTGGTGCGAAACGCGCTCCGAGTCGACCCGACGACCACCCAGGTGACGGCGGAATCAGACCCGCTGCCGCAGATCCTCGAAGGGATCCCGATCTCCTACCGCGACGTGCGGGTGGAAGTGAACCGGCCGCAGTTCACCCTCAACCCGACCGACTGCTCGCAGTTCGCGGTGACCTCGACCCTGACCTCGGCAGCCGGGCAGGCTGCCAGCCCGAAGGCCCCGTTCGCTGCAGCCAACTGCGAACGCCTTGGCTTCAAGCCGGCGCTCGCCCTGCGGATGAAGGGGCAGACCAGGCGCGCCGGCAACCCGGCCCTGACCGCGACCCTGAGGGCGCCCGAGGGACAGGCGAACATCGCCTCGACCACGGTGATCCTGCCGAAGACGGCGTTCATCGACCAGCGCCACGTCAACAGCCCCTGCACCAGGGTCCAGTTCAACGCAGGCGCCTGCCCGGCGAAGTCGGTCCTCGGGACCGCCGTGGCCTACTCGCCGCTTCTAGACGAGCCGCTCGAAGGGCCGGTCTACTTCCGTTCGAACGGCGGCGAGCGCCAGCTCCCCGACCTGGTCGCCGACCTGAACGGTCAGATCCACGTGACCCTCGTCGGCTTCATCGACGTGAAGAGGGTGAGCAGGGAAACCTCGCTTGTGCGGACCAGGTTCGCCTCGGTTCCCGACGCCCCGGTCTCCAGGTTCGTCCTCAGCCTGAAGGGCGGCAGGCGGGGTTTGATCCAGAACTCCGCCGACCTCTGCAGGTCCAAGCCGAAGGCCGAAGTGAGGATGGAGGGCCAGAACGGCAAGACGAACGACTTCAAGCAGACGATCGCGGTCGCCTGCGGCAGGAAGGGAGCCAGGAAGGAGTTCTGACTTTCCGATCCACTTCTCGGCCGCTGTTCTGTGGCGGTCGGAAGCTCGGTGTCCGCCGTCCGGCAGGCGCCGAGTGATCGCTGAAATCCCCGTTCGGCGATCGAGGATGAGAAACCCCGGACGCCGGACATCCTCCGGCGTTCGGGCCTCTCCTCAGCGCCGCTTCAAGCGTTCACTATGTAGGCGTGATCACTTACTCCATGAGCCTGTCCGTCGACGGCTACGTCGCCGGGTCTGACGGGAGCTTCGACTGGGCGGTGCCCAGCGAGGAGCTGCACCGGTTCCACAACGAGCGGGTCGCCGCCGTCGACGCCCAGCGCTCGGCCGGCGGCTCTACGAGACGATGCTCGTCTGGGACACGGAGGAGTTCTCCGATCCGGTGATGGCGGAGTTCGCCGCGATCTGGCGGCCGTTGGAGAAGATCGTCTTCTCGACCTCCCTGACGAGCGTCGAGGGCAGCAACCGGCTGGCGACGGGAACGCTCGAGGAGGAGATCGCCGCGCTCGGCGAGCGGAGGATCGCGGTCGGTGGCGCCGGCCTGGCGGCGGAATGCATGCGGCGGGGGCTGGTCGACGAGTTCGAGCTGTTCGTCATCCCGGTCGTGGTCGGCGGCGGTACGCCGGACTTCCCGCCTGACGTGCAGATCGAGATCGAGCTGGTCGAGACCCGCACGTTCGGCGGGACCGTGTACCTCCATTACCGCCGGGCGGGCTAGCCCGGCTGAAGCTCGCAGACCGGGATCGTCGGCGCATCGCGGCGCGCCTTCTCGGTCGCCGTCGTCAGCTCGCCGAGCGAGGTGTAGGTGATGCGGCGGGGGTCGAGGCCGAGGGCCGCGGCGTCGGTGGCGCTGAGGCGTTCCACCAGGTCCTTGGAGGCAAGCGTGCGGCCGCCGCTGGCGCAGGCTTCGATGCGGGCGGCTTCGTTCACCTCGTCGCCCAGCGCGGTCACCTCCGAGCGCCCGGGGGTGGAGATGTTGCCGACGTGGAGGTTCGAGCCCCAGTGCAGGCCGAAGCGGAGCACCACGTCCTCGGCTTCGAGCCCGCTGCGCGCGGCTACCTCGGGCAGCTCGGCAGCGAGCGCGCGCGAGGCCTCGATGCAGCCCCGGGCGGCGGCTGACTCCGATCCTGCGTTGTCGAGCAGGAAGAACGCAACCGTCCCGTCGCCGGCGTGCCTCCCGACCAGCCCGCCGGCGTCGATCACACACTGATCCGCCGCTCGCGCGAGGCGGCGGATGAGGGTGAAGTAGCTCGCCGTCGAGAGGCGTCGCGCCAACGCCGAGGAGCGTTCGAGGTCGGCGAAGAGGACGGCGGCGGGGCGCCGTCCCGCTTTGGCGACGGACTGCATGCGCTCGAAGTGCCCGAGATCGCCGATCGCGGCCGCCACCCCGATCGTCGCCATCCCCACCGCGGTCGTGAATATCACGCTGCTCCCTACGGTGGCACCGCTCGCGTCCCGGATCCGCTCGACCAGGACCTTGAGGTCGTAGAGGACCTTGCCGCTCATCGCGGCGCCGTCGGTTTCATAAGCCAGCGCGGCGGCGGTGCGATCCGCCGGGGCGAGATGGTCGAGCATGTCGAGGAGCCGCGGGTCCACGGATCCGCGGAGCTCCTCGCTGCCTCCCGGCGCGTCGGCGAGGACCCAGGGACCCATCGCGGCGAACATCCTGCGAGCGGTGGCGAGGGTCCAGGTGGGCCAGGTGAGTGCCGCGTCGAGGAAATCAGGGCCGAAGAGATGAGCGCCCAACGGCACCCTGACCATCTCGGTCAAGCCGCCGTTGCTGCGCCGCAACTCGTCGGTCATGTAAACGACGCGGTACTGACGGTCCAACACGTAGGCCCAAAGGCCCGCTTCGTTCAGCGCCTCCGCCGTCTCGGCCAGAACCGGGTTCCCCGGCAGCGGACACGTCTCTGTCTTGCCGGGGGGCACGCCTCCACCATAAGCGCAGGAAAGACCGGTTCCTGGTTATGCCCTCGCGGCGCCGAGGAGGGGGTCGACCTTGTTCAGGGTTTCGGTCATGCCCTGCTCCATCCCCATCTCGAGCATCTGCTCCATCGACTCGCGGTCGCCGAAGTGGGTCTCGATCGCCATCGTTGCTCTGCCTTCGGCCTCGGCGATCGTCACCGTCATCCCGGTCGGGCCTCCGTCCTCCGGTTTACCCTCCTCGTCGACCTCGTCGTCGGCGATGTGGAGGCGGTGGGGCGGGTCGACCTCCTCGATCCGCCAGCGGCCGTGGTGCTTCTCGCCGTCGGGGCCGGTCATGAAGTAGGTGGTGCGGGCGCCGACCGTGAGCTCGTGCTCGACGAAGGTCGACGGGTGCGACGGCGGCCCCCACCAGCGCTCCAGCTGGCGCGGATCCGCCCACAGCTCCCAGAGGCGCTCGGCATCGGCGTCGAACTCCGCCGTGATCGTCATGGTCAGGGCGTCGATGTTCCTGTCTACGGCGGTGACGGGCATCAGTTGTCTCCTTTGTCGGTTTCGAGGATCTGCTCCATCCGCTCGATCCGGCCGCGCCAGTCCGCCTCGAGGCGGTCAAGTGCGGCGTGGGCGCGTGCGAGGGCGTCGGCCTCGGTGCGGACGATCGACTCGCGGCCGACCCGGTGCTTACTCACCAGTTCGGCCCGCTCCAGCACGGCGACGTGCTTCTGCATCGCCGTCACGCTGATCGGGTGTTCGCGGGCCAGGGCCGAGACCGAAAGCCGGCCCTCGTGGGCGCGGCGGAGGATGTCGCGGCGGATAGGATCGGCCAGCGCCCGGAACATCAGGTCGGCCGCCTTCTCCTCGTCGCGGATCGGGTTCTTATCTACAACCATCTGGTTGTAAGTTAGCACTACCAGGGCATGATGCGGACCCTCGGGGCGAGCAGCATGAGGAACATCAAGGGTTTCGGGATGGGCTGCTCAGGGCACTTAGAGCCCAACCAACAGAGGAGAGCGTTTCGTGACCATCGTGGGAATTCTGATTCTGATCATCCTGATACTGCTTGCGATCTACCTGTTCCAGCGGGTCCGCGGCGGCTCTCGGGTCTAGCTCGCAGCACTCAGTCGTCAACGAAGGCGGCCAAGGCCAGCGTCAGCAGCAGCGACCCGCCGGCAACTGCGGCGGTGGCCTTGGCGCTTCCGTCCGGGAGGCTCTCCTGGGAGGCGGCGGTCGCGGTAATGTCGGCGAGGTCGCCGGCGATGCTCGCCGCGAGCATCGGGCGGACCGGGGAGCCGCGGAAGTAGGCGCCCAGCGCCAGCCCGTGGAGGGCGATCTCGCGGGCGCCGACGCCGCGCAGGGCAACCGTGGCGGCGGGCTCTCGCGCTCCGGCGCCGAGCCAGCGGTTACCGGCTACCTTGGCCGGTGAGACGACCAGAGCGAGGCCGTAGGCGACGCGGGAGCCGAGCACTCCGACCGCGAAGCCGCGTATCGCCTTCTCACTCATTCCGGACCGATACCCGAAAGCCCGCCTCTAGACGCTAAAGCGACGCTCGACCAGGGCGTAGAGGAGTACTCTGGACGTAGGGACCAGACGGCGCGCCGCAGATCGGGTGGACTTTTTGGTGATCTAGCCGGGATTCGGCGCTGCGGTGTCGGGCAGTTCGCTGAACTTCCCTCGGAGCCAACCATCCCGACGCTTCGACTCCTCGGAGCGACCCTGCGGTCTCTCGCCGGATCGCTTATGCCGTCTGCAAGCGCCGGGCGCCGACCGACGACGGGAGCAGCAGCGCCGACAGGCAGACCATCGCCAGGGCGGTGATCTGGAGGGTGATCCCGAGCGGGCTGGGGGAGAGCGGGTCGCCGAAGACAAGGATGCCGCCGAGGATCTGGGCGGCGTTGGCGACGATCCCCATCAGGCCGATCGTCTCGATCGCGCCGCCGCTCTGCAGGGCGGCGACCGCGGTGTACTGGGCGAGGGCGCCGCAGGCGATCGTCAACACCAGCAGGGTGGCGATCATCGGCGGGCTGCCGGTGCCGCCGGTGAGGGCCTTGATCGCGATCCCGGCGAGAGCGAAGAGGAGGCCGGCCAGGATCGCGAGCAGAACCCCGCGGCGGGCGGTGAGGCGCGAGGCGCGGTGAGCCAGAGCGACCCCGGCCGCGAGCAGGACGAGGCCGCCCTCGAAGCTGGCGATCGCCGCTAAGGAGAAGCCCGAGTGGGCGCCGTGGAAGTGGGGGAGCGTCGCCGCGAGCAGGGCGAGCCCACCGCCCCCGAGCGCCAGCGCCAGCCACTGCCGGCGCTCGACCCGCCCGCCGAAGAGGCGCTGCGAGAGCACCGCGAGGGTGACCGCGCCGCCGGCGAGGACTGCCTGCACGAGCGAGATCGGGGCGAGCGAGAGGGCGGCGATATGGGCCAGCCAGGCCACCGCGGCGAGCCCCCAGCCGGCGGCGAACCAGCGCGAGCCGGCGAGGCCGCGCAGGCTTGTCAGCGGCTGACCGAGAGAGACTGGCCGCGTGTCCTGGCAGCCGCGGTGCTTGAGCAGCGAGGCCAGGTTCGTCATCAGCGCGACGGCTGCGGCGAGCCCGAGCCCGATCTCCACGAGGGAGCGGTGCCTAGGCGACGCCGCGGGCGTCGAGATCGGGGGACGCGCTCGGCGCCGGATGCTCAAGCTCGGTGCGGACTGCCGCGACCGCCGCGGCCGAGGTGCGGCAGGCGAGAGCGATGGTGCGGTTCGGCGCTTCCGGGGCGCGGTCGATCTCGAACTCGATCAGGGCGGTGCGGCGCAGCCGGACCCGGTCCTCGCGTGAGGTCGCGGCGGGCGCCAGGTCCATGGCCGCCTCGCCGGCCTGGGCGCGGCTGCAGGTCAGGCAGAGGACCCGACCGTCAGCCTCAGACCAGGTCGTCGGCAGCAGCGTCGGCTCGCCGTCGAGCTGGCCGACCGAGACCTCGCAGCGGGCGCAGCTCCACCTGATCGCTTCGGCGGCCATCAGGCCGCGGCCCTGCTGCGGCGGCGGCGGTTGCGACGCCGTCGCGACGCCGATCCGGACGCCTGCTGCGGGGCGGACCCGGTGGCGCCCTGCGGCGTGCCGAGGCCGTCGTCGAGGCCGAGGCTGTCCGTGATGCGGCGCATCTCCGCGGCCTGGTCGGCGAGGACGAAGCTGATGCCGGTGCCGGTGCGCCCGGCCCGGCCGGTGCGCCCGACCCGGTGCACGTAGGCCTCGCGGTCCTCGGGCGCGTCGTAGTTGATCACGTGGGCGACGTCGGGGATGTCGATGCCGCGGGCGGCGACGTCGGTCGCGACCAGCGTCATCACCTCGCCGCGCTCGAAGCGCGCCAGGGCTCGCTCGCGCTGGCTCTGGCTCTTGTCGCCGTGCATGGCGACGGCGTTGACCTGGCGGCTGCGCAGCCGCTTGACCAGCCGGTCGGCGCCGCGCTTGGTGCGGACGAAGACGAGCGAGCGGCCCGCGTCGTCTCCGGCGAGGTGGGTGACCAGGTGCTCGAGCTTGGCGCCCTGCGATTCGACCGGCAGGAAGCGGTGCTCGATGTTGGCCTCGGTCCGCTCGGGGTCGGCGTAGGTGTGGGAGCGGGCGTCGCGGGTGTAGGCGGCGGCGACCTTGCCGGTCGCGCCCTCCAGCGTCGCCGAGAAGAAGAGCGTCTGGCGATCTGACGGGGTCTGGTCGACGATCCGGTCGACGGCGGGGCGGAAGCCCATGTCGAGCATGCGGTCGGCCTCGTCGAGGACGAGGACGCGGATCCGCTCCAGTGAGACGGCGCCGCGGCCGAGCAGGTCCTCGAGCCGGCCCGGCGTGGCGACGAGGATGTCGGCCCGTCGGGCGGCGGCGATCTGAGGCCCGAAGCCGACGCCGCCGTAGACGGCGGTGATCTTCAGGCGACGCGCCGCGGCGAGCGCCTCCAGCTCGAGGACGATCTGGCCCGCGAGCTCGCGGGTGGGGGCGAGGACCAGCGCGCTCGGGCCCTTGCCCTGCGGCTGGATCAGGTCGACCATCGGGATGCCGAAGGCGAGGGTCTTGCCCGACCCGGTGGGGGACTGGACGAGGAGGTCGCGGCCCGCGAGCGCATCGCGGACGACCATCTCTTGAACGGGGAAAGGCTGGGTAATCGAGCGCGCGCTGAGGGCGTCGACCACCGGCTTGGAAGTGCCGAGATCGGCAAAGGTGGTGATGTTGTGAACTCCTGTGTTGAACGTCTTAGGGAGATCCTGCGACCCCAAGGCGCTGATGAAGCACGAGGAGGAAACGGAACCTCTCGGGCGGCGAATCGGCCTACCCGACTTATTCACCGTAGCAGCAGGACTGCGGGAAGCCGGGGAACGGGGCCTAGTCGGTCCACCAGTTGCGCTTGCCTTCGACGTCGTCGCGTGGGGAGTCGCCGAGGTTGGGGGCGCCGATGACGAGGATCTCCAGGCCCTCGGGCCCGGCCTCGTAGCCGCGCCAGGTGCCGGGAGCGACGCGGACCGCGTCCCACCGAGCGAGGTCGATGATCTCGTCGTCGAGCTTCATCCGCCCGCTGCCGCCGACGACCACGTAGAGCTCCTCCTGCTTCTCGTGCGTGTGGCCGTAGGGGAAGCGATAGTCGGGCGGGATGCGCTGGTAGCCGAGGCCCGACTGCTCGAGCTCCAAGGCCTTGGTCGCCAGGCGGAACTCCAACTCCGGCGAGCCGTCGAAGTTGGAGCCGACATCCTCCACGTCCTCCTTGAGGTTCCTGCGCGTGAACGGCACCGGGCGATCCTAAGGGCCGCGGGGTGGGGGCTATCCTCGGACGATGACCTCGGAGGAGCGCGAGAACCTCGCCCACCTGCGCCGCGCTCGCGACCTGATGGACCGCGAGTACATGCGGCCGCTCGACGTCGATGCGATCGCCCGGGAGGCGCTGATGTCGCCGGCGCACTTCTCGCGACGCTTCCGCGCCGCCTACGGGGAGACGCCTTACGCCTACCTGATGACGCGACGGATCGAGCGGGCGAAGGCGCTGCTGCGGGCGGGCGAGCTGACGGTGAGCGAGGTCTGCCTCGAGGTCGGCTGCAGCTCGCTCGGCTCCTTCAGCGCCCGCTTCGCCGAGCTGGTGGGGGAGACGCCGACGGCCTACCGGGGCCGGGACCACAGCGGGCTCGCCGGACTCCCGAGCTGCGTTGCCAAGGATGCGACCCGCCCGAGCCGCGAATCGAGCAGGATCGGAGAAACGGGCGCGGCGCTCGCCGCCTAGCCTTGGCGGCATGAACCTGACTCTTTCCACCTGCTTCGTAATCGTCCACGACCCCGAGGCCGCGCTCGGCTTCTACCGCGACGCGCTCGGCCTCGAGCTGCGCAACGACGTCGCCAAAGGCGACTTCCGCTGGCTCACCGTCGGCGCCCCCTCGCAGCCCGACGTCGCGATCGTCCTCACCAACTACCTGAACGGCAGCCCGGCCGACAACGACGCGGTCGCCTCGCTCGTCGCCAAGGGGGCGCTGAACGGGGTCCATTTCCACAGCGACCGGCTCGAGGCCGCCTTCGAGAAGGTCCGCGAGGCGGGCGCGGAGATCGTCGAAGAGCCCGCCGACCGGCCGTGGGGGACGCGCGACTTCGCGGTCCGCGACCCCTCCGGCAACCTCGTCCGCGTCGACCAGGTCCCGGCATGACCGAGAAGAACCCTTCGCAGCTGATCGACGGCCGGATCGAGGAGCTGGGCGACTGGCGCGGTGAGACGCTCGCCCGCGTCCGTGCCCTGATCCACGAGGCCGATCCGGACGTGGTCGAGGAGTGGAAATGGAAAGGCACCCCGGTCTGGGAGCACGGCGGGATCATCTGCACCGGTGAGACCTACAAGGACAAGGTGAAGCTGACCTTCGCCAAGGGCGCCTCCCTCGACGATCCGGCCGGCCTCTTCAACTCCAGCCTCGAGGGCAACGTCCGCCGCGCGATCGACATCGGCGAGGGCGAGGAGATCGACGCGGAGGCGCTGAAGGACCTGATCCGCACCGCCGTCGCCCTGAACGAAGGTCGCTAGCGACCTTCGTTCAGCAGCCGGGCAGCGGATCGGGGAACGAGGTTTCGAAGCGGTTCTTTTCCCAGCAGTTGCCTTCGCCGGTGCCGTCCCAGGCCAGGTCCACCGCGAAGACAGGCGGCAGCGAGGGGGCGGGATTCGAGCCGTTGCCGGTGACGGTGTTGTGGACGATCGTGTTGTTGTCGGAGTTCGGCTCGATGTCGAGGACTTCGCAGACCGCTTCCGGCAGTTCCTGCGCGAGGCAGATGTTCGCCACCGCGATGCCGTAGGAGTCGTTGCCGGTCACAGTGTTGTTGCGGACCAGGTTTTCGTCGGCGGCCATGACCAGGATGCCGGTGCCGGGCGGCACTCCGCAGACGTCGTCGCCGGGCTCGAGGCACGTGTTCGGACGGTTGTTTTCGCGGATGATGTTGTCCTCGATCACGTTGTCCCGGTTCACCTTGGCGTCGAGGAACGGCAGCTCGAAGGAGAGCAACCCGCCGGTGTTGCCGTAGGAGAGGTTGTGGTCGGCGCGGATGCCGATGCTGTTCTCGATCTCGAAGCCGCTGACGTTGTCGGTGGCGACGTTGTGGTCGACCCGCGAGTCGAACGACTGGCCGATGTAGTGGCCGGTATCGTTTGCGCCGGAGGCGAAGGAGTGATCGAGCCGGCCGTCGAAGACGTGCGAGGGGAAGATCCCGTACTCCTCGTTGTCGATCGCGGCGACGCCGGTCACCCGCCAATCCTGGACGCAGGAGAGCAGCAGCCCGTCGTCCTCGAAGCCCTCGATGGTGATGTTCCGGATCAGCGATCCGTGGACGCGGAGGCCTTCGTCTTCCAGGCAGGCGGCGCCGGATTCGCGCCCGACCGAGATGCCCTCCTCCTGGTCGCCGTCGGACTTCAGCACGACCGACTTGCCGTTCCCGCCCTGGCCGACGATCGCGATGTCGTCCTTGGTCACGACCACGGCGCAGCTGCGTCCGGGCCGCGGCGGGCATTCGCTGCTCGCTTCCGTATAGGTCCCAGGGGCGACCATGACCGTGTCGCCCGGTTCGGCCCGGTCGACGACAGCCTGGATCGAGCCGCCGGACTTGACCTTCAACACCCGTCCGATCGCGCTCACGGGAAGGATCAGCAGGAACAGCGCCGTCGCTATCGACAGCAGCTTCATCGCGGAACGCAGGGACACGGAAAACCCTCCTTGATCGTCACCCTGCCTCCGCAACCAATGTAGGGCCGACGCCGCCGTCCGTCAACCGAGCTGTTGCGTGCGACTGCTAGGACGCGGGCAGGTAGGTGAGGAGGACGACGCCGGAGTCGAATCGCTTCACGTCCTCGAGCTGCATGCGGACGGTTCCGCGGTCACCGAGCACGTGGAGGTTGGCGTTCCCCCAGACCAGCGGGTTGAGGTAGATCTCGAACTCGTCGATCAGGCCGCGCTCGGCGAGGGCATAGGCGAACTCGCCGCTGCCGTGCAGGAAGAGGTCGCCGGAGGCATCCTGCTTCAGCCTCGGGATCGAGTCCTCGAGGCTGCCCTCGAGCAAGGTTCCGTTCCAGGGCAGCTCGCCAGAGAGGCTGGTCGAGCCGACGAACTTCGGCAGCGCGTTGACCATATCCGCCCATCTGCCGGATCGGCTCGGCCAGTAGCTCGCCAGACCCTGGAAGGTCTTGCGGCCCAGCACCAGCCCGCTCGACCTCTCCTGGCGTTCCCACGAATAGGTCCCGTGGTCGGCGTCGGGCTGCACCCACTCGCCGACCGGGTCGATGACCCCGTCGAGGGTGGCCTGCGTGGTCGCGATCAGCTTGCCCATCTCGGTCTGTGACAACGTAGCCGGTCATGGCCGCAAGCGAAGGCTCGACGGGATCGATTTCGCCGACCGCCCACTACACGGGGGAGACCTGGGTCAGAAACGGGCTCTCGCATCCCCGCCTCGCCACCTGGCAGGGACGCCTCTTGCACGGGACGATGGCGGCGCCGAACGCGATCAGCAGGCGGCTCGGCGGGCCCACTCTCGACGGCCTGCTGCTCGCCCGCCACCGGATCATCGACGCCCTGCTCGAGCAGCTGATCGAGGATGGCGCCACCCAGGTGATCGAGGCCGCCTGCGGGATGTCGCCGCGGGGCTGGCGCTTCAGCGAGCGCTACGGCGAGGCGCTCACCTACGTCGAGGCCGACCTGCCGCCGATGGCCGCCCGCAAGCGCGAGGCGCTGGCGCAGATGGGCTCGCTCGGCGAGCGCCACCGCGTAGTCGACCTCGACGTCCTCCGCGAGGGCGGACCGGAAAGCCTCGAGGCCCTGGTCGAGGCGATGGACCCGGCGGCGGGGCTGGTCGTGATCACCGAGGGCCTCTTGACCTACTTCGACAACGAGACCGTCGAGGCGCTGTGGGCGCGGCTGGCGCGGATGCTGCGGCCGTTCGCGACCGGCGTCTATCTCGCCGACCTCCGCGTCGGCAGCCCCGGCGCCGCCGAGCGCGCCGGCGGCTTGCTCCTCAGCGCCTTCGTCCGCGGCCGGGTGCACGTCTACCCCGGCGACGAGGCGAGCGCCGAGGCCGCCCTCCGCGGCGCCGGCTTCGAGCGGGCCACGCTCCACCGCTGCGACCGCCACCCGGCCGCCGGCGATGCCGCCGGAGACCCCGGCACCGCCATGCTCAGCATCGTCGAAGCCGTCGCCTAGCCGGCGCTCTCGACCATGTACTCCGCCGGGCCCTGCTCGGCGGCGACCGGGTCCATCCACATCACCTCCCAGAGGTGGCCGTCGAGGTCGTGGAAGCTGCGCCCGTACATGAAGCCGTAGTCCTGCGGGCCCTTGGCGGCGCCGGCGCCGGCGGCGAGGGCGGCGTCGGCGAAGGCGTCGACGGCGGCGCGGTCCTCGGCGCTGACCGCGACCGTCAGCGCCGTCGCCTCACCGGCGTCGGCGACCGGTTTGACGACGAACTCGGCGAAGCGGTCGCGCTGCAGCAGCATCACGTAGGCCTGCTCGCTGACGACCATGCACGCGGCGCCCTCGTCGCAGAAGCGCCGGTCGAAGCGGAAGCCGAGCCGATGGAAGAACTCGCGGCTTGCGTCGAGGTCGCTGACTGGAAGGTTGAGGAAGAGCAGGCGGGACATGTTTCGGCTCCTAGTTAGGTATCGACACCCCAAGGACTGCCCCCGCCCCCGAAACTAATCGCCGAACTGCATCAGATTTCTTCCCTGGCAGGTCGGAAATCTGATGCAGTTCGGGTCGCTAGCATCGAGGTGTGCCGGTTGAGACCCGCCCGTCGACCTTCGAGCAGGACCTCGAGCGCCTGCGGCCGGCGCTGACCGGCTACTGCTACCGGATGCTGGGCTCGGGCTTCGAGGCCGAAGACGCGACCCAGGAGACCATGGTCCGCGCCTGGCGCCGCGCCGACACCCTGGCCGAGCCGGCGGCGATGAAGTCGTGGGTCTTCCGGATCGCCACCAACGTCTGCCTCGACCAGATCGAGGGCCGCAAGCGCCGCGCCCGCCCGGTCGACATCGCCGAGATCGGCACCGCGGCGACGCCGGTCGGCGCGCCGCTGCCGGAGACGGACTGGGTGCTGCCGATCGCCGACGGCCAGGCGGTCGACCACGCAGCCGATCCGGCGGCGCGGATCGCCGACCGCGAGTCCCTGCGCCTCGCCTTCGTCGCCGCCCTCCAGCACCTCCCGGCCCGCCAGCGCGTGGTGTTGGTGCTGCGCGAGGTGTTGCGCTGGAGCGCCAAGGAAGTCGCCGAGCTGCTCGAGACCTCGGTCGCCTCGGTCAACAGCGCCCTGCAGCGCGCCCGCGAAACGCTCGACGAGCTGGCGCTGGAGGACGCCGAGGCGCCCGCCCGGCCCAGCGAGGAGGACGAGCGGCGCCTGCTCGAGCAGTACCTGGAGGCCTTCGCCGAGTACGACGTCGACCGGATCGTCGCCCTGCTGCGCTACGACGTCGTCTTCGACATGCCGCCGCTGCCGCTCTGGGTCCGCGGGCCGGACGAAGTGGCCGCCTTCATGCTCGGCCAGGGAGCCGCCTGCCGCGGCTCGAAGCTGATCGCGACCGCGGCCAACGGCTGCCCCGCCTTCGCCGCCTACAAACCGGACCCCGGGTCCGGCGACTGGCTACCTTGGTCGCTCACCGTGCTCGAGCCCTCCGCTGCCGACGAGGAGGCGCCGGTCGTCACCGGCGTCCGCAACTTCCTGGCGCCGTTCCTTCCCTCGCTCTTCGGCTCCTTCGGACTCCCGGACCGGCTCACCGACGCCGACCCGGTCCTGCAGACCGCCGCCTCCTAGCACCCCCCGGCGGATGTCGGGTTTGGTGCCGCCCAGCCCGGGAAGATGATTCAAGCGATGGACAAACGCCTCGACAGCGACCCCGCCGCGAAGGAGCGCTTCAAGCGGACGGCCGCCGCGGCCGAGATCAACGGCCGCCAGGTCAACGAGGCTATCGAGCCGCGGGCGCCCGAAGGGACGGCTGTTTTCGTCTGCGAGTGCGGCTACCTCGGCTGCAGCGAGACGGTCGAGATCCCGGTCGTCGAGTACGAGGCCGTGCGGACCGACTTCGATCGCTTCCTCGTCGTCCCCGGTCACGAGATCGACGAAGTCGACGAGGTGGTGGAGCGGCATCGCGGCTATCTGGTCGTGATCAAGCGCGAACCGGAGGCCAGGGCGATGGCTCAGGCCAGCGACGAGCGATCGCCTTGATGGTCGATCCCAGGGTCGAGGTCGAGGCGCGGGCGACGCTCGGCGGCTTCGAGCTCACGCGCCCCGCCGACCCGGAGGCGGTCACCGCCTTCCGCCATCACGCCGCGGCGTTCGCCGCCGAGCAGGGGGCCGGTCCCGATCTGGTCCACGACGTCGCTCTCGTCGTCTCCGAGGCGGTCACCAACGCTGTCAAGTACGCCGACGGCTCCACCGCGGAGCGCGTCGTCGCCCTCTCCGCCTCGGTCGAGGACGGCTGGCTGACCCTGCGGGTAAGCGACCGCGGCACAGGCTTCGGCACCGGTTCCTCCGACGGCCTCGGCCTCGGCCTGACGATCATCGCCCGCCTCTGCGACGACCTCAAGATCGTCCAGGAAGGCTCCGGCACCCAGGTCCTGATGCGCTTCGTCCTGCGCTAGGGGACGGGAGGGAGGGGGAAGCTGCCGATGCCCTCCAGGGCGTCGAGGAGCTGCTCGGACGCGCCGACGTCGCCTCGCGTTTCCAGCCCCCCGTGGGCGACCCCGCTCATCCTTCGCAGCCAGGCGTCCGGGGTACCTGAGACCCAGCCGTCGGCGTCGCCTTGGAGGCGGGAGGAACAGGAGGTGATCAACCCTCCCTCGAAGCAGGCCAGGACCCCGGCGAAGACCGGCGAGCTGCCGCCCTGCACCTCGACCGCGAGCCGGAACTTGCCGGCAAAGCCTGAGCCCATGTCCAACAAAGGCATCGCGAGAAGGAAGACGGCCTCGACTTCAAGGCGACCGATCGGCTGCGCTCCCTCCGGCCGGTAGCGCCGCTCCCAGGCCGAGGCAGCCGCCATCGGGATGACGCCGCGCCGCAGCCAGTCGGTGGCGCCGTAAGGGGTGCCGCGGCGTTCGCTCAGCTGCGCTTCCACCAGCCCGGTCAGGCGCATCGACCCCAGCCGCCGCTCCAGCGAGGGATAGCTGACCTTCGGGATCACCTTGTTCAGCTCGGTCAGGGAAAGCGGTCGCGCGGCGATCGCCCTGACGATGTTGGTCGACCAGCCTTCGACCAGCGCCTTGGTGGCGCTCTTGGAAGAGGTCGTGCCCAGCTCGATCGGGCCCCGGGGTCCCAGGTTCAGCCATGTCTGCAGGACGGCGGCGACCTCGAGCAGGGCGCTTCCTGTCGGCGTGATCCGGTACTCGACCGAGCCGGGGAAGGAGGCCTGTCGCTCGCGTTCGACGATGTCGAGCTCGAAGAGGGTGCGGGAGTAGAGGCGCATCGTGCTCTGCGGCGGCGACCCGGCCGCCTGTCGCAGCTCGAGCAGCGGCATCGCTTCCTGCTCGAGGGCCTGGAGGATGTGGACGTTCAAAGGCGTCGCCAGCAGGGAGAGGGAGAGTCCGCCGGCGCGCGTCATCTTCCGGATCCGGGGTCGAGCGGTAGCTCGTGGGTGTGAGGAGTGGCTGCAGGCAAGGTCGTCGCTCGATGCTTGACCCGCCTCGGCAGCGGGATATCTCGATTGGGTCAGTCCATTCTTCGCTTCTGGGGGGGAAGTTCAAGAAAAGCGCCTGCCCGTCCTTTGCCGCGGCTTCAAAAATGCGCGAGTGCACGAAGAAGCGCCTGCAAATCGCAGTAGTGCAAACTTTCGCGCGTGTAACTAATTGCAACCTGACGCGGTAACCTCTAGGGCCTCTGTAGTTCCCTTGCGGTACGTGGCAAGGCTCCGAGCAACGAGCGGGCGAGGGTGCGGTCGCCGCCCAGTTCGAGTTCGCCGTCCGATTTGAGGCTCAGCTGCCGCAGCCAGGTAAGAGGCTTGCCCGAGGCCCAGGCTTCGGCCTCGCCCTCCAGGTTGGCGATGCATGACGTCACTTCTCCCGCCTCGATGCTGACGACGACGCCGGCGAAGACCGGCGAGGCGCCGTCGTGGACCTCGACTGCCAGGCGGCACTTCCCGTTTACCTCCGGTGGCAGCTCGAGTAGCGGAACCCCCAGCAGGAACGCCGCCTCGACGTCGAGGCGGCCGACCGGCGGGGTCGATTCCGGGGCGTAGCCGCGCTCCCACCCGATCGCGGCGGTGATCGGAACGATCGCCAGCCGGAGCCACTCCGTCACCTCGTACGGCTTCAGCCTGCCTCGGGTCTGCGGCATCCCGACGAGGCCGCATTCGCGCATCGCGGTGAGTCGCCGCTCCAGCGAGGGATAGCTGATCCGGGGGATCAGGCTGTCGAGCTCGGTGAGCGAGAGTGGGCGGGCGGCGAGGATGCGCACGAGGTGGCTCGACCACCCCGAGACAAGCGCCTTGATCGCGCTGGTGGCGCCGGTGCTCGCGAGCCCTTTGGGCTCCCCCGGGGAGGCCTGAAGCCAGGCATGGACAGTGTCTCCGACCTCGAGCAGATCCCGACCCGCCTGGGTGATCTCGAACTCGGCGGAGGTCGGGAATTCGTTGCGGGTCCGCCGCTCGATCGCACCGACCCCGGTGAGGGTGCGCAGGTGGAGGCGCATCGTGCTCTGCGGGGGGAGGCCGAGCTGATCGCGCACGTCCTGCAGGGACCGCGGTCCCTGCTCGAGGTAGCGCAGGATTTCGACGTTGAGGGAAGCCGCCAGGAGCATCAGGGTCTGACCTCCCGCGCGGAGCGCAGGCTTGTCCGCAGACCGCATCGTTCCCTCCATCGGCTTCTCCTCCTCCTGTACAGAACATAGAGGGTTCCCGAAGGGGGCAGCGATTTTCCCTGAGCATGGGAGGCCCGAGGCACCGCAGAGAAAGAAAAGGCGCCCCTCGCGGGGCGCCTTTCAGGAGAAATAATGAAGCCGTCTTGCGACTGCTCTGCGGTGATCAGACCAGGAACGGGAAGGGTGGGCAAGGAAACGCCCCTTCGCTAGGAAATCGCGTTCAAAGGAAGCGCGGGAAAACAACTTTTCCCCTGTAAATCCCGCACGTCTTAATTATGCGCGCATAAGGGTGGACGCCCGTCATTCGTGCGCGGGCGGCACCCCCGACCGTGCCTCGGCCAGCAGTTCGACCGAGCGCAGGCGGTTGGGGACGGTGTCGGCGTAGTGGACGGTCATCAGCTCGTCGGCGCCGGTATCGGCGGCGAACTGCCGCAGGTAGTCGGCGACCTCTTCGGGGAGGCCGGCGGCGGTGTAGGCGAGCATTTCGTCGACGGCGACCGCCTGCGGGGAAGCGAGCAGCGCGGTGACATCGTCCTCGCTGAGCTTGCGGCCGCGGCCGAGGATGGCGCGGGCGCGGACCCGGCGCGCGGCTTCGAGCTGGGCGGCGGCGCTCTCGGCGCTCTCGGCGGCGATCACGCCGACGCCGGCGATCGCGTAGGGCTGCCGCAGTTGCTTGGAGGGCTTGAACTCCTCGCGGTAGACCTTGAGCGCCTCGTGCAGGAAACGCGGCGCGAAGTGGGAGGCGAAGGCGTAAGGGAGACCGAGCTGGGCGGCCAGTTCGGCGCCGAAGAGGGAGGAGCCGAGGATGTAGAGCGGCACGTGGGTGCCGCGGCCGGGGATCGCCCGCAGGCCGGGCAGCGGCTCCTCGTCTGAGAGGAAGCGCTGCAGCTCGACGACATCCTGGGGAAAGCGGTCGCTGGCGTGGGGGTCGCGCCGCAGCGCCATCCAGGTGCGCTGGTCGGTCCCGGGCGCCCGGCCAAGGCCGAGGTCGATCCGGCCCGGGTGCAGCGTCTCCAGCGTCCCGAACTGCTCGGCGATCACCAGCGGCGAGTGGTTCGGCAGCATCACCCCGCCGGCGCCGAGCCGGATCGTCTCGGTCTGGGCGGCGACGTGGGCGATCAGCACCGCCGTCGCCGAGGAGGCGATCGAGGAGATGTTGTGGTGCTCGGCGTACCAGATGCGCCGGTAGCCGCTGCGCTCCGCCGTCTTCGCCAACTCGACGCTGCCGACGAAGCTCTCGGCGATCGTCTCCTCCCGGCCGACGGCGGCGAGGTCGAGGATCGAGAGGGGGATCGGGACGTCGGCCATCCGCCTACACCATAAGGAGCGCGTGGCCCCGGTTCCCAACCCGGCAACATCTCCGTCGGCGGGCTGCTGTTCCATTCCGGTGGAACCGGTTTAGGTATTCACTTGCCGATCAAGTCCCCATCCCGCCCCCGCGCTTCAGCCGCCCTGCCGCGGCCGCTGTTCGAGCGACGACGCCTGCGGCTCCTCGACGGCGCCGAGACGACCATCCACGTCGCCCGCTTCGACCGCGCCGCCTTCGACCTGCGGGTGGTCGTCCTCGATCCCCCTTCGACGGTGCAGCAGTGGTGCCGCCGCACCGGCGCCGAGCACGCGATCGTCGGCGGCTTCTACATGCGCCCCGGCGGTCCGGCGCTCGGCGACCTCTGGGTTGCCGGGCGGGCGCTGGCGACGGTGGCCTTCGACGCGCCCTGGCACGACGAGCGCGCCTGCGTCCACGTCGACGGGGGGACGGTCAGGCTGGCCCCGCGCCGGGAGCTTGGCGAGGCCGCCCGCGGCGACCTCCTCCACGCCGGCCCGATGCTGGTCGAGGCGGGCCGCTCGCTTGTCGCCGGCGGCGCCGACCGCGAGGGCTTCTCCGCCGGCGCCCGCCAGTTCGACTCCGACATCACCGCCGGCCGCTACCCGCGGGCGGCGCTCGGGCTCTCCGGCAGGCAGCTGATCGCGGCGGTCTGCGACGGGCGCGCCGACGACGAGGCCGGCCTGACGATGGCCGAGCTCGCCGAGGCGATGATCGGCCTCGGGGCCGAGCAGGCGATCAACCTCGACGGCGGCGGCTCCGCCTCGCTGGTGGTCGGCGGCTCGCTGGTCAACATCCCGCGCGAGGAGCACGGGATCGAGCTCGCCGGCGGGCGGGCGGTGGCGACCGCGCTCCACTTCGCGCCGCGACTGACCTTCTGAGCTCGGCTTCCAGGCGCCGCTAGCCTCGGTGGCGATGGACGCCACCGCTATCCGGATGCTGATGGGGGTCTACTTCTACCCCCGTGGCGGCTCCGCGCACGGGACCCGGGCGCTGGCGCGCGAGCTCGGCAACCAGGGTGTCGAGGTGACGCTCTTGGCCGGGTCGCGCTCGGATCTCGGCGAGGCGGCGCTCGCTTCCTCGTTCTACGAAGGGCTCGATCTGCGCGCGGTCGACTTCACCCCGGCGCTCCGCTCCGCCGACCCGCTGCGCTATGCGGGCGCCCCCTGGTCGGCGCCGATGCACGGCTCCTTCGAGGACCGCCCCGGCGCGGTGGACCCGGTGCTGGCGAAGCTGGACGGCGAGGAGTTCGAGCTGCAGGTGGCGGCCTGGGCCGACGCCATGGAGCGCGCGGTCGGGGAGGGCGTCGACCTCCTCTACCTGCACCACCTGACGCCGCTGAACGAGGCCGCGGCGCAGGCGCTCCCGCAGATGCCGGTGATCGGCCACGTCCACGGCACCGAGCTGCTGATGCTGGAAGCGATCGAGGCGGGCCCGCCGGCCGACTGGGAGCACGCGGAGGAGTGGGCCGAGCGGTTGCGCGCATGGGCCGCCGGGTGCCGGCGGATCGTCGTCAACGACAGCGGCGGGCTCGCCCGCGCCGCGGTGCTGCTCGGGCTCGAGGAGGAGCGCTTCGCCTGCATCCCCAACGGCTTCGATCCGACATTTACTCCCGGGCCGATCGACCGGCGCGCGCAGTGGCGGCGGCACCTGGTCGAGCGACCACGCGGGTGGGTGCCGGGCGGCCCTCCCGGCAGCATCGCCTACGGTGAGGAGGATCTGGAGGCGCTGGCGGGAACGACGCTGCTCGCCGTCGGCCGCTTCACCGAGGTCAAGCGGCTGCCGCTGTTGATCGAAGCCTTCGCCGCCGCGCAATCCGATTTCGACGCCCCCGCGGCTCTGGTCCTGATCGGCGGCTACCCGGGGGAGTGGGAGGGCGAGCACCCGTTCGAGACGATCAAGCGTACGGGGGCGCGGGACGTCTTCCTCGCCGGCTGGCACGGGCACTTCGAGCTGCCGCGGTTCCTTCGCGCCGGCGACCTCCTCGTCCACGCTTCGGTCCATGAGCAGTTCGGCCAGGTCCTGGTCGAGGCGATGGCCTGCGGTCTGCCGGTGATCGCGGTCGACCGCGGCGGCCCGGCCGCGATCGTCGAAGACCCGGCGACCGGGTGGCTGGTCGAGCCCGACGACCGGGAGGCCCTCGCCGCCTGCATGGTCGCGGCGGTGAACAACGCGGAGGATCGCCGCCGCCGCGGCGAGCGCGCCCGCGAGCGCGCCGTCGCCGACTACTCATGGGACGAGATCGGCGCCGAGCTGACCGAGCTCGTGCGGAGTGTTTCCGCCACGCCGGCCCCCGTCGAATAGCGTCCTCCTCGTGGACATCGTCTGGACGGTCGCGGGGGTGGTGCTGATCGTGCTCGCCCTGCGGGACATCTTCGACGTCCTCTTCCACCCGCTGGGGCGGGGGACGATCACCCGTCGGGTGGTGCGGAGCATGGCGGCGCTGGCGCGGCGGTCGCCGGGGAAGAGCGGAACGCTGGGGCTGCTGGTCGGCCCGCTCAGCTACATCGCCGTCGTCGGCACCTGGGCGGCGCTGCTGGCGGTCGGGTGGGCGCTGGTCTTCTGGCCGCACATGCCGCAGGGCTTCAACTTCGACCCGCAGCTCGACCCCGCCGCCCACTCCGGCTTCCTCGACGCCCTCTACGTCTCCTTGGTCAACCTGACGAGCCTCGGCTACGGCGACATCTCGCCGGCTGCCTCGCTGCTGCGGATCCTCGGGCCGATCGAGACGCTGTTCGGGCTCGGCCTGCTCACCGCCAGCATCTCCTGGCTGATCTCGATCTACGGCGCGATCTCCCGCCGCGACTCGCTGGCCCACGAGGTGCACCTCGCCAAGGAGGCCGAGGACCGCCTCGGGGAGCAACTCGCCGACGCCGATCCGGAGCTGCTGGAGACCCTGCTGGCCGGGTTCTCCGAGCAGCTGATCCGCACCCGCCGCGACGTCATCCACTTCCCGATCGTCCACTACTTCCGCACCGAGGACGAGGAGCGGGCGCTGGCGGGGCTGTTGCCGTTCCTCGGTTCGCTCGCCGACGAGGCGCGGGGGGAGGGGCGGCCGCCCTCGCTGCGGGTGCGGGGGGAGATCCTGCGGATGGCGATCGACGACTTCGCCGAGACCCTGCGCAAACGGCTGAAGATCCCGGGCGAGACGACGGATGAGACGCTCGACCATTACCAGAGCGATCACGGCCCGCTTCGGGTATGAGCCTGCGGCGTTTGCAGACAGAGCGGTACATTGAGATCCGCGTTCAAGAGACGAAGGGGAACGCTGTGATGAAACTGGGGAGATCTGCCACCGCCGCAATCGGGATCCTGCTGGCCTGTGCTGTTCTGGCCGGCTGCGGGTCGTCGTCCGAAAGCCCTTCCCAGGGCGGCACCCTCACCGGGACCTATACCGCCTTCCCGGAATCCCTCGATCCCGGCCTCTCGTTCTCGCTAGAAGGCGCGACTGCGCTGCAGAACGTCTATATCCCGTTGCTCACCTACGCCCACGCCAACGGCGCTGCCGGGACGAAGTTGATCCCGGGTCTCGCCAAGGACCTGCCGCAGATCGACCAGGGCGGCAGGCGCTACACGCTCTTCCTGCGTCCGGGCCTGCAGTACTCCGACGGCACCCCGGTCAAAGCCTCCGACTTCCGCTTCGTCGTCGAACGGCTCTTCCGCATCAACTCCGTCGGCTCGACTTTCTTCACCGGGATCGTCGGTGCCGAACAGTTCGCGAAGACGAAGAAGGGCGGCATCCCCGGGATCGAAACCGACGACCGCAGCGGCAAGATCGTCATCCACCTGACCGGACCCAGCGGCACCTTCAGCTACGTGCTCGGCCTCACCTACGCGGCGCTGTTGCCGCCGGGCACGCCGAACGAAGACCAGACCGCGCACCCGCCGCCGGCCACCGGGCCCTACGTGATCACCGACGTCAAGCCCGGCCGCGGTTGGGAATACGAACGCAACCCGGCCTGGGCGAAAGCCAACGGCGAAGCGATGCCGGACCTGCCGAGCGGACACGTCGACAAGATCAAGCTCAAGGTCCAGACCAACCCGGACGCACAGGTGAACGAAGTCGAACAGGGCAAGGTCGAGTGGATGAAAAACCAGCCGCCGCCCGACCGCTACACCGACCTGAAGAAGAAATACGAAGGCACCCAGTTCAAGGAGGCGCCGACGATCAGCGTCTACTACTTCTGGCTGAACACGCAGAAGACCCCGTTCGACGACGTCCAGGTGCGCCGAGCGGTCAACTACGCGCTCGACCCGGCGGTGCTGGAACGGATCTACGCCGGCACGATCAAGCGCACCCAGCAGATCCTGCCGTCGCAGATGCCGGGCTACGAAAAGTTCGAGCTCTACCCGCATAACCTCGCCAAGGCGAAGGAATTGATCGCCCGGGCCCACCCGAGCGACCGCAAGGTGACGGTCTGGACCCTGAACCTGCCGCCGAACAACGAAGCCGGCGAATACTTCGAACAGGTGCTGAAGCAGCTCGGCTTCGAGGTGAAGCTGAAAGTGATCGACGCCTCGACCTATTTCACCCTGATCAGCAACACCCATACCCCCGATCTCGACGCGGGCTGGAGCAACTGGCTGCTCGACTACCCGCACCCGAACGACTACTTCCAGCCGCAGCTCTCCGGCGAAAGCATCCTCCCGACCGGCAACACCAACTGGGCGATGTTCGACGAAGCCGCGATCAACGCCAAGATCAAGCGGCTCGGCCGTGAACAGCTGGGGCCGAAGCAGGAAGCCGAATACGCCGAGCTCGACAAGGAAGTGATGGAGCAGGCGCCATGGGCGCCGTTCGGCACCCTCACCCTCGGCACCTTCGTCTCCGATCAGGTCGATCTGGAAAAGGTCATCGTCAGCCCGATCTTCGGACAGGACCTGACCAGCTTCGAGCTCAAGTAGCGGCTTCGAACGGCGCTCGCTGATCCGTTTCCCCTGGTTGACCGTACTTTCGGTCGGGTATCCCTGGAGCACGTAAAGGAACTCTCGTCCGGACAAGGAGCTCGAAGCATGCGCGATGACACCTACCGCGACTACTCCCCCGCCAGTCTCTACGCAGGCCTGATCGGAGCCGTACTCCTGGTGGCCGGAATCATCGGCTTCTTCTACAGCGCCTCCTTCGGCTCTCCCGGCAACACGGACTCCGTTATCGGCATCCTTGAAGTCAACGCATGGCACAACCTGGTCCACATCCTCAGCGGCGTCCTCGGCCTGGCGGCCTTCGCCTCGGGGCCGCGCGCCTCGCGGACCTACGCGCTGGTCTTCGGCGTCGTCTACCTGGTGGTGGCGATCTGGGGCTTCATCATCGGCAGCCACGAGTCGATCCTCGGCTTCCTGCCGGTCAATACCGAGGACAGCGTCCTGCACCTGATCCTCGGCGTGCTCGGGGTCGGTGCCTACGCGGCGAGCGACCCCGAGGCCGAAGCGCGGACCCGCACCGGCGCCACCCGGGCGGCCTAGTCCGCCCGCGGGGTCTGAACCGGGGGGCCGTCGCCCTCACGACGGCGCTGCTCGCGCTCGCGCTCTGGGCGCCGACACCGGCCGCGGCGAAGCCGCGCTCGCTCTACTGGGGGGCCTGGATCGGCCGACAGCTGACCGGTGAAGAAGCTCCCTGGGACATGGAGGCGGCGGCCCGGTTCGAAGAACGGGTCGGCCACGGCCTCTCGCTGATCGAGTTCTCCGCTCCTTTTGTCAGTTGCGACCCGGGCTGTCACTTCAACTCCTTCCCGCTGACGCCGCTGGAGCAGATCCGCAGCCACGGCGCGATTCCGCTGTTCAGCTGGAACTCGGGCGCGGGCGGCGGCGGCGATCAGTCGAAGTTCGGGCTCGCCGAGCTCCGCAGCAGGCGCTATGACCGCTACATCCGCTACTTCGCCCGCAACGCCGCGGCCTGGGGCCGCCCCTTCTTCCTCCGCTTCGACTGGGAGATGAACGGCAGCTGGTTCCCCTGGGGAGCCGGGGTCAACGAAAACAAGCCGGGCGAATTCGTGCTCGCCTGGCGGCACGTGCACCGGATCTTCGAAGAAGAAGGGGCGACCAACGTCAGCTGGGTCTGGTGCCCGTTCGTCGGCACCGACCTGCGGCAGTTCTACCCCGGTGACCGTTACGTCGACTGGACCGGCCTCGACGGCTACAACTGGGGACCGGAATCGCCACTGGCGCTGCCCTGGCAGACCTTCGACCAGCTCTTCGCCGACAGCTACCGCCGCGTCGCCCGCATCGCTCCCGAAAAGCCGATGATGGTCGGGGAGGTCGCCTCGACCGGGACCGATGAAGCCAAGACCGTCTGGATTCAAGAAATGTTCGCCGCGCTGCGGCAGGGCTATCGCAGGGTCCACGGCCTCGTCTGGTTCGACAAGATCGACCGCGAAACCGAGTGGCCGATCGAGAACCTGCCGGCTGCGAGTGCGGCGTTCGCCGAAGGTCTCGCCGGCGGCTACAAGCAGAACGTCTTCTCGCACCTGAAGCGCAGCCCGATCCCGCCGCCAGGGCCCTGAGCATCCCGCCCCCTCGGGGAGGCGGCGGCCTTTGTCGCCCGCCCGCCCTAGCATGCAAACGATGCCCACTGGTGAATTTGCCGAGATCAGGGGCGAGCAGACCGGTCGGTTCCGCTTCTCCTCCTGGGCGGTGGTCCGCCCCTACGCGCTCGGGCTCTACTTCGTCGCCCTGATCCTCTGGAGCGCCCACTACGGGATCCCGGTGCAGCGCGAGCTGGTGATCCTCTGGACCTGCGGCGCCCTCGCCTGCGCCTCGATCGGCCGGCCGCCGCGCGAAATCGCCCAGCTGATGATCGATTGGCTGCCGATCGTCGCGGTGCTTTGGGCCTACGACCTGACCCGCGGGGCGGCGGACTCGCTCGGGATCGGGGTCCACGTCCACCCGATGATCGACTTCGACCGCGCCGTCTTCGGCGAAGTGCCGACGGTCTGGCTGCAGAAGCAGCTCTACGAGCCCCACGTCGTCCACTGGTGGGACGTCGGTTTCACCCTCACCTACACCTCCTACTTCATCGTCCCCTTCGCCCTCGCCGGTTGGCTCTGGGCGCGCGACCGGCTCGGCTTCAAGCGCTTCACCCGGCGGCTGGTGACGCTGGCCCTGGCCGGGCTCGCCACCTACGTCGTCTTCCCGGCGGCGCCGCCGTGGATGGCCGGCCAGATGGGGCTGATCGGGGAAGTGCACAGGACGACCGGAGACGGCTGGAAGGTGCTCAGCGTCGGCACCGCCTCCCTCTTCTCCAAGGGCCAGGACGTAAGCAACCTCGTCGCCGCCGTCCCCTCGCTCCACTCCGCTTTCACGATGCTGGTCGCGCTCTTCCTCTGGGGCCGGGTGCGGCCCTGGGTGCGGCCGCTGCTGTTGCTCTATCCGCTGGCGATGGGTCTGACCCTGATGGCCACCGGCGAGCACTACTTCTTCGACGTCGTCCTCGGCTGGCTCTACGCCGGCGCCGTGACGGGTGCCTGGACCCTGTGGGAACGGAGGCGGGCGGGCCTACGCGTGCCGGCGGAGGCCGAGGCTTCGGCTTAGCGGATGCGGCGCCCGGCGATCCGCGGGTCGCTCGGAGCCTTGACGAGGCCGCCGAGGGTGCCGGGTTCCTCGAGCACGGGCAGCCGCAGGCGCAGGTTGGAGACGGTGATCGGCCCCTGCAGATTCGACGGCCGGGCGTAGGGGGCGTCGGAGGGGAGCAGCTCCAGCTTCACGGTGTCGCCGCCCGCGAAGCGGTAGCCCTGGGGGTGCAACTGGAAGACGACGGCGGTGCCGCCGCTGCCCGGGCGCAGGAGGCCGCGGGCGACGAGCCGCTCTTCGCCGTTCGGGAGGACGTCGAGCAGGCGGGCGGCCAGCTCGGAGTCGATGTTAGTGGTGCCGAGGTCGGCGGTGATCGTCGGCGAGCCGAGCAGGGTGAAGCCCGGGGCGGGGACCTTCAAACGGTAGTTCGCGGCGCCGAGCTGGTCGGCGCCCGAGGCGGTGGCGCAGGCGCCGCTGCCGGCGATCGGGTCGAAGGCTTTGCCGATGGTCGGGTCGCCCGCCGCCGGCAAGATCGTCTGCGCCGGTACTCCGTTGAGTTGGATCTCGCCGGGGGAGAGGTTCTGCCAGCTGTCGGCCCGGTAGGGGCCTCGAGAGGCCGCTTCCTTCGGGCAGGTGGTGGTCAGTGCTTCGGCGCTCGAGCTCGGGGCGGCACCGACCCCCTTCAGGTAGTGGTCGAACCAGGCGTTCTCGCGCTGCAGGAAGAGCGCCTCGTCGGCGGCCTTGTTCTGGCTGCGGGCGTGGCCGTCGTCCATCAGGAAGAGCGAGATCGGATCGCCGGGGTACTGGGCGCGGGTGCGGTTGTAGTAGCGGACCGCCTCGTCGACCGGGAAGAGGTCGTCGTTCCAGCCGTTCTGGATCAAGAGCGGCGCCGGCGGCTCGGAGTGGTCGATGTAATAGGAGGAGTGGTAGGTGGTGATCTGGTCGAGGATTTCCTGCGTCTGCGGCTTGGCCTCGTAGGGCTCGCCGCTGTTGATCAGCGTGTACCAGCCGTTCAGGTCCGCTTCTTTGTCGGTCAGCGAGTAGTTGCTCTCCGCCAGGCCGGTGCCGTAGAGGCCGGTGACGAAGGAGGCCTTCTCGATCCCGATCCGCGCTTTGCCTTCCGGGCCTTTGTAGGGGGAGTCGGCGACGAAGTCGAGGGTGCTGCCGTTGGGCATCAGCGAGTAGGCGAGGTCGGTCCAAGGCCACTGCGGCACCGCCGCGGCGAGTTCCATTTCCTTGCCGCCGGGGCTTTTCCAGGGGACGAGTTCGCCGTTGGGGAGCATCGTGCGGTTGCGCAGCGTCGCCAGCGCCATCGACATGCCGCCGCCGTAGGAGACGCCGGTGGCGCCGATCTTCTTCGGCTCGGCGACGCCTTCGTCGGCGAGGATGGAGATCAGATACTGGGCGTCGCGGACTTCGTAGCGGTCGTCCATCAGGTGGTTGAAGCCTTCTTTACAGGCGGTGGCGGCTTTCAGCAGGCGGTCGGGATCGCTGCCGCCGCAGGAGTTGCCCCAGCCGCGGTCGCTCATGCTGAAGACCGCGTAGCCCGCTTCGGCCCATTTCTGCACCCGTTTGTCCTCGAGCCCGATCTTGCTACCGCCCCAACCGTGGAAGACCCCGATCACCGGATAGGGACCGTCTTCGCCGCCGCTCGGCTGCGGCGGCAGGACCACGTCGAGGTCGATCTTGGTGACGCCGTCCCAGGTAGTCGTAGCGCCGGAGCAGAGACGCGCGTCGCCGTTCGAAGCCTGCGCCGCACAAGGAACGTCGCCGCCGTAGAGGGTCGGGAAGTCGGCCCGCGCCGCCGGCACCACGATCAGCGCAAGCAGCAGCGCCGCCGCCGCGCCTCCCAGCAGCCACCGCACTCTCTCGATAGTCAACCCGTCGCCCCCATGAGACGAAGGGCACTTACCCGCTGATCTGGTTCCTAATAGCGAATGGGGTGACTTTTCCTCGTTATGCGGGGATAAAGCACCGCGCTCAGGCAAGCTGGCGGGAGAAGCTCTCTTCTAGGGCCTCCTTGCCCTCTTCGCCTGGGACGGTTTTGTCGAGGCGGGCCCAGGCTCGGCGGCCGTCGATGTGGAGGCTCGCTACCTGGTTGTCGAAGTAGGGGCCGTCGAGGGTGCGCCAGCGGATGCCGGGGTCGGGTGCGCCGGCGGCGCGGGCGAGGAGGTTGGTGAGGGCGATCAGCGGTCTGCCGAAGGCGGCGCGGACGACGCGGCGCTCGTTCTCGTCGAGCGGGTTGCGGTAGGGGGAGCAGACCGCCTGGTAGACCGGGGCCCGATCGGCGCTGCCGTTGCGGGGGTAGCCGGCCTCGCTCAGGTAGGCGTGGTGGACGTCGCCGGAGAGGACGACGATCGAGGCCGGCGCCTTACCGCGCTTACCGGCGGCGACCTCGTCGAGCAGGTCGCGCAGCTTGGCGAAGGACTCGCCGAAGGCCGCCCAGTGGTCGAAGTCGACTTCGCGGCGCAGCTTCTCGCTCGCCCAGGCGGCCGGCTTGCCCCAGGCACCGTCGCAGAGCTGCTCGTTCCAGGCCTCGAGCCGGTCGAAGGCGGGGGAGAGGAGCCAGGGGACGGTGGTGCAGACGAGCAGGTGGTCGAAGTCGCCTTCGCAGTGTTCGACGATCCATTCCCACTCTTCGTCGTCGACGATCGCGCGGCGGTCCTCCTCGAGGACGCGCCCGGCGCGGGAGTCGATGAAGACCGCCCGGGTGGAGCCGAAGTCGCGGCAGAAGCTCCAGCGCACGCCCGCCCCGGTCGACTGGATCCGGTGCGCCCACGGGAAGATCTCCTCCTCGGCCTTCTGGTTGCCCTTGACCCGCTGGTAGAGGTCGTCTTCGGCGAGCTCGCGCGGCGACATGTTGCCGAGGTGCTGGTAGATCCAGTAGCTGGCGATGCAGCCGACCGCCCGCCGGTGCCACCAGGACTTCGCCTGCATCTCCAGCAGCCAGGAGCGGGAGATGTTCCAGTCGTCGCTCATGTCGTGGTCGTCCCAGAGCATCGAGACCGAGACGTTGGAGAAGAGCCAGCGGATCAGCGGCTCCTGCCAGCTCTCTTCGTAGAGCCAGGTGTACTCCTCGAAGTCGGTCACCTCGTCGCCGGGCGGGGTGTCGGTGCCGCGCCGTTCTTTGATCTTTTTCCGCGTCTTCGGCGAACCCTCGTCGACGTAGACCTGGTCGCCGAGCAGGAAGAGCTGCTCGGGCCAGTCGTCGCGCTCGCCCGCGCACATCTGTCGCGCCAGGACCCACAGCGCGTCGACCTCATGGCCATCTTCGGTCTCGTCTTTCGGTTCGGTGAAGGGCGCCTCGTGGGGGACGGCGACGCGGCAGGAGCCGAAGATGATGTCGAGCTCCTTGTCGGCGTCGGTAGTGCGGATCGCGCTCGGCGGCAGCTCCGACCCCGGCTCGGGCCAGCGCACCTCGCCGTCGAGCTTGACCTCGTACTCGTAGCGCGAGGCCGGCTCCAAGTCCTCGATGCAGACGACCGCGTAGTGGTGCCCCTCGACCCGGAAGGTCTGCTCCTTGCGCCCGAGCACCTCGACCTCGCAGGCCTCGTCGGTCTCGACCCAGACGGTCGCCTGGGTCTCGGAGACATGGCGCAGCAGCGGGCCGAGGACGAGATCGGGCATAGGTTGATCTTCCCTACCCAAAGATGCGAACTGCATCACTTTCTAGTCGCCCAGCGACCAGAATTTGATGCAGTTCGGCTGGGAGGGGTTAGAGGCGGCCGAGCAGGAGGAGGATGAGGAGGATCAGGGCGATCAGGCCGAGAATCCCGCCGGCTACCGCGACCTTCGCCAGCACCAGCACGATCGCGACGATGATGAGAAGTCCGATCAAAGCTCCGACCACGTGAGTTCCTCCTGTTTCTCGCAGGACATTTCGCCTGCGTTTGGACTGGTTTCCCTTACAAACGCGGGTGCCTCCGTCCCGTCAGGCCCATCCGGAAATGCGCTGACAGTCCCCCGGCCGTCCCGTTTAAGGAACGTCGGATATGCCAACTAGTAGGAAAAGATGGCCTGGGATGGGAAAATCGGCCGATGAGCGAAGCCGTCGCCGCGCCGCTCTCCCGCCTGCTCTCCGACGAGCGGCTGACTCGGCGCGCGGTCGGTGGGGACGAGCGCGCCTTCGCGGCGATCTTCAACCGCTACCACCAGAGCCTCTTCCGCTTCTGCCTGGCGATCGTCGGCAATCCCGACGACGCCTCCGAAGCGCTGCAGAACACGATGATCAAGGTTTTGCGGGCGCTTCCGGGCGAGGAGCGCAGGATCGAGCTGAAGCCGTGGCTCTACCGGATCGCCCACAACGAGTCGATCGACCTGCTGCGGCGGCGGCGGGAGACGCGCCAGCTCGACGTCGAGCAGGTCGCGCCGGGCTACGGGCTGGCCGAGGACGCGGCGGCGCGGGAACGGCTGCGCCGCCTGCTCACCGACCTGAAAGCGCTGCCGGAACGCCAGCGCGAGGTGCTGGTGATGCGCGAGCTGGCCGGGCTCGGGTTCGAGGAGATCGGCAGCGCCCTCGACACCTCGGGCGCGGTCGCGCGGCAGACCCTCTACGAGGCGCGCCAGAGCCTGCGCCAGATGGAGGAAGGGCGTGAGATGAGCTGCGCCACCGTGAGCAAGGCGCTGTCTGACGGCGACGGCCGTGTCACCCGCCGCCGCGACGTCCGCGCCCACCTGCGCAGCTGCGGCCGCTGCCAGGCCTTCCGCGAGGAAATCAAGACCCGCCAGCGCGACCTGGCGGCGCTCTCACCGCTGCCGGCGGTGGCCGCGGCGGGGATGCTGCAGGGGCTGCTCGGCGGCTCGCAGGGCGCGGGCGCGGGCGGCGGCCTGGCGGCGAGCCTGGGCGGCGGGGCGGCGAAAACGATCGGCGCCTCGGCGGCGGCGAAGGGCGTGGCGACGGCGGCTGTGGTGGCGGCGATCGGAGTCACCGCCGCCGACCGCAGCGGCGTCATCCACCTCGGCCTGCCCGGCGACCAGACGACGAAGTCGGCCGCCCCGGACCCGGGGGCCGCGGGCGCGGGACCGGGGCAGAACGCCGACAAGGTCGGCGGCGCCCGCGATCTCGGCCCCGGTTCCGGGGCGGCGAAGGCCGGCGACGGCACGGGCGCAAAGGGCTCGGGTGGAGGAACGGCGGCTGCGACCAAGGCCGGATCCGCCTCGCAGGTCGAGGTCGGACACGGAAGCTCCGCTGCGCATGCGCAACAGCACCCGCACGAGGAGGTCAAGGCCGAGGCCCAGGGTCCGCAAGCCGAACATCCCAGCGGCGAGGATCACGAAAAGCAGCATCCGGACGAGGCGGCCGGGGGGCAGGAAACCGCGACTGCTCACAAGGCGACGCCGCAGACGGGCGAGGATGACGGGACGGGTTCCGCCGCGACCCCCGCCAAGTCCGAACACCCGACGCATCCCGAACACCCGGAACACCCCACGCACCCCGAACATCCTCAGGCGGCCGAACCGCCGAACTCTGCGCCGCCGGAGGAAGCGCCGGCAAACCCTCCGGCAGCGGCGCCGGAACCTCCGGCGCCGGCTCAACCCCACAAACCTGAAAGCGCCGGCGGTCCGCCCGCCGACACGCCGGGCGCCGGCGCCGGGTCTAAAAAAGGCTCCTGAGCCGGCGCTGCCGGGGCTTCTTGGGCGCTAGCTCCGAGCTAGCTACCATCGAACAATGGTCCAGGGGGGATTGACGCGGGGGGTGGCCGCCTGCTTATGCGCGGCGTTGCTGACCCTGGCCGCCGCGTTCGCGCTCACCGCGGCGACCGACGCTTCGGCCGGCGTCTACTTCGGGGCGACGATCAGCGGCGAGACCTACGGCGGGGTCGGCAACGCGCCCGACAACCTCGCCGCCTGGGAAACCTTCGAGCGCCACGCCGGCAAGCGGGTGGCGATCCTCAACGAGGGCCAGCTCTGGGGCCAGTTCGACCGCGACGAGGTCGACGCCACCGCCGCCCGCGGCGCGATCCCGCTGGTGACGATGGGCCTGGCCGAAGGGGTCACCCTGGAAAGCATCGCCAAAGGCGGCCAGGACGCGACGATCAAGAAATGGGCGCAGGAAGCGAAGGGGTTCGGGCGCCCCTTCCTCTTCGCCCCCTGGTGGGAGATGAACGGCGGCTGGTACGCGTGGGGGAGGAGCCCCTACTTCATCGCCGCCTGGCGTCGCTTCCACGACCTCGTGGTCGCGCAGGGGGCGACCAACGTCACCTGGACCTGGCTCGTCAACAGCATCTGGTCGGACCCGGAATCGACCCCGGCGCCGTACTACCCCGGCGGCGCCTACGTCGACTGGACCGCCCTCGACTCCTACAACTGGGGCGAGAACCCGGCCCAGCCCGACCGCTGGATCACCCCCAACCAGACGATCAACCCGACCCTGAAGATCATCCGCGAAGTCGCCCCGGCGAAGCCGGTGATCATCGTCGAGGACGCCGCCAGCGAGTACGGCGGCAACAAGACCGACTGGATCCGGGAAATGCTGACCACCTACCTGCCGCACCACCCGGAGATCAAGGCCTTCCTCTGGTTCAACTGGAACGACCTCAAGCGGGGGGTCCGCCATGACTGGCAGATCGAGTCCTCGATTCCCGCCCAGCAGCAGTTCCGCCAGGCGGTCCAGAGCAGCTTCTTCGTCCCCGGACCGATCTCGCTGCCGACGTTGGCGAAGGTGCCGCTGCCGCCGAAGGGAACCGCCGACCCGACCCAGCCGAACGACATCTTCTTGCCCGCCGAAGTGTCGACCGCTCCCGACGTCGCGGTCGCCGCGGACGGCACCGCCACGGTCGTCTGGAGCGCTCGCACCAACGGCAGCTTCACGGTCTACATGCGGCGGATCGGACCGGACGGAACCGGCCCGGTGACCGCGCTCTCCGGGCCGGGCCAGGATGCGCTGGCCCCGCAGGTGGCGGTGGCGCCCGACGGCAGCGCCACGGTCGTCTGGATCGGCGCCGAAGGCAGCTTCCTCGTGCAGGCGCGGCAGCTCGGCCCTGACGGAGCCCCGGGGCCGATCGAGGTCCTCTCGCAGGGCGGCCGCGACGCCGCCGCCCCGCAGGTCGACGTCGGGGCCGACGGCACCGCCACCGTCGTCTGGAAGCGCTACGACGGCGCCCACTACCTGGTCGAAGAGCGGCGCTTGACGCCGAGCGGCAAACTGCTGCCGGAAGCGGCGGGCAACGTCCTCTCCGAACCCGGAGGCGATGCGGTCGAACCGGCCGTGGCCGCCGCGCCCGACGGCGGCGCCGCAGTCGTCTGGAGCCGCTACGACGGCGAACACTCGATCGTGCAGTCGCGGCGGATCGACCCCGCGGGGGCACCGGAAGCGGGGACCGCGAGTCTCTCGGCCGCAGGGCAGAGCGCGGTCAAGCCGCAGGTCGCGGTGGCGCCCGGCGGCGCAGCGACCGTGGTCTGGAACCGGTTCGACGGCAGCCACTGGGTGATCCAGGGTCAGCGCCTCTCCACCGCCGGCGCTCCGGAAGGCGCGGTCGCTGACCTCTCCAATGCGACCCGGGACGCCGCCGAGCCGCAGCTTGCCGTCGGCGCCGACGGCAAGGTCACGGTCGTCTGGGACCGCTACGACGGCAGCAACTTCATCGTCCAGGCGCGGCGGATCAGCGCCCTCGGCGTCCCCGCGGCGGCCGCGCTCAACCTCTCCGCCGCCGGCCGCGACGCGGGCGAACCGCAGGTCGACGTCGCCCCGAACGGCGCCGCAACCGTCCTCTGGAGCCGCTTCGACGGCGCCAACTTCATCGTCCAGCGGCGCGACGTCGCTGCCGCCGAAACCCTCTCGGCCATCTCCAACCTCTCCGCCGCCGGGCGGCGCGGCAGCGCCCCGGCCGTCGCCTGGGGGAGCGGCGGCGACCTGATGACGGCCTGGCGGCGCTTCGCCGGCAGCGGCGACGCGGTCGAGGCGGCACCGCTGCCCGCGCCCTTCCCACCGCTGCCGCCGCCCCCTCCGGCCGAAGAAGAAGAAGAACCGGCGCCTGAACCGCTGCCGGACGGAGGCCCGACCGTCGGCACCAACGCGATCTCCGGTCCCGGGGCGGGGGCGGTGCAGCTGCCGAGCGCGGACGCCGCGAGCCTGCGCCTGGCGAAGGTGATCGTCAACCGCAGGCGGGGCACGGCGCGGCTGCAGGTCGAGGTCTCGGCTCCCGGCCGGCTGACCCTGAAGGGGGCAACCCCGCGCGAACTTGTCGTCGACCGCGCCGGCACGGCGGTCCTGCGGGTGGTCCCGAACCCGGCGCAGCGGCGGCTGCTGGCCCGCCGCGGCCGGCTGCGGCTGAAGCTGACGGTGGCGTTCGAACCGCTCGCGGGTGGCGCGCTCAGCCGGAGCCTGACGGTGCCGCTGAAGGTGGTTCGCTGAGTCAGCCGCCCTAACGAAGATCCAGGACCTTGCACGGCAACCGAGCGGCCCGGTCGATGATCTCCGGGTCTCCCGTCAGCAGCTCCGCTTCCTCCTCGGCCGCCAGAGCGATGGCGAAGCAGTCGGCAAGGGCGATCGGAAGCTCTGCCTTCAGCGACGAGACCGACCTCATCGTGGCTATGCCGGGAAGGCTCTCCGTGACGTGGGTCCTCAACTCCGCCAGGACCTGGTCGGCTTCCTGCCGGCCGTGGTCCCGGATCGTGCGGTAGTGAACCTCGATCAGGTTCATCCAGCTCATCGCCGGTCGTTCCCGTTTGACGGTTCGCTCCACTGCCGCGGCCGCCGGTTCCTCGCCATCCAGCCATGCGAGAACAGCCCAGGAGTCGAGGCACCGTTTCATCGTCGATGCCTAGCGCGGCTCGTTGCGGCGGTCCTCGAGCAGGCGTGATGCCATCCCGCTCTCGGCGAACCGGCCGCGAAGGGAGGAGGGACGGTCGGCGCGGCGGATGACGATGCCGTCGCCGACTGCCTCGAAGTCGACGTCGGCCCCCGGCCCCAATCCGGCTTGATCCCGCAGTTCCTTCGGGATCACGACCTGGCCCTTTGCTCCAACCCGCTGAGTCATACCTGCTCAGTATAACAATGCTGCCTGCGGCGGCCTTCGGGGCTCAGGCGACCAGCCCGCGCACCAGCTCGACGTATTCGCGCAAGCGGTCGACCGCCAGGTAGTTGTCGCGGACGCGCTCGCGGCCGGCGCGGCCCATCTCCGCGGCCCGGTCGGGAGCGCTGGCGATCTCCTCGATCGCGCGCGCGAACGCCGCCAGGTTGCGGGGGTCGTCGACGAGGATCCCGGTCTCGCCGTCGAGCACCTGGTCCTGGATGCCGCCGACCCGGCTTGCCACCAGCGGACGCGCCTTCCACATCGCCTCGGCCACGGTCAGCCCGAAGCCCTCGGCGAGGCTCTTCTGCACGACCAGGTCGGCGCGGCGCTGCAGCGCGTTTACCATCCTCGCGTTCTCGCGCAGGTCCTCCATCGGCAGGCTGATCAGCCGGGTGCGGGCGCGGCGGTCGGGGCTCATCCCGCGCCGGTGCTCGGCCACCGCTTCGTAGACCGCGGCGCCCTCGGGGTCGTCGCTGACCCCCGCCGAGTCGGGCCCGACGAGGAGGAGGTGCAGCGCGGAATCGTCGAGGTGGCGCTCGAAGATCTCCAGCAGACCCTGCGGGTCCTTGAGCCGGTCCCAGCGGGAGATCTGGGCGACCACGGTGGCGTTCTCGGGCAGTGGCCCCTCCTCCAGGATCGTCGCCTCGGCCGCGACCGCCGCCAGGATCTCCCGCTCCCGCTCCCCGTCGAGGTCTTCGTTCTTCGGCGAGAACGGGTCGATCACCGGCGGCATGAACCAGGCCTTCTCGCGGTCGAGCCCTTCCCAGAGGTACTCCTCTCTGGAGAAGACGTAGGCGTCGGCGGTCTCGACGTAGGGGCGGAGGAAGTCCCAGGCTTCGCGGGCGAAGTCGTTCGGGCGGTCGACGCCGACGTGACAGCGCCAGACCACCGCCGCCCCCGCCCGCCGCATCGCCGGGACCAGCCCGGCCGTCTGGGGGTCGTGCAGGTAGACGACGTCGTCAGGATCGACCAGGTGGCCGAGCTCGTCGGCGGACCGGGCGAGCGCCCGCTCGTAGGTCTCGCGGGCGCGGTCGTCGAGCGGGCCGCCTGCGCCCTCGTGCCCGTGCAGGCGGTTGTGGATCTTCTTCGTGACGCCGAAGAAGCCGTCGGTCTCGGGCAGGACGAGCCAGCGGGTATCGACCCCGGCGCCCCGCACGTAAGGCAGCAGCGCCCGCAGCATCTCGGCGACGCCGCCGCCCTGGGCGGTCGAGTTGACGTGCCAGATGCGACGCTCGCCGAAGGCTCGGCGGGCGGTGGCGGCGGCCGCCTCGATCTGCTCGTAACGGTCGCCGATCAGAGGCTGGAAGCGCTCCAGCGGCGCCGCCTCGATCTCTACCGACCGGAGCTTCGGCACCTAGAGGCTCCAGTAGTGGGAGACGTGGGAGGCGGCGCGGGAGGTGACCAGCGGCTCCGGCGCTGCCGAGACGGCCTCGCCCTCTCCGCCGAGCGCGGCCATCGTCGCCACGGTCGACTCGGCTAGGGCGGCGAGGTCGTAGCCGCCCTCGAGCACGGCGCCCACCGGGGCTCCCCAATCGCGGGCCGCGTCGCGGACCTGGCAGGCCATCTGCGCGAACGACGACGCCTCCAGCCGGCACTCGGCGAGCGGGTCGTCGCGGTGGGCGTCGAAGCCGGCGGAGATCAGGACCAGCTGCGGCTCGAACTCGGCCGCCGCCGGGAGGACGATGTGCTCTAGCAGCGAGAGCCAGACGTCCTCTTCGCTCCCGGCGGGCACCGGCAGGTTGATCGTGAAGCCCTCGCCCGGGCCGGAGCCGGCGTCGCCGAGGGCGCCGGTGCCGGGGAAGATCCCGCCCTGGTGGATGCTGGCGAAGAGGACGTCGTCGCGGCGCCGGAAGATCTCGGCGGTGCCGTTGCCGTGGTGGACGTCCCAGTCGACGATGAAGACGCGCTCGAGGTCGAGCTCGGCGAGCGCCAGGGCGGCGGCGACGGCGACGTTGTCGAAGAGGCAGAAGCCCATCGCCCGCTCCGGCTCAGCGTGGTGGCCGGGTGGTCGCCCGGCGCAGAAGCCGAGGTCGGCGTCGCCGCGGAGGAGGCAGCGGACCATCTCGCAGGCGCCACCGGCCGCGCGCAGCGCCGCCTCGTAGGAGGCTTCGCCCGCGAAGGTGTCGGCGTCAAGCGGCCCGCCGCCGGAGCGGCTGAGCTCGCGGATCCGCTCGACGTGCTCGCGCGGGTGGACCAGCGTCAGCTCCTCCTCGGTGGCGCGCGGCGCCTCGCGCCGCCCCCAGCCGAGCCAGTCCCGCTCCGCCAGCGCCGCCTCGATCGCCCGCAACCGATCCGGCTGCTCGGGGTGCCCGTAGAGCCCCAGTCGCGGATCGTGCTCGAGGCAGGCGGGGTGGCTGAAGTAGAGGCTCGGCGCCATCGCGCCACGATAAACCGACCGCCGATCTACGATCGGATGGTTAGGAGCGGTTACCCCGGCCCGCCGCGGACCGGACGCTAATGCCTCAGGGCCTCTCCCACAACAGCTGTTCGACTCGCGAAAGAGATGCGATGTAGTGCGCTGCCTCTTCGTCGATCAGGCGCGCCAGCTCCAGGATCCGGTCGTGGTGTCTCTCGAGACTCGAAAAGAAGATCGGCTCATGGTGAGCCACCCTGTTGCGAAAGTGGAGGATCGGACCGGTGAGGTTCGCGACCTCTCGGCGTTTCCCGTTGCCATTCGGAAATGCCCGCCAGAGGCTCTTTCGCCATAGCTCCTCGTAGACCCCGCTGAAAAGGCCTTGCCAGAAGCCAAAGGAGAGCGAAGCGATCACCCGATCGCGAGTCGGCCGCTTTCCCTCTCGTTGAAGGCGAGAGATTGCCTCATTGACCTTTTCCCGGCTTTCAACAGTCAGGATCGCGGGATCGCAAAGCCAAACGCTCGGGTCCAGGATCGATAACGGAGCCTGGAGGTCGGAGGGAGGGAACTGTCGGTCGATCGCGTTTCGCAGCAGAACCTCGACGTGGCAGAGAATCTCCAAGAAAGCAGCTGAGACCTGGACGTTCCACTCGTAGAGAGCGACCGCATCGAGGTGCTGATCTCCTCTCGCTTGCATGTACCGCCGAAAGCGAGAGTTCGCCACCCATTTTGTGACCTGCTCAGGTTGCACCCATTCTTCCTATGCGTTGACTCGGAACTTTTTAGCTGCTACGTTGTAGCCGAATGCCCCGGACCCGCCTCTGCTTGCATGCGACCGGGGCTTCGTCTTTTTCGGTTCCGAATGTTTGTTGGAATATATTCCTATATAAAATATGTTCCAACATACGACACCTGTCAAGCTCGCGTCGGTTGATGCATAGTTGAGCCATGCCCTCGAGATCTCCCCAAGCTGGCGGGCTTCATCGGGCCGTTGGTTTGGCCGTCCGAGAGCTACGCAGGCGCCAGGGCCTGACTCAGGAGCAATTGGCTATACGAGCTGGCTGGCATGCCACCGAGATCAGCAGTATCGAGAGCGGTAGGCGGAACCCGACCCTCAACGGCCTCGAGCGGATCAGCAAGGCTCTCGACGTGAGGCTCTCCGAGGTACTTGCGCTAGCCGAGGGGATCGAGGTGCGGCCGGAGCGCCGCTGAATCAGCGTCCAGGCAGGTCCGGGTCGCCGGAGCCAGAAATTCCAGCCGATGGATCAGAGGATCAGCGTCGGCGGCACCCTCGGTGAGGTGTCGTCCTGCCGGTGGTCTGGCCGCTGTTGGGAGCCGCTTTCGTCGTCGGGCTCGGCGTCATCGGCGGACTCGTCCTGCTCGTGGCTCCGGGTCTCTATCTGCTTGCCATGTGGGGGTTTTCGATGACTCGGTCGCTCGCGGCATCTGGTCCGCGGCAACGGCTGGCCGGTGCTTGGAACGGTGCTGGTCGGTTTTCTGGTCGGAGCCGCCGCCTCTCTCGGTCTGAGCCATCTCGCCGAGGCGATCTTCGACGGGGAGATCGTCCACCTCGTCTTCAGGGCTCTCGCCCAGATGCTCGCCGCGCCGATCTCGGCCCTGATCGCCTCGGTCCTCTACTTCCGCTTGCTGGAGATCCAGCGCCTGCGCCCGGCGGCGCAGCCCGCGGCAGACGACCTCCCCCCCGCGCCTGCCTCGATCAGTTCCGCAGCAGCCCGGCGACGGCCTCGGCTAGCCGCGCCCCGCGCGCGGTCAGCGTGTACTCGGTGTGGGGCGGGCGGCCCGGGACCAGGCGCCGCTCGACGACCCCGGCCTGCTCCAGCTGATCGAGCCGGTCCGACAGCGTGGTGGGGGAGACGCCGGGGAGGGACTGGCGGAACTCGTTGAAGCGGACGGCGCCGCTGGAACAGGCGTAGATCGTCGCCATCGTCCAGCGGCGCTCGAGGAGCCCCGCGGCGGTGCGGAGCTCCTGCGGGACCGGGGTGCAGTTGCGGCAGCGGGGGGACACGATGGCTCCTTACGCCGCCATCGCCTCGTGCCCCTTCTCGGCCGGCTCCAGCGCCAGCCCGAGGACCTCGTCGATGCTCATCACCGGGTGGAAGCTCATCTGCTCGCGCACCTCCTCGGGGACCTCGTCGAGGTCGCCGCGGTTGCGCTCGGGCAGGATCACCTCGGTCAGCCCGGCCGCGTGCGCCGCCAGCACCTTCTGCTTCAGGCCGCCGATCGGCAACACCCGGCCTTGCAGGGTGACCTCGCCGGTCATCCCGACCGTGTGCTTCACCGGCCGCCCGGTCAGCAGGCTGACCAGCGCGGTCGTCATCGCGGTGCCGGCGCTGGGGCCGTCCTTGGGGATCGCTCCCGCCGGAACGTGGAGGTGGAACTCGCGCTGGAAGGCCTCGGCGGGGATGCCGAGCTCCTCACGGTGCGCCCGCACGTATGAGAGCGCGATCCGCGCCGACTCCTTCATCACGTCGCCGAGCTGGCCGGTGAGGACGAGGCCCTTGTCGCCGTCCATCGCCGTCGCCTCGATGAAGAGGATGTCGCCGCCGGTGCCGGTCACGGCCAGGCCGGTGGACACCCCAGGGATCGCGGTCCGCTCGACCGACTCCTGGAAGTGCTTCTGCCGCCCGAGCGCCTCGCGCAGCGCCTCGACGTCGATCGTGATCTGGGTGTCCGCGCTGCCGGAGGCGATCTTCGTCGCCGCCGAGCGGATCACCTTGCCGATCTCGCGCTCAAGCCGCCGCACACCCGCCTCGCGGGTGTACTCGGAGATCACCATCCGCAGCACCTCGTCTGAGACCTCGACCTCCTCCGGCCGCAGCCCGTTGCGCTTCAGCTGCCTGGGCAGCAGGTAGCCGCGGGCGATCGCCAGCTTCTCCTCGGTCGTGTAGCCGTCGAACCCGATCAGCTCCATGCGGTCGAGCAGCGGCGCCGGGATCGTGTCGACCATGTTCGCGGTGGCGATGAAGACCACCTCGGAGAGGTCGACCTCGACATCGAGGTAGTGGTCGCGGAACGTGTTGTTCTGCGCCGGGTCGAGCACCTCGAGCAGGGCCGCGGAGGGATCGCCGCGCCAGTCGGCGCCGACCTTGTCGACCTCGTCGAGGAGGATCACCGGGTTCATCGTCCCGGCGTCGCGCAGGGCGCGGATGATCCGCCCCGGCAGGGAGCCGATGTAGGTGCGGCGGTGGCCGCGGATCTCCGCCTCGTCGCGGATGCCGCCGAGGCTGATGCGGACGAACTCGCGCTCGAGGGCGCGGGCGATCGACTCGCCGATCGAGGTCTTGCCGGTCCCGGGCGGGCCGACCAGGGTGAGGATCGCGCCGTTGGCGCGGCTGTCGTCCTCGATCTCGCGCTCTTGGCGCAGCTTGCGCACGGCGATGAACTCGGTGATCCGTTTCTTCACGTCGTCGAGGCCGGCGTGGTCGGCGTCCAGCACCTCGCGGGTGTGGGCCGGATCGAGCCGCTCCTCGGAGCGTTTGCTCCACGGCACCGCGATCAGCCAGTCGAGGTAGCTGCGGATCATCGAGCTCTCCGGCGACTGCTCGCCCTGGCGCTCGAGCCGCCGCAGCTCTTTCACGGCCTGCTCGGCGACCGCCTCCGGCATCTCCGCCTCGGCGATCTTGCGCTCGTACTCGGCGATCAGGTCGGCCTCGTCCTCGCCCAGCTCTTTGCGGATCGACTCCATCTGTTTGCGGAGGAAGTAGTCCCGCTGCTGTTTCTGGGCGCCGGACTCGACGTCGTCGCGGATCTTCTCGCGCACCTGCAGCTCGGCCAGCCGCTCGCGCTGCAGCTCGACTGCCAGCTCCAGGCGTCCAGTCACGTCGATCGTCTCCAGCAGGCGCAGCTTGCCCTCGCCGGAGATGTCGGGGGAGAGGCCGGAGGTGTCGGCCAGGGCGCCCGGCTCCTCGACCGAGCGCAGGAAGGCGGCGATGCGGCCGTCGTCGCCGCGCAGCTCGAGGATCTCCTCGACCACGGCGCGGTATTCACGGACCAGCTCGCGGGTGTGCTCGTCGTCGGGGTGACCGTCGCGGACCTCCTGCACGTCGACGCGCAGGTGGCCGTCGGCGTCCTCCTGGGCGGCACCGGCGATCAGCCCGCGGTGCAGGCCGAGCACGGTGGCGACAGGGCGGCCGCGGCGCGAGAGCCCGGTCTCGATCACCTCGGCGAGGACGCCGACGCGCCCGTACTCGCCGTCGCGCCGCGGGATCAGGAAGACGCGCTCCTCCTCGCCGACGTTGATCGGCAGGGTCGCGGTCACGGTGGGGAAGACAAGTGCGTCGTCGAGCGCTATCAGCCGATAAGTCATAACCAAGTCCACTTTCTGTAGTTAGTCCTCAGAAAGGATAGCGCTGATGGTTTCCGTGTCAAGTTGTTCCCCTCTGAGCATGCGCTTCGTCGCGAGTGGATACGGTGGGCTGCATGAGCAAGGTCAAGTGCCAGATCTCGGTCTCCGCCGACGGCTTCCTCGCCGGCCCGAACCAGAGTGAGGAGAACCCGCTCGGCGAAGGCGGGATGGCGCTGCACGACTGGGTCATCAAGCTCGCCGCCTGGCGGCAGTCGCACGGCCGCGAGGGCGGCGAGGTCAACGCCAGCAGCGAGATCTTCGAAGAAGCGGCCGGCAACACCGGCGCGGTGATCATGGGCCGCAACATGTTCGGTCCCGTCCGCGGGCCCTGGACCGAGCCGCTCTGGAACGGCTGGTGGGGGGACGAGCCGCCGTTCGGCGTTCCCGTCTTCGTCCTCACCCACCACGAGCGCGAGCCGCTGACGCTCGGCGAGACCACCTTCCACTTCGTCACCGAGGGACCCGAGCGCGCGGTCGAGCTGGCGCGCGAGGCGGCAGGCGACAAGGACGTCTCGGTCGGCGGCGGCGGCGAGACGATCCAGGAGCTGATCCGCGCCGGCCTCCTCGACGAGCTGCTGGTCAACCAGGTGCCGGTGATCCTCGGCGACGGCACCCGCCTACTCGACGGCATCCCGCCGAGCGTGCAGCTGGAGCAGCTACGGGTCGTCGGGGGTCCCGAGGCCGCCCACCTCTTCTATTCGCTCTCCTACTAAGAGCCGAGGATCTTGGCCTTCTGCGCAGCGAACTCCTCCTCGGTGAGGATGCCCTGCGCTTTCAGCTCGCCCAGCTCCTTGAGCTGATCGATCGTCGAGCTGCCGCCGCCCTGTTCCGGGGCGGGCGCCATCTGAGCCGGGGCCGCCTGGGCCTGGATCGCATCCTGCTGTTCCTGTTCAGACCAGCGCTCCCCCTGGCGTTTCGAGACCCGGTTGCTGACGGCCGTGGCGGTGCCGGCGATGACCGCCGTCCTTGCCATCCCTCGCAGTAGTCCTGGCATGACCTTCTCCTCTCTAAGCGTTGGCCTCGGCGGCGTCGAGCGCCGCGAGGATGTCTTCGGCCGGGATCCGGCCGCTCGCGACCAGCTCACCGCCGGAGCGGCGGACCGCGCCGACGAACGGCGCCGCCCAGCTGTTCTCGAAGACCAGCAGCGCCGCCGAGGTGCCGGGGGCGAGCACATCGCCCGCCCGGGAGACGTCGTCGTCGCCGATCAGGCCCGAGGAGGCGCCTTCGAACACCGCCAGCTCGGTGACCTCGCCGCCGAGGTCGGAAAGCTCCAGCACGGCGACGTTCCCCTCCTCGTCCTTGGCGATGAAGGTGAGGTCGAGGATGCGGATCAGGCCGCGGTCGACGAGGGCGACGAGCTCGGGCGCGACCTCCCCGTTCGGCTGCCGGCCCGGCCACTCGACCAGCAGGTAATCGATCGGTCCCATCTGCACTTCAGCGCTCATCGGTCCCCGTTCGTCTCAATTGCGAAAGCTCTTCTATCTGCCTGCCTGTCCGCAACATAGCCGGTTCCAAGTAAATGGGCCAACGGCCGTACCGATTCCGACTAGGCTCGCGCCAACCCCCGACGAAGGAGCGCAGCAGAAGATGAGCCAGTCGCAGAAACCCGAGGAGGCAGCCACGCTCTACGGCGCCCGCTTCCTGATCGAGGACGCGCCCGACAAGGAGTTCCCCGCCGACGGCATGTCCGCGCTCGACGCGATGCGGTTGGTCGACGAGGAACTGGTGCTGGAGGGGGACCCGTGGCGCAACCTCGCCACCTTCGTCACCACCTGGATGGAGCCCGAGGCGCAGCGGATCGTCAGCGAGAACCTGCACCGCAACTTCATCGACCACGCCGAGTATCCGATCTCGGCCGAGATCGAGCAGCGCTGCATCCGCATGCTCGCCGACCTCTACCACGCCCCCGGCGAGACGACCGGCTGCCGCACCCAGGGCTCCTCGGAGGCGATCATGCTCGGCGCGCTCTCGCTGAAGTGGAAGTGGAAGGAGCGCCAGGAAAAGGCGGGGCGGCCGGTGGACAAGCCGAACCTCGTCTTCGGCGGCGACGTCCACGTCGTCTGGGAAAAGTTCTGCCGCTACTTCGACGTCGAACCGCGGATCGTCCGCCTGCGCGAGGACAAGTACGTGATCGGGCCCGAGGACGTCGAGCCCCACGTCGACGAGAACACGATCGGGGTCGCCGCCGTCCTCGGCACCACCTTCACCGGCCACGCCGACGACATCACCGGGATCAACGACCTGCTGATCCGGATCCGCGACGAGAAAGGCATCGACGTGCCACTGCACGTGGACGCCGCCAGTGGCGGCTTCGTCTGGCCCTTCCTCTACCCGCACTCCGAGTGGGACTTCCGGCTCGAGCAGGTGCGGTCGATCAACGTCTCCGGCCACAAGTTCGGGCTCGTCTACCCGGGGATCGGCTGGCTCGTCTTCCGCGAACAGAGTGACCTGGCCGAGGATCTCGTCTTCTACGAGAACTACCTGGGCAAAACCGACGCCACCTTCACCCTCAACTTCTCCACCGGCGCCTCGATGGTGCTGGCGCAGTACTTCAACTTCGTCCGCCTCGGCCGCGAGGGCTACACGATCGTGATGCAGGCGATGGAGCAGAACGCGAAGGCGCTCGCCAAGCGGCTCGAGGACAACGGCAACTTCGACCTCATCGGGGCTGACGAAGAGCAGCTGCCGCTAGTCGCCTTCAAGCTCGCCGGCGAACACGACTACGACGAGTTCGACGTCTCCTGGCAGCTCTCGGCCGAGCGCGGCTGGATGCTCCCTGCCTACACGATGCCCCCCGACGCCCAGGAGGTGAAGGTGATGCGGGCGCTGGTCAAGGAGACCCTCGGTCGCCAGCAGGTGGACCGCCTCGCCGACGACATCGAACAGGCCTGCAAGGTCCTCGACGAGAAGGGCGGCGCCCACCCCCACGAGCGCAAACGGATGAAGCGCTCGCCGGGCTACTAGCCGCGAATTTCGAACTGCATCAAATTTCCTCCCTGGCGGGTGGGGAATTTGATGCAGTTCGGGAGGGCCACCAGGCGCGGTCGCCTAGGCGGTAGGTGATCGCCGGGATCAGCAGGGCGCGGACGAGGAAGGTGTCGAGGAGGACGCCGAAGGCGACGGTGGCGCCGATCTGCACCAGCTCCTCCAGCGGCAGCAGGGTGAGGGTGGCGAAGGTGCCGGCGAGGATCAGGCCTGCGCCGGTGACGACGCCGCCGGTGTGGACGAGGGCGGCGAGAACGCCCTCGCGGGTGCCGCGGGCAGCCGCCTCCTCGCGGGCGCGGGTCATCAGGAAGATGTTGTAGTCGACCCCGAGGGCGACGAGGAAGATGAACGCCATCAGCTCGAGATTGAACGCCAGCCCTTCGGTCTGGAAGACCTCCGTGAAGGCGAAGGTGGCGAGGCCGAGGGTGGCGGCGAAGGAGAGGACCACGGTCGCGATCAGGTAGGCGGGGGCGACCAGCGCCCGCAGCACCGCGACCAGGATCAGGCCGACGACGAGGAGGACGAGCGGGACGATCAGCTTCGTGTCCCGGGAGTTGGTCTGCTCGACGTCGAGGTTCTCGACCGGGATGCCGCCGAGCAGGCCGCCGGGGTCGATCGCGTGCAGACGGGTGCGGATCTCCTTCACCGCTTCGGCCGCGTCGCTGCCGTAGGGGTTGCCGTGGAGGACGAGGGCGACCAGCGCCTGCGAGGCATCGCCGGGGATCGGCGCCGGCAGCGCCAGTTGCACGCTCCCCAGCCGCTGCATCCCGCGCACCACGGCAGGTGCCGCGTCGGCTTCAACCACCGCGGTCAGCGGCGACCCGAGCCCGGGCGGGAAGTGCCGTTCCAGCGCTTCGTTCCCTTCGCTCGAGTCGGTCGGCTTCGTCACCCCTTGCCCGAACCCGAGCGTGTCGTGGTGCGTCAGGTTCCCGAGGCAGAGCACCGTCAGCAGCGCTAGCACGGAGACCACAATCGCCCCGGAGCGCCGGCGCACCAACTCCGCCACCCGCTCCCACACGTTTGGGCGCGGGGCAGGGGGGTCCCCTCCGTCACGAATTGGGAGGTTCCTCCGGGGACCCCCCTGCCCCGCGGCGGGGGCGAGATTGGCAGGCCAAAAAGCTCGGTCCCCGAGGATGGCCAGCAGGGCCGGCAGCAGGGTGAAGGCGGCCAGCAGCATCACCGCAATTCCGATAGCGAGGATAGGTCCCAGCCAGTGGGTCGACTCCAGGTCCGCGGCTAGCAGGACCAGCATTGCCGCGATCACCGTTCCTGCCGAGGCGAATAAGGCCGGGCGGGTCTCGCGGATCGCCCGGTCGAGGGGGGAGGCGGGGGTGGGGCTCGGCGGACAACTGCGGGGAGGGTCCGGCGACCCCCACCCCCGGCTCCCGTCGCGCGCCAGCTCCTCTCGGTAGCGGTGGACGAGGAGCAGGGAGTAGTCGGTGCCGGCGCCGAAGATGAGGACTAAGAGGAGCATCGTGCCCTCGGCGTTGACGGTTATCCAGCCGGCCTCGATCAGTAGGTAGGCGATGCCGACGGCGACCAGGTAGGCGGCACCGACCGCGAGCAGCGGCAGCAGGGCCAGGATCGGGGCGCGGTAGACGAGGAGCAGGAGCAGGAGGACGAGGCCTACGGTGGCGAAGAGGAGGGTGTGGGCGGCTTCGGAGGCGGTCGCCTCGAGGTCAGCGGCGATCCCGCCCGGTCCGGTGACGAAGGCGCGGAGCTCCGGCCGCGCGTGGGCGTGCAGGTAGGTGCGGATGCGCTCGACGCCGTCGACGACGGCGCCGCGGTCGTCGGCGTCGAGCGCGAGGAAGAGCAGCGCCGCTTCGCCGTCGCGCGAAAGCGGCCCGACGCCGTCGGCGACCCGGGAGACCGCGGCGAGGTCGCGCCGGTAGCGCGGCGCGCCGGAGAACGGGTCGATCACCGGCGTCGCCCCGGTCAGCGCCAGCCGGTCGAGGCCGTCGCCGAGCCGACCGATCGCCCGCAGGTCCCCCTTCGTCAACCCGCCGCGGCGTTCGAAGACGACCACCACCGGGACCTCTTCGCCGCCCCCGGAGACGTGCTGCAGCGCCTTCACCGCCCGCGTCGATTCCGCGTCCGCGGGCAGGAAGCTGCTCTGCCCGGCGGCGGTGACGTCGTCGATGTGCGCGTGGGCAACGAGTCCGGCGGCCCCGAGCAGGAGCCAGACCGCGACCGTCGCCCAGCGTCCGCGGGGCCCGGTGATCACCCGCCGCAGGCTAATCGCGCCGGGTGACCGATCCGTCGAGGCGCTGATTATTCCCCCGGCGATTGGGTAACGAGGATCGATGAGATCGAAGTCGCTGCTTACCGCTGCCCTGGTCGCCCTCTCCCTCGGCCTCGTGGCTTGCGGAAGCAGCGGCTCCGGCTCCTCCTCTGAAGCCGAAACCGCGCCCGCCGGGCAGGAATCCGGCAGCGCCGAAAGCACCGAAGCCGAAACCGGCTCCGAAGGGGCCTCCGGCGAGAGCGAAGCCGCCCCGAGCGGCGAGGCTCAGAAGTCGGAAAAAGTCCAGATCGTCGAATTCACCTACGAACCGGACCCGGTCGTGGTCCAGGTCGGCGGCAAGGTGACCTGGCAGAACGAGGACAGCGCGCCCCACACCGCGACCGCCGACGACGGCAGCTTCGACACCGGCACGATCGAGGAAGGCAAGCTCGGCTCGGCGACCTTCAAGGAAGCGGGCACCTTCACCTACCACTGCACGATCCACCCGACGATGCACGGCACCGTCGAAGTGGTCGAATAGCCGAGGGCCGGATGCCGTTCTGGCTCGCCCGCAAGGCCGCACCGCACCTCTGGAAGCGGGTCCCCTGGGCGAAAGTCTGGGTCGCTTCGCTGTGGCTGGCGAACAAGGGCCGCGAGCGGATGGAGGCGAACCTGACCAACCGCGAACAGACCGAGTTCTGGAACCTGCTGAAGAAGTCCAAGGGCCGCCCCGGCAACCTCAGCAAGCGCGACCGCACCCGCGTAAAGCACATCGTCGGCAAAGCGATCCGCGGCTAGCTGCCGACGGGACGAATTCCGGTCCATACAAGCGGTTTTCGTCCCGCTGGCCATAGGATCGAGCCGATGAAGCCGGTCACGGTCGAAGTCGCCGTCTCCCGGGCGCCGCGCGAGGTGTTCGAGTTCCTCGACGCGCTTGCCAACCACGAGCGGTTCCTCGACCACTACCTCGTTGACTGGAGCTTCTCGGGGCCGCAGCGCGGGGTCGGCGCCAAGGCGCGGGCGCGGGTCGACGCTCCGGCTTCCCAGGACCACTTCGAGTTCGAGGTGACCGAGTCTGAGGCGCCGCGCCGGATCGTCGAGCAGGGAGTCTCCTCCGGCGGCAAGCGCGAGACCCGGGGCACCTATCGGCTCGAGCCGCAACCCGACGGCATCGGCACCCGGATCGAGTTCGAGCTCGATTTCCTGCAGCTGCCGCGCAGCGAGCGCCTGATCCCGCCGCTGACCCGCGCCTTCGCCAGGCGCGTCAACAACAAGGCGATGCGCCGCCTCGCCAAGCTCCTCGACGGCTGAGAAGATCCCGGCGTGCCCGAGGAGGAGCGAGAGGACCTGGCGGAGCTGCTGGCGCGGCGGGCGCTGACCGAGGACGCGGCGCGGCCCGAGGCGGTCGAGAAGCGCCACGCTGCGGGCGGGCGCACCGCCCGCGAGAACCTCGCCGACCTGGTCGACCCCGGCTCCTTCGTCGAGTACGGGCGCTACGCGATCGCCGCCCAGCGCGGCCGGCGCGAGCTCGCCGACCTGATCGCCCGCACCCCCGCCGACGGCCTCCTCGGCGGCACCGCACGCGTCAACGGCGACCTCTTCGACCCCGAGCGTGCCGCCTGCGCGGTCCTCTCCTACGACTACACGGTCCTGGCCGGGACCCAGGGCGCCCTCGGCCACCGCAAGAAGGACCGCCTCTTCGAGCTGATCGAGCGGATGCGGCTGCCGGTCGTCTTCTACGCCGAGGGCGGGGGAGGGCGCCCGGGCGACACCGACTACCCCGTCGTCTCCGCCCTCGACACCCGCGCCTTCGCGCTCTGGGCGAAGCTCTCAGGGCTGGTGCCGCGGATCGCGATAGTCCATGGCCGCTGCTTCGCCGGCAACGCGGTTATCGCCGGCTGCGCCGACCTGATCGTCGCCACCGAGGCGAGCTCGCTGGGGATGGGCGGCCCGGCAATGATCGCCGGCGGCGGCCTCGGCGACGTGCCGCCCGACGAGGTCGGCCCGATCGGGATGCAGGCACCGAACGGCGTGGTCGACCTCGTCTGCGCCGACGAGGTGGAGGCGACGGCGGTGACGAAGAAGCTCCTCGCCTACTTCCAGGGCGCGACCGCGCCCGGCCCCGAGCCCGACCAGGCGCGCCTGCGCGACCTCGTCCCGGAGCGCAAGCGCCGCGCCTATGACCCGCGTCCGATCGTCGAGACCCTCTGCGACGAGGGCTCGGTCACCTTCCTGCGCGAGCGCTTCGCGCCGGAGATGGTCACCGCGCTGGCGCGGATCGAGGGCCAGGCGCTCGGGATCATCGCCAACGACACCCGCCACACCGCCGGCGCCGTCACCTCCGACGCCGCCGACAAGGCCGCCCGCCTGCTGCAGCTCTGCGACGCCTTCGGCCTCCCGGTCGTTTCCCTAGTCGACACCCCCGGCTACATGGTCGGCCCCGAGGCCGAGGCGACCGGGCTCGTCCGCCACGCCTCGCGGCTGCTGGTCGCAGGCGCCGCCCTGCGGGTGCCGCTCGTCGCCGTCGTCCTGCGCCGCGGCTACGGCCTCGGCGCCCAGGCGATGGTCGGCGGCAGCCTGCACGAGCCGCTGCTGACGGTCGCCTGGCCGAGCGCCCACCTCGGGCCGATGGGGCTGGAGGGGGCGGTGCGGCTGGCGCTGCGCAAGGAGCTCGAGGCTATCCCCGACGAGGCCGAGCGCGAGCAGCGCGTCCGCGACCTCACCGCGCAGGCTGAAGAGAACGCGAAGGCGCTCAACGCCGCTGCCCTCTTCGAGCTCGACGACGTGGTCGACCCGGCCGAGACCCGCGGCCTCATCGCCGCGACCCTCACCGCCGCCGGGGACGCCCGCCCGCCGGGCGCCCACCGCTTCGTCGACACCTGGTAGTTCACACATCGGTAAGGGTCGATGTGGGAGGCTCGCCCGGCCGACCGAAGAAAGGGAGACATCACCAACATGCCCCAGACCGACATGCCCGAAGCCGACTACTCCGACCTCAAAGCGCTGTTCATCAACTGCACCCTGAAGCGCAGCCCCGAGACCTCCAACACGCAGGGCCTGATGGACAAGTCGATGGCGGTGATGCGCGCGCAAGGGGTCGAGGTCGACTGCCTGCGCTGGGTCGACCACGAGATCGCGATCGGCGTCTGGCCGGACATGACCGAACACGGCTGGGAGCGGGACGAGTGGCCGGAGATCTACGAGCGGGTGCTCGCCGCCGACATCCTCGTCCTCGGGATGCCGATCTGGCTGGGGGAGAAGTCCTCGGTCGCGACCCACGCGATCGAGCGCCTCTACGGCAACTCGCACCTGCTGAACGACCAGGGCCAGTGGGCCTACTACGGCCGCGTCGGCGGCTGCATCGTCACCGGCAACGAGGACGGGATCAAGCACTGCGCGATGAACGTCCTCTACTCGCTGCAGCACCTCGGCTACACGATCCCGCCGCAGGCTGACTCCGGCTGGATCGGCGAGGCCGGCCCCGGCCCCTCCTACCTCGACGACGGCTCAGGCGGCCCCGAAAACGACTTCACCAACCGCAACACCGTCTTCGCGGCCTGGAACCTGATGCACCTGGCGCGCATCCTCAAGGACGCCGGCGGCATCCCCGCCCACGGCAACCAGCCGAAAGAGTGGGAAGCCGGCTGCCGGTTCGACTCGCCGAACCCCGAGCACCGCAGTTAAACTGGTACTCACTGAGTACTAGAGCGATATGTTGTGATGCGTGGGTGGACGAAAGCAGCGATTCTCGCTGCGCGTCGGGGACGCGAGGCTGGTTCGGTGGGCGAGTTGGGCAGGAATCCTCGGCTTAGTGGTCGCACTCGTAGGGATCCTGTTCGGAGCTCCGCTCATTCGGGGACGGGATAGCGAAAGCGCGGTCTCGAGTTCGAAACCACGTAGGTCGCAGCTGGAACGAATCGACTTGCTCTCCCGCAACGGGCTCACTCCCGGGGCCGCCGCTTTGGAACTGCTGGTCCACAACGCCGGCGGTTCCAGTTCGGTGGTGAGCAGGGCTCGGATCGAAGTGTTGACCGAGCGCGAATTGCCCCTCTGTTTTGCGCAGGGCTCGCTTCGAGTCAGCGAAACCTATGGCGCTCAGCTCCCTTTCGAAGCGCAGACCGGCGACGTCGTGGAAGAGCCACTGCATCAGCAGATAGGACCGGACGAAAATGACCGATTCCGAATCCACGTAAGTCTCAACGAAGGAGGGGAGCCGCCCAAAGGAGTCCATCTCTTTGAGCTTCGAGTATCACTGATCCACGATGGCCGATCTGCACCGTTGCCGATGGGAAGCGCCCTGCTTTCGGTTCCACAGCTTCCATCTGGATACGGCGCCTACTACCTGGAACCCGGACAGTTGGCGGAGTTGGAACGCGCTTACAACGTGGGGGACACTCTTACGCCCGAAGAATTGTGGGAGGCCCCGATGCGGTGCTGGCAGGCTAACGGCGAAGCCTTGGCGGAGGTTGGCCACAGCGATGCGGCTAGATCGCAAGGGCTAGAAGAAGCGATAGATGGAAGCTTTGTGCCCAGCTTCGACGAACTCGCTCCGTAGGCGTTTCACCAGAGCGCGGTGTGTTCCTCCATCACGCCGAGGCCGGAGGCGAGGGTGAGTCCGCCGAGGGTGCCGGCGAAGCTGCCGAAGCGGTGGCGGTAGCGGGAGCGGATGAGCAGGTAGTTGTCGTCGCGGGCATGGTCTGACTCGGCCGCGAAGTCGAGCGAGCCGGCGTCGCCGAGATCGACGCCAGCGAGCTCCCGGAAAGCAACCGGCGGCGGTTCGGACGGCTCGCCATCGACCCAGATCGCCCGCTCGCTGCCCCGCGGCAGGTCGTTGATCCCCTCGACCAGGTTCCAGGCGAGGTTGCGTCCCTCGACCGACTCGCCGACGCCGGCCGACCAGCGCCAGTGGGTGTGGCGCTGGTGGTGGCCGGCAGACTCGTCGTCGATGGCGCGGCCGGCGACCGCGATCCGGCGGCCGGGGATCTCCACCGTGCCCTCGACCGGCATTCCCGCCCGCTTGCGGGTCCAGGCGACGCTCTTGCCGCTGGGGCAGGTCGCCTCGATCGCAGCCACATCGCCGAGCTCGAGGCTCGCTCGCAGGCCCGGCCCGTCGACCTCGAGCCGCGGTCCGTCGAAGCTCACCTCGCGGCTGCCCGGCAGCGGGTTGGTGTGCGCCCACTGCCGCCGCTGCTCGCGGTCCCAGAGGACCCAGAACGATTGCTTCGCCGGGCCGATCTCGGCGCGCGCGGCACACAGCATCAGCTCCTCGGCGAAGACGGCGACGTAGCGCCAGCGCTTGCGCAGCTGCCCGCGGTCGAAAAGCGGCAACGAGGCCGGGTCCATCGCGCGAAGGTACTAGGCATGTCGCCTTTGTCTTCTCTGGGGAGACAAAGGCGACACGTCAATAGGCTCGCCGGATGGACCAGGTCGTCCAGATCGTCGGCGCGCTGCTGATCCTCGCCGCCTTCACCGCGGTCCAGCTCGGGCGGATGCGCCCCGACTCGCGCCTCTACCTGGCGCTCAACCTCGCCGGCTCGGCGATCCTCGCCGTCCTCGCGGTGATCGGGCAGCAGTGGGGCTTCGTGCTGCTCGAGGGTGTCTGGGCGATCGTCTCGGCCTGGGGGCTCGTGTCGACTTATGCGTCCTATAGGGACCAAAAGGCGACACGCGACTAATCCGCCCGCGCCTCCAGCCGCTCGGCGAGTCTGTTCATCCCGCGCTCGCGCGCCGCGGCCGCTGCGCCGAGCCAATCCGTCGGCGCGTCCTTGGGCCGCTTCACCTTCGCGTCGCGGAGCGTCGCGATGTCCTTGAACTTGAGCAGGTCCTCTTTGCCCTCGATCAGCGCCGCCCGGAGGGCCGGCCGCCGCTCGCGGATCGCGCTGTCGAGGATCGCCTCCAGCGAGCCGTGCTGCCGCAGCATCTCCGCCGCGGTCTTCGGCCCGACGCCCCTGGCGCCCGGCAGCCCGTCGGAGGGGTCGCCGCGCAGGGCGATGAAGTCGGGGACCAGCTCCGGGTCGATCCCGTAGCGCTCGCGCACCTCGGCCGGGCCGACCTCTTCGGCGCCTTTGCCGCCGCCGGTTTTGACGTAGAGGACGGTCACGTTCTCGCCCGCGCACTGGTACATGTCTCGGTCCCCGGTCAGGAGCAGCGCCCGCCCACCGGCCTCGGCCTCCAGCCGCGCGTAGGTCCCGAGCAGGTCGTCGGCCTCGAGGTCGTCGGCCGTCTCCACGGTCCAGCCGAAGGCCTCGAAGAACGGGCGTGACTCGGCGAACTGGTGCGGCAGCTCATCCGGCATCGCCGCCTCGCGCTCGGCGTGGTAGGCGGGGTAGAGCTCGGTCCGGTAGGCGGCCGCGTCGGGGCCGAAGCAGAGGACTACGGCCCGCGGCTCGTGCACTTCGACCTCGCGCAGAATCAGGTTCGCCGTCCCGAGCAGCGCGTTTACGGGCCGCCCGTCGGTCCCGGTGATCGTCTTCGGCAGCGCGTAGAAGGCGCGGAACAGCATCGAGGGCGCATCGACGGCAAGCAGCGGCGCGGGAGTAGACACGTTGCACTTATATGACACCTTGCCCTCGGCGTTCGTCCTTGGGACGGGTATGCCGGTAAAAGGACGAACGCCGCGGGTGGCTAGAGTCGCACCCGCATGAAGGCCCTCCACATCCACGACCTGCAGAAGCGCTACCCGACCGGGGTGGAGGCGCTGCGCGGCGTCTCGATCGACATCGAGCCCGGCGCGATCTACGGGCTGCTCGGCCCCAACGGCGCCGGCAAGTCGACGCTGATCCACTGCACCACCGGCCTGGCGCAGCCGACCGGCGGCTCAATCGAGATCTTCGGCCACGACGCAATCGGCAACTACGCCGAGGCGCGCCAGGCGGTCGGCCTCGCCCCGCAGGAGCCCAACCTCGACTGGTTCCTCACCGCCGCGGAGACCCTCGACTACCACGCCGGCTACTTCGGGATGCCCAAGCGCGAACGCCGCGAGCGGGTCGAGGAGCTGCTGGAGACCTTCTCACTGACCGAGAAGCGCGACGAACGCACCCGCACCCTCTCGGGCGGGATGAAACGGCGGCTGATCCTCGCCCGGGCGATCATGCACCGGCCGCGCCTGCTGATCCTCGACGAGCCGACCGCCGGCGTCGACGTCGAGCTGCGGCTCGAGCTCTGGCACTACGTCCAGAAAATCAACCAGGAGGGGACGACGATCCTCCTCACCACGCACTACCTGGAGGAGGCCGAGCAGCTCTGCGACAAGATCGCCTTCATCGCCGATGGGCAGATCGTCGCCGAGGGCACCAGCCCAGAGCTGGCCGAGCGCTTCGACGTCCCCAACCTCGAGGACGCCTACCTGGCGCTGGTCGGCCGCAAAGAGCTCTCGCGCTCGCACATCGAGCTCGCCGCCGACGAGGTCGAGGCGTGAGCGCCGCGCAGATCCGCTTCGCGACGCTCTGGCGCCGCGAGTGCAACCGCTTCCTCAAGATCAAGAAGCAGACGATCGGGGCGCCGATGCTGGAAACCTTCCTCTACATCACCGTCTTCGGCGCCGCGCTGGGCTCGCGGATCAAGCACCTGCACGGGATCGACTACGTCCTCTTCGTCATCCCCGGCCTGATCATGATGGCCTTCTCGACCAACGCCTTCACCAATAACTCATCCTCGATCCTCCAGCAGAAGTTCCAGGGCGCGATCCAGGACCAGCTCTCCTCGCCCGCCTCACCGGCCGAGCTGCTGCTCGCCTTCTCGCTCGGCGGCTTCATGCGCGGCCTGACGGTCGCCTTCCTCACCTTCGTCGTCTCGGTGATCCTCGTCGGCCTCCCGGTCGAACACGCCCTCGTCCTGATCCCCTCGCTGGCCCTGGTCGGCTTCTTCTTCAGCCAGCTCGGGGTGCTGATCGGCGTCCGCGCCGAGCAGTTCGACGACGTCGCCTTCGCCCAGACCTTCGTCCTGCAGCCGCTGATCTTCCTCGGCGGCGTCTTCTACTCCGCCGCGCTGCTCCCGCAGCCGTTCGAGACCCTGACCCGCTTCGACCCGATCTTCTACATGATCAACTTGGTCCGCTACGGCTTCGTCGGCTTCAGCGAAGTCAGCATCCCCCTCTCGCTGCTGGCGCTGACCGCGGCGACCACCGCGCTCTTCCTCTTCAACCTGCGTCTCTTCAGCCGCGGCTACCGCCTCCGCGCCTAGCGACTAGGGAGTTAACCCGGATCGGCCACCGGAACAGCCACTTTCCCGACGTCGTCCGGCAGCAGCAGGATCGCGCCCTCGCCGGTGACGTAGGCCTCCTCGCCGTGCTGGACGACGTCCATGCCGGTCGCCTCCTCGCGGTCGCTCGCCCGTAGCGGCATCACCGCGCCGATCAGCTTCAGCAGGACGAAGGTCATGGCGAAGGCATAGGCGGGTGCCGCCAGCGCCGCCAGGGCCTGATCGCCGAGCTGCGCGGCGTTGCCGTAGAAGAGGCCGTCGGAGACACCGTTCCAGTTCGCCTGGGCGAAGAAGCCGATGAAGAGGATCCCGAAGAAGCCGGCGGTGCCGTGGGCGGCGAGGACGTCGAGGGTCTCGTCGACCCGGGTCCGCGTGCGCCAGACGATGATCGCGTAGCTCGGCAGGGCAGCCAAAGCCCCCAGCAGCATCGCCCAGCCGGGGCTGATGTAGCCGCCCGCCGGGGTGATCGCGACGCAGCCGACGACGATCGCGGTGGCGGCGCCGATCGCCGTCACTTTGCGGCCGCGGATCAGGTCGAGCGCGAACCAGACGACCAGCGTGCAGGCAGGGCAGAGCAGGGTGTTGGTGAAGGCGAGCACGCTGGGGTTGCCGGTGCCGAAGCCGCTGCCGCCGTTGAACCCGAACCAGCCGAACCACAGCAGCCCGGCCCCGAGCAGGACGTAGACGGCGTTGTGGGGGAGGAGGGCCTGACGACCCCACTCCTTGCGGGCGCCGACGACGAGCGCCGCCGCCAGGGCCGAGAAGCCGGAGCCCATCTCGACCGGTACGCCGCCGGCGAAGTCGAGCGTCCCGTTCGCCATCAGCCAGCCGCCGCCGAAGGCCCAGTGCGCGAGCACCGCGTAGACGAGCACCGACCACAGCGCCGCGAAGACGAGGAAGGACCCGAACCGCATCCGCTCGACCACGGCGCCGGAGATCAACGCCACCGTGATGATGCAGAAGGTCGCCTGGAAGGCGAAGAAGACGAGCTCGGGGATGGTGCCCCCCTGGCGCGGGGCGAAGTCGACGCCGCTGAGGAAGGCGTTGCCGAGCCCGCCGATCAGGCTGCCGTCGCCGTCGAAGGCGAGCGAGTAGCCGACCGCCGCCCAGGTCACCGTCGCCACCGCGATCGCGGCGATGCTCATCATGAAGGTGTTGAGGGTGTTCTTCGAGCGCACCAGGCCCGCGTAGAAGAGCCCCAGCGCCGGCGTCATCATCAGCACCAGCGCGGTGGCGACCAGCATCCAGGCGGTATCGCCGGTGTCGATCGCGGCGGTCATCGGCTCACCGGCGTCACGGCGCCCTCGTCGCTGTCGCCGGTGCGGATCCGCACCGCGTGGTCGAGCGGGACGACGAAGATCTTGCCGTCGCCGACTTCGCCGGTGCGCCCGCCCTCGCAGATCGCTTCCACGGTCTTCTCGACGAAGGAGTCGGAGACCGCGACCTCGAAGCGGACCTTCTCCGAAAGCCCCATCTGCACGGTCGTGCCGCGGTAGGTCTCGACCCGCTCGACCTCGCCGCCGTGCCCCTGGACCCGGCTCATCGAGAACCCCCGGACCTCGGCCCGGTGGAGCGCCTCCAGGACCTGGTTCGCCTGCTCGGGACGGACGATCCCGATCACTAGTTTCATCGCTTTGTTCCTCTCCCGTTGCCGCCGCCTGCGGCCGCGAGCCTATCGGGACGGCAATCAGGCTTGCGCACTAAAGCCGCCCCGAGTGCCGACGCGCGCGCCTCCCTACAATCCGCAGCGCATGGCCACGCGGGTCCGCAGGCGGCGTCGCAAGCCGCACCATCCCATCTGGCACAAGGTCGCGATCCCGCTGGGGGTCATCCTTGCGCTGATGCTGGTCGCTGGCGGAATCGCGGTCGCCTGGGCGATCAACGTCTACAACTCGGCGCCGCCGCTCTCCAGCCTGAAGCCGGTGGAGAAGGGTCGCTCCTCGGCCATCTACGCCGCCGACGGCAGCCTGATCGGCTTCATCCGCTCCGAAAACGTGCGCCAGCCCGTGCCGGCGAAGGCGCTGCCCGACGACCTGAAAAACGCCACGGTCGCGATCGAGGACAAGGGCTTCTGGCAGCACGGCGCGCTCGACCCCCAGGGGATCGCCCGCGCCGCCGTCAAGGACCTCGAGGCCGGGGGCAAGCCGGTCCAGGGCGCCTCGACGATCACCCAGCAGCTGGTCCGCAACCTCTACATCCAGAACCCCCAGGACACGCTGGAACGGAAGATCAAGGAAGCGGCGCTCGCCAACGAACTCTTCGACAAACGCACGCGCTCCTGGATCCTCACCCAGTACCTCAACACCGCGCCTTACGGGACCGTTGAAGGGCAGACGGCGGTGGGCGCCGAGGCCGCCGCGCAGACCTACTTCGGCAAGTCGGTCAAAGACCTCGAATTGAAGGAAGCGGCGCTGCTGGCGGGGCTGCCGCAGGCGCCCTCCGAATACAACCCGTTCCTCGACCCGAAAGCGGCCTTGAAGCGGCGCAACGAGGTCCTGCGGGTGATGTGGGAACAGGGCTACATCACCGGCGACGAATACAGCACGACGAAGAACCGCGGCCTCGGCCTCGAACCCGGCCACAAGTACCAGGTGATCAAGGACCCGTTCCTCTTCGACCTGGTCCAGAACGAACTGATCGAAAAGTACGGGATCAACACCGTCCGCAACGGCGGCCTCAAGGCCTACACCACGATCAACCCCGATCTGCAGCAGAAGGCCGAAGAAGCGGTCGACTACTCCTGCTCGGTCTGTTACTCGGGCGGCGGCCCCGCCGCCGGGCTGGCCTCGGTCAACCCCGACACCGGCGCGATCGTCGCCCTCGCCTCGACCGAAGGCGAAGAATCCGAAAGCGAATTCAACTACGCCTGGCAGGCGCATCGCCAGCCCGGGTCCTCGTTCAAGACCTTCGTGCTGACGACCGCGGTGAAGGAGGGGATCGACCCCGCTTCCACCTACTACAACGGCACCTCGCCGATGACCCTCGACATCCCCGGCGGCGGCACCTGGACCGTCAACAACGCCGAGCCGGGCGGCGGCACGATGTCGCTCGAAGCCGCGACCTGGGATTCGGTCAACGTCATCTTCGCCCAGCTCGACCTCGACGTCGGCCCCGAAAGCGTCACCCAGACCGCGCACGAAATGGGGATCGAATCGCCGCTCGAATCGGTCCCGGCGGAGGCGATCGGCGGGCTCGCGGTGGGCGTCACGCCGCTGGAAATGGCCGACGCATACGCGACCCTCGCCGATGGCGGCATCCACCACGACGCCACCGCGGTCAGCCGGGTCGAATTCCCCAACGGCAAGGTCGACGACTTCGAAAAGGACAACGGCGAACGCGTCCTCACCGAGGGCCAGGCCTGGGAGGTGACGCGGATCCTCGAGGGCGTGATCACCCAGGGCACCGGCGCCGGCTACACCGACATGGGCTGCAGCTCCGAGGCCGGCAAGACCGGCACCTCGGAGGGTCTCTCCGACGCCTGGTTCGTCGGCTACACCCCGAAGTTCGCGACCGCCGTCTGGGTCGGCCACCCGACCTCGCGCGAATACACCGGCTTCGGGGGCCCGACCGCCGGCCCGATCTGGCAGTCCTACATGTCCTCGGCCCAGGAAGGCGACTGCCCCGAATTCGAAGAAGCGGCCGAACCCGAACTAGAAGGCCTCGACAGCGAACACACCTCCGGCTCGGGCTACGAAAGCGGCTACGAAGAAGAAGAAAGCTACGAAGCGGGCGAAGAAGAAGAAAGCGAAGCAGCCGAAGGCAAGGAAAAGCCCGAAGGCGAAGAAGCCGCCGAAGAAGAAGCCCCGGCCGCAGAAGCCACCCCGGAACCGGAACCGGCATCCCCACCGCCGTCCGCCGGCGGCGGCATCAGCCCCGGCTGATCACCACTCCGAACTCGGGGCCCCTATAGGGCACCAAATCTCGGAGTGCGTGGCCTACTCCCCGATCAGCTCTATGCGGTAGCCGTCGGGGTCGCGGACGAAGCAGATGCGGTGGCCCTCGGTGCGGCCGCCGGGGCGGTAAGGGGGCTTTTCGGGCTCGATGCCCAGCTCCGTCAGCTTGTCGAGGGTGTCGTCGAGGTTGCCGTCGACGAGGAGGGCGATGTGGTTGTAGCCGGTGCCGTGCTCATAGCCGGTGACGCCGTGGTTGTAGGTGAGCTCGAGGCGGGGGTCTTCGCCGGGCAGGCCCATGAAGACGTTGATCGCCTCGTCGCCGATCGGCATCCGCCGCACCTCTTCGAAGCCGAGCTTCTCGTAGAAGGCGACCGAGCGCTCGATCTCGCCGATCCGGTAGCAGGTGTGGAGAAAGCTCGTCACTCGTCGGCCTAGATCGTAACGGGGGTCTGGAGTCACGAATATTCGGTACCAGCTTTCTGGAACTGCCGGGTCCCCTTGCAGGCGACCACCGCTCGTATTACCGTCCAATGCTCGGCAAACGTGGGATTTGCCGTGGAATCAACCTCATCAGAGAAAGGCACCTTTTGCATAGCAAGCTTTCACGCCGCGCCCGCCTGCGGGTCCTGGCTCTCGCGGTCCCGGCGGCCGCGCTCACCGTCGTCTTCGGCGCCTCCGGCGTGGCCGGCGCAGTCGAAGCGCCCGTCGCCCCGGTCCCGACCGGCACCAAGGACGTAATCACGATGTCGCTGGTCAAGGGCAAGCTGAAGTTCGTCGCCCCGGAATCGGTCACCGTCGGCGACCAGCTGGAAATCGTCAACAAGACGAACCCGAAACAGGTCGGGCCGCACACCTTCTCGCTGGTCACCAAAGGCTCGATCCCGAAGACGAAGAAGCAGATCGGCACCTGCTTCACGCCGAAGAAGATCTGCTTCGCGATCGCGCAGTGGCACGGGTTCAACCCGAAATCCGAAAAGATCACGAAGAACCCCGCGAAGGCCGGTCCGGCCGGCTGGAGCACGATGGGCACCGCCACCGGCAAGAAGGGCGACTCTTGGTTCAGCGGCGAAACGAAGGGCGGCCACATCTCGCAGGAAGTGACGGCTGAAGCCGGCACCACCCTGTACTTCATGTGCGCCATCCACCCGTTCATGCACGGCCAGATCAAGGTCGTCGCGCCGGTCGTTCCGACCGCCTAGGGCCCCGGCAACGGCTGGACAGTCCTCAATTCCGCACCGCCTGGGGCGCCGAGCTTTCCTCGGCGCCCTCGGCGGCGGCGCCCTTGCCGTCTTCCTGCCCCGACGGGGCGGGGGCGGCGGGCTGCTGCCGTTCTCGACCGAGCCGCCGCCGGCGCTCGCCGCGGTCCCGTTCCGCGAGCGGCTGCCGATCCCGCCGGTTCTCGACGGCGACCACATCCGGATCCCGATCCGCGAGGCCGAGCAGCAGATCCTCCCCGGCCGCAAGACCCGCCTCTGGACCTTCGGCGGCAGCTTCCCCGGCCCGACGGTCCGCCGCCGCGCCGGTCACCGCACCCGCGTCACCTTTCACCACGAACTGCCGGAGCAGGTGGGGGAGCTCTCGATCCATCTCCACGGTGGCCACAACCGCACCCAGTTCGACGGCTACCCCGGCGGCCTCACCGAGAGCCAGCCGGTCTCCTACTACTGCCAGATCCCCCGCGGCCTCTCGGCCCACGCCTCGGGCAACGAGTTCCTACTCCCGCCCGGGGGCCGCAAAACCTACGTCTACGATCTGATGGAGGACGGCCGCCCCGAACGCGCCGCCTTCCAGTGGTACCACGACCACCGCCTCGACCGCACCGCTCCACACAGCTGGAAAGGGCTGGCGGGGATGTGGATCGTCGACGACGGGTTCGACGAGGGGCTGCCGCTGCCGCGCGGCGAGCGCGACCTGCCGCTGATGATCGGCGACCGCAGCTTCGACCACGAGAACCAGCTCACCGATCCCTTCACCAACCGCCGTCCGCCTGACGACGGCGTGCTCGGCGAGTGCGTCCTCGTCAACGGCGCCTTCATGCCCCACCACCCGGTCAGCCCCTGCCGCTACCGCTTGCGCATCCTCAACGTCTCCAACTTCCGCAGCTACAACCTGCACCTCTCCAACGGTGCCGGGATGATCCAGATCGCCGCCGACAGCGGTCTGATGCCGAAGCCGGTCCGCCGCCGCGAAATCCTCCTCGGACCGGCCGAGCGGGTCGAGGTGATCGTCGACTTCGCCGGCCACGCGGGGGAGACGGTCGAGCTGCGCAGCACGAAGCGCCACCCGGGCCGCAACCCCGCCGGCGCCCGCACCTACGGCGGCGCCCTGATGCAGTTCCGGGTCGGCGCCGGGCGCGTCGCCGACCGCACCCGCGTGCCGCGTCGGCTGCGCCCGCTGCCGGAGTGGACGCAGAAGGCCAAGCGCACGCCCGACCACCGCTGGGAGATCACGATCGCCGGCTTCTTCAAAACGACCTGGCGGATCAACGGCCGCACCTTCAACCCCGCCTACATCGAGACCAAGCCCCCCCTCGGCACGATCCAGACCTGGGAGTTGGTCAACAAGACCAACGTCGCCCACGTCATGCACCTGCACCACACCGACTGGTACCTGCTCGAGCGCAACGGGAAAAAGCCGCCGCCGTGGGAAGACTGTCTCAAGGAGACCTTCTTCCTCTTCCCGAACGAAAAGATCCTCGTCGCCGGCCGTTTTTCGGACTACACCGGGAAATTCGTCGTCCACTGCCACATGCTGGACCACGAGGACCACGGCCTGATGAGCCAGTTCCAAGTCGTGCGCGGTTGACAAACCGTCCACCGCGCCTCAAGTAAACAGATGCGTTTGCCGATGGTCCCGCCATGGCAGCTACGCAAAATCGGGTAAGCATCAGCCCGGCCGGCGGCTCCGAGCTGCGGGCCGCGGCAGCGCTGCTGATAGCCGGCGCCGGCCTTGTCGCCCTCTCGCTCCTGCTGCCGCACCCGAGCGGTGGCGACACCACCGCGCTGACACTGACCGCTGCGGCGATGGCCGCCGTCGGCGTGCTCTGCTCGTTCCTGGTCGGCCGAGTTCCCCGCGGCGCCGTCCACCTGCTCCTCGGCGGCATCGTCGCCACCACCGCGCTGTTGATCTTCGAGAGCGGCATCGCGGTCGGTCAATACGGGACGATCTTCGTCTGGGCGACCTTGATCTCGTCCTACTACTTCCCCCGCCGCATCGCCGCCTTTCACCTTGCCTGGCTGCTGCTGGTCTACGGCATCGCCCTGCTCGAGGTTGAAAACACCGCCGGCTACTCGCCGCTCACCCGCTGGATCTTCACCCTCGTCTCGCTCGGCGTCGTGATGCTGCTGACGACGGCGATCGTCGCCCGCCGGGCCCGCGCCGACGAGCGCGCCCGCCGCTTCTTCGACCTTTCCCGGGACATGCTCTGCACCGCCAACATGGACGGCTACTTCGTCGAGCTGAACGACGCCTGGGGGTACTACCTCGGCTACGACAGAGAGGAACTGCGGGCGGTTCCGTTCATCGAGCGGGTTCATCCGGAGGACCGCGAGCGGACCGAAGCCGAGGCGGCCGCACTCTTCGAGGGGGCGGAGACGCTGCAGTTCGAGAACCGCTACCAGGCGAGGGACGGTTCTTGGCACTGGATGCGCTGGAGCTCGCAGCTTTCCCCGGACGAGTCGCTGATCTACGCCCGCGCCACCGACGTCACCGAGCTGAAGCAGATCGGGGACGAACGTGAGGAGCTGCTCGGCAAGGTGCAGGAGATGGCCACCCACGACTCGCTGACCGGGCTCCCCAACCGCCGCGTCCTTGAGGAGCAGCTGCCGCACGCGATGGCCCGCGCCCGCCGCAGCGGCTCGCCGCTCTGCGTCGCCCTGCTGGACATCGACCGCTTCAAGGCCTACAACGACACCCACGGCCATCTCGCCGGCGACGGGGTCCTGCGCGAGTGCGCCCGCGCCTGGGACGACGCCCTGCGGGGCGAAGACACGATCGTCCGCTTCGGCGGCGAGGAGTTCCTGGTGCTGCTGCCCGACACCGCGCCCGAGGAGGCGGCGGAGGTGGTCGAGCGGCTGCGCGAACGGACGCCGATGGATCAGACCTGCTCCGCCGGCCTCGCCGCTTGGGACACCGTCGAGAGCGCCGACGACCTGCTCGGCCGCGCCGACGCAGCCCTCTACCTGGCCAAGGCCGGAGGCCGAGACCAGCTGGCGCTGGCCGGCGCGCCCGCCTGATCGTCGCCGGCCCGCAATGATTCGGCGATGGGCCGCGAAGAGCACGACCGCGCGGTGCGCTTCCGCACCGCGCGCCGCGACCCGGCGCTGACCGTCGTCGAGGGCTTCCACGCGCTCAAGCACGCGCTGCGCTTCGGCGCCGAGCTGGTCGAGGCGGTGGCAGTCGAACCGGCCTCGCTCGACGCGATGGCGGCAGAACTTGCCCCCGACCTGGCCGGGCAGCTGGCTGGACGGGTCGAGCCGGTCGACAAGGAGACGCTCGCCGACCTGGTGCCGCTGATCCCGCACACCGGCGTCGCCGCGATCGCCCGCCGGCCGCGGGTCGACCTCGACGCCGCGTTGGCGGACCCGGCGCCGGCGCCGGCGATCCTGCTCGAGCAGCCGCGGAACATGGGCAACATCGGGGCCTGCATCCGGGTCGCCGCCGGCGGCGGCGCCGCGGCCGTCGTCACCACCGGCGAGAACGACCCCTGGCATCCCGACGCGGTCCGCGGTGCCGCCGGCCTGCAGTTCGCGCTGCCGGTCGCCAGGGTCGAGGCGCTGCCGGCGAGCGACCGGCCGCTGCTGGCGATCGATCCCGACGGGGAGGAGCTGGCGCCCGGGCTGGTGCCGCCGCGGGCGATCCTCGCCTACGGCACCGAGCGCCACGGTCTCAGCGGCGAGGTCTTCGAGCGGGCCGAGGCGCGGGTCGCGATCCCGATGCGCGAGGGCGTCTCCAGCCTCAACCTCGCCACCTCGGTCGCGATCGTCCTCTTCTTCATGCGGCTGACCGCGGATGCCGCATGAAGGAGCACGGGCCGGCGTCCGGAATTACATAAGGTGCCTTAAGCGCGATTCCCGCGTACCCGGTTGTAATCCGAAAGGAAAGATATGCCGCTCGCCGACATCAGCTTCGGGGAAATCCTCCTCGTAGCGCTGGAGATCTTCTTCTTCGTGGTCTGGATCTGGATCCTGATCACGATCCTCAGCGACCTCTTCCGCGACCACGAAATCTCTGGATGGGCGAAGGCGGCGTGGGTGCTCTTCCTCGTCTTCATCCCCTTCCTCACCGCCTTGATCTACCTGATCGCCCGCGGCGAGGGGATGCGCGACCGCACGATCAAAGCCCAGGCCGACGCGAAAAAGCACTTCGACGAATACGTCCGCGAGACGGCCAGCTCAGGTTCTCCCGCCGACGAACTCCACAAACTCGCCGAGCTCAAAGATAAAGGCGCCATCAGCCCCGAGGAGTTCGACCGCGCGAAGGCCAAGCTGCTGGCTTGACGCGGATCTGAAAATTCCTGCAAGTGCAAGGAAACTTGCGGGTTATCGACCACCTTTGAGGCGGCGCAGGCGCTTCGCTAGCCTGCGCCGCCGTGCTGTTCAGCCCCTCCACGAGTACGGCTAGGCGCCGTACCCTTGAGTGTCGTGCCCTGACCTTTGCCGCGTCGCTTTTCGCAGGCCTCTGCGTGCTGGCCGCTTCCTGGGCCGGCAGCGCTCCGGCGGAGACGCCGCAGGAAAAGCTGGAAGCGACGCGGGACAAGCTCGAAGGGGTGCGGGCGCACCAGAGCGCGCTCACCGAAACGATCGCCGAACAGAACCGGGCGATCGACTCGATGCTCGGCGAAGTCTCCGAACTGCGCCGCAAGCAGGCCGCGGTCGAGGCCGAACTGGAAGAAAAGCAGGCGCAGCTCGACGCGGCGACGGCGGCGCTGGAAGCCGAAGAAGCGCACCTGGAAAAGGTCCGCGAAAAGCTCCAGCGCTCGCTCGGGATCCTCCGCGAGCGGGTGGTCGCGATCTACGAGTCCGGCTCGCCGGACGTCGTCAACGCGATCCTCGAATCCGAAGACTGGTCGCAGATGGCGGCGCAGACCGAATACCTGAACCGGATCCAGAGCTATGACGACGAAGTCGTCGAACGGGTGAAGACGCTGCGCAACGAAGTCCGCTCGGCGGTCGACAAGCTGGCTGCGAAGCGGGCGGAAATCGAAGCGGCGCGCGACGCCGTCGCCGCGATCGAGGAGGAAGTCACTGCCGCCCGCCAGGAAGCCGAGGCCCGCTTCGCCGAACTTAAGGCTGCGCAGGCGCAGCGGCGCGAAGCGCTGGAAGCGCTGGAGTCACGCGAAGAAGCGCTTGGTAACAATCTCGCCTCGATCTCCGAACAGGTCGCGTCCGAAGGCGGCGACGCCACCTCCGGCCAGATGCCGGCGCCGCTCAACCCCGGCCAGGAAGCGCAGGTGATCTCCGAAAGCGAAGCCAGCGCCCCGGCCTCGGCGCCGCAGGCGGTCCAGGACGCGATCGCCGCCGGCAACGCGATCGCCACCACCCCCTACATCTGGGGCGGCGGTCACGGCTCCTTCGAATCCGAAGGCTACGACTGCTCCGGCGCGGTCTCCTACGCCCTGCACGGCGGCGGCTTCCTCGAAAGCCCGCTCGACTCGACCGGCCTCGAGACCTGGGGCGAACCGGGCCCCGGCCAGTGGATCACCATCTACGCCAACGCCGAACACGCCTGGATGGTGATCGCAGGCATCGCCTTCGACACCGTCGGCGGCCCCGGCCCGCGCTGGCACGACCCCTGGGTCGACTCGCCCGAAGGTTTCGTGGCGAGACACCCCGCGGGCTATTAACAACTTCGTCACGGCCGTCCCATAGGCTGGCGCGGCGTGGAACCGATCTCCTACTTCCAGGCGATCGTGCTCGGTGCCCTGCAGGGGATCGCCGAGCCGTTCCCGATCTCCAGCCTCGGCCACGCGGTGATCGCGCCGAAGCTGTTCGGCTGGAACATCCACCAGAACGACGAGTTCTTCCTCGCCTTCCTCGTCGCCACCCACTGCGCCACCGCGCTGGTGCTCTTCGCCTTCTTCTGGCAGGACTGGAAGCGGATCATCGCCGGCTTCGTCCGCTCGCTGCGCGGGCAGGCGACCCCGAGCGACCACGACGCCCGGCTCGCCTGGGTGATCGTGATCGGCACGATCCCCGCCGGGATCCTCGGCCTCGCCCTCGAGCACAAGCTGCGCACGCTCTTCGCCTCGCCGCTCTCGGCATCGATCTTCCTCACCGTCAACGGCATCCTCCTGTTGATGTTCGAGCGCCTGCGCCGCCGGCCGCCGCGCCCGGGCGATTACGAGGGCGACGCCGACCCGCGGATCGCGAGGATGAGCTTCAAGCAGGCGTTCGCGATCGGCACCGCCCAGGCGGCGGCGCTGATCCCCGGGATCTCGCGCTCCGGGGTGACGATGGGAGGAGGGCTGATGACCGGGCTCTCGAACGAGGACGCCGCCCGCTACGCCTTCCTGCTGGCGACGCCGATCATCGGCGCTGCCGGGGTGCTGAAGCTGCCCGACCTGATGGGCTCGGCCGGCGACGGCGTCCGCGGTCAGGCGCTGGTCGGGGCGATCGCCGCCGCCCTCACCACCTACGTCGCGGTCAAGTTCCTGCTCCGCTTCTTCGAGACCAACCGTCTCAGCCCCTTCGGCGTCTACTGCATCGCGATGGGGCTGTTCTGCATCGTCGTCTTCTCGCTCTAGCAGTCGGTTCGCTGACCTCTAGAGACGATTGACACAAACGTCCCCCGGGTACCTGGGGGCAGAGTCCCAAGGGTCCTAGGGAAGGAGTCGTCATGGAGTCAGCATCTGTCTCGCGGCACGAAGTTCCGGGACGCGATCTCGCCGGCCGCGCGCCGCGGCGGGAACCCGCCGCCGAAAGCACCGCCGGCTGGAAACCGGCCGATCCGGGGCCGCTCGGCCTCGCCGCCTTCGCGCTCACGACGTTCGTGCTCAGCATGTTCAACGCCAACCTGGTCAGCCACGCCGGCGAGCCGGTGGTGCTGGGGCTGGCGCTCGCCTACGGCGGGATCGCCCAGCTGCTGGCGGGGATGTGGGAGTTCCGCACCGGCAACACCTTCGGCGCCGTCGCCTTCACCTCGTTCGGGGCGTTCTGGATCTCGTTCTGGGCGCTGGTGACGTTCTTCGCCGACAGCATCCCGGCCGAACACCTCGGTCCGTCGCTCGGGCTCTACCTGATCGCCTGGGGCATCTTCACCACCTACATGTTCGTCGCCTCGCTGCGGACGACGGCGGCGATCGCCCTCGTGTTCCTGTTGCTGGCGGTGACGTTCTTCCTGCTCGGGATCGGCAACGCCAACGAAAGCGAAGGGCTGATCGAAGTCGGCGGCTTCTTCGGGATTGCCACCGCGGCGGCTGCTTGGTATGCATCCTTTGCGGCGGTCGTCAACTCGACCTTCGGGCGGACGGTGATGCCGGTCAAGCCGATGAACGAGCCGAGGTCGACCGAACCGGCGCGGGACTGACAAAAACGGGAGGAGCAGTCGGATGGCAGTCGAGCAAGGAGAGACGCCGCTAGAGCAAGAGCTCGACGCGATGCTGAAGATCGAGAAGTTCGAGCCGCCGGAGGAGTTCCGAGCGGCGGCTCGCTGGAGCGACCCGAAGATCTACGAGGAAGCGGCGGCCGACCCGGTCGCCTGGTGGACGCAGCAGGCGAAGGAGCTGCTCGACTGGGACGTCGAGCCGACCCAGGGGCTCGACGACTCGAACCCGCCTTTCTACAAGTGGTTCGCCGACGGCAAGCTCAACGCCTCGGCGCAGTGCCTCGACCGCCACGTCGAGGCCGGCAACGGCGAGCGGGTCGCCTACCACTGGCGCGGCGAGGAGGGGGAGGAGCGCGACGTCACCTATGCCGACCTCCACCGCGACGTCCAGCGCTTCGCCAACGCGCTGAAGGACCTCGGGGTGGAGAAGGGCGACGTGGTCGGGATCTACCTGCCGATGATCCCCGAGGTCGTCGTCGCGATGCTCGCCTGCGCCCGCATCGGCGCCCCGCACAACGTCGTCTTCGGCGGCTTCTCGGCCGAGTCGGTCGCCGAGCGGATGGAGTTCTCCCAGGCCAAGGCGCTGGTCACCGTCGACGGCGCCCGCCGCAAGGGCAAGACGGCGCCGATCAAGCCGCAGGTCGACGAGCACCTCGGCGGCATCGACTCGCTGGAGACGATCGTCGTCGTCCGCGCCACCGGGATCGACTGCCCGATGACCGAGGGTCGCGACGTCTTCTTCGACGAGGCGATGGAGAAGGCCGACCCGGAGTGCCCGGCCGAGCCGATGGACGCCGAGCATCCGCTCTACATCCTCTACACCTCCGGCTCGACCGCGAAGCCGAAGGGGATCCTGCACACGACCGGCGGCTACATGACCGGCGTCACCGCCACCCACCGCTACGTCTTCGACCTCAAGCCCGAGGAGGACGTCTACTGGTGCGCGGCCGACGTCGGCTGGGTCACCGGCCACTCCTACATCGTCTACGGCCCGCTCTCCAACGGGGCGACCAGCGTGATGTGGGAGGGGGCGCCCGACTACCCCCACAAAGGGATCTGGTGGGAGAACGTCGAGCGCTACAAGGCGACGATCCTCTACGCGGCGCCGACGGCGATCCGCACCTTCATCAAATGGGGGGCCGAGATCCCCGCCGAACACGACCTCTCCTCGCTGCGGCTGCTCGGCTCGGTGGGGGAGCCGATCAACCCCAAGGCCTGGCTCTGGTACCGGCAGGTGATCGGCGGCGGCCGCTGCCCGATCGTCGATACCTGGTGGCAGACGGAGACCGGCGCGATCATGATCAGCCCGCTGCCGGGGATCACCGCGACCAAGCCGGGCTCGGCGACGACGCCGTTCCCCGGGGTCGAGGCGGAGGTGGTCGACGAGAGCGAGGGCAAGCCGGTGGCGGAGGGGCAGGGCCTGCTCGTACTCGAGCGCCCCTGGCCCTCGATGCTGCGGGGCCTCTACAAGGAGGACGACCGCTTCGTCGAGACTTACTTCTCTCGCTTCGGGGTGGAGCGCTACCTGGTCGGCGACGCCGCCCGCCGCGACGCCGACGGCTACTTCTGGGTGATCGGCCGGATCGACGACGTCGTCAACGTCTCCGGCCATCGCCTCTCGACCGCCGAGGTCGAGTCGGCGATCGTCGCCCACCCCGATGTCGCCGAGGCGGCGGTGATCGGCCAGTCCGACGAGGACACCGGCCAGGCGATCTGCGCCTTCGTTACCGTCCGCGGCGGCATGGAGGAGAGCGACGAGCTGGTCGAGGGGATCCGCGGCGAAGTCGCCGAGCGGATCGGCAAATTCGCGCGCCCGAAGCGGATCGTCTGGGCCGACGACCTGCCGAAGACCCGCTCCGGCAAGATCATGCGCCGCCTCCTCCGCGACATCGCCGAGGGCCGCGCCCTCGGCGATGTGACGACGCTGAAAGACCCCGAAGTGATGAAGGAGCTCGAGGGGAAGATTGCCGAGGAGCAGGCGAAGGAGGCCTGATTCGTAGGGCTCACCGCTCTCGCGTCGCGATCCGCTCGATCGCGACCGAGAGCGCCTGCAGCTGCTCCTGGACGCTGTGCAGTTCGCGTAGGGCCAGCGCCTCGGCGCTGAGCTTCTCTTCCTCCAGCTCTTCCTCGATCTCGGCGATTTCGGGAGCGAGGAAGCGCTGGGCGAAGCCGCCGGTGAGGAGGGCGACGAACCCGATCCCGATCAGCAGGATCACCGTTGAGACGATCTGGCCACCGGTGGTGGTCGGGTAGATGTCGGAGCCCAGCGTGGTCATCGTCGTGATCGCCCAATAGATCGATTCCCAGAAGCTGAGGTGCTGGTCGCTGCGCTCGAAGGCGCTGAAGAGCGCCCCGCCGCCGATCACGGTCAGCAGCGCCAGCAGCGACGCGTAGCGCAGGCCCTCGAGCGAGAAGACCTCACGCGAGAGCTGGGCCAGCCGCAGCAGGCGCAGCAGGCGCAGGAGCCGTAGCACCCGCAGGCTCTGCAGCCCGGCGGGGAGGATCGGCGGGGTGAGGAAGACGATGACGATGTCGAGCGGGTGGTGGCGGATCCAGGTGCGCCGGTCGGGGACCACCGTCAGCATCGTCACCAGCTCGACCAGGAAGGCAACCCAGGTGACCCAGTTGAGGACGACGGCGACGTCGCGCAAGGTCCCGTGGGCTTGGGACTCGGTCAGCGCCACCGTCGGGATCGTCAGCGCCGCGGCAATCAGCATCGGCGTGTTCAGCAGCTCCCGCACCCGGGTGCTGCGGGCGTCCATCCCCGGCTCGTAACGCACGGGGCGGTTGGCGGCGTTTTCGCTCACCGCGACTGTTTCGACGCCGGGGCGTCACGGCCCTTTCGCCTTGACGAAAGCGGTCTTCGGCTCAGCCGTGGCGGGGGCGGCCTTGACCAGCGAGGGCCCCGGCTCGATGACCTGGAACGGCACGAAGGTCTTCTTTGCGACCGAGACGGTGATCGGGCCGATGCTGGGATCGCCGCTGGGGAGGATGTCGAAGCTGCCGGTGATGCCGTTCCGGACCGAGGTGGTGCGGACGGCTTCGATCGTGCCGCTGCGGGTCTTCCCCTTGCTGATCGCGCCCGGAACCACTTCGGCGGCCTGGCCCGCGTAGGGCGCATACAGTTCGACCAGCCCTTTCAGCTCGATTTCGAGTTCGCCGACCAGCTTCTTGCCCTGGCCGGTGAGGTTCTGCGGCACCTGGCCGGGGACGCTGGCGAACATCCCCTTCGCCGCCTTCCCGGCGAGTTCGATCGTCGACTGCTGGGCGAAGCCGTCGGGTGCGAGCAGCTTGACCTTGCCGTTGGCGCCGAGTCCGAAACCTTGTCCTTGATCAGGCGGCCGCCGTTCTCCTCGGTGAGGCCGGCAAGAAGGACGGCGTCAGGCTTGCTCTTGGCAACTGTCTTCATCAGACCGCGGTAGCTCTTCGCCTTCACGTTCCAGGCCTTGAAGCCGACAACCTTGATTCCCAGCTTGCGGGCGGCGCCGCGGAAGGTCTTGGCCTGGCCGAGGCTGGTCGGGTCCCTTGCCGGCGTAGATGACGTACGCCCTCTTGACCTTCTGCTTCTTGGCGAAGCCGGCGAGGCCGGCGCCCTGGTAAGCGTCGTTCGGCACCACGCGGGCGTAGGTGCGCACCCCCCGGATAGAGGCTCCGCGGCTGTCCCTGCGGACAGCTCGGGCTCGACTCGGTGAGGCAGATCAGGGTGTTGCCGGGAGAGACCCACCGCAGGCCGGTGAGGCGACCGCGGTGACCGCGCCCGACGCGGCTCGGCTGTGCCCGCCCAGGACGAGAAGCGCAAGCCCTGCTAGCAGCAGCGCAGCGAGGCCGAGACTGGGGAGGCGGACCGACGCTCCGGCCACCCTAACCGGAGTAGCGGCGGCGTAAAACCCGCCCGTTAGGGCTCGAGTGCTGTGTCCCTAGACACGACAAGACCCGCCGCGAGGCGGGTCGAGTCTGGTGAAGCGGGGAACCACCCCGCAGACGGCTGACAACCGCGCCCTCAAGTTAGCACGGAACTCGTCCCATATCTCGACCCGCTCACCGCGGTATTTCTGAGGAGGGCGCCGGACTCGAACCGGACCCGGTGGTTGGCCGGACAGAGCGGTTGTCAACCGCCTGAAGGCACCTGCCTTCTTCACCCTCCGGCGGCCGATCCTAGCCGCAAAAATTGGCTCTACAAGGGGCGTTACAGAGATTTTGCGAAGTCTTTTGACTTCGGTATCAGTGGGCGTCTTCGAGGGCCGGTTCGGCGCCCAGTTCGACGTGCGCCTTGCTGTCTGCCGTGCGGATCAGGAAGAGGGTGGCGAGGAGGCCGAGGATCGCGAAGCCGGCGCCGACGAGGAAGGCGGTGCTGAAGCCTTCGGTGAGGACGGCGGGGTCGTGGGAGTTGCCGATCTTCGAGTTGGCGATCGCGGCGAGGACGGCGAGGCCGAGGGCGCCGCCGACCTGCTGGGAGGTGTTGATCAGGCCGCTGGCGAGGCCTTGCTCACGGTCTTCGACGCCGGAGACGGCGGCGATCGTCACCGGGACGAAGGCGAAGCCGAGGCCGACCGCGGCGAAGAGGGAGGGGCCGAGGATGTCGGCCAGGAAGCTGCCGTCGGTGGAGATCTGGCTGAACCAGACGAGCCCGATGGCGATGAAGACCATCCCGGCGGCGAGGATCGGCTTGAACCCGACTTTCGTCACCAGGCCGGAGGCGACCCCGGCCGAGAGCATGATCGCGACCGCCAGCGGCAGGTAGGAGAGACCGGCCTTGATCGCGCTGTAGCCGAGCACCTGCTGCATGTAGAGGCTGATGAAGAAGAACATCGAGAAGAGCGAGGCGCCGACAAGGATGCCGACGACGTTGGCGCCGGTGATCGTGCGAATACGGAAGATCGAGAACGGCACGAGCGGGGCGCGCGAGCGGCGCTCGATCGCGACGAAGGCGATCAGCAGGAGAGCGGCCGCGGCGAGGACGCCGATCGTCTGTGCCGAGCCCCAGCCGGCGTCTTCGGCGTCGAGCAGGGCGAAGACGAGGGCCGAGAGGCCGAGGGTGATCGTCGTCGCGCCGGCGACGTCGAAGGTCCGCACCTCCTGCTCGGCGTGGGACTCGGCGATCAGCCTCGGTGCCAGCAGCGCCGCGCCGATCCCGATCGGCACGTTCACCCAGAGCACCCATTCCCAGCCCAGGTATTCGGTGAGGACGCCGCCGAGGAGGACGCCGGCGGCGCCGCCGGAGCCGGCGACCGCGCCCCAGATGCCGAGCGCTTTGTTGCGCTCGGCGCCGTCTTTGAAGGTGGTGGCGACGATCGAGAGGGCGGCGGGGGAGAGGATCGCGGCGCCGAGACCTTGGACGGCGCGGGCGGCGATCAGCTGCCCTGAGTTGGTGGCCAGGCCTCCCGCCAGCGAGGCGAGAGCGAAGAGGACGAGGCCGAACATGAAGATGCGCCTGCGCCCGAGCAGGTCGGCGAGGCGGCCGCCGAGCAGGAGGAAGCCGCCGAAGGTGAGCACGTACGCGTTGACCACCCAGGGCAGGCTGCTCTCACTGAAGTCCAGCGCTTCGCCGATCGTCGGCAGGGCGACGTTGACGATCGAGGCGTCGAGGACCACCACGAACTGGGCGGTGCAGAGCAGGGCCAGCGCGATCCAGCGTTTGTCGCGGGCGGCGGCGGCGTCGGTCATCGGACGAACCTCACTGTCGCGGAGGATTTCACACGCCCACCCTCGGCTCTTCTCGAATCGTGCGGTCTTAGGGCTGGCCCTCGACCGGCAGTTCCGCCAGGAATTCAGCCAGCAGGCGCTCCACCGTGTCGGGTGCGTCGGCAAAGGGCCAGTGGCCGCTCGCGGGCAGCACGTGCACGTCGGCCGAGGGGAACGCCTCGCGCTGGCGCCCCGCGTAGCTGGACGGCAGATAGGCGTCGTCCTCGCCCCAGACGACCAGCGCCGGGATGTCGCGCGGTGCCAGCAGCTTGGTCAGTTCCGGCGCCGCCGAGCCGGGATCGTCGGTGTCGCGGTATAGCGTCAGCACCGCCTTGCGGGTGCGGCGGTCGTAGTGGTCGTACATCGCTTCGACGAAGTCCCGCGGCAGCCCGCGCGGCTCGTTGCGGTTGAGCAACATCCGGAAGGCGCCCCGGGTCGCGGTCGCCTGAAAGAGCTCGCCGACGATCGGCGTGCGCCAGATCCGCGCCAGTTTGTGCCAGCGGTAGCCGGGCAGGATGCCGGTGTCGATCAGGGTGATGCTTGCCAGCGCGTCGGGGTTCATCGCCACCCAGACGAGCCCGATCGGGCCGCCGAAGTCGTGGAGGACGAGGTGGGCGCGCTCGACCCCGAGCTCCCGCAGCGCTTCGCCGAGGAAGGTCGCGTAGCCGAGGACGCTGTGCTCGAAGCCGTCCGGGGCGACGGTCTCGCCGAAGTCGGGCAGGTCGAGCGAGAGCGCCCGCCGTCCCGTCCCCGCGGCGGCCGCGATCAGGCCCTCCCAGTCGTCGGCCGAGCCCGGGTTGCCGTGGACGCAGACGACGGCCTCGCTCGCCTCGGCCGGGCCCGCCTGCAGGAGGCGGGTCCGGGTGCCGCCGGCGAGGAGGCTGCCGCGCTCGACAGCCGACTGCGCCGCAGGGCCGCTCATCGGGCGAGGGCGTGGCGGACGTTGACGGCCAGGGCCCGCGGCAGCGCCCGTGGCAACGCATCCTGGGGCCTGATCTTCCGCGTAGCGAATTCGTCGAGGATCGCCGCCGCTTTCGGGTCCCGCGCGGCCGCGGAGAACATGATCCGCTCGGACGGGTTGAGGCGACGCCCGTTGGCGTAGTCGTGGATCAGGAAGGCGTGCATGCCGAGCTCGCGCTTGTGGCGGCGGCGGTAGCGCTCCAGCCCCTGCTCGAGCGACTCCCCGCCCTGCAGCGCCGGGAGGACGCCCTCGGTCAGCCACTCCGCCGACTGGAAGGCCCAGCCGCAGCCGACTCCGAACAGCGGGTCGGTCGCCAGCGCTGCGTCGCCGACCAGCGCCAGGCCGGGCGCCACCGGTTTGCGCATCCGGTTGGTCATGTCGATCTTGCCGAGCACCGGTTCGATCGCCCGCGACTCGCGGATCGGCGGCGCCTCGGGGACGTCGGCGAGGAACTTCACCAGCGCCGCTTCCGGGTTCGCCCTGAATTCCGGCAGTCGTGCCTTGGTCGGCATCGCTGCATAGAAGGTGAGGTTGCTGTCGGTGGGGAAGGCTGCCGCCCAGTGCGGGTCGAGGAACCAGATCAACCCGTCGGGGGAATGCTTAGGCGGCGGCCCTTCGAAGTAGCCGCCGTAGGCAATGCGGTTGTGGGGGTAGGTCTTGACCGGGACTTCGGAGAGTTCGGCGACCTTGGAGTCGCGGCCGTCGGCACCGACGGTCAGGCGCGCCCGCAGCTCTCGCTCCTCGCCCTCACGGTCGCGGGCGACCACGCCGGCAAAGCCGCCGCCCTCGCGCAGCAGCCGCATGACGGTCCAGCCGAGCAGCATCTCGACCCCCGGCGTCTCCGCCGCCATCGAGCGAACCATCGGATCGAGGACCTCGCGACGCAAGTCGATCCCGCGGGAGGCCCGCTCCGGCGGCGCCTCGATCCATCCCCACCTGGTCCACATGTGGCTGGATGAGAGGGCGCACGGCGCCGGCCGCTTCCATCGGCTCGAGCAGGCCGAGCCGCTCGATCGCCGGCACGCCCGAGGCCTGGATGAAGTGCGAGCACATCCGCTTGTAGGCCTGCGGGTCGGGCTGTTTCTCGACGACGGCGACGCGAAGCCCGGCGCGGCCGAGCTGGATCGCGGTGGCGCAGCCGGCGAGGCTGCCGCCGACGACGACCGCGTCGTACGCCGGGCCGTCGCCGATGATGGGGGAATGAGGATCGGTGTTGGGCATCTGGGGGCCTCCAACTCGTTGCCAGGTAACCGTTCGTCCCGTACTATACGACACGAATTATGAAAATCAAGGACACCGCCACAACCAAAAACATCAGGCTCACCGGCAATTCCTACGCCGTCCTCGCCCTGCTGGAGCAGTTCGGGGAGTCGACCTCCTACGACATCAAACAGGCGATCGAGATCTCGATCCAGAACTTCTGGCCGGTTCCGCACACCACCGCCTACGAGGAGCCCGCCCGCCTGGCGAGCGGCGGCTATCTCTCGGTGCGGCAGGAGGAGGGGGGACGGCGGCGGCGCTTCTACTCCCTGACCGAGAAGGGGCACGAGGCCCTCGCAGCCTGGGCCGCCGACCCCGAGGTGGCACCGCCGCAGCTGCGCGAGGAAGCGATCCTCAAGGTCTTCGCGGGCGGCGATCCCGGCCCGCTCGCCGAGTCCCGCCGCGCCTGGCACGAAGCCAAGCGGGACGAACTGGCGGCGATGCTCGCCGAAGTGCGCAAAGCCGAGGACGACTCCTTCGTCGCCTCCGAGCGGACCTTGATGACCGGCGTCGGCTACCACCAGAAGATGCTCGAGCTGCTCGACGGAACCGGTGAACCGCGCTAGGCAGCTTCTTCGAATAGGGATGGAGTCCCGCTCTCGTGCGGAGGAGTCGAAGGGCGAGTCGAGCTTTGCCGCCGATAGCGTGATCTGCCGTACTCCTCGACAGCCCGCTTGGTCGAGTGCCACACGCTCCCTTTCTTGATCGCCTCTAGGCGGCCCCTCTGCGCCGCCAGCGTCAGCGCGTTGCGAGAAAGGCCCGCCGTCCCCGCCAACGCGCTGATAGGGATCAGCTTGTGAGGGCCGGCGAGGCCCGGAAGGATGAATCTGTCGATGCTCTGCTTGATCGAGCGAGCCAGTAGCTCTCCGAGCGCCCCGCAGTCGCCGTCATCAGCCCGGTGGAGTGCCGCCAGATAGCGATCTCGTTCGCTCTTGTAGATGACGACCGGCGGATAGCCATAGCGGACGAGCAGCAGATTCAGCACGAGTCGGCCCACACGGCCGTTGCCATCGCGGAACGGATGTATCCGCTCGAAAGCGGCATGCAGGTCAGCGAAGTCCTCGATCACGTGACGCTCGCTGTTGCCGAGCCATTGCGAGTTGTTCACCCGCTCCACCCAATCGGCGATCGCAGCCGGGACGTCAGGCCAAGGAAGCGGGATCATTCCATTATCGAAAGGCTCGATCGCCTTGCGACGGTAGGCGCCGGGACCCTCCTTTGGATCGAGTTGCTCGGGCGGGAAGAAGTTCCAGACTGCGTCGACGGCGAGTTTGTGGATCTCGCGGATCTCGGTTGCCGAAATCATGACGCGGCCACGCTCGCGCGCCTGGGTGTAGACCCACTGAGCGGCCTGGCTGTAGCTCTGCACCTCCAGGTATGCCTTCATTTCCTTGCTGCCCACGGCTTTGCCCGTATCCAGGAGCAGCTGCACCTCACGAAAGACGAGAGTATTTCCCTCCATCGCCGTCGAGTGATGAGCCTCCTCGTGCCAGATGTCCTTCCAGATTTCTTTTGCCTCTGCGGGCAGGGGGAGGCCGCCCACGCTGCCGAGGCCGGCAACCGAGGTCTCGAGACGTCGATATATGAGGTCTCGGCTTGGACGAGGCATTAGAAGGAACTTACCACGTCAAATCAATATCTTGGTCAACTTAGCCCTGAAATGGCTTGAGAGCAAGGTTTGCGAATTTGACCAAGAAGAAGCTGAATTAATGGGTCTAGTCAACTTCGTCTCCGATCCCACGATGAGAATGATTTGGATAGGAGGGGTCGATAATTAGTTTGCTAAACTAATTATCGACGCTAATCAATGGACGCGAAAATCGACATCCCCCTCAGCGAGCGCGCCGCGCACCTGCGCACGGCGATCGTCCGCACTGCCCGCCGGCTGCGCCAGGAGGCGGCGGCGGAGACCTCCGGCCTCACCCCGACCTCGGTTGCGGCACTGGCGACGATCGAGCGGCACGGGCCGATGACCCCGAGCGAGATAGCCGAGATCGAGCGGGTCAAGCGGCCGACGATCACCCGCACGCTCGGCTGCCTGGAAAGGGAGGGGCTGATCGATCGCTCCCAGGACCCGACCGACAAACGCAGCGCCCTGGTCAGCGTCAACGGCGCCGGGCGCGAGCGGCTGCGGCGGCTGCGCAAGCGCAAGAACGCCTACCTGGCACGGCGCATGCGCGACCTCTCCGACGGGGAAGTGGAGACGCTCGAGCGGGCGGCCGAGATCCTCGAGCGGATGCGGGAGGGCGAGCAGCTTTGACGGCTGCGATCCGCCACTCGTTCAACTCGCTGGAGGTCCCCAACTACCGCCGCTACTTCCTCGGCCAGCTGATCTCCCTCTCGGGGACCTGGATGCAGACGGTCGCCGCGATCTGGGTCATCCTCAGCCTTACCGGCAGCGGCGTCGCCGTCGGCCTGACCACGGCGCTGCAGTTCCTGCCGATGCTGCTGATCGGCGCCTGGGGCGGCCTGCTCGCCGACCGCTTCCCGAAGCGGCGGCTGCTGATCGCGACGCAGGCGCTGATGGCGATCCCGGCGATCGGCCTCTTCGCCGTCACCGCGACCGGCGTCGTCGCGCCCTGGATGGTCTACCTCGCGGTCTTCGCGATGGGCTCGGTCAACGCGATCGACAACCCGACCCGGCAGAGCTTCGTGATCGAGATGGTCGGCGCCGACCGCGTCGTCAATGCGGTCAGCCTCAACAGCGTCATCGTCCAGGCCGCGCGGATCGTCGGCCCGGCGGTTGCCGGGATCCTGATCGCGACCGTCGGCGTCGTCCCCTGCTTCGCCCTCAACGCGCTGACCTTCGCGGCGATGATCCTGGCGCTCTGGCGGATGGACCCGAGCCGCCTCCACGCGCCGCCGCCGGCCGAGCACGAGCCGGGCGCGATCCGCGCCGGCCTGCGCTACGTCCTCCGCACCCCCGAGCTGCTGGTGCCGTTGGCGTTGATGGCCCTGGTCGGCACCCTCGGCTTCAACTTCCAGGTGGTCCTGCCGCTGCTGGCCAAGTTCAGCTTCGAATCAGGCGCAATGACCTACGCCACCCTCGTCTCGGCAATGGCAGTCGGCTCGATCGTCGGCGCCTTGGTCAACGGCCACCGCGGCCGCACCGGTCCCCGCCTGATCGCCGCCGGCTCCCTCGCCTTCGGCGTAGCCGCCCTATTGGCCGCCCTGATGCCGACCCTGGCCTTCGAGGTCCCGGCCCTGATGCTCCTGGGTGCCGCCTCGGTCACCTTCGCGGCCACCATCAACTCCACCCTCCAACTTGCGGTAGCCCCAGACATGAGAGGCCGGGTAATGGCCCTCTACAGCGTCGTCTTCCTAGGCAGCACCCCGATAGGCGGCCCCCTCGCAGGTTGGCTCGCCCAGTCTTACGACCCAAGGATCGCCTTGCTCCTAGCCGCCGCCTCAGGCCTCTTCGCCGCCTGGGCAGCCCGCTTCTCCTTCAAGCGCTACGACATCCAAACCCGAGAACACGCGATCGCGTAAGCGTTCAACCAGTACCTGTTGTCGAGGGGTCGGCACCCCTCCGCAGGAATGTTCGGCGATATGCAATCTGAGGGCTGCGGCGAAGCCGCACCAAGTTCTCCCCGGAGCGAAGCGGAGGGGAGGTCAATTCCGGAGGAGGGGTGCCGACCCCCTCCCCCGGAACATGTCCGTTATTCGATGTACCCCGCCGATTCGAGGTAAGCCGTAGCAGCTGCCTTAGGCGTTTCCTTTTCAAGTTCGACCCGAGCATCGAGCTCCTGGACGGTTTTCAGGTCGAGCCCTTCCTGCACCTGGAGGATCGTCTTTTCGTAGTCCGGCCCGGCTTCTTCGGCGACCGATTTCTTGGTCACGAAGATGACGTTGCCGGCCGGGAAGACTTCCTTGTCGTCTTCGAGGATGACGAACTTGTCGCTCTCGGCCGAGAGCTGTGGGTCGGTGGTGAAGAGGATCGAGAGGTCGGCTTCGCCCTTTTCCAGCACCGGGTAGCGGAGGCTGATGTCGACCGGGGTGAAGGACTTGAACTTCAGCCCGTACAGCTTTTCCAGCCCGGCCAGGCAGTCGATCCGCTGGCGGCACTCAGGCGAGCCGTAGAGCGACAGTTTTTCCGAGACCCCTTCGAGGTCGGAGATCGTCTTCAGGCCGTATTTCTTCGCCGTGGCGGTGGTGGTGCCGACAGCGTTGGCGCTGGCGAACGGCGTCGGTTCGAACGCCTGCAGGCCTTCCTTTTCGAATTCCTGATTCGCTTTTTCCCAGGCTTCGTCGGCATCGGAGGGCACTTCTTCGGGTTCGAGGCCGAAGAACGAGGTGAGGGCGGTGGAGGCGTACTCCGGGTAGCCGGAGATCTGCCCGGTCTTCACCGCTTTCAGAGCAACGGTTTCGGAGCCGAGGTTGAGCGCGCTCTTCACCTTGTACCCGGCCGCGGTCAGCGCCTGAGCGTAGATTTCGCCGAGGATTTCCTGTTCGGGGAAGTTCTTCGAGCCGATCGTCAGGCTGACTTTGCCGTTTTCGGGATTCGACTGGATCGCCGAAGCCGAAGAGCCACCTTCTTCGCTGGATTCGCTGCCGGTGGTGTCGCTGCTGCTGCCGCATGCGACAACGCCCAGCGTTAGCGCCATTGCGGCCAGCGCCGCAAGCAGGGCACGCCATCTCGTCTTGTCGGTCCTCACTTACTGCCTCCTCTTGGGGGTGGGGTGATGGGTTCGTTGAGCCTGTAAGTCGTAAGTCGAAGTCAGACAGTCTTTAACTTCAGCCCGTCGGAAGTAAGGCGCCGCTGCAGGAGGGCAAGCAGGCCCTCGATCATCAGGGCCAGCAGGGCGACCAGGATCGAGCCGGCAAGGAGCCCGTTTTCACCGTAGACGTTGCGGTTGATGATGAAGTCGCCGAGGGTTTCCACCCCGGCGAGAGGGGCGATGGTGGCGGTGGCGAGGATCACGATCGCCGCGGCGCGAACCCCGCCCATCACCGTCGGCACAGCCAGCGGCAGCTCGACTTTCCGCATGATGTCCAGCTCGCTCATGCCCATTCCACGGGCGGCTTCGACGGTGCCGCGATCGACCTGCCGGACACCGACGTAGGTGTTGACCAGGATCGGGGCGATGCCGAGAATCGCCAGCGCCGGGGCCACCGTCTTCAGGCCGACGCCGATCAGAGCGGCCACGAGAGCGATCACGGCCAGCTCGGGAATTGCCCGGCCGGCGTTGCCGATGCCGACGGCGAAGAGTTCGCCCCGGCCGCGGTGGCCGAGGTAGATCCCCAGCGGGAGCGCCACGATCAGGGCTATCGCGAGGGCGATGGCCGTCACCTCGAGGTGCTTCAACACCAGTTCCATGGACTTGTCGAACCCTCCGACCTGGTTGCCGCCGGTGACGTTCGAGTTCTGCGGCGTGAAGATGAATTCGATCGCCCCGGAGAAGGAGGCGAAGGGAAAGACGTTCATGCCTGCCTTGCCCTTCGCCAGGGGGTGCTCAATCTCTGCACCGTCAGCAGCACCAGATCGAAGAGGAATGCCATCGTCATCACGATTGCCATCGCGATGACGATGCTGGTCGGGAAGGTGAGATTGCCGCTGCCGTAGATCTGGGTCCCGAGCCCGCCGGCGTTGATGAAGACGACGAGCGTCGCGATCGCGATAGTGCTGACAACCGCGATCCGCAGCCCGGCGATGATCTCGGGGATCGCCAAAGGCAGCTCCACTCTCCAGAGGATCTGGCGGTTGGTGAACCCCATCCCGCGGGCCGCGTCTTTCACCGAATCGGGCACGTTGGCAAGGCCGAGAATGGTGTTGCGGTAGATGATCTGCAGGGTGTAGGCAGCGAGGACGATGATCGCCGTGTCCCGCCCGAATCCGGTGAGTGGCAACAGCAGGAAGAAGAAGGCGATGCTGGGGATCGTGTAGAGGATGCCGGTGGCGGTCAGCAGCGGCGGCTGCAGCCAGCGGGTGCGATGGGCGATCAAGGCGAGCGCGAAGGCGAGCGCGAATCCGACCAGCACTGAGATGAGGACGATTTCCAGGTGCTGGACGGTCGGCGTCCCGTAGCGATCGATGTTTGCCTTCGCCCAGTCCCAACAGAACAAATGGGTCGACTGCGATTGACACGGCAGCGTCCCACTGCTCCGATCCCGGAAGAATTCTTCTCCGACCTGCCCCCCGGCCGCGAGCAGGAACGGGCTACTCATGCGGGCGCTCCACGGCGCTGTGCTCGTCGGTCTTCGCCTCCGGCGAGGCGAGGAACTCGGAGATGATCTCGACCGAGAGGACGCCGTCGATCCGGCCTTCGTGGTCGACCACCGGCGCGTACTGTGACTCACCCTGCAGCAGGTCGGCGAGCGCGTCGCGCATCACGTCGTCGCGCTCCAGCACCGGCCCCAGCGGCGAGTCGGGCCGGCTCGGCACCACCTCCGCTGCCAGGTCGCGCTCGCTGAGCCAGCCGAGCGGCCGCCGCTCGCCGTCGACCAGCAGGGGGTAGGGGATTTCGACGTCCGGGGCGGCCAGCTTCGCCCGCACCTCGGCGGTCGCCTGCCCGACGTGCGCGAGCGGCGCCTCCCAGAGGTTGATGTCGGCGACCCGCATCAGCGCCAGCCGCTTCAGCGCCCGGTCGGCGCCGACGAAGTCCTCGACGAACTCGTTGGCCGGGGCCATCAGCAGCTCGGCCGGGGTCGCGTACTGCTGTACCCGGCCGCCCTCGCGCATCACCGCGATCCGGTCCCCCATCTTGATCGCCTCGTCGATGTCGTGGGTGACGAAGAGGACGGTCTTCTGAATCTCGGCCTGCAGGCGGAGGAACTCGTTCTGCAGGCGCTCGCGGTTGATCGGGTCGATCGCGCCGAAGGGCTCGTCCATCAGCATCACCAGCGGGTCGGCGGCGAGGGCGCGGGCGACGCCGACGCGCTGCTGCTGGCCGCCTGAGAGCTGGGCCGGGTAGCGGTCGCCGAGCTCGGGATCGAGCCCGATCAGCTCCAACAGCTCGGCCGAGCGCTCGTGGATCCGCTCCTTCTTCCAGCCGAGGAGCTGGGGGACGGCGCCGATGTTCTCGCTGATCGTGCGGTGGGGGAAGAGCCCGATCTGCTGGATCACGTAGCCGATCTCCCGCCGCAGCTGGGCCGGCTCGCGGTCGCGGACCGAGCGGTCGCCGATCAGGACGTCGCCGGAGGTGATCTCGACGGTGCGGTTGACCATTCGCATCGCCGTCGTCTTACCGCACCCGGAGGGGCCGACGAGGACGCAGATCTCGCCCGCCGGGACCTCGAGCGTCAGCTTGTCGACCGCGGGCTCGGCGGCGCCGGGGTACTGCTTGGTCGTCTCCTCGTAGCGGACGGAGGAGGCCCCGGAGCGGGGCTGCGCGTCGCTTTCCCCAGACGGCATCGAGCCGAGCCTATACCCCGGCCGCCTCCCGCTTATTCGGTTGGTTGCTCATGTGGTGGAAGTGAGCGTCGCGGGTGTGGTGCTCGCAGTCGTGGCTGCCGCCGTGCCCGCGGCTGACCCAGTAGAGCGCCGCGAAGATCGCCAGGCCGAGGAGGTTGAGGAAGAGCTTGTAGTCGACCTCGATCGAGCCGAAGACGTCGTCGCGGGTGGGGCGGGGCCCGGTCGGGATCAGGTTGGCGAGGCCGAAGATGCCGTCGACGACGAGCGCCGCGATGACGATCGTGACGAACATCAGCGCCGTGATCCGCAGGGCGAAGGCGGTGCCGTAGTACTTGCGGTAAGCGAGCACGATCGGGATCACGATCAGGTCGGCGAAGAGGAAGGCGACGACGCCGCCGAAGCTGATCCCGCCCGACCACAGCACCGCCGCCAGCGGCACGTTGCCGACCGAGCAGACGAAGCTGAGGATGGCGATGATCGGCCCGACGATCACGTTCTCGATCGTCTGCACTGCCGGCGGCGCGTCGGTGACGAAGAGGAAGTTGAAGAAGTCGTTGCCGAGCAGGCCGATGAAGCCGGCGAGCAGGAAGCCGATGCTGATCTCCTTCCAGAGCATCTGCACGTCGCCGCGGAAGTTGCCGCCGACGCCGGCCCAGGCGTCCCGGGTGGTGAGGCGCTCCCGCCAGGAAAGGGACCGAGCCTCCTCGTCGTCGCCGTGGTGGTGGCCGGCCTGCGCCTGCTGGGCATGGCGCCGCGCCCGCTCCTCGAGGCGGGGGGAGACGAAGACGCGCAGGAGCACCGCCATCAGGGCGATGAGGACGATGCCGCCGAAGAACTCGGCGAGGGTGAACTGCCAGCCCATCAGCACCCAGAGGACGAGCCCGAGCTCCCAGACGAGGTTGGTCGAGGCGAACTGGAAGGAGAGCGCGGTGACCGCCGAGGCGCCCTTCTGGAAGAGCGACTTGGCGATCGCGATCGCCGCGTAGGAGCAGGAGGACGAGGCGGCACCGAGCCCGGTCGCCTTGGCGATTGGGGCGAAGCCTTCGCCGGAGAGCGCCCCTTCGATCCGCGCCCGCGGCACCCAGGCCTGGACGATCGCCGAGATTGCGAATCCGAGCACCAGCGCCCACCAGACCTCGTAGGCCATCAGGAAGGACATTTCCAGCCCCTCCCAGATCTTCGAGAGCACGTCGCTCATCGCTTCACCAGCCTGCCGACCGCGGCCATAAGCTCGTCGACCTTCTCCACCCGCTCGTCACCGTCGGCTTCGACCACGCAGTGGCGGGTGTGCTCGTCCAGCAGCCCCAGCGCGACCTTGTCCAGCGCCGCCTGGATCGCCCCGATCTGCGTCAGCACGTCGATGCAGTACCGCTCCTCCTCGACCATCTTCGAGACCCCGCGCACCTGCCCCTCGATCCGTGCCAGCCGTTTCAGCAGCTTCTCTTTGTCCTCCGTATATCCGACCATGGAACGACTGTACCATATACCCCCTAGGGGTATGTCAGAGGCCGAGGCGGCCAGCGCGTTCGGCGGCCTGGGCGACGATCTCGTCCAGGCCCTCGATCTCTCCGCCGCGCATGAGGACCTTGCCGGCGACGACGGTGGTGTCGACGACGGCGCCGGCGGCGGCGTAGACGAGGTCGGAGGTGAGGTCGCCGATGCCGAGCTCGGGGCTGTCGGGGCGGAGGAGGAGGAAGTCGGCGGGGGCGCCGGGCTCGAGCGGGGTGGCGCCGAGCAGCGGGGCGCGGGCGCCGGTGGCGACTGCCCAGGCCTCGCCGGCCTCGATCGCGGTCGGGTCGGCGGCGGCGTGCTTTTGGGCGAGAGCGAAGAGCTTGAGGTCGGCGAGCAGGTCGAGCGAGTCGTTGGAGCCGGCGCCGTCGGTGCCGAGGCCGATCGCGACGCCGGCGGCCTTCGCCGCCGGGTAGGGGAAGACGCCGCCGACCGCGAGCTTCATGTTCGCCGCCGGGTTGCTGACCACGGTGGCGCCGCGCTCGGCGATCAGGGCCAGCTCCCCGGGGTCGAGCCAGACGCCGTGGGCGAGGATGGTCCGCTCGCTCAGCAGGCCGACGCGGTCGAGGTAGTGGGCGGGCCGTTCGCCGTGCTCGGCGATGCAGTCCCGGACCTCTTTGTCGGTCTCGGAGAGGTGTATCTGCACCGGCAGGTTCCGTTCGGCGCTGAGCTCGCCGATCCAGCGCAGCGAGCGTTCGCTGACCGTGTAGATCGCGTGCGGGGCGAGGGCGGGGGTGACGAGCGGGCCGAACTGCGAGAGCGTCTCGAGGCTGCGGTGCGCCGAATCCTGCAGCTCCTCGAAGCTGCCGGTGGCGTCGAACAGCGGCGCTCCGATCGCGGCGCGGATGCCGCTCTCCTCGACCGCCCGCGCCGTCGCCTCCGGCTGCCAGTACATGTCCCAGAAGCGGGTGGTGCCGCTGCGGATCATCTCGGCGCAGGCGAGCCGGGCGCCCCAGTAGACGTCTTCGGCGTCGAGCTTCGCCTCGACCGGCCAGATCCGCTCTTCCAGCCAGGGCATCAGCGGCAGGTCGCCGCCGCTGCCGCGGAACAGCGTCATCGCCGCGTGCGTGTGGCCGTTGACGAGCGGCGGCACCAGGTGTGCCCCATCGGCATCGATCACCTCATCCCCGGGCTGGGCGACTACGCCGGCCCCAAGCGCCGCGATCACCCCGTCCTCGCACCGGACCCCGACCCGCTCTCCGTCCAAGAGCGCATCCGTCACCGCCAACGTCATCGCGTGGTTCCTTTCGGACACATACCGTCCTTAAGGAACCACGACTTCATCGCCCCACCGCCCCGAGGCGTGGGAGCACTGCGGCCAGTCCCTCGCGGAGGCGCTCGGCATTGACGAGGCGGTCGGCTTCCATGCCCGCCGTGCTGACCGGCTCGGCGGCGAGGCCGTTGGCGAGGTTGTCGACTACGCAGAGGGCGGCGTAGTCGAGGCCGAGCTCGCCGGCGACGACGCACTCGGAGGCGATCGTCATTCCGACCACGTCGGCGTGCGCCGCCATCAGCCGGATTTCCGCCGGGGTCTCGAAGCGCGGGCCGCGCGCCTGCCAGTAGACGCCGCCGTCGCGCGGCGTCTGCCCACCTTCAGCCCAGGCTGTGATCACTTCCTCGCGCCAGCGGGGGGCGAAGCCGGGCGCCGAGTGGGCGCGCTCGTCGCCGAAGATCGAGTCGCCGAGGTTGAGGGCGATCAAGTCGTCGGGACAGACGAGGCTGCCGACCGCGAGCTCGGCCTTCAGCGAGCCGACCGAGCCGATCCCCAGCACCCGGTCGCAGCCCTGCTCGAGCAGCGGCCTCAGGTTCGCCTCGTGGTCGATCGCGTGCGGAAGGACGAAGGTTCCGTCGGCGGCATGGCGCTGGACGATCGCCGCCCCCTGCTCAGCCGCCGCAGCCGCGATCTCCTCACCGCCCGGCCCCAGCGCATTAGTGCCAAGAATCACCGCAAGTCGACCCATCGCGCGATCCTATGCGCCCGACGGCCTCCGAACTGCATCAAATTCTGACCTTCCAACAACCAGAATTTGATGCAGTTCGCGAGTGGGCGCTCAACCGCCGCGCTGGGCTTTGAACGCCGCTGCGGCCTCGTCGTGGTCGACCAGGGGTTCGGGGTAGTCGAGGCGGTCGAAGCCTTCCATCAGCCAGGGGCGGAAGATCGCCTTGCCGCGGACCGACTCCAGCTCCGGCAGGTAGCGGCGGACGTAGTGGCCTTCGGGGTCGAAGCGTTCAGCCTGGCGCACCGGGTTGAGGACCCGGTTCGGCCGCGTGTCGTTGCCGGTGCCGGCCACCCACTGCCAGTTTCCCGCGTTGTTGGCGACCTCGCCGTCGGTGAGCAGGTCCCAGAAGTGCCAGGCACCGGGGCGCCAATCGATGTAGAGATCCTTGCAGAGGAAGGAGGCGACGGTCATCCGCGCCCGGTTGTGCATGAACCCCTCGGCCGCCAGCTGCCGCATCGCCGCGTCGACCAGCGGGTAGCCGGTGCGTCCCTCCCGCCAGGCCTCGAAGGCCCGCTTCGACTTCGACCAGCGGTCGCGCCGCGGCCGGTAGTCGCGGCTGGGGAGGGAGGGGGTAGCCGCCAGGACCTGGTGGTGGAAGTCCCGCCAGCAGAGCTGCCGCACGAAGGCGCCGCCGCCGCGCCGCTCGCCGGCCTCCCGGGCCAGCTCCAGCGGCGAGACGCAGCCCCAGCGGACGTAGGCGCTGAGGCGGGAGGTGCCGTCTCCCGGCAGGTCGTCGTGGCGGTCTTCGTAGCGGCCGAGGCCGTCACGGAGCCAGGAGCGCATCCGCTTGCGTCCCTCGCTCTCGCCGCCGGGGAGGCGGTGCGGCGACGGGCTGCCTTTGACGAGCGAATCGAGCGTCGGCAGCCGCCCGCCCTTCAGCTTCGCCGGGACCGCGACCTTGCGCGGCGCCGGCGCTTGCTCGCGCCACGGCAGCTCGCTCCAGGCGCGATGGTAGGGGGAAAAGACTTTGAAGTGGTCGCCGCCGGTCGGCGTCGCCGCTCCCGGCGGCACCACCGTCACCCCCGGATGGGCAGTGAACTCGATTCGCTCCTCCGCGCAGGCCCGTGCCAGCCGCTCCTCGCGCCCCCGCGCGTAAGCGCTCCAGTCGGCGCTGACGTGGATCTGCGTCGCGCCGCACTCGCGCGCCACCGCCACCGCCTCGTGCACCGGGTCGCCTTCGCGCACGAACAGCCGCCCGCCCGCCTTGCGCAGCGTCGCGTCGAGGTCGCCCAGCGCCTCGAGCATGAACGCGACCCGGTTCGGCGCCGCGAAGCACGATCGCAGCAGCCGCCGGTCGAGGACGAACAGCGACACCGTCCGCTCCGCCTTCGCAGCAGCGGCGAGGGCCGGATTGTCGTGAACCCGCAGATCCCGGTTGAAGAGGACGAGCGCCGTCTCGATTTGCATATGGTCCCGGAATGGAGAACGGGGAGAATCGCGAGCCGGATCAGGACGGCCGCGAGGAGGATCGCCGCCAGCCCGACGAAGGCCGGCGGCACCCCGATTCGGGCCGCGACGAGACCGAGGAGGAACGCCTCGACCGCAACCTCGGCGAGCTCCTGCAGGAGCTCCGAGTCGCCTTGCCGGGCGTCCAGGTCCTCTTCGCCTTCCTGCTGGCGGTCCCGTTCCAAAAAGGCTTCGAAGAAGTCACCAGCTTCCAGAAGGACGTCTACTTCGCGACCCTGATCCTCACCGCGATCTCGGCGACGATGCTGATCTCGCCCTCCGCCTACCATCGGATCACCTTCCGCTACCAGCAGAAGCGCCGGCTCGTCTACTACGCCAACCGCTTCGCGATCGTCGGCCTCGCCTTCCTGGCGCTGGCGATGACCGGGGCGATCCTGCTGATCACCGACGTCCTCTTCTCGACCGCCGCGGCGGTCGTCACCGCCGGCCTGGCGCTCTGCTTCTTCGGCTTCTTCTGGTTCGCGATGCCGCTGCAGCGGCGGCTCAAGCTCAGTGCGGGGCAGGAGCCTCTAGGCAAGCCCGAAGGCGACTGAGCTCCTCGTCGAGCTCGTCGAGGAAGGGCAGCTCCGGCGCCTTCTCGCGCAGCAGCTCCAGGTCCTTCTCCCAGATCTCCAGCTTCAGCTCCAGCGGCACCTTGAACTCGTCGCGGACGGCGTCGCCTTCCTCGGCGTAGGCGGCGCGCAGGGTGCGGGAGTTGGTCAGCTTGTCGGCGCCGTAGATCGCCATCGCCTCGACCGGGGCGGCAGCCAGCCGTTCGCGGTGCTCGGCCTTGCGCTCGCGGTAGTCGTCGATCTCCTCGTCGTCGGTCATCGCCCCGACCAGGCCGACGACCTCGCCGCCGAACTTCTCGCGCAGCTGGTCGAGCGTCGTCTCGGAGTCCTCGACGACGTCGTGGAGGAGGGCCGCCGCCAACACCTGGTCGCCGTAGCCGTGTTCGTCGAGGATCGCCGCCACCCGCATCGGGTGCTCGACGTAGGGCATGCCGCCGCTGCCGTTGCGGACCTGGCCCGCATGGTCCGAGCGCGCCTGCTCGAGGGCGCTGTGCACCAGCGGCGAGCGCGCGGCGGCTGCCTTGATCCGATCGGCAGGAGACACTGCCCGCAGCGTAGAGGATCGATTCCTCCGGAATCCTTGTCCGGAAGGCTCAGGCGGTGGCGGCCGGGGTTGCCGCTCGTACCGGCAGGTCGTACTCGATGCGCTCCTGCGCGAGCTCGATCGCCGCCGGATCGCCGCCCAGCTCGACCCACTGTTGCCGCGCTTCGGCCTCGAGGCCGTCGAGGAACTCGTCGGAGTGGAGCGGGTCGTGGTGGAAGAGCACCGTCCGCTCGGCGCCGGTGCGGCGGGCGAAGCTGAGCGCGTGCGAGGTGGCGGAGTGTCCCCAGCCGACGTGGCAGGGGTACTCGGCGTCGCTGTACTGGCCGTCGTGGAGCAGCAGCGAGGCGTCCTTGGCGAGGGCGAAGCCGGAGATCCAGTCCTCCTCCAGTGTCTCCAGGTCGGCGCCGAGCGCCGGCTCGTGGTCGGGGATGTAGGCGAAGGAGGAGTCGCCGTCGTCGATCCGGTAGCCGAGCGTCGGCCCGCGATGGGAGACCGAGGCGGAGCGGATCCGGGCCGGGCCGATCTCCCACTCGCTCTCCGGGCAGTGGCGGAAGGAGACGTCGCAGGGCAGCTCGCGAACCTCGACCGGCGAGAGCGGCGCCGAGATGTAGCGGGCGATGCGGTCGCGCAGCGAGGCCTCCGGCGAGGCCGGCCCCCAGATCACGATCTCGGTCTGCGGCCGGAAGGCGGGGGCGAAGAAGACGAGGCCCTGGATGTGGTCGAGGTGGAGGTGGGTGAGGAGGATGTGGAGGCGGCTCGGCTCGTCGGGCAGCGCCAGCCCGAGGCAGCGGATGCCGGTGCCGGCGTCGAGCGCCAGGACCGAGCCGTCGGAGAGGGTGACGCCGACGCAGGAGGTGTTGCCGCCGTAGCGGATCGTTTCCGGCCCGGGGGCCGGGATCGAGCCGCGGGTCCCCCAGAGCTTGACCTTCACGCCGGCCCCGCTCCGTTGCCGTCGGCGCCGGCCAGCGAGGGCCAGAAGACGGCGATCGCGCCCTGCGAGCCGTGCGCGGTGAGGATCGGGAAGGCCGATACCTCGACGTCGTGGCTGGAGCCGTCGGTCGAACGCACTGTCATCTCCGCGTGCGCCGGGCGCCCCGCCCGCACCGCCTTGACGATCGGCAGGTCGTCGTAGGGGATCGGCTCGCCGCTCTCGTCGAAGGGGCCGAAGAGCGAGCCCCACTCCTGCGGGCCGACCGTCCCCAGCTCCTCGAAGCGTTTGCCAAGCAAGAGCCCTGCCGCCTCGTTGTAGAAGACCAGCAGGCCGCCCTCGTCGACGAGGAAGGCAGGGGTCGAAAGCGCCGACATCAGGTTGCGGGCAAGAATCAGCTCTAGCGGCCGCTGCGTCACAAAAGACACTTTAGATCCCGGCCCTAATCGCCTGGAGAAATTGCCGGGTTTTGCGCTGCAGGAGCCAAGATCGACAATGTCCCGTGCCGGACCGCACTAGGAAGTGATCTTGGTCACTTAGCTACCTCGATGCGGTCTCTCTACCCGGCTGCTTCGGCGCGACGCAGGCCGCCGCGGGCCCAGAGCGAGAAGACCACCGGCAGGGCGACCGCCACCATGAAGGCGAGGCCGACGACGGCCGGGTCGCCGGAGATGAAGCCGCGGCCTGCCTCTAGCAGGGCGGTCACCGGATTGACCGAGGCGACGGCGTGGATCCAGCCGCTGAGCAGGCTGAGCGGGACGTAGACCGGGGCGAGGAAGAGGACGAGGAAGGTCGGGAACTGCATGAGGGGGCCGCCTTGGATCGAGCGCACCCGCATCGCCACCCCGGCCGCCCACATCGTCGCGGCGACGTTGACGAGGATCGCGAGCACGTAGAGGGCGACGATTTCGCCGGCGCTGCCGGCGATTTCCATCCCGGCGATCAGCGCGATCACCGTGAGCACCGTCCAGGTGACGAAGGCGCGGGCGAGGGCGGCGATCGCGTAGCCGGCGACGATGCCGCTGCGGTTGGAGGCGGCGAGCAGGTAGCGGCGGGCGAAGCCGGTCTCGAAATCGCGGGCGATTCCGAAGCCGGTGAAGACGCCGCCGAAGGCGGCCGACTGCAGCAGCACGAAGACGAACTGGAAGGCGGTGTAGCCGATCGGGAAGTCGAAGCCGGGAACGTTGCCGATCGCCGAGAGTCCGCCGGCGAAGGAGACGAAGAAGAAGAGCGGGAAGACGATCGCCGGGACGAGGAAGGCCGGGTTGGTGAGGAAGTTGTGGATGCTGCGCCAGGCCACCGCGAGGGCGATGGTGATCATGTTGGTGGTCCGGGGCTTTGCGGGGCGGGCTGCGGGGGCGCTCACGTCCGCACCAGCCTCGTCTTCAGCGCCGCTGCCGCCGCGTACATACCGATCGCCAGGATCGCCAGCGCGATCCCGAACCCGAGCAGGATCGGGCCGAGCTCCCAGCCTTCGATCAGCAGCGAGCGGAACGCGTTCAGCAGGTAGGAGACCGGGTTGGCGGAGGCGATGTCGTGGAACCACTGCGTCTGCAGGAGGTCGAGCGGCAGCGCCATCGAGGAGAGGAAGAGGAAGACGAAGAAGACCGGGAAGAGGCTCTGGACGGCCTCGCCCGAGCCGCTGCGCAGGGCGGCGAAGAGGCCGAGGGTGCCGAAGGCGACGGTGATCGTCACCGAGAGGGCGATGATGACCAGCGCCCCGCCCGGGCCTGCGGCCAGTTCGGCCCCGGCGACGAGGCCGACCAACAGGTAGGTGACTGCCTGGATCAGGCCGAGGATGACCGAGCCGGCGAGGAGGCCGCTGAGCAGGGCGGCACCGCGCAGCGGGGTCAGCGCCAGCCGGTTGAGGAAGCCGGTTTCGATGTCGCGGGCGAGGTCGGTGCCGGAGTTCATCACCGAGAAGAGGGCGCCCTGCATGAAGGGGACGGCGAGGGCGAAGGTGATGTAGGAGTCGGTCGGGAAGCCGGGCAGGTTGGTCGCGTCTTTGAGCCCGCCCGAGTTCACCGCGAGGAGGAAGAGCGGGAAGATCAGCGAGGGGACGATCTGCGCCGGCTGGCGCATCGTGCGCATGACCGAGCGCCGGGCGAGCTGCCCGACCTGGGTGGAGAGCGAGTATGCGGCGGGGTTCACGCGGCGGCGGCCTCGGTCTCGGCGCTCTCCTCGTCCGCCTCCTCCTCGGCGCCCTCCAGCGAGCGGCCGGTCTTGGCGAGGAAGACGTCGTCGAGGGATGGGGCGTGCAGCTGCAGGTGCTCGATCGCGATGCTCTCGGCGTCGAGCGCGCGCACCACCTCGGCCAGCTGCGACTCGCCGCCCGCCAGGCGCACGGCGACGGCGCGGGGGGAGGAGCCGGCGGGCTCGCCGAAGCGGCTGAGGACGCCCGCCATCCGCTCGCGGTCGTCGGCCTCGCGCGGAATCGCCTCGACCGTCGGCCGGCCGATTTCGGCCTTCAGCTCGGCCGGGGTGCCCTCGGCGACGATGTGGCCGTGGTCGATGATCCCGACCCGGTTGGCGAGCGCGTCGGCCTCCTCCAGGTACTGGGTGGTGAGGAAGACGGTGACGCCATCATCCGCCGCCAGGCGCGCGACCTCGTCCCAGAGCGCGGTGCGGCTCTGGATGTCGAGCCCGGTCGTCGGCTCGTCGAGGAAGAGGATGCGGGGCCGGTGGGCGAGCGCCAGCGCCAGGTCGAGCCGTCGCTTCATCCCGCCCGAGTAGCCGCCGACTTTGCGGTCGGCGGCCTGGGCGAGGCCGACCCGCTCGAGCAGTTCGTTTCCCCGCTCTTCGCGCTCGCCCTTGCCGAGGCCGTGGAGGGCGGTCTGCAGGCGCATGTGCTCGCGGCCGGTCAGCAGCGGGTCGAGGGCGGCCTCCTGCAGCGCGGCGCCGATCGAGGCGCGCACCTGCGGCCCCTCCTTGACGACGTCGTAGCCGGCGACGCGGGCGGTGCCGGCGGTCGGGGGGAGGAGGGTGGTCAGCATCAGCACCGTCGTCGACTTGCCGGCGCCGTTGGGCCCGAGGAAGCCGTAGATCTCGCCCTGGGCGACCTGGAGGTCGATCCCGTCGACCGCCCGCGGCCCGTTCTTGAACTCGCGGACGAGGCCTTCGACCTCGATGCCGCCGCCGCGTCCGTTACTGCTCTCCGCCATTGACTGGTTCTCCTGGCTCGTCGTTCGCTCTCGCGCCGGAGACTACGGAGGTCGGCCGACCGCCTGAGTGCGCAAACGCATAGAACTCACGGTCGGTGAAGGAGCGAACCCGTACCTATGCGCTGGCGATGGCCGTCAACCGGCCGGTCGCCTGGTGGGGCAGGCTGCAGGTCGAGGGGCTGGATGCCGTGCCCGAGCAGGGGCCGCTGCTGATCCTCGGCAACCACGACAGCCACTGGGACCCGGTGATGGTCGGCATCGCCGCCTACCGGCGCCGGCAGATCCGCGCCCTGGCCAAATCCGAGCTCTGGGAAGTGCGCGGGCTCGGCCCGATCCTCAACGGGATGGGGCAGATCCCGATCCAGCGCGGCAAGGGCGACAAGGACGCGCTGGCGAAAGCGATCGAGACTCTGCGGGCGGGCGCCTGCATCGGCGTCTTCCCCGAGGGCACCCGTTCTCGCGGCAAGGTCCTGCGCGCCCGCAGCGGCGTCGGCCGGCTGGCCCTGGAGGTGCCGGAGGCCCACGTCACCCTGGTCGCGATCGAAGGGACCAGCGACCTCACCGGCTTCCCCCGCCGCCCCCGCATCCGCATCCGCTTCTTCGACCCGGCAGGCGGCCAGCCCCGTCCTGACGAGGACCCCGGCGAGCTCTCCGCCCGCCTCCTAGCCGAGATCCGCGAGCTCGTCCCCCCGTCGCTCAGCTACCGCAAGCGCGCCAAGCTGAGCGCCGTCTCCGAAGACTGAGCAGCCTCTCCGAACTTCGGGCCCCTATAGGGCACCGAAGTTCGGAGTGACGAGAGCCGGCTAGTCGCCGGCCTCCTCGCCGCTGCCCTTGAGGGCGTACCACTGGCCGCCGAAGGCGCTGACGTCGTTGCCGTTGGCTTCGCCGGGCTTTTTGTCCTCGACGAAGGTGTAGAGGGGGTGGCCCGCGTAGGTCACCTGCATCGTCCCGTCTTTGCGTTCGGTGGTGCCGAGCTTGGAAGCCGAGGCGCCGTTGCCCACCGACGGTTCGCCTTCGGTCAGCATCGGCGGCCAGCCTTCCGCGCACGGTCCGTAGCAGGAGGACGTGGTCCCCTTGTCTTTGTGGAAGTCGTAGAGGGTCATGCCGTTCGAGTCCACCAGGACCATGCCGAGCTTCTGGACGTTGCCGAGGGAGACGACTCCGGCGCCGCTTTCTGCGCCGGGCGCCGATTCCGCACTCGCGCTCTTGTTTTCCCCTTCGTTTTCGTTCCCACCGCCGTATCGGCCGCCATAGCCGTTCGAGCTTTCGCTGGAAGCGGTTTCGTTCGAGCCGGCGTTGCTGTTTTCGCTGGTCGAGCTGCTGCCGCCGCCGCAGCCGGCGACCGCCAGCGCGAACGCGCCGAGTACCGCCAGCAGCGCGAATGAATAGGTCTTGTGGGTCTTGGTTATGGCGATCACGTCGATTCCTCCGTGGATTGGGTGGTCAGCGCAACGGACGCCCTCCCCAGAGGGGCGATAAAGGTTCGTTTGCCGGCCTGGACGACGACCGCCCGCGTCCGCGAGAGGTCGAGGGCCGAGCTCAGCACCGCTTCGGAGTCCTCGCCCCAGCGGTAGCGGAAGGTTCCGGCCGGATAGGAGACGCCGCCCGGTCCCTTCAGCGAGACCCTGCAGAGGGTGCCGGAGGCGATCCCGTGGACGTACATGCGGATCTCGGTCCCGTAGGCGTGCGGTTCCAGAGTCGCGTCGATCTGCACTCCCTGCGGGAGGGACGCGAAGCGGACGTGCTGTTCGGGCTCGCCGCCTCCGCCGCCGAGGACGAAGATCGCCAGAACCGCCGCGGCCAGCGCTGCCGTCGCCCCGCCCAGCGCGAAGCCGCCGAACAGGCGCCGCCGGCGGCGTTTCTCGGTCTGCTTCCGTTCGCCGGCGATCGTCGCCGCGATCCGCGCGCCCAGCTCCGGCGGCGGCTGCGGCGCCGACTCGAACCGCTCCGGGTCGGCGTGGGGGAGCATCCGCGCCACCGGCTCCAGCTCGGCCAGCTCGGCCCGGCACTGGGCGCACCCCTCGAGGTGCGCCTCCAGGCCGACCCGCTCGTCGCCCTCCAGCTGCCCCAGCGCGTAGACGCCGAGCAGCTCGCGCCAGTCGCGGCAGTCGTTCCTAATCTTCATAGCCCATCTCCTCGAGTACGACCCGCAGCGCCCGCAGCCCGTAGTAGACGCGGCTCTTGATCGTCCCCTCCGGGACGCCGAGTTCCTCGGCGACCTCGGCGTAGGGACGGCCGCGGTAATAGGTCTCGACGATCACCCGGCGGTGGTCGTCGCCGATCCGCCGCATCGCCTCCTCGACCTGCCAGGAGAGCAGCGCCTCCTCGAGCGGCTCGACGCTCGGCTCGATCCCACCCTCGGCGACGCCAGGCCGCACGGCGCGCGCCCGCCCCAGGTCGATGACGACGTTGCGGAGGATCGCGAAGAGCCAGGTCCGCAGCGAGCCGATCTTCGGGTCGAAGCGGTCGCCCGCCCGCCAGGCGCGGACGAAGGTCTCCTGGACCGCCTCTTCGGCGAGCCCTGAGTCGCCGAGCGAGCGGACCGCGAAGCCGTACAGCTCGCCGGAATGGGCGGCGTAGGCCTCGCGGACGTCGCGTTCGCGGCTGAGCGCACCCCGAGTCGAAGTTCCAAGTTGGATCATCCGACCCGGCATACGCTCCCCGGCCGCGCCGGGTTCAAATGCTTTTCGGAGGGGCTCCTATTCGAGCTTCCCGATCTTGAAGATTTTCGTCCCGCAGTCCGGGCAAGTGCCCTGGATCGCCGGGCGACCGTTCTTCATCGTCACCTGTTTGGCGTCTTTGATCTCGACCTTCTTGCGCTCCTTGACGCAGTAACCCTCAGGCATCTAGGAACCCTCCTTTCGTCGCCGCCGGGCGGCAGAGCTCGCGGTAAGCGCGAGGTGGATTGAGGCGAATGTAACGCAGGTACACGACGCTGCCGCGAAACTTCGTAACAAAACGCACGAGACGCCCGCGGTCCACGTCAACTACCCTCCTGCCGCAGTCGCAAGCCCTTCCCAAGCCTTCAAGGAGATACGGAATGCCCGAAGCAGTGATCGTCGACACCATCCGCACGCCGATCGGCCGTGCCTTCAAGGGCTCGCTGGCCCAGCTGCGGCCCGAGGAGATGGGCGCCTTCGTGGTCGACCAGCTGCTCGAGCGCAACCCCGAGGTCGACCCGGCCCTGATCGAAGACGTCTTCTGCGGCGTCGGCATGCCGCAGGGACTCGAGGCCTTCAACATCGCCCGGATCATCTCCCTGCTCAGCGAGAAGCTGCCGCAGGAGGTCAACGGGGTCACCGTCTCCCGCTACTGCTCCTCCAGCCTCGACGCGATCCGCCACGCCGGCAACGCGATCAAGGCCGGCGAGGGGGACGCCTACCTGGCGGTCGGGGTCGAGTGGGTCAGCAAGTTCAACGAGCGCACCGAGCCCGCCGGCGCCGCCGACCGCAACCCCAACCTGATCGGCGAGAACGGCCAGCCCAACGCCTACATCGACATGGGCATCACCGCCGTCAACGTCGCCAAGAAGTACGAGGTCAGCCGCGCCGACATGGACAAGTTCGCGCAGCGCTCGCAGGAACGAGCCGTGCAGTCGCAGGAGGACGGCTTCTTCGACCGCGAAATCGTCCCGGTCAAGCTCGAGGACGGCACCGAAGTCACGAAGGACGACGGCCCCCGCGCCTCCTCGACCCTGGAGAAGCTCTCCGAACTGCCGGAGGCCTTCGAGGGCGGCGGCGGCGTCACCGCCGGCAACTCCTGCCCGCTCAACGACGGCGCCGCCGCGGTGCTGCTGATGAGCGCCGAGAAGGCGAAGGAGCTGGGCCTGAAGCCGCGCGCCCGGATCATCACCGCCGCCACCCACGGCAACGAGCCGGAGCTGATGGGCGTTGCCCCGATCGGCGCGATCAAGAAGGTCCTCGACCGCGCCGGGATGACGATCAATGACGTCGACCGGGTCGAGCTCAACGAGGCCTTCGCCGCCCAGGTGATCCCGATCATGGCCGAATGTGGGATCGACGAAGACAAGCTCAACACCCACGGCGGCGCGATCGCCCTCGGCCACCCCTTCGGGATGACCGGCGCCCGGATCATGGGCACGCTCCTGAACGTGCTCGAGACCGACGACAAGCAGGTCGGCCTGGAGACGATGTGCGTCGCCGGCGGGCAGGGCAAGGCCATGCTCGTCGAACGTCTCTGAGGCCATCTGACCGGCGCATTTCGGCGTCCTCGGTCGCTTGCGTGCAGAGCACGCGGCGCGACCCCCCGCCGCAGGCGGGGGTGTGAGCGCGTAGCGCGAGTTCCTTGAACTGCTTGGTCAGCTGACCTCAGAGGGCGACTAGGGTGAGCTCATGGAGACCCTTCTTTATGAGACCGAGGACCGAGTTGCGCGGATAACGCTCAACCGGCCCGAGCGGGGGAACGGGATCACCGCGCGGATGCCGGTCGAGCTGGCCGAGTGCGTCGAGCGGGCGAACCTCGACCCGGAGGTCCACGCGATCGCCCTCGCCGGCAACGGCACCGGCTTCTGCGGCGGCTACGACCTCGTCGCTTCGGCCGAGGGCGACATGAGCGAGCTCGGCGGCGAGGCGCCGCCGCCCGGTTCGCCGCTCGACCCCGCCGTGATCGGCGCCAACCACGCCCCGGACAGCAACTGGGACCCGGTCACCGACTACCAGTTCATGAGCCGCAACGCGCGCGGCTTCATGAGCCTCTTCCACTCCGAGAAGCCGGTGCTCTGCAAGGTCCACGGCTACTGCGTCGCCGGCGGCACCGACATGGCGCTCTGCTCGGACCTCCTGGTGATCGCCGAGGACGCGAAGATCGGCTACCCGCCGGCCCGCGTCTGGGGCTCGCCGACGACGGCGATGTGGGCGAGCCGGTTGGGGCCGATGCGGGCCAAGCGCCTGCTCCTGACCGGCGACTCGTTGACCGGCGCCGAGGCGGCGGAGTGGGGGCTGGCGACCGAGGCGGCGCCGGCCGACCGGCTCGATGAGCGCTTCGAGCGCCTGTTGGAGCGGGTGGCGCGGATGCCGATCAACCAGCTGGTGATGATGAAGCTGTTGGTCAACCAGACCGTCCACGCCCAGGGCCTCGCCCAGACCCAGGTCCTCGGCACGTTCTTCGACGGGATCGCCCGCCACACCGAGGAGGGCCACGGCTTCGTCCGTCGGGCCGCCGAGTCCGGTTTCCGCGAGGCGGTCCGCGAGCGCGACGAGCCCTACGGCGACCACGGGCTCAAGGGCTTCGGCCTCGATCCGTAGACCTTGTTCTTAGATCTTGTTCTTTGGATCCTGTTCTTTATGAGAGGCTGCCGCGGCGATGAGCGACCAGCCGCACCCGAGCTCGATGATCACGCCGGAGACGGTCCGCAACTTCCTCCCCGGCAGCTTCCCCGGTGACCTCGGGATCGAGCCGCTGGAGGTCGAGGACTCGCACGCCCGCGGCAGGATCGTCGTCGACCGCCGCCACCTGCACCCGGGCGGCTTCGTCCACGGCGGCGTCTGGACCGCGCTCGGCGACACCGTCGCCGCTTGGTCGACCTTCCGCTGCATCCCGCCCGGCCATAACTTCACGACGATCGAGCTGAAGCTGAACGTCTTCGCCGCCGGCGTCCTCGGCGACGAGATCGAGGCGACGGCCGAGCCCCTGCACGTCGGCAAGAGCACGGTCGTGATCGAGGTCCGGATCGAGCGCCGCCGCGAGGGCAAGGAGCCGCGCCTGGCTGCGAACCTGATCGTCAGCCAGTTCGTGCTGCCGCCGAGCGACGACAGCTAGTAGTGAGCCAGGAAGTCGGTCGCCAGGGCTTTGACTACCCGCGGCAGCGATTCGACCGAACGGTAGAGCTCGAGTTGGTGCTGGGCCCCGGTGCGCCGCCCCAGCTCCGGGACCCGTTCCAGCTCTGCCTCGCAGCCGAGGTCCTGCGCGTGAGGACGGCAGACGACGACGAGATCGGCCAGCAGCTCCCGCGCCGGCACCCGGCGGTCGAGCTCGGGCTCGATCAGCTCGGCGTCCATGCCGTCGCGGGCGGCGATGAAGCGGTTCTCGGACAGCACCTCCTGCGGCATCGGGCGTTCGAGGTGGGTGCCCGCCTCGACCTCGGCCCGGACGACGCACTGCACCAGGGCGGCGATCGCCGCGGTGTCGACCGGCGTCGTCTGCGCGTCCATGATCCGCACCTCGACCGTGCCGAAGCGCGGCTGCGGCCGCACGTCCCACCAGAGGAAGGTCGGCTCGGGGACGGCGTCGCTACGAATCAGCACGTCGACCGACTCGACGTAGTCGGCGTAGTCGTCAAAGGCGCGCGGGATCCCGACCCGTGGGAAGGCCTGGAAGAGCGGGGTTCGCGCGGAGGCAAGGCCGGTGTCCCGGCCCTGCCAGAAGGGCGAATTGACCGAGAGGGCAAGCAGCAGAGGGATATGGGTGCGGAGCCGGTTGGCGACGTGGATCGCTTCTTCGGGGTCGGGGACCGCGACATGGACGTGGAGGCCGAAGGTCGGCTCCCGCCGCGCCAGCTCCCGCATCGAGCCGTAGACGAACTGGTAGCGCTCGCCGGCTGAGACGGCGATCTCCTGCCAGACCGCGAAAGGGTGGGTCCCGGCGCACGCCGCCCGCATCGAGAGCGGCCGCAGCGTCTCCTCCAGCTCCCGCCGCAGCATCCCCAGCTCAGCGATTGCGCTCGCGATCGTCGCGTGGACGCCGGTCTGGATCTCCAGCGCCGAGCCGTGGGTCTCGGCGGTGAAGCTCGGACCGCCCCCGGGGAGGCGCGGCAGCACCGAGTCGATCCGGTGGGCGAGCGCCCAGCTCACCTCGTCGAGCAGCATCACCTCCTCCTCGATCCCGACGGTGTAGGGGCCGAGCTCGTGCGGCTCGGCCCAGGCGGCCCAGGCCGGCAGGGTGCCGGCCGCTTCGCTCACGCCACCTCTCGGCCGCTGCCGCTCCCGCGCCGGGTCCGGGCGCCTCCGTCCTTGCAGGCGGCGACGAAGTGGCGAAAGAGGGAGGCCTCGTAGGAGCGGTGGACCAGCGTCTCGGCGTGCCACTGGACGCCGATCAGGAACTCCCGCTCCGGATCCTCGATCGCCTCGATCGTCCCGTCGGGGGCGGAGGCGGTCACGGTCAGGCCGTCTCCCAAACGGTCGATCGCCTGGTGGTGAAAGGAGTTGACGTCGAGCTCGTCGGCGACCTCGACCTCGCTCTCATAGCCGAGCGCGGCAGCCAACCTGCTGCCCCGCTCGATTCGCACCGGGTGGCTGGTTTGAGTACCGGGCGTCTGCTGGCGGTGGGGGATCTCCTCGCCGAGCTCGGGCAGGTGCTGGTGGAGAACGCCGCCGCGGACGACGTTCAGCGCCTGGGTGCCGCGGCAGATCGCCAGGATCGGCAGCTCGCGCACGTCGGCGCAGCGGGCGACCATCAGCTCGAAGCGGTCGAGGTCGGGCTCGGTCGGCCCCAGCTCGGCGTGCGGGTCGGCCCCGTAGTGCTGGGGATCGAGGTCGGGGCCGCCGGAGAGGCAGATCCCGTCGAGCCGGTCGAGCAGCGGCTCGATCGCGTCCTCCTCCATCAGCGGGATCACCACCGGCAGGCCGCCACCGGCTTCGACCGCGCGCATGTAGGTGAGGCCGAGCGCCAGCTCCTTCACCCTGGGCTCTCCCTCGGGGATCGGGGTTGCCCGCTCGGGGGTCCGCACCTCGGAAGTCGTGACTCCGATCAACGGTCGCATCTGCAGCGAAGCTAACGAACGGCGCTTCATCGGGGCGCCTCCAGGACCCAGGTGTCCTTGCAGCCGCCGCCCTGGGAGCTGTTGACGACCATCTCGCCGGCCCTCTGCGCGTAGCGGGTGAGACCGCCGCACATCGCCGCCTCGCCGCCGGGCCCGCTGACCACGAACGGGCGCAGGTCGATGTGGCGGGGCTGCAAGGCGGCGCCGACGACGGTCGGGTGGCTGGAGATCTCGATCGTCTCCTGGGCGATGAACTGCTCGGGCCGGCGGCGCAGCAGCCCGACCGCGCGCCGGCGCTGTGGCTCGGTCGCCCGCGGCATGATCGTCACTCCGTGGCCGCCGAAGCCGCCGCGGGGCTTGATCACCAACTCGTCGAGGCGCTCCATCGCCTGCGCCTGGTCCTGTGGGTCGGAGAGGTCGAAGCTCGGCACCGACCGCAGCAGCGCCTCCTCGCCGAGGTAGAACTCGATCATCCGCTCGACGTAGGCATGGGCGAGCTTGTCGTCGGCGAGGCCGGTGCCGAAGGCGTTGGCGCAGCGCAGGCGGCCCGAGCGCAGCGCCGGCAGCAGCAGCTCGCCGAGGTCGGTGAGGTTCCCCTGCGGGTCGCAGAGACGGTCTTCGTCGAGGCGGCGGTAGATCACGTCGAGCTGCCGGCGCTCGCGCCCGTGGCGGACAAAGAGCCGTCCTCGGCTCACCTCGAGCTGGTCCGGGGTCACCACCGGCAGCCCCAGCTCCCGTCCGAAGCGCTCGTGCTCGTACCAGGCGCCGTTCTCGGGGCCGTCGGAGAGGATCGCGACGAGCGGTTCGGAGCGGCCTTCGGGGGCGGCGCCGACCAGCGCCTCGCGCAGGGCTTCGAGATAGCTCTCGAGCACACGCGGCAGTAGTGCTGTCGGAATCTCCGGTGCGACCACTTCGCGGACCGCGAGCGCATAGCAGGCGCCGGAGGGCATTCGCAGGTTGTCCTCGAGCACCCGGAGTTCGCCCGCTTCGTCGCGGACGAGGTCGAGGCCGGCGACGGTCGCCGCCGGGACCGCCGGGTCGACCAGGCCGCGCATCACCGGCTCGTAGCCGTCCGAGCTCTCGAGCAGGCGCCGGGGCACGATCCCGGCATCGAAGATCCGCTGCGGCCCGTAGGCGTCGGCGATGAAGGCGTTCAGCGCCCGCGCCCGCTGCAGTAGTCCCGGCTCCAGCGCCGCCCACTCCGCCGCCTCGAGCAGGCGCGGAACCGGATCGACCGGGATCTCCCTGCCCGCCCCGAACTGCAGACCGGCGGCGGCGACGTTGGAGTGGACGCGCTCGCGCAGCGCCACCAGATCCTGCTGCGCGAGCGCGCCGAGGAGCGCCGCGTAGGGGGGGCGCGGCGCCCCGTCACCGGCGAACGCCTCGTCGAAGTTCCCGCCTTCCGACGGGTACCCACCGGCGCCGGGAGAGAGCCGCGCCGGATCCAAGGTCATCGCCATCCCTTCACGCTAGGCAGCCTCTACCCGCTGCCCCTTGGCCCGCAGTCGAAAATCAGGGCGCCTGAGGTGGCCCTGCGGGCGAAGGCTGCGGCGTCTCCACCCGCTCGCCCGGGACTTCGAGCCGTTCGATCTGCGGGATTTTCCACATCACGCTGGCGATCGTGAGGCCGATCGCGACCGAGAGGAAGACGAGGAACCATTCGCCGGGCCCGAGCAGCACCAGTTCGAAGAATTCCCGCAGGAAGGGGAGCGCGAGGATGCCGCAGTAGGCGCCGCCGAGCGCCAGCACCATCGCCAGCATGTTGCTCTGGATCGCGATGTGCTCGCGGCCCGGGCCGCGCTCGAGCAGGAGGATGAAGGCGAGGCCGAGGGCGATCAGGGTCGAGGTCGCCGCGGTCCTGCCCTCGGCCAGCGAGCCGCCGGCGACGGTGTCGACGAGGAAGAAGGAGAGGATCGAGGCGAGCGCGGTGGAGACACCGGCGGGGACCGCGAAGGCGGCGAGCGCCCGGAGCAAGCGGCCGCGGTAGAGCGGCCCCTCGGAGGGGAGGAGCGCCAGGGCGAAGGAGGGGATGCCGATCGTCAGGAAGGCGGCGACGGTGAGGTGGCGGGGGAGGAAGGGAAAGACGAACCCGGGCACGGCGACGAGCAGAATCAGGGTCGCCGCGTAGACGGTCTTGGTCAGGTAGAGGCGGCCGAGGCGGTGGATGTTGCGGGCGATCCGGCGCCCTTCGCCGACCGCCTCCGGCAGGCGGCCGAACTGGTCTTTGAGCAGGACCACGTCGGCGACGCCCTTGGTCACCTGGGTGCCCGAGCCCATCGAGACCGCCATCCGCGCCCGCTTCAGCGCCGGCACGTCGTTGACCCCGTCGCCGATCATCGCCACGTAGCGCCCGGCGGCGACCAGCGCTCCCACCAAGGCTTTCTTCTGCTCGGGCTTGATCCGGCAGAAGATCGTGTTCTCCAGCGCCGCTTTCTTCAGCCCCTCCTCGTCCTCGGGCAGGTCCGGCCCCTCGATCACCCCCGCGTCGCGCGGCACCCCGACCGCGTAGGCGACGGCGGTGACGGTGGCGGCGGCGTCGCCGGAGATCAGCTTCAGGTCGACTTCGGCGTCGCGCATGGTGGCGATCGTTTCCGCCGCGTCGGGCCGCAGCGTCTCCTCCAACACGACCAGCGCCAAGGGCGTCAGCTTCGGCGCCCCGTTCGCCGCCGGGTCGTCGGGCAGCGCCTCGCTCGTCTGGCCGAAGGCGACGACCCGCCGCCCGGCCGCGGTCTCCTCCTCGAGCTTGGCGGCGAGCCGCGAGGGCAGGGTCAGCGCTCCGGTCTCGCTGAGGATGTCCGGCGCCCCCAGCACGTAGGTCGCGCCGCCGGAGCCGCCGTCGAGCGCGACGCCGCTCCACTTGTACTCCGAGGAGAACGGCACCTCGCCGCTCACCTGACTCGCCTGCCCTGGGAACTCCTGCGCGATCGTCTCCAGCGTCTGGTTGCGGTTGCCGGCGCTGGCGGCGAAGCGGCCGAGCGCCTGGGCCCCGGTGTCGGGATCGACCCCGTCGGCGTACTCGACCCCGGCCAGCCGCAGCTCGCCGGCGGTCAGGGTGCCGGTCTTGTCGACGCAGATCGTGTCGACCGCGGCGAGGCTCTCGGTCGCGCTCATCTGCTGGACCAGCGTGTCGCGTTTTGCCAGCCGCACCGCAGCGACCGCGAAGGTGACGCTCATCAGCAGCACCAGGCCCTCGGGGATCAGGGTCACCAGTCCGGCGGTCGCGGTCTGCGCGGCGCTGTGCAAGCCGACCGCGCGCAGCTTCAGGCTGAGGACCAGCAGCGCCGCTAGCGGCAGCATCACGTAGGTGGAGGCGAGGATCACCCGGTTGACCTCCTCCTGCAGCGGCGAGGGCGGGTGGCGGAAGGTCTTTGCCTCGCCGGCGATCTTCCCCGCGTAGCTCTCGTCGCGCACCGCGTCGACGACGTAGTGGCCCGAGCCGGACACGCAGAAAGAGCCGGAGAGGACGCGGTCGCCGTCGCCCTTCTTGATCCCGTCGCTCTCGCCGGTCAGCAGCGACTCGTCCATCGTCATCCCACGTGAGGCGATCACCTCGCCGTCGGCGATCAGCTGATCGCCCGGCCCGACCTCGATCACGTCGCCGGGCACCACCTCGGTCGCGATCAGCTCGACCACTGCGCCGTCGCGGATGACCCGGGCGTGCGGGGCGACCAGGACCGCCAGCTCGTCCAGCGTCTTCTTCGCCTTCAGCTCCTGGCGGATCCCGATGTAGGAGTTGATCACCGCGATCAGGCCGAAGATCGAGTCGGCATAGAGCCCGAGCGCCAGGTCGAGGACGAAGAAGGCGCCGATGATCGCGTTGAAGAGCGTGAAGACGTTGCCGGCGACGATGCTCGCAGTCGAGCGCGAGGAGTTTTCCGGCGGCGGCCCGAGCTTGCGCAGGCGCGCCTGCGCCTCCTTGTTGGAGAGTCCCTGGTCCACGGTGGGTTGGCCGTTACCCATAAGGACCCCTATTCAATAGGGTGGGGCCACTGTGGGCCTGAAGCTTGGACTCAACCTCGGTTACTGGGGGATCGGACCGGCCGGCGAGGAGGCCGCCGAGCTGGTGCTAGCCGCCGAGGGGTTGGGCTACGAGTCGGTCTGGGCGGCCGAGTCCTACGGCTCCGACGTGGTCAGCGTGCTCGCCTGGCTGGCGGCGCGGACCGAGAAGATCAATCTCGGCGCCGCGATCATGCAGGTGCCGGCGCGCCCGCCCGCGGCGGCGGCGATGGCCGGCGCGACGATCGACAAACTCTCGGGTGGCCGCTTCCTCTTCGGCTTCGGCCCCTCCGGCCCGCAGGTCTCCGAGGGTTGGTACGGGGTGCCGTACGCGAAGCCCTGGGGCCGCACCCGCGAGTACATCGAAGTGGTGCGGGAGATCATCGCCCGCGAGGGCCCGGTCGACCACCAGGGCGAGCACTACACGCTGCCGCTGCCCGGCGGCGAGGGCAAGCCGCTGAAGCTGAACTTCCACCCGCTGCGCAACGAGATCCCGGTCTTCGTCGGCGCGATCGGGCGCAAATCGGTCGAGATGGCGGCCGAGATCTGCGACGGCTGGATCCCGATCTTCTTCAGCGTCGATGCCTTCGAGCAGACCTGGGGCGAGCACCTGGAGGCCGGCTTCGCCAAGGGCGGCCGGCAGCGCTCCGACCTCGAGGTCAGCCCCTCGCTGCAGGTGGCCATCGACGGCGATCTCGAGGCGGCGAAGAACGTCGTCAAGGCCGGGCTGGTCCTCTACTTCGGCGGCATGGGCAGCCGCAAAACCAACTTCTACGTCGACCTCGCCCACCGCTTCGGCTTCGGCGAGGTCGCCGACGAGGTCCAGCAGCGCTTCCAGGACGGCGACCGCGGCGGCGCCTTCGAGGCGATGCCCGACGAGATCGTCGAGGCGACTTCGCTGGTCGGGACCGAGGCCGAAGTCGCCGAGCGGGTCGAGCGCTTCCGCGGCGCCGGCATCGACCGGCTGATCTGCTCCCCGGTCCACGTTGACCAGGGCGAGCAGCGGCACACGCTCGAGCGGCTGGCCGCGCTGGCCGGCGTTTCTGCCTGAACGGCAGGGCTCGGGACGCGGTCCTGGCCTGATCGCATATCCTCCCGCGCCGCGCCATGAAGATCGGAGTGCCGAAAGAGACCGCCGAGGGGGAGCGCCGGGTCGCGCTCATTCCTGACGTTGTCAAATCGCTGAAGAAAAACGACCACGTCGACGTGGTCGTCGAGTCCGGGGCGGGCGTGGCCGCCGGCCACACCGACGAGGCCTACAAAGAGGCCGGCGCCGAGGTCGGCTCGGCCGAGCAGGCCTGGGGTGCCGACGTCGTCCTCCACGTCGCGGTCCCGAGCGCCGGCGACATCTCGAAGCTGAACGGCAACCAGCTCTTCATCTCCCACCTCAACCCCTGGGTTGCCGGGGAGACCAACAACGCGCTCGCGAGCGCCGGCGTGACCGCCTTCGCGATGGAGGCGATCCCGCGCACCACCCGCGCCCAGGCGATGGACGCGCTCTCCTCGCAGGCCGCCGCCGCCGGCTACGCGGCGACGCTGATCGGGGCCCGCGAGTCCGGCCGCTTCTTCGGGATGATGACCACCGCCGCCGGCACCGTGCCGCCGGCCAAGGTCCTCGTGCTCGGCGCCGGCGTCGCCGGTCTGCAGGCGGTCGCCACCGCCAAGCGCCTCGGCGCGATCGTCACCGGCTTCGACATCCGCCGCGCCGCCTGGGAGCAGATCGCCTCGCTCGGCGGCCGGCCGCTGGAACTCGACTTCATCCCCGACGCCGAGGGCGAGGGCGGCTACGCCCGGCCGCTGACCGACGAGGAGAACGCGCAGGTGCGCGACGCCCTCGCCGAGAACGCCGCCAAACAGGACATCATCGTCACCACCGCCGCGATCCCCGGCCGCCCGGCGCCGTTGCTGATCACCGCCGAGGGCGTCCGCAACATGGCCCCCGGCTCGGTGATCGTCGACCTTGCCGCCGAGACCGGCGGCAACTGCGAGCTGACCCAGCCCGGCCAGACCGTGGTCGAGAACGGGGTGAAAGTGATCGGCACCCGCAACCTCCCCTCGGAGATGCCGGCGCCGGCCTCCCAGCTCTACGCGAAAAACCTCGAGAACCTGCTCGGCCTGATCGTCGGCGAGGACGGAGCCGTGAAAGTGGACTTCGAGGACGACATCATCGCCGCCGCCTGCATCACCCAGAGCGGCGAGATCAAAAACGAGAGGGCAGCGAAGTAGCCATGGACCTATTTGCCGAGCTGACGATCTTCGTGCTTGCGATCTTCGTCGGCTTCGAGGTGATCTCGAAGGTGCCGACCACCCTGCACACGCCGCTGATGTCGCAGACCAACGCGATCCACGGCATCGTCATGCTCGGCGGCCTGATCGTGGTCGGTGAGGCCAATGACGGAATCGAGTACCTGATCGGCACGATCGCGATCGCCTTCGGCGCGATCAACATCGTCGGCGGCTTCATGGTCACCGACCGGATGCTCGGCATGTTCAGCCGCAAACCGAAACCCCAGAACAAGCCGGCCTCCTCCGCTTCGCGTCCGGGGGCTGGCAAATCTGACGGAGACGACACGTGAGTCTCCTGGCCGTCCTCACGCCCGGTGGCGACGCCGCCACTGCGCTCTACATCGTCGCCTTCTCGCTGTTCATCATCGGGATCAAACAGGGCACCCACCCGACCACGGCCAAACGCGGCAACCTGATCGCCGCCGTCGGCATGGCGGTTGCGGTCGTCACGACCCTCCTGCTCGACGGGGTCGGCAACTGGGGCCTGATCCTCATCGGCCTCGCGGTCGGCTCCGGGATCGGCGCCTATGCCTCGGTGCGGGTGCAGATGACCGAGATGCCGCAGATGGTCGCCCTCTACAACGGCGTCGGCGGCGGTGCCGTCGCCCTGATCGCCTGGTCGGAGCTCCGCCATGGCCTCAACGGCATGGAGCTGGAAGTGCTGATCCCGGTCATCTTCGCCGGCGTGATCGGCTCGGTCTCCTTCTGGGGCTCGAACATCGCCTTCGCCAAGCTCCAGGACCTGATCCCGACCCGGCCGATCGCGGCGCCGGGGCAGCAGGTGATCAACGCGGTCCTGCTGCTGGCGATCATCGTCATCTCCGTCGTCCTCGCGGTCGACCACGAATCGCCCTCGCAGGGACTCTTCATCCTGCTGCTGGTCCTCGCGGCGATCCTCGGCAACCTCGTCGTCCTGCCGATCGGCGGCGCCGACATGCCGGTCGTGATCTCGCTGCTGAACGCCTTCACCGGCCTCTCCGCCGCGGCCGCCGGCTTCGCGCTCGACAACGTCGCCCTGATCGTCGCCGGCACCCTGGTCGGCTCCTCGGGAACGATCCTCACCCTGGAGATGGCGACCGCGATGAACCGCTCGGTCTCCAACATCCTCTTCTCGGGCTTCGGCGGTGCCCCCTCGAGTGGCGGCGGGGGCAGCGGCGAGGAACGCCCGCATGTCTCGATCGGCGCCCAGGACGCGGCGATCAAGCTCGCTTATGCCGACACGGTCGTGATCGTCCCCGGCTACGGCCTCGCGGTTGCGCAGGCGCAGCACGCGATCAAGGAGGTCGCCGACGAGCTCGAGAAGCGCGGCGTCACCGTCAACTACGCGATCCACCCGGTCGCGGGCCGGATGCCGGGCCACATGAACGTCCTCCTCGCCGAGGCCGACGTGCCTTACGAGAACCTCAAGGAGATGGAGGAGATCAACCCGGAAATGTCGCGCACCGACGTCGCGGTGGTCGTCGGCGCCAACGACGTCACCAATCCGGCGGCGAAAAACGACCCCGACTCGCCGATCGCCGGGATGCCGATCATCGAGGTCAACGAGGCCCAGCAGGTGATCGTGATCAAGCGCTCCCTCAGCCCCGGCTTCGCCGGCATCGACAACGACCTCTTCTACGAACCCAACACCTCGATGCTCTTCGCCGACGCGAAAGCGGCAGCCAGCGAAATAGCCGCCGCGATCGAGGATCTATAGGCGTCACGAAGTTCTGACGGTTCGGCGCGTCAATCGGCGCGTTTGACACCCACTTGTAGGCCCCCGACTCCTAGCGTCGGGCCATGGGTTCGGAGCGGGGGCAGGGGACGGTCGAGTGGGTCGGGACGCTGTGCGTGGTCGCGCTGCTGCTGCTCGGGTCGGTGGCCGCCGGGGTGCGGGTCCCGGGCGCTGCATTGGCGGAGGCGGTGGCGAGCCGGATCCTCTGTGCGGCGTCGCTGGCCGACGGGTGCGGTGACGAGCCGACGCTGATCGCGGCCTACGGGAGTGAAGTCGGGAAGCTGGTGCGGGAGCACATGCCCTCGCTGGTCTTCGAGCCGGGCTCGGGGGCGGTGCCGGTCGACTTTCGCCGCTGCCGCAGCACCGAGTGCGGCGACGGGCCGGAGGACGGGCTGGTCCACCGGACCGACGAGCGCCTGCCGGTGACCGCTTTCGTCCACGTCGTCGACTGCCGCGCCGAGGCAGCCGAGGAGACCGAAGCCGGCGGCGCCGACTGCTCCGGCGAGCGCGCCGGCCACCTCTACCTCCAATACTGGACCTACTACGCCGACTCGGCGACGATGCGCGGGACGCCGGTGGTCGGCGAGCGCGGCTACCACGAAGACGACTGGGAGGGCGTCCAGATCCGCATCGGCCCCGACGGCGAGGTGGACGAGCGGGCCTCCTCGCACAACGGCTACAACTCCGAGGCCCAGGGGCCGAGCAACTGGGGCTCCGACGCCGGGGTCGAGGTGGCGAAGGACGTGGTCGAACTGGTCGGCGCCCGCGGCGAGAACGGCTGGGCGGAGGAGACCCACCTCCTCTTCGTCTCCGGCGGCAGCCACGCCGGCAACACGATGGACCTCGCCGCGATTGATCGCTACACCCCCGGCCGCCGCGTCCACCTGATCCCGCTAGAGGAGATCGGCGCCACCAGCACCGCCCACTTCGCCATCTCCCCACCCTGGCTGAAGGAAGTCTGGCTCGACCCGGAGGCGGAAGGGACGAGCTGAGCGCGAGCGCGGCTGGTGGCGCAACAGCGAATTCACCTGCGCGTAAGGAACCGCTCGATAAGGTCTGTTCCATCCCGGCCGAGGTTTCCTCCCAGTCGAAGGCGGCGATTGCGGACGCGCTCTGCGAGGCGCGCGAGCGGACGCTGGCGCTGGTCGAGCCGCTTGACGACGAGCAGCTGAACCGGGTCTGGTCGCCGATCCTCAGCCCGCTTGCCTGGGACCTCGGGCACATCGCCAACTTCGAGGAGCTGTGGCTGGTGCAGCGGATCGGCGGCCGGGAGCCGCTGCGGGGAGAGCTGGGCCGCTTCTACGACGCGATCGAGAATCCGCGCAAGATCCGCGGCGAGCTGCCGATCCTGCGCGACGAGGAGCTGCGCGCCTACATGGCGGACGTCCGCGAGCGCACGCTCGACGTACTGGAGGGCGTGGAGATCGGCGCCGAGGTCGAGGACCCGCTGCTGCGGGACGGCTTTGTCTACGAGATGCTGCTGGCGCACGAGATGCAGCACAACGAGACGATGCTTCAGTTGCTGCAGCTGGTGGATGGCTACGAGCCGGGTCGGGGGGCGGGGCCTCTCTCGCCCGGACAATCGCCGGGCCAGTTGGCCCGGCGATTTGAGTATCCGCCCGTTCGAGAGATGCCCCGCCCCCCGGACACGCTCGTGGTGGAGGGCGGACGCTATGAGATCGGGGCTCCCGCGAACGGTTTCGCCTACGACAACGAGCGGCCGCGCCACACCGTCGAGCTGGAGGCATTTGAGGTTGATCGAACCCCTGTCACGAACGGCGCGTACGTCTCCTACATGGAGGCCACCGGCGCCGAGCCGGCGCTGTATTGGGAGCGCGCGGACGAGGGCTGGGTGGACACCGCTCGTGGCCGGCGCGAGCCGATCGACCCTGCGGAACCCGTGATTCATGTCTCCTGGGAACAGGCAGACGGCTTCGCCCGCTGGGCCGGCAAACGCCTGCCGACCGAGTTCGAGTGGGAGGCGGCGCGCCAGCAGCTCGACGGCGTCGGCTACGGCTGGGAATGGACCTCCTCGCACTTCCTCGCTTATCCCGGTTTCGAGGCCTTCCCCTACCGCGAGTACTCCGAGGTCTTCTTCGGCGACGAATACCGGGTCCTGCGCGGCAGCTCCTGGGCGACGCACCCGCGCGTCGCGCGGCCCAGCTTCCGCAACTGGGACCTGCCGCAGCGCAACCAGATCTTCGCCGGCATCCGCTGCGCGAGGGACGCATGACGATCGCGATCGACGTCCACCTCGACGCCGACGCCGCGGCGAAGATGGCCCGCGACGTCCGCGAGGGCCTCTGCGCCTACCCGAAGGAGGTGGCGCCGAAATACTTCTACGACGAACGCGGCTCGCTGCTGTTCGAGCGAATCATGGAGCTGCCCGAGTACTACCCGACCCGGGCGGAGCGGGAGATCCTCCTGACGCGATCCGCCGAGATCCACGATGCCGCCGGCTGCCCGCAGACGCTGGTCGAGCTCGGTTCGGGATCGGCGGCGAAGACCCGCCACCTGCTCAGTGCGATGCGCGACTGCGGCAGCCTCGACACCTACGTCCCAGTCGACATCTCCGAGGAGATCACCGAACGCACCGCCGCCGAACTCGTCAACGAGTACCCCGGCCTCAACATCCACGGCATGGTCTGCGACTACGAGCAGCACCTGGAGCGGGTCCCGCACGGCACCGGGACGCGGATGATCGCCTTCCTCGGCGGCACGATCGGCAACCTCTACCCGCGCGAGCGCCACGCCTTCCTCGAGCGAATCCGGGCGCTGCTCGGCCCGGAGGACTGCCTCCTGCTCGGCACCGACCTGATCAAGGACAAGGCGCGGCTCGAGGCCGCCTACGACGACGCCGCGGGCGTCACCGCCGAGTTCAACAAGAACGTGCTCGCGGTCCTCAACAGCCAGCTCGGCGCCGACTTCGACCTCGACGCCTTCGAGCACATCGCCCGCTACGACGAGGAGGCCGAGCGGATGGACATCCGCCTGCGCTCGCTCTCAGATCAGGACGTCCGCCTCGCCGACCTCGACCTCGAGATCCACTTCGCCGCGGACGAGGAGATGCGGACCGAGATCTCGACCAAGTTCACCCGCGAGCGGATCGCTGCTGCCTACGATGGCGCCGGCCTCGAATTGCGCGGCTGGTTCACCGACGCCGCCGGCGACTACGCCCTGAGCCTCGCCGGCCCCGCCTGATCAGATCGCCGGCACCTGCTGGGTGATGCAGTGGATGTTGCCGCCGCCGAGGAGGATCTCCCGGGCCGGCACCCCGACGACCTCGCGCTCTGGGAAGACCCGGCGCAGGATCGCCGCGGCGTCCTCGTCGTGGCGCGGGTCGAGCAGCGGGTAGACGATCCGCGAGTTGCCGAGGTAGAAGTTGACGTAGGAGGCGGCCATGCGGTCGCCGGCGCGCCGCGGGGCCGTGCCCTCGGCGGCGTCGACCCCCTCGGCCTCCTCAGCGGAGATCTGCAGCGGGCCGGGAGAGGGAAGGAGGACCACCTCGAACGAGCGCCCCTGCGCGTCGGTCGCCGCTTCCAGCCGGTCGCACGCGTCGCGGGAGATCGGGTGCTGTGGGTCGTCCTCGCCGTCGGTCCAGGTCAGCAGCACGACCCCAGGCCGGGCGAAGCAGGCGAGGTTGTCGACGTGACCGTCGGTCTCGTCTTCGAAGACGCCGGCGCCGAGCCAGACGACCTTCTCGGCGCCAAGGTAGTCGAGCAGCACCCGCTCGATCTGCTCCTTCGAGAGCTCGGGATTGCGGTTCGGGTTGAGCAGGCACTCTTCGGTCGTCAGCACCGTGCCCTCGCCGTCGACGTGGATCGCGCCGCCCTCGAGCACGATCGGTGCCCGGTAGCGGTCGCCGCCTTCGATCTCCAGCACCTTGGCGGCGACCCGGTCGTCGCGGTCCCAGGGGAAGTAGAGGCCGCCCTCGGTCCCGCCCCAGGCGTTGAAGTGCCAGTCGACCCCGCGCCGCCCGCCCTTTCCGTCGACGACGAAGGTCGGGCCGTGGTCTCTGATCCAGGCGTCGTCGGTCGAGACCTCGACCACACGGATCTCGGGCGCCAGCATCGCCCTGCAGTTCTCGAACTGGGCGTCGGAGACAGCCATCGTCACCGGCTCCGACGCGGCGATCGCTTCCGCCACCGCCGCGTAGGCCTCCTGCGCCGGCTTCGCCCCCAGCCGCCAGTTGTCCGGGCGCTCCGGCCAGGCCATCCAGCAGCCGCTGTGGGGCTCGAACTCCCCGGGCATGCGGAAGCCGTCTGCCGCGGGGGTCGTCTTGAGGATCGTGCTCACCGCCCTCTATCTTGAACATAGATGGAGAAGATCCAGCTGATCCGCGCCGCAGAGCCGCCCGAGTCGCTCGCCCGGACGCGACCGTCGAGCCGGCCTCCGTTCCGGATCGCCGCCGTCCAGCACCGCTGGCATGAGGATCCCGCCGAACACGAAGCGGCTCTCGCCGAGGGCATCCGACTCGCATCGGGGGAGGGGGCGGCGCTGATCTGCCTGCAGGAGCTGACCCTGAGCCGCTACTTCGCCGTCGACCCGGCGGGGCCGCAGGCTGCGGGCGCCGAGCCGGAGGATCTGCCCGGCGGCCGCACCTTCGCGTTCGCGTCCCGGATGGCGCAGGAAAACGACGTCCACGTCCACGCTTCCCTCTACGAGCGCGCCGACGCCGACGACGGCCTCGGCTTCAACACCGCGATCGTCGTCTCCCCCGAAGGCGAGCTCGTCGCCCGCACCCGCAAGCTCCACATCCCGATCACCGCGGGCTACTACGAGGACAAGTACTTCCGCCCCGGCCCCGGCGACTCCGAGGCCTTCCCGCTGGTCAGCCTCGAACTGCATCAAATTGTGGCTCCAGAGCAACCAAAATCTGATGCAGTTCGGGAGGAGGTGCATCTGGGGCTGCCGACCTGCTGGGACCAGTGGTTCCCCGAGGTCGCCCGCGCCTACAGCCTCGAGGGGGCCGAGGTCCTCGTCTACCCGACCGCGATCGGCTCCGAGCCCGACCACCCCGAGTTCGACACCCAGCCCCTCTGGCAGCACGTGATCGTCGGCAACGGCATCGCCAACGGCGTCTTCATGGTCGCCGTAAACCGGATCGGCGAGGAGCCCCCGCTCACCTTCTACGGCTCCTCCTTCATCAGCGACCCCTACGGCCGCATCCTCGCCAAAGCCCCCCGAAACGAACCCGCCGTCCTCGTAGCCGACCTAGACTTGGACCAACGCCGCGACTGGCTGGAGCTCTTCCCGTTTCTGACCACGAGAAGGCCAGATACCTACGCCCGCTTGGCGGAAGAAGCAACCAAGGCCCAGACGGAGTAGCTGAGGGACCAAGCCCCCGCTGTGAAGGGGGTCGGCACCCCTCCTCCGGAATTGACCTCCCCTCCGCTTGCGCTCCAGGGAGAACATGCTGCGCGGCTCCGCCGCGCCCAGACCAGATTGCATATCGCCGAACATTCCTCCGGAGGGGAACCGACCCCCTTCACCACACGTTCTGGCAGACCGGCTGCTCGCGAGACCGCGAGAAACCCGAATAGTTGTGGTTCCTCGCGGTCTCGCGGAAGAGGGAGCTTCAGAAAGCCTCGCTTGGAGGGGTGGGTGTCCCTCTCGGGCCCGGCGTCCTGTTGCTGGCACAGATCACTCAGCGAGAGAAGGCCAACTTAAAGGCCAGCAACCCAGGGATCGAGAGGGACACCCACCCCTCCTTACAGGCAAACGGCTCGAACCCTCAGCTGTTAGGCGCGAGCGCGTCGATCGTCTCGGCCAGCTTGTCCGGCGTGACGATCGGGGTAAGGATCGGGAGGGTGATGCCGCCGGCGACGAAGGCGTCGAGGCGCTCTTTCATCTGCCCCGGCGTACCGAAGACGAACATGTCCTCGATCAGCTCCCAGGGAGCGGCCGCGGCGGCGGCTTGGCGGTCGCCGGCTTCCCAGGCGGCGACCATCGGCTCGATCTGTTCGCCGTAGCCGAGCCAGCGGTAGAAGTTCGCGTAGACCGGCACGGTGATGTAGGAGGAGAACATGAAGCGGGCGAGCGGCTCGACCTGCTCGCGCTCGCCGGGGATGCAGAAGAAGCGGCAGAGCAGCTCGAATCCCTCGGGCGCCCCGTCGACCTGCGCGGTGACCTGCGGCAGCCCCGCCAGCGGCAGGAAGTTGGTGAAGGCGCCGGCGGCACGCTCGACCGCCAGCTCGAGCATCTTGCCCCGCAGCGCCGCCAGCACGATCGGCACCTCGTGCGCCGGCTTCTGTTCCAGCTTGAACCCGGACCCGGTCCGCTCGCCCGCCAATGCCACTTCGAGGAAGTCGAGCGTCTCCCGCACCTTGCTCAGCGGTCGCTCGAAGGGGATACCGTTCCAACCTTCGACGATCCGGTCCGACGAGGATCCGATTCCGAGCACGAAACGCCCCTGCGAGGCGTCGGCCAGCGCCGCCGCCTGCTGCGCCAACAGCGCCGGGCCGCGCTGGAAGACGCCGACGATCCCGGTTCCCAGCCGCGCCCGCTCGGTCCAGGCAGCGCTCAGCGCCAGCGGCGTGAACCCGTCGGGTCCGGCGGTCTCGCCCGTCCAGAGGTCGGTGTAGCCGGCCGCCTCGGCGCGGCGGATCAGCTCCTCGTGGTCAGCGAGCGTCAGTCCCGGCAGTGGCAGCGTCAGGCCCCAGCGATCCATCGAGGGCCACACTACCGGCGACGGGCAGGTCGTTGCGCACCTCGAAGCGGCGGTGCGCCGGCCACTGGCTGAAGAACGAGCCCGCGTCCTGGGCGCTGAGCGGCCGGGTGAAGAGGAAGCCCTGGCCGTTGTCGCACTCTTTGTCGCGGATCAGCGAGAGGTCCTGCGGTCGCTCGATCCCCTCGGCGGTGGTCTCGATCTCGAGCGCTTTGCCGAGTTGGACGAGCGTGTGAAGGAGAATCTCGCCCTCGCCGCCCTCGGCCAGCTGGGAGACGAAGGAGCGGTCGATCTTCAGCACGTCGACCGGGAACTGGCGCAGGTGGCCGAGCGAGGAGTAGCCGGTGCCGAAGTCGTCGACGGCGATCCGCACCCCCAGCGCTTTCAGTTCTTCCAGCCGCCGCGCCGTCTCCTCGGCGTTGCTCATCAGGGTCGTCTCGGTGATCTCGATCGTCAGCGTCTCGGGTGCCAGCCCGCTCTCGCTGAGCGCTTCGGTGACGTGATCGATCAGTTCGTCGGTGTCGAGCTGCAGGGCGGAGACGTTGACCGAGAGGGAGAGCGTCCGCCCGTCCTGCTGCCAGCCCGCCGCCTCGCGGCAGGCCTCCTTGAGCACCCAGGCTCCGACCTCGACGATCAGCTTCGTCTCCTCGAGCAGCGGGATGAAGTCCTCGGGCTGGACGATCCCGCGCCCAGGGCGGCGCCAGCGGATCAGCGCCTCGACACCGGTCGGGGTCATCGTCTGCAGGTCGAAGGTCGGCTGGTAGACGAGGAAGAACTCCTCGTTGGCGAGTGCGCCCTGCAGGTCCATCTCCAGTTCCAGCCGCGACTGCACTTCGTCCTCCATCCCGGACTCGAAGACGAGGTAGCGGCTCTTGCCGCCCCACTTCGCCCGGTACATGGCGATGTCGGCGTCGCGCAACAGCTCTTCGGCGGTGGGGCGGGTGCCGGTGGCGATGCCGATGCTGCACTTCGCATGCACCCGCGTCTCGCCACCTTCCCCGAGCGAGAAAGGCTCGGCGAAGGCTTCGAGCAGGCGCTCGGCGATCAGCTCGGGCCCGGCGGCCAGCGAGAGCCCGTCGGCGACGACGACGAACTCGTCGCCGCCGAGCCGGCCGAGCGCGTCGGTCTCGCGGATCACTCCCTCGAGCCGTTTCGCCACCGCGCAGAGCAGTTCGTCGCCGACCCCGTGGCCGAGCGAGTCGTTGATCGCCTTGAAGTTGTCGAGGTCGACGAACAGTGCCGCCACCGGTTCCTTGCTGTGGCGGGCACGGGTCAGCGTCTGCTCGATCCGGTCGAGGATCAGGGTCCGGTTCGGCAGCCCGGTGAGGGCGTCGTGGGTGGCGAGGAAGACGAGTTCCTTCTCGCGGTTGGTCAGTTCGTCCTGGGCGCGCTGGCGCTCGTCCTCGAAGGATTGGCACATCCGCACCAGGGTGACGTCGAGGCTGCGCTGGACCATGCAGCGCGCCTCGTCCAGCGTCTCCTCGCTCACCCCGAGGTCGGCGGCGCTCTCGTCGAGGATCTGCAACGCGCAGTCCCGCCAGCGCAGGCAGCGTTTGGTCACCTCGTTGAGGGCGGCCTCGCGCTGGGAGGCGAGCTGGGCGAAGATCCGCCACGACTCCTGGCCGACCTCGCGGGCGACCGCTTCGCCCTCACCGGCCATCCAGCGGGCGACGGCGACGGTGGAGACAGTACCGACGTCCTCGAAGCTGTCTTCGACGACCTTGTCCAGCGTGCGGCTCGATTCGGCCGAGAGCTTCATCATCCGCGCCACGACCTCGTCGGTGCGGGTGCTCAGCTCATGTCCCAAACGAACCAGCTCGGCGTCTCCCATGATGAGGCCCTATCGGTTGGCGCCCGCCACTGCTTGAGCGCCGGCGACCCGGTTTTCTCGGATTTCGATTCGGGCAAACGTCCAGGGCTGCATTCGGTTAGCCTGCGGCGCACATGGGGTCGACCGATCAGGAGCCCGTGGCCGGGGCCGCGGCAAAGCCGGACCGCAACCTCGCCCTCGAGCTCGTCCGCGTCACCGAGGCCGCCGCGCTTGCCTCCGCGCGCTGGGTAGGGCGCGGCGACAAGATCGCCGCCGACCAGGCCGCGGTCGACGCGATGCGCCACGTCCTCGACTCGGTCTCGATGGACGGCACCGTCGTCATCGGCGAGGGGGAGAAGGACGAGGCGCCGATGCTCTACAACGGCGAGTCGATCGGCGACGGCACCCCGCCGACCGTCGACATCGCCGTCGACCCCCTGGAGGGGACGCGGCTCTGCGCGCTGGGGATGCCGAGCGCGATCGCCGTCATCGCCCTCGCCGAGCGCGGCACCATGTTCGACCCCGGCCCCTGCGTCTACATGGAGAAGATGGCGGGCGGGGAGGAGATCGCCGACCTGCTCGACCTCGACCGGCCGCTGCCGGAGACCTTGAAGCTCATCGCCCAGCGCAAGGGCGGGTCGGTCGGCGACGTGATCGTCGTCATGCTCGACCGCCCCCGCCACGAGCAGGCGATGAAGGAAGTGCGCGAGGCCGGCGCCCGCATCCGCCTGATCACCGACGGCGACGTCTCCGCCTCGCTGCTGGCGGTGAGCGAACGCTCGCCGGTCGACCTGCTGTGGGGAATCGGCGGCACGCCCGAGGGCGTGATCTCGGCCGCCGCCCTGAAGTCGATGGGGGGGCAGTTGATCGGCCGCCTCTGGCCCCGCAACGACGAGGAGCGCTCCGAAGCCGTCGATGCCGGCTACGACCTAGACCAGGTCCTCACCGCCGACGACCTCTGCTCCGGCGACGACGTCTTCTTCTCCGCCACCGGCGTCACCGACGGCGACGTCCTCCAAGGCGTCCGCTACCGCGGCCCCGGCGCCACCACCGAGTCCCTGGTCATGCGCTCCCGCTCCGGGACGGTCCGCCGAGTGCACGCCCGCCACGACCGCTCGAAGCTGCGAGAGATCATCGGCGAGAGATACGGCTGAAACCGGCGGTGGCAACTCGCTGATCTGTCCCGCAACGGCCGAGCAGTGGCTGTTGGCGTGATTCGGGGGAACGCCTGCTCCTCAGATTCAGCGTCAGGCTGCTCTGAGAGGATGGCTCGTATGTGTCGGTGGATCTACGAGGGCGCCTAGCCATGGCTTCTATTAGGGCAGATATTCCGGAGGCGTACCCCGTCCGTCGGCTTGGAGCACGCGGCTCAAGAACCCCCCTTCGAGATGAAGATCATGCCGAGAGCGTTGGTGGTCGCGCACGCGCAGTCTTGGCCGGGGTTCCGCAGTGGTGGGAGGAAGTGGCTCAAGCTGCGGGCTTGAGAGGTCGCTGGCTGATGGTGGAGGAGGCGATCCATGGTCTCGCGCCTCCCCCTGCCGCGATCGAGGGGGCAGATCTCACTGGATTGACGGGCTTCGAGCTAGGGGCTCGGTATGCAGCCTCATTGAGCGATGACGTTCGTGCCCGTCATGGCCGCCACTACACCCCAGCCTCGCTGGCTCAGTATCTCTGGAACCAGGCGCGGCTTTCTCTTGGTCAGCGACGGCGGGACATCCCCCTGCCGGGCTTAATCTCGGACCCAGCGTGTGGTGGCGGTGCGCTCCTTTTACCACCACTACGGCAGCATCTTCGGGCCTTGGCCGGAGCCGATCCGCGAATGACGCTCGCCATGCTGCCGCAACTGGTTGAGGGCATCGACTCCGATTCGGCGGCCGTCTGGCTCACCAATGTTGTTCTCGCATCCGAGCTACTCCCATTAGTTGCTCGCATACCCGAGTCAAGCAGGCGGCCACTTCCGATGCTGGCCCGAGAGGGTGACGGTCTTGCTCCGGTTGCTGTTCATGCGCGAGCGGTACTTATGAACCCTCCCTATGGTCGCGTTCGACTTAGTGAGGCCGAACGTGCGCGCTGGGACAAATACTTATATGGGCATGCCAATTTGTACTCATTGTTCCTAGCCGCTGGTTTGGAGAGACTGGATGAAAAAGGAGTTTTGGCGGCTCTTATACCTACGTCCTTCCTAGCGGGCCGTTATTTCACCTCACTTCGGACCGAGTTGGCTCAACAAGTCTCGCTACGAGACCTGACTTTTGTTGAGGAGCGCGGAGGGGTGTTTGAAGGCGTCCTGCAGGAGACTTGTCTTGCAACGTTCACGCGTCGTAGGATCCACCGGACCTCAGTCGCCTCTGCAAATGGTCGAGTAACCAAGGTTGCAAAAGTCGCTGCCCCACGAAGCGATCGGCCCTGGGTACTCCCCCGGCGAGCTGATGATGCGCATGTCGCTGCTGCGGCCGCGAGCATGCCACTCACCCTCCAGTCCATCGGGTGGAAGGTCAGCACTGGTCCTCTTGTTTGGAATCGGCGTCGCGATGATTTATGCGCTCGCTACGACGAAACCGGTATCCCAGTTCTCTGGGCGGCGGATCTCGACGGTGGCCGACTACATCGCGATCCCGCAAAAGATCACATGAGATGGCTGGTGCTTCGGGACATAAATCCGGACGTGATGCTGTTGAAGGAACCCGCAATCTTGGCGCAGAGGACCACCTCTCCCGAGCAACAGCGCCGCTTAGTCTGCGTCGAGCTTACGCCGCGACTCCTTCGGGACTGGGGAGGGAAGATTGTGGTCGAGAATCACGTAAACATCATTCGTCCAAAAGGTTCCGTTCGCCCGCTCGTCTCACGCTCTACCCTCGCGGCACTCCTTTCAACGCGGACTATCGATCGCTTAATGCGCTGCATCAGCGGATCGGTTGCCGTGAGCGCGTACGAGCTTGAGTCGCTACCGCTTCCGGACGCTGCCACTCTCATGACCTGGGAGAGGTTGCGTGGCGATGCGCTGGAGCATGCCGTTGCCACGGCATATCGTCCGGATGGCTAACGCTATGAGGAGCTTGCCTTCATTCGAGGAATGTGTCGAGCGCCTAGAGTTGATCTTCCCCCGTGCTGCATTCGACACCGTACTGTCAAACCCGTTGGCTGCATGGGCTGTTGCGTCCATGATCTACATAGACGCGGTTGCCCCTGCAACTGGGGATCTACCAGCTGATGTGATCTGGGCGAGGCCGACGATGATTTTGTGGATGTCCGACGAAGCTTACGCGCGGGATGACACCCAATCTCGCTTTGAATGGGTAAAGGCAGCTCTAGGGGGAAAGCAAAGCGTTGCCACACTGCTCGACTCTTGGGAGCTGCCATTCAATGCAAAATATGGCGATAACAGTCGCGAGACGTTGCGCGATGAGACCTTCCCTGGGTGGCTCGATGAGGGGGCGCTGCGAGTTAAGCCAGGAGTCAAGACGAGCAGCCCGCAGCCGCGATGGGCCTTGACGGACGCATTCGCGGAGTTATTTGAGCCCGGTCTTCCAGAGCCGGTGGTCTTAGATCGGCTTGAAGTCTTCCGAGAGAACCACATGAGTCCGAGCGGCAAAGTCAAGGCAGTGGTAGCGCGCGAACGCGGCGAGAAAGCGCATGCGGTTGATGTGACGCTTCCCGACGGGACTGTTCGACATTTAGAACCCGGCGAGACCTCGATAATTCTCAAGGGCGTGATCGAGCAATGGGCGCCTGCTCGACTTGAGGATCCTGTCGTCTTAAGCATCTCTGAGCCCGGTGAAAAGATCTATACGGCCGACTCGGAGGTCATGCAGCGCTTGGGAATCGTAATCGACGCGGCAACCTTAGTTCCCGATGCGCTGCTTGTTGACGTTGGATCGATTCCACCTGCCTTCTGGGTGATCGAGGCTGTCGCTTCTGATGGACCTATCGATGAGGATCGCAAACGTTCTCTCCTGCGGTGGGCGATGAAACAACGCATACGAGAAGAATCTTGCTTCTTTTTGACTGCGTTTGGTTCGCGAAATGCCGCGCCGGCAAAACGGCGACTCAAGGATCTCGCGACGGGCACCTTCGCTTGGTACGCGGACGAGCCTACGCATGAGCTGGCTTGGTACGAGCTTTCCGCGGATCAGCCAGGTCCTGCTTAAACCTCGTAGCGTCGGCCAAGAGAGTCGTGAAGCATTGGCCCCGACTGCGGGATCATTCGATTGCTGGCCTTCGCGTCTCCGGGTAGCGTGGAGACGTGATTGCGGTTGCCGGTTCGACCGGCTACATCGGTGGGCTGCTGAGTCGACGCCTCTGCGCGGACGGGCAGCAGGTGCTGGCGCTAGCGCGGAGCCCGGAGCGGGGGGGTGACTTGCGGGAGGCCGGTTGCGAGGTGCGGCAGGCCGATGCGCTCGAGCCGGAGACGCTACGGCCGGCGCTAGAAGGTGCTGACGTCGCCTATTACCTCGTCCACTCGATGGGGCGGGGCGGCGATGGTGACTTCGCCGAGCGCGACCATCGGGCGGCGGAGAACTTTGCTGCCGCTGCGGCCGAGGTCGGCGTCAAGCGGATTGTCTATCTCGGCGGGTTGGGGGAGGGGTCGAAACATCTGGACAGCCGTCATGCGACGGCGGAAACGCTGCGGGAAGGGGAGGTGCCGGTGTCCTACTTCCGCGCCGCCGCGGTGCTCGGGGCGGGCAGTGAGTCGTTTCGGACCGTCTTCTACCTCGTCCGACGCTTGCCGGTGATGGTGACGCCACGCTGGGTTGCCACCCGCACCCAGCCGATCGCGATCGATGATGTGGTCGGCTGCCTCGCCGCCGCCTCTGCCCTCGAGCTGCCGGTCGACCGCGAGATCCAGATCGGCGGTCCCGACGTCACCACCTACGGCGGCATGATCGACGAGCTCGCGCGGGCACTCGGCCGCCGGCGGCCGCTGCGGATCGTCGTCCCCGTCCTCACCCCGCGCCTCTCCTCGCTCTGGATCGGCCTCGTCACCCCGGTCGACGCCGAGATCGCCAAGCCGTTGATCGAGGGGCTGGCGACCGAGACCGTGGTCAGCGACAACTCAGGGATGGATCTGCTCGGCAGCCGCCCGAGCACTCCTCTTCAAGAGGCACTGCGCCAGGCGGCCTCTCAACTCCAGCGGGACTAGGCGCCCGCGGCCGCCCGCGCCTGCTCTTCGCCGACGAAAGGGACCAGCAGCTCGTAGGTCATCTCGGGCAGCAGGCGCGGCAGCTCGGCGGTGCGCCCAAGCACCACCTCCTCGTAGATCCGCGCCAGGATCGTCCCCACCGCCAGCGAGTAGGCGCGGTCGAGCTCGGGCTCGGGGGCGTCGGCGCTGCGGCCCTCTTCGAGCAGGGCGATCGCCCGTGCGTACTCGGTCTGGAAGATCGGCCGGAAGGCGGGTCCGACGGTGCTGAGCTCGACCAGGGTGAAGCGGGCAGCGTCGGGATCGGCCGCGAACCACTCGAGCGTCGCCGCCACCGCCCGCCGCATCCGCTCCGGCCAGGGATCGTCGTCGATGTAAGCCGCGCGGACCTGCTCCTCGAGGTCGTCGACCAGCAGTTTGTGGGCTCTCAGCATGCAGTCGAGTTTGTCGTCGAAGAGTTCGTAGAAGCTCTCGCGACCGACCCCCGCCTCGCCGAGGATGTCGCCGACGGTCGTCGACTCGTAGCCCTTCTCGGCGGTCACCTTGACCACGGCTGCCAGCAGGCGCTCGCGCTGCGAGCGCTCGACCAGCTCCCGCGGCAGGCCGTGGCGCCCCCGCGGCAGCCGCCAGCGCCGCAGGTCCTCGGGGCTATCGCTCACCGGTACCGACATCGCTGGTGGCGCTCTCGCCTGCGAGCTGGGCTTGGTGAAGCGCCGCTTCGTGGCCGCCGAAGGGGCTGACCGCGAGATAGACGATCTCGGGCAGGAGCTCCGGCAGCCGCTCGATCTTGCCGCTGGCGATCTCGTTGAGGATCAGGACCTGGGCCTTGCCGAAGGCGAGGCGGGGATCGCTGTGCGCTTGCGCCGAGCCGTCGTGCCGGGACCAGATCGCTTCCAGCGCCGGGATCGTCGCCTTGCGGTAGCACTCGATCACCCGCGGATCGACGGCGATCGCGTCGCCGGTGAGGAGCTGCGCCACGCCCGGGCGCTCCGCCAGCGCCTCGATCACCGCGCTGGTCGCCTTGCGCACCGCGTCGGCCGGCTTGTCCTCGCCGTTGTGGGCGGCCGCGGCCACCGCCTGCAGCTGCTCGATGCAGTCGGCGATCGCCGCGTCGAAGCAGGCGCGCTTGTCGTCGAACTGCTTGTAGAAGGTCGTGCGGGAGATGTGCGCCCGGGCGACGATGTCGGTGATCGTCGTCGCCGCATAGGTCTTCTCGGCGCAGCTGTCGATCATCGCGTCGACGATCCGTCGGCGCTGGTCGGCACTGCCGAGATCGGGAACACTGGTCGCTCCTACAGCGCTGGCGGCCACTTCAAAACTCCGATGTTTTTGCATCAATGCGGATTGTCCCACCCTAACCAGCGGCTGGACCCGGAGTCCAGCGAAAGTGATTCCCCGCACAAAAGGATACGACAGTTTTTATTAAGTGTTGGAGGAAATCCGTTGACTGGTGGGATCTGCAGCGGTCTCGTCGCAGCCGCAGGGACGTGGGGAATACGGCAGCTCGCCGGTGTCGTGCAGCTCGAAACGCAGCGAGTTGATCACCGCGCCGACCATAAGCGCCAGGCTGAGGACGTAGAACCAGAGCAGGGCGATGAGGACGAATCCGAGGGTCGAGCCGAAGCGCGAGAGACTGGACACGTTGGAGAGATAAATCGGAAACAGCCAGTTAGCGAAGCCGGCCCCGAGGGTGACGAAGAGGGCCCCCGGCCAGACCGCCCGCCAGGGCATGTGGCCTTTCGGCACAGCCCAGAAGATCACCGAACAGATGCCGAAGGTGACCAGCAGGGCCGCGGCCAGAACCAGCACCGTGTCGATCGCCTTGATGTGGGAGAGGCCGAAGGGCAGGCGGTCGGTGCTGGAGAGGACCGCGCTCTCGACCGCCGGCGCGAAGATGCTGGCGGCGATGAAGAGGAGGACGACGGCGAGCATCGCGAAGGAGAAGCGCTTCTGCTCGACCCAGCCGCGGCATTCGACGTGGTAGATGCGGCAGAAAGCGGTGTCCATCGCCCCCCAGAAGGAGGCGCCGATCCAGAGCGAGCCGATGAAGGCGGCGATTCCGATCGTCGTCGAGTTGTCCTCGATCCGGCGCAGGACGTCGGTCAGCGTCTGCTGCTCCGTGTTGGGGAAGAGGCGCTGGAGGTCGGCGAGGACGCTTTCCTCGACGCCGCCGATCTTCAGCACCTGGCCGAAGACGAAGAGCACGAGCAGGGCGAAGGGGAAGACCGCCAGCATCAGGTTGTAGGCGACCATCGCCGAGAGGCCGGTGACGTTCTCGCGATAGGCCCGCTGCCAGAAGGCGCGGAGGAAGGGGGTGGGGAGGCGGAGGGAGCTCGGCATTTAGCGCGGGGTGCGGGGAAAACTCGACTTGACTTCAGAAAGTGAAGCGACTACTATGCGAACAGGCGTTTGACGTAGATGGCGCCTGCCCCACTAGGGCACAATGACGATGTAGACGCTACTTCGCGGACCACCTCAAGGGTCCGCTTTTTGTCGGTACGGCGCAACGGTGCGCGACTTTCCGGTCGCAGCGGCCTTTTCGTCGAACAGGTCTAAATATCGAGCGCAAGGGAACGAGTAAGAACGAATGCTGGTAGCAGAGCTTCAGGAACTAGACGAGGTCAAAAACCTCATCAATCGCGGGCAGCAGCTCGGCGTGCTGACCTTCGGCGACGTCGCCTCGGCCGTCTCCGAGGTCGATCTCGACGAGTCTGACGTCGAGGACCTCTACGGCCACCTCGAGAAGTCGGGGATCGAGCTTGTCGAGGACATGGACCCGGCGCAGAAAGCGGCTGCCGAAGCGCTTCCCGCCGACACCGGCAAAAAAGGCCGCCGGCGCCAGAAACAGGCGCTCGACCTGAAACCGGACATGACCACCGATTCCTTGCAGCTGTTCCTCAAGGACATCGGCAAAGTTCGCCTGCTGACCGCGCAGGAGGAGGTCGAACTCGCCAAACGGATCGAGCGCGGCGACCTCGACGCGAAGCAGAAAATGGTCGAGTCCAACCTGCGACTGGTCGTCTCGATCGCGAAAAATTACCGGAACCAGGGGCTGCCGTTCCTCGACCTGATCCAGGAGGGAACGCTCGGCCTGGTCCGCGCGGCGGAGAAGTTCGACTACCGCAAGGGGTTCAAGTTCTCCACCTACGCGACCTGGTGGATCCGGCAGGCGATCGCCCGCGCCCTGGCTGACAAGGCACGGACGATCCGCATCCCGGTCCACGTCGTCGAGAAGCTGAACAAGATCGGCCGTGCCGAGCGCAAGCTGGTCACCGAGCTGGGCCGCGAGCCCACCCCGGAGGAGATCGCCGAGGTGACGGGGATCGATCCCGAGGAGGTCGACTCGATCAAGCGCTCCGCCCAGGCCCCGGTCTCGCTGGAGAAGCCGGTCGGCGACGAGGAGGAGTCGGAGTTCGGCCAGTTCATCGCCGACGAGAAGGCCGAGAGCCCGTTCGACCGGGCCGCGGACCTGCTGACCAAAGAGGCGTTGAAAGAGGCGCTCGAGAACCTCTCCTACCGCGAGCGCCGCGTGCTCGAGCTCCGTTACGGGCTCGGCGGCGAGCACCCGCGGACCCTGGACGAGGTCGGCCGCACCTTCAACGTCACCCGGGAGCGGATCCGTCAGATCGAGAACCAGTCGCTGAAAAAGCTGCAGAGTCTGGGCGAGGCCCAGAAACTGCGCGAGGTCGCTTAAGCAGCTTCAAGTGTTCGGACATCCCGGCCGATAGAGGTCGGGATGTTCGACATCGATTCAGCGCTGCGCACCCTGGTCGAGCGGGGTGGATCGGATCTGCACGTCAAGGTCGGCGTGCAGCCGACGATCCGCCTCCACGGCGAGCTCTGCCCGCTCGAGGGCTACGACAAGCTGCAGCCGAAAGACTCAGAACAGGCTTTCCATGACATCGCCGAGGTGCGCTCGCTGACCGAGTTCGAGGAATCGGGCGAGGCCGACTTCTCCTACTCGGTCTCCGGCCTCAGCCGCTTCCGCGTCAACGTCTTCAAGCAGCGCGGCTCGATCTCGATTGTCTGCCGCGCGATCCCCTACGACATCCGCTCGGTTGACCAGCTCGGATTGCCGCCGGTCGTCACCAAACTGGCCGAAGAGCAGCGCGGGATCATCCTCGTCACCGGCACCACCGGCTCGGGCAAGAGCACCACCCTGGCGGCGATGATCGACCACATCAACCGCACCCGGACCGATCACATCATCACCCTCGAGGACCCGATCGAGTACCTGCACGAAGACAAAGGCTCGATCGTCAACCAGCGCGAAGTCGGCTCGGACACCGAGAGCTTCGCGCGGGCGATGCGCCGCGTCCTGCGTCAGGACCCCGACGTGATCCTGATCGGCGAGATGCGCGACGAGGAGACGGTGCGGACGGCGCTGTCGGCGGCCGAGACCGGCCACCTCGTGCTCTCCACCGTCCACACCCTGGACGCGACCGAGACGATCAACCGCATCGTCGACTTCTTCCCGCCCCACCTCCAGCACCAGGCCCGGGTGATGCTCGCCGCGACCCTGAAGGGGGCGATCGCCCAGCGCCTCGTCCCTGACCTGACCGGCGAGGGCCGCGTCCCGGCCTCGGAGATCCTCGTCGTCACCGGCCGGGTCAAGGACCTGATCATGAACCCGGAGGAGACCGGCAAGATCACCGAGGTGATCTCCGAGGGCGAGTACTACGGCATGCGCACCTTCGACCAGTCTTTGCTCCAGTACGTGATGGAGGGCAAGGTCTCAGAGCACGTCGCCCTCGAGTTCGCCTCCAGCCCGCACGACTTCAAACTGATGCTCGCCGCGGGCGGTCAGCGCGCCAGCGGCATCGAGCAGCTGGAGCCCCAGGCAGCTTCTTAGTACGGGCGTCCAGCGGGCCCGCGTGCCCCCGACCGCGGTTCAAGCCCGAGGCCGTACGCGCCGATGGATGCCGCGATGGTTGCGATCGATCGCTTCATCCTGCTTGTCCGGGACCTGCGCCGCAACGAGAGCGGCATGGCGGTCGCCACCGCGCTGATGGCGATGACGGTGGCGTTCAGCTTCGCCGGGGCAGCGGTCGTCTACTCCGCCAACACGCAGCGGGGAACCTCGCGCGACAGCGGCTCCAAGCAGGCGATCGCCGCCGCCGACGCCGGCGCCAACGTGGCGCTGATGCGGCAGAACCAGTACTCGAAGTCGATCAGCGCAACGAATCCGTGCATCGGCGTTAGCGGCAGCCTGCTCGTCGTCACGAAAGCCGAAGCCGACGGGTGGTGTCCCTCGGTGTCCGGGACGATCGGTTCCGCCAGCTACACCTATCGGGTCGGGCCGAGCACCACGGCCTGCTCCGTCTCGACCTCCTGCATCGTCTCCACCGGCACCGCCAACGGCGTCAAACGCCGTGAGGAGGTGACCCTCGGGACCAGCACCGTGGGCGGCATCCTGTCCAAGGCGGGCTTGATCGGCCAGGAAGACATCACCCTCGAAAACAACGTCGACGTACGCGTGGGCGTCGGGACGAACGGCAACATCAGCCTCAGCAACAGCGCCAGCATCTGCGGCGACATCCGCCGCGGGGTGGGCAAGAAACTCACCTTCGAAAACAGCGCCTCGCAGTGCAGCGGCTACATCAAGTACGAAGGCAACGAAACCCTGCCGCCCGTCAGCAGCTTCATCCCGACCAACATCGCCACCGTGAACAGCAACAGCCGGCTCGTCAAGTGCACGACTATCACCTCAACCAGTAAGTCCCCCGCCGGCTGCCAGGAAGACTCCTACACCAAAACCTGGGAATCGACGACCCCGTGGAATGCGACCACGAGGACGATCGAACCGGCTCAGAACTCGACGCTTACCCTCTCCGGAGGCGACTACTTCATCTGCCGCCTCAACCTCGGCAACAACTCGCACCTGATCATGGGGGCCACGGCTACGGTCCGGCTCTTCTTCGACACGCCGGAGAACTGCGGGATAAAAGCGAACGAATCGCAGGTCGCGGTCGAAAACAACGCCGACATCACCTCGAGTGCGTACCAGACGAGCGAAGGCAAGTTCAACGTGCCCGGCCTCTACCTGATGGGGTCGACGACGATCCCGACCAAGGTGGTGTTCGGCAACAACGCCGGCGACAGCCAGTTCGTCCTCTACGCGCCGAACACGAACGTCTACCTGGAAAACAACGCCACCTTCAAGGGCGCGATCGCCGGCAAGACCGTCTATCTCAGCAACCACGCCACGGTCGAACAGGACGAAGGCTTCGAACCGCCGAAGATCGGCGGCAGCACGCTCTACTCGCGCCAGTCCTACGTCGAGTGCGTCGGTTCCACTGCATCGCCTCCCAACGCCAGCTGCTGAATTCAAGGTCTCGGCGGCGGCTGCCGAGCTAGTAAGCGGAAGTTCGATGAGAGAGAAACTCAACGAAAACCCGCTTGCCCAGGTTGCCTTGATCGGCGTGCTGATCGTGGTCGGCTTCGTGATGCTCACCTCGATGGGCGGCGGCGGCGAAAGCGCGCCCGAAGCCGAAGCCGAAGCCGAAGCACCGGCGACCGCGGCGCCCGCGCTGCCGGAAGGCGAAGCGGGGTCGGTTGCGGCCCTGCCGAGCGGCCCGCCCCCGGCCACCTCTCCTCCGCCGAAGGCGGTAACGGCCGCCTACGACTCCGGCGAGACCGTCGTCCTGCTGGTCGTCCGTGACGGCGCGATCGACGACCAGCTGGTCAAGGACGAGACCGCCGTGCTCTCCGGCATCCCCGATGTCTCCCTCTTCGTAGTTCCCTCCCAGCAGATCGCGCGTTACGGCGCCATCACCCAGGGCGCCGGGGTCAACCGGGTGCCTGCTCTTGTGGTGATGCGGCCGAAGGCCCTCAGCAAGGGAACGCCGACCGCTTCCGTCACCTACGGCTATCAGGACGCGGAAGGGATCGTCCAGGCCGTGACCGACGCGCGCTACCAGGGCCGAACGCTCACCTACCACCCGTAAGCCATGGAGTACGGGGATTATCCGGGCCACCTGCGGCCGGTTCCCAACTCCGGCGACTCCACCGCGCCGGCCCTGCCCGCAGAGCAGGAGGGGACGCCGGGGCTGACCCCGCCGCGACAGCGCGGGCGCTCGAGCGGGTTCATCACCGACGTGATCGTCGAACTCGGCTTCGCTCCGGCCGAGCGGGCTCAGCAGGCCGTCGAAGAGGCCCGGACCGCGGGGATGCCGCCGGAGGCGGTGCTCCTTTCGCAGGGGACGATCAACGGCGATCAGCTCTCGCGGGCGATCGCCGAGCGCTACGGCCTCGACCACATCGATCTTTCCGGCTACCCGGTCGACATGGCCGCGGCGAACCTGATCCCGGTCGCGACCGCCCGCCGCTACCGCGCGCTGCCGGTCGGCTTCATCGACAAGCAGACGCTGTTGGTGGCGATGGGCGACCCCACCAACGTCCTCGCCGTCGACGACATCCAGATGGCGACCGGGCTCGACTGCCGGGTCGCCGTCGCTGCCGAGGAGGACATCGAAGCGCTGATCACCCGGCTCAACACCCTGCAGAGCTCGGTCAGCGAGGCGGTGATCGAGGGCGAAGAAGAGCAGGACGAGGGAGAACTGGCCGAAGTCGCCTCGATGGAGGTGGGGGCGGAGGACGCTCCCGTGGTCAAACTCGTCTACAGCATCCTCGGCCAGGCGGTGGGGGAGGGGGCTTCCGACATCCACTTCGAGCCCGAGGAACAGGACATGCGGGTCCGCTTCCGGATCGACGGCGTGCTGCGGGAGGCCGCTCACGTGCCCAAGCGCATGGTCAGCGCCGTGATCTCGCGCGTGAAGATCATGAGCGAGCTCAACATCGCCGAGAAACGGGTGCCGCAGGACGGTCGCGTCAGCATCACCGTCGAGGGCCGCCGGATCGATCTCCGCGTCACCACTCTGCCGACCCAGAAGGGCGAGGGGGCGACGATCCGCATCCTCGACAAAGACAATGCCCAGCGCTCACTCAACGACCTCGGGATGGACGGCAACGCACGCAGCCGCTTCGAGCACTCCTTCCATCAGGCCTACGGCGCCGTCCTCGTCACCGGGCCGACCGGTTCCGGTAAGAGCACGACCCTCTACGCGGCGCTGCAGGACCTGAACGAAGTCGACAAGAAGATCATCACGATCGAGGACCCGGTCGAGTACCAGATCGACGGGATCAACCAGATCAACGTCAACCGCAAGGCGGGGCTCGATTTCGCCACCGGGCTGCGGTCGATCCTCCGCGCCGATCCGGACATCGTGATGGTCGGCGAGATCCGCGACGGCGAGACCGCCCGGATCGCGATCGAGGCTGCGCTGACCGGGCACATGATGCTCTCGACCCTGCACACCAACGACGCGCCGGGGGCGATCACGCGTCTGACCAAGATGGGGATCGAGGCCTTCCTGATCGCCTCGGCCGTCGATTGCGTAGTCGCCCAGCGACTGGCGCGGAAACTGTGCACCCACTGCAAGCGGCGGACGATCATCCCGGTCCAGGCCCTGGCCGACGCGGGGCTGCGGGTGGGAGCCGACGTCGAGGCCTACGAGCCCGTCGGCTGCGCCCGTTGCAACAACAGCGGCTACCGCGGCCGGGCCGGCCTCTACTCCGTGATGCCGATGGGCGAGCGGATCAAAGAGATGGCCGTCGCGGGCGCCTCCGAGGCCGAGATCGGCGGGGTCGCCACCGAAGAAGGGATGCTCACCCTGCGGGAGGACGGCCTGGTCAAGGTCCGAGCCGGGACGGTCAGCCTCGAGGAGGTGCTCCGTGTCACCACCTGATCGCCCGGCACGGTCCGCCCGGCTCTTGAGATTTTCGGCCGATCGGCCGATGTAGGGGCTATGGACTTCGATTTCTCCGAGGTTCTCGGCCACATGGTCGAGGCGCGTGCCTCCGACGTTCACCTGACGCCTGGGTTCCCGCCCGCGATCCGGGACAAGGGCAACATCACCCCGATGGAGGGCTTCCCGGTCCTGACCGGGCAGGAGACCCGAGAGGTCGTCTTCAGCATCCTCAACGACGACCAGCGCAAACGCTTCGAGACCCACAAGCAGCTCGATTTCGCCTACGCGATCCCGGGGGTCGCCCGGTTCCGCGTCAACTGCTTCTTCCAGCGCGGCTCCGTCAGCGCCGCCTTCCGGCTGATCCCGCAGGAAATTCCCAACCTCGACTCGCTGCAGGTTCCCCCGATCCTGCGCGAGCTGACGCAGAAACCGCGCGGCTTCGTCCTCGTCACCGGTCCGACCGGCTCGGGCAAGAGCACGACGCTGGCGGCGATGATCGACATCATCAACAGCGAGCGGCAGGACCACATCCTCACGATCGAGGACCCGATCGAGTTCCTGCACCGCCACAAAAGGTCGATCGTCAACCAGCGCGAGGTCGGCTCCGACGCCGAGGACTTCGCGCTCGGCCTGCGCGCCGCCCTGCGAGAGGATCCCGACGTCATCCTGGTCGGCGAGATGAGGGACCTGGAGACGATCTCCACGGCGCTCACCGCGGCCGAGACCGGTCACCTCGTCTTCGCCACGCTGCACACCCAGTCGACCGCGCAGACCGTCGACCGGATCATCGACGTCTTCCCGCCCGAGCAGCAGGGCCAGGTGCGGACCCAGCTCTCGATCGCCTTGCAGGGAATCGTCACCCAGCAGCTGCTGCCGACCGCCGACGGCGCCGGCCGCGTCGTCGCCTGTGAGGTCCTGGTCCCGACGCCGGCGATCCGCAACCTGATCCGGGAGGGGAAAACGCACCAGATCTACGCTGCCGTGCAGACCTCGGGCGCGGTCGGCATGCAGACGATGGACGCCGACCTCGCGCGCCTCGTCCGCGGCGGCAAGATCACCAGGTCGCTGGCGCAGCAGCGGGCCTCTGTGCCGGAGGAGCTGAAACGGCTGCTCGGCGCCGAGCCGGTGACGGCACCGGTGGCGATGGGCCTCGACGGCAACGGCGATTACGGCCATGCCGGGGCCGCGACCCCGACCTACGCGACGGAGGGATAACCGGTGGCCGCCGCGGCAACCACCTTTGCCTTCCGGGCGATGGATCCGGCCGGCGCGTCCTCGAGCGGCGAGATCGAGGCGGAGTCGAAGTCGCAGGTCGCCGAGGCGCTGCGCCAGCGAGGCCTGATCGTCCTCGACGTCACCGAGAAAGCCTCGCCGGTCAACGTCGAGGACTTCTTCAAGCGCTTTCAGAAGGTCGACATGCGCGAGCTGGCCGTGTTCTCGCGGCAGTTCGCGACCCTGGCCGCCTCCGGGATGCCGATGCTGCGGACGCTGCGGACCCTGGAGGAACAGACCAAGGACGAGATGATCCAGAAAGCTGCCGCCGGACTCCGAGCCGACGTCGAGGCGGGCTCATCGCTGGAGCAGGCGATGGAGCGCTATCCGAAGGTCTTCGACCGGCTGTTCCGGGCGATGGTCCGCTCGGGCGAGCAGTCAGGGCGCCTCGACGAGGCGCTCGACCGCATCGCCTACCAGGTGGAGAAGCAGGACGCGCTGCGCCGGCAGGTGAAATCAGCGCTGATGTACCCGGCCGTCGTCTTCGGCTTTGCGGTGGTCGTACTCGTCGCGATCGTCTGCTTCGTGATCCCCGTCTTCGTCGGCATCTTCAAAGAAATCGCGGCCGAACATCCCGGCGAAAGCTCGGCGCTGCCGCTGCCGACCCAGTTCTGCGTGGCGGTCTCCGAAGCCATCACCGGCTACTGGTTCGTGATCATCCCGGTGATCGCGATCTCGTTCTTCACCTTCTTCCGCTGGAAGAAAACCGAACGCGGGCGCGACACCTGGGAGCGGTTGATCCTGAGGATCCCGTTCAAAATCGGCGACGTGATCCAGAAGGTCGCCCTGGCCCGCTGGTCGCGTACCTTCGCCGGCTCGGTCTCGGCCGGCGTGCCGATGCTGCAGGCGATCAAACTCACCGGCCAGACGGCGGGGAACATCGTGATCGAGAAGTCGATGGAGGACGTCTACGACTCGGTCAAGCGGGGAGGCTCGCTGGCGGGCCCGATCGAGGTGAACTCGATCTTCCCGCCGATGGTGGGGCACATGGTCGCGGTCGGCGAGGAGACCGGCCAGTTGGAGACGATGCTGGCGAAGATCGCCGACTTCTACGAGGCCGAGGTCGACGCCAAGGTGAAGGCGCTTACCGCTCTGCTCGAGCCGCTGATGATCGTCTTCGTCGGCGGCATGGTCGGGTTCATCGTCATCTCGATGTACCTGCCGATGTTCAGCGTCTACGAAAAGATCCGCTGAAGCTCACCAATTTTCGGCGCCCTGGCCTGGACGCCTATCCGGAATGCAGCTCTTTCACTGTCTGAGTACGGATGCGAGGTCGATGGACCGGATCAGAAATCCGTTCTAACCAGTCCCGAATAGCTGCCAGTGCCTGGGGCTCTGGCTCAAAACGTTTAGGAACCTAGGAGGAACCTGATGTTTATCCAGAATCTCCGGGCCAAGATCGGCGCCCGGCTCAACGGCGACAGCGAGGCCG
>Ga0207704_10000026_pt1 | contig 123892 bp, 127 predicted proteins | sample KBSMisM12_FD_184308 | JGI IMG/M metagenome (GOLD analysis project Ga0207704, IMG submission 184308) | Miscanthus rhizosphere microbial communities from Kellogg Biological Station, Michigan, USA - KBS Miscanthus M1-2 (SPAdes) (version 2) | ecosystem: Host-associated > Plants > Roots >...
TTGCCGGCATGCTTGCGCAGGACGTCGACCAGCTGCAGGCGGATCGGGTCGCCGAGCGCCTTGGCGATCGCCGCCATCCGCTCGGCCTGCTCGGAAGAGATGTCGGGATGGACCAGGGGCTCCGAGCAGCACTCGCCGGCGGGTCGCTTCGTCTTCGGCGCCAGCTCCAGCTCGGCGGTCATCCATTCACATATATCTATTGAAATCACAACTGTCAATGGAATAAGGTCGCGGCGATGACCGATCCTCCGCTGTCGCGGCGCCTGCTCGCCGAGTTCCTCGGCTCCGCCTTCCTCACCGCGACGGTGATCGGTTCCGGGATCGCCGCCGCCTCGCTCTCGCCCGGCGACACCGGCCTGCAGCTGTTCGAGAACGCGGCGGCGACTGCGGCCGGGCTCTTCACCTTCATCCTCATGTTCGGCCCGGTCTCGGGGGCGCACTTCAACCCGGTCGTCTCCCTGGTCGACACCGCCTTCGGCGGCCTGCGTCGCAGCCACCTCGCCGCCTATATCCCCGCCCAGGTCGGCGGCTGCATCGCCGGTGCTGTGCTCGCCAACGCGATGTTTTCCCTCAGCGCGATCAGCATCTCCAGCCACCATCGCGCCTCGCCCGCCCACCTCCTGGCCGAGGTGGTGGCGACGATCGGCCTGCTGCTGGTGATCTTCTCCCTGGCGCGGACCCGCCGCGGCGAGCTGGCCCCGGCCGCGGTCGGCGCCTACATCGGCGCCGCCTACTTCTTCACCAGCTCGACCAGCTTTGCCAACCCGGCGATCGACGTCGGGCGGATGTTCTCCGACACCTTCGCCGGGATCGCCCCGTCCTCGGTCCCCGCCTTCGTCGTCGCCCAACTGGTCGGCGGAGTTCTCGCGGTCGGCCTGATCAAGGTGCTCTATCCCGACCTGACGCCGGAGGAGGCCAAAGACGCCGTCCTCCCGCACACCGAGCCGGGCACGGCGCCGGCCCCTGCCACGCGGTAAGCCGGATCGTCGCCTCCTCGGGCGGCGCTAGGCGGCGAGCGCGAGTATCTCCGGTGCCGGCGGCGCGGGCTCAGGCGGATCGACCGGCGGCTGCGGCTCCGGCGGCCCGGGATCCGGCCGCGGCGGCTCCGGGTCGGGCGAGGGAGGTGCCGGTGGTCCCGGATCGGGAGTGGGCGAGGGCGGAGTCGGGTCCGGCTGCGGCGGCCCGGGGAACGGCGTCTCGAGTCGTGGCTTCTTCATATGCAGCACCTACCCCGCGCACGCCGGATCCGAACTGCATCAAATTTCCTCCCTCCTGGGTTGGAAATTTGATGCAGTTCGGGAGGAGGGCTAGTTTCTCTACGCGGGCGGCCGGGGTAGCCGATGGCCACCCGATCAAGGAGGAGTGAGCGAATGAGCGAACCGACCCTGGAGGAGGCCCGCGAGGTCAGCGAATGGAGGCCGGCGCTGGGGGTCCTCTCCGTTTACCTCGGCTTCGACCCCGCCGATCGCACCGGCGTCTGGCGAACCGAGCTTCGCAACGCCCTCGACGCGATCCTCGAGAGCCACGAGGAAGCCGACCACGCCAACCGGGTGGCGCTGCGGGCGACGGCGAAACGCCTGATCGAGCGCTTCGAAGACGGTGACCTGCGACCGCCGCCGCGCGGCGAAATCGGTTTCGTCGAGGTCGCCGAGAAGGCGGGGATCGAGCACTGGTGGGGAACCGGCGCCGCGCCGGTCGCCGACGCCTGCGCCGAGTATACAGCAGAGCCGGTCGTCGCCCCGTTGCTGGCGCTTCTCTGCCGCGGTGCCGCCCGAGGCGTCGCCCTCGTCTCGGCCGAGCGGGTGCGGCTGCTGCGCTGCGCCGGCGGCGCCCTCGAGGAGCTCGAGGACTGGGAACTGAGCCTCTTCAGCCTCGATTGGCGCGAGCGCAAATCGCAGAGCACCAACAACCCGGCCCGCGCCCAGGGCGTGAGCGCCTCCGGCCACGACCAGTACGGCGAACGCCTCGAGCACAACCGCCAGCGCTTCCTCTCCGAGTGCGGCGAGCTTGCCGCTCGGGCGCTGGAGGAGCAGAGCCTCGACGAGGCGATCGTCTTCGGCCCGGCCAAGGACCACGAGAGCTTCGAGCACGGCTTCAGCGCCGCCAAGGCGAAGGTCGTCCGCGGCAGCGACGCCGACCTGATCTCGACCCCGACCGGCAAGCTGAACGGCCTCGTCACCGAGGCGATCAAGCGGCTCGACGGCGAACGCGACCGCGCCCTGGTCGAGCGGGCGCTCGGCGAGGCGAAGGGCGGCAGCCGCGGCTCCGCCGGGATCCAGGAGACGAAGGAGGCGCTGGGCGAAGGCCGGGTCGACCACCTCGTCCTCGATGGCGCCCTCGACGGCGACGTCGAGTCCCTGATCCGGGCCGCCTTCGCCGGCAGCGCCGAGGTGACGATCGTCCACGACGAGTTGGCCGCGCCGCTCACCGAGGCCGAAGGCGTCGCCGCGATCCTCCGCTACTAGCCGCGGCGTTCGTCCTTGTACCGGCATGTACGTCCTAGGGACGAACGCCGCCTCTTTTCGCGCGGTATGTGACCCGTTGCACGGTTCGCTCTGCCCCTCGCTTGGGTAGACGAACCGCAATGGGTTTGAGAGGACAAACTTGAAAGGAGCACGCGCGTGAGCGAGCAAGAGCGCGTCGCCGGCGGCCCGCTGGGCAAAGTGGTCGGCAAGGTCAAGCAGGCCGCGGGAGCGGCGCTCGGCAACGAGGATCTGCACCGCGAGGGGCAGTTGCAGGAGGTCCAGGCCGACGCCCAGGCCGAGGCGGCCGAGCAGGCGGCGGAGGCCGAGCGCAAAGACCGGGAAGCCGAGATCGAGGCCGAGCGCGCCGAGACCGAGGCCGAGCGGCGCGAGGTCGAACTGGAGGCGCAGGAGATTGCCGCCGAAGAGGAGGCCGAGCGCAAACGGGCCGAGGACGAGCGTCTCGCCGCCCAGCAGGCCCAGGTCGAGAAAGCGCAGGCCGAGCGCGAGCGCCTTGACGGCGAACAGCGCGCGCAGGCCAAACGCCAGGAGGCCGCGGCCGAGAAGCACGAGGCCAAGCAGGAGGCGGCGGAGCTGCAGCGCAAGGCCGACCGCGCCGAAGAGGCCGCCGCTGTCATCGACCCGAAGGAGGAGAGCTAGATGTCGTTGCCGACGATCCCGAAAACGATCTTCAACTCGTCGATCAAGCTGGCGCGGATGCCGGCTGACCTGGCGATCGGCGCCCTCGGGGGCTCCGACTCGCAGGCGAAGAACCTGGTCGACCGGGCCGAGGCCGGCGCCCGCAGCGCCACCGGCGTCCTCTTCCGCGATCCCGAGCTGCGCGAGGAAGGCCGCGCCGCACTGCTGGCGGCAAAAGAGCGCGAGCGCGCGGTCGAGCTGCGAGAGAAAGCCGAGGTCGAGGAGCGCGAGGCCGAGCAGCGGCAGGCCGAGCTGAGCAAAGCCGCCCAGGAGGCGGCCGCCGAAGCTCGGCGCAAAGCCGAGCAGGAGCGCCGCAAAGCCGAGAAACGCCGTCGCGACCGCGAGGCCAAAGCCGCCAAGAAAGAGAAAGAGAAAAAGCGCAAAGCCAAAAAATCGGCGGCGAAAGTCAAACGCTCCAACGCGAAAGCCGAGAAGACCGCGCAGCTGGAGAAGCTCGAGGCCAAAGAAGAGAGCCTGGAGGCAAAAGAGCAGGCAGCGGCAGCGGCGCGCGAAGCCGAGGCGCTCCAGGAAGCCGCGGCGGCGGCGAAGGAGACCCGCAAAAGCGAGCAGCGCAAGAACGGCGACGGCAGCTAGCCGTCGCCGCGGGGGCCGATGGCTGCGGGCTCGCGGACCTTCTTCCGCTGCCACCCCGGGGGGGAGGATCCGGGAGTCCTGCTCGACCCGACAACTAGGTCTCAGAGCCCTGGGGCGAGCCCGAACACGGCCCCTGCGACAAGTGCGGGGGCGAGGGCACGACCGTGTATGAGTGCTTCTCCTGCATGGAGGGCGGGACGGACCCGGACTGCCCTGCCTGTCAGGGGCGGATCCGCTTCGAGCAGGCCTGCCCCACCTGCGAGGGCAGCGGCGAGATCCACCGAACCCGCCGCCGCGGCCTCGCCGTCTTTCCCAGCCGCGAGGGCCGACCGCGTCGGCGAAGAGGGAGCCTAGAACGCGAGACCGCGAGGACCCGGACGGTTCCGGGTCAATCGCCGTCGGTGTCCCCGTCCTCGAGGTAGAAGACCTCGCAGCAGACGTCGACGCCGGCGTCGAGGCCGCTGATGAAGGCCCGCACCTTGCGCCGGGTCAGGCGTTCGATGATCTCCCGGAATTTGTCCGCCGTCGCCGACTGGAAGTACATACGGGTGTCGCGCAGGCGCTGGTGCTCGCCCATCTCGGCAAGACTGCGCTCGGCCGGGGTGAAGGTGTTCTCCAGGGTGCAGATGATGATGTCGGGCCCGGCGAACTCGGTCCGGGCCTTGGTCGGGCCACGGCCGAAGAGCTCCTTGTAGAGGCGGACCATCTCGCGCGAGACCTCGGCCCGGATCGACTCGTAGGCCGCCCCGTCCTTCGACTCCTCGGTGGTGGTGGCTGGTTGCTCGTTCATGGACAACTTCTACCCAAGGAGAGCGGGATTTATCAGCACCCGCTCCGGGTAAGCCGGTTTTGGTGGACCCCGACGCCGAGCAGCCCTCCCCGGTCACGATCACTCCCTATCCCGACGGTCCCTACCTCGTCCGGGGTGACTTCGTGGTACGCGACCAGGAGGGGAATGAGCTGCCGACCGAGCGGCAGACGATCGCCCTCTGCCGCTGCGGCAAATCGCAGATGCGCCCGTTCTGCGACGGCACCCACAAGCTGATCGGCTTCCGGGCGCCGAGCGGGCAGGAATCATGGCCGGGCGGCTGATCGAGCTGCCGTCGCCGCGGGGGCCGCTGAGCGGGCGGCTGTTCGAGGCTCTGGAAGGACCGCCGGATCAGGGACTGGAGGCCCCAAGCGCGATCGATTCCTTCGACCCGATCGCCGACGAGGACCTGCAGCTGGCGCTCTACGTCGCCTACGAGATCCACTACAGCGGCATCCGCGGCGTCGACGAGCGCTGGGAGTGGGCGCCGTCGCTGCTCGCCTTCAGGGCCGAGCTGGAGCGTCCCTTCGAGGCGGCGCTGGACGAGCTGGCGGAACCGGCGGCCGGGGAGGAGCTTGCCTCGGTCGGCGCGGCGCTGCAGGCGATCGTCGCCGATGACCCCGGGCCGCCGCTCTCGCGCTACCTGGAGACGCAGGGGACGCTCGAGCAGATGCACGAGCACGTCATCCACCGCTCCGCCTACCAGCTGAAGGAGGCCGACCCACACTCCTGGGCGATCCCGCGGCTCTCCCCGCGGCCGAAGGCGGCGCTGCTCGAGGTCCAGGCCGACGAGTACGGCGGCGGCAGCGCCGAGCGCATGCACTCGGTCCTCTTCGCGAAGACGATGACGGCGCTGGGGCTCGACCCGACCTACGGTGCCTACCTGGACCGGCTGCCGGGAGTGACGCTGGCGACGGTCAACCTGATCAGCCTCTTCGGCCTGCACCGGCGCCGCCGCGGCGCCCTCGTCGGCCACCTCGCCGGCTTCGAGATGACCTCCTCGATCCCCAACCGCCGCTACGGCAACGCCCTGCGCCGCCTCGGCTGCGGCCGCGAGGCGACCCACTTCTACGACGAGCACGTCGAGGCCGACGCCGTGCACGAGAACATCGCCGCCTGGGACCTCGCGGGCGGCCTCGCCGCCGACGAGCCCGAGGTCGCCGCCGACATCCTTTTTGGCGCCCGGGCGCTGCTGCAGCTGGAGGCCCGCTGGGCGACCCACCTGATGGACAGCTGGGAGCGCGGCGAGAGCTCGCTGCGCGAGCCGGCCGCCGTCCCCGCCTAGCCCGAGGCCCCCGGTGAGCCCCAGCCGAGCCGCTTTCCGCCGAACTGCATCAAATTTCCTACCTGCCAGAGGGGAAATCTGATGCAGTTCGAGAAGTTGGACCTCTCCTATCTGGTGCCGGTGCGCTGGCTGGACGGGGCGCAGCGGGAGGACCTGGCCGCGTACCTGGCGCGGATCGCGCCGCTGGTCGCCGAGGTGATCGTGGTCGACGGGTCCGACCCCGCGGTCTTCGCCGGCAACGCCGCTGCCTGGGACGGGCACGTCCGGCACGTGCCGCCGGGCGAGGGGGAGACCTGGTTGATGGGCAAAGTCGCCGGGGTGCGGACCGGGGTGGAGCTCGCCTCCTGCGAGCGCGTCGTGATCGCCGACGACGACGTCCGCTACGAGCCCGAGGCGCTGCGCCGGACCGCCGAGCTGCTCGACCGCTACGACCTCGTCCGCCCCCAGAACTACTTCAGCCGCCTGCCCTGGCACGCCCGCTGGGACACGGCAAGGACGTTGCTCAACCGCAGCCTCGGCCGCGACTACCCGGGGACGCTGGCGGTGCGGCGCTCGCGGATGCTGGCGATGGGGATGTACGACGGCGACGTCCTCTTCGAGAACCTCGAGCTGATGCGGACTGTCCGCGCCCACGGCGGCACCGTCGTCTCGCCGCTCGACCTCTACGTCGCCCGGATCCCGCCCCCGGCCGCACACTTCTGGGGCCAGCGCACCCGCCAGGCCTACGACGACTTCGCCCTGCCGCTGCGGATGGCGCTGTGGCTCGCGGTCCTCCCGCTGCTGGGCCTGGAAGCGCACCTCAGGCATGCCGACGGGACAAAAAGACGCCTATATGGAGACAAATCGTCCCGTCGGCCATGCAGGCTTCGACAGATCGGCCCGGTGCCGGCAGCGGTCGGGCTTGTCGTTGCGGCGGCTGAGCTCGGGCGCCGGCGCGGCGGCGGCGCTTCTGTCTTTCCAGCCACCTCGTCGCTGCTCGCTCCCGTCTGGGTCCTCGAGCGCGGGTTCTGCGCCTGGCTGGCGGTGCTGCAGCGGTTGCGGTTCGGCGGCGTCCGCTACAGCGACTCGGTGATCCCCGTCGCTGCCCACTCCGAGCGGCAGCTGCGGCGCCGCCTGGCTGAGTCGCGCTAGGCGGCCGGCTGGAGCGGCTGGGAATCGACGTCCTCGGGAACAGCCGTGGCGATCGTCGTCGAGGCGAGCTTCATCCGCTCGTCGAGGCCGGTGAGATCTAGGACGCGGCGGACAGAATCGTGCTCGCTGGGCAGAAAGCTGAGGCGCTCACCGCCTTCGCGCATTGCCGCGACCAGCATCGCGATACCGGTCGAGTCGAGGAACTCGAGCTTGGCGAGGTCGACGACGACTTCCCTGCCGCTCGGGAGCGCTTCCCGCAGGATCGATCCGGCGGTATCGACGTTGGCGAGATCCATCTCCCCGATCAGGGCGATGCGGAGTCGTCGGCCTTCGGACGTCTGCTGGACCGCAAGCAGCCCGTCATGGACCTGAAAATCGGTGCTGGGCACTTCGGAGACCTCCCGTTGGTAGACAGATTTGGGAAGTCCCGGGACGCCTGGAGGCGCCCGACGGTCTTGCCTTCTTCAACCGAGTGAGCTGGTTACCGCAGCGGCGGTACCGAGCTGACCCTGATCCGGAAGTGTAACGCGCTACCGAATTTTTGCCAAGGGGTTCGACGGAGCTTGCGGCAAGCGCTTGCGCGCGATCAGCACCCGCTGCAAGAGCCGATCGCGGGTCCGGGCGGGCTGGGGCTGAGCGTGACGGATCTCCTCGTGGGTCCTGCTGACTTCTTTGCTGCTGAGGGCTGCGGGCTGGGCGTTCATGTCCTCCTCCGGCTTTGGAAAAATGGGATCTCAGGGGGAGCCTCTCCCAGTCTCCGTGCGTTGCCGTGAGAAGTGAGCGGTTCGACGTTCGACACAAGAGGCGCTGTGACCGTTGTGCCGGTTGTCCGAGTACCCAGGAGTTAAGTGACCAAAACACCGTTTGAGGCCATTTCAGGCGGGAAGATCATCTGACGAGAATTACGCAATGGAACACGCCGGTTTTCAACATCAGGCGCTGATCTACGAGGGCGCCGACGAGTATCTGGCAGGGACGGTCCCGTTCCTACGCAGCGCGCTGCAGGCGGGCCGGCCTGTCCTGGTCGCGGTGCGGAAGGAGCAGGCAGAGCTGCTCCGGGGCGAGCTCGGCCGCGAGGCGGGAATGATGCGCTTCGTCCCGATCGAGGAGGTCGCGCGCAATCCGGCCGGGGTGATCCCGCTCTGGCGCGACTTCGTCGACGAGCATCCCGGCCGCGCGGTCTGCGGGGTCAGCGAACTGGCCTGGCCGGAGCGCAGCGCGGCGGAGATGGAGGAGTGTCACCGCCACGAGGCCCTGCTCAACCTCGCCTTCGCCGAGAGCCGGTCCTGGTCCCTGCTCTGCCCCTACGACGCGCTGGCGCTGCGCGACGACGAGCTGGAGCGGGCGGCGACCACCCACAAGCTGATCTCGCGGGAAGGCAGGACCGAGGCGAGCGCCGCCTTCGACGCCGACCCCGATTGCCTCTCCGGCGAGCTGCCGCCGCCGCGGCTGCGGCCGGATTCGCTCGCCTTCGGCATCTCCGAGCTCTCCGAGGTCCGACGGCGGGTCGCCGCGGCCGGAGAGCGGGCGGGGCTGGGGCCGCGGGCGATCGCCGATCTCGTCACCGCGGCGAGCGAGCTGGCCGCTAATAGCGTCATGCACGGCGGCGGCACCGGCACCCTGCGCCTCTGGCGCGAGAACGGCACCGTGATTACCGAGGTCGAGGACGAAGGGCGGATCGAAGAGCAGCTGGTCGGGTGGCTGCGGCCCGGGCTCGAGCAGGAGGGTGGTCGCGGCCTCTGGCTCGCCAACCAGCTCTGCGACCTGGTCCAAATCCGCTCCGGCGAGGCGGGCACGGTCGTACGGCTGCACGTGCTCGCGGCCCAGCACGCCACCGACTACGACCACCAGGACCCGGCCTACGCCTAGAAGCGAGCGGTGCCTCCGGAGACGTTTCTTAGGCGTGCCCGCCCGGCCGTCCGGGTAGCTGGAGGACATGCCAGACAACGATCCGCAGACCCAGCTAGTCAAGTACCTCACCGACGCCCACTCGATCGAGGAACAGGCGCTCGTGCAGATGAAGCGCGCGCCCGATCTGGTCGAAGGGCCGCTGTCGGAGTCCTTCCAGCGTCACCTCAGGGAGACCGAATCCCAGGAGCGGCGCGTGCGCGAGCGGCTCGAGGCGCACGACGCCTCGCCCTCGAAGCTGAAGGACGTGGCCGGGCAGGCGGGCGGCTTCGGGATGGTGCTGTTCGCCAAATCCCAGCCGGACACGCCGACGAAGCTGGCGATGCACGCCTTCTCCTACGAGCACATGGAGGTTGCCGCCTACGAGCTGCTGGCGCGGGCCGCGCGCGAAGCCGGCGACGCCGCGACGGCGGAGATGGCGCTGGCGATCGCCGACGAGGAGCGCGAGATGGCCGGCCGGGTCGCGGCGGGCTTCGACGAAGCGGTCGAGCAGGCGCTGCGCGAAGTCGATCCCGACGACCTCGGCGAGCAGCTCAACTCCTACCTCTCCGACATCCACGCGCTCGAGGGGCAGTCGAAGCAGCTGCTGGAGAAAAGCAAGGAGATGGACGTGCCGGCGCCGCTGGCCGAGGCCTTCGCCCACCACCTCGAAGAGACCGAAGGGCATCTGGAGAAGATCGAGCGCCGCCTCGACGACCGCGGCGCGGCCCCCTCGGCGGTCAAGGACGCGATGCTGAAACTGGGAGCCCTCAACTGGGGTGCCTTCTTCGCCGCCCAGCCAGACACCCCGGCCAAGCTCGCAGGCTTCTCCTACGCGGTAGAGAACCTTGAGATAGCCGCCTACGAGCTGCTGAAGCGAGTGGCCCAGCGCGCCAGAGATGAGGAGACCGTGGCGCTAGCCGAATCGATCCTCAGCGAGGAGGAAGCCGCCGCCCAGCAGGTAGCCGACCAATGGTCGGTATCGATGTCCGCGGCGTAGCCCCCGAGCTGCAGCCCAGGTCACACATCCACGCGTTTCCGTAGCGCGAATCGGCACCTTCCGCGCACCACCCGCGCGCCCCAACCCGCCACCGTCCCGGCCATGCCGAGGCCCAGAGCCGCCCACCCCAAACTGCATCAGATTTCCCCTCTGACAGGTAGGAAATCAGATGCAGTTCGGGGTGGGAAGAGGTCCGGATGAAGGACCGGGAGGCGACGGCGTTGATGCGGGCCCTGGCGGAGAGGCAACACGGCGTGTTTTCTACCTGGCAGCTACTGGATCACGGCATCAACGAACGGACGGTCCATAGCCGGCGGACCGGGGGACTGCTGGTTCCGCTGCATCAGGGTGTCTATGCCCTGGCGCACGCGCGGCTCGGCCATGAAGGGCGAGCTATGGCGGCAGTACTTGCTTGTGGGCCGGGCGCTGTTCTCTCGCATTTCAGCGCCGGCCATCAGTGGGGCCTCTGTGGCTCGTATGGCCCTGTTGAGGTTCTCCGGCAGTCGGGCGGGTTGGAACCGACGAGCCACGAGAGTGTGCGGCTGCACCAGACGCGGCGACTCGAGCCGTATGAAGTCACCATGGAGCGGGGGATACCGATAGCGGTGATGGAGCGGGTGCTGCTCGACCTGGCTGGTCGCACGGATGCGAAGCGGTTGGAGCGGATGTTCGTTCAGGCTTATAAGCGAAAAGATTTTTCCTGGCCCCGTCTCATGCGCATCATCATCCGGCGCCGGGGTTGCAAGGGCGTCGGAAAGCTGCGGCGCATCGCCTTCGAAGTTGATCCCGAGTCGCTGGAGACGAAATCGGTTCCCGAGGTCGATTTCCTCGCTCTGTGGCGGCAGGTCGATCACCTGATGCCCACCGTGAACGTCCTCGTTGAGGGGCACCTTGTCGATTTCCTGTGGTCGGAGCAGAAGGTGATCGTCGAAACCGACAGCTGGAGTTACCACGGCGACCCACTTGCCTTCGAGAAGGACCGCCTGCGCGATGTTGAACTCACCGCCGCCGGCTATGACGTCCACCGGGCCACCGCGAAAATGCTCGAACGGGACCCAGGTCCCTTCCTTCAAAATGTTCGCCGCGCCCTCCTCTCTCGAACTGCATCAGATTTCCTACCTGCCAGCGAAGAAATCTGATGCAGTTCCAGGGAACGTCTCAGTTAGGCGCGCGGCTTGGGCTACGGGATGCCCTGGGTGGTGCTGGTGGCGCTTGGGAGGGTCCGTTGGGCTGCGGCCAGGTGCAGGTCTTCGAGGCGCTGGCCTTGGCTGTCGGCTCTCGCCGCCAGGTCGTGGAAGTCGAAGCCTTCCAGGGACTCGCCGTAGGACTGCTCTAGGGCGTTCCAGAGCTGGAGCTTGCCGCCGACCAGGCCGGAGAGGAACTCGAGCTCGAGGACGCGGCTGAGGGGGGAGTAGCCGCGGATGCGGCCGTTCAGCTTCAGCCGCCCCAGCTTCTCGGCGGCCTTGGCGAGGGCCGGTTTGACCGGGTCGCGGCCGACGCCGAGCTGCTCCATCAGGTGCTCCAGGGTCTTCTGGTCCTCCTCGATCTCGGCGCAGAGCTGCGCCAGCGGGGCGCCGAACTCGGCGTCGCCCTGGTTCGAGGACCGCAGGCGGCGGGCCAGCTCGACGCCGAGCGTGGCCCCCGCCAGGTGGTCGTTGAGGTAGATGGCCAGGAAGCGGTCTGCCTCGGCGCCGGCGGCCATCGTCGGCTTACGCCTCCTCGTAGGGGTCTTTGTCGCCGGCCAGCTTCAGCGCCCCCTCTTTGGTCTCGCTGAAGTGCCGTTCCTGGATCGGCAGCGCCCACCCGGTCAGCTCGGAGATCGACTCCTCGCCGGCCTGCTCGTTCAGTTTCGCCAGCACGGCCCAGTGGCCGACCTCGCCGGCCTCCGCCATGGTCATGAACTCGAAACCGTCGAGCCCGTCGGCGTCGTCACCGAGGTAGGTCTCCATCATCTCCGAGGCCTCGCCTTTGGTCTCGCGCGCCTTGTCGAGGATCGCGGTCTTCTTGCCGTCGCGCTGCTCGGCGACCTCGGAGCAGCGGCGCGCCGTCTCCTCGGCCTCCTCGCGCATCTGCTGGAGTCTCCCGACGATCTCCTCGTCGTCGACCAAGCCCTCGACCTTTTCGGTTGCTTTCGAAGCCGCTTCCGCGAGACCCAGGACCTCCGCCAGCTTCTCCTCCAAAGTCGTCAACTCAGCCATCGATTCCTCCTGTTCGGGGTGGACGTTGGGCTCCAGCTACCCCCGCCGAGGCGAGAAAGAAACGCTCACAGCCAGACGTGCTCGAAGCGCAGGCCGCTCGGCTCTGGGTGGAGGAGCCCCATCGAGGCTTGCGGGGCGCGGCGGCGCTCGGTCGGGCTGCCGGGGTTGAAGATCTGGAAGCCGCCCTCCTCCTCGTGCAGGGGGAGGTGGCTGTGGCCGAAGATCACCGCGTCGGCCTCGGGAAAGCGCCTGCGCAGGCGCCGCAGCCGCCCGTGTTTCGGCCCCGCGTCGTGGACGACGGCGACCGTGCGCCCGTCGACCTCGACCGCCAGCGTTTCCGGCAGCCGCTGCCACAGCGCCGGCTCGTCGACGTTGCCGTAGACGCCGAGGACGACCGGGCAGAGCGCTTCCAGCTCGCTCAGGACCGAGACCTCCGAGAAGTCCCCGGCGTGGATCACCGCCTCCGCCTCCCGGATCTTCTCGACGCATTCCTCGGGCAGCTTGCGTTTGCCCTTCGGCATGTGGGTATCAGAGACGACGGCAATCATGGCGGGGATGGTGGAGCGTTATCTCATGTTCTTCGGCGACTCGCACACCGTAGGGGTGGGCGACGAGGAGGGTCTCGGCTGGACCGGGCGGGTCGTCGCTGCGGCGATGGAGGAGGGGATCCCGACCACCTCCTACAACCTCGGGGTCGGCGGCGAGACCTCGGGCGACGTCGCCGGCCGCTGGCGCGCCGAGGCGCGGCCGCGGCTGCCCGACCCGCCCGACGAGGGCGACGCCCGCGTCGTCCTCGCCTTCGGCGTCAACGACGTCTCGCTCAGCGACCCGAACCGGCGCTGCAGCGAGGAGCAGTCGCTGCTGGCGCTGGAAGAGGTGCTGCTGGGGGCGCAGGGGCTGGGGCTGCGCCGCTTCGTCGTCGGCCCCGCGCCGATCGGCGACGAAGCGCTCAACGACCGCATCGCCGAGCTCTCCTATGCCTTCCGGATGCGCTGCGCCCGCCACCGCGTCCCCTTCGTGCCGCTGGTCGACGAGCTGCGCGCCAACGAGACCTGGCGCCGCTCGATCGCCGCCGGCGACGGTTGCCACCCCGGCGCCGCCGGCTACGCCGAGATCGCCCGCCTCGTCCTCGCCGCCGGCTGGCTCGACTGGCTGCGCTCCGGCCCGTAGCGGCGCGCTAGCCCGCCGCGGCAAGCGGCTCGTCGACCTCGTAGCCGAACTCGGCCAGGGCCGGGCCTATCGCCTCGTGCATCGCCTGCCGCTCGGCGGCGCTGAGGTTGTCGCGCCAGCCGCCGGGACGAGCCTGGCGGGTGAAGCTGCGGCGCCCCCGCTCGGTCCGCGGCAGCTTCTCGAAGCGATGGGCTTCGACCACCTCGCCGACGCGGTCGGTCTCGATCCCGACCATCGCGCAGATCCGCTCCAGGCAGGCCCCGGTCTCGCTGCGCAGCTCCTCGTAGCGGATCCGGATGCGGTCGCCCTCGGCGCGCGAATCGTAGGCCTGCCGCACCGCCCGGCTGCGGTAGGCCCAGACTTCAGAGAGCCACCTGATCAGCGGGATCCGCCCCTCCTCGTTGACCGGGAAGGCGCCGCCGGGGATCGCCCAGGAGCCGTCGCTGTAGGCATCGAGCCAGGAATCGACGACGTCGCGGCCGTCGCGCAGGAGGAAGATCACCTTCGACTGCGGGAAGAGCTCGGCGAGGAACGGCGCCACGTGCGATCCGGGCTCCTTGACGACGAAGGCCGCCGCCCGCGCAGGGTCCTCGACCCCGGCCTCGCCGGCCTGCGCCTCGAAGCGTGCTGTGATCAGCTGCCGCAGCGGTTCCCACCAGGCCTCGCGGTGGCGCTCGGCGAAGAAGTACCCCGACTCCTCGGCCTTGACCTCGAGCAGCGTGCTCAGCTCCGGCGGGTCGTCGCAGGCGGCCCAGGCCAGCGGGATCGGCCGCCAGACGCCGAGGTGGTGGCCGAGGTGGGGGTCGTCGACCGGGACCACGCCTTCCAGGTCGGAGAGCATCTTCAGCAGCCAGGTGCTGCCGCTGCGGGACGATCCGAAGATCCAGGCGAGCCTGTCCTCCTGCATGTTGGGGGAAACGGTACCCCCCTCAGTCGGAAATCAAAACCTCAGGAGTTCTTCCGGAAAATGCCGGAAAGGGCGCCGCCGGCGGCGCCGAAGAAGGCCCGCCGCAGCGCCGCCCGCCGCCGGGTGCGCCAGCCGCCTTCGACCTGGTGCGGCTCCGTGGCGGCCAGAGCCTCGACCGCGCCCTCGTCGCGGACGTCGAGCGTTCGCCAGAGGACCGTTGCGCCGGAGCCCTCGCACTCGGCCGCTACCGCGGCCAGCGGCTCCTCGCTCCGCGCACAGAGCGCGAGCGAGGAGCCGCGGCGGGCGATCCGCAGCGCCGCCGCCCGGCCGATGCCGCTGGAGGCGCCGGTGATCACCACGACTGGCTGCTCGAGCGGCCGCGGCACCGTGGCCTCACTTAGCCGAGGCCCTTCTCCTCGGCCGCTTTGTAGGCGATCTGGAGGAAGTCGGAGATCGTCAGCGCCGCGAACAGCGAGGCGACGAAGCGGGTCACCCGCGGGGCGAAGAGGAGGCCGACCGAGAAGCCGGCGATCACCCAGAGGCCGAGGCAGAAGGGGCAGATAAGCAGCTCGCCGATCGCCTTGCGGACGCCGGTGCCGCGGGAGCGCTCCTCGAACTCGGCGGGGCCGCCCTTGCCTTCGAGTTCGGTGAACGGCGCCCGCAGCGGGCTCGTCACCTTGTCCTTGGCGACGAGGCGGCTGACTTTGTGGGAGGCGGTGCCGATCAGCAGCAGCTGGCCGGCGGGCACCCGCTCGGGCAGCTCGCGCCCCTGGCGCCTGGCGAGCGCCAGCGCCGCCGCCACCAGGGTGCCGAAGATGCTCATGAAGCCGAGGTAGGAGAGGAGCGGCGGGCGTTTCTCCGGCGGCGCATATCCGGCGGTCGGGTCCGGCAGCTCCTTTAGCAGGCTGTCGCCGTCGGGCGTCTCGCTCATCGCCCCACGGCTACCCGCTGCGGTGCAGGTTCCAACCCTCGCTGCTGACGGCGACGTGCCAGGCGCCGTCGGGCCCGCGCCGTTCCAGCACCAGCCCCAGGGCGACCGCCCGCCGCACCGCCCGCCGCAGGTCGCGCTCGCCGAGCCGCGGGAAGCGCTGCCTCAGCTCACCGCGGCGGCAGTAGCCGCCGTCGGCGAGGTCGACGATCGCGGCCACCACCTCTTCCGGCACGGGCAGTTTTCTGCGGCGTTGCGTCAAGTTGTCCCCAACGCTAGGATCGCGGCGATGTTGACGGGGCGCTGCACCGTCGCATCGATCCATAAACGAGGCACGGGATTCAGCGGAGCGGCTGACTTGCGGACCCTGACGAGAAGAACAGATACTTCCGAAGGTCTAACCATGCCACCGATCCGACCCAGCGATTCCCGATGATGCAGCGCTTCCACGTCAGCGTCCGCGATCTCGACGGCGGCGCCCGCGACGTCCAGATCGAAGGCGAGCTCGACCTCGCGGTCGCCGGCAAGCTCGACGAGGTCCTGGTCGAAGCGGCCGAGCAGTGCGAGCAGGTGCTGGTCGGCCTCGAGCGCTGCGCCTTCATCGACTCCTCCGGGATCGCCGTGATCCTGCGCGCGCACAGCCGGATGCAGGAGGACGGCCACCGGCTCGTCGTCTACGCGCCGACCGACCAGGTCCTGCGGGTGCTCTCGATGACCGGCCTCACCTCGAACGGGCTCGTCTTCGACAGCGCCGAGGAGGCGCTGGCGGCGCTCGGCGACTCTGGCGAGACCGACCCCACCGCCGACTAGCGCCGGCTCGCCCGCACCAGCAGGCTGCGCTGGGGCACCAGCACGGTCGCCCGCTGCACCATCCGCTCCGGCTCGTCGGCGAGCGGCGTCAGTTGCACGGTTCGCAGGACGGCGGGGATGACGGTCTCGATCTCGGCCTGGGCGAGCGGCTCGCCGACGCAGCGGCGGGCGCCGCCGCCGAAGGGGAAGTAGGGCCAGGAGGGGGTGATGTCGGCAAGCCAGCGCTCGGGCTCGAAGCGGTCGGGGTCGCGGAAGCCGCGGGGGTCGCGGTGGACCAGCGAGGTGGGGGCGACGACGGTGGCGCCGGCCGGCAGCTCGGTCCCCGCGACCAGCATCGGCTCCAGCAGACGCCGCAGCGAGCCCGAGGCGGGCGGCCGCAGGCGCATGGCCTCGCGGACGATCGCGTCGGCGCGGCCGCCCCGTGGGTCGGCGAGGAAGGTCTCCTCCAGCTCGGGGTCGCGGGCGAGCCGGTCGAGGATCCAGGTGAGGGCGATCGAGGGCGGCTCCTGCGCCGCCATCAGCAGCGAGACCAGCTCGTCGACGATCTGCTCGGTCGTGAGGTCGGCGTCGTCGGCGACCATGCAGCCGAGTACGTCGGTCTCGTCGCCGCGGCCTGCGACCTCTTCGCGCCGCCGCGCTTCCACCGCCCGCGAGAGCGATTCGACGACCGGCGTCTGGCGTTGCTCGAAGAGGGCGTTGCCTAGCTCCCCGATCAGCCCGTCGCCTTTGCCCGGCAGCGTCACCGGCGGGTTGCCCGGCGTCCGCAGCATCCGCCCGATCGCCGCGGTCAGCTCGCGGGCGATCTCCTCGTCGCGCACTCCCAGCACCAGCCGCACGAAGATCTCGTCGCAGAGGGTGCGCAGGCGGGAGAGGAGGCGGAAGGGCCGACCGAGAGGCCAGCCGGCGGCGTGGCGCTCGGCGATCGCGGCGATCGCTTCGCGGCGGGAGTCGATCACCTGCGGGGCGAAGGCGGGGGCGATCCGCGCCCGCGCCGAGCGGTGCGCCTCGGCGTCGCCGCCGAAGACCGAGCGGTTGGAGGCGAAGGGGAGGACGGCGCGCCGCGCCTCGCCGGCGCGGGCGCGCTCGGGGTCGGAGCCGAGCAGCGCTTCCACCGCCTCGGGCTCGGTGACGAAGAAGGTCGGCCGCGCGGTCAGCAGGCGGATCTGGAAGACGTCGCCGAACTCCTCCTGCCGGCGGCGCAGGAAATCGAGCGGGTCGCGATGGAAGGCGACGGTCTGGGCGAGGACGTTGGCGTCGGGGCCGGGCGGCGGCGCCGCCCGCCCGGAAGCGCTCAAGGTCTCCATTCTGCGGGACTACCCAGCGGCTGCCGGGCCGGAAACGCGGCCTAGGAGCGCTTCTCGACGAAGCTGATGCGGCCGTTGGTCTCGAGGATCGCCCAGCGGACCTCGGCGAGCGAGGGGATCTGTTCCAGCCGCGCCTCCGATGCGACCTCCTCGACGGTCAGCCGCTGGCGGCGCAGGTTGCGCTCGACAACCTCGCCGTCCTCGACCAGAACGATCGGCTCGCCGGCGAGGATCGGTCGCAGCCGGCGGACGCGGAGGCTGGTCCAGGAGACCAGCACGGTCAGCAGGGCGATCGTCGAGACCGCCAGCAGCGCTCCGGTGACCGAGTAGTCGCTCTGGGTCACGCCCTGCTGGACGAGGTCGCCGATCACGACCAGGAGGATGATGTCGAAGGGCTCCATCGAGCTCAGCTCGCGGCGGCCGAGCATCCGCATCAGCAGGTAGAGGAAGACGAAGATGACCGCGGCGCGGATGACGATGTCCATCAGGGGCTCTCCATCAGGGGAAGTTCAGCTGGGTGCGGTCGATCGAGGTGATCTCTTCGTCGGCGTCGTAGAGGGCGACGTCGGCGTTGTGGGTGCCGACGTCGTTGGGGTTGGCCTGGAGGGCGATGAAGACGGTGAGGGTGCGGCCGGGGGCGAGCGGCGGGTAGCGGATCTTCAGGTGGCGGTCGTCGCTGGTGGTTTCGGCCGGTTCGGGCTGAAGGGTGTTGATGGTCGTTTCTTCGATCCAGCCCTTGTCGAGGACGAGGGTGGGGGCACCGATCGCTTCGGTGGCGTGAATCTCGATCCGGGCCTGGTAGAGGAGGCCGCCGCGGACGCGTTCGGGGGCGGTCACCTTCAGCGTCGCCGCCGCCCCGCTCGCTTCGCCCGTCTCGGGCCGGGCGCCGAAGGCGTTCAAGAGGGCGGCGACCACGAAGAGCGTCAGCAGCGCCAGGAAGACGTGGCGCAGCCACTGTCCCGCCTCTTTTCCCTCGAAGTCGCGGTGCCGCGGGAGGTCGATCCCCTGCGGAAGGTCCGACATGCATCGCAGCCTAGGATTCGCGGCGGCGGAATCCTTAATGCTCTGCCGGTGCGGAGACCAGCTTGCGCAGGCGCTCGCTTGCCTCGTAGCCGGTGCTGCGCCCGCGGCCCATCTGCCGCAGGAGGCCGGCGTCCAGCAGGCGCCGGAGGTCATTGCTGGCGGTGACCGAAGAGGTCTCCGCCTCACGGCCGTACCGGGTGCGGTCGGTGCGCCCGGCAAGGCTCTGCTCGAGCGCGATCACCAGGCGGTCGGGCCAACCTCGCTCTTCGACGAGGGCTTCCAACCTGCTCCAGCGCTCGGCGGCCGCGTCGATCTGGCCCAGGCGCTGCCGCGCCTGGGCGATGTGGGCATCGACGCAGAACTCGACCCACGAGGTCGCGTCCCGATCGGGCTGGTAGCTGCCCGCCTGGACCTCGCGCAGGGCAGCGTAGTAATTCTGCGTGTGGGAGCCGAGGTACTCCTCGATCGAGAAGAACTCGGGGGAGCCGGCGCCTTCGCGGGCGAGCACGAGCGACTGGACGATCCGGGAGATGCGGCCGTTGCCGTCGCGGAAGGGGTGGACCGAGATCACGTTCAGGTGGGCCATCGCCGCGCGCACCACCTCGTCTACTTCGGCTTCCCCTCGCTCGAGCCAGTCGACGACCTCCGCCATCAGCTGCGGCACTTCCTCGGCGTCGGGACCGCGGTACTCGAGCGCTCCGTCTTCCCCGGTCACTCCGATTGGCCCCTCGCGCCAGAGCCCGGGGTCCTTCTCCCGCTGGAAGTAGCAGGCGTCGAAGTGCAGGTCGAGGATCACCCGGTCGAGCCAGCGGAAGCCGGGGTCGGCTGCCATGGTCCCGACGTGGTCCATGGCGCGGGCGTAACAGGCCACGGCCTGGCGGTTTTCCGTGTCTTCGGCGGCGGCGGCCTGGCGGTCGGCGAGTTCCAGCGCTTCTTCCGGGCTTACCGAGAACCCCTCGATCGAGGTGGAGCCGCTGATCGAAGCGGCCCGCACCTCTCGACGCAGAGAGCCGATCCAGCGAATCGGTTCGCCTATCTGGGCTTCAAGTTGGCTGCGAAGTCGCTCCAGCTCCTGCAACTTTTTGCTGAGAGAGCCACTGATGGTCGGAGATTCATAAATCATGTATACGTTTTAGCGAATAAACGTATAATCGTCAAATTGAATAATCGTTCAAACGAGGCGGCGAAGGAATCGAACCTTCCAAGCGGTGGGCTGCACCGCCCTGCCGGCTTTGAAGGCCGGATGGGCCACCAGACCCCTGCCGCCCCAGGTCGGGGCGAGCTTAGCCGGAGGCCTGGGCGCGGGGGAGGTGGCGGTCGCCGTCGCGGCGCAGGCGCTTTTCGGCGTCGAGCTGTTCGAGCAGCGCCTGGGCGTATTTGCGGCTGAGGCCGAGGGTGTCGCGGACGGAGGCGATGGTGGCGGCGCCGTCGCGTTCGGCGAGGGTGAGGACGAGGCGGGCGAGGCTCTCGTAGACGGTCGCGGCGTAAACGACGTCGGCCTTGGCCCGCACCACGGCGCCCGCCGCGGCGAGCTCGCCGAAGGCCTTCTCGACCTCGCGGCGCTCGGCGCCCAAGTCGTCCGCCAGCTGGGCGGCGCCGCGCGGTCGCGCCCCGTCCTGCTCCAGCGCGGCGAGGACGCGGTGGGCGAAGGGGCCGGGCTCGGTCGGGGGCGGGGGAGGCGTAGGCCCTGATTCCTCTTCGGGAGTCGGCTCCCAGCCGGGGCCGTGACGGGGGGGCGAGGCCTCGCGGACGATGCCGCCGCCGAGCGTGTCGGGCGGGGCGATGCGGCGGACGACGAGGCGGTCCCCGGCGCGGGCGAGCAGCGGCCGCTCGAGCCGCAGCTGGGCGCCGCCGTCGCCGAGGTCGACAACGCGGGCGGCGCTGTCGCGGGTGCCGAGGTGCACCTGGACCCGCGGCTCGGCAAGGATCGCCTCGGCGCCGCTGAGGAGGTCGACGTCGAGGCGGTAGGTGGCCTCGACGCCGGCCGCCGCGGTGACGATCGCGTCGCCGCGCTCGACCTCGTCGCGCTCGACGCCGCCGAGGTTGACCGCGACCCGCTGGTGGGACTCGGCCACCTCCAGCGGCCGGTCGTGGACCTCGATCGACCGCACCCGCGCCTCGCGACCGCTCGGCAGCACCGTCACCCGCTGCCCGCGCTCGAGCCGTCCCGACCACAGCGTCCCGGTGACGACGGTGCCGTGGCCCGCGACGGTGAAGACGCGGTCGACGTGGAGGACCGGCTCGTCGGCCCCTCTGGGGCGTTCGTACTTGTACCGGGATATCCGTCCCAAGGACGAACGCCGACTTGCTTCCTCGCTTTCGGCTTTGGTCGCCGCCTTGGCGAGCGCTCGACGCAGCTCTTCGAGGCCCTCGCCGGTCTCGGTGCTGACTTCGACCAGCGGTGCCCCTGGAACCAGCTCGGCTGCGGCGACCGCCGCCGGCTGCCGCGTCTCTTCGTCGACCAGGTCGATCTTGGTCAGGGCGACTACGCCGTGCTCGACTCCCAGTGCTCGCAGCACCGCGAGGTGCTCGTGGGTCTGCGGCATCGGGCCGTCGTCGGCGGCGACGACGAGCAGGAACATGTCGATGCCGCCGGCGCCGGCGATCATCGTGCGGACGAAGCGTTCGTGGCCGGGGACGTCGACGAGGCTGAGCCGGCGCTCGCCCAGGTCGAGGCTCGCGAAGCCGAGCTCGATCGACATCCCGCGCCGCCGCTCCTCGGCGAGGCGGTCGGTGTCGCGGCCGGTCAGCGCCCGCACCAGCGCCGTCTTGCCGTGGTCGATGTGGCCGGCAGTGCCGACCGTCAGCGGCTGTGGCGCCACCTCAGGCCAGCGCCTCCCGCACGGCGCCCGCGGCGATCGTCGCCTCCTCGTCGCTGATCGTCCGCGGGTCGAGCACGACCCGGCCCTCGACGATGCGGGCGATCACCGGCGGCTCATGCTCGCGCAGGCGGGCGAGGAGCGCGTCGGCCCCGGCCTCGCCGGGTTTGACCCGGCAGACGGGTCCTTCCAGACCGACCTCGGCTAGCGAGCCGCCGCCCGGGGTGCCGCTGCCGCTCCCGACCGCGGCGTTAGGGCCGATCGCCGCCGCCATCGCCTCCGCCCGCTGTCGCAGCTGCTGCTCCGGCGCCTCGATCATCGCCAGGGCCGGCAACGCCTCGGGACCCTCGTCGCGGTGCAGGCGCAGCGTCGCCTCCAGCGCTGCCAGCTGCAGCTTGTCGAGCCGCAGTGCCCGCGCCAGCGGGTGGCGTCGGCAGCGCTCGACCGTGGCGGCGCGGCCGAAGAGGATGCCGGCCTGCGGCCCGCCGAGCAGCTTGTCGCCCGAGCAGCAGACGAGGTCGGGGCCGGCGGCGACCGCCGCTCGCACGGTCGGCTCGCCGTGGACCTCGCCGAGGGCACCGGAGCCGAGGTCGTCGACCATCGCGATCCCGCGCTCGCGGGCCAGAGCCGCCAGCTCGCCCGCCCCCGGCTGCTCGGTGAAGCCGACGATGCGGAAGTTCGACCGGTGGACGCGCAGGATCGCGGTGGTGCGCTCGCCGATCGCCTCGGCGTAGTCGGCGAGCCGGGTGCGGTTGGTGGTCCCGACCTCGACCAGGGTGGCGCCGGAGTGGGCGAGGATGTCGGGGATCCGGAAGGAGCCGCCGATCTCGACCAGCTCGCCGCGGCTGACCAGCACCTCGCCGCCGCCGGCCAGCGCCGCCAGCGCCAGCATCACCGCGGCGGCGTTATTGTTGACGGCGAGCGCGGCCTCGGCCCCGCTCAGCTCGCAGAGCAGGCTCTCGACGTGGGCGCCGCGGCTGCCGCGATCGCCGCTCTCGAGGTCGTACTCGAGGTTGCTGTAGCCGGCGGCGACCTCGCTCACCCGCGCGACCGCAGCGGGCGCCAGCGGCGCGCGGCCGAGGTTGGTGTGCAGGACCACCCCGGTCGCGTTGATCACCCGCCGCAGGCTCGGGCGGGCCAGCCGCGCCAGCCGCTCGGCCGCCGCGCCCGCCAGTTCCTCCTCGCTCAGAGCCGGGCCGCCGCCGAGCAGCGCCTGCCGGGCGGCGTCGATCGTTTTCCGCGCCGCGGCGACCGCGAGGTGGTGCGGCGCCTCGGGCAGCCGCGCCGCCAGCCGCTCGACGGAGGGCAGGCTGCGGAGGCTCTCGACGTTGTCTCCCGACCGGGTCTCGGTGTCCATATGAGTGCTTACGGCTACCCTCGATGCGATGGCCGTAGCGACCGGACGCCCGAAGTTGACCGAACTCTCCCACGGGGCCGGTTGCGCCTGCAAGATCGGCGCCGCCGAGCTGCGCGAGATCCGCGCCGGGCTGCCGACCTTTGCTGACCCGGCGCTGCTGGTCGGCCTCGACCCCGCCGACGACGCCGCCGTCTACAAGCTGAGCGAGGAGCTGGCGCTGGTCCAGACCCTCGATTTCTTCACCCCGATCGTCGACGACCCACGCGACTTCGGGCGGATCGCCGCCGCCAACGCGCTCTCCGACGTCTACGCGATGGGTGCGCGGCCGGTCCTGGCGCTGAACATCGTCGCCTTCTCGCTCGAGCAGCTCGGCGGCGAGGTGCTGGCCGAGATCCTCGCCGGCGGCGCCGAGGTCGCCGCGGCCGCGGGCGCGACGATCGGCGGCGGCCACTCGATCGACGACCCCGAGCCGAAGTACGGGATGACCGTCAGCGGCGTCGTCCACCCCGAGGAGCTGCTGACCGCGGCCGGCGCCCAGCCGGGCGACGAGCTCTACCTGACCAAGCCGGTGGGAGGGGGGCTGATCACCACGGCCGCCAAGCGCGGGATCGCCGAGCCGCGATGGGTCGAGGCCGCGGTCGCGGCGATGACCACCCTCAACGCCGAGGCCGCCGAGGCCGCTCGCGCTGCCGGCGCCCATGCCCTCACCGACGTCACCGGCTTCGGCCTGCTCGGCCATCTGCACGAGGTCTGCGAGGCGAGCGGGGTGGGGGCGGAGATCGACGCCGCCGCGGTGCCGGCGCTGCCGGGCGCGCTCGAGCTCGCCGCGGCCCGCAAGGCCGAAGCCGGTGGCAGCCGCCGCAACGCCGAAGACGCCGCGCGCTTCACCACCTGGGCCGGCGAGGTCGCGCCCGAGCGCTGCGCCCTGCTCACCGACGCGATGACCTCCGGCGGGCTGCTCGCCGCGGTGCCGCCGGGCGCGGCGATGACCGGCGCGAAGATCGGCACCCTCGTCGCGGGTGCTCCCCGGATCGCCGTCTCCTGAAGATCTTGAGCTTCCGCCGCACACCTCCGGTCCTCGTCGCCCTGCTGGCATTCGCCTGGCCGGCGGCCGCACGGGCGCAGGTCGAACCGGCGGAGCCGGCCGGGCCGCCGCCGCAGCTGCTGCTCTTCCACGGCGGCTCCTTCCTCTTCGAAGACCCGACCTTCGAGGAAGCGACCGAGCCCCTGGCGGAGGAGGCCGGCTTCGTCCCTCACTACGTCGACTATCCGCTCGGCAACCTGCCGGCGGCGCTGACCCGGTCGCGGGAGGAAGCGGCGCGGCTGCGGGCCCAATACGGGGTCGGAGACGTCTACGCCTACGGCTCCTCCGCCGGCGGCACCCTGGCGGCGCTGCTCGCGGGCGAAGGCCTCGTCGCCGCCGCCGTCGCGAAGGCGCCGCCCTCGGACCTGGTCGGCTGGACCTGGCCGCTCTCGACCTACGGCGAGGACTACTACGAACGGATCGGCCTCGGCGAAGAGGCGCGCTACCGCTTCTCGCCGCTGCGGCGGCCGGAGCGGCAGCCGCTGCTCTTGCTCCAGGGCCGCTCCGACGCGGTGGTGCCGGCGGCGATGAGCGAAGCCTTCGCGGCGAAGTTCTCCCAGGTCAGGCTCTGGCTGCTGGCCGGCGGGCACCGGGCCGAGCGCTCGCGCCCGCAGGTCGTCGTCCGGGCCCTGCGCTGGCTGCTGCGCACAAACGGCGCCGAACTGCCCGAAGCGGGTAGGTAAGGAGATGGCACCGGATCCCAAGCACGAGTTCCGCCCCGACATCGAGGGGCTGCGCGCGGTCGCGATCGGCGCCGTCCTGCTCTGCCACGCCGGGCTCGGATTTGCAGCCGGCGGCTTCGTCGGCGTCGACGTCTTCTTCGTCATCTCCGGCTTCCTGATCACCCGCCTGCTGCTCGGCGAGGTCTCCCGCACCGGCAGCGTCTCGCTGCCGCGCTTCTACGCCCGCCGGGTGAAGCGGCTGCTGCCGCTCTCGGCCCTGCTGCTGGCGGCGGTCGCCGCCCTCTCGCTGCTGATCTACTCGCCGGTGCAGGCGGGCGAAATCGCCGGTGACATCGTCAGCTGCGCCACCTACACCGCCAACTGGCACTTCGCCGCGCAGTCGGTCGACTACTTCGCCCAGGGCACCGAACCGAGCCCGGTCCAGCACCTCTGGTCGCTGGCGATCGAGGAGCAGTTCTACCTCGTCTGGCCGGCGCTGCTGCTGGGGCTGACCTGGTTCCAGCGCCGTCGCGGCCGCTCCGCCCGCCCGGTCCTCCTTGCGGGTCTGGCGGCGATCCTCGTCGTCTCCTTCGTCCTCAACCTCCGCTACGTCGACAGTCAACCCGCCAGCGCCTACTTCTCGACCTTCGGCCGCGCCTGGGAGCTGGGGCTGGGAGCGCTGCTGGCGGTGCTCGGCGACGTCCGGCTGCGGCGCCTGCCGGCGTTGGCGATCGGCTGGCTGGGGGTCGGCGCGATCGCCTACGCGACCTTCTCCTTCGGGCCCGACACCCCATTTCCCGGCACCGCGGCGCTGGTGCCGACGCTCGGCGCCGCCGCCCTGATCCTCGCCGGCGCTTCCTGGGAGGCCCAGGGCCGCTGGGGCTCGGCGGCCCTGCTCTCGCTGCCGCCCTTCCGCTACGTCGGCCGGATCTCCTACTCCTGGTACCTCTGGCACTGGCCGGCGCTGATCTTCGCCGCCGCCCTCTGGGGGACGCTCTCACCGCTCGCCGGGGTTGCCGTAATCGCCGCTTCGTGGCTGCCGACCGCGATCACCCACGGCCTTGTCGAGGAACCCTTCCGCCGCTCCAAGCGCCTCGTTGCCTTCCCCCGCCGGGCGCTGGTCCTCGGCGCCGGCTGCACGGCGATCGCCCTCGGCGCGGCGCTGCTGCTGGTCGACCTGCAGCCGACGCTGAAGACCGCGCCGCAGTCCGACGTCACCGGGGCGCTGGCGCTGAAAGCGGGCAAGGCCCCCCAGCAGCGCGCCGACGCGGTGCGCCCGAACCCCCTCAAGGCCTGGGCCGACCGCGGCGAGAGCTTCGCCGACGGCTGCCTGGTCGGGATCGCCGGCACCAACTCCAACCGCTGTCTCTACGGCGACCCGCACGGCAAGCGGACGCTGATCCTCTTCGGCGACTCGCACGCGATGCAATACTTCCCGCCGCTGCAGGAGGTGGCGAAGACGAACCACCTGCGGCTGATCGCCCTGACCAAGGCCGAATGCACTCCGGCCGAAGTCGAAGTGAAAAGCATGGTCGCCGACCGCGAGTACTCGCAGTGCGACGTCTGGCGGCAGGAGGAGCTGGAACGGATCGAAACGGCGGGGCGCTCGACCGTGGTGATCATGTCCAGCGACACCGCCTACACCCCCTACGGCGAAGGCGGCGAACAGCTGTCGGGGCCGGCAGCGGCGAACGCGTTGGAAGCGGGCTACCTGGCGACGCTGCGGCGGCTGCACGGGCTCGGCCTGCGCACCGTCGTGATCCGGGACACGCCGCTGGCGCCGGACGAGATCCCCGCCTGCGTCTCCGAACATCTCGACGACCTCGCCTCCTGCGACTTCCCGCACACGCCCACCTGGGAGAAGGAATTCGAACGGCGCGCCGCCCACCGCGCCCCCGGCAGTCGGCTGATCGACCTCACCCCGGAGATCTGCCCGGGGGGCATCTGCCGCTCGGTGATCGGCAACGCCCTCGTCTACCGCGACGACAACCACCTCACCGCGACCTTCGCCCGCACCCTCAGCCCCTGGATCGAAGCCGACCTCTCCCGCGACGGGCTGGAATCCGCCGCGAAGGTCGCTCTCAGAGCTAGGACGAAGCGGGCCGATTCGCGGCGGCCGGCCTGATATTCTCCGTTTGCATTCAATAGATGCATGATTTGACTGCAAGCTAGGAGGAAGTCGATCAAAGCCTTGACGATCAGGAACCTGCCGGCGCCTCTCGCCGATGCGCTGGAACGGGAGAAGCGCCGCCGCGGACGGTCGCTGAACCAGACGGTGATCGAGCTTCTCGGTCAGAGCTTGGGCGTGGAGAAGAGTCGATCCAACGGGCTGGGGCGGCTCGCCGGGGGTTGGAGCGACGAGGACTTACGCCGGTTCGAAGGCGCGGTTGCTCCTTTCGAGCAGATCGACGAGGAGCTTTGGAAATGAGCGGCTACTGTCTCGATACCTCTGCCTACAGCAATTTTCAGCGGGGACATCGTGAACTGGTCGCCCTCGTAGATCGAGCCGACTGGGTGGGAGTGCCGACTGTGACCATGGGGGAGTTGCGCACGGGCTTTCTCCTCGGCGTTCATCGCCAGCGCAACGAATCAGAGCTGGATGAGTTTCTGGCAAACCCGGTAGTCGAGGTGCTGGGAGTCGACGCGGAGGCCAGTCGCCACTACGCCGAGATCGTCGCCGACCTGCGGCGGGCGGGGACGCCGCTTCCCACGAACGACATCTGGATCGCGGCCACCGCCGCTCGTCACGGCGCAGCCGTGCTGACCTGCGACCAGCACTTCGAACGAATCGGCCGAGTCGGAGCGCTCGTCTTCGACCCGCGGGCGTCTTAGGCCTCAGCCGCCGGGATCTTCGTCTCGGCGCATCCGGTCCGCCATCGACCTCCAGAGGCGCAGCGGCAGCAGGCCGAAGAGCGGCGCCCGCTTGCCGGTCGAGCCGCGCTCGTCGTAGTCGAAGGCGGTGGCGAAGCGGCGGGCTTCGGCTGCGGTCGGGTACTCCTTCTCGCCGCCGGCGCCGCAGCCGCGCTCGCAGGCCCAACGCATCGTCGCCCCTTCGTTGCCGAAGCGGTAGCGGTGGCCGAAGACGCGGCAGCTCAGCATGCCTTTTCACTACCCGATCCTCGCCTGTCCGCGCGCTGACCCGTGCGGGTTTCGCGCCCGGCGGCGGTGGGAAGCTTCCCGGTAGAGATGCTGGGTCCACTGGGGAAATGGCCTCTCGTCCGCCAGCTGACGGAAGGGGATCCGTCGGGACGGGGGAAGGCCGTGCGCTCGCCGCACACCGCGAGCCTGCGCCCGCGGACCGAGGCGGCCGAGAAGATGACCCGCTCGGTCTGCCCCTACTGCGCCGTCGGCTGCGGGCAGCGGGTCTGGTCCAAAGACGGCAAGGTGACCCAGATCGAGGGCGATCCCGAGAGCCCGATCTCGCGCGGCCGCCTCTGCCCCAAGGGCAGCGCCTCCGAGCAGCTGGTCAATAACCCGACGCGGCTGAAGAAGGTCAAATACCGTCGGCCGCACGCGACCGAGTGGGAGGAGCTCGAGCTCGACGAGGCGATGGAGATGATCGCCGACCGCCTGCTCGCCGCTCGCGAGGCGGGCTGGCAGGACGAGCGCGAAGGGGAAACGCTGCGCCGCACGCTCGGCTTCGCCCACCTCGGCGGTGCCACCCTCGACAACGAGGAGAACTACCTGATCAAGAAGTTCTTCACGGCGATGGGCGCGGTCCAGATCGAGAACCAGGCCCGCATATGACACTCCTCCACGGTCCCCAGTTTGGGGACCTCGTTCGGTAGGGGTGGCGCGACCACCTTCCAGCAGGACCTGCAGAACTCCGACTGCATCGTGATCATGGGCTCGAACATGGCCGAGTGCCATCCGGTCGGCTTCCAGTGGGTGATCGAGGCGCGCGAACGCGGCGCCAAGGTGATCCACGTCGACCCGCGCTTCACCCGCACCAGCGCGCTGGCCGACCTGCACGTGCCGATCCGGGCCGGCAGCGACATCGCCTTCCTCGGCGGGGTCGTCAACTACATCCTCGAGAACGGGCGCGAGTTCCGCGAGTACGTGCAGGCCTACACCAACGCCCGCACGATCGTCTCCGACGACTTCCGCGACACCGAGGACCTCGACGGTCTCTTCTCCGGGCTCGACCCCGAGAGCGGCGAATACGAACGCGAAAGCTGGCAGTACAAAGGGATGGAGGAGGCCGCCTCGGCGGGCGAACGCGACATGGGGGAAGCCGAAGGGGAGCAGGCCCACGGCGCCCACGGCGGCGAACTCGAGCACGGCGAGCCGCCGCACGAGGACCCGACCCTCCAGGACCCGCGCTGTGTCTTCCAGCTGCTGAAGAAGCACTACCGCCGCTACACGCCGGAGATGGTCGAGCGGATCTGCGGGGTGCCGAAGGAGACCTTCCTCGAGGTCGCCGAGGCGCTCTGCGAGAACAGCGGCCGCGAGCGGACCAGCGCCTTCGCCTACGCGGTCGGCTGGACCCAGCACACGGTCGGCGTCCAGTACATCCGTACCGCCGCGATCGTCCAGCTACTGCTCGGCAACATCGGCCGACCCGGCGGCGGCATCCTCGCCCTCCGCGGCCACGCCTCGATCCAGGGCTCGACCGACATCCCGACCCTCTTCAACATCCTCCCCGGCTACCTGCCGATGCCCCACGCGCACGAAGAGACCGGGCTCGACCTCTACGTCCGGCGCAACGCGCCGCCGACCGGGTTCTGGGGCAACACCAAGAGCTACATGGTCAGCCTGCTGAAGGCCTGGTGGGGCGAGGCGGCGCAGTTCGAGAACGACTTCTGCTTCGACTGCCTGCCGCGGATCGACGAGGACCACTCCCACTACCGGACCGTCGCCGACATGCAGGACAACAAGCTCGAGGGCTACTTCGTGATGGGTGAGAACCCGGCGGTCGGCTCCTCCAACTCGAAGCTGCAGCGGCTGGCCCTGGCGAAGCTCAAATGGTTGGTGGTCCGCGACTTCTCCGAAATCGAGACCGCGACCTTCTGGAAGGACGGGCCGGAGATCGAGACCGGCGAGCTGAAGACGGAGGAGATCGGGACCGAGGTCTTCCTGATGCCGGCCGCGTCCCACACCGAGAAGGACGGCAGCTTCACCAACACCCAGCGGCTGCTGCAGTGGCACCACAAAGCGGTCGAGCCCGAGGGCGACTGCCGCTCGGAGCTGTGGTTCATGTACCACCTCGGCCGCCTGGTGCGGCAGAAGCTGGCGGGCTCGACGGCGGAGCGGGACCGGCCGATCCTCGACCTCACCTGGGACTACCCGACCGTCGGGCCGACCGAAGAGCCCGACGCCGAAGCGGTGCTGGCCGAGATCGGCGGCTTCGATGCCGAGAAAGAGCCGCTCGCCGACTACCTGCCGCTGAAGGACGACGGCTCGACCACCTGCGGCTGCTGGATCTACGCCGGCTGCTACAAGGGCGGCACCAACCAGCCGGCCAAACGCAAGCCCGCAGGCGAGCAGGACTGGGTGGCGGCGGAGTGGGCCTGGGCCTGGCCGATGAACCGGCGCATCCTCTACAACCGCGCCTCCGCCGACCCCGACGGCAAGCCGTGGTCGGAGCGCAAGAAATACGTCTGGTGGGACGCGGGCGAAGAAGAATGGACCGGCGCCGACGTCCCCGACTTCACCCCCGACAAGGCGCCCGACTACGTCCCCGACGAAGGAGCGACCGCCCAGCAGGCGCTGCGCGGCGACGAGCCGTTCATCATGCAGGGCGACGGGCGGGCCTGGCTGTATGCGCCGAACGGGATCGTCGACGGCCCCTTCCCGACCCACTACGAGCCGCGCGAGTCACCCTTCCCGAACCCCCTCTACGGACAGCGCTCGAACCCGGTCCGCGACGAGTACATCCGGCCGGAGAACCCGATCAACCCGACCGACGGCGAGGTCGGGGCCGACGCCTACCCGTTCGTCGTCACCAGCTATCGGCTGACCGAGCACCACACCGCCGGCGGGATGAGCCGCACGCTGCCGTTCCTGGCCGAGCTGCAGCCGGAGTTCTTCTGCGAGGTCAGCCCCGAGCTGGCGCGCGAGCGCGGGCTCGAGCACGGCGGCTGGGCGACGATCGTCACCGCCCGGGCGGCGATCGAGGCGCGGGTGATGGTGACCGAGCGGATCAAGCCGCTGCGGGTCGACGGGCGGACGATGCACCAGGTCGGGCTGCCCTACCACTGGGGCGACAAGGGGATCAGCACCGGCGACTCGGCCAACGACCTCTTCGCCTTCGTCCTCGACCCCAACGTCCACATCCAGGAGGTCAAGGCGGCGAGCTGCGACATCCAGCCGGGGCGGCGCCCGCGCGGGCCGGAGCGGCCGAAGTTCGTCGCCGAGCACCTGCGGCGGGCACGGGAGGGAGCCTGATGGCGGGTCGCGTCCTCGACCTCGACACCCCGGCCTGGCCCGACACCTACGGCGAGGAGGCGCGGCCACGGGTCGGCTTCTTCACCGACACCTCGGTCTGCATCGGCTGCAAGGCCTGCGAGGTCGCCTGCAAGGAGTGGAACAAAGTCCCCTCCGACAACCAGGGCTTCAGCGGCGAGAGCTACGACAACAGCGGCGAACTTGGGGCCAACCGCTGGCGCCACGTCGCCTTCATCGAGCAGAAGCTGCCGGTGGGGGTCGAAGACGGGGCCCCCGACGACCTCGTCGCCGAGGCCGCGCGGCAGAACCTGGTCGAGCAGGGCCTCGATCCCCACCGCGACGAGGACGGCTTCCGCTGGCTGATGAGCTCTGACGTCTGCAAGCACTGCACCGAGGCCGGCTGTCTCGACGCCTGCCCGACCGGCTCGCTCTTCCGCACCGAGTTCGGGACCGTGGTCGTGCAGGAGGACATCTGCAACGGCTGCGGCTACTGCGTCGTCTCCTGCCCGTTCGGGGTGCTCGACCAGCGCGAGGGCGACGGCCGGGTCTGGAAGTGCACCCTCTGTTACGACCGCCTCCAGGGCGACATGGAACCGGCCTGCGCCCAGGCCTGCCCGACCGACTCGATCCAGTTCGGCGAGCTCGACGAGCTGCGCGAGCGGGCGGCGGAGCGGGTCGAGGTGCTGCACGAGCGCGGCCGCGACGAGGCACGCCTCTACGGCGAGGACCCCGAGGACGGCGTCGGCGGCTTCGGCGCCTTCTTCCTGCTGCTCGACGAGCCGGAGACCTACCGGCTGCCGCCCGACCCGGTGGTGCCGACCCGCTTCGCCGGCTCGGTCTGGAAGGCGGCCGGGGCGGCGGCGGTGACGATGGTGGTGGGGATCGCCGTCGGTTTCCTCGGGAGGCGAGATTGAGCGACGAGAACGACAACGAGCTGCGCGGCGACGTCACGAAGTCGGTCGCGGGGGAGGGGACCTACGTCCACGGCGGCGCCGGCGAGCCGCAGCCGCCGGCCGACCAGGGCACGCGCAGCGGCGTCGGCCGCAGGCGCAAGGGCGGCCCGGAAGAGATGATGGTCCCGCGCGAGAAGCCGACGACCTACTACGGGCGGCCGATCGTCAAGCCACCGGTCTGGAAGCCGGAGATCCCCTTCTACTTCTTCTTCGGCGGCCTGGCGGGGGCCTCGGCGGTCCTCGCGGCGACCGCGACCTTCGCCCGGCGCCCGGCGCTCGCGCGGCGCGCCTGGGCAGGCGCCTTCGTCGGCGTCACCGTCAGCCCGCTGCTGCTGGTTAAAGACCTCGGCAAACCGAGCCGCTTCCTCAACATGCTCCGCGTCTTCAAGATCACCTCGCCGATGAACGTCGGCGCCTGGATCCTGCTGGCCAACGGCGGCGCCACCACCCTCGCCGCCGGCCTCAACCTGCTCGACGAGGACCGCCGCGGCGGCGCCCCCGAGGTCCTCGCCGCCGCCCTCGGCGCCCCCCTCGCGACCTACACCGCCGCCCTAGTCACCCATAGCGCGATCCCGGCCTGGTCGGAGGCCCGGACCGAGATGCCCTTCGTCTTCGCCGCCAGCGCCACGGCGAGCGCCGCCGGCGCCGCGATCCTCACCGTCCCCGCCGACGAAGCCGAGCCGGCTCGTCGCCTGGGCATCGCCGCCGCGATCGCCGAGGAGGCGATCACCGCCCTCATGCACAGACGCCTCGGCCCCCTCGCCGAGTCTTACGAGAAGGGCGCTGCCGGAAGGTTCCAAAAAGTCGCCCGCGCCTGCACCATCGCCGGCGCCCTGGCCTTCGCAGCCGGCGACGACGCCTTCCACCCGCCCCACCGGCGTTCGTCCCTCGGACGCCTATCCCGGTCCAAGGACGAACTCCGCCGCGCGAAGCTCCGCAACCGCCTCTCGATGGCCGGCGGCACCCTCCTCCTCGCCGGCTCCGTCTGCAAGCGCTGGTCGGTCTTCAAAGCCGGCTTCCAGTCCGCCGAAGACCCGACGCAGGTGATCCAAACCCAACGCGCCGATAGACCAAGGTCCGTCTGAGGCGTCTGGGCGCCGAGTACCTGTCATCCGGCTGCGGAGGGGGCGATCTCCGCCATGCGGCGGAAGAACTCCGAAAGGTAGATATCAGGCGAGGTGCCCATTGATTCGTAGTAACTGTCCGTGAAGGTGTGCTTCTTCGTCTCGGACAAGTGTCGGCTGAACGCACCAAGAACGGCCCGGCGGGTTGCGCGAGAGACCTCGATGCTCTGGTCTTCCAGCATGCGCTTGGTGAGAGCGCACTGGCGATACTTGACGCCCATCGGCTCAACGCTGCCGCAAAGCTGGTCCGCGGCGCGACGGGCGCACCTCTCCGCGAGCATGCGGTGTTCTTCCTGGCCCGCGGTCTTGGCAACGCTTAGTAAGCCCGCGAAGGCCCACCACCGGATGATCCAGAACGGGTGCTCGAGCGCCGTTTCGATAAATGAAGTGAGCTCGACGGTGCGGTGAGCTCGCGGGCACATCCATACCGCGAACCCGAGCGCTACCTCCCAACACTCCAGGCGCGCCTCGGCATCTTCGCCGCTGCCGATTTCCTGAAATCGCGAGTCGCTCTCGATCCGCGCCAGGCAGCCTTGCAGCAACTCCTCCATTCTTGTCCGCAGTTGTTCGTGCGGCGTCGGCCGAAGGAGGTATTCGGCGCGGAGGCTCACGAGTTGCTGACAGGCGCGATGAACCTTCCTGGCACCGGCCGCCGTCGCCTCGTCCGTCGATCCGGCGGCGATCTCCTCCGCCTTTTCTAAAACCGCCGCGCTGCCTTCTCCCATGTCCGGAAAACGGACGAGGAGGGCTTCCAGGATCTCGATCTCGTGAAAGCGGAAATGAAGATTGCCATCGGTGCTGGACAGGCCGGTTGGAATCGACTCGAGCGCCCGTTGATCCTGCTCGCCGAGCGGCATCCGGACGTTCAGCACCCAGTCGAGGAGCAGATATGCCGCCTGACTTTTGACCAGAGCGGGAGAGTCGACCATCGTCTTGATCAGCAGCCTCACCGCGCGGCGGGAGTAGGCAGCCATAACTTCGAAGAGCTGATCGAGGACGGGATCCAGGATGGGTTCCCTGCCGTTCCGGCCAGCTGCTTCCAACGACTCCTTACAGGTCTGGCAACGGTCCTCATCGATGGCGACGATGATCTGCTCGAACAGGCGGGCGTCTAACTCCTCACGACGCGCTCCAAACGCACTGTTCCTTTCGCTGCAGAGCGCCATCGCATAGAACGAGTACGGTGCGTTTCGGCCGTGGAGTGCCTCTGAAACCGCGGTCACGATCGGTTCCAATGCCGATTTCGCGTCATCTTCTCCGTTTTCTGCAATCCACAACGCCGCAGGCTGGAGATAGGGCGCGCATACGTCATAGGAGGTGCGGCCGCGAAGCTCTTTGGGGCTCTGGCCCGCTCTGAGTCGGCGCGCTACCGAAAGGGCTGAAAGTGCGCGGACGGTGGTCTCGTTCTCGAACCGGATGTACCGGTCGTCGCAGTGCACCAGGTCAGCGAGGCCACTCTGCTCTACCCATCGCCGCACCTCGTTCTCGGTTGCCCCATGTCTCGTAGCGATCTTGGCGAAGCTGCTGGTCGTCGCCTCTTCACTGAGGAGGTCGAAGGCAAAATCGCAGATTCGATCCAAGCTCGAACCTGGCGCCAGACGCAGGCGGGTAATCGCGTCGAACCTGAGATTGGTCGGAGAAGGGGCTTTACGGGGGTTCGGCCTTGCCTGTGAGGCTCGCCAGTTCAGATAAGCACCGAGATCCTCGCGTGACAGGACGCTCGGAGCGAAGCGCCGGGAGTAGGCCCGCAGCTCGCTGACCAGTTGTTCTCTGTAGGCATCGGATCCGCCACCGGTAGGCAAGATCTCGGGGAAGAAGGCAAGGTCGCTGTCGCTCTCGGGGTCGAAGAGGAGCTCCATCTGCTCGATCGGCCCGAGGTCGTGATCTACGAGAGCCCGCCGCACTCGACCGGGATAGGAGCGGTGTCTGAAGCTGAAGGGGAAAAGGAGCTTGGCCTCCAGGTCTTCGAGGTCGGAAGTCCTCAGGGCCAGCCGTTCGCAAAGGCGAAAAGGGTCAACCGTCTCGTTGAGTGCATCGATGATGAAGAGGGGGCGGCCGAAGTGCCGCGCCTCCCGCCTGCTCTGCAGGCGGTTGAGAACGACCTCTATCTCGGCGAGGGGATCGTCGTTGTCGGCTTCGGAAAGATCGACATACAGTGGCGTCAGACCCTCGTACGGCCGGAGTAGAGAGAGCGTCATCCCCAGCGTCGTCTTGCCGAAGCCCGATTCGGCGTTGATCAGGTAAACCCGGCTGCGGTGACGCGCGATGTGCCGCAATAACGCCTGGGCGCTACTGGCTTCTTCGATTTCATCTGAACCGAGGTGCTGAGTGCCCAAACGCACCCTGAATGAATCGGACAGGAGTTCTCTGCGCGGGCGGTCGAGGGAGGTGCTGCTGGTTCGTCCAGGAAGGCCGAGGTGAGAGAAAAGAACGGGCTCTACTGTTCTTCTGCGGCGACGGGCGATTCGCCATAGAGACGATCGCGACCAGATGCGCCGGCTCCAGACGCCGAGGCTGACGAGTCCGGCTGCGGCAACACTCGCAAGCACCCCGAGCGCAAAGCCGGTCATGCTCGCCGACCCGGATCGCGTCGCCCTTCCATGAGAGACAATGATTATCCGTCGCCGGACCCATTAGTCAACAAACTCATTTGTAGGAGTCATCTACATAAGTCCGGGTCTGACATACGGGCGAGCCAAAAGGTGAAAACGGACCATTAATCGCGGTTGGTCGGAACCTCCTTGAACCCCATCGTCTCGTTGCGCTCGATCACCGTCCCCTCCCAGCCGCGCAGGGGGCGGGTCTCTCTGGCGCGAAGCTCTTCGCAGACCCGCTTGGTGACGAAGTAGACGAGGAACGGGACCACGAGGGCGAAGGCGCGGAAGAACCAGACCTGGCCTTCGTAGGGGATGAAGGAGCGGAAGTAGAAGCGGTCGGTGGCGCCGGCGGCGAAGATCGCGAAGACCCAGACGAGGAAGGCGACGACGACGGCCGTGCGTCTGGGGTTGTCGCGAGGGCGGTCGAGGAGGTTGTGCTCGCGGCGGTCGTCGATGCGGAAGCGGCGGGTCAGCGACGGCCAGGCGTAGAGGGCGCCGAAGACGACGGCCGGGAAGAGGGCCCCGCCCCAGAACGGGTTGGGGACGACGGTGTAGTCGCCGACGACGATCTCCAGCGGCGGCATCAGTCGGAGCGCCCCGATCAGCCAGCCGACGTACCAGTCGGGCTGGGCGCCGTTGGTGGAGAGGTAGGGCTCATACGGTCCCCACTCCCAGATCGGGTTGATCTGGACGAGGCCGCCGAGCAGGAAGAGGACCCCGGCGACGACGAGGAAGAGGCCGAACGAGCGCAGGGCGTAACCGGGCCAGGCGGGCGTGCCGCGGACGACCCGCTCGGAGCCTTCCTCGGGGAACTGGGTGTGGTGCTGGCGGACGATCTGTGCCAGGTGCAGCGCCAGCAGGGTCGCGATCGCCATCGGGATCAGGAAGACGTGGAGGATCTCCAGCCGCGGGAAGAAGGCGCTCGTCCCCGGGAACTCGCCGTTCCAGACGAGGAAGGCGAGCTGGCCGCCGACGAAGGGGATCGACATCGCCACCGCGTAGGCGATCGCCAGCCCCATCCCGGAGAGCAGGTCGTCGACCAGCGAGTAGCCGAGGAAGCCCTCGAGGATCGCCAGGCCGAGCATCGTCACCCCGAGCCAGTAGTTCAGCTCGCGTGGCTTGCGGTAGGCGCCGGTGAGGAGGATCCGGACCAGGTGGAGGACGATCGCGACGATGAAGACGTCGGCCGCCCAGTGGTGGGTCTGGCGGATCAAGAGGCCGGCCGGCACGTCGAAGGAGATGTGCATGACCGAGGCGCCCGAGGCGGGAGAGGGTTAGGCCCAGGGTGGTTCCCCAGGCGGCCATGCCGACCCACCAGCCCCAGCTAGGGAGGGAGTGGTAGATGCCGTTTTCTGATTGGAGCCAGTTGCAGAGGAGGTTGATCAGGAGGATCTCGGTGGCTAGGCCGCAGGCGGCTCCTAGGAGGGCGGCGGCTAGGGGGTGGGGCGCCGGGCCGAGGCAGTAGGTGAGGAAGGCGGTGGCCAGAGAGCCGGCTAGGACCGAGGTGAGGAGAATGACTCCGAGGCCGAAGAGGACCGAGGGGAGGTTGAAGCTGCCGTGGATGTGGTCGGTGCCGAAGAAGAGGGCGGTGACGGAGGTGACCGGGGTCCAGACGCTAGAGTCGATGCCCGGGGCGGCGGTCGGGACGGCGGCGATCTCGGCGATCAGGGCGGTGGTCAGGAGCAAGGCAGCAGCGGCCCAGAGCGAAGGCACGACCCCGGCGACCAGCTTCTTGTTCCGCACGTTTCGGGGTTACCCGTGAGGGGTAGCGCGAAACCGCTGGTGTCGGCGCCCTTACACCCCTCCGGCGGGGCGGGCCGGGTCGAGGGCTCGCGGCTCTACCGCGAGGTCGAGCGCGACGGCATCCGCGACCTGGTCGCCGTCGAGGAGCCGCTGGAGATCCGGGTCGACGGCGAGCCGCTGAGCGTGACGATGCGGACGCCGGGCGACGACGAGGAGCTGGCGCTCGGCTTCCTCTACGGCGAGGGGCTGATCGACGGTCCGCGCGAGGCGGGGCCGAGCGCGGACCTCGCCGCCAACATCGTCGAGATCTCCGGGCCGCTGAGCCGCGACCCCGGCGCCCGGCGCTTCTACACGACCTCCTCCTGCGGAGTCTGCGGCAAGGGGGCGCTGGAGGAGGTGGCGGTGGCGAGCGCGCCGCTGCCTCCCGGCCCCCAGGTGCCGCGGGCGCTCCTCGCCGACCTGCCCGAGCGCCTCGCCCAGCCCGGCTTCGAGCGGACCGGCGGCCTCCACGCGACCGGCCTCTTCGACGCCGGCGGCGAGCTGCTGCTCGCCCGCGAGGACGTCGGCCGCCACAACGCGATGGACAAGGTCGTCGGCACCGCCCTTCGTGCCTGCCGCCTGCCGCTCCACGAGCACCTGCTCTGCGTCAGCGGCCGGCTCTCCTTTGAGCTGGTGCAGAAGGCGGCCGTCGCCGGCTGCCCGGTCCTGGTCGGGGTCGGCGCCCCGAGCTCGTTGGCGATCGAGCTCGCCGCAGACCGCGGCCTCACCCTCGCCGGCTTCGCTCGCCGCGGCTCGGTCAACGTTTACGCAGGCGCGGAGCGAGTGGTTTAGGTTCTTCTGCGTGAACCCGGGATGGGAGGGAGGCGACGCGGCTCTGCAGACCTACGAGGCGCTGGCGCCGTCCTACGACGACTTCACCCTCGGCTACGGCTACCGGTACGAGGCCTGGACCGCGACCCTGCTCGCCCGCGCCGAAGCGGAGGGCATGCGCGGCAACCGGCTGCTGGACGTCGCCTGCGGCACCGGCTTCAGCTTCATCCCGCTGCTCGAGCACGGCTGGCAGGTGACCGGCTGCGACCTTTCGCCGGCGATGATCGAGGCCGCCCGGGCCAAGGTCGGCGACCGGGCCGAGCTGCTCGTCGCCGACATGCGCGAGCTGCCCGAGCTCGGCGAGTTCGACCTGATCTGGTCGATCAACTCGGCGATGAACTACCTGCTCAGCACCGAGGAGCTGACCGCCGCCCTGGCGGGGATGCGGCGCAACCTGGCGCCGCAGGGGCTGGCGCTGTTCGACCTGATGTCGCTGAAGACGGCGCAGGCGTTCTTCGGCGGCGAGATGGAGGTCGACAAAGCCGGGAGGAAGTTCCGCTGGAAGGGTGACCTGGCGCCGGGGGAGACAGCCGCGGGCGCGGTCGGCGGCGGCCGGCTCGTCGAGGAGGGTAACCCGAAGCCGGTCGAGACCCACCGGATGCGCCATTTCGGCGAAGCCGAAGTGCCGGCGGCGATCGAGGCAGCGGGCCTGCGCTGCGTGCGGGTACTGGGCGAGGACGACGGCAAGCTGCAGGAGCAGCTCGACGAAGCCGCCCAGGCGACCGCGGTCTACATCTGCGGCGCCTGAGTCAGCTCTCCCCGTCGGCCGGCGCCACTTCCCTCGCGATCTCGCCCAGCTCGGCGAGCGAGCGGTCGCTGCGGCCGGCGACCCAGCAGGCGAGCGGGGCGGCGGTGCGCTCGGAGGAGTGGGCGGCGGTGGCGGCGAGGTCGAGCAGGGCGACGACCTCCTCTTTGCTCGGCGGCTCCAGCCCCAGCCGCGCGCAGAACGCCTCCAGCCACTCGTCCCGTCTCATCTCAGCCTCCGATCGCGCTCATCGTCCGGGCCGGCGGGCGGAACCCCGGCTCGTCGATCCTGTGCTTCAGCTCCTTGCGCCAGACCGCGTCACGGACGACCCGCTCCAGCTCGGCGTCGCTCGCGCCCGCGCGCAGCGGTCCGCGTAGGTCGGTCTCGTGCTGGGAGAAGAGGCAGGTGCGCAGCTTGCCGTCGGCGGTGAGGCGGATCCGGTTGCAGTCGGCGCAGAACGGTTCGGTGACCGGGTTGACGAAGCCGATCTCGCCCTCGCCGTCGGCGAAGGCGTATACACGGGCGGTCGAGTGCGGCTCGCGCGGCAGCGCCCGCAGCGGGTGCTCGGCTTCGACCAGCGCCCGCACCTCGGCGCCGCTCAAGACGTCGTCGGGGCGCCAGGAGCGGTCGCCGTCGAGCGGCATGAACTCGATGAAGCGGACCTGGAAGCGGCGGCTGCGGGCGAGCTCGCAGAAGCGTGAGACCTCCTCGGCGCCGAAGCCCGGCATCGGCACCGCGTTGACCTTGATCGGCCGCACCTGCGGGAAGGCGGCGATCGCCTCCAGCCCCGCCAGGGTCTGCTCGAGGGCGTCGCGGCGGGTGACCTCGAAGAAGCGGCCGCGGGCGAGCGAGTCGATCGAGACGTTGACCCGCCCGATCCCGGCGGCGACCAGCGCCTCGGCGTTGCGGGCAAGCAGGTAGCCGTTGGTGGTCAGCGAGAGGTCGCGCAGCCCCTCGATCGCCGCCAGCCGCGCGACCAGCGCCGGGAATTCGCGCCGCACCAGCGGCTCGCCGCCGGTCAGCCGCACGTCCTCGACGCCGAGCGCGACGAAGAGGCGGACCAGCCGCTCGATCTCCTCGAAGGAGAGGATCTCGGACCGGTCGATCCACGGCATCCCCTCGGCCGGCATGCAGTAGCGGCAGCGGAAGTTGCAGCGGTCGGTGACGGAGACCCGCAGATCGGAGAGCAGGCGGCCATGGGCGTCTTCGAGCGCCATGAGCCGAGAGTACCCGGCCCGGTCGCCGGCACACTTGCGGCGTATGAGCACGGACAGCGCCCTCGGGGCGGTGCTGGCAGGCGGTCGCGGCAGCCGCTTGGGCGGGAACAAGGGCGAGGTCGAGCTGGACGGCCGGCCGCTGATCTCCTATCCGCTGGCCGCGATTGAAGCCGCAGGCCTGGAGCCGGTGGTACTCGCCAAGCCTGGCGAGGGACCGTCGTCATCGCGTGGTTCCTTACGGACCTATCTCGTCCGCAAGGAACCACGCGATGAGGTGCGGGTGGTGGAGGAGCCGCCGGAGCCGCGGCATCCGCTTTGCGGGATCGTCGCGGCGCTGCGCCTGGGGCGGTCGATCGTCGCCGTCGCCTGCGACATGCCGTTCGTCGCCCCTGAGCTGATCGAATTCTTGGCGGCGGCGCCCGAGCCGCTCGTCGTGCCGACGCTCGACGGTCGCCCGCAGCCGCTGCTCGCCCGCTACGACCCGAGCCTGCTGCCGCGGCTGGAGGCGGCGCTGGAGCGGGAGGAGCCGCTGACGCGGACGGTCGCGGCGCTCGGTCCGCGCCTCCTAGCCGAGGACGAGCTCGCCCGCTTCGGCGACCCTCGTCGCCTGCTTTTCAACGTCAACGACCGGGAGGATCTGCGGCGGGCCGAAGCGCTTCTTCGCTGACGATGCGGCCGCGGTCGATCACCGCGATCCGGTCGGCGAGCAGCGCCGCCTCCTCCTGGGAGTGGGTGACGAGGAGAACCGGGATCGGCAGCTGACCGACGATCTCGTGCAGCTCGCGCTGGGCATCCCGGCGGGTCTCGGGATCGAGCGCGGAAAGCGGCTCGTCGAGGAGCAGCGCCCGCGGCTCGGTCGCGAGCGCCCGCGCCAGCGCCACCCGCTGGCGCTCGCCGCCGGAGAGCGAGCCGGGTCGGGCGTCGGCGAGAGCGGCAACGCCGAAGCGGTCGAGCAGCTCTTCGGCCCGGCGGCGCCGCTCGCGTCGCGCCCCGTTCATCCCGAAGGCGACGTTGCGCCAGGCGCTCAGCGTGGGGAAGAGGGCGTAGTCCTGGAAGACGACGCCGCAGCAGCGGCGCTCGGTCGGCACCTCGCGTCCGGCCGCCGTGTCGAGCCAGACCTCCTCGCCGATCGCCACCCGGCCCGCCGCCGGCCGCAGGAGGCCGGCGACGATCCGCAGCAACGTCGTCTTGCCCGCGCCCGATGCGCCGGCAAGGGCCAGCCGCTCTCCCGGCGCCACCGCCAGCTCGACCGCCAGCTCGAACTCGCGCAGCGGCATCCGCGCCGAGACCTCCAGCGCCCCCCGAGGGCTCATCGCGTGCGCTCTCCCGGCGGGTCTTCGACCGCCCGGTCGGCCCCGAGCAGCTTCACGCCGACCAGGATCAGCGCCGCGAGGAGGATCAGCACCGCCGAGAGCGCCAGCGCCGCGTCGAAGCCGCCGGGGCGGCTGAACTCGGAGAAGATCGCCAGCGGCGCCGTCTGCGTCACACCCGCGAGGGAGCCGGCGAAGAGCAGGGTCGCCCCGAACTCGCCCAGCGCCCGGCCCCAGGCAAGCGCGAGGCCGGCGGCGAGCCCGGGCCGCGCGCTCGGCACCGCGACCGTGGCGAAGGCGCGGAACTGGCCCGCGCCGAGCGTCCGCGCCGCCTCCAGCAGCCGCGGGTCGAGCGCGGCGAAGGCGGCGATCGCCTGGCGCAGGTAGAAGGGCGCCGAGACGAAGACGAGGGCGACGACGACGCCGGCGGTCTGGAAGACGAGTTCGAGCCCGGCGTCTTCGACCCAGCCGCCGAGGATCCCGTTCGGCCCCAGCGCCGCCAGCAGGGCGATCCCCGCCACCGCCGGCGGCATCACCAGCGGCAGCTCGATCGCCGTCAGCACCAGGGCGCGGCCGCGGAAGCGGCGCAGGCCGATCAGGTAGGCGGCGGGGGTGCCGACCGCGATCACCACCACGACCGCGATCAGCGTCGTGCGCAGGCTCAGCCAGAGCGCTTCCCGCACCGACTCTTCGCCGAGCGCGTCGAGCAGTCGCCCCGGGCTGACGTCGGCGAAGATCGCCACCACCGGCAGGACGAGGAAGACGAGTGCGATCGCGGCGGCGGCCAGCGCCAGCAGCCCGAAGCCCGAGCGCAGCCTCATGGTCCGGGCAGCCTCATGGCGGGGGCAGCCTCATCCCGGGGGCAGGAATCCGGCCTCGCGCAGCGCAGCGGCGCCGCGGCCGTGCAGCAGCCCCTGCAGGTAGCGCCGCGCCAACTCGGGCTCGGGGCTGTCGGCGAGGACCGCGGCGGCGTAGGCGACGTCGGGCTGCAGCCGCGGCGGCACCGGGACCGTCTCCGCTTCGCCGGCGACGATCTTCGCATCGGTGACGTAGACGAAGCCGGCGTCGGCGGCGCCGTCGACCACCTTGGCGAGGACCGAGCTCACCTCCGGCTCTTCGGAGCGGACGTTGGCGAGGATCGCCTCGCGCTCGCCCGCTGGCAGCCGGTCCAGCACTTCGTGGGTGTAGGCGCCGACCGGGACGCTCGGGTCGCCGATCACGATCTTCGTCCCCGGCCGCGCCAGCTCGCCGAGCGAATCGACGCCGCCGCCTTTGGGCACGACCACCACCAGCCGGTTACGGGCGAAGACGACCGGCTTCCCGGCCAGTCCTTCGCGATGCAGTTCTTCCGGGTAATCGGTGTCGGCGGAGGCGAAGACGTCGGCCCTGGCTCCCTGCCGGATCTGCGCCGCCAGCTGGTCGGAGCCGGCGAACGAGCTGCGCACCTTCGCCCCCTGGAAGGCGTCGCCGTAGCGACCCAGCGCTTCGGTCAGCGACGAGGCGCCGAGCACCGTGAGCGTCGGCTGTTCGTCGCCTCCGCCGCAACCGGCAAGCGCCATTGCCACGACAGCAAATGCAAACAGCGTGCCGACGGGACGAGTCCCCTCCATATAGGAGTGTTTCCGGCCCATCGCCGGAGAGGCTAGTGGGAATCAGCCGAAGCGCGGCTCGAGCCGCTGGAAGGTGCGCCACCAACCGTAGTCGAGTCTCGCATGCTCGACCGCCTGCAGCAGCGAACCGTCGTCGTCGTGCAGCTCGTAACTCACTACCGGCGGCTCGGCTCCGACGTCGACGTCGACGATCCGGGCCATCATCAGGTAGGGAGGGCAGCTCAACCAGACCTCGCCCGGTTTTGGAACAGTTTTCGTGTTTGGTGCCGCCATGGGTCCTCGGTACCCCTGGTTTCGACGCAGAAACGAAGAACCATCCCCGAAATTAGGCAATTCGAGCAAGCGTGTCTCAGAGGGGGTTTTCCGCCGTCCCATGGGGATGAAAACCCGCCGGCGGCGCGATCGGAGCGCCCGGCTCCGCGATGTTCAGTTGCTCGGCTCGACGCCCTGCGTCCTGCCGACGCCCGTCGCCACCTCTCCGGCGCGCATCGGCCCCCCCGCCGTCGGCTCCAACGGTGGCGTTGAGCCGCCCTCGGCGTTGCGCATCCCCTGCAGCAGCTCGTCGAGCGCGTCGAGCGAGGTGACGCTCGGCTCCCAGCCGAGCTCGGTGCGGGCCCGCGTCGTGTCCATCATCGGCACCCCGAGGGCGAGGTCGATCCAACCTGGGGGAGAGGGTTGCAGCCGCAGCTTCCAGCTCAGCTGCGCCGCCCCGCGCAAGGCCCCGGCCGGCAACGGAAAGCTGCGGGCGCCGAAGAACTCGCAGAGCTCGTCGACCCCGATCTCCGGGTCGGCGGCGACGTTGAAGGCGCCGTGGACTTCGCGGACGACCGCCTGCCGGTAGGCCTCGCCGACGTCGCGCGAGTGGACCGCCTGGAAGCGCAGCCGCGGCACTCGCGGAATCAGCGGGATCAGTCGCTTCTGGACCAGGAAGCCGGGCAGGAACGGCCCGGCGAAGAGGCGGCGGATCTCGCTCGCCGCCTCGGCCTTGAAGATCAGCCCCGGCCGCAGGCGGACGATCCGCAGCTCGGTTGCGCGGCCTTCGAGATCGTCGAGGAGGTCTTCGCAGGCGGCCTTGTGGCGGGAGTAGAAGGAGGTCTTGATCCCGTCCACCGGCCAGGACTCGTCGACCTGCCGCTGCTTCGGACCGGGGGAGTAGGCGCCGACCGAGGAGGCGTGGACGAGCGCCGGGACCCCGGCCGCCGCAGTCGCCTCGAAGACGCGGCGGCTGCCCTCGACGTTGATGCGCTCGGTCATCGCTTCGTCGCGGCTCGGCTGGATCGCCCAGGCGAGGTGGACGACCGCGTCGGCGCCGTCGAAGACCGGCTCGAGGGCGTCGGATACGACGTCGGCGCCGACCCACTCGACCTTCGGCATCTCCACCTCCGGCACCCGGCGGGCGATGCCGACGATCTTCGTCACCTCCGGCTCGGCGCCCAGCGCCTCGAGGACGCTGGTGCCGACGTTGCCGCTCGCTCCGGTGACGACGACCCGCACCGCCTACGCCCCGTTCGGCTGGATCACGAACTTGATCGCGCCGTCTTCCTTCTTCTGGAACTTCTCGTAGGCGTCCGGCACGTCCTCGATCCCGATCTTGTGGGAGGCGAGGTCTTCGGTCCCGAGCGGATCGGCCTCGTCGGCGACCAGCGGCATGATCTCGTCGATCCATTTCTTCACGTGGGCCTGGCCCATCCGCAGCTGCACGCCCTTGTCGAACAGCTGCAGCATCGGGATCGGGTCGACGACGCCGCCGTAGACGCCGCTGATCGAGACGGTGCCGCCGCGGCGCACGGTGTCGAAGCACTGGTAGAGCGCCGACATCCGGTCGATCGCTGCTTTTTCGATCAGCTTTTCGGCGACCGCGTCAGGCAGCAACCCGGCCGCTTTCTGGGCGAACTCGCCGACCGGGGCGCCGTGGGCCTCCATCCCGACCGCGTCGATCGCGCCGTCGGTGCCGCGGCCCTCGGTCATCTCGCGGATCGTGTCGGAGATGTCGTCGTGCTCCTCCAGGTTGAGGGTCTCGATCCCGTGCTTCTGCGCCAGCTCGAGCCGCTCGGGGACGAGGTCGACGGCGATCACGCGAGCCCCTTTGTGGGCGGCGATCCGCGCCGTCATCTGGCCGATCGGCCCGAGGCCGAAGACGGCGACCGAGCCGCCCTCCGGGATCGCCGCGTAGTCGACCGCCTGCCAGGAGGTCGGCAGCACGTCGGAGAGGTAGAGGAAGCGGTCGTCGGGCGGGCCCTCCGGCACCTTGATCGGCCCGAAGTGGGCCTGCGGCACCCGCAGGTACTCGGCCTGCCCGCCCGGCACCTGGCCGTAGAGCTTGGTGTAGCCGAGCAGCGAGGCGCCTTTTTCTTCCTCGCGGTTCTGGGTCGTCTCGCACTGCGCGAACAGCTGCTGATCGCACATCCAACAGTGGCCGCAGGAGATGTTGAAGGGGATCACGACCCGGTCGCCGGCAGCGATGTGGGTGACCTCCGGGCCGACCTCCTCGACGATCCCCATCGGCTCGTGGCCGAGGATGTCGCCCTCTTCCATGAAGGGCGAGAGGACCTCGTAGAGGTGCAGGTCCGAGCCGCAGATCGCCGAGGAGGTGATGCGGATGATCGCGTCGGTGCCTTCCTCGATCTTCGGGTCCTCGACCTCGTCGACGCGGACGTCGCGGGGGCCGTGCCAGACAGCTGCCTTCATCGGTCCTCCTCCTTCCCCGCCGTCGCCGGCTGGGCCATTTTGCGGTGCATCTCGGCCTTGACCGAGTCGGGGACGACCTTGCCCGCCACCGTCTGCACTTTGTTTTTGAGACTGCCGCCGACGACCTTTTCCTTGCCGGCCATCAGGGCCTCGTAGCCTTGGCGGGCGACTTCGGCGGGGTGGTCCTTTTCTTCTTCGCCGATCGGGGTGTCGAGCATGTCGGCGCGCTCGAAGAACTCGGTCTCGGTCGGCCCCGGCATCAGCGAGGTGACCGTGATCCCGGTGTCCTTTAGCTCGTTGCGAAGGGCCAGGGCGAACGACTGCACGAAGGACTTGGAGGCGTTGTAGACGGCCTGGTAGGCGCCCGGCATCGTCGAGGCGATCGAGGAGGTGAAGAGGATCCGGCCGGCGTCGCGGGCGACCATGTCGCCGACGACCAGCTTGCAGAGGTGGACGGTGGAGCGGACGTTGAGGTCGATCAGCCGCAGCTCCTTGCGCAGTTCGGTTTCGCGGGCGAAGTCGCCGCCGGCGCCGATCCCGGCGTTGAGGGCGATCACGTCGACCGGGCGCCCGGTCGCCTGGATCCGCTCGTAGAGCCGCTGGACGCCCTCTTCGGTCGCGAGGTCCTCGCGCGTGCACTCGACGCTCGCGGCGATCTGGTTGAGCTCGCGCTGCGCCGTCGCGATCTCCTCGTCCTCGGCGGTGATCAGGAGGTCGAAGCCCTCTTCGGCGAGGACCTTGGCGAGCTCGAAGCCGATCCCTCTCGATGCCCCCGTCACGACCGCGAACGGCCGTTGCTGCTGGTGATTCATCCTGGTGCCTTCCCTAGCTTGCTGGACCTTTCAGGTCCCCGCAGGCGGAGGAGGCGAAACGGGTAGAAGAAGCTGGGGTGGGGCGGGCGCTGGGGAGGAGCCGGGCATACCCCGGCGGACAAAAGGGGAGGGTCCGGCGGGGTATGCCCGGCTCCTCATGCGACGGAGCGCCGGGGGATGCCTCGGCGGACGACAGCGGGGAGTGTCCGGCGAGGCATCCCCGGCCCCTCAGGCGGTGAGTTGGATTACTTCCTTCTCGATTTGGCGGCGTTGCTTTGCGGTGAGCTTGCCATTGGAGGAAGTGGGGGGCTTGATCGTCACGCCGTCGCGGTAACGGTCGAGGACGCGGGGGTCGATGTAGGAGGCGCGGCAGACGGCTGGGGTGTTGCCTAGGGCGTCGGAGACGCTGTCGACGGCCCGTTTGATAGTTCGTTTTGCTGCTGCCTGGGAGCGCGGCTTCTTTTCGCCGGCCAGCTCGACTGCGGCGAGGACGGTGCCGTGCCAGGTGCGGAAGTTCTTTGCCGTGAAGCGGTCGCCGATGTGCTCGTGGATGTACTCGTTGATCTCGTCCGAGCGGACGTCGCGCCACTGGTTGCCCTGGCGATAGGCGAGCAGGTCCTCGGGGCCGCTGCGGCGCCGGTACATCGCCTCCAGCGCGCGGCGCGCGGCGGCGTCGCGGATCGACTGGATGCGGCGCTGGCCGCTCTTGGCCGGGAAGTCGAAGACGACCTCGCGCTTGCCGACGGTGACGTGTTCGCGGCGCACGGTGGCAAGCCCGAAGCTCTCGTTTTCCTCCGCGTAGACCTCGCTGCCGACGCGGAAGAAGCCGAGGTCGAGGAGGCGGATGGCGCAGGCGAGCGCCCGCTCGCGCGGCATTGCCGTGCGGCGCAGGTCGGCGGTTACGGCGCGGCGCAGCTTCGGCAGCTGGAGGGCGAATTCGCGCACCAGCTCGAACTTCCGTTCCGCCTGCCGCTGCTGCCAACGCTCGTGGTAGAGGTACTGCTTGCGGCCGGCTTCGTCGTAGCCGGTGGCCTGGATGTGGCCGAAGGGGTCGGGGCAGATCCAGACTTCCTTCCAGGCGGGCGGGATCGCCAGCTGCCGGATCCGCTCCAGCGTCTCCTCGTCCTCGATCGAGGTCCCGTCGCAGTCGCTGAACGAGAACCCGCGCCCGCGCCGCACCCGCGTGATCCCGGGCCCCGCACAGTCGGCCCGACGCAGGCGCCCACGGCGGGGGGCACTGACGGTCGCGCTCACTTCACGGCCTGCCTGCCACTGTTATCCACCCCAATCGGCCGCTGAGGGTGCTGCGGGGGATCGCTTCGGGCGGGTCGTCCCGCGGCCCTCGCTCTTCGCGGGGATGACACCCACCCTCATCGCGCCCCCTCTTTCAAAGCCGCAGAAATGCCCTCGAGGTCGGCAACGAAACGGGCGAACTCGGCCTCGCGCTCGTCGTGGTCACGCAGCCGCAGGATCGCGGAGGGATGGATCGTCACCGCCGCCACCGGAGCCAGGGGCGACTCCAGCGGCCTGCCACGGTCCTTGGTCACTTTTACCTTGGTCCCGAAGAGCGACCGAGCCGCCGTGGCGCCCATCGCCAGCACCGCCTCCGGCTCCACCGCCTCGACCTCGGCCTGGAGCCACGGCTTGCAGGCCTCGATTTCGCCAGCCCGCGGCGTCTGGTGCAGCCGCCGGTTCCCCCGCAGCCGCCACTTGAAGTGCTTGACGGCGTTGCTGACGTAAGCCTGCGAGCGGTCGATTCCCGCCTCCTCGAGCGCCCGGTCGAGCAGCCGCCCCGCAGGGCCGACGAACGGCTCGCCCTCCCTGTCCTCCTTGTCGCCCGGCTGCTCCCCGACCAGCATCAACCGAGCCGAGGACCGTCCGGACCCGAAGACCGTCTGCGTAGCGTCCTCGTAGAGCGGACACCCCCGACACTCCGAAGCCGCCGAAGCCAGCGCGTCCAAAGTCCGTTTCTCAGGCAAAAAGTCCGCAGCCGACGACATAAGCGCCACCTACCCAAGCGCAGCGGGGGGAGAAACCGAACCACCCGAGCCCTCAGACCTCCATGCCTCCTCGCGAGACCGCGAAGACCCGGAATAATTCCGGTTTCTCGCGGTCTCGCGAGACAGGCCGAAGGGGGACTGCGGTTGATGCGCGGGTAGCGGAGGTTGCGCGGCGTCAGTACGGGGTGGTGGCGCGAGGTCAGCTGCTGGATCTTGGGGTTGGGGACGACGAGATCGAGTACCGGCTCGCGATCGGCCGTCTGCATCACGTCTACCATGAGGTCTATGCCGTCGGGCATCGGGTTGTCCCCCGAGAAGGACGATGGCTCGCGGCTGTACTCGCTTCGGGTCCGACCGCCGTCCTCAGTCACTGGTCCGCAGCTGCCCTCTGGATGATCCGCCCGAACCAGCGCTCCGTCATCGACGTCACCACCCCGCACAAGAGCCGGTCCTGGGCCGGAATCAAGCGACACCACAAAGCGCTGCCCGCCGACGAGGTGACGGTAGAGGAGGGGATTCCGGTGACGACGGTGCCGCGCACGATCTTCGACCTCGCGGCAACCGAGGACGTCGACAACATCGCCGCGATGCTGCGCGAGTCCGAACACCGGAACCTTTGGGACCGCCTTTCGCTTCCGGACCTGGTCGACCGCTATCCCGGCCGCCGCGGGGTCAGGAAGGTCAGGCTCGCCCTCCAACGCGTCACCGAAGAGCCCTCCGGCCGCAAGCGCTCAAGGCTTGAGGAACGATTCGCGCCCTTCCTCCGCCGGCACCGCCTACCGATGCCGCGCTTCAACGACTGGATCATCCTCGGCGCCAAGCGTTACCAAGTCGACTGCTACTGGCCGGGTACCAGTCAGATCATCGAGTTAGACGGCTGGGAAGGCCACGGCACCCGCTCCGCCTTCCAGGACGACCGTGAGCGAGACCGGCGGCTCCGAGTTGCCGGCTATTCGGTAACCCGCCTCACCTGGAACCAGCTCCGAGATGAACCGGAGGCGATTGCCTCCGACATTCGGGTGCTGCTCGGGATAGATAAATAGATAAAGCAGAAGACCCGTCTGCACCGGGGCCGCGCGCCCACCTCTACCTGCCGAAGTGGAGGTGGGTGCGGACCCGGCCGAAGCCGACCGCACCGGCCCCGTACCTAGGACCCGCTGATCGGCTCGATGCGGAACGCGGAGCGTTCGGGATGGGCCGGCTTGTAGAACGTCGCGGTCTGGTTTTTCAGTCGCCACGGGAAGGGCAACGTTCCGCCCGGCGTCGCGAGAAAGCGGGTGAAGAGGACCGAGGCGCGGCGGCAGGTGATCCCGGACCTCGCCGGGATGTAGATCAGGTATTGCCCTTTGGGGAAGAGGAGCGGCCCGACGCGCGATCCGGCGTTGACGGTGAAGCTGCCCGGACAGAGCGCGCCGAGCACGTTGTTGCCGCCGCCTTCTCCGCCACCGCCGCTGCTGCGCGAGACGGCGAAGCCGGCGCCGCCGCCGTTGACGAACGACGCGACCCCGCTGCCTTCGGCGACGACCCGCCAGGGTTTCGGCAGCACCCCGTCGTAGTCCTCGAGGAAGCGGGCGAACCATTGCGACGCCGCTTTGCAGCTGAGGCCTGCTTCGACCGTCATTGCGTAGTTGCCCGCCGGGAAGCTCGCGGCGCCGATCCGGTCGTTGTGCAGGACCCGGAAGCTGGGGCAGCTCGCCGCCGACGCCGGGGCTGCGGCCGTCAGCGCCACCGCCGCCACCGCCGCACACATCGCCAGAGCGAGGGTGGTGGCAATTCGCTTCGAAGAGGTGCGGGCGAGGCTCACGGTGCGGAGGAACCTACCAGCGCCGTCGGCTACCCCCGCGGGGTCGGAGCGACCCGGTCAAGCTCGGCCAGGTCCTCCTCGCTCGGCTCCCAGCGCACCGACGCGACGTTCGACCGTACCTGCTCGGGCCTGGTCGCTCCGGCGATCACCGAAGCCACCGCGGGCTGCGCCGCCAAGCCGCCGATCGCGACCTCGACCATCTCGATCCCGCGCTCTTCCGCATAGCCCCGCAGCCCTTCCACCACGTCGAACTGAGCATCGCTGCCGGCGGTCAGGCCCGCCAGCCGCGTCCCCTCCGGCGCCTGCTCGCCGCGCCGGTACTTGCCGGTCAGCAAGCCGCTGGCAAGTGGGAAGTAAGGAAGGATCGAGACCCCGAGTCGCTCGCACGTCGGCGTCACCTCGGCCTCGATCCCGCGCTCGAGCAAGCTGTATTCGTTCTGCACGGTGACGAAGTGGGCGAACCCGGATTCGCGGGCGACCAGATCCGCCTCCTCGAGTTCGAAACCGCTGAAGTTGGAGCAGCCGATCGCCCGCACGACCCCTTCGCGCACCAGCTCGTCGAGGGCGGCGAGCGTCTCGGCGATCGGCGTCCGCCGGTCGGGTTCGTGGTACTGGTAGAGGTCGATCCGGTCGACCCGCAGCCGCCGCAGCGACCCCTCGACCGCCCAGCGGATGTACTCGCGCGAGCCGCGCGGCACGTCCGGCACGTCCTCGGCCCCTTCCATCTCCATCCCGAACTTGGTCGCGATCAGGTAGTCGTCGCGCCGGCCCTCCAGCGCCCGGCCCATCAGCTCCTCGCTCGCCCCGGCGCCCCCATATATGTCCGCGGTGTCGAAGAAGTTGATCCCCGCGTCGAGGGCCGCCTCCAGCACCGCGGCGGTCCCTTCGAGGTCGAGCCGGCGGCCGAAGTTGTTGCAGCCGAGCCCGACCACCGTGGCTTTCAGAGCTGAGTCGCCGAGGCGGCGTCTCGGCAGCTTTCGCGGGGCAACGGTCGTAGTCATCATCTCTCCTCCGGAATCGCCTTCGGTGCCGACTACCCGGATCCGTAGCATCCGACTCGCAGATGCCGGAACCCGTCAAGCGCAACCAGCGCTACATGCCTGGGCTGGACGGGCTGCGCGCGATCGCCGTCCTCGCCGTGATCATCTTCCACCTCGGCTTCGACTGGGCGCCGGGCGGCCTGCTCGGGGTCGGGATCTTCTTCACCCTCTCCGGCTACCTGATCACCGACATCCTGCTCTCGCAGCTGAATCAGCGGGGCAAGATCGACTTCCTCCGCTTCTGGGCCGCCCGCGCCCGGCGCCTGCTGCCCGCCCTCTTCGTGATGCTGGCGATCGTCACCGCCTGGGTGACGCTCTTCGGCCCCGCTCAGCCCGACCAGTTCCGCAAGGCGGTCCTCTCCGCCGTCTTCTACGTCAACAACTGGGAGCAGATCTTCGCCAACGTCTCCTACTTCGCCCGCTTCGCTCCCGAAGGCCCGCTCAACCACCTCTGGTCGCTCTCGGTCGAGGAGCAGTTCTACATCTTCTGGCCGTTCCTGCTGCTGCTCGGGGTGAAGCTCGTCCACGAGCGGCCGCTGCCCTCCGGCGTCCGCCCCCGCCTGGCGATCCTGACGATCGTCTTCGCCTTCGTCTCGGTGATCGAGATGGCGGTCCTCTACCACCCGAGCCTCGATCCCTCCCGCATCTATTACGGGACCGACACCCGCGCCGCCGGCCTGCTCTTCGGCTGCGGCCTGGCGATGGTCTGGCCGAGCCGCCGCCTCAGCCGCCGCATCGCCCCGCAGGCGCGCAACCTGCTCGACGGCCTCGGCGTCCTCGGCCTGGCGATCATCGCCCTGATGATCTGGCAGGTCGGCGAGTTCGACCGCTTCCTCTACCAGGGCGGCTTCATCGTCCTCTCGCTGGCGACGGTGCTGGTGCTGATGCCGCTCACCCACCCGGCCTGCCGCCTCGGCAGGTTCGTCGGGACGCCGCCGCTGCGCTGGGTCGGCGTCCGCTCCTACGGGATCTACCTCTGGCAGACGCCGATCATCGTCCTCACCGGCCCCGACAGCCGCCCGCCCGAGAGCCTGCTCGGCAAAGCCCTGCAGGTCCTCGCGATCTTCGCCGTCGCCGGCCTCTCCTGGCGCTTTATCGAGGACCCGATCCGCCGCGGCGCGATCGGCCGCTTCTTCGCTCGCCGCCGGCAGGTCGGCTGGAAGTGGGAGGGCTTCGCGCCGGCGATGCGGGTGGCGATCGTCGCCGCCGGCCTGATCCTGGTGGTCGCCGCCGCCGGCATGGCCGGGCTCAACTCGAGCGCCGCCGAAGGCAACGACGTCCGCGTCGAAGAAGCCCGCGCCGCCGGGACGACGAAGCCGCCGCCGCTGACCAAGGCGCAGGCCGAAGACTCGACGAGATCATCGTGCAAGGCTGTGGTGCACATAGGGGACTCGACCTCCGAGGGGCTCGACGACCCCGAATACCTGCCCAACGAACTCGAGCGCATCCCCAACCGCTACGCCGAAGTCGGAGTGAAAGAAACCCACATGGAGGTGCAGGGCGCGCGCTCGATCGAAGAGCGCTTCGAAGGCGAACCGAACGCCCAGGAAGTCGCCGCCGCCTGGAAGGCCGAAGGCTACAAAGGCTGCTGGGTGCTGGCGCTCGGCACCAACGAGGCGGCCGACGTCGCGGCGGGCTCGACCGTCGGCCTGCGCGAACGGATCGACAAAATGATGGCGATCATCGGCGACGAACCGGTGCTCTGGGTCAACGTCCGCTCGCTCGTCCCGCCCGGCGACCCCTACTCGAAAGAAGGCATGGTCGAATGGGACGAAGAACTCGAACGCGCCTGCTCGACCTACCCGAACATGCGGATCTACGACTGGGCCTCAGACGTCAAAAACGAATGGTTCATCGAAGACGGGATCCACTTCACCTCGCCCGGCTACGCCGCCCGTGCCCAGCTGATCGCCCAGGCGCTCGCTCACGCCTTCCCGGAAAAAGGCACGACCGAAGGCGGCCCCGAGGACTGCGTCGTCAGCTGAGGCCGACGATCTCGACCGGCTCCGGCTCGCCGGCCGGCTCGAAGCCCATGATTCGGCCGTAGAAATAGAGCTCGGATTCGAGGCAGCGGATGTTCGTCTCCGCCTTGCGGAACCCGTGCTGCTCGCCCTCGAAGGCGAGGTAGGCGTAGGGGACGCCGTTGGCCGCCAGCGCCGCCACCATCGTCTCCGCCTGGCTCGGCGGCACGATCTTGTCCTCCAGCCCCTGGAAGAGGATCACCGGCACCCGCAGCCGCTCGACGTAGTTGATCGGCGAGCGTTCCCGGTAGAGCTCGTCCTGCTCGGGATAGGGGCCGATCAGCAGGTCGAGGTAGCGGGACTCGAACTTGTGGGTGTCACCGGTCATCGTCACCGCGTCGGCGACCCCGTAGTAGCTGGCCCCGGTGGCGAAGGCGTCGTGGAAGGAAGCGCGCAGAAGGACCGCGTAGCCGCCCGCCGAGCCGCCGCGGATCGCCAGCCGCCCGCCGTCGGCCTCTCCCTGCTCGGCCAGATGCAGCGCCGCCTTGACGCAGTCTTCGGTGTCGACGACGCCCCAGGTGCCGCGCAGCTTGTTGCGGTACTCGCGCCCGTAGCCGGTCGAGCCGCGGTAGTTGACGTCGACGACGCCGATCCCGCGGCTGGTCCAGTAGAGGAACTCCGGGTCGAGGGCGGGGGTGGCGTGGGAGGTGGGGCCGCCGTGGCTCTCGACGATCAGTGGCGGCAGTTCGCCCTCCGGCGCCTCGAACTCGGGGTTCGCCGGCGGGTAGTAGAAGCCGTAGGCGACTTCGCCGTCGCCCTCGCTGCCGGTCTTGAACTCGATCGGCCGCGGCACCGAGACGTAAGCGGGGTCGATCGGAGCGTCGCTCGCCTCACGCACCACCTCCGTCTCGGCATCGGCGGCGTCGTAGACCGCGACCACCGTCTCGCGCTCCGGGCTCGCCGCCGCGAAGGCGACCCTGGTGCCGCGGGCGGAAAGCATCGGGTAGCCGAAGGAGGTGAACGGCAGTCCGAGGTCTGCGGGTTCCCAGGCCTCGGGCTCGAGCAGGAAGAGCTGTTCTTCGCCGCGGTGGCAGCGCACGCAGACGATCGCGCCGTTGTCGAGGAAGGCATAGGTAGCGCCGCCGAAGAGCCACTGCGGGTGGCCGAACTCGGCCTCTTCCTCGGTCAGCTGCACCACCGCTCCGTACTCGCCGCTCACCTCTCCCGTGCCCGGCTCGCGGGCGCGGTAGAGGTTCCACCAGCCGTCGCGGTCGGAGGCGAAGTGGAGGCGGCCGTCGGGGCCCCACTCGGGCTGGAAGATCGACTCCTCCGGCCCGCCGGCGATCAGCCGCTCCTCGCCGCTGTCGGCGAGTGGCGCCATCCACAGCTCGGTTCCGTCCCAGGGCATGTTCGGGTGGTCCCAGCAGATCCAGGCGAGCCAGGCGCCGTCGGCGCTGATCCGCGGCGAGGCGTAGAAGTCGCGGCCGCCGGCGAGCACCTGCGGCTCGGCCGAGCCGTCGAGAGGAAGGGAGACGATCTCGTTGACGGGTTCGGGGTCGGCGTCCCTTTCGCGCACGCAGACCACCGTCTGCCCGTCCGGGGCCAGCCGCATGTCGGCGTAGCGCAGCGCCCCCGGCTCCTCGGGCTCGGGCGAGATCGCCACCGGCTCCTCACCGAGCCGCTGCCGGTAGAGCCCTTGGTCGGAGAAGTTGACGAAGAGGACGAGGTCCGGCGCCGTCAGGTGCCAGGCGCCGCCGCCGTACTCGTGGACGCGGGTGCGGACGTACATCTCGTCCGGCGTCACCGCTTCGGGCTCGCCGCCCTCGGGCCGCCGCATCAGCACCACCCGGCCGCCCTCGTCGGGACGCCCCTCGGCCCACCAGACCGCTCCGTCGGCGGCGATGGTCGGCGCCGACAGCCGCCGCCCCGAGCTGGCCACGCTCGCCGCGTCGAGCGGCGAGGACCAGGAGCCGTAGGGAGCGACGGTCGCCATCGCCGCAGTCTAGGCGGGCGACTCCTCGGCGACCTCGACCTCGCGCAGCCGGTGGGTGTCGACGTCGTAGACGAAGCCGCGCACGACGTCGCGGTGGGGGAGGAAGGGGGAGGCGCGGACGCGCCGGAGCGACTGGCGCACGTCCTCCTCGACGTCTTTGAACGACTCGATCGCGAACGAAGGAGCGACCCCGGTCGTCTCCTGCAGCTCCAGGCGGAAGCCGTCCTCGGTGATCTTCTGCATGCCGCAGTCGTCGTGGTGGATCAGCATCACCTCGCGCGTCCCCAGCCGCCGCTGCGAGAGCGCCAGCGAGCGGATCACGTCGTCGGTGATGATGCCGCCGGCGTTGCGCAGCACGTGCGCCTCACCCGGGCCGAGCCCGAGGGCGGCGAAGACGTCGAGGCGCGAGTCCATGCAGGTGACGATCGCGAGGTGCCGCTGCGGTTCGACGTCGAGGTGCCGCTCGGCGAGCCCGGCGGCGAAGTTCTGGTTGTTCTCGAGAAGCTGGTCGATCGTGTCCATGGCGCGGCAGCCTAACCACAGCGTTTCCCCCGCCGACCCCCGGGGTAGCCGCGACGCAGAGACGACCGACCGACCGCGACGAGCAAGCGACCAGTCAGAGACCACCAGGAGGGACACGACCCGATGGAGACCAACAGCCTCGACAAGGGCATTTTCAGCGGTGACAGCTCCGGCACCCGCGAAGACATCGTCGCGCTGCTGACCAAGGCCTACTGGATGGAGATCGAGACGGTGATGAGCTACATCGCCGCCTCCACCAACCTCGACGGCGTCCGCGCCCAGGAGATCCGCGAGTCGCTGGCTACCGACGTCGAAGAGGAGCTCGGCCACGCGAAAGAGTTCGCCAACCGGATCAAGGAGCTCTACGGCGTCGTCCCCGGCTCGGAAGAGTTCCAGGCCGAACAGAGCTTCCTGCAGCGGCTGGAGCACCAGACCGACGTCGTTGCCGTGATCCGCGGCGTGATCAAAGCCGAGACCGGCGCGATCGAGCACTACACGCGGATCGTCGAGGAGACCGACGGCGTCGACCCGGTGACCCAGGACATGGTGATCTCGATCCTGCGCGACGAGCAGGGCCACCGCCGCCTCTTCGAGGGCTTCCTGCGCGAGTACGAATTCGAGGGCAAGGCGTAGGCATCAGGCGCCGCGGCTTTTCGCCGCGGCTGGGGAATCGCACGAAACCGATGAGATACCTCCACCTCTGCGCCCACGAGCAGTTCCCGCCTGACGAGCTGCGGCGCCAGGCCGTCGCCGCCGAGGCCGCAGGCTTCGACGGCATCGGCTGCAGCGACCACCTGCAGCCGTGGTGGGAGGGTGGCGAGGCCGGCAGCGCCTGGCCCTGGCTCGGCGCCGTCGCGCAGGCCACCGAGCGGGTGCTGTTCGGGACCGCGGTGACGCCGCCGGGGCCGCGCTACCACCCGGCTCTGATCGCCCAGGCCTGGGCGACCTTCGAGCTGATGTTCCCGGGCCGGCCCTACCTCGGCGTCGGCTCCGGCGAGGCGCTGAACGAGTTCCCGGTCAGCGGCGAGTGGCCATCGGTCGGCGAGCAGATCGAGCGGATGGAGGAGGCGCTGGAGATGATCCGGGCGCTCTGGGGCGGACAGCGGCTGACTGACGCCGGCAAGCACTTCCCGACCAAGGGGGCCTACCTGCACAGCCCCCCGCGGGATCGCCGCCCGCCGATCTACGTCTCCGCCTTCGGGCCGAAGGCCGCGGCGGTCGCCGGGCGCCAGGGCGACGGGCTCTGGACGCTGGCCGATCCCGAATCGACGCCGGAAATCATCGACGCGTATCGGGGGGCTGCCGAGGATGCCGGCCGCGAGCCGGGTGAGATCGTCCTCCAGGCGGCCTTCTCCTGGGCCGAGGACGATGAGGCCGCGCTCGAGGGCTGCCGGGTCTGGAAGGGCTCGCAGCCCGACGAGTTCTATACCGATAAGTGGCACGATCCGAAGGCGATGTACGAGGAGGGCGAGCGCCAGGTCTCCGACGAGGAATTCAAAGAGGATGTGATCATCGCCGCCGACCCCGAGGTCCACGTCGAGCGGATCCGCGAAGTCGAAGGGCTGGGGGCGACGACCGTCGCCCTGATGAACAACTCCGGCGCCGACCCGCTGGGGGCGATCGAGACTTACAGAGACAAGGTGCTGCCGCGCCTCGGGGCCGGCTCCAGCTGAGATGGCCGCCAGGGAGCGGCTGCAGCAGGTCGCCTAGGCTGCGGGACGAGATGGCCGACGCCAACGACGTCCAGATCCGCGCCGCCGCCGAGGCGGACGTCCCGCTCGTCTTCGACCTGATCCTTGAGCTGGCCGAGTACGAGAAACTCGCCGACAAGGTCGCGGGCGACGCCGAGATCCTCCGCCGCACCCTGTTCGAGGAGAAGGCCGCCGAGGCGCTTCTGATCGAGACCAGCGACGGCGAAGCGATCGGCTACGCGATCTTCTTCACCACCTTCTCCAGCTTCGAGTGCCGCTCCGGCATCTGGCTCGAGGACGTCTACGTCCGTCCCGAGCACCGCCGCGGCGGCATCGGCCGCGCGGTCATGGAGCACCTCGCCCAGCTAGCCCGGCATCGCGGCTACATCCGGCTCGAGTGGGTCGCCCTCGATTGGAACGAACCGGCGCTGAAGTTCTACGAGGGCCTCGGCGCAAAGCGCCTCGACGACTGGATCATCCACCGCCTCGAGCGGGACGGGATATCCCGTCTGGCCGACGGCCGCGTCTGAATCCATCATGCCCTCCGAGCTGGCCCTTTCCGAGCGGGACAGGCGGCTGGTCATCGCCGCGGCGATCCTGGCTGCGGCCTGGTTCGTCGGCCTGATCGGCGAGGTCCTCCGCCTCGGGACGGCTCTGGACGAGTCCGGCGCTTCCACTTCGCTCGTCATCTCGCACGTCCTCAGCGTGATGGCCCGTGTGCCAGCCCTCGCCGCGGTCGCCTTCGGGCTCGCCGTCTTCCGTGGGGAGGGGGTGGTGCGCCGAAGACGGTTGCAGCAGGCGTTCCTCCTGGCCTTCGCCTCTTTCGGCTTGGAATTCGTCTCGCGGGTACTCGATTACGCCGCCCTGGAACCGTTCGGTCCTCACAGCTTCAGAGTGGGGGTTGCGGCGGGCTTCATCGGCGTCTTCTGGTTGGCGGGGGCCTCGCTGGCCTCCGCCGCGGCCTTCTCGGTCACGGATGACCTGGAGACCAGGGAAATCCGCCTCCGGATGGCCGGGCTCATGGCTGCCGCTGGATTTCTCCTTACCGCTATCTCGGCGTTGGAGTTGGCTGTGGCCTACGCGAACTACCCCGAACACAACGACTTCGCGGGAGGTCTCGTCCTCCAAGGCCTCGGCGGGTTGGCCGCGACTGCGGCGCTGCTGATCGCGGCGAGTGCCTTCCGGCGACCCGCTGCGGCCGGCGGCTCCCGCGAACGCCGCCTCTTCATCGCCGCCGCGGTGATTGCGCTGGCCGCCATCGTCCTCGCGGTGGGTGAAGCCCAGACGGCGAACGGGACCACGGCCATCGGCTATGCCCAGAGCGCGGCAGTGGCGGGCTGGGCGTTCGCGCTGTCGCGCTGTCTCTCCGCCGGGGCGATGCTCTGCGCGGCGCTGGGGTTCAAGCAAGCCGCTTGACGAGGGAGGCGCGTCGGAGTCGGCGGGATCTCACCCCCGCGTCAGTCGTCGCGGGGAGTGATGCGGAACAACGAGACGACCTCTGCCTGGTGGGCGTCGGGATGGGCGACGTAGGCGCTGGGGCCGCCGCCGAACCAGCCGGCGGCTTCGTTGTCGCCGACGTAGACGCCGGGGTGCCGGTTGCCGTCGTCGTCCTGCACCCAGACCTTGTCCCCCTCCGTGAAGCCTCGCATCCCTTCTTCGCTCATCGAACGAGTGTATGCCCCGGGCGGTCGCGCGGTTTGGCCCGGACTATCGGGAACAGCGGCCGAGGTGCCGCAGCTTGCGCCGGTAGACCCGCATCGAGGCGTGCCGCCAGTCGCCGTGGGTCTGTCGCCGCAGGCTCGGCACCCGCTCGCGGTGGTAAGGGGAGCTGAGGCTCTCCGCGTGGCCGATCACATCGCGGACCGGGATGTGGAACTTGCAGCGCAGCCACTGCGTCAGCCGCAGCGAGGCGCGCAGCTCGCGCCGGTTATCGAGCGCGTCGCCGTCGCCGTAGCCGACGTGCTCGATCCCGATCGCGGTCCAGTTCAGCCCGACCGTGTGGCGGCAGCGGGTACGCAGGTTGACGAGTCGGAAGATCCGCCCGGAGGCGCCGACCACGAAGTGCGAGCAGACGTTGGGCAGCTCGTGCAGCTCGACGTCGGGAACGTCAGGCGCGAAGGTGTCGTAGACGGCGCCGGCGCTGCTCGTCTGCGACATGTGCTCGACGATCACGTGCGGGTGCCGCAGCCGCCAGGTCCGTTCGCCGTAGTGCCGCTCCGAATAAGCAGACATCTCCCGCTTCCGTTTCGCCCCGAACGGGATCGGCCGGTTCACGACCGGCGGACGAGCCACCCGCGCCCGGTGCGCAGGCGCAGGCGAAGTCGCAAGCAACGCGGACGTCAGCAGGGCGGCAAGAGGTCCCACCCCCGAACTGCATCAAATTCTGGTTGTAGAGGGACCAGAAAGTGATGCAGTTCGCGCTAGTCGCGGCCGAAGAGGCTGACCAGGGCCGGGATCAGGAGGGTGCGGGCTAGCAGGGTGTCGATAAGCAGACCTACGCTCAAGGCGAAGGCGATCTCGCGGAAGGACTCGATCGGGATCAGGGCGACGGCGGCGAAGGAGAGGGCGAGGATCATCCCGGCGACGGTGATCGCCCGTGCCGCCCGCGAGCCGGCGGTGCGGATCGCGGGCCGCAGGTCCTGGCGCTCGGCCTCGCTCCAGATCCGGCTGATCAGGAAGACGTTGTAGTCGGCGCCGAGGGCGAGCAGGAGGATCGCGGTGGCGATCGGGACGAAGAAGGCGAGCCCTTCGTAGCCGAGCAGGCCCTGGAAGACGTAGACGGTCAGCCCCAGTGCCGCGGCCACGGTCAGCACGCTCACCCCGACAAGGTAGAGCGGCGCCATGCGGCTGCGGAGCAGCACCCAGAGCAGGACGAGGAGGACGAGCAGCGCCGCCGGCGCCACCCGCTCGAACGCGGTCCAGGTGTCTTCGTTCAGTTCGGCGGCGATCGAGGTGTCGCCGGTCATCCCGACTTCGGCCGATCCCAGCCCGACTTCGTCCAGCATCGTCGGCATCCCGTCTTCGAGTTCGCCGAGGATCCGCGTCCCCTGGCCGCTGTCGGGGTTGCCGCCGAGGACGAGGACGTAGCGCGCCGCGTCGCCGTCTTCGGAGACGAGGATCCCGTAGGAGCGCTCCCCCTGGGGTTCGAGCGCCGGCCCGATCACTTCCGAGACGCCTTCCTGTTCCCCGAGGGCCAGCTGCAGCGCCGTCAGCTGCTGCTGCTTTTCGCCGATCCCGGGTTCTTGCAGCATCAGCATCGTCGGCCCGACCACCCCCGGCCCGAGGTTTTCGCTCGCCACCTCGTAGCCCTGGCGCACGTCGGTCGAGTGCGGCAGGCCGCTGATGATCGGGTTGCCGAGCTCGAGCTTGCGCAGCCCGCTCGCCGCCGCCAGCAGCAGCGCCAGGCAGAAGATCGCGACCACCGCCGGATGCTGGGCGGCGAAGCCGACCACCCGTCCGCGCGGACCCCGCTCCTGCGGATGGGTCCCGCTCGTTTCCGGCGCGGGCCTGCTCGGCCAGAACAGGACCCGGCCGAAGATCGCCAGCATCGCCGGGATGAAGGTGAGCGCGACCGCGGCGCCGACGACGACCGCGACCGCCATCCCGGGCCCGAAGGCGGAGAGGAAGCGGACGCCGGAGAGCAGCAGGGTCAGCGTCGCCCCGGCGATCATCAGCGCCGCGGTCAGGATCACCGGCAGCAGCTCGGTCGTCACCTCCGTCGTCGCCTCGCAGGAGCTGAGGCCTTCCTGCAGATGGCGCCGGTAGTCGGAGGCGAAGAAGACGAGGTAGTCGGTGAGGACCCCGAAGAGCAGGGCCACCACCACCGGGTCGACCTCGCGCGGGATCGAGATCGAGTACCGCTGGCTGGCCCAGCCGAGCAGGTGGTCGGTGATCAGGTAGGCGATCGCCACCGTCCCCAGGCCCAGCAGCGGGATCCCGATCGAACGGAAGTAGAGGGCGAGGATGATGACGACGAGGGCGATCGTCGCCGCCGTCACCCAGACCAGGTCGTCGTCGGCGATGTTGGTTTCCGCCCGGCTCGCCGGCACCGCCCCGGTGACGTGGACGGTCGGCGCTTCCGTCGCCCGCTGCAGTTCGGAGGCGAAGCCGTCGACCGCTTTCGTCTGTTCGTTTTCGGTCAGCGTCGGGTCGACATAGAGGTAGACGACGAGGGTCGAGCCGAGCCGTTTCGATTCGAGCAGGCCGGGCGCGTCGAGCAGCGGCACCGCCCGCAGCTGCGCCGACCCTTCCGGCTTTTCGTCGACGCCGGCGATGAAGCGCGCCGCCGCCTTGCCCTGATCGAGGCTGAAGTCGCCCGGCTGGTGGGCGACGACCATCGTCCGGCTCAGCACCGGCAGGCCGAAGGCTTCGATCCCTTCTTCTTCGACCTGGATCGCCCCCGAGTTCTTCGGCAGCAGGCTGCCGAGGTCGTCGGCTTCGGCGCCGAAGATCGAGGGCAGGCTGAAGGCGACCCACAGCGCCCCCGCGATCCAGGCGGGGACGATCAGGAAACGCAGGCCGACGATGAGGCGGGCGAGCATTCGCACGCGCAGCCATTACCCTGCCCGCGCCCAGTTTCACGCTAATGGCGCTGGGTACCCCTTTTCATCAACCACTTCATCACCAACCCGGGCATCAACCACCCAGAGGAGGCGCACACCGCAATGGCGGACATGAACGAGCGCGACGCGAAGCTGGTCCAGTACCTGAGCGAGGCTTACGGCAAGGAGCGCGAACTGGAGGCTGCTCTGCAGGCCCACATCGCGATGGCCGAGAAAGGCCCTTACAAAAAACGGCTGCAGCAGCACCTCAAAGAGACGAAATCCCACGCCAAACAGGTCGAGCGCCGGATCAAGAAACTCGGCGGCGGCGGCCAGACCCTGCAGGGCGCGGTCGGCAAAGTCGCCGCGCTGGCGAAGGGGCCGCTGCACGCGATCCGCGGCGACAGCGAGCAGGAGAAACTGCTGAAGAACGCCAAGACCGAGTACTGGAACGAGCACGAGGAGATCGCCACCTACCTCGGGATCGAGACGTTGGCCGAAAAAGTCGGCGACCCCGAGACGGCGAAAATGGCGAAAGCGATCCGCCGCGAGGAGGAAAAAATGGCCTCCTTCCTCCTCGGTCAGATCAAACAGCTGACGGGCGCCGTGGTCCGCGCGGACATCCCCGCCGCCCAGCGCCGCGCCGCCTCCTCAGGCCGCAAATCGAAAAGAGCCAAACCGGCGGCGACGAAATCGAAATCGTCGGCGACCAAAACGCGGGCGCGGAAAACCGGCTCCGCGAAAACCCCGGCCAAATCGTCATCGAAAAGGGGCGGGGTGAAAAAAACCTCGGCGCGGAAAACCACCGCGAAACGGAAAACCGGCGGCGCCAGGAAAACCGCCGCCAAAGCCGGCCGCTAGCCGGTCTCGACCGCCAGTTCCCGCGGCGCTTCGGCTTCGGCCGAGGTCGCCCGGGGGCGGACGGCGAGCACGACGAGGTCGTCGCGCAGGCTGCCCGAGCTGCGGGCGACGGCGTCGGCCCGCAGGCGCTCGGTCAGTTCGTCGAGGCGCAGGCCGGCGAGCGACTGCGTCATCTCGCCGAAGTTCTCCGGCCCCATGTGACTGGCCACCGGCCCTGCCTCGAGCCAGCCGTCGGTGCAGAGGGCGAGCGTGGAGTCCGGCGCCAGCACCCGCTCGTGGGTCTCGACGTTCGCCTCCTGCCAGGCGCCGAGCACGGTGCCGCCGCCGAGCAGCTCCGGCTCGGAGTCGGTAGTCAGGACCGCTGCGGGGTGTCCCGCCGAGGCGAGGGTGATCCGCCAGCCCGCCTCCTGGCGCTGCAGGCGGGCAAGCATCGCCGTCGCGAAGTCGTTGAGGCTGTCGCCGGCAAGGAGCAGTTCGTTCACGCGGCGCAGCACCTCGTCGGGCTCGCCGATCTCACGCGTCAGACCGCGCACCGAGTGGCGGAGTGCGACCGAGACGCTGGCCGCGGTGCTGCCCTTGCCGGCGACGTCGCCGACGAGCAGCCAGCAGCCGTCGTCGGTCGGCAGCACGTCGTAGAGGTCGCCGCCGATCTCGATCCCCTCGCCGGCCGCCTCGAAGACGACGGAGACGTCGAGCCCGTCGACCTCGGCCGGCCGCGGCGGACGCAGCCCCCGCTGCAGGCTTTTCGCCACCCGATCGCGCTCGCGATAGAGGCGGGCGTTGTCGAGCGCCAGCGCCGCCCGCTCGCCGAGCTCGGAGAGGAAGTCGAGGTCGCCGGGGTCATAGCGCAGGTCGCCGTGGGCGTGGAGGAAGGAGAGGGCGCCGAGGACACGGCCGCGCGCGACCAGCGGCACCACCGCGGCCGAGTTGTAGCCCGCTTCGCGCATCAGCTGCAGGTGGTCGTCGTTCTGCGAGACCTTGTCGACCATCTCCGGCGCCTTCAGGTCGCGCCAGATCATCGGTTGGTTCAACCGCAGCACCTGCGCCACCGGGTGCTCGCCGGTCGGGTCGAGCGGCTGGGTGCGGCGGATCTGCTCGAGCCGCGCCGCCATCTCCGGGTTGGCGCCGGCGACGATGCTCTCGCCGTACCAGCCGTCTGGTCGGCGGAAGTCGATCAGGCAGATCTCGGCCAGCTCCGGCACCGCCGTGGAGACGATCGTCCGCGCCGTCTCCTCCGGGTCGAGCGAGGTGTCGAGCAGGCGGCTGGCGGCGACGAGGAACTCCTGCGCCCGCCGCCGCCGCACCTGCGCGGTGATGTCGCGGGCGACGACCGAGGCGCCGATCAGGCCGCGCATCGGGCTGCGGATCGGGGAGACGGTGAGGGAGACGGAGATCCGGGCGCCGTCGGCGCGGAGACGCTCGGTCTCGTAGGTGTCGAGGCGTTCACCCCGCTTCACTCGCTCGAGGATCACCATCTCCTCGTCCTTGTGGTCGGGCGGGACGAGGAAGGAGACGTGTCGGCCGATCGCTTCCTCGGGGCTGTAGCCGTAGAGGCGGGCGGCTGCCGGGTTCCAGGTGGTGACGATCCCATCCAGGTCCTTGCTGAGGACCGCGTCCTGGGTGCCGCGCACGACCTCCGCCAGGTGCTGGCGGAAGCGCTCCGCCTCGGCGCTTTTCGCCTCCGCCCGACGACGGGCGATGAAGGTGCCGAGCTGGTCGGCGAAGCCGGCGAGCAGGGCCATCAGCTCCTGCGACTGCGCTTCGAAGGAGAGGGTGTGGAACTCGGCCACCGCGAGCACGTGCTCCGGATCGCCGATCGGCACCGGGATCGCCAGCGCCGCCTCGAGCCCGAGTTCGGCCGAGACCTCGTAGCGGGGAGCGGTCGTCGGGTAGTCGCGGTAGTTGGGGGCGAGGGCGATCTGCCCGGTGTCCCAGGCGTCGCCGGGCAGGCCGGTTCCGCGCTTGAAGCTGAGTTCGCGGCTGCGGCGCCAGAGCGGCCGCGCGTCGAGCTCCGGCGCGCTCCAGCCCGCGACCAGCCGCAGCGGCTCGGTGTTATCGACGACTTCCCAGATCGCCCCCGCCTCCCAGCGCAGCAGGCCGGCGACGATCTCGAGGAAGCGAGGCGCCACCTGCTCCAGCGAGTCGCCTTCGATCAGGCGCGCGGCCAGCTCGCGCTGGCTCTGCAGATAGCGCCACAGCTCAAGTTCCTGTGGCTCTTTCATCCCGCTCAAAAAACTACCCCTTCGAAAACTCCCCCTGCCGCAGTCCCCACTTCGAGGTAACCGCGGGTTTGTCAACTTGGCCCAAGGGTAGTGGAGCGGCCGACGGGTTCAGACGGACAGGAATGCGGGAGGAACCATGTTTCGATGTGACAACTGCGGCAGCGGATACTCAGCCCAGGCGGCTTCGTCCTGGACCTCCTGCCCGAGATGCCTGGCGAAAGAGAAAGTCCAGGTTCCCTTGACCTTCGAGCTCGGCTGGCAGCGCCGGGATTCCCACGGCCAGGCCACCCCGAACACCGCGGCGCCTGCAACCCCAGAGGCCGTCCTGCGGTAAGGCGACGGACAGGGGTGCGCAGGGGCGCCCCATCCTCGTTTGTCCTCCCCCGCGGCTCGGGTAGCCGAAGGGGTGAGAACGGAACCGAGAACCGAAAGGGGCAACGACCATGTCCGACCGCCTGCAGGGCAAGAAAATCGCATTCCTGACGTCGAACGAGGGAGTGGAGCAGGTAGAGCTGACCGAGCCGCTGCAAGCCGTGCGCAAGGCCGGTGCCGAGGCCGAGCTGCTGGCGCCGGAAGCCGGGGAGGTCCAGGCCTTCAACCACCTCGATAAGGGCGACACCTTCGAGGTCGACCGCCCGGTGGGGGAGGCCAGTGCCGACGAGTACGACGGCCTGGTGCTGCCCGGAGGGGTTGCCAACCCCGACCAGCTGCGGACGAAACCGGAGGCGCTCGAGTTCGTCAAAGGCTTCTTCGCCGCGGGCAAGCCGGTCGGCGTGATCTGCCACGGGCCGTGGACGCTGATCGACGCCGGGGTCGTCGAGGGCCGCACCCTCACCTCCTGGCCCAGCCTCGAGACCGACCTGCGCAACGCAGGCGCCGACTGGGTCGACGAGGAAGTCCACGTCGATCAGGGCCTGGTCTCGAGCCGCAAACCGGACGACCTCGAAGCCTTCAACGCCAAGATCGTCGAGGAGTTCGCCGAGGGCGTGCACGAGGGTCAGCGCGAGAAGACGAACGTCGGGTAACGAACCTCAGTAACAGCAAGGAGGCGATGGCGATGCCACCACGCGGAGTCAAAAAAGGCAGCAAACGCGACCGCCAGTACAAACACATCAAAAAGAGCGAGAAGGAATCGGGACGCTCGGAGAAACGGGCGGAGGAGATCGCCGCCCGGACTGTCAATAAGGAAAAGTCGAAGTCCGGCGAGTCGAAGTCGTGAGTGGCGCGGGCTAGTCGCTGCTGAACAGGGCGCGGGGCGCGACGGCGAAGAAGTTTTCGATCGTGCCCCGCCGGCCGCGGCTGTGGATGAGCTCGAGGCAGCCGCAGCTGACCAAGGTGTTCGCGTGGTAGGAGACGACCGCCGGTCGCTGTTCGATCTCCCGTGAGAGTTCGACCGGGCTGGCGATCCGGCCCTGCAGCGCCTGCAGGATCTCGAGGCGGACCGGGTGCGAAAGCGCGCGCACCAATTCCTGGTCGGCCCTCCCGTGCCTCCGCTCCGCCATCCGCGAAACCTCTCCGATCGGCGCGGTGCGAGCCAACCTTAGTTTTTGGCTTTTTCCATCTACCTTTTCGGAAAATGCGGCTCAGGTTTCGCTTCTACCTTGCCAGCTCCGCCAAGGCCTGACGGTCGATCCGCAGCTCCTCGATCGCTTCGACCACCTGGGCGGCGCCGGCCTCGCGCAGCTCTTCCTCGGAGAAGCCGCCGGTGAGGACGGCCAGGGTCGGCACCCCGGCGCGCTTCGCCGCCTCGACGTCCCAGACCGAGTCGCCGACCATCACCGAGGGGTCGTCGTTGCCCGCCTTCTCGAGGGCGGCCTTGATCAGGTCCGGCTCGGGCTTGGTCGCCTCGACGTCGGCCGAGGTGGTCCAGTCGTCGACGAGGTCGCGGGCGTCGAGCAGGTCGAGGTAGTGGTCGACCTCCTCCTGCTTGGCGGAGCTGGCGAGGATCACCGTGTTCCCCTCTTCGCGCAGCTTCTCGATCAACCCGCGGGCGCCCTCCAGCGGCTCGACTTCGTCGATCATCTCTTTGTAGGCCTCGGCCTCCGCTTCGCGGATCGCCTCGCCGTCGGCAGCCGCGGCCTCCTCGCCGATCAGGGCGTCGAGGATCTGGTCGCCGCCCATGCCGATGTGGCGGTGGATTTTCCACATCTGGATCTGGTGACCGTGCGCGTGCAGCGCCCGGTGCCAGGCCAGCGCGTGGTGGTAGTTGGTGTCGACGAGGGTCCCGTCGACGTCGAGGATCGCGTTCAGTGGCATGCCAACCGGTATCCCCGGCGGCAAGACGGGTAAACGACCGACGATGAAAGACGTGCGGATCGGCTGCTCGGGCTGGGTCTACGACTCCTGGCGCCGCGGCATCTACAAAGGGGTGCCGCCGGCGCGATGGCTCGAGCGCTACGCCGAGATCTTCGACACCGTCGAGGTCAACAACACCTTCTACCGGCTGGTCAAGCGCGAGGTGGTCGAAGGCTGGGTCGAGCGGACGCCGCCCGGTTTCCTCTTCGCGGTCAAGGGCAGCCGCTACCTCACGCACATGAAAAGGCTGCGCGGAATCGAGCAGGGCCTGCAGCGCTTCTGGGAGCCGCTGGAGCCGCTGCGCGAGAGCGGCAGGCTCGGCCCGGTGCTGTGGCAGCTGCCCGGCAACTTCCACCGCGACGACGACGTCCTCGCCGCCGCCCTGGAGCTGCTGCCGCCGGCCCGCCACTGCATCGAGTTCCGCCATCCGAGCTGGTTCGTTCCGGCGGTGATGCGGCTGCTCGAGCAGCACGGCGCCTCCCTGGTGATCCCCCACGACGGCCGCCGGCCGCTGCCGGAGGCCCGACCGGTAGGCGAGCTCGTCTACGTCCGCTTCCACCACGGCGCCCGCGGCCGCAACGGCAACTACTCGGCTTCGGAGATCGAGCACTGGCGGCGGCGGATCGCGGCCTGGCGCTCGCGCCGCGAGGTCTTCGCCTACTTCAACAACGACTGGGAGGAATTCGCGCCCCCGAACGCGCTGTCGCTGCGGGAGGGGCTGACGGTCCCTGAGCTGGTGTAGGGGGGTGGGGGCGCCGGGTAAGGGTTCTGCATGTCAGCCAAGACCACCATCGCTCGCAAGGTCGCAAAGTCGGCCGCCAAGCACACCGCCCATGGCACCGCTTCGAAGTTGAAGCGCGACCCGATGCGGACGGCCACGTTGCTAGGCCTCGGCGGCGCCCTCGGCGCCGTGGCCGGCTGGATGGCCGGTCGCACCGCCGCATCGGCCTGAGCCGGCGCCGGTTCCTGAAGCACTGCCTCCGAACTTGTGAGGGCTATGACCCCCACAAGTTCGGAGAGGCGGTCACGCCCTAGGAAGAGAGGCGCGAGCGGAGGAGGTCCTTGCCCTGCTCGGCGCCCTTGCGGCTGGTCTCCTGGGCGCGGCGGAAGAAGTCCGCCAGGTCGGAGTCGCCGTCGCGCTCGGCGTCTTCGATGTAGGTGTCGAGCCGCAGCACGTTGCTGAGGCACTGCTCGACGAACCAGATGACGTTGTAGTCCTTGTCCTTCGTACCGGTGACTTGACCGGTCTCCTGAGTACCCATCTTCGGTCACTCCTTCGATCGCTTGCGCGTGCACATCTCGACTACCCCTTGGCGGCGTGGGGGAAAACGAACCGGGCGAGTTTCGTGCCTGGGCGGCAGGGGTAACCGCCGGGCATGTACCTGATACCGATTGTCCTGATCATCCTCCTGGCGCTGATCGCCGTCGCCTGGTCGCCGATCTTCGCGCTGATCATCTTCGTCATCGGCTTCGTCGCCTTCCTCGCCTGGGCGGCGACGAACCGCCGCGCCGACGAGAAACTGGCGCCGCCGGAGCAGCCGGGACGGCAGCCGCACAACGAGGACGACACCCCGACCGGCATCTGGGGCGAGCGTCGGCCATCATGAGCGCTGAGATGCGTCCCGAGGAAGAGCACGACCCGATCGCCGAGGAAGAGGCCGACGCCGCTGCGGCCGAAGCCGCCGAGATCGGCGGGCCGGCGCCCGACGATCCCGTCGACGATCCTGCCCAGCGGCCACTGATCGAGGGCGGCGAGGGCGAGGCCGAGGGCTTCGAGCTGGCCGAGGCCGAGCTGGTCGATAACGCCGAGCACGGCGACGAAAAACGCTTCCCGAACCGCGACGCCGGTCGCCCTGAGGAGCGGTCCGATACCGCGGCCTTCGGTGAAGCGGACGAAGAGATTCCCCAGGACGCCGACGAGGCGATCCGCAAGAACGAGTAGGAGGCTCGATGCCCCACCGAGTGATTGCGATCGTTACCGACGAGCTGCACGGACCCGAGCCGATCGAGCAGTTGCAGGCGAGCTCTAACGGTGAGGGGGTCGAGGTGCGGGTGGTCGTGCCGGCGGTAGAGGCCGACCCGCTGCACCACACGCTCGGGGACATCGACGGGCCGCGCAAGCGGGCCGAGCAACGGCTGGAGCGGGTCCTACAGACGCTGCGCGAGGGCGACGTCCAGGTCAGCGGCGAGGTCGGCGACCCCGACCCCGTGCAGGCGGCGCAGGACGCGCTGCTGAAAGCCCCGGCCGACGAGGTACTGATCTTCGAGCACGCCGAGGGGCAGGCCGAGTGGTACGAGAACGGGCTATACGAGCGCGCCCAGGAATCGATCGAGCCTCCCCTGCGGCTGGTCGTCCTCGAGCACGCCGAGAATCAGCCCGACCACGTCGTCGACGTCGAGGAGACCGGCCGCGGCACCGTCAACCCGCTCGAGGGCAGGGAAGTCGCCGACGGCGCCTACATCCCGGGGATGACCCGCTCCGATCTCGGCGGGATGATCGCCGGGATCGTCGGCACGATCATCGTCGCCGTCCTCGCCGCGGCGGTCGCCGGCGGCAGCGGCCACGAGTCCGGCTGGGAAGCGGTTGCGATCCTGATCGCGATCGGCGTCGCCCTCGCCAACCTCGCCCACGTCGTCGGCCTCGGCATCTTCGAGAGCATCCGCTACCGCGGCGGCTTCGCCAGGTTCTTCCGCCGCCTCGCCCTGACGATCACGCCGCTGGCGATCGTCATCAACACGGCGATCCTGATCTTCAACTGAGCTCGCCTCCCAGACTGCGGAGTAGGCCGGCGGTCATCGCTCGGTGGCATTTGCGGCAGTTTGTGAAATTGTTCCCGTACCGATATAGCCCGGCGGCGCCGGGCTATCCATCCGAAGAGGAGGAGACGCGGAATGCGGGATCAGGCGGTGTCGTCGAAGAAGCCGCTGGGTCCGCGCGGGCTTCGAAGGCTGATCCTTGCCGCAGCAGTCTTCACCCTCTCTCTTGCGGGTCTACCGGCTTTCGCGTCCGCGGCCGAATGCACCGACACGTGGACCGGTCCCGCCGAAGGTAGCTGGGGGACCGCCTCGAGCTGGTCCGCGGGGCACGCGCCGGGCGAAAGCGATGTGGCCTGCATCGGCTCCGGCAAGACGGTGGAAATGACCGCCGCCGGGACCAATCCCGTGCAAGGAGTCCAGGGGGCGGGGAAACTTTTCCTCCGCGAAAGCACCCTCAACCTTCTCGGCACCGGCGAAGCCTGGCAGCTCGGCTCCCTCACCATGAGCTACCAAGGCGTCCTCACCGGCCCTGCGACGCTCGAAGTGACGAGTGCCTTGCATTGGGAATCCGAAGCCACGATGAGCGGTACCGGCAAAACTGTTCTCGGATCGTCATCGGTGAGCACGATCGGCAATGCCAACTCCGCCTTCACGATCACCGGCAGGAGCGTGGTGAACAAAGGCACCGTCAGCCAGGTCGGCTACGGCTATCTCGCCCTCTCCGGAGGCGGCGTGTTCGAAAACCTCGGCACCTACAACCTGAACGCCGAGAAATCTCTACGGCAGATGACCAGCGAAGGAGCGGGAGCCACCTTCGTCAACAACGGCACCTTCCGGAAGGCAGAAGGCACGGGGGAAGCGGCACTTGCGACGAACTTCGAAAGCCTGGGGCTCGTCCAGGTATCGACCGGGAAGATCCGCTTTGAAGGAACGGGCCATTCAGCTGTCTTAAGCGATGGCAGCAGTCTCGAAGGCCCGGTCCTCTGCGAACAGGCCGGCATCACGGCGGGGTCGATCACGGCGCCGAAAGCCAACCTCACCCTGAGGGAATGCCAACTCTCTGTCCCTGCCGGCAAAACTGCCTCTCTCGGGACCTTGACCTTGAACTACAAAGGCAACGTAGGCGGAGCGGGAACGCTTGGGATCAGCAACAACCTGGTCTGGCAATCCGAAAGCACGATGCTCGAAGCGGGGACGACGGTGATCGAACCCTCTGCCGTTGCCACTGTGACCACCTACTGGGCTGCTCTGAATCAGAGGACGCTCGTCAACGAAGGCGCCTTCAAGCTGGAAGGAGAAGGGGCACTTCGCGAGACCGAAGGGGCTGTCATTCGCAACGAAGCGACGATCAACGCCGACTGCGTTGAATCCTACGCTCGATTCCCGGGAATCCTGACTGAAACCTCCAAAGTCGCTCCGACCCTGATCAACAACGGCTTGATCGAAAAATCAGTCGGAACCGGCAACACCCGGCTGAACGTCAACCTCGAAAACAACGGGACCATCAAGGCCAAAACCGGCACGCTGCTCTACAACCGGAACGGCGCCACGGTTACTTTGAAGCCCGGAAGCGTCCTGGAAGGCGCCAACCGGTTCGAAGAAACGGCGGTGTCGGGTAAAGACTTCTCGCTGCCCACCGGGATTCTCTCGGTTCGCGAATCGCCGGTTGCCTTCGAAGGCACCAACACGGAACTCGCAGAGCTGAAGGTCGCCTACGGGACGGTTGTCTCCGGCTCTGGCGAAGTCGAAGTAACCGAAGCCTTCCTTTGGGAAGGCCAGAGCACGCTCGGGGGGAGCGGCAAGATCGTTCTCGGGCCCAAAACGAACAACGTCTTGAACTCCGGCGCCACGACGGCGACCCTCTCAGGGCGAACGCTGGTGAACGAAGGCAGTTTCAACCAGGTTTCGTTCAGCAGGCTGAACCTGAACGGTGGAGCGGCCTTCAAGAATCGCGGCACCTACAACCTCAACGCCGAACCGTACCCGACGTGGGTTCCGCAGATGATCGAGAACGAAGGCGGCGGGTCCGGCCGGTTCGTCAACGGCGGCCAGGTACAGCGAACCGAAGGATCGCTGAATGTCAAAGTCGTTCCCGCCTTCGAAAACCAGGGAACCCTCAATCCCAAATCCTCCAAAATCGAAATCGAACACGAAGAAAAGCTCTCCGACAGCGAGAAGAGAGGGTGCAGCAAGGCGGGCGACCCGGTTTCCTGCGCTTCGGGGAATTTCTTCGAGAATCAACCCGATATCGCGGTGGGTGGCCTCGGGATCGGCCTTGTCCTCACCCGCAACTACAGCGCCCAGGCCGCCGCCGCAGCTACTCCAGCCGGCTCCTTCGGCTACGGCTGGAGCGCTTCGTTCGGCGATCACCTGAGCGTCGAAGAAGGCGGCGCGAAGGTCACCGTGACCAAGGGGGACGGCAGCACGATTCCCTTCACCCGTACCAGCGGCACCGTATACGCCGCTCCCGCATGGTCTCAGGAGACCCTCTCCGGAAGCCCGGAAGCCGGCTATTCCTTCAGCGCACTCGACCAGACCCGGTACCGCTTCTCCGGAGCAGGCCGTCTGGAAAGCGTTGTCGACCGCAACGGCAACGAAACGACCCTCGCCTATGACGAATCCGGGCGCCTCAAAACGGTCACCGACCCAGCCGGGCGCCAGCTCACCTTCGCCTACAACGTTTCGAGCCAGGTCGAATCCGTTACCGATCCGATGGGACATGTCGTCAAATACGCCTACGAAGGCGGCAACCTGACCAGCGTGACGATGCCGGGTGCAGTGAGCCCACGCTGGCAGTTCAAATACGACGCCTCCCACCGCATCACCGAGGTCACCGACGGCCGCGGCGGCAAAACCACCAACGAATACGACGGCTCGAACCGGGTCATCAGCCAGACCGACCCAGCCGGCCGCACCCTGACCTTCAAATACGAAGCCTTCCACACGGCGATCACCAACAAAGCGACCGGCGCGGTCACCGACGAGTGGTTTACCTCCGACAACGAGCCCTACTCGATCACCCACGGCTACGGCACGGCTTCGGCGACCACCGAAACCTTCGCCTACAACGAAGCCGGCGAGATGATCCGGCGGACCGACGGCAACGGTCACACGACCACCTACGGCTACGACGAAGCGGGCAACCGCACGAGCGAAAAAGACCCGCTCGGCCACGAAACCAAATGGGCCTATAACGCCACCCACGACCTGATCTCGACGACGACGCCCGGTGGCGAGACGACCACGATCGAACGCGACGCCTACGGGAACGTAGAAAGCATCTCCCGCCCGGCGCCGGGCGAAGCGATCCAGACCACGACGTTCGCCCACGACGAATTCGGCCAGCTGACGAGCATCACCGACCCGCTGGAAAGGACCTGGACCTTCGGCTATGACGCCTATGGCGACCGCGCCAGCGAAACCGATCCACTGGAAGAGACCCGGACCCTGGCATACGACGAAGACTCGCGGGTGGTGGCGGTCGTCTCCCCCCGCGGCAACCTCGAAGGCGCCGAACCCGGCGAATACGAAACGACGATCGAACGCGACTCGCAGGGACGGCCGCTGAAGGTCACCGACCCGCTCGGCCACGGGACCGAATACGCCTATGACGGCAACGGCAACCTCGCCTCGCTCACCGACCCCAAGGGCCACACGATCAAATACACCTACAACGGCGACGACGAACAGATCAAAGTCGAAAAGCCGAACGGGGCGACGCTGGAAACCGGCTACGACGGCGCCGGCTTTGTCACCAGCCAGACCAACGGCTTGGGGAAAACGACCACCTACGTCCGCAACGTCCTTGAGCAGCCGGTCGAAGTCATCGACCCGCTCGGCCGCAAAACCCTCGAGGAATTCGACTCCGCCGGCAACCTCACGGGCTTGGTCGATCCCGCCGAACGGAAAACGACCTACTCCTACGACGCGGCCGGCCGTCTGACCGGGATCGACTACTCCGAAGAAGCGACTCCCGACGTCGGGCTCGAATACGACGCCGACGGCAATCCCGTTGCGATGAGCGACGGCACCGGGGAATCGACCTTCGACTACGACCAGCTCGGGCGGCTGACCCGCAGCGAAGACGGCCACGGCGATGTCGTCGAATACAGCTACGACCTGGGGGAACAGCAGACCGGGATCGTCTACCCCAACGGCAAAGCCATCTCGCGCACCTACGACGGCGCCGGCAGGCTGGAAAGCATCACCGACTGGCTCGGTGGAACCACGAGCTTCGGCTACGACGCCGACTCGAACCTCACCGGGATCGACTTCCCGGCCGAAAGCGGCAATTCCGACGAATACTCCTATGACCGCGCCTCGCGGATGAGCGAAGCGAAGTTCAAGAAGGGCAGCGAAACCCTCGCCTCCCTCACCTACAGCCGCGACCCTCTCGGCCAAGTCGAAGAAGAAGCCCGCAGTGGTCTTCCCGGCCCGGAAGCGGTCAGCTACGGCTACGACAAAAACAACCGCCTGACCGAAGCCGGTACCCCGACCTTCGAATACGACGCCGCCGATCAACTGACCAAAGGCATCGGCTCCACCAACACCTACGACGCCGCCGGCCAGCTCGAAGCCGGAACCGGCGTCACCTACAGCTACGACAAACTCGGCGAGCGGGTCAAAACGAGCCCGACCGGGGGCCCGGCGACGACCTACGGCTACGACCAAGCGGGCAACCTCGTCTCGATTAACCGGCCCGAAGAAGGCGAAGTGGCCGCGATCGCCGAGAGCCTCGCCTATGACGGCACGGGCCTTCTCGCCTCAAGGACGAGCGGCCTCGCGACGAAACATCTCTCCTGGGACGCCAGCACGCCGCTGCCGCTGCTCCTCAATGATGAAGTTGACAGCTACATCTATGGTCCATATGGCCTATCGGTCGAGCAAATCTCCTCCGCGGACGAACCGACCTACCTGCATCACGATCAGCTAGGTAGCACGCGAGTGCTTACGGACGCAGCGGGCGAAACCAGCGCCACCTTCAGCTACGCGCCCTACGGTGGGCTAGAAGGCAAGACGGGCACCGCCACGACGCCACTCGGCTTCGCTGGTCAGTACACCGACGCCAAAAGCGGGCTGCAGTACCTGCGGGCGAGGTTCTATGACCCAGGGACGGGGCAGTTCATGAGAAGGGATCCGTTGGCAGGCGCTACGCAACAGCCCTACGGATATGCGGACAGTGACCCGCTCTCCAATTACGACCCAAGCGGATTGGTCTGCTTCGGGGTTGCGCGAGCATTTGGCGCAGCGATCGCGCCGACTATCAACTGGGGCGATTGCGCAAGCGAAACTGGAGACCCCCTTTCGAAGGCCGGTGATTACGCATTGCATCATCCATCGGTTGTAATTTCGCCTTTTGTAGCCTTGTTTTGTATAGCGGAACCAGAAGCTTGCACTACGGTTGCTCTGGGGGGAGCGGCGGTAGGAGCTGGAGTCAATACGCTAAGAGGACTAACTGATCCCTGCTTTGCCTTTCTTTCCACGACTCTAAAAGACCTCCTCGTGACTCTGGCAGCGGCACTTCCAGGCGGCGTGTTTGAGGCTACGGCAGGGAGGTATGGCCCCGAGCTATCTCCTCTTGCGCGCCGGGCTCTCCAGATTCTGTTGGATTCGCCAGGGTATGGTGCAGAGGCGGCGCATGCGAAAGGGGGAGGCTAGGCTGATGGGTGAAGATCTGTCTCTCCTGGAGAGCAACATTCTTCCTCCCGATGGAAAGGTCATCTGGGTGAGCCATTGGCGGCAGCAGCTAGTTCTCACTTACTTTGTAGTTTTTGCACTTTTATTCTTAGGTATTGCTATTCGTGCCTTCGCGATAGGTTCAACGGGTTATCTTCTAGGAATGGGGGCCTTGGCATGGGGTGCGTGGTCGATCCGTATACCTCTGACCGGCCTCATCCTCGAACCGCAAGGGATCAAGGTGCGGACTCCGCTTTGGACCTACCAGTACTCTTGGCAGGAAGTTAAGTCTTTCGAGCTAGTAGAGAGGCCAATTTCACCGTATGCGCAGCGGTTTAGAATCCATCTTTCCGCTGGTCGAGTCAGGAAGGTCAGGGGCTTTTTTGCAAGGGGGTCTGACGAGGAAGAGAGGCGCCAAGAAATGATGAAAGCGCTAGAGGCTCGCCTTGCTCAGGAGCACGAGCGGTAAATGCGACTCTCGTAAGTTGGACTTCGAAATCCACGCACATCACCCCGGGGGCAGCGGGACGGCGACGGACGGTAATGGACCCTGTGGACAGAGAGAAAGATCGTGGCCTTCCCGAAGGGAACTTGCTGAGGCTGAATGAATCAAGCCATATTGCTAGTTGGGCCCTCGCCATTGGCGTGAGCCTACTTGGCTTGATGTTCCTTGTTACGAATGGATCTCCGTCTCAGAATTCCGATGGCTCGCTGCTGCCGGTTCTGGGACTCGTGTGGCTGGGTTTTGGCTTGATGATTGCTGCGGAAGCGAGATCAGGGCTGATAGTCCGGAAGGACGGTATCGTCGTTCAAGGTTGGCTGAGGCGGCGGGACTGGGCATGGTCCGAAATCGAAGAGTTCACCCGCAAGTTTTTTCCGACAGTCACTAAGAATCCGCCTCAAAGGGTGACCCACGATTGCCTCACCCGGATTTGGGGGTCGGTCTGTTGCTGAAAGGCAATTGGCTGAGAGGAGGATCGCTGAGCTCAACCGTCGTGTGGGGTCTACAGGGCATTGATGCCGATCAAAGCGGCGGCTATTGCCACCGCGGTCCCTGACCGCGGAGCGGCTGCGGCTGGAAGTGGCGGCTACCTAGAAGGATTCCGCAGCATCGAATCCTGCCCGGTGAAGGGCATCCTTGCTGGGCCTGCAGCTGGAGCAGGTGCCCAGACCTACGTTTCGGCGACCGAAACTCTGCAGCTTAGCTTCAAGAATCCATCTATAGTAGGAGATGCCATACACCCTTTATGTTGAAGCTGTGTCGAACGGTACGCTTATCCCCTGAGTGGACGTGGAAAGCATGGGAATCGCAATTGTTGTGGTTACGGGAGTGATCCTTTTATTAATGACTGTCGGAGTCGTACCCATCAATATTGAAAGGAGGCCGCTCGGGTTTGCGGCCTTTCCATTCGTGGTGGCTATCTGGGCGATCATGGCCTGTATCCTTTTGTTCCGCGCAGTCGCTTCGGCGGCTACCTAGAGGATCCCGTCCCGATCGCGACTAGGGGCTGCAGGGGCTTCGGTGGACATGCTCCGCAGGCGTTGAACTTGTAGTGGCGGCTTAGGAGTGATTTTGGCTGGACTCCGCGCCATAATCGAGGGCAAGTAATGATGTCATCTGACACTACGAAGAAACCGGGAATCCCAGAGGGGGAACCGTTGCGACTCAACGAATGGGGGCAGCCGGCGGCAGCCATGGTTGCTCTCTTCGCAGCCGGCATCGGGTTGCTGCTCCTACTAACGCACCCGACCCATGGCAGCAATCTTGCCGGGCCCCCGCGGCCGGTTTACGGTGCGGCGTGGATCGCCTTCGCGTTCTTGGCGGCGAGTGGCGTATGGTCTGCTCATTATTGAAGATGAGGAAGTTGTGGTCCGGTCGCGGGTCCGCACGCAGCGCTATAGGTGGACTGCAATCAGGAGGTTTGTCTTTCGGCACAGTTTCGAAATGCTCTCCAAATGGAATTGCGGGACGGTCGCCGAGTTGGGGTCCGTGGATTTGGTGTTCGCTCAAAGGCCGATCGTCGCCGAGCTGAAGAAATCGTTGGTGAGCTGAATTGCAGGGCGGCTGCTGCCGGGGAGCCGTAACTTCACCCGGGTCGTGACTCGGCCGGTTCCTCGCGCCGCAGTGCCTCCAGCACCTCGTCGGCCAGCTTCGAGCCGTCTTCGGGGCGCAGCGGCGTCGCGTTGACGCGGAAGACGACCCCGTCGGCGTCTAGTTCCTCGAGCGCGACGCTCGGTTTGTAGCGGGTGGGGACGGTGATCGTCTGCAGCAGGCGGTCCTCTACCTGCTTCGGGCTCGTCTGGATCGGGAAGCGCACCCGGACGTCGACTTTGTCGGGCTCGCGCAGGGGGACGACGACGAGGCTGAGGAGGACGTTGTTGGGGACCATCAGCCGGTCGGCTCCCTGGCTGAGGGTGGTGTAGAAGAGGCCGAGCGAGGAGACCGTGCCCTCGAGCGATCCGGCCAGGGCGCCGCCGACCAGGCGCACCCGTTCGCCGACGCGGAAGGGGCGGGTGCTCTGCAGGACGATGCCGGCGAAGATGCCGCCCAGCGCCTGCTGCGCGGCCAGCCCCAGCAGCACCGCGGTGAAGGCGCCGCCGACCGCGAGGGTGCTGGCGGTGACGCCCGCGATCCGCAACGCCAGGACGACGACGGCGGTGGTCGCGAGGAGGCGGATGACGAAGCCGGTGGTGCCGGCGGTCGCCGGGTCGAGCCGCCGGTAGAGGCGGGGGGAGAGGCCGCGGGCGAGCCAGTGGGTGGCGGCACTGCCGACGACGATCAGGACCGCGACCGTCCCCGCCCGGATCCACTGCCCGTACCCCGGGGCGATGCTCTTGCGGTTGTAGTAGACGAAGAGCGTCCCGGCGATCAGCAGCAGCGCCAGCAGCAGGCCGCCGAACTGTCGTTTCGTGAACCGCGGCGCCAGCTCGTCGCCGAGGCCGAGCGCCTGCCAGGCGTGGCTGCGGGTCTCGAACAGCTCCCGGGGGAGCCGCGGGCGGCGTGGCTGCGGGGACATCCAGGTTCGGCTACCCCGCGAAACGGAGTCCTATGCAGGGCGAAACGCGCGCGAAGAAGGTCGGGTACCGCTCAGCCGGCCATCGCCGCGAGCGCCTCGTCGCGGGTGCTGTGGACCGGGATCGAGAGCTCGAGACCGGTGATCTCGAGCACCCGGCGGACCTGGTCGTTGCCGGTGCAGATGACCAGCGCGCGGCCGTCGCCGTCGCCGTCGAGGCGCTGCCAGGCGCGGACGATCAGGGCGATTCCGGTGGAGTCGATGAACTCGCAGCTGGAGAGGTCGATCAGGACCGATCCCTCGCCCCCGTCCAGCGCCTGCTCGAGCGGCCCCTCGAGTTCGGGAGCCGTGCTCAGATCGAGCTCGCCGCGGACCGAGATCGTCCGGACGCCATGGTCAAGGTCTCCTACCTTTACTTCGAAGGGGGCGGGATTCACCGGCTCGATCCTACCGCAGGATGCCGCTATGTCCGCACAGCGTTTTGCCTGCCCGTACCAGGGGTAAGCACCTCTTGATGCGAGGCAGCCGGATATGCTCGCGACTCCGATAACGAGCCTCGCGGTTCCTGGGGGCAGGCTGGAACATTGAATACCTCTAATAACGATCGCTCCGGGCTTCAAATGTCCCTCCCGGCACGGGCGGAGAACGTCGCCGTCGTGCGCCATGCGCTCGCGGGCCTGGCCGAACGGCTGGGGATGGACGAGGCCTCGCTCGCCGACCTGAAGACGGTTGTCACCGAGGCTTCGATGAACGTGGTCGTCCACGCCTACGCAGGCATGGATCCCGGTCCGCTCGAGGTCGAGGCCGAGAGCGACGGCGACGGGCTCACCGTGGTCATCCGCGACCACGGCAGCGGCATCCGCCCGCGGCCCGACGTCGAGCGCCCCAGCTTGCGGATCGGGCTGACCTTGATCGCCGCCCTCTCCAGCAGCTTCGAGATCAAGGGCGGCGCCGACAAAGGTACCGAGATCCGCATGCACCTGCCGCTGCAGGCGCGCGACGACGGAGCTAAGAACGGTTCCACCTTCGCTGTCGCGGCCGAGGACGCGACCCGGATCAGGGTCGGGCCGCCCGAGATCGTCGGCCCGGTGCTGAGCCGCGCCCTTTCAGCCTTGGCGGCGCGCCAGGACATCAGCGTCGACCGCCTCTCCGACACGATGCTGCTGAGCGACGCGATCTCCGCCCGCGCCCCGCAGGGCTTCACCGACGGCCACGTCTCGCTCAGCATCGCCGAGCTGCCGGAGGGCATCGAGCTCAAGGTCGGGCCGATGACCCAGGGCGGCGCCGAGCGGCTCCGGGCCAGCTTCGAGCTCCCCGAGGTCGGCGGCTCGCTGGAGGCGCTGACCGACGAGCTGCGGGTCGAGGAGGGCGACGAAGGGGACTACCTCGTCGTCGGCATCTCCTCGCTCTCGAAGAACTAGCCGCGCCGATCGGCGCGGTTCAGCGATCGCTCTCGCCGGCGGCCGCGCTCTGCTCAGCGACCTCGGCGCGGATCCGCTCCAGGGTGCGGCGGAGGATGCGGGAGACGTGCATCTGGGAGTGGCCGATCCGCTCGGCGATCTGCGACTGCGTCAGGTCCTCGACGAAGCGCAGCTGCAGGACGAGGCGCTCGCGCTCGTCGAGGTGGGGGAGGGCCCCCTCAAGCGCCAGTTTGTCCTCGACCAGTTCGTAGCCGGAATCTTCGTCGCCGACCCACTCGGCGGCCGGCGATTCTTCGGAGTCCTCGCCGCCGACCGGCCGGTCGAGAGAGAGCGGGCGGCGGTTGTGGTTCGCCTCCAGCACCTCGAGGACGTCCGTCGGGTCGACTTCGAGCCGCTCGGCGATCTCGGGAACGGATGGGGAGCGCTGCAGCTGCACGGTCAGCTCTGAAATCGCCTTCTCGACCTCGGCCATGCGGTCGTGGAGGCCGCGCGGAACCCGTACCGTCCAGACGCGGTCGCGGAAGTGGCGCTTCAGCTCGCCGAGGATCGTCGGCGAGGCGAAAGCGGTGAAAGGGGCGCCTCGGTCGGGATCGAAGCGGTCGATCGCGTTGACCAGGCCGAGGCTCGCCACCTGCAGGAGGTCGTCGAAGGACTCGCTGGCGCCGCGGTAGCGGAGGGCGAGGTTTTTCGCAAACGGGAGGTAGCGGCGCACCAGCTCCTCGCGGATCGCCGGGTCGCGGTCTTTGACGAAGCGCGCCCAGAGCGCACGCTCGCTGGCCAGGCCCTCGCCTGGTCCCGGACTCGACTGGTCTGCGCTTCTAGGGGTCTGCTCGCTGTTCACAGCATCGAAAAGATCGGGCGCGTTTCCTATATCAACGTCGCTGCCCTGAGAGCGTCAGTCCGAAGCCGTGCAGCGCGCCGGCGGTGCCGTCCGAGCAACCATACCGTCCCGGAACTGCGGCCTCTTGATCAACTGCCGCTCGGCGCTCCCGTCTCGCTGCGAGCTCCGTCGGCGGGGGCGACCTCGCCACCGGAAAGGCGTTTCGCCCGCCCTTGCGCGATCGCCTCGCGCAGGGCCTCGTTGAAGCGCCCGGGGCCCCAGTAGCGGCCGCCGACCCGGCGGCTCAGCTCGCGCCGGTTGGCGCTCCCTTTCTCGCGCAGCGCCGTCTCGATGATTGCTACCTCGCTGTCGAGCGGGACCGGCGGGTGGGGGCCGGAGACGCCCATCGCCCGCGCCGAGGAGAGGGGGCCGGGCCCCGGCCGCCAACGTCCCGGGGTGCGGCGCCTCCCCGTCGTTGCCGGCTGCCGTGCGCCCTCGCGAGGAGCAGGCTCCTCGGTCTCGGGGCGGTCGCTCTCGGGTCCCTCGGCGGTCAAGGGCTCGGCTACGTCCTCAAGCTGTTTCTGCTCGGCCCTGACGCCGAAGAGGAACTCGGCGATCGCGCCCACCGACATCACCACGGCGCCGATGAAGAATCCGGTCGCGACCTGGTTTTCGCTGCCGCTGGCGATCAGGTGGCCGAAGAGGATCGGCCCGACGATGCCGCCCGCTGCCGTCCCGACCGCGTAGAAAAAGGCGATCGAGAGCGCCCGGGTCTCCATCGGGAAGATCTCGCTGACGGTCAGGTAGGCCGAGCTGGCTCCGGCCGAGGCGAAGAAGAAGATGGCGATGATGAAGGCCATGAAAGACCAGGTGGTCAGGCCTCCGCCCAGCAGGAGGACGCCGAGGACCGCGGTCAGGACCGCCGAGATCAGGTAGGTCCCGGTGACCATCGGTTTGCGCCCGAGGGTGTCAAAGAAGCGCCCGAGCAGCAGCGGGCCCATGAAGTTCGAGGCGGCGAAGATCGCGATGTAGATCGGGATCGTGCTGGAGCCGACTTCGAAGAATTCCCCGAGCAGGGTGCCCAGGTCGAAGGTGACGGCGTTGTAGAGGAAGGCTTGGCCGACGAAGAGCGAGAGCCCGAGGATCGTCCGGCGCGGGTATTTGCGGAAGGCGGTGGCGGCGATCTCGCGGAAGGGGATGCGCTCGCGCTGGTGCACCTTCAACGTGCGATCGGGTTCGGAGAGCTCCTGGCCGGTGCTCTCCTGCACTTCGCGCTCGATGTCGGCGACGATTTTCTCGGCCTCCTCCTCGCGGCCGTGGATGAAGAGCCAGCGCGGGCTCTCGGGTACGTGACGGCGCACGATCAGGATCGTCACGCCGAGGATCGCGCCCATCCCGAAGGCGAGGCGCCAGCCGAAGTCCATCGCGAAGAGGCTGGTGTCGAGCAAGGCCACGGCGGCGAAGGCGCCGGCGGCGGCCCCGACCCAATAACTGCCGTTGATGATCAGGTCGACCCGGCCGCGGACCCGGGCCGGGATCAGCTCGTCGATCGCCGAGTTGATCGCCGCGTACTCGCCGCCGATGCCGGCGCCGGTGAAGAAGCGGCAGAGGTAGAAGTACCAGGCGGTCCAGGAGAAGGCGGTGGCGATCGTGGCGATGATGTAGACGCCGAGGGTGACGAGGAAGAGCTTCTTGCGCCCGAGCCGGTCGGTCAGCTGCCCGAAGAAGAGCGCGCCGAGGCAGGCGCCGCCGACGTAGAAGGCGGCGGCCGTGCCGATCTGGCTGGCGTCCATGACGATGCCGCTGCCTTTTTCGGTCAGCCGGTCGCCGATGCTGCCGACGATCGTCACCTCGAGGCCGTCGAGGATCCAGACGGTCCCCAGGCCGATGATCACCATCCAGTGGAAGCGGGACCAGGGAAGTCGGTCCAGGCGGGCGGGGACCTGGGTCTCGATCGTCCCCATCTGAGCGTTCCCGTTGCTCATCGCAGCTCCTCCTCCTCAAGGAATGGTTTCGACCTCATTCCATTCCCGGAAAGAGCAACAACCGAAACATCATCTTCCGCCGGGGGGAAAGGCGGCGGAAGCGGTCCGCCGGCGGCGCCGCTCGACTGGGGAGCGGCGCTCCGGGGACGACGAAGAACGCTAGGAGCTAGCCGGCGGCTTTGGTGTCGACGACTTCGGCGTCTTTCGACCCGCCGGCCTTCGGCGTCTTGAAGTGCAGCAGATGCACTCGGCTCTGCGTTCCCTCTTCTTTGCTGTCGCCGAGGCGGTTGGTCGATTCGGCCTGGATCTCGATCAGCCGGTCGAGCGAGTCGTTCAGCAGGTCGGTGACGTCAGACCAGCCTTTTGCGTCGAGGACCATCGGGGTGCGGCTGATGTGGAGATCGTCGACTTCCTCCAACGTGCCCGCCTTCGAAGCAGCCTCGATGTCCTCGAAGATGGTCTTGAGAACGGCGGCGGCCAATCCTGGTCGAAGACTGGTCGGCATCTGCGCCCACTGGTCATCGGTCAGGAGCTGGCGGCGGGTGGCGCGGTAGAAGTGCTCGGTGGCGCCGCGTCGCTGCTTGGTGTCAACCAGCTCGATGCAGTCGTATTTCTCCAGCACGCGCACGTGGTAGGCGACGAGGTTGAGGCTCTCGTCGAGTTTCTGCGCGAGCATGTTCGGGCTCGCCACCTTCTCATTGAGGATGGCGAGGATCTGCACCCGCAGGGGGTGTGCGAATGCTTTGGCGACGATCTGTTCGACGCCGTCTTTCTTGTTCTTCGTCTTCGGCAAGGCCTTGTTCCTTAGGTCCGTTTCCAGGGGCAATGGCCGATAACAAGACTTTACAGGCTGTCAATCAAAAAATTCACAGCGCTCCCGCTTTTTCCGATTATTGACGAGTTTTCCTGGATGCACCTTGATTGCTAGAGAGTTTTAGAGTATTGATTGCTCAATTGATTTAGAGCACAAGCCGCGAACGGGCGGCTGACTAGCGACAAGGGAGCAAGGGAGGTGGCATCAGTGAAGATCGGAACCAAGCAGGAGCAGGTCATTCCGGCCGTCAGCACCGTTAAGAGCTGCTAGGTCGCCAGGGGGACGGCGATCGGGGCGCTCGAGAAGCTTCAGGTGTCTCCCTGAAAGCTTCCTCTGGTCGTCGCCGCGATCGTCGCCCCCGACAAACGCCCGCCGGGTCTTCACCGATCCAGCAGCTCGTTGAACCGCAGCGCCGCCCGCGTCGGCGCGACGAATTCCTCCCCCTGGTGGAGGAGGCCGGCGGCGCTGAGGTCCCGCACCGCCCGTTCAACTGCGTCGTGGGCAGCGAAGTCGCCGGCCTTGGCGCCGAATTCCCGCGCCAGCTCCGCCAGCGTCAGCCGGGTCGGGTGCAGGTCCAGCAGCTGTCGCAGGACCGCCGATTCGACGGCTTCGTCTTCTGCCCAGGTCGTTTTGTATTCCCCACTCGTTTTCGTCGTCATGGCCCCTCCGTGCTCAAGTAGAGGCGTCGTCGGGACTCTCCCGACCCGCCGTCGATACCCGCGCGACTATAGGGACCGGCGGAGACGTCCTGTCTGTAGGTCTTATGTCTGCAACGTCTTTGTAACGACGAGCGCCTCTAGGCGTCCTCGCGGACGCCGCCCATCTCGGTGAAGACCGCGGTGTAGCCGCCGTCCTCGCGCTTCTCGTCGGCGATCACGTGGGAGACGGCGTTGATCAGCGCCAGGTGGGTGAACGCCTGCGGGAAGTTGCCGAGGTGGCGGCCCGACTCGGCGTCGAGCTCCTCGGCGTAGAGGTCGAGCCAGCCGGCAGCCTCGAGCAGGCGCTCGCAGAGCTCGCGGGCCCGCTGCCGCTCGCCGATCTCCGACAGCGCCGAGACCAGCCAGAAGGAGCAGATCAGGAAGGTCCCCTCCTTGCCGTGCAGGCCGTCGTCGGTCTCGTCGACCTTGTAGCGGCAGACGAGGCCGTGCTCGGTCAGGTTCTCGGCGATCGCGTTGACGGTGTCGCGTACGCGTGGGTCGTCGGGCCGCAGGAAGCGGAAGAGCGGGATCAGCAGCAGCGAGGCGTCGAGGGCGTCGGTGTCGTAGTGCTGGCGGAAGACCCCGTCGCGGACCCCGCGCTCGAGGATCTCGGCTTTGATCTCATCCGCTTTGGCCTGCCATTCCTCGGCGATGGCGTGCCATTCGTCGCCTCGCTCGCCCTCCGGGACCCAGCGGGCGAGGCGGGCGCCGCGGTCGACGGCGACCCAGATCATCAGCTTTGAGGAGACGTAGTGCTGGGGCTCGCCGCGCGACTCCCAGATCCCCTGGTCGGGGTGCGGCCAGGCCTCGATCGCGGCTTCGACCTGGTAGCGGATCAGGCCCCGGTCGGCGGGGGTGCCGCTGCCCCGCAGCGCCTTTTCGTGGATGTAGACCGAGTCGAGCAGGGACCCCCAGACGTCGTTCTGGCGCTGGTCGTAAGCGCCGTTGCCGATCCGCACCGGCTTGGCGCCGCCGTAGCCGGAGAGGTGGTCGAGGGTCTTCTCCTCGAGCTCGCGCTCGTGGCCGATCCCGTACATGATCTGGAGGTCGGGCTTGTCCTTGCAGACGTCGACGATGAAGCGCATGAAGTCCCGCGCCTCGTGGTCGAAGCCGAGCGTGTGCAGCGCCCAGAGGCTGAAGGTCGAGTCGCGGATCCAGCTGAAGCGGTAGTCCCAGTTGCGTTCCCCGCCGGGGGTCTCCGGCAGCGAGGTGGTGGCGGCGGCGAGGATCGCCCCGGTCGGGGTGTAGGTGAGCCCCTTGAGGACCAGAGCCGAGCGCTGCAGGTGGATCCGCCAGGGGTGATCGGGGAACTTGCCGTCGCGCAGCCATTCCCGCCAGAACTCTTCGGTCGAGTCGATCCGCTCCAACGCCTCGGGGGCGCTGCGGGGGCCGCCGAGGTCGCCGTCGCTCCAGGTCAATGCGCAGAAGGCGTGTTGGTCTTCGTGCAGGGTCACTCTGCCGCGGGCGGTCCCATCCTCGATCTCGAGGTCGAAGTCGCTGGTCAGCAGAAGCTCGGAGCCGTCGGGGCCGGTGGCGACCGCTTCGCCGAGCTCACCGCCGCTCCAGCGCGCCGCCTCGGCGCCGTAGGCGAAGCGCGGCAGGCACTCCATCTCCATCTCGACCCAGCCGTCGATGCAGGTGATCGTCCGCAGCAGCGAGCGGTCGGACTCGTGTTCGGTGTCGGGTCGCCCACGTTTGCTCTCCCGATCGCCGTCGGAAGGAACCCAGTCGGCGATCGTCAGCGCGTCCTTGACCACCGCCCAGCCGGTGTCGGTGACCCAGGTCGTCTCGATCACCAGCGTGCCGGGCGAGTAGCGGCGGCTGATCGGCACGATCACGCCCTGCGGCCGCAGGGTCATGTGCCCGGCGTCGCGGTCGAGCAGGGCGGCGAAGGTGCTGGGCGAGTCGAAGCGCGGGCAGCAGAGCCACTCGACGCTGCCGCTGAAGGAGACCAGCGCCGCGGTGTGGCAGTCGGAGAGGAAGCCGTAGCTCCCGATAGGGGGAAACGGATCGGTGCGGGAGCTCACGGGCGATGCCAAGCTACCAGCGGGCTACGCTGAAACCCGATGAACCTGCCGATCGCCCACGTGAGCGGGGTCTTCGCGCCGCTGGAGCTGTTGCCGCTGCTGCTGGGCGCCGGGCTCTACGCGAAGCGCTCGATGACCCTGGCTGACCGCGGCCGACCGGTGCCGCTCTGGCGCCAGATCTGCTTCGCCTCCGGGCTGCTGTTGATCGCCGTCGCCCTCGTCTCGCCGATCAGCGACGCGGCCGAGGAGCTGGTGATCGCCCACATGGTTGAGCACCTGATGCTCGGCGACATCGCGACGCTGCTGCTGGTGCTCGGCCTGACCGGGCCGCTGCTGCAGCCGATCCTGGCGATCCGCGTCTTCGACCGGCTGCGGATCCTCACCCACCCGCTTGTCGCCTTCCCCCTCTGGGTGGTGAACTTCTACTTCTGGCACATCCCGACTCTCTATGACGCCGCCTACGGGGGAGCGCCGGTGCATGCGCTCGAGCACGCCACCTTCATCTTCTTCGGCTGCCTGATGTGGATGCCGATCTTCGGCCCGCTGCCGAAGCCGCAGTGGTTCACCGCCGGCTGGAAAGTCGTCTACGTGATCGCCGTCCGCTTCGCCGGCGTGATCCTCGGCAACGTCCTGATGTGGAGCGGTACGGTCCTCTACACGGTCTACGCGAAGGGCGAGCACGAATGGGGCATCTCGGCGGTGGCCGACCAGAGCACCGCCGGCGTGGTGATGATGGTCGAGGGCACCTTCCTCGGGCTCGGCCTGCTCGCCTGGTTCTTCTTCGAGTGGTCGCGGGAGGGGATCGAGAAGCAGCGCCTGCTCGACCTGGCGCTGGAGCGGGGAATCGAGCTCGACGAGGCGCGGGCGCAGCGCGCCGTCGCCGCCGGGCAGGGGGCGCGGCTCGAGCGCCAGATCCTCGAAGCCGGCAAGGAACCCCATGTCACCGCTTGACCGCGCCCGGGCCTGGCTGGTTACCGGCCCGGTCGGTCGCGGCCTTTCCTTCGCGATCGACTTCTCGGTCGCTCTGCGGACGATGCCGGCGCGGCGGAAGAAGTGATCCTCTAGGGTCACGCGTCCGATGAAGACCACCGTCAAAGAGCTTCCGAATTCCCGCGTCGAGGTCGAGGTCGAGGTGCCCGCGGCCGACGTCGACAAAGCGACTTCCCGCGCCGCCCGGGCGCTGGCGAAAGAGATGCGGATGCCCGGTTTCCGCGCCGGCAAGGCGCCGGCCTCGCTGGTGATCCAGCGGATCGGGTTCGGGTCGGTCCTGCAGGAGGCGATCCGCGAGGGCTTGCCGGAGTGGTACGAAGCGGCGCTCTTCGACGCGGGCATCAGCCCGATCGGCGATCCCGACATCGAGATGGAATCGACCCCGGAGGACGAGGGGCAGCCGCTGGGGTTCAAGTTCACGGTCGGGGTGCGGCCCGCGGCCGAGCTCGGCGATTACAAAGGGCTCGAGGTCGGCAAAGAGGAGAAAGAGGTCCCCGACGAAGTCGTCGATACGGAGGTCGAACGGATCCGCGAGGGGTTCGCGCGACTGGAGCAGGTCGAGCGCGAGGGCAGAGAGGGCGACTCGCTACTGATCGACTTCGAGGGCTTCGTCGACGGCTCCGCCTTCCAGGGCGGCACCGCCGAGGACTACCTGTTGGCGCTCGGCTCTGGGCAGCTGATCGAGGGCTTCGAGGAGCAGCTCAACGGTGCGAAGGCTGGGGAGGAGCGCGAGGTCAAGGTGACCTTCCCCTCCGATTACCAGGCCGAGCACCTGGCGGGCAAGGACGCGGTCTTCAAAGTCAAGGTCAAGGAGGTGCGGGAGAAGGTCTTGCCCGAGCTCGACGACGACTTCGCCTCCGACGCTTCGGAGTTCGACACCTTGGAGGAGCTGCGCGCCGACATCCGCGAGAAAGTCGGGACCGCCCTCGGCAGCCGCGCCGAAGAGGATTTCCGGATCGCCGCGATCGACGCCGCCGTGGAAGCGGCGACCGTCGAGGTGCCCGATGAGCTGGCAACCGCCCGGGCCGAAGAACGCTGGGAGCGGATGGAACGGCAGCTGGCGGGGCGGGGGATGGACCCGAACGCGTTCCTGCAGATGCAGGGGAAAACGCGCGAGGAGCTGATCGCCGAGACCAAGGAAGACGCCGAAAAAGAGCTGAAGCGCGAGGCGGTCGTGACCGCGATCGCCGAGGCGGAGGCGATCGAGGTCTCCGAGGAGGAGATGGTGGAGGCGCTCGAGCACAGCGCCGAACACGAACGGACGACTCCGGAGAAACTGCTGGAGCGGCTGCGCAAGAGCGGCCGCGACCAGATGGTCCGCGAGGACCTGCGGGCCCGCAAGGCGATCGAACTCGTCGCCGAGGCGGCGAAACCGATCCCCAAAGAGGACGCTGACGCCCGCAAAGAGCAAGCCGATGCGCGGGAGAAAATCCTCGCGCCGGAGGGCGAGAAAAGCCCGAAAGCCGGCGAGCTCTGGACGCCCGGCAGCGACTGAGCACGCCTGACGGCTTCTATAGAGTGCGGGCGATGAGTCCTCTGGTCCCGATGGTGGTCGAGCAGACCTCGCGCGGCGAGCGCGCCTTCGACATCTACTCGCGTCTGCTGGGCGAGCGGATCGTCTTCCTCGGCACCCCGGTCACCGACGACATCGCCAACCTGATCGTCGCCCAGATGCTGCACCTTGAGTCCGAGGACCCGGACAAGGACATCAGCCTCTACATCAACTCGCCCGGTGGTTCGGTCTACGCGGGTCTGGCTATCTACGACACGATGCAGTTCATCAAGCCAGACGTGCAGACGATCTGCGTCGGGATCGCGATGAGCATGGGGGCGCTGCTTCTGAGCGGCGGCGCCGCCGGCAAGCGGATGGCGCTGCCGAACTCGAAGATCCTCATCCACCAGGTCTCGGCCGGCTTCCAGGGTCAGGCGACCGACATCGAGATCCACGCCAAAGAGATCATCGAAGTCCGCCGCCGCCTCGACGAGATCATCGCCCACCACACCGGCCAGTCTTTCGACAAAGTCACCGAAGACACCGAACGCGACTACTTCATGAGCGCGGCGGAGGCGAAGGAGTACAACATCGTCGACCGCGTGATCGAGCACCACTGAAGCGCCTCCTCGCTTCAACTCTCCTTCTCGCCGCGTTCTGCGCCGCTCCCGCCTCCGCTCAGATCGCAAGCCGCGACGGCGGCGTTTCCTACTACGGCCACGTCTTCCCGGTGCAGGGACCGCACGGGGTGCGCGGCGCGGTCGGGACCTACCACGCGCCGCGCAGCGGCGGCCGAATCCACGAAGGCTTCGACATCACCGCCGCCTGCGGCACCGAGCTGGTGGCGGTGCGCAACGGGCGGGTCCTGCAGCGGGGCTACGACCCGGTCCTCTACGGCAACTACCTGCTGCTACACGGCGAAGGCGAGCAGCGCAGCTACTTCTACGCCCACATGCCGCGCCCCGCCCGCGTCCACAAGGGCGAGCGGGTGTGGGAGGGGGAGCGGGTCGGCGCCGTCGGCGAAACCGGCAACGCCCGCGGCCTCGGCTGTCACCTCCACTTCGAGATCCACGTCCACGGGGTGGCGATCAACCCCGAACCCGAGCTGCGCCGCTGGGACCGCTACAGCTAGTCGTCCTGGCGCAGGGTCCGCTCGAACCAGAGATCTGCTTTCGGGTTCTCGTTGTAGGCAGGGACCTCGCGGTAGCCGGCGGAGCGGTAGAGGCCGACGGCGGGGGTGAGGTAGTCGGAAGTGTCGAGCCGGACCGCGCGGCAGCCGTGCTCGAGGGCCATCTCGTCGAGGCGGGCGAGGATCTGGCGGCCGAGGCCGCTGCCGCGGAACGCCGGCGCCACATACATGCTCTTCACCTCGGCGATCTCGGTGTCGAGGTAGCGGACGCCACCAAGGGCGGCCGGCTCGCCGCCAGCCCGCGCCAGCAACAACACGCCGTTCGGCGGCACCAGGTCCTCCGGCGGCCCCTTGGCGATCTCCTCCGCGAGGTCGACGCCGGCGCCCTCGCGGTCGTAGACCAACGGCCCGTCGGCCTCGCGGACGAAGTCCGCGTAAAGCCGCCGCACCTCCGGATCGTCCCGGCTAGCTTGCTCAAAGCTCACCTGCATCGAGATCGACGCTAGCGAAGAAGGCGTTCGATCCTTTCGCGCACCCTCCGTGAATATGCCACAGGAGATCCGTGGGCCCGGCGCGTAGTCTGAAGGCAGCCCATGAAGGACGAGAAGGAGATCACCGAGAGCCCTGAGGGCCAAGACTTCGTCACGGTTACCGCCAAGCGCCTCGATTCTGACGAGACGGTCGAGACCACGCAGGCGGTTGACCCCCTCCGATCCGAGGCCGAAATCCGAAACCAACTCGGTACGGTGGTCTCCGCCTTCTATCCAGAAGCGGAATTTCGCTCTTACGCCGCCGCAGCCGCCACCTACCTGGAACCAAAGCTCCTCATTGTTGCCGTCTACTGTCCCCGGGACGGCACGGAGATCTCGGTCGAGGAAGACGAAGACACCCAGCAGCAGCTCTTCGCGGCGTAGCTAGCGATGTCCGCCCAGCAGCTCACGTTTGCGGTCGGAACGACCCAGAACCGCAACCTCTTCCCGCGCCATTTTCTAGAGGATCGTCTGCTCGAGTGGCCCGAGTACGCGGAACTCGATACGACGGCGCTGCTGGAGGAGCTGTCGGCCATCTGGGAACGGGAGGGCGAGCTGCTCCCCACCTTCAACGAGGAGCAGACCGAGGATCGTCTTATCCGCCCGATTCTGGGTGCTCTCGGTTTTCACTACACCGCACGTCCCCGCTTGTCGGTTGGAGGAAGGAGGCGCGAGCCGGACTACGCGCTCTTCCTCGACGAAGGTGCGCGTCGCGAATCGGAGCAGGGCCAAGGCCAGGGTAGATACGCCCGGGCGGTCGCACTTCTCGAGGCCAAGCGCTTCGATCGGCCCCTCGACCGACGACGCGCCGCAGGGAACCTCTCTGAGGATCCTGTTGCGCAGATCATCTATTACGTCTCGACCACCAGGGTGCCCTTCGGCGTCCTCACCAACGGAAGAATTTGGCGGCTCTACGCAGAGGCGGGCGACCTGGTCGAGGGTGCTCACTACGAGGTTGACCTAGTCGCCCTCCTCGAATCCGGCGATTACCGCGCGCTGAGGAAGTTCTCGGCTTTCTTCTCGGCGCGGGCCTTCGTATCGGACGAGAACGGCCTTTGCTTTCTAGACCGTGCGCTCGATGAGAGCCGCGCTAATGCAATCGAGGTCGGAGACGCTCTTCAGCGTCAAGTCTTCGCTGCGGTTCCGAATATCGCTCAGGGTCTGCTAGGAGAGGAATCTCCGACCGCAGAGAACCTGCAGGCTGCGTTCGAGCACGCCCTCGTCTTCCTCTACCGCCTGTTGTTCTGCCTGCACGCAGAGGCGCGGCGGCTGTTGCCGGTGGATAGTCCGCACTACCTCGAGTACAGCATCCGCCGACAACGCGAAGAGCTGGCGCCGGCGATCGAACGGGGGCGGGTGTTCAGCAACACTTCGGACCGCCTCTACAACGAGCTCGAGGCATTGTTCAAGCTCGTTGCAGCGGGAGACGACGCCCTCGGTGTCAATGAGTACAACGGCGACCTGTTTGCAGCGGCGAAACATCCATGGCTAAGGGGACGAATGGTGCCCGACGACCTTCTTGCCCCGGCCCTGGACGGCCTGTATCGCCTCCGCGGGCAGACGATCGACTACCGAGACCTTTCGATCAGGCAGCTGGGGACGATCTATGAGCGGCTCCTCGAATACCGCCTGTCGGAGGGGTCGGAGGGGCTGGAGCTGGAGCACGCCTCCCGGCGACGCGACTCCGGCTCCTATTTCACGCCGGAGTCGATAGTCGACTTGATCGTGGAGAGGACCCTCGACCCGCTGCTAGAGCGCCGCTCGGAAGAGATCCGAGCCCGGAATCTGAAGGGGAAGCGGGCCCTCAACGCCTTCCTCGAACTTCGGGTCGTAGATCCGGCGATGGGAAGCGGCCACTTCCTCGTTTCCGCCGCCTCCTACATCGCCAAGTTCATTGCCACCGACCCTTCCTATGACGGCCCGCTCGATTGGCTGCAGATCGAGCGATTGGTAGCCGAGCGCTGCATCTACGGGGTCGACCTCAACCCGATGGCTGTCGAGCTGGCGAGGCTCGCGCTCTGGCTCTCGACCGTCCGCAGCGATGTGCCGTTGACGTTCCTCAGCAACCTGCGGGTCGGCAACTCGCTTGTGGGGGCTGACCTGGATCATCTCGACGCGGCGGACGTGACCCTCTTCTCAGAGCGCCTGGAACGCGACGCCGCATCACTGCTGACCCGCACGGCCGAAGTAGCGGAGCTTGAGAGTGATTCGGGGGAGCACGTTCACGAAAAGGAGCGTTTGGCGGAAGGGGCCCAGGTCCTGCGAAAACCACTGCACGAATATGCCGATGACGCCATTGCCCAGTACTTCAAAGAGCCGACTCCGATGTTCCACTGGGAGATTGAGTTCCCGGAGGTGTTCCTTTCCACAGGTGGGAGCCTTCGGTCGGATCGGGGGTTCGACGCGGTGGTCGGCAACCCCCCATACATCCGCATCCAGAGCCTGGGGCGCGACCTGGCCAACTGGTGCCGACGTCGCTATGAGGTAGCTCACGGCAGTTTTGACGCCTATCTCGTCTTCATCGAGCGATCAGTCGGGCTTCTTGCTAAAGGGGGACGCCTCGGATTCATCGTTCCGAACAAGTTCATGAAGTTGGATTCCGGACGAAAGCTAAGAAGGAGCTTGGGGTCGAGCCGTATCGTTGAGGAGCTGATCGATTTCAGCGATTCTCAGGTGTTCGAAGGAGCCACCAATTACACCTCGATCTTGATCCTCGCCGCCTCCGGTTCGGAGCGGGCGTCGTACCGAAAGCTGAGTGGAATCACGGGCGTACCGACGTCCAGGGAGATCGAAGAGGCTCCGATCTTGGAGGTGCCTACGAGGGATCTCCGCGACGACCCATGGATTTTGGCTGCCGGGGACGATCAAAAGTTCCTTCAGGCGATGCGCCGTGGTACGGAACCGCTTTCAGCTGTAACCGAGACCATCTTCACTGGCCTTCAGACCAGCGCCGACGCGATTTACATCCTCCAGGATCGAGGTCCCGCCGACAGCGGACGGTTGGTCTTCTCCAAGGCAGCCAATCGTGAGTTGATCTTGGAGGCCGACCTGTTACACCCGCTGGCAGGCGGCTCGGAGGTTGGTGCTTATGCCTTCAAACCGCAGTCCGATCTTCTTCTCTTCCCGTACCAGAAGAAAGCGGAAATGTCGCTCGTAACCGAAGAGGATCTTGAGAACCTGCCCCTCACCAAAACCTATTTGGAAGAACAAGAAGAAGCGCTCCGAGGGCGGGAGCACGGGAAGATGGACCATTCCGAATGGTATGCCTACGTTTATCCCAAAAGTCTCGGCCTCCATGACCTGCCAAAGCTTGGGATCCCACGGCTCACGGAACGATTGCGAGCAAGTGCTGATCCAGACGGGTCCATATATCTCGACAATGTCGACGTCAACGGAATCATTCCGTCATCGACAGGGCCAAGCATCTGGGTGCTGCTCTGTCTCTTGAATTCGTCCGTGCTGGATCGGGTGTTCAAACTGTTCAGTGTTCCGTTCAGGGGGAGCTTCTACTCAGCCAACAAGCAGTTCATTGCCCCGTTACCGATTCGCATTCCCGACGCCAGTGTCAGCTCAGACTTAGAGGCATTGGGAAAAGCGCTATACAGTGCCAGCTCGAGTCTGTTTTCCGAGCGGGCTGCATTCCGAGGATGGCTCGCTGACTTGCTAGGGGTCCCGCTCGACCGGCTGGCCGGGCACACGAAGCTAGGGAAACCTGACGAGCTTAGCTCCCACGAGCTGCTTTCCCTACTGCTGAAGAATAAGGCGCTGCTGAGCATCGATCCGGCAGCTAGGTATATCCGTGATCATCTGGTGGAGGAGCACGGCGCAAGTCGTGAGCGGATTGCTGTCTTCATGGAACAGCTAGGGAACAATAGAAGGGCTGTGGAGGAGATCACGCAAGATCTGTACGAAATCCCACAGGCACTGCGGAGTTAGATTACGAAACCCGCAGTTCGTAGCTAAACCACTCCGAGCGCTCGGCGCCGGTGGAGTCGTAAAGGCGCTGGGCGGTGTGGTTGTCGGGGGCGGTCGACCACTCGACGAAGGGGGCTCCGCGCTTGCGGGCGACTTCGGCGCTTGCTTCGATCAGGGCACGGCCGACCCCCTCGCCCCGTGCCTCCTCGCTGACGAAGAGGTCGTTCATCAGCACGCTCTCGACCGCCTCCAGCGAGCTGAAGTGCCAGTAGAGGCAGGCGTAGCCGACGAGGCGACCGTCGTGGCGGGCGCCGAGCAGCAGCCCGTCCTCGCTGGGGGCGAGGAAACGGTGGAAGAAGGTGCGGTTGCGCTCCTCGTCGATCTCGGCGACTTCGTAGAAGCGCTGGTAGGCGGCGATCAGCGGCAGCAGCTCCTCGAACTGCTCCTCGCTGATCGGTGCGATCTCGATCTCGGCGGCCATCCGCTCACCGTAGCGGGACGCAAGGCTGCGCTCATGTGCAGGGACAACCCGGCCGATGCCGTAAACGACCTCACGAACCGGTGCAGGTCCCCGTCTAAGCTTTGGGACGCCGCCGGAGGCAAGAGAACATCCCGTTAGGAGGGGATTCCGCTGGCACGTCCTTCAGACTCGAACGAGCAGCTCCTCTGCAGCTTCTGCGGCAAGTCGCAGCGCCAGGTGAAAAAGCTGATCGCCGGCCCCGGCGTCTACATCTGCGACGAGTGCATCGACCTCTGCAACGAGATCATCGACGAGGAGCTGACCGCGCCTCCCGCCTTCGAGCTGGAGAACCTGCCGAAACCGCAGGAGATCTACGACGTCCTGCAGGAGTACGTGGTCGGGCAGGAGGCGGCGAAGCGATCCCTCTCCGTCGCCGTCTACAACCACTACAAGCGGGTCCAGATCGCCCAGTCCGACGAGACCGAGGTCGAGCTGCAGAAGTCGAACATCATGATGCTCGGCCCGACCGGCTGCGGCAAGACGCTGCTGGCGCAGACCCTGGCGCGGATCCTCAACGTCCCCTTCGCGATCGCCGACGCGACCGCCCTGACCGAGGCCGGCTACGTCGGCGAGGACGTCGAGAACATCCTCCTGAAGCTGATCCAGGCCGCCGACTTCGACGTCAAAAAGGCCGAAACGGGGATCATCTACATCGACGAGATCGACAAGATCGCGCGCAAAGCCGACAACCCGTCGATCACCCGCGACGTCTCCGGCGAAGGCGTCCAGCAGGCGCTGCTGAAGATCCTTGAGGGGACTACCGCCTCGGTGCCGCCGCAGGGCGGGCGCAAGCATCCCCACCAGGAGTTCCTGACGATCGACACCACCAACATCCTCTTCGTCTGCGGCGGCTCCTTCGCCGAGCTCGACAAGGTGATCGAGCGCCGGGTCGGCGACCGCGGCATCGGCTTCGGCGCCGAAATCTCCTCGCGGCAGGAGAAGGACGCCGGCGAATGGTTCGAGCAGGTGCTGCCCGAGGACCTGGTCGAGTACGGCCTGATCCCGGAGTTCATCGGCCGCCTGCCGGTGATCACGGCGATCCACCAGCTCAGCCGCGACGACCTGACGACGATCCTGACCGAGCCCCGCCACGCGCTGACCCGCCAGTTCCAGCGCTTCTTCGAGTTCGACGACATCGAGCTCGTCTTCTCCGAGGACAGCCTCGAGGCGATCGCCGACAAGGCCCTGGAGCGCGAGACCGGCGCCCGCGGGCTGCGCTCGATCCTCGAGGAAACGCTGCTCGACGTCCAGTTCGAGCTGCCCTCGCGCCGCGACGTCACCAAGTGCGTCGTCACCAAGGAGACGATCACCGAGGGGCGCCGCCCGACGCTCGTCACCGAGGCCGTCCAGCAGGACATCGGACCGGCCGACGCCGGGCTCAGCGAAGAAACCGCATAGCGTCTTTAGACTCGCCCCCGTGAGCGCGGGGGACCGGCAAAAACTGGAGAGCACCACCCGCTACGACCCGACCGAGGTCGAGGCGCGGATCTTCGCCGAGTGGGTCGAGGGCGGCTACTTCCACCCGGACGCGGAGGGGACGCCGGAGGAGAACTTCTCGGTCGCGATCCCGCCGCCCAACGTCACCGGTGCTCTTCATATGGGGCACGCGCTGAACGGCTCGATGCAGGACGCGCTGGTGCGGATGAACCGGATGCGGGGCAGGAACACGCTCTGGATCCTCGGCACCGACCACGCCGGGATCGCCACCCAGGCGGTGGTCGAGAAAGAGCTCAAAAAAGAAGGAAAGACTCGTCACGATCTCGGCCGCGAGGCATTCGTCGAGCGGGTCTGGGAGTGGAAAGGCGAGTACGGGTCGCGGATCGTCGAGCAGTACAAGCGGCTCGGCGCCTCCTGCGACTACGAGCGCGAGCGCTTCACCCTCGACGAGGGCTACGTGAAGGCGGTCTACCGGGTCTTCAAGCAGCTCTTCGACAAGGGCTACATCTATCGCGACAACTACATGGTCAACTGGGACCCGGGCTCGCACTCGGCGATCTCCGACCTCGAGGTCGAGAACCGCGAGGTCGAGGACGTCCTCTACTCGATCGACTACCCGGTGGAGGGCTCCGACCGGGTGCTGACGGTCGCCACCGTGCGACCGGAGACGATGCTGGCCGACACCGCCGTCGCCGTGAACCCCGACGACGAGCGCTACCGCGACCTCGTCGGCCAGCACTGTGTGCTGCCGCTGGTCGGGCGCCGGATCCCGATCATCGCCGACGACCACGTCGACGTCGAGTTCGGCACGGGGGCGCTGAAGATCACCCCCGGCCACGACCCCAACGACTTCGAGATCGGCCGCAGGCACAAGCTGGAGGAGATCGGCGTGATCGGCCCCGACGGGCGGATGACCGAGGAGGCGGGCGAGTTCGCCGGCCTGACTGCGGCCGAGGCGCAGAAGGCGGTAGTCGAGGCGCTGCGGGGGGAGGGGCGGTTGCGCGCCGAGGAGCCCTACACCCACTCGGTCCCGTTCTCCCACCGCTCCGGCGAGCGGATCGAGCCGCTGATCTCGCTGCAGTGGTTCTGCCGCATGGACGAGCTGGCGCGGCCGGCGATCGAAGTGGTCGAACGCGACGAGGTGCGGATCACGCCGCCGCAGTGGAAGCGCGTCTACCTCGACTGGATGCGCGAGATCCGCCCATGGTGCGTCTCCCGCCAGCTCTGGTGGGGGCACCGGATCCCCGTCTGGTACTGCGACTCCTGCGGCGAGACGATCGTCGCCGAAGCCGAGCCCGAGCGCTGCGGCTCCTGCGGCAGCGAGCTGCGCCAGGAGGAGGACGTGCTCGACACCTGGTTCAGCTCGGCGATCTGGCCTTTCGCCACCCTCGGCTGGCCTGACGAAACCCCCGAGCTGCGCGCCTTCTACCCGACCAGCTTCCTGACCACGGCGCGGGAGATCCTCTTCCTCTGGGTGGCGCGGATGATCATGACCGGGCTCGAGTTCCCCGGCGCGATCCCCTTCCGCGACGTCTACGTCCACTCTGTGATCCAGGCCCGCGACGGCCGCCGGATGTCGAAGAGCCTCGGCACCGGGATCGACCCGCTGGAGGAAATCGACGTCCATGGGGCCGACGCGCTGCGCTTCGGCCTGCTGGCCATGTCCTCGACCCAGGACGTGCGCTTCTCCGATGCCAAGGTCCAGCAGGGCCGCGACCTCGCCAACAAGCTCTGGAACGCGAGCCGGCTGATCCTGCTGAACGCCGCCGACGTCGAGCCGGCGCCGCGGCCGACCTGCGTCGAGGACCGCTGGATCCTCTCGCGGCTGGAGCGGACCGTCGCCTCGGTGACCGAGAAGCTCGAGACCTACGACTTCGCCCACGCAGTCCAGGAGGCGTACTCGTTCTTCTGGCGCGACCTCTGCGACTGGTACCTGGAGATCGTCAAGCCGCGCCTCTACGACGGCGAGGTGGAGGTCTCGGCGACGCTGCTCTACGCGCTGGAACGGGTGCTGGCGCTGCTTCACCCGACGATGCCGTTCGTCACCGAGGAGATCTGGAGCTTCCACCCGGCGCGGCAGGGCCACCTCGTCGTCCACGCCTTTCCGGTTGCCGACGAGGCGCTGTTCGACGCGGCGGCCGAAGAAGACGTCGAGAGCGGCATCCGCCTCACCCAGCGCCTGCGCGCTTGGCGCGACCTCGCCGGGGTGGCCGTCGGGGCGACGCTCCCCGCCGTGATCGACGGGGTCGAGCCGCCGGAGTTCGTCTCCCGCCTCTCCCGCTTCGAGTTCGACGGGGCGGGAGCCGAGCCGGTCGCCTCGGTCGGTCCGGTCCGGGTCCTCGACTCCGACCAGCTCGACGCCGAGGCGGTTGCCGCGCGGCTGCAGAAGCGGCGGGAGGAACTGCGGGCCGAGGTCGAGCGCGGCGAGCGCAAACTCGGCAACGAGAAGTTCGTCGCCAAGGCGCCGGCCGAGGTGGTCGAGGAGGAGCGGGGCAAGCTGGAGCGGTACCGGGCCGAACTCGCCGAGCTGAGCTGAGCTGATCGACCCGGACGCTTACCTCAACTCGCTCGAGCCGGTCGGGATGCGACTCGGGCTCGAGCGGATGCGCAAGCTGACCACGGCACTGGGGCTGCCGCAGCACCGCTTCGCCTCGATCCACGTCGTCGGCACCAACGGCAAGTCCTCGGTGACGCGGATGACGGCGGCGCTGCTGGAGGCGCATGGGGTCAGCGCCGGCGCCTCAGTCTCCCCGCACACCAGCCGATGGTCCGAACGCACGCTGATCCACGGCAAGGAGGTGGGGCCGGAGGCCTGGACGAAGGCGGTCGAACAGGTGGCGCGGGCGGCGGAGGGGGTGAACCGGACCCTGGAGGAGGGGGAGGCGGTGACCCAGTTCGAGGCGGCAACCGCGGCGAGCTTCGTCGTCCTGGCCAACGCCAGGGTGCGGGCGGGGGTGATCGAGGCCGGACTCGGCGGCCGCCTCGACGCCACCAACACGATCCCCTCAAAGGTCACCGTCCTCACCTCGATCGGCCTCGACCACACCGAGTGGCTGGGAGAGACCGAGCTCGAGATAGCGGCCGAGAAGCTGGCGGTCCTGCGCGACCAGACGACGCTCGTCCTGGGCGAGGTCTCCGCCGAGGTCCGGGCACTGGCAAAGGAGACGGCGCGGCAGCGGAACGCGCGCCTGGTGATCGCTCCGCCCGAGCCGGAGTTCGAGGTTCGTCTACGGGCTCCGGGAGAGTTCCAGCGGCGCAACTTCGCCCTCGCCTGCGCGGCGGCGGAGGCATTCCTCGGCCGCCTCGATCCCGTGCCGGCGGCCGAGGTCGGCGCCGGCGTCACGGTCCCCGGCCGCCTCGAGCAGCTGGCCGAGCGGCCGCCGGTCTTCGTCGACGCCGCCCACAATCCCGCCGGAGCGGCGGCGCTTGCCGAATCGCTGCCCGCCGTGGCCGGCGGGCGTCGCGTCGTCGCCTGCCTCGCGATTCTCGCCGACAAGGACGCCGCGGCGATTATCGCGGCGCTTGCCCCCGCCCTGGAGCGGGCGGTCTGCACCGAGCTCCCCGCCGCGGCCCTCGAAGGCCACGGTCGCCCTGGCGCCCGTTCCCGCGGTGCGGCAGAGCTCGCCGCGATCTGCGAGTCGGCAGGCCTGGCGGCCGAAGTGGAGCCCGACTTCGACACCGCCCTGCAGCGCGCGGTCACCTTGGCGGCCGGTGAGCCCGAGGGCTTGGTCCTGGTCGCGGGCTCCCATTACGCCATCGCCCCTGCCCGCTCTGTGCGAGGATTTCGGCATGGATCGACCCCGTAGCGCCGGTTCCGAACTGCTCTCGATGATGGGGCTGGTCGCCGCCGTGGTGGCGATCGTCATCCTCTTCTTCTTCGGCGTCGGCTACCTGTTCGGAAGGCTCTTCCTTTAGAGAACAGGGTTACCGTCGGCAACGGCGAAGTAGACTGCCGCCCCCCAGCGGCGCCCCCTAAACCATGCTCCTAGCGATCTTCGGCATCACCAACGACGGCCTCAATCTGGCCGCCACCCTCTTCCTTCTGCTGCTGGTCGTCCTCTGGCTGGCGCTGATCGTCTACACCTACCTCGACGCCCGCCGGCGCATCTCCGATCCCTTCCTGGTCGCCTGCGCCACCGTCGCCTCCTTCTTCCCCTTCGTCGGCACCGCCGTCTACGCGATCGTGCGGCCGCCGGAGTACCTCGAGGACGCGCACGAGCGCGAGCTGGAGATCAAGGCCGCCGAGCTGCGGGTGCGGCAGCTGCGCGAGCAGACCTGCCCCAACTGCGAGTACCCGGTCGAGAAGAACTACCTGCGCTGCCCGAACTGCCAGCGCCGCCTCAAGGACCCGTGCCCGACCTGCGGCAAGCCGGTCGACCCGCGCTGGGGCCTCTGCCCCTACTGCGAGACGAACCTGAGAGGCGGCGACGAGGAGCGGCCGCGCCGCAAACGTCGTAACCCCGAGGAGCGCCAGGCGCCGCCGAAAGGCGATTCTGCGCCGCGCCGCAAACGAACTGCGCCGCCGGCGAGCGAAGGGGCCGATCCAACCCAAGAGCAAAGGAGCCCCACCCGTGAGCCGGACCCTGATCCTCGTCAAGCCTGACGCCTTCGAGCGCGCCCTGACCGGCGAGGTGATCGCCCGCTTCGAGCGCAAGGGGCTACGGATCGCCGCCCTGAAGTCGATGCGCGCCACCGACGAGATCGCCAACGAGCACTACGCCGAGCACACCGACAAGCCGTTCTTCGGCGAGCTCGTCTCCTTCATCACCGGCGGCACGCTGGTGGCGATGGTCCTGGAGGGCGAGGAAGCAGTGAAGGCGGCCCGGCAGCTGATCGGCGCCACCAACCCGGTCGAGGCCGCTCCCGGCTCGATCCGCGGCGACTTCGCCCTCGAGGTGACCTTCAACATGGTCCACGGCTCGGACTCCGACGAGTCGGCCGAGCGCGAGATCGGGATCTGGTTCCCCGAGCTCTCCTGAGGGTCGTACTCGCATCCGGGTCTCCCCAGCGGAGGGAGATCCTTCAGAAGCTCGGCATTGACTTCGAGGTCTTTGTGCCTGGGGTTGACGAGCTGGAGAGCGGTGAGCCGGAAAAGCTGGTTCGCGCTAACGCTTTGAGGAAGGCCCGGGCGTTGGGCGGGGCGGGCACACCTGCGCGCGGGGTCGTGCTCGGCATGCCCGCCCCGCACCCGGAGCTGGTCGTTATTGCCTGCGATACGGACGTGGTCTTGGATGACGAGGTGCTAGGTAAGCCGGCCGATGCTTTGGAGGCTCGTGCTTATCTCGATCGGATGAGTGGTCGGGCTCATACGGTTATGAGCGGGCTGGTGGTGGTCGCTGATGGCGAGGAGCGGGTGGGGGTGGAGAAGACGACTGTGGTCTTCAAGCAGCTGTCTGAGGAGGAAAAGGAGCGTTACGTGCGGTTTGGGGAGTGGGAAGGGCGGTCCGGGGGGTATGCGATTCAGACGCTCGGGTCATCGCTGGTGGAGCGGTTGGAGGGGAGCGTCTCGAACGTGGTCGGGCTTCCAGTGGGGTTGCTGGCGGAGCTGGCGCCGCAGCTGTTCTAGCGAGGCTGAGCAAACTCACAGAACGCTAAGACGCGTTTGCCATCATCGGCCCTGTAAATGGGCCTATTCAGCAAAATCGGGCTCGGCGGCAGGGACATGGCCGTCGACCTCGGGACCGCGAACACGCTTGTCTACGTGCGGGGGCGCGGGATCGTGCTCTCGGAGCCGTCGGTCGTGGCGATTGATTCGGTCTCCGGCCAGGTCCACGCGGTCGGCGTGGAAGCGAAGCGGATGCTCGGTCGCACCCCCGGCACGATCACCGCGATCCGCCCGCTCAAGGACGGTGTGATCGCCGACTTCGACGTCACCGAGCAGATGCTGCGCCACTTCATCGCCTCGGTCCACTCCAACCGCTTCGCCCACCCGCGGGTCGTCGTCTGCGTCCCTTCCGGAGTCACCGGAGTCGAGAAGCGGGCGGTCGAGGAGGCCTGCCTCTCGGCCGGCGCCCGCCAGGCCTACCTGATCGAGGAGCCGATGGCGGCGGCGATCGGTGCCGGGCTGCCGGTCGGCGAGCCGACCGGCTCGATGGTCGTCGACATCGGCGGCGGCACCACCGAGGTCGCCGTGATCTCGCTCGGCGGCATCGTCGTCTCGCAGTCGATCAGGGTCGGCGGCGACGAGCTCGACGAGGCGATCGTCGCCCACTGCAAACAGAACTACAAACTCGCGATCGGCACCCAGACCGCGGAGGAGGTGAAGCTCGAGGCCGGGTCGGCTTCGCCGCTGCCGGAAGAGGTGCGGACCGAGATCCGCGGCCGCGATCTCGTCTCCGGGCTGCCGAAAACGATCGAACTCACCTCCGAGGAGGTGCGTGGCGCCCTCGAAGAGCCGGTCAGCCACATCGTCGCCGCGGTCAAGGAGACCCTGGATCGCACCCCGCCGGAGTTGGCGGGTGACATCATGGACCGCGGCATCACCCTCGCCGGCGGTGGTGCGCTGCTGCAAGGACTGGAGCAGCGCCTGCGCGACGAGTGCCAGATGCCATGCCAACTGGCAGAGTCGCCGTTGACGTGCGTGGCGGTGGGGTCCGGCATCTCCCTCGAGGAGGTCGAGACGATCCACCGCGCCGGAAAGAACAACGGAGCGCGCCCCCGGCGCTAGCCGGCGCTCCCCATGCGAACCCCGAAACCAGAAACTTCACTGTGTACCGAAAGCAAGTACGCCGCCGCCGCGCGCTGCTGGCGCTGCTGATCGTCGGATCGTTCGCCCTGCTCAGCGTCACCTACGGGCAGGGCTCCGACGGCGTCCAGCGCGGCGTGGCCACCATCTTCAGCCCGATCCAGTCGGTCGCCGACCGTGCCCTGAAGCCGGCCCGCGACCTCGTCAACTGGTTCGACGAGACCTTCGACGCGAAGGGCAAGAACGCCCGCCTGCACGCGGAACTGGAAGAAGTGCGCAAGCAGGCGGTCGGCGCCAAGGCGGCGCTGGCCGAAAACGCCGAACTGCGCAAGCTCGTCGGCCTCGACGAAAGCGGTGCGATTCCGTCCGGCTACGAAGCGGTGACGGGGCGGGTGATCTCCCGCTCGCCGAGCGTCTGGTTCTCCGACGTGACGATCGACGTCGGCTCCGACGACGGGGTCGGGGTCGGTGATCCGGTCGTCACCGGCGACGGCCTCGTCGGCCACGTCGCGGCGGTGACCGGCGGCAGCGCCAAGGTGACCCTGATCGCCGACCACTCGAGCGCCGTCGCGGCGCGGATCGTCCCGAACGGGGCGCAGGGGATTCTCAAGCCCTCGGTCGGCGACCCCGGCGACATGGTGCTCGAATACCTCGACACCGAAAAGATCGTCGGCAAGGGCCAGTCGGTCGTCACTTCGGGCTGGCGCGGCGAAGGGATCGGGTCGAAGTACCCGCCGAACATCCCGATCGGCAAGGTCGCCGAAGCCGCGATCACCGAACAGGAGGCCCAGCACCAGGTGCACGTGCAGCCCTTCGCCGACCTCCGCAACCTCGACGTCGTCCAGGTCCTCACCGGGGGCTCGCGCGAATGATCCTCACCCCCAACATCGTCGTCCGGCTGATCGCGATCGTCGTCGTCGGCGTGCTGCTGCAGCTCGGCTTCTTCTCCCAGGTTGCCCTCTTCCATGTCAGCCCCGACGTGCTGCCCTCGCTCGTGGTCGTCCTCGGCCTCTTCGGCGGTACCCTGACCGGAGCCGTCTGCGGGTTCTCGGTCGGCTTCCTGCTCGACTGCCTGCTGATCGCGCCGCTCGGCGGCGGCTCGCTGGTCCTGCTGACCACCGGCTACGTCGCCGGGCTCTTCCGCGAGCGCTTCGAGATCCACAGCCCGCTGGTGCCGCCGCTCCTCTGCATGGGGCTGACCTTCTTCGCCGAGCTCGGCTTCGGGGCGGTGGAGCTGATGCTGGGGCTGAACGACGTGCCGGTCAGCACGCAGGTGATCCGCGACCTGGTCCTGAAGAGCATCTTCGCCTTCTTCCTCGGCTGGGCGATCTACGTGCTGCTGCGGCGGGTTCTGCGGCCGGCGCTGGTCGAGGAGTCGGCGCCGCGGCGTCCGGCCAGGAGGCGCCGGGTGCGGCGGCCGATGGGTTCGAGTCGTGGCAGGCGACCGCGGACCATGGGAGCCTAGGGGCATGTACCTGCGCAACGACGATCGTCCGCAGGGCAGCCGCCTCTCGCTGCGGATCGCGGTGCTGGGCGGCGTCGCCGTCGCCCTCTTCGGGATCCTCTTCTTCCGGCTTTGGAACCTGCAGGTCCTCTCCGGCGACAAGTACCTGGCCGAGGCGAAGAACAACCGCACCCGCTCGTTCAAAGTGATCGCCCCGCGCGGCGAGATCCTCGGTCGCGACGGCAAGGTCCTGGTCGACAGCCGCAGCGCCCTGGCCCTGCAGCTGAACACGACGAAACTGCCCGAAGACCCGGCCGAAGAACGGGCGGAGCTGGCGAGGATCGGCACCCTCGTGCACCTCAACCTGCACCAGCTGCGGCGCAAGATCGCCAAAGAAGAAGAAGTCGCCGCCGGGGCGCCGGTGACGTTGCGCCAGGACGTCAACTTCGACCTCGTCGCCTACGTCGAAGAAAACCAGCCGGATTTCCCCGGGGTCGCGGTGCAGCGGGTCTTCGTCCGCCACTACCCCCACGGCACCCTCGCCGCCCACGTCCTCGGCAGCGTCGGCGAGATCTCCGAAGAAGAACTGGAAGAAGCTGGCAACAAGGGCCGGGAAGCGGGTGAAACGATCGGCAAAGGCGGGGTCGAGGCGACCTACGACAAGTACCTGCGTGGCCAGTCCGGCGAAACCAAGATCCAGGTCAACGCGCTCGGCGAGCCGACGCCCGGCGGCCAGCTGGTCGAAGTGCCGCCGACCCCGGGCGAGAACCTGAAGTTGACGATCGACCCGGCGGTGCAGGAAGCGGGAGAAAGCGCCCTCGCCTCACAAGGACTTCCCGGGGCCTTCATCACGATGGACATTCAAAACGGGCAGATCCTCGGCCTCGGCTCCTCGCCGACCTTCGAACCGTCGGCGCTGACCCCGCCGATGACCCAGACCGAGGTCAACGAACTGATCCGCAACGAAACGACGGCGCCGCTGACCGACCGGGCGACCGAAGGGCTCTACCCGACGGGGTCGACCTTCAAGCTCATCACCGCGCTGGCGGCGTTGGAAAAAGGCGTGATCACGCCGAACAGCGTCATCGACGATCCCGGCCAGCTCTGCCTCGGTGAAGAATGTTTCAAGAACGCGGAAGGCGCCGCCTACGGCGCCCTGACCCTGGTACCGGCGTTGGAAGTCTCCGACGATGTCTTCTTCTACACGCTGGGCCTGGACATGTGGAAGACCGGCGACCTGCAGCAGTGGGCGCACCAGCTCGGGATCGGCCGGCCGACCGGGATCGACATCCCGGTCAACACCAACGGCCTGCTCCCGACCAGGCAGTGGCGCGATCAGCTCTTCAAGGAAGGCAATACCGAACGTCCGTGGTCGGCCGGCGACAACATCCAGCTGGCGACCGGGCAGGGAGACCTGCAGACGAATCCGCTGCAGATGGCCGTCGCCTACGCCGCCCTCGGCAACGGCGGCACGATCGTCACCCCGCACGTGGGGATGGAAGTCGAGGACGCGGCGGGTCGCGTGCTGAAGGAATTCGACCCCGGCGCGCGCCGCCATCTCACAATCAACCCCGGCACCAGATCGGTGATCCTCGAAGGCCTGCACGACGCCGCGCAGGGGCCGAGCGGCACCTCCCACGTGGTCTTCGACAGCTTCCCGATCCCCGTCGCCGGCAAGACCGGGACCGCGGAACGGCCGGGCCACGCCGACCAATCCTGGTACGCGGTGCTCGCCCCGTACCCCGATCCGCGTATCGTGACGGTGGTCACTGTCGAGGAAGGCGGGTTCGGCGCCGAATCGGCAGCCCCCGCCGCCAGGCAGATCCTCGAAGCTGTTTTCCGCCACAAGCTTGAAGCCGCCGCCGAATCCGAAGGCGAAGGCGAAACCGAAACCGAATCCCCAACCGGATGATGTACGCGACCAGAACCAGGAACGCCAGGCCCGAGCCGTTCGCGGTTCACGTCAGCCTCGGCGAGCGCCTCGGTCTCGCTCACATGGACTGGCCGCTGGCCTTCGCCGCGGTCGCCCTCGTCGGCTTCAGCGTCCTCACCCTGGGCCAGGCCACCCGCCATGACGTCCCCGGCAGCCCCGACTACTACCTCGAGCGGCAGGCGATCTACGCCGTCCTCGGCCTCGTCGGGATGTTCCTGTTGACCCGGATCGACTACTCGCGCTTCCGCGAGCTGCGGGTCGGCCTCTACACCTTCCTCTGCGTCAGCGTTGCCTTGGTCTTCGTCTTCGGCTTCGCCGCCCGCGGCTCGCGTCGCGCCTTCGAACTTCCCTTCTTCTCCTTCCAGCCATCGGAGCTCGGCAAGCTCCTGCTAGTGCTTGCGCTTGCCGGGTTCGTGATCGATGGCGCCAGGCGGGGCTCGCCGGTCCAGCGGACCGTGCGCTACCTGTGTCTCGGCCTGGCACCGGCTGCGCTCGTCTTCTTGCAGCCCGACCTCGGCACCTCGATGGTGTTCGTGGTCGCCACCCTCGCCGTCATGTACTTCGGAGGCGTCCCCTGGACGCACTTCGCGGTCATCGGCGGCGGCATCGCCGGTTTGATCGTGTTGGTCCTGATCGTCGCTCCGGCGGCAGGTCACCCGATCCTCAAGGGCTACCAGGAAGAACGGCTGACGTCGTTCCTCCATCCCCATGAGCACGAAGCCGGCGCGGGCTACCAGCAGAACCAATCAGTGATCGCCACCGGCGCCGGTCAAGTGACCGGCCGGGGCGACAAAGCCACCCAGACGCGGCTCGACTTCGTTCCCGAGCGCAGCACCGACTTCATCTTCGCGGTGATCGGTGAGCGCTACGGGTTCATGGGCGCCGCGTTCGTCCTATCCCTTTACGCCCTGCTCTTCTGGCGGGCGCTGCGGATAACGACGCTCTCGAAGAACTCCTACGGAACCCTGGTCGCGGGCGGCATCGCCGTCTCGCTGCTCTTCCAGACCTTTGTCAACGTAGGGATGAACCTGGGGATCATGCCGATCACCGGGATCCCCCTGCCGTTGATGAGCTATGGAGGGTCCTCCGTGCTCGCTACTTTCCTGGCGGTCGGCGTTCTTCAGAGCATCAACGTCCAAGCGCATCTCAGCCAAAGGGGCAGGTTCGCCTGGTGATCTCGCAGAATGAGGTCCGGCAATTGCGTACCTATCCGAACTGAGCTGAATCACAAATGAAAAAAACGATTTTGGTCTCCGCCGAGCGCGGCGAGACCCGTGTTGCCGTCCTCGAGGCAAAGCAGAAGGGCGGTAAAAGCAGCGTCGCCGAGCTCTACATCGAGCGGCGCGGCCGGCGATCGATCGTCGGCAACATCTACAAGGGCAAGGTCGACAACGTCCTGCCCGGGATGGAGGCCGCCTTCGTCGACATCGGCCTCGAGCGCAACGGCTTCCTCCACGTCGACGAGATCCTCACCCCCGACGGCGAGCAGGCGCCGCGCCGGGGGCGCGGCGGCGGCCGCCGCATCAACGAGCTGATCAAGCCGGGTCAGGAGATCCTGGTCCAGGTCGTCAAGGACCCGCTGAAGTCGAAGGGCGCCCGGCTCTCGATGAACGTCTCGATCGCCGGCCGCTACCTGGTCTTCGCGCCGAACGGCAGCGGCGTCGGCGTCAGCCGCCGCCTCGCCGACAAAGAGCGTGACCGGCTGCGCAAGATGGTCGACCGCACCTACAAAGGCAAGGGCGGGCTGATCGTCCGCACCGCCGCTCACGGGGCCAAAAAAGCCGACTTCGTGCGCGAGATCAGCTACCTGCAGAAGCTGAACGAGGTGCTGGAGCGGCGCTCGGACGGGACCAAGGCCCCGGCCCTGGTCTTCCAGGAGGCGGATCTCTCGATCCGGGTCCTCCGCGACGTCTTTCTCAGCGAGTTCGAGAAAGCGATCATCGACTCGCCGAAGCAGTTCGAGCGGGTGACCAACTTCTTCCAGCGCACGGCGCCGGAGCTGGTCGACGGCGTCGAACTGTACGAGGGCAAGAAGCCGCTGCTGGAGAAATGGAAGGTCGACGAGGAGATCGAGTCGACCCTGAGCCGGCGGGTCGACCTGCCCTCGGGCGGCTACCTGATCATCGACTACGCCGAGGCGCTGACCGTGATCGACGTCAACAGCGGCTCCTTCACCGGCCGCGGCAAAGGCGGCCTCGAGGAGACGATCACCAAAGTCAACACCGAGGCGGCCGAGGAGGCGGTGCGGCAGCTGCGGCTGCGCGACATCGGCGGCATCATCGTCATCGACTTCATCGACATGGCCCGGGCCAGCAACCGCGACAAAGTCCTGAAGACGATGCGCAAAGCGCTCGACGCCGACAAGTCGAAGAGCTACGTGGTCGAGGTCTCGCCGCTCGGCCTGGTCGAGATGACCCGGCAGAACGTCACCGACGGGGTGCGGGAGATCCTCACCGAGCCCTGTCCGACCTGCGCCGGGGTGGGCGTCGTTCTCTCGGCCGAGACGGTGGCGCTGGAGGGCCTGCGGAAGATGCGCGACATCGCCGCCGAGAACCCCGACAGCGAGGCCTTCCTGATCCGCGTCAACCCCAAGGTCGCCCACGAGCTGACCGATTCCGACAGCGGCCTGGCCGAGCTCGAGGAGGAAACCGGCAAGCGGTTCCACTTCGAGGGCGGCGACGCGCTCTCGATCGACACCTTCATCGTCATCGAGCAGGGCAGCCGCGAGGCGATCGAGGAGCGGGCGCTGCCGTTCAAGGTCGGCGAGGAGGTCCTGGTCGACATCGACGAGCCGCACATGTACAACGCCGACGACGCGGTCGCCCGGATCGACTCCTACATCGTCAGCGTCACCGGCGGCGGCCGCTTCGTCGGCCAGCGGAAGATGGTGCGGATCGACGAGGTCGAGCGCTCGGCGGCGATCGCCTCCCTGCTGGGAGGCGAGTCCCCGAACGGCTCTTCAGGAGGCGAGGAAAACGGCTCCCAGCTAGACTCCGACGCTCCTTCGCGCAAACGTAGTCGTGGCCGCAGAGGCGGCCGGGGGCGTTCGCGCGCCAAGCAAGGCAGCGAGAAAGACGGATGAGCACCTACGCGATAGTCGAAACCGGCGGTAAGCAGTACAAAGTCGAGGAGGGCACGTCCCTGCTCGTCGACCGGCTCGACGCCAAGGAGGGCGACAAAGTCGCCCTGCGCCCGGTGCTCTTCCGCGGTGACGACGTCCTCGCGGGCGAGAAGAACCTCGGCAAAGTCAAAGTTGAGGCCAAAGTCGCCGAGCACCTGCGCGGCCCGAAGGTCAAAGTCTTCAAATACAAGGCGAAGAAGGGCTACCGCCGCCGCGCCGGTCACCGCTCCGAGCTGACCCGGCTCGAGGTGACGACGCTCAAAGGGGGCAAAAGCTAATGGCGCACAAGAAAGGCCTCGGCTCCAGCCGCAACGGCCGCGAATCCAACCCCAACATGCTCGGGGTCAAGGTCTTCGCCGGCCAGCGCGTATCCGGCGGCGAGATCATCGTCCGCCAGCGCGGCACCCGCTTCTGGCCCGGCGAGGGCACCGGCCTCGGCCGCGACCACACGATCTTCGCAACCCGCGAGGGCGTCGTCGACTTCAAGCCGGCCCGCAAGGGCCGCACCATCAGCGTTCTGGCTGATTAGTTGTCAGGGGAAGGGGCGGGTGCTCCCTCCCCAGACACAAGCTCGCTATGGCTCGTTGTTGAGTGTCTGGTGAGGGAGCACCCGCCCCTCCAGCCAAGGGGCCAGACGGCTGCGTTTTAAGCTGCTCAGCTGATGTATGACCGAGCGAAAATCTGGGTCGAGGGGGGGGCCGGTGGCAACGGCTCGATCTCATTTCGGCGTGAGGCGCACGTGCCTCGGGGCGGGCCTGACGGCGGGGACGGGGGGCACGGCGGCGACGTGGTGCTGGTCTGCGACCCGTCGAAGCGGGACCTCGGGGCGTTGAAGGGGAGCAAGCACTTCCGGGCGCAGCGGGGGCGGCACGGGGAAGGGTCGAACCGGCAGGGAGGCCGCGGAGAGGACCGGGAGATCCCGGTGCCGCCGGGTACCCAGGCGAACGCCGTCGACGGCAGCCTGATCGACCTGGTCACGCCTGGACAGCGGGCGATCGTCGCCCACGGCGGGCGCGGGGGGCACGGCAACCGGCGTTTCACCACCTCGACGCGACAGGCGCCGCGGTTCGCCGAGAAAGGCAGCGCGGGGGAGGCGGACTGGATCGAGCTGCAGCTGAAACTGCTGGCCGACGTCGGACTGGTCGGGCTGCCGAATGCGGGCAAGTCATCGCTGCTGGGGCGGCTGACGCGGGCGGCGCCGAAGGTGGCCGACTACCCCTTCACGACGCTCTCGCCGGTGCTGGGGACGATCGAAGGCGAGGACCGGCAGGCGGTCGTCGCCGACATCCCCGGCTTGATCGAAGGCGCCGCCTCCGGAGCCGGGCTGGGGCACGAGTTCCTCGCCCACGTCGAGCGCTGCGCGATGCTCGTCCACCTGGTTGACGTGGCACCGAGCGAAGGTGACCCGGTGGTCGATTACGAGACCGTGCGGGGCGAGCTTGCCGCCCACGGTGCCGGGCTCGAGCGCCTGCCGGAGCTGGTCGTCTTGAGCAAGCGCGACCTGCTGCCCGTCGAGCAGGTCGAGGTGGCGGTGGCGGAGTGGGAGGAGCGGCTCGGAGGAGAGGCGCTCGGCGTGATCGCTGTCTCTTCGGCGACCGGCGAGGGACTGGACGATCTGCGTCGCCGCATCCTCGCCGAGCTGTCCGAGATCGTTCCGACCGCCGCCGCCGTCAGCGCAGATGGGGGCGATGACGAATTCGAGGCCGAGCACCGCGTCTACCGGCCGGCGGGCGAGGGCGGCTACCGGGTCGAGCGGGAGGAGGACGGCGCCTTCCGCGTCCTCGGCCGTGGGGTCGAGGTGCTGTTCGAACGCCACGACACGAAAAACGAGGAGTCGCTCGCCTACCTCGAGCAGCGCCTACGCGAGATCGGCGTTATCGCCGCCCTCGATCGCGCTGGTTTCGAGCCCGGCGACGACGTTCGGATTGGCGAGCACGAGTTCGAATTGTTTCCCTAAGGCCCTCTGACACTGCGCATAGCGGCGTCCTCAGTCGCTCGCGTGCAGAGGCACGCCACGCTCCCTGCGTCCTTGCTCTGCTCGGTCATAGGGCCTTAGGACCTAGCTGAGGCTGGAGAGGCCGGCCGCTACCGCGAAGCCGAGCACCGTCGCCAGGCCGGCGCCGCGACCGGCGTCGGCGCGGGCGTCGGGGATCATCGAGTCGATCAGCATCACCAGGAGGGCGCCGGCGGCAAAGCCGTCGACCGCTGCCTTGCCGTTGCCGCCGACGGCGTCGGCAACCAGGTAGCCGACGACGGTCGCGATCGCGCAGATCACGGCGACCACCACCCAGAGGCGGATGATCGCCTCGTGCGAACGCCCGGCCGCCGTCATGTCGGTGGCCGACCCCAGCGACTCCGGCAGGTTGGAGACGAAGATCGCGATCAGCAGCGAGACCCCGACGCCGGCGCCGGCGGCGATGTTGATCCCCAGCACCATCTGCTCGGGGATGCCGTCGAGGAAGGCGCCGAGGGCGAGCGCGGTGCCGCTGCCCGAACCTTCCGAACGGCCCTGTCGGCCACGCCCGGTGGCGCTGCGCCGGGCGATCAAGCCGTCGAGAAAGAAGTAGGTGAGCGCCCCGACCGCCAGGCCGATGCCGGTGACCCCGGCGCCGCCGACGTCGATCCCCTCGGCGGCGAGCTCGAAGCTGACGGCGCTGATCAGCGCCCCGGCGCCGAACGAGAGCACGTACCCGACCTGGCGCTGCGGCCAGCGGCGCGCAAAGCTGAGCACTGCACCTAGAACAAGCGAGCTTGCCGCCAGTGCTCCCCAGCCGATCGCTTCACCCATCCGGCTACTTTCTCACGCCTTTGCCGAGAGCACGCCGAGCTGAGCCTGGTACGACCCCGAACTTAAATGTTGCACCGATCCGTGTCGTATACAGATAGACTCAGCTCGGCGGTGCTCATCGGGGCTTTGACTGGTAGCCCGCACCCTTTCACAAGGGCGGTGGGTGCCGCCTTTTAGATCAGTCGCCAGGCCAGGGGGAAGGCCGGGCGCGTCTCCGGTCTCGGCTACTTTGCCGCCATGACCTTGGTCGTCAAGCTGGGCTCTTCGATTGTCGCCGCCGACGACGGCGAGCTGCGCGCGGATGTGCTCGACGCGGTCTGCGCGCAGGTCGGCGAGCTGGAGCGGGACGGAGAGCGGGTGGTAATGGTCACCTCCGGCGCGATCGCGCGCGGGATGCGGCTGATGGAGCTGCCGGCGCGACCGAAAGGGATGGACGAGCTGCAGGCCGCTTCCGCCGTCGGCCAGGGGGACCTCTTCCGGGCTTACGAGAGTCGCCTCGCCAAAGGCGGGACGAGGGCGGGGCAGGTGTTGCTCACCGCCGCCGACATCGCTGCCCGCACCAACTACCTCAATGCGCGCCGGACCCTGCGGCGGCTGATCGAGTGGGGGGTGGTGCCGGTGGTGAACGAGAACGACACCACCGCCACCGACGAGATCAGCTTCGGCGACAACGATTTCCTCGCCGCGCAGGTGGCGGTGCTGCTGGACGCTCGGCTGCTGGTGCTGTTGACGAACGTCGACGGGCTCCTCTCCGGCGATCCCCGCACCGAGCCCGATCCCGAGCTGATCGGCGAGGTCACCGACTTCTCGCAGTTGGAGGGGCTGGAGATCGGCGACCGCACCTCGGTCTTCGGCTCCGGGGGCATGCGCAGCAAGGTCGCCGCCGCGGAGATGGCGAGCGAGGCTGGGATCCCGACGGTGATCTGCAACGGCACCGAGCCGGGGACGCTGGTCGCGGCCGCCGGCGGCAAAGCCTGCGGAACCCGCTTCGCGCCGGGCAAGGGCAGGACCTCCAGCTTCAAGCTCTGGCTCAAATACGCGAAGCCGGCGCGCGGGCGCCTGGTCGTCGACGCAGGCGCCGCCCGGGTCCTGCGCGAGCACGGCTCCAGCCTGCTCCCGGTCGGGATCGCCGCCGTAGAGGGCAGCTTCGAGGCCGGCGACGCGATCGACGTCGCCGCCGACGGCGAGACGATCGGCAAAGGCATCAGCGACTACTCGGCCCGCGAGCTGCGGCGGGTGATCGGGATGAAGAGCGACCAGGTGCGCGAGCTGCTGCCGCACGCTGCCGACGAGGTCGTCCACCGCGACCGCTTCGTCCTGCTCTAGAGCCCCCGGTACCCTTTGCCGATGGCCGTAACGGAGACCACCGTCGCCGAGAGCTGCGCCGCCGCGAACCGCGCCGCGCGCCCGCTGGCGACCGCCTCGACGGCGGAGAAGAACGCCGCCCTGGAGGCGACCGCGCGCCTGCTCGAGGAGCGGACCGACGCGATCCTCGAGGCGAACGCGGGCGATCTTGCCGACGAGCGCGCCGTCGGGCTGACCGACGCCCTGCGCGACCGGCTGCGTCTCACCGCGGAGCGGGTGGCAGCGATGGCTGAGGGTGTGCGGGTCGTGCGCGATCTCGACGACCCGGTCGGCGAGGAGCTGGAACGTAAAACCTTGGCGAGTGGCATCGACCTGCGCAAGGTGCGCGTGCCGCTCGGGGTCGTCGCCGTCGTCTACGAGGCGCGGCCGAACGTGACGATCGACTGTGCGGCGCTGACGATCAAGAGCGGCAACGCGATCGTCCTCCGCGGCAGCTCCTACGCCGAACGCTCCAACGCGGCGCTGGCGGGGATCGTGCGCGAGGCGCTGGCGGAGGCGGGGCTGCCGGAGGACGCGGTGCTCTCGCTCGGCGGCGGCGGCCACGAGGAGCTGGCCGAGCTGGCAACCCAGGAGGGCCTGGTCGACCTGCTGATCCCGCGCGGCGGCGAAGGCTTGAAGGCGGCGATCAAGGCGGTGGCGACCGTGCCGGTGATGTACGCGGCGGCCGGCAACTGCCACGTCTACGTCCACGCCGAGGCCGACCCGGAGATGGCGCGGCGGATCGCCGTCAACGCCAAGGTCCAGCGGCCCGGCGTCTGCAACGCGGCGGAGACGCTGCTGATCGACGCCGCCGTCGCCGAGCGCGTGGCGCCGGCAATCCTCGGCGACCTCGCCGCCGCCGGCGTCGAGCTGGTCGGCGACGAGCGCGCCCGCGCCCTCGCGGGGGACGTCGAGGTCGGCACCGCCACCGACGAGGACTGGGACAGCGAGTACCTCGGTCTGAAAATGACGGTTGCCGTCGTCGACTCGGTCGAGGACGCGATCGACCATGTCAACCGCCACGGCACCGGCCACTCGGAGGCGATCGTCACCGCCGACGAGGCGGCCGCCGAGGAGTTCGTCGCCGGCGTCGATGCCGCCGCCGTCTACGTCAACGCCTCGACCCGCTTCACCGATGGGTTCGAGTACGGGATGGGCGCCGAGATCGGCAACTCGACCCAGAAGCTGCACGCCCGCGGCCCGATCGGGATGCGCGAGCTGACGACCTTCAAGTACGTCGCCCACGGCAGCGGCCAGGTGCGTGAGTAGCCCTGACGGCGGCGCGATCGGCGTGCTGGGGTCCGCGTTCAACCCTCCGCACCTCGGTCACCTCGCGCTCGCTCAGGAGGCGGCCTGGCAGCTGGGCCTGGAGGGGGTCGTCCTCGTCCCGACCGGCCAGGCGCCGCACAAGCGGATCGCCGACGACCCGGGGAAAGAGGCGCGGATGGAGATGACCCGGCGCGCGGCTGCCGACGACGATCGCTTCTCCGTCTCCGCTCTGGAGGTCGAGCGCGACGGACCGTCCTACACGTATGAGACCTTGGAGGCACTTGCAGATGAACGGGGCGACAGGGAGCTGGTGTTCGTGATGGGTGCGGACGCTGCTGTGGGCCTCGAGAGCTGGCGCAACCCCGAACGGGTGGTTGAGCTTGCGAGCCTGGCGGTGGCGCGGCGGGCCGGAGTCTCCGACGCCGACGTCGTCGAGTCGATGCGCAGCCTCGGCTGCGAGGGTCGGGCGACGATGCTGGAGATGCCGCAGTTCGGCGTCTCCTCCTCGGCGGTGCGGGAGCGGGCCAAGCAGGGTAGGCCGCTGCGCTACCTGGTCCCGGATGCGGTCGCCGACTACATCACCGAGAGGGGGATCTACAGGTGAACCAGGCGCAGTCGGAGGGCTTGGCGCGGCAGCTTGCCGCGATCGCGGACTCGAAAAAAGCCGAGGACCTGGTCGTCCTCGACATGCGCGGACTGGTCGCCTACACGGACTTCCTGGCAATCTGCACCGCCCGCAGTGAGCGGCAGGCGAAGGCGATCGTCGACGAGGTGCGGCTGCAGGTGAAGCGCGAGACCGGGCTGCTGCCGGGCGGCGTCGACGGCGGCGGCGACGCAGGCTGGACGATCCTCGACTACCTCGACTGCGTCCTTCACGTCTTCACGCCGGAAGCCCGCGAGCGCTACGCGCTGGCGGATCTATGGCACGAGGCGCCGCGGCTCGAGCTCGATCTCGACGCTCCGGAAGCCCCCGAAGCCGCAAGCGCCTAACCCGGCAACAAACCCCAGCAACATAAATAGCGTCCGACCGGCGGCTTAGGTTGCCGGTTCATGGGTTTTAGAAGGGGGTTCCTCGGGTATCGCCGCGCCGAAGTCGAGGACGCGATCTCGGCTCGCGACGCTCGCATCCTCGGTCTTGAGATGACGACCGACGCGCAACGTGCCTCGCTCGCCGAGCTCGAAAGCGAGACCACTGCTCTCTCGGGGATGGTGGTCGAGCGGGAGAAGGAGATCCGCTGTCTGAACGAGCGGCTGCGCGAGGCCAACGAATGCCACGACCGCAGCATTGCCTCGCTCGACGCGATCACCTCGCGGCTGGAGGAAGTGGAAGCGCAGGCGCGCGGCCAGGCGACCCGGATCCGGATGAAAGCGTTGCGCGAGGCGGTCGAGGTGAGCAAGAAGGTGAAGGAGCTGACCGAGATGGAGCCCGCCCTGCAAGCTGAGGCGCAGGCGGGGGCGGAGCCCGCTGCCGACGAGGGCCTTTACAAAGGCCAGGTCAAGCTTGAGATCGGCCCGCTCGGCGACTTCTCCCAGCTGGTCGGCTTCGAGGACGCCGTCGGTCAGATCGGCGCCTCGGAGATCAAGGTCGATCGCTTCTCCGAGGGCCGCGCCACCTTCTCGATGCGGCTCGACGAACCGACCGACCTGCTGAGCGAACTCGAAGAGCTTTCCAGCCTCGACTTCAAGGTCCGCCACAACGCTCCCGACAACCTGATCCTCGACGTCGACGACGATCAGGAACAGCGCGCCGCCTGACGCTAAACTTGCCCTCCCGCACGGGGCTGTAGCTCAGCTGGAAGAGCGCTTCGCTGGCAGCGAAGAGGTCAGGGGTTCGAGCCCCCTCAGCTCCATTCCTCGTCAGGTCGAGGCGCCTGGACCGGACGAGAAGATTCGCTAGTCTCCTCACTTCATGCCGAGCAACTTCTCACCCGCCTGTCCACCATCTCTGCGGCTAGCGCTGCAGGCTCCTCAGGCTTCCTCGGCGCGGCTCTAGCCGTCTTCCCTCACCAACCTCGCTCGTCTTCGGTATCCGGGTTTGAATCCTGTGTTCGCCTGCAAGTCGGCGAAATCCGCGATACCGAAATACGCATAGCGCGGTCTTCTTGCAGTGACTTGACTTCAACTCTATGGACCTGGCGGGGGCAGGCCAATTCCCTCCGCTAGATGCCGCGCCGCGAAGACCCCCAAGTAGGCCTCGGGAAGGCCATCCGCGCGATCCGGACCCAGAGTGGGATGAGCCAGGAAGCGCTCGGCGAGAAAGCAGAAATCCACCCGACCTGGATCTCCCACATCGAGTCCGGGCGGATCAACCCCACCTGGGGCAACGTCCGGCGCATCGCCCGTGGTCTCGGAGTGAAACTACCCCGCCTGGCTGAGCTGGCCGAAAAACTCGAGCGCGAGCTCGGCGGCGCCTGACTCAAAGTCTCGTGTCTGGCTGCCGATGGTCTAGGCGATGAGCGCCGCGAACCAGCACGTGTTCTCGCACGGGATGCAGGACACGCGCGAGACCCTAGAGGTCTGGAGCCGGCACCCCTGGCGGGTGCTGGGCAGCTGGGTCGCGCTCAGCCTCAGCATCGCCTTGGCGCTGCTCGGGTCGGTCTGGGTCGTCTCCGGCCTCCTCACCCCGGACCTGACGCCGATCCACCTGCCCGGCTTCACCGAACCCTCCGAGCCGGGCGACCTGATGCCGATTCTCTACCGCAACTCGCTGGTCCTGGCGCTCCACGGCACTGCCTGTATCGCCGGCTTCATCGCCGGGGCTTCGATGCCGATCGCCGCCGCCCAGCGCAGCGGCATCTCACGCTGGATCCACGTCAAGGCGGGGGAGGGGGCGATCCTCTTCGTCTGCGCCGTCACCCTCTTCTCGCTCTGCACCCAGGCGCTCTACCTCGGCTTCCAGGGCTCGACCATCGCCCACCAGCTGAAAATCTCCCGCTTCGAGCTGATCCTCAGCGTCCTCCCGCACGCGATCCCCGAGCTGACCGCGCTCTTCCTGCCGCTCGCGGCCTGGTTGATCGCCAGTCGCCGCGGTGAGTGGAACCAGCTCCTCGCCGCCACCCTCGTCACCGTCCTGCTGGCGATCCCGACCCTGATCCTGGCGGCGACGATCGAGGTCTACGTCTGGCCCCACATCCTCCAGGACCTCTCGCCGGTCAGCCACCCCTTCACGTTCTAGGTCCCGGGCGCGACCGGTTCGTGCCTCCTGCGTAAGATCGCGGGCGCGATGGCCGGTTACGACCCGAAGACGATCGAGCGCAAGTGGCAGCAGGTCTGGGCCGAGGAGAAGACCTGGGAGGTCGCCAACCCGGGTCAGCCCGGATTCGACGATTCGAAGCCCAAGGCCTACGTCCTGGAGATGCTGCCCTATCCGTCCGGGGAGCCCCACGTCGGCCACCTCAAGTGTTACGCGGTCGGCGATGCGATCGCCCACTTCCGCCGCCGCGGCGGGTTCGAGGTGATCCACCCGATGGGCTACGACTCCTTCGGCCTGCCGGCGGAGAACAACGCGATCAAAACCGGCGAGCCGCCACGGGTCGCGACCGAGCGCTCGATCGAGTCCTTCCGCCGCCAGTTCCGCGAGTGGGGCATCTCGATCGACTGGTCGCGCGAACTCGCCACCCACACCCCCGAGTACTACCGCTGGACCCAGTGGATCTTCCTGCAGCTCTTCGAGCGCGGCCTTGCCTACCGGGAAGAGGCGGAGGTCAACTGGTGCCCGAAAGACGCGACGGTGCTGGCCAACGAGCAGGTCGTCGATGGTCGCTGCGAGCGCTGCGGCACCGAGGTGATCCAGAAAAACCTCGAGCAGTGGTTCTTCCGCATCACCGACTACGCCGACCGTCTGCTCGCCGACTTCAAGGCGCTCGAGTCCTGGCCCGAGCACGTGATCACGATGCAGCGCAACTGGATCGGCCGCTCCGAAGGGGCCGAAGTCGTCTTCCGCTGCGAGGAGGTCGACCTCGACTTCCCGGTCTTCACCACCCGGCCCGACACCCTCTTCGGCGCCACCTTCTTCGTCCTCGCCCCCGAGCACCCCGCGCTGGAGCGCCTGGTCGCCGGTACGCCGGCCGAGGAGGAGGTGCGCGAGTACGTCAACCGGATCGGCCGGGAGTCGGCCGAGGAACGGGGGGCGGAGGACCGCGAGAAGACCGGGGTGCCCCTCGGGCGCAGCGTCGTCAACCCCGTCAACGGCGAGGAGATCCCGATGTACGTGGCCGACTATGTGCTGATGGAGTACGGGACGGGCGCGATCATGGCGGTCCCCGGTCACGACAGCCGCGACTACGAATTCGCCCGGAAGTTCGACCTGCCGGTGAAGCGGGTGATCGAAGGCGAAGATCCCGAGACCGCCCGGGACGAGCAGGGTCTGCCTTTCGCCGGCGACGGGGTGATGACCGGCTCCGGCCGTTTCGACGGCAAGCACAACCGCGAGGCCTACGACGAGATCGTCGCCTGGCTGCAGTCGGAGGGGCGGGGCAAGCCCGCGGTCAACTACCGCCTGCGCGACTGGCTGGTCTCGCGCCAGCGCTACTGGGGGGCGCCGATCCCGGTCGTCTACTGCGACGAGTGCGGGATCGTCCCGGTGCCCGCCGAGCAGCTGCCGGTCGAGCTGCCGGAGATCGAGGACTACGCGCCGCAGGGGAAGAGCCCGCTGGCTGCAGCCGAGGAGTGGGTAGCGACCGAGTGCCCGCGCTGCGGCGCCGCCGCCCGCCGCGAGACCGACACGATGGACACCTTCGTCGACTCCTCCTGGTACTTCCTCCGCTATCTCGACGCCCGGAACGAGGACGCTGCATGGGAGCGCGGCGCGGTCGATCACTGGATGCCGGTCGACCAGTACATCGGCGGCGTCGAGCACGCGATCCTGCACCTGATGTACGCGCGCTTCTTCACCAAGGCGCTGGCCGACCTCGGCCACCTCGGCGTCCAGGAGCCGTTCGCAAACCTCTTTACCCAGGGGATGATCACCCGCGACGGGGCGAAGATGTCGAAGTCGAAGGGCAACACGGTCAGCCCCGGCGACTACGTCGAGCGCTACGGCGCCGACACCGCCCGCACCTACGTCTGCTTCATGGGCCCGCCGGAGCGCGGCGGCGACTGGACCGATGAGGGGGCGGAGGGCGTCAACCGCTTCCTCTCGCGGCTGTGGCGGCTCTCCGAGGAGGTTGCGAGCCGGGCCGAGGCCGGCCCACCCGACCCCGAGGCCGGGGGCGAGGCGCGCGAGCTGCTCGCCAAGGCGCATTGGGCGATCGACAAGGCCACCCGGGACTTCAACCGCGGCTTCCAGTTCAACACGGTGATCTCGGCGGTGATGGAGCTGGTCAACGAGGCCTATCGGCTCAAGGACGGGCTCTACGGCTCGCCGGAGGGCGACGCGGCGGTTCGCTTCGCCACCGCCACCGCGGCCTCGCTGATCTTCCCCTTCGCGCCGCACCTCGGCAGCGAGATCTACGAGCGGCTGACGGGGGAGCGGGTCTGGGAGCGGCCGTGGCCCGAGGCCGATCCGGCCCTGCTGGTCAGCGACACCGTGACCCTGATCGTCCAGGTCAACGGCAAGCTGCGGGATCGGATCGAGGCGCCGGCGGAGGCGCCGAAGGAGGAGCTGCTGCAGCTGGCGCGGGAGAGCGAGAAGGTCGCCCGCCATATCGACGGCCAAGAAATAGTCAAAGAAATTGTAGTTCCAGGCAAGCTGGTCAACCTGGTCGTGCGGTAGGGCCCTCCGCGGGGCCCGTCCCGTCTGCTAGAAAGCCGCCGAATGCTGGTCAGGAGACTCGAAGACGCCGCGGTGGAGGAATGGCACCGGCTGCGCGCCCACGTGCTGATGGACGCAGGCGAACTCGGCGCGCGCAACCTATCGGTGACCTGGGTGACGGTTCCGGGCGGGACGAAGCAGACGCTGCACTCCTCCGGCGAGGCAGAGCAGGCCTACGTCGTCGTCCGCGGCCACGGCAGGATGTCGGTCGCCGGCGACACCCAGGAGGTCGGCGAGGGGGACCTGATCCTGGTCCCGCCCGCAACCGAGCACTCGATCGGCAACGAGGGCGCCGAAGAGCTCGCCTGCGTCTCGATCCAGTCACCGCCGGTGGCAGCCGCCGAGCTCTACAGCGACCAGTTGGCCGAGGTAGCAGGCTACGACGACGACGACGAGTTCTAAGGCGCGACAGCCAGCGCATTTCGGCGTCCTCGGTCGCTCGCGTGCAGAGCACGCCACGCGAACCCCCCGCCGCAGGCGGGGGTGTGAGCGCGTCAGCGCGAGTTCCTTGAACTGCTTGCCTGTCGCACCTTAGAACCAGACTCGTTTCTGACTTTTTTGTTTTTGCGCGCCACCTGTGCGCTCTGGCCGTGCAGCATCGGCGTCGGTGCCGGAGCTGAGCCGCAACCAGGTCGTTGTCTACGCCGCGATCGCGGTGGCGTTGCTGCTGGTCGGGGCGCGGGCAATCCGCGGCGAGGGCGGGACCGACGCCTCCTTTGCCGCGGCTGACAGCGGCGGTTCCTCGAGCGGGAGCTTCTCGATCAGCGGTCAGGCCGGCGACCTCGTCGTCGACGTGACCGGCGCGGTGCGCCGCCCCGGCGTCTACCGGATGCCGGCCGGCAGCCGCGTCGACGACGCGGTCACCCGCGCCGGCGGCCCGACCGGGAAGGCCGAGCTGGAAGCGGTCAACCTCGCGGCGCACCTTGCCGACGGGCAGCAGGTGGTGGTGCCGGAGCATCTCGCCGCCGCCGCGGCTGCCGAAGGTGCCGGAGCCGAAGAAGGCCCGATCAGCCTCGGCACCGCCACCGTCCAACAGCTGGAAGAAATCGACGGGATCGGGCCGGTGACGGCGGGCGACATCGTCGACTTCCGCGACGAGCACGGCGGCCTCTCTTCGGTCGACCAGCTCGACCAGGTGCCGGGGATCGGCCCGGCGACGATGGAGGCGCTGCGCGACCGGCTGCAGCCCTAGGTGGCGAGCGTGCGCTCTCCTCGTCCCTCCCTCTGGGTCCTGGTCGGGATCGCTTTCGTCTCCGCGTTGGCGCTGGCGAACAGCGACGCGATCCGGGAACGGGCTTCGGCGGGGCTGGGGAGGGGGATGCCGTCGCGGGAGGCCGAGCTGGCGCGGGGCTTCGTCCTTGGCGAGGACGAACAGATCGACGAGGGGACCAAAGAAGACTTCCGCCGCTCCGGCCTCAGCCACCTGCTCGCCGTCTCCGGTGAGAACGTCACCCTGCTGGCGCTCCTGGCGATGCCGGTGCTCGGACTCCTGGGCATCCCCCTGCGCGAGCGGCTGCTATGGGTGCTGGGGCTGATCGCGGTCTACGTTCCGGTGGCGGGCGCCGGGCCGTCGCTCCAGCGGGCCGGGGTGATGGGCGCGATCGGCGTGCTGGCGATTCTGGGCGGTCGCCGCTCCTCGCGCTTCTATGCGCTGGCGCTGGCGGCGGTGGTGACGCTCGCGGTGAATCCGACGGTCGCCGCCGACATCGGCTGGCAGCTCAGCTTCGCCGCCGTGCTGGGCATCCTGGTGCTTGCCGCGCCACTGCGGCGGGCGATCGTGGCGCGTCTCGGCGAGGGACCCTGGCGACGGACTCTCGCGGAGGGACTGGCGGTGACCGTGGCCGCGACGCTGGCGACCGCGCCCCTGATCGCCTACCACTTCGAAACCCTCTCGACCACGACGCTCCTTGCCAACGTCCTGGCGATGCCGGCGGTCGCGCCGGCGATGTGGCTGGGGATGTGCAGCGCCGGGCTGTCGCAGGTGCCGGGTCTGCCGCCGGAGCCGCTCAACGGCCTCAACGCGCTGCTTCTCGCCTACGTCGCCCAGGTCGCCTCCTGGTGCGCCGCTCCTCGCTGGGCGGAGATCCACTTTCGCCTCGGGATGGCCGGGCTCGCGCTCAGCTACCTCGGCATGGGGGTGGTCGGAGCGGCGGGGCTCTACCTAGCACGGCTGAGGTTGCTGCGGCCGGCGCTGACCGGGCTCGCGACTCTCGCCGGGGTTCTGATCGCGCTTGCTCTCGGCCTGCCGGGCGGTGGCAAGGCTGTCGTTCCGCCTGCCGGCCTGCGGGTCTCGGTCTTGGACGTCGGCCAGGGCGACGCGATCCTCTTCCAGCCCGCGCATGCGCCGGCGGTGCTGGTCGACGGCGGACCCCCGGGAGACGATCTGATCGGCAAGCTCGAGGACGACGGCGTCCGCGGGCTCGGAGCTGCGGTGATCACCCACGATCAGTCCGATCATGCGGCCGGGGTGGAGGAAATGCTCGGCCGCTTCCCCCTCGGCCGGCTGGTCTACGGGCGCCTCGGCCGGAAGGCTCTCGCCGACGCCGCTGCCGCGGGCGTGGAACCGGAGCGGGTCGCCGCGGGCGAAGATCTTCGCTCCGGGGCGCTGCAGCTGCGGGTCCTCTGGCCGCCGCGGGAGCTGTTGGACGCAGCCGCACCGGGCGAAGACCCCAATCAGCTGGCGCTGGTGATGGAGGCCGAATGGCGAGACTTCACGATGCTGCTGACCGCCGACGCCGAGGCCGAAGCCATCCCCCTCGACCCGGGCCCGATCGACGTGCTCAAGGTGGCCCACCACGGCAGCGATGACACCGGTCTCGGGGCGCTGCTCGACCGGATCCGGCCGCGGCTGGCGGTGATCTCGGTCGGCACCGACAACCCCTACGGCCACCCGACCCGCGGCACGCTCTCGACCTTGGCCGGCCACCGCGTTCCGACCCTGCGGACCGACGAGGACGGCGAGGTCGTGATCGATGTCAGCGGTGGTTCTTTTCGCGTGGACGGATGACCGAATCGATACTCGAGAAACCCGATCCAATGGCTCTCCCGGGCGTGGGCTGGTGCCGATGCACGAACTGGTGCGCTCCATCCTCCACAGCAGGCTGTTCTCGGCACTCCGTTTTCCCAGCTTCGCCGGCGAGGGCCTGCCGGAGCGGATGCGCAGCATCAGCTTCGCCCTGCTCGGCCTGACCGCCGCCGCCGGCCTCACTCTCGTCGC